>PVMO01019389.1_pt1:0-745000 | contig 746001 bp, 608 predicted proteins | sample 1853421 | NCBI WGS metagenome assembly PVMO01 (sample SAMN08533511, study PRJNA380276) | Human gut metagenome, whole genome shotgun sequencing project.
ATAAAGATAAGGAAAATAATCGACATTAGCAAATGATAATATGTTAATAACCAACAATATAGTAAGGAAATTACAAACGAGAATATAGTAAAAAATATAATGCGTCTGCCCTGTCTCGCTTAGTGATTAGTAAGGGCTCACCAATGTGAACAAATAAGCTATCAAATGTAGACAAACAAGCTCACTACTGTAAACAAGTCTATCTACTATAGTGAGCCCATAAGAAGCATTAAGAGTTTACAGAAAGATCATTAGGTATTAACCTATAATTGATGAAAGAATATAGAATAAGAGACGGTACTTCAAAAGCAGATACTAATGACACACTTTCGGCATTTATATGATAGAAAAAGGATCAAAATAGTGAGATATGAGATTAGTTGTTTACATCCAAACAGAAGTATATTTCACTATAAATCAATAAATTAAAAGTAAAACTAAAATTAAATAGGGTGAGGGTAACTTTTTACCCTCACCCTACTGCCACACGTTCCCTCACACCTTGCAACCACGATGAATAAAGGGATTGAACGAAGGTGTGAGGGTGTGAGGGTAAAAGTGATATAAAAATATAATCAGCTACAATTTTTCTTGGAGCAGACCGGGCTAAGGAACTACTATCGTTCCTTTCGCTGCCCTGAAATCAAGAGTTATTATAGTGTTGGCAGCCCATACATAATCTTTGTTCGGTTCATCCATGCCCTCTTTACGCAAATAGATTTCAAGAGTCTCCGGATTAACAGCATATTCGCGTTTCCAAGCACCAAATGAAGGATTAAGATTATCAAAAGCAGGAATATAAGGATGTATTCTGAAACGTCCTCCATTAGGTAAAGTAACAGAGAATGTTTTCCCGTCGCTACTTTCCGTAAAAGGCAAGATCTTTTCGTTGTTTCCTCCGGCTGCCGTTCCATACCCATAGATTACAGGCTTTTGGATGGAGATGGTCTTCGAACCTAAATCAACGAAAATGATATAAGTACCACTTTGGGGGATAACCACCAGTCCTTCGTCAGAGATTTCGAAGCCCACATTATTAGTCAGTCCGGTAAACTCTCCATCACCAAATATCTTGGATGTAGAGAAACGAAGTTTAGTTCCGGCATTGAAATAATTAATATGTATCCATCGGTCGGCACTGTTCCAAACCTTATCTAATGAGATAACCCCATCCGAGCCCCAATTCATGTTTCCAAATTCATCGCCAACCATATAAATAGCCTTCGCTGTTGAGGGGACATCACTTGGAGAGGCAAAAGTCACAGCTATTTTACCTCTATCTTGAGAGAAATCAAGTTCTATTGGTATATTAGAAGCAACAGGAACCGGTTCCAGTGCAGCACCTACACCACGATAATAGATTTGTCCATTATAGATGTTGAATTCCATAGTGTTCCAGTCTCTATTGTTATAGTCGGAAGTTGCATACATCTGAAGATTGCCTTGTGTTGTAGTGACAGCAGAGAAATTCTGCCCGGAAAGATCGAACGATACTTCCTGTCCGTCAAAACACTCACCTATTCCATAAACGGCAGGTTTCTCAAAAGCTATAAGATTACGGTTCATATCTACATATACCAAATACAGGCCGCTTGTTTCTACCGTCGCTCTTCCGTTACTGCCTACAACATAATTGACATTTGTACCCAAAGAGGCAAAACTTTCCGCATCAGATTTTTCCGATGCCCATTTAATTCCCTGACCAGCATTGAAATACTTGATAGTCCAGAATGCACCATTGCCAAGCTGTCCCACAGGGGCCATCTCTACCACATTTGTCGAATTCCAATTCCAGTTTCCAAATTCATCTCCAATCATATATAGTTTCTCCGGATACCCCTCCGGTTCGGGTTCTATGATCTCATTGCCCGTCATCTTCGCAAAGAATTTTCCTGTCAAGACTTCATATTGAAGCGTTACTTTATACTCACCTTTGTTTTTAAGATTGAGCTGCACTTGCGACTGGTTGGTTAGTTCGGCATATTCTTCAGTTAAAACATTCATTTTTATACTTCCTCCCGTTCCGGTGTACATAGAAGAGAATGTATATTTCTCCGTATCTGTTTCCTTCACATCAAAAGACGTATTATCGGTATAATTAAACGAAAACTCTGCCGGTAATATCACTTCTAACTCGCCACTGGACACCCAGGTAGCCACATGGTTAATATGGTCGTAAGACGGTTTTTGAAGAAAGAGTTCGTTTTCACCGTCTTCTGTCAGTTCGAATTTACTCGTCAAACGGAAATTGAATGGAACAATATTAACCTGTTTCAATAAAGGATTCACAATTAGCTGATACAATCCATCTTCCATTACTCTGAAACCGCCGGTTCCAGGAGCCAAAGAATAAGTTGACACCTCACTGTTGTCGTTTTGCAAAAGCGCTCCCTGCCCATAATAAACGGGTTGCCCATCCGGTCCGACTAAAGAGATATAAAAATCTCCGCTGGATGTCAGCCATGTGTTCAATGCGACCAAAGTGCCCTCTTTTATCACATTCATTTTACCATTGATTGCCTCTACCGAGAATTGGGACGCACTCCCCGTCAGATAGATACCTTCGGGAACATTGATTTCCCGTTCATAGTGTATCCCGTCGTCGGCACAACGACAGAAAATAAATGGCAACGAAAATACAAATAATAATTTTATTATAGTTTTCATCTTCATGATTACATTAAATTATAAATAACTATACTATTGGAATCTAATGGTATTTGACTAAAATTTCACATCAAACTGATGTTGCTTCTTGTCTTTTCCATTCGCTCCTACCACATCAATCACCATTTTTCCATCTTTTATCTTACAAAGCAGATAGCTGTTATTATCATTGACAAGGATGGGAAAGTTGGCTTTATCGGGTTCTGATTCACGGAAATAATATTTATGAGTGTGTCCGGATAACATCAGATCAATTCCAGCCGTATTTAAAACGGGCAACAAGGTTTGCTGCAAATGATAGTTTCCATGCCAATTGCCTATCGTCGGCGGGATGTGCAGGAATGCGATCCGAAGGGATGATTGCTTAAAATCGTTTTCTTCCACCACACTCCGCAACCATAGGGTTTCTTCTTCTCGATAATTGTCATAGTCGGCAATACCGGCATACTCCAAATCCGAATCCGGCTTATCTTCACCGGAATCAAGAACAAGAAAACAAACCTTACCTATGTTGAAACGATAATAAAAAGTTCCGGTAGACGTAGGAAAATACTTTATCAACGCATCGGAATAAACTCCACGTGTTTCATGGTTTCCCCGATTGAAAACAATAGGCACTTCGGACGCAAACAATTCGACACAAGCATCAATATAATCTTTACATATCTGCTCCTGCCCCTCTACCCATGACGACATATCTCCATTAAGCAAAACGAAATCAAGAGATTTGAAATCTACTTCCCGACACAGAGACTTCATATAGTCACTCCGCCCGTGAATATCATTTAATACCAGAAAGGAAATTTCTTTCTTCCGGTCGTCGAAAGTTCTGAATCTGAAAGGTTCTTGCTTGTATACATTTGAAGCAGCAATCAATCCATAAGTTACCCAGTCACTCGAAGGCCAAGAGACAACTTCTCTCGAAAAAATCCGGTATCTGTATTCCCTGCCGGGTTCCAAATGTTTGATGCGTACACGGTGGATTGTATCATTGGCCCGCTTACGTCCGGACTCCGTATCGTAATATCGCGGACGTTCCTTCCCATAGAAATGATCTTCACCGGCAGGCGCCACTTCCACCCACGAAAGAGCAGGTTTGTTTGTAGTCCATACCACTGTCACGCCGTCGGTACTCATATCACACAGGTAAGGACCGTGTGTGATCTTTATACTGTCACCGTCATGTGCAGAAAGCCGAGCGGCAAAGATGACAAAAAATACAATTATCCAATTTCTCATAGAACGGTTCCTCCTTCTAATTTATTAGTTTGACCGATATGGTTTGTAAATCATTACTGTTGCAGCCGGTCATAATTTCAAATTCACCGGGTTCTACCACATAGTTCATGGCAGCATCATAAAAGCCTAAAGCTAAAGGAGAAATGTCAAACTGAACGGTCTTTGACTCCCCCGCTTTCAGGAATATTTTTTTGAATGCCTTCAACTCCTTTACCGGACGCACAACAGAAGCAACTTTATCATTCACATACAGTTGCACAGTCTCTTCGCCATCTCTGTCTCCGGTATTGGTTACTGTCACCGAAACGGAGATGGTCTCCTGTCGCGTATATTCTTTTTGGGTGCTCTGCGGAACTGAATAACTGAATGTGGTATAACTCAAACCGTAACCAAAAGGATAGAGCGGAGCATTCGGAACATCGATATGCCGGGTGGTTGAGGAATGGGGCATATCTCCCGGACGTCCGGATTTCTTATAGTTATAGTAAACCGGTACTTGTCCCTCTACCCGTGGAAAAGAAATGGTCAATCTTCCGGAAGGATTATAATCACCGAACAGTATATCAGCAATAGCGGTTCCTGCAGAAGTACCTAAAAACCAGGTTTCGAGAATGGCCGATACGTTCTTGTCCACCCATTCGATAGACAGCGGACGCCCATTCATCAATACGACGACAACGGGTTTCCCTGTGGCAACCAGTTCTTTTATCAATTCTTCCTGCACACCCGGCAAATCCAGTTGGGCACGGCTTCTCGATTCGCCACTCATCAAAGCTTTTTCACCGACAACGGCAATCACCATATCACTTTTGGAAGCCAATTTCACTGCTTCTTTGAATCCTGACTTATCTTCTCCGTCAAAATCGCAACCACGGGCATATCCAACTTTCGTTTTGTTACCGCCGATTTTGTTCTTTATGCCCTGCAATACAGTCGTCACATGGCGATCTTCCCCTCTTGCTCTCCACGAGCCCAGCAGTTCGGTCTGATTATCGGCCAGCGGACCTACCACGGCAATGGAACGGACATTTTTTGCCAGCGGTAATGTATGATTGTCATTCTTCAGCAGGACAGCCGATTTATGAGCCATGTCCAGTGCTGCATCCAGAAATTCTTTTTTCATGATTGTCTGCGATTCGTATTCTTCATTACAGAATTTATATGGATCAACAAACAGTCCCAAAGCATATTTGATATGCAGAATCCGACTGACGGAATTGTCGACATCTTCCATACTGATTTTACCGGCTTCTATCAGTTCTTTCATGTATTTATTATAGAGCCCATCTGTCATATCCATGTCGATGCCGGAATTGAAAGCCAGACGGGTAGCGTCTTTATCGTCTTCCGCCACTCCCTGCGCCACCAGCTGCTTCACTGCTTCCCAATCGCTTACCACAAAACCATTGAAATTCCATTGCCCTCTCAATAAGTCTTTGAGCAGGAACGGATGTGCGGACGCAGGAATACCATTTATATCATTGAAAGCACTCATAAAAGTAAGTACTCCCGCATCAATGCAAGCCTTAAAAGGAGGTAGATAAGTATCAAACAAAGTCCGTTCCGACATATCCACCGGAGCATAATCTCTTCCCGCCTGGGGAAGTCCGTAAGCTACCCAATGCTTTGCACATGCCAATACTGAATTATTCTCCCAAAGATTCCACTGAAAACCATTCACTCTTGCTTTGGCTATTTCACTTCCCAGGTAGGTGTCTTCTCCTGCTCCTTCCACTACCCTGCCCCAACGGGCGTCTCTTGCGATGTCGACCATAGGAGCGAACGTCCAATGTAGTCCGGCTGCCGAGGATTCAATCGCAGCAATCTTGGCAGCTCGTTCGATCGCTGCTAAATCCCAACTACACGATTCCGCCAAAGGAGTCGGAAAGATTGTCTTATATCCATGAATCACGTCCATCCCAAAAAGAATCGGTATCTTTATCCGGGAATAACGCATATTCTTTTCCTGCAAATCACGCAATGTCTTTGCACCGGATATATTCAAAACAGAACCTACAAGTCCGCGTGCTATCAATGAATCGCTCAAATATTCTGATTCAGGACCGGTTAGAAGGGTACGGCCTACGTATTGGGATAACTGGCCGATCTTCTCTTCCACAGTCATCCGTGAGAGCAAATCTTTAACAAATGAATCCGCTTCCGGAGTATGAGGTAGTTTACTATTTCCGACGATCCGGGTATGCGGATCGCGAACATAAACTCTTATCCAATCAATATCGAAATCAAATTGCTGCAATTCCTCCGCAGGATAGCCGACATCCAACTTGTCAAATGCTCCTACCTGCCCGGTGATAGCAATATCCCAAACTCTGTCCAGCCGATTCTCTTTACGAGCCTTAGTGATAAAATCAGTATATGCATCCCCCAACTGTGTACGGGTATGTATCTGGTAATTGACTTTATTATCTATCAGAAACGTAATGATGGCATGATTGTTATCAACAGGATCGGGATCTATCTGAACCGCATATACATGGAAATTATCTCCCGGCTTATCGTCTCCGATTTCAGTATATCGTATCTGACCTTTGGGTAGATTGATTCCCAACTTTTGCGTTTCCGAATTGAACAAATGCAAAGTTTGATTCGCTTTGGCCGGATAAGGATTTTCCCCGAAAGCTTTGGTAAAAAACTCCAGTATATCTATTTCGGCTACTCCAGCTCCTTTATAATGCCTCAACCAAAGTGCATTCCAAAGCCCATATAGATATGGGACTTTGGCTTTGATCTCTATGCGGCAGAAAAGAGGATAATATTTCTCCGTATCGGAATCTCTGCTGGACAGCGCTCCCGACCACCATCCGGTCTTGCTCTTCACACTGGGATGAACGGGACTGAGCGCATCTTTACTTTTGAATGAGCGAATTCGACAAATCTTCTCTCCTGTAGGAAGGGTTTCGATAAAGACCTGCTCCGGACGGTATGTCTGAAGCATGGCTTTATTTTCCTGATTATAGGTGGGTCGCCCCACTTTTGGGGAACCATATATTCCCCAATACCGGGAGTCAATCACATCTCCGTTAAACTCGTCTCCATCGTAATAAATCCATCCGGGAGGGGTTTCTGATGAAGGAGGAATAACGGTTTGGGCTTTCACCACCCCGATACAGCAAAATATGATTATTAGAATCTTTATTTTCAACATGATATTTCTTTTTAATGATTTACCAACCCGGATTCTGTTTCCAGTTCTTCAACTGCAGAATCTCACTTTCAGGTATGGGATACCAATACATTTTAGAATCAAACACTCTCTTTTCTACCACAGCACGGGAATAATCAAACTTCTCGACGGGATATTCCGGCTTTTCAGGAATCTCTGGTTCTGTTTCATCCCGGGTAAATACACGTACCCAATCTACATCCATCGAAACGTTTCTCAAATTGGCATTCCTGTCTTCGGGATAGCCGATACCATTTTCATTCTTTCCTCCGATTTGTCCGGTTATCGCAATGTCCCAGGTTCGCTTTTCTCTTCCCTCCGCTATTGCTTTGGTTATAAATGTATTATATCTGTCATCATAGTCAATCGTCTTGAATGTATTGGTTACTTTACCATCCAACAGGTAGCTGATGATAGCATGCTTATCCGGAGAAACCGGGTCCGGATCTACCTGAACGCCATACGTATGGAAGTCTGCTCCCGGATCAAAATCAAGCACTGTATGTCGTCCGTACCCATTCACGTTGATTCCCAGATTGCCTGTTTTATTATCATGCAAATGTAAAGCCTGGCTAAGCCGGCGGGGTGAAGCCGTATTCTCAAATTCCTTGACGAAAAACTCTTCGATGTCAAGTTCCGCAACACTGGCTCCTGCATAATGACGACACCACGGTCCCATCCATATACCATATATATAAGGTATTTTTGCACGAATCTCAATGCGGGAATGCAGAGGGTAATATTTCCCCTGATAACCATATTTGTCGGTATCCCGGCTGGACAAAGCTCCCGACCACCATCCTTCTCTCGTACTGGCAGTGCTTAATGTTGGAGCCGGTGGATTGTCGTCCTTGGTGGCTGTTATCCGGGCAAAGCTCAATCCGCCACTCCCTTTCTCAATCGTAATCTGTTTTTTACGATAAGTCTGGATATTTCCGGTGGGTTGTCCATACTGGGAGTTTCCTACCGGAGTGTCGCTTCCATACTGTCCCCAATATGAGTTGTTTATGACCAAATCATTGAATTCGTCTCCATCGTAATAATGCCATCCTTCCGGAACTTCGTTAGCCGGTATTACGGAATTCCGGGTAACAGCTCTTCGAGCCTGATTCTTACGGGTGATTTCAAGACCTAGCAAATCTCCTCCGAGTGTTTCTTGCGCAATCTTCCACCGTCTTACATCCCACGAACGATGCTCCTCAAATGCCAGTTCGACACGACGTTCACGCCGGATACGCTCACGCATTTCGTCCTGCGTCAATCCGGAAGGCAGATTCGGTTGTCCGGCACGGCTGCGCACTCGATTGACGTATTCTGCTATATCCGCATTTTCGGGATCGTATTCGTTCAAGGCTTCCGCATAATTCAGGTAAATCTCCGCTAAACGAAACAACGGCCAGATATGTCCCTGACTTCCTCCGCCGGTTTGGATATTCACATCTTCATTGAGGTATTTTTTCAGATAGAATCCGGTTTTGGTTGCATTGGTAACGCCCAGACCGTCTTTTCCACCGTCCCAATTCTCTACCGCCGTGCTTTTCCAAACGGAATCATTCAGCAGAATGGTAGCATTCAACCTGTCATCCCGGTAGAATTGCGGACGAACGGCATTTTCCTCATTCTCCCAACTAAAATAGCTGCCATCTTTCATTTCATAAGAGTCTACCAGATTCAACGAAGGATTGATGCCGCCTACCCCACCATAACTGACAGGAAAGTTGTATTTTTCAAAGTCGGAATTGTTTCCATAACGACGCATCAGAATAAACTCGGAATTCTGAAAGTTATTCTTGAATAAAGTGGCATAACTGCCATACAACGAATATATGCCCAGATCAATTACGTCTTTCGCAGCCTGTGCCGCAGCTTTCCATTTCTCCATATCGGAAGGAAGATCGCTTTCCGAAAAATTCTGCCAGTCCAGATACAAGGGACTGGCCGCATACAATAAAACTCTGCTTTTCAAAGCCAATGCGGCTCCCTTCGTTGCACGTCCCAAATCCGAATCGATTCCTCGTCCCGGAGTTAAATCGAGCACTTCGGCTACCTTATCACATTCGCTGGAGATGAATGAGATGCAATCGTCCATAGACGGGCGTGGAGTCTCCGAATAATCCGCATTGACGGATAGTGTAGAAGTAATCACAGGTACAGGTCCGAAACGTTTCACCAGCTCGAAATGGAAAAACGCTCTTAAAAAACGGGCCTCATATTTCCATGTTTTCAAGTCATTCAGACGGTTCTGATATTCATTCTGATTATCCGGATCGAGTCTGTATTTATCCAGATTCACTCTGTCTACATTTTCTATAAATTCATTCGCTATGCGAATTCCTGCGTAATACTTATTCCACAAATCATCCGGATTGGACCTTGAATTCCAGGCTCCGGTGTTGAAGTGCTGGATGTTGCAGGAGGCATTAGCATGTTCGGCATCATCGGTAGCGGCATCCAACATAGCTTCGGAACCGATACGGTTGAAACCATCAGGCAGATACCGATAAGCATTGACTAGAAATTTGCTTGTACGTTCATAGGAAGTAAAGGTCATCTCGTTGTCGATAAACGAATCATACTCTCTGTCCAGATAATCACTGCATCCGGACAATATGCTGATAGCAGCAAGAGCATTCAATATGATAGATAAACCTATTGGGTATTTCATAATTATTATATTTTTGTTCTTACCTATTAAAAATCAATTTTTATTCCCAGGTTGTAGGAACGTGTCAACGGATATGTAATCAAAGAACTGCTTTCCGGGTCGGCCAATCCGTCAAGATGACTCACGGTGAAAAGATTGCTCGCATTAGCATACACATACAATCTGGACAATTTTATCGCTCTTGCTATTGACTGGGGGAAGGTATATCCAATCCGGATATTCTTCATTCTGAAGTAGTTTCCGTTTCTTTTCCAATATGTAGATATCCGGTAATTGTTTTCAAATGTCCGGGTAGACAAACGGGGATAAGAAGCATTGGGATTCTCCGGTGTCCAGCTGTCGAGAGCCAGTTTTGAAGCAGAGCCATTGTCGGTAAAGGAATAAGCCAACGGCCCGCTCAAATAGATGTCTCTATTGGCAACGCCATGAAATAAAGCCTCAACGTCTATCCCTTTCCATTCAAAGCCTATTTTCAAAGCATAATTCCACTCCGGAATATTAGAATATCCCACAGGATAGGAGTCATTGGAATCGACTACTCCATCACCATTTTTATCGATATATTTTATATCACCGGGGTTTACTTCTCCAAACTGCGGTACCGGTAAATGTGACTTCAGACTTCCATTCGAATCGAAATCACTCTCCTGATACAGTCCGTCAGCAACAAGTACAAAAGGAGTATTCACGGAACGTCCTTTACGATATTGATAATCGTAGAGTTTCACTTCTTCCGCCATATCGACAATTTCATTCTTTGCATACCACGCCGATGTTTCAACGTAATAGTTGAAGTTGTTTTTAAGACTGCTTTCGTACCTGATCGTACCCTCGAAACCTTGATTCTTTACTTTACCTACATTCATATAAGGCAATATGTCGCCATAAGAGGCTCCAACAAATCCGGGAATAGTGGAATACGGCTGTGACAGGATATCATATCTTTCTTTATGGAAATAATCGAATTCTACCGACAGCCCTTTCAGTAAAACTGCATCCAATCCGATATTGAATACACGTTCCTTCTCCCAACTAATATCGGGATTGGCAATCATATCTGCCCGAAACCCGCCTGTTGATGACGACCCTGTACCTAAAAAATAGGAGCCGTTACTGCTATAAGTCTGGTCGAACAGATAACGTCCGTTCTCATTCTGATTGTTTCCAACCAGTCCGATAGATGCTCTTAGTTTCAAATATTCAACCCAGTTGATATTTTTCATGAAGTTTTCTTTCGACAGTATCCATCCGGCGGAGAAAGCGGGAAAGAATCCATATCTTTTTCCAGGAGCATAATCATCACAACCTGTATATGAAGCTGCAAATTCTCCTATGTATTTTTGATTATAAGAGTAAGTTACCCGCCCTGCATAATTCAAGTATTTAATGTCATCACGACTTCCATATTTCTGATATAAATCAGACAGGAAAAAGATGCTGGCAGTGAGTTGATGTTGCTTGAAAACGCGATCATAATCCAACTGTGCCTTAAAGTTCAGACGGCTCCAGTCAGTACGGAATCCTTCATCGGATTCCAAAGGAGAATCAGCGCCGTAGGGTGTATATAGCACCTCTCCCCCTGCTCCTTTGGAAAGAGAATAACGGGCATAATTCTGATTCTTTATAGATGAATCCGCCATATAGTTGTTGTAGGCAATACCGGCACTGACACTTAATCCCTTTGTCAGTTTCTCCAGGTCGTATTTAGGCATAAAAATCAGTTGGAAAGTCCGGCTGTTTTCTTTATAAAGCCCTCTGCTGACGATATTACCGACCGGGTTGGTAAAAGCGGCATTTCCTCCATACGATCCGTCGGGGTTGTACACCGGAAATGCATTCGGAGCTGTTCTCCATATCGCTCCCAAAAGTCCGTTGGCAGAACTGCTGCCTCCGGGAATAGAGCGATTACCTACACTCCCGCTAAAATTGAGTCCGGTAGACAGGTGTTTGCTTATCTGGATATTCAAATTAGACCTGAAATTAAAGCTCGCATAATAGGCATTCGAGTTTTCCCGGCGTTTTTTATCGGTGTCTTTGTAGAAACCGATGTTCTGCAAAAGATTCATCATTACATAGTATTGCACCACATCTCCTCCTCCTTTAAAACTTAAATCAGCCATACTCAAAGGAGCTGTATTATTCAAAATGGCCTTTTTCCAGTTTACATTGGGGTAAAAGTAAGGATCGGTGTTGTTCTGATAGGCATTCAATTCCTCTGGAGTGTATAAACGAGGCAATCCGTCATTCACACGCGCCTGATTGTATAAGGTGGCATAATCATACGCATTGATAGGATCGGGAACGCCCAACGGTTGTTGTATTCCCGTTTGTAAACGGATACTGACTTGCGGAGCGGAAACGCATCCTTTCTTGGTTGTCACCAATAAAACACCATTTGCACCACGCATACCATATAAAGCCAGAGCCGAAGCGTCTTTCAATAATGTTACAGACTCGATTTCCGCAGTGGACAGACTTTCAATCGGGGCTTCGAAACCGTCGACATATACCAGCATTTTTTGTCCGCTTGCATAGGAAGTACGTCCCCGGAGGTAGAGATTCGCGATAGAGAAATCATAGCCGGGCTCTCCGCTTTGTTGCAACAATGTTAGTCCGGGAAGCTGTCCTTGCAGACTATTTCCCAAGCTTGCGGAAGTAGTTTTCAGCAAATCTTCCCCACGTATGGAAGAAATGGCACTTGTTCGCCTCCATTCCGGTTGTTGCCCATAGGCGACTTCTACAAGTGCAGAATCGGCTATGTGTTGAGCAAACAAAACGGGAGCATAAAAAGTGAGAATAGTAGTCAAAAGTATAGCATAACGCTTCCCTTTGTATATACTGTTTATTATTGTCATACCTTTTATTTTTAGTTGATTGAACATATTTACCATCCCGGATTCTGAAGCATATACCCTTTATCTATTTCGGTCTGCTTGATAGGATGTAAATAAGAACGGTCACTCCATAATCTGTTTTCAAAGACATAAGGTTTGTAATGTACTTTACCCGGTGCTCCTGTAACAGCGGAGAGCTGCAATCCATACATGGCACCTTTCATAACACCTTCATCATCGGCTATCAGCCAACGTCTTATATCCCAGAAACGATGATCTTCATAAGCCAGTTCCACGGCTCGTTCTCTTCGCAGTTTCTCCCTGAACTGCTCTTTATTCAAAGTGGAAGGAAAGCCCGGCATTCCGGAGCGTTCACGAACTTTCAGGACTGCATCGAATGCTTCTTTCGGGGGAGTTTCATAATATTCATTCAAAGCTTCTGCATAATTCAGATAGAGTTCGGCTACCCGGAAGACAATCCAGTCCATATTAGTGGAGTTGCGCGGAGCCGTTGCTCTTAGTACGCGAGGTACCCATTTGCGAACCAGGTGTTTCGTTTTATCATTGGCTACATTGTGAGCTCCACCGGGCAGAAAATTAAGAATTCCAATCTCTGTATTCCAGTTAGCTCCATGTGCTGCAATGGTTTGCGCAAAACGAGGGTCCAGTTCGTCGTACTTTTCAAGCAGATCATCGCCACCATCCATATTCCATGTTTGTTGGTTCCCGTCTTTTTTCTCATAGAAACGCACGAAATTGAAGGTTGTAAAAAGACCGCCGTCGCTCCAACTACTTCCCGCCCATGCCGGTATATTGCTTGTTATGGGATGACTGCTTGTTGTGAAATTCCGATATTTTTTGTTGGCCAGAATTATTTCTTTGTTATCGGGAGCAGTCCACACATGTTCGTAATTTGTTTCAGGTGTTCCCTCATCGTACAAGTCATAATAGCCAGAAGATTCAACAGCGGTAATGGCTGCCTTGGCTGCTTTAGCAGCTTCATTCCAGCGTTCTTTACTATAGTTTCCATATCCTATCAGGTCATTATTTCCACTTAAAGGAAGGTACGGATCGTCGGTATTGAACAAAGGACTCGCCGCATACAGGAGTACTCTGGATTTGAGGGCTAAGGCAGCTATCCTGTTTGCCCGTCCCACCAATATCGAATTCGTATAATAGTCTGGTAATATGGAGGCAGCCCGGTCACAATCGACAAGAATGGAGTCTACACAATCGGAAAATGTATTACGGGGTAGTTTACCATCTTCCGACGGATTTATTCTACGGTGTATTATAGGCAGTCCACCATATCTATATACTCCTTCCCAGAAGATCAAAGCCCGCATAAAATAGGCTTCGCCTCTGGAACGTGTCTTAAAATCAACGTCTCCCGGATCATCGGGCACTTCGTCAATACGTTCAAGCACGATATTGCATTTTCGTAATGTCTGCCAACGGGTGTTGTGACGGGGGTCTTCATCCCAGTCTATGCTGCTGTTGTTATGATTGTCCACGTTCCACGAGGCATTGCCCTTCCCCCAGTTTGCACCTTGTTCGGCTTCATCACACGCTCCTGCCAGGGTTGAGGTTGCACACAATTTACGGTCGATCCCGCTACTTCCCATCGAGAACCCCAGCGGCATACCTTCTGCATAGATGCCTGTTATGTATTGTTCTGTCAAAGTCCTGTCGGCAAAGACACCGTCTTCATCCAAATCGACAGAGGGCGGAGCTTCCAGATAGTCACTACACGAAAACATCAATACAGACGACAGAAGTATTGCACATATATATGTTATTCTTTTCATGATTATCAAAAATTTATATTAAGACCAATATTATATACTTTCTGCAACGGATATGTATTGATTTCAACATTTCCACTTCTCGAAGGTGCTTCCGGGTCCAGATCTACCACATCTGTCCACGTGAATAAATTGGAACCGTTGAAATATAATCTTACACTATTCAGGTTAAGCCGTTTGACAAAACCTCCGGTAAATGTATATCCTACTTCGAGGTTTTTCAATCGCAAATAACTGGCATCCCGTATCCAAAGAGTAGAAGGACGATAGTTGTGATCGGTTTCTCCGTTGGGATTCAGAGACAAACGGGGAAAGGTGATCTTTTCTCCTGCCTCATACCGTTCCTGTGTCCAACGTTCTTTTATCAGAGATTTCGCACTCTCTTCTCCTTTCGCGAAAGGCCACATCGACCGTCCGAAATATTTAATGGATACATTGTCGGCTCCCTGAAATAAGATGGAGAAATCAAATCCTTTATATTGCGCTCCGAATGAGAAACCGTAAATAATCTCCGGTACGGGGGTGTATCCTATCGGAACCATGTCGTAATCATCAATCACTCCATCCTGGTTGACGTCTACATACTTGACGTCTCCCGGTTGCAACTGATTCCCGCTCCATGAACTTTTAGGACGGTCTAATGCATTGATTTCTTCCCACGAGTTATAGTATCCGTCAAAGATCAGTCCGAAAAACTGATTCTTTCTTCTTCCGGTAGTCATCTGATAATCATATCTCTTCTGCACTTCATCCATGTAGATGATTTCATTCCTCGCAAATGAATAATTGAAGCGTGCCCAATAATGGAAATCTTGTATATGATGTCTAAAATTAAGGTCCATTTCCCAACCGCGATTTTCCATTTCTCCAAAATTATATGCAGGAAGATTAGCACCTATAATCATGGGGGATGTTGATCTGTTGGCTAATATGTTATTCCGTTTTTCTTTGAATATATCAAATGAAGCAGTCAGACAATTATTGAACAGATTAATATCTACACCGACATTCATCTTTTTCGCCTTTTCCCAAGTCAAATCAGGATTACCGATTTTATTTTCAACAATCATCAGTGAAGTATACGGATTGGAAGCCAAACCGAAATTATACTTGTTCACACCCGAATCGCTCGCTGCTCCATAAGAAGACGGCAGATACAAAAATCGATCACCACCTATCTGATCGTTTCCTACCTCTCCGTAGGACCCTCTCACCTTTAGATATTTAACGATATTGTTTTTCGGAAAAAACTTTTCTTCACTGATGACCCAACCTAATGAAACAGCAGGAAAAAATCCGAACCGTTTGCCTTTGGCAAAATTCTCGGTTCCGTTGTATCCCATATTGAATTCTGCCAAATAACGGGAGGCATATTCATAGGTCAATCGTCCTACCAATCCCTGATAAGCATTAGGTACATAATATTGAAGGGAGGGGGAATAATATTTACTCTGATTATACAGAATAAGTGCTGTCGTTTTATGAAGCCCGAAAGTTCTATTATAATCAATTCCAAACTCCATATATACTTTCCGGTTCTTATCCCATCCGGTACTTACAGACCAGATACTCTCTTCTGATTGGGGGATCAGATAAATGTAATCCGGATCTTCCGCATCACGGCGCGCAAGATAATAAGGAAAGGTTTTCGAATATTTCTTACGGCTGTAATAATAGCTATCATACGCGATACTCCCGTGTACGGACAAACCTTTGGTCAGCAAAGATGATAAATCATAATTCAGACGTAATGTTGTATTGATGTTATTTCTATTATCTTTCTGATAACCGTTGCTTAATAAGGTTTGCCAGGGATTGACGCTTCCCAATCCATCCTGTATGCGGACAATTTTATTGTCCACCAATCCCGGAGAGCTCAAGGGATTGGCAAAAGAAATAGCTTGCCAGATTCCACTGTTACCGGAGCCCGGAGTAATCACTCTGCCTATCTGGGCGGCCATTTGAACAGTTGCCGAAAAGTCCCGCGTTATCTGAAAATCGAAATTAGTTCTGAAGTTATAACGGGTGTTACGGGGATTTACATCATGATCCGAATCTATCTTGGTATGTTTATAGATACCGGTCTGATCGAAATAACTTCCCGATATAAAGTATTTCACACGTTCTGTACCACCCGAAAGGTTGATGTTATGTTGAGTGCGGGTAGAAAACTTTCTAAGAAAATCGTCTATCCAGTTAGTGTTCGGATGCAAAATCGGATCAAAGCCATTTCTGTACAATTCAATATCTTTATCCGTGAATTTCGGTTGGTAGGTAGAACCCGAAACCCGGGAGTCATTTTCTAAAGCTTCATTGTATAAAGTTGCATAATCCGCACTATTCAGATAACTGGGGAGCTGGGTAGATTGCTGCAAAGCAAAATTACCCGAATAGCTCAACCGGGGACGCCCTCTTTCCCCTTTACGGGTAGTAATTAATACTACGCCGTTAGCTCCCTTTACTCCATAGATCGCTGTTGCCGAAGCATCTTTAAGTATATTCAATGATTCAACTTCATTCGGATCTATGCCGTCAAAATTAGTTCGTTCGATGCCATCGATCATTATTAAAGGAGCCGTGTTGTCTGTAAATGTACTGACACCTCTGATTAACAGACTGGAAGCGTCTTCACCGGGAGCACCACTTCTTTGAAAAGCAATCAATCCCGGCATTCGTCCTACCAGCATGTTACTAATATTGGATTGTTGTGTCTGTACCAGTTCTTTCCTCGAAATAGAAGCGATAGATGCTGTCACACTTTCTTTCTTCTGCTTTCCGTAGCCGACAACAACGACTTCCTCCAGACTTTGCTCGGCTTCTTCTATTTCAATAGAAAGCACTTTATTGTCTTTTACAGGTACTGTCGTCGTGACATAACCGATATAACTGATTTCCAAAACTGCATTCGGATTTACAGATAAGGCAAAGCGCCCGTTTATATCGGAAATTATGCCGTTAAATGTACCGACTTCCTTGATATTGGCACCGATAATCGGTTCTCCTTTTGTATCGGTAATAGTACCGGTTATTCTCCGAGGCTCCTGTGGCTGTGAAGAAAGATTCTTTTTCACTGCCGTTTTTCTCTTTACAACAATCTGTTTTCCATTTATTTCATATACCAGATTTGTCTTTTCAAACAAGGCTGACAATTTTTCTGTGATTGTCTTCTTCCTGGATAGATCTACACTGACAACTTGATTTAAACTAGGCCGGATATCTTTCGAATAGATGAAAACGTAGCCTGTTTCTTTCTCTATATCTTTAAAATATTCCAGTAGAGTCCCTTTCTTTATATCATAGAGTTCGCTCGTTCCATTTCCATTAGCGAGAGTTACATTCGCTATAAATAGAAAAATAACAAAAAATTTCACAAACAGATATGATTTACAAAGAAAATATGCCCTATTTGCATGATTGTAATAGGAATTTTCCATATTTTTGCGTATCAATTTTTAGGTTTTTCATAAGTAATTGAAAAATTTAAATCTCACGGGTTCGGAAGAGTTGCCTCTCTTCCGAACTTCTTTTTTACAAAGGCTTCATTTCTGTGGTTTATTCATAGGCATTAAATTTTTAGGGTTATTACTCGATTTTTATACTTCCCGCTTCAATTGTACACTGGACATCGTACAGCAACGAGAAGGTTTTCATGACTTGTTCTATATCATCAAATAAGATAAGTTTTCCCATTGTACACTTTTGCGCAACTTCCGGCGTACATGTGATAGATACATTATAGTAGCGACTTAGCCGTTGGATAATATCTTTCATTGTCTCACCCCGGAACTGAAGTACGCCATCTTTCCATGAAATATAATCGTAAGCATTAACTTCGTCGATGCCGGATATCCCATCACTCAACTTAAAACGCTGATTAGGCAAAAGGACAAAATCTTCATTGGAGTTTGCTTTTACATTTACTTTTCCTTCTACCAACACCACGGATTGCAATGCATCATCAGCATAGGCAGACACATTAAACTTTGTTCCCAATACATTAACTGTCAGTTGGGGTGTCTCTACATAAAAAGGCCGGGAAGTATCTTTGGCAACTTCTATATAAATCTCTCCTTCTACTTTTATCCTGCGTTCGCCCGGACCAAAAGAGGAAGGGAAACGTAATTTACTTCCGGAATTAATCCATACTTTCGATCCGTCTGCCAATACAATGGATGAATGGCTACCATAAGGAACTATCAGTGTATTTTGTTTTCCGGGTTGAACCGCTCCCTCTTTGATTATCTCTGTTTCCTTACCATCGGATTGAATAGTAATATTGCTATCATAAGTAATGACGGCATTATTCTCTATCTGAATCGCTTCCGCATCATCTCTTATCAGCATTACTTTCTGATACAGAGTATCTGCTTTCACATTGACAAGCAGATCATCAGCAGTTCCGGACGTCTGAAAAGAATGAATCAACCAGAAAGAAACAATACCTAATATTAGTACACAGGCGGCAGCATAACGGGTAAATAAGATAAAACGATGTCTCTTATCACGACGCTCCATGCTTGTCTCTATACGTGCCCACAATCTTTCTGATTCTTCGGGTAAGCGCTGAACCGGATTCAGCCGGGCAGATAATATGATTTTGCGGGCCTCCTGTAGGGATGCTTGATCTTCGGGATGCTCTTTTTGATAATTAACCCACCATTCTTCCGATTCCTGGGTAGGAACCAGACACCACAATATGAAGTCTTCATTTTGTAGCCATTGTTTTGTCGATTCGGGTATTCGATCTGAATGCATACTCGTTCTTTTTACGGTTTCACTTTAAAAACACGCAAAGAACAAAAATACCCCCACGAAAATTAAAGAAAATAACCGAAAAGGAAAAAATAAATAATTTGAGGCTGAATTTTACGCATTTGTTCGATAGCCCGATACACTAATTTCTGTGCTGCTTTAGGTTGTATTCCCATCAATTTCCCGATTTCCTCATAGCTAAGTCCTTGGGTATAACGAAGATATACAGCCTCCCGTTGCCGGTCTGTAAGGCTATCCAGCATCTTTTTCAGCTGTTTTTGCATAGCGGCTCTTTCTTTTTCTTCATCTATGAGTTCAAAGCCGTTCACTTCAATAAGGAAACTATAGTTATCAGAACCTTCTTCCAGAAATTCGGTATTCATTTCTTTTTTCTTAATGGTCCGAATCCGGTTCTTCAAACAGTTCAACAGATAGAACTTCATATTCTGACTTTCCCAAAGTTTGTGCTCACGCTCATATAAATGCAAAAAAACATCGTGAATGGCATCTTCTAAAAGTTCTTTACTAATGCCAAAAGCAATGCCGTATGAAAACAAATCGTTCTCATACGTCTCATATAACCACTTATATAAGGATTGCTTATTCTTCACACTATCTTCACAAAAAGTTAGAATCCTATCTTCTAAAGAATATTGAAATGGTAATTATCACCAGCCTGTCTCATCCCATCCGGCAGCGGAGTACCATTGTATCGACTGACGATAAAAAGGATTTATCTCCTCTTCATACGACTGACGAAATATATAAGTAGAAAGTCCTGCAGAGCCATTCATCGAGAAACTACCGCCATAACTGGAGTAATTATTAGGAGTAGTCTTCCAATAAACCACAGCAGCATCATAAGCAGCTTTCCAAGCCTCATATTCGCTAGTCTCACTACCTAAAGAACGTATTAATCCATCAAAATCATAATAATACTTACTGGACCGACAATCATAACAGAGTATGCCCGATGTGGCTATCGCTTGTCTGCCCTTAATATATTTCGGAATAATCTCACTACTGCTTTTATCCAGTTGTTCCAACATGGAAGTGTTCACTACAGAAACAGAGACTCCTGCCGTCCAGGGATCACCTAAGCCCCAATTATATGGCAATTTGCCAGTATAAAGATTTTCATCTGCATAAAATTCAAAATATGCCTTTGCTATGTCCGTAGCCGATGCATTATTGGCAAACATAGCCGGAACTACTTTCTGATATGGAGCACCCGGTGCGGGTATCTCTGTCGGAGAGCCTATTATGTAATCCGCATGTTCCTTCAATTCATAGACCACCTCAACAGATTGCATAAAGCATGCATCGAAAAGAAGAAAACTCAAATGAGGCGCATTACGCAGAACATCTTTTAACTCGGAAATATCCATGTAATTTGAACCACCATCCTGTCCCCACCAACGGGTTTTATTCTGCGATTTTGCCAACCATCCTTCTCCATGAGACCACAAAACCAACCCATAACTCTGTGCCGGATATTCAGAAAATGCCGTGTTGATAACCTCCTTCATCTTAGAGACATCTACAGAATTTCGTCCTTCATACGTAGCGATTACCTCCTGTACGACATTCTTCTTTTTATCCTTCTTCAATCGAATTAGTTTAGGACTTGATCCGGTATCAATGTATACGAGTAGGTTATAAGAGTTATCATCTACAGACTGCATTCCCTCTGTCATTTCCGCCAAATCCTCTGTGGCAAAGCTGCGAAGAGAATTGTCACCTGCTATATAAACAAGAACTGTACGCATCTGGACTCCTCTTTCATCATCGTCATTATGACAAGCGATTACCAGCATAGCCAAACACACAAACAAGGAGAATATTTTTATCTTTTTCATTAGATTTCAAGTTTATTACGAGGCAAAGATAAAAAAATAAGAGATGCAAAGCTGCATCTCTTATTATATTAACAATTTAACTATTGCTTATTATTCTTCCGGTTTCGTAAAGCGGAATTTATCTGAATCAATCCGCGATACCGTCATTCTATTATTCTTCTTATATTTATTCAGAATCTTCGTTGCTTCTTTTTCCAACTTCTTTCTGTTTTCCGAGAAGTAAATCATACATGTACTATTCTGCTGCAGTTGGTTATCCTCCAGATAATTTTTCAACTGATAACTATATAATTCACGATGAGCCAAGAACCCTTCTTTGCTAACCTTCGCACTATCTAATATCTGAATATCCGTGAAATAGACTACCGTATCCGTAAATGAAGCAGAAATTCCAAAAGCATAAACCGGTTTAGAATGGTCTTTTTTCAGAGAAAAAGCGGAGCACATGGTAAACACAAGTGCAATTGCAAATAGTATTTTTACGTATTTCATATCATATAATTTTTAACCTTGCAAAGGTAACAAAAAAGAGGAGATTACCTCTATTTATCTCAAATAAATAGCATTTCTTAGTCATAGACCCATAGCAGGACTGGTTTCTTTTCCGCTTTGAGCAACCCGTCAACTTTCCTCATCACTTCATCGGATATTACAGGACACCCTTGACTGATTCCTAACGGAAGATGCAAAGGATACACCTCTGTTTCCGGCAACGGAGTATAAGAATGCAACACGATATACCGCTTGAAAGCATTATCATTCGTCGCTTCCAATCCATGTAATTTATAATGAATATTGATTCCCCACTTGCTATACGACCGGATACCCACCTTGTATTTCCCCAAAGAAGAGCAATAACTACCTTCCACATTGCTGAATACAGGCTTGGACACAGTGCTATTTTTCCCATATCCATGAGCACAGAGACTGGCATACTTCACGGAATCTCCTTTGAAATCCCATACAAAGAAACGCCTTTTACCAGAATGAATACTGAAATCTACCAGAAAGCAATAATTCGTATTATACCCATTCTTATCACAATAAGCCTTTCCCGCCTGTGCTTTTTCCCGCAAACGCTGCTCTACTTTAACAGGCACCGAATCAGAAGAGGATGCCGCACATTTTGCATACGCCACCATCCCTGCTCCCAAAGCAATAAGAACCAATGATATTAAAACTGACTTTTTCATAAAACTCACATAGTATAAGATTGAATTATAGAATGGGGCTTATGTAAAAAGTCGCATAAGTACATTCTTCTATATGAAAAGTGCGACTTATGCGACTCAAATTCTTTTTTCTTTCAGAAACTGATATTCCTTACTTATCCCAAGTAAGATTTGAGCAATTTACTACGATTACTTTGTCTAAGTCTTCTAATTGCTTTTTCTTTAATCTGACGAACGCGCTCACGTGTGAGGCCAAATTTATCGCCGATTTCTTCCAATGTCATTTCTTGCTGTCCGATACCGAAAAACATCTGAATGATTTCTTTTTCTCTATCGGTTAACGTAGAAAGAGCTCTATCAATTTCCCTCGCAAGAGACTCATTAACCAGAGAGCGGTCCGCCATTGGCGAATCATCGTTAACCAACACATCCAACAGGCTGTTATCCTCCCCTTCCACAAAAGGCGCATCCACCGAAATATGACGGCCGGATACCTTCAGCGTATCAGAGATTTTATCAACCGGAATTTCCAGTTCGTCTGCCAACTCCTCGGGAGACGGACGCCGCTCGTTTTCCTGTTCAAACTTCGAGAAGGCTTTGCTGATCTTATTCAGCGAACCTACCTGATTCAACGGGAGACGAACAATACGCGACTGCTCTGCCAATGCTTGCAGAATAGACTGGCGAATCCACCATACAGCGTAGCTAATGAACTTAAATCCACGTGTTTCATCAAATTTCTCGGCAGCCTTAATCAGTCCTAAATTGCCTTCATTAATCAAGTCAGGCAAACTCAAACCTTGGTTCTGGTACTGTTTAGCCACAGATACGACGAAACGAAGATTGGCACGTGTCAATTTTTCCAATGCTACACGGTCACCCTTACGAATGCGCTGAGCGAGTTCCACTTCTTCCTCGACTGTTATCAGGTCCTCACGGCCGATTTCCTGCAAATACTTGTCAAGAGAAGCGCTCTCTCTGTTAGTGATACTTTTGGTAATCTTTAGTTGTCTCATTCTTTAAAAACAGATTTGGAGTACAAAGTTACGACAAATAATTTGTTAACATACAAAATTAAGTAACTTTTACACTATATTTTTCATCTAATAAAACAAAAAGAGATGCCGACAAGTTGATTGGCGGCATCCTTTTTCTATTTCATTAGCTTATCCTGCAATCTTCTTACCTTATTTTTATATATTACTCTTGAGTCAGATCGACAGCGAAATATCCGCGTTTACCTGATGGGAACACACCGGTCAGGAATAATACCTGGTTCGGAGACTTAACAGCAGCTTTCATTACTTCTTCCAGATCGCTGACTTTGCGCATCGGCTGGTCATTAGCTTTCAGGATAATGAAGCCTTTACGAACTCCTGCATCTGACATCTTACCGGAAGAAACTCCTGTCACTTGCAGACCGTAACCTAGATTCAATTGCTTCTTCAAGTCATCCGGCAACTCTTTGAAAGCAGCTCCCAGGATTTCCATGCCTGCATCCTTCACGATCTTGGCAGTACCTTGCTCGTTCTTCAACGTTACTTCAACGGTCTTTTCCTTCTTATCGCGCATCAGTTTTACTTTCACCTTATCACCCGGACGATGTTTAGCAAGTGCTTCCTGCAAGTCAGCCATATTGGATACTTTCTTATTATCCACACCGATAATTACGTCATCGACTTTGATATCAGCTCCGGCAGCAGAACCATTCTCTACGATTTCAGAAACCCATACTCCTTCTACAACACCCAGTTCTTTAGCTTTATCTGCCAATGTCTTACCGGATTTGTCAATCGGTTGACGGTCGTCCATCAAACTGCTACCGATAGAGCCACCACGAATACCGAGCAATGCACGTTGTACTGTTCCATATTGTTTCAAGTCGGCAATTACTTTCGTCATAATGCTGGTCGGGATAGCAAAACCGTATCCTGCATAAGCACCTGTCGGAGAAGAAAGCACTGAATTGATACCAACCAATTCACCTTTGGCATTTACCAGTGCACCACCACTGTTACCCTGGTTGATGGCAGCATCCGTCTGGATGAATGATTCTATACCACCATTATATACTCCCAGAGAACGGGCTTTTGCACTTACGATGCCGGCAGTTACAGTAGAGTTCAAATTGAACGGGTTACCTACTGCCAATACCCACTCTCCTACTTTCAACGCTTCGGAATCTCCCACCGGAATAGTCGGGAAATCATCACCCTCAATTTTCACCAGCGCAAGGTCGGTGCTAGGGTCAGTACCAATCACGCGTCCCTTAAACTCACGGTTATCATTCAGTTTCACACTGATTTCATCCGCACCTTCAATCACATGATTATTCGTTACGATATATCCATCCTTCGAGATGATTACTCCCGAACCAAAACCTACACGAGGTTGAGACTGTACCTGACGTTGCTGTCCGCGTCCATCACCAAAAAAGAAATCGAAAATGTCCGGCGCTTGCTGAACAGTTCTTGTTTTAGCTTCTTGAGTAGACCTTATATGTACGACAGCATGAAGTGAATTCTCGGCAGCCTGTGTCAAATCAACAGGTTGAGCGTTCACAGCGTCAAAAGCAGCCAATTTGACATTGGGATTCTGCTTGAACATCTCATTAAAAGATGTTTCTTTTGCAGATTCGTTAGATTGCAACAATTTGTAAGTTGTCAATCCTGCAACTCCTGAGCTAAGAAGAATGATTGCTCCTACTCCCAGAATGTTCTTTGTTGTCTGTTTCATGATTTATAATTCTTTAAATTGTTAATATTCGACATTGTTTTAACTTTTACGACGTTAAAATAATAACAAATATCGTTCACTTATTCTACTTGTCACTCTTTTTTGTCCACTTTTAACAGAGAATATTTAGAGCTTAACAGCGGTTAACGACAACACCTGACAAATTTACATTCGTTGTATGTCAGATGGCTTTAACACTCTGACATTCATTCAGTAAAGTCAGATTTTCATGACACCGATTCCAGGTAAGTCATTCAGAGTGATCTTTCCTTTCACCACTTCCACCCCTTTAAAGCGATCATTAGAGATAAGCAGGTTGCCATCCAGGTCGGCAAAATCCACTAATGGCGAGAACTGTGAAGCTGCAGAAATAGCACAGGAAGTCTCTGTCATACAGCCCACCATGACACGCATGCCGAGTGCATGAGCCAATGTCACCATCTTCCATGCTTCACGCATACCGGTACACTTCATCAGCTTTATATTGATTCCCGTGAAAGCGCCTTTTAAAGCGGCTACATCTCCCAGACGCTGCAAGGATTCATCCGCAAATATCGGTAGCGGGCTCTGTTGCGTTATCCAGGCAATATCCTCTAGCTTCTCCTTAGGCATGGGCTGTTCTATCATCACAACGCCTTTTTCTTTCAGCCAATGAATCATATCGAGCGCGTATTGGCGGTCTGCCCATCCTTGATTGGCATCTATCGCTATCGGAAGGTCTGTTACCGAACGAATGGTTTCAATCATCTCCTTATCATTGTCCCGTCCCAGTTTCACCTTTAATATATTAAACTGATCGGCACACTCTTTTGTTTTCGCCCGCACTACATCCGGCGCATCGATGCCTATCGTAAAGGTAGTGGAAGGTGTCTTTTCTTTGTTCAATCCCCATATCTTATACCAGGGAGCGCCTAATAGTTTCCCTACCAGATCATGAAGGGCGATATCTACCGCAGCTTTCGCTGCCGTATCCTTTGGCGAGAGGCTGTCAACGTATGACAAAATGTCATCTAGCTGAAAAGGATCACTAAACTGTTCCAGATTCACTTTCCCAAGGAAATTCATCACAGACTCTACTGTTTCTCCCAAATAAGGAGGCATAGAGGCTTCTCCATATCCCGTCACGCCTTCATATTCTATTTCTACCTGCACATCGGGAGTTGTTGTACGCGAATAAGTGGCAACTGTAAACACGTGCCTCAACTTCAATTCATAAGGGAAAAAAGTCATTTTCATCTTCCCTCCCAAACCGAGCTTATTTATATGAATGGTAGAAAGCAACGATTCTCCGGCTAGTGCCTGACGGGCTACTAACCCCGAACTGAAAGCAGCCAAAGCTGCCGTTTTCAAAAAATCTCTCCTGTTCTGCATTCTTTTATTGATAAAAGGGGTTCTTATTTGTGGTATTCATTCCTTTCTCCTTATTTATATAAGGTAAGAAACGGACAGCAAAAAGTAAACGCTTCGTGTTGAATTCATCATAGTTTTGATCCGAAGGATTCATGCTGCTGACGTGCACATCTCCCAATGCGTGGATAAACTGCTTGTTTCCGAGGTAAATGCCGACGTGAGAAATACCTTCTTTACGTTCCGCAGTCGCTTTCCGGCCGAAAAACACCAGATCTCCCCGTTTGACATTAGAGAAGTCAGGAGCAATATCGATATGTTCGCCCACATAGGCCTGTTGAGAGGCATCTCTCGGGATAATAATGTCATGCATAAAAAGTACGGTCCGTACCAGTCCGCTACAATCCACTCCCTTGGAAGAGGTTCCTGCCCATAGATAAGGAATTCCCATCATCGAGTAAGCTGTTTCAATGATACTTTCAACATCTTGTTTCAGTGAAGCTCGCCATTCCGCTTCCGGTTGGGAAATGGATTTCGAAAGATATGCTTTCCGTCCGTCGGGATAAGACACTTGATAGAAATGTCCTTTGCTCCCCTCCCACTTCAAACGATTGCCCGCAACAACATCGGATACGGGTTGGGAACTCTCATCCGGTTTTTCATACGCAAATCCGTAGTGCGAGGTAACCACTATCTTTTCTGCCCGGTTCCATTCATCATACCGTTCTTTCGACATGGGGGTAATCACCATCCGGTGCACCCATCCGGTATAATCATCCGGTGTTTGTATCTCGTACCAGCCGTTATACTGAAGCACCTTGACCGGCATTCCCAACAATGCCTGCGTGCTCATGCCGGAAGTAAATTTGCCTTCCTCGCGCAAATTGCAAACTGAAATATGTACTACCCCATAAGCCGAATCGGCAGGCATGGGACGTATTTCCTGTGCTTTCAGGCTAGCTGCCATCGTCGCCAGGAAACAATAGAAAAGGAGGATATTCTTCTTCATTAAAATCTATTTTAATGATAGCAAAGTTAGAAATTATTTCTATTTGTGATACTTTCTTTGGCTAAAACAAAATAAATGACGTATTTTTGCAGTCTAAAGCAGTTGGCCGGTCTGTCGCGTGCATGTTTCGTGCAGGAGGAAAGTCCGGGCAACATAGAGCATCCTACTTCCTAACAGAAAGCTGTCCGCGAGGGTAGAGTAACGTAGAAGAAAATAACCGCCGCTCCTTTCGGGGAGAGGTAAGGGTGAGAAGGTGGGGTAAGAGCCCACCAGTCGCATGGCGACATGCGGGCTGTACGTCTTAGGAGTTGTAAGGTCATGTAAACCGGCGTTATGAGAGTTGCTCGCTCCATGTCGGAGGGTAGACCGCTAAAGTGTCGTGGTGACACGCCACTCAGATAAATGACAGGCACCTGATATAATTAAAGATTAATAATCGGAAATTATATGGGTACAGAACTCGGCTTATAGGCTGACTGCTTTTTCTTTTAATTATCCATTTAATTACAAATGACTAATGGATGAGGATCGACTGTTCGAGCAAGTCTGTTGTAATCAGTAATTAGTTGCTTGCAATTAGTAATTAGCGAAGAACTATGAAGAAGAAAATCACCGATATATGGAAGTTTCTTACGTATGACATCTGGCGCATTACGGAAGACGAAGTGACCCGAACCAAGTTCTCACTCTACAATATTATAAAGACCGTCTATCTTTGTATCAATCGGTTTACCAAAGACCGGATGGCCAATAAAGCTTCTGCACTTACTTATAGCACATTGCTTGCCATTGTACCGATACTTGCCATCCTGTTTGCCGTAGCGCGTGGTTTCGGGTTCGACAACCTGATGGAACATCAGTTCCGCAACGGTTTTGGAGGAAATACAGAAACAACGGAGGCCATTCTCTCATTTGTCAATTCCTATCTTTCACAGACCAAAGGAGGTATTTTCATTGGAGTTGGTTTGGTAATGTTGTTATGGACGGTTATCAATCTGGTCAGTAATATTGAAATCACCTTCAACCGTATCTGGGAAGTGAAAAAAGCACGATCCATGTATCGCAAGATTACGGACTATTTCTCCATGTTCCTGCTGATGCCGATTCTGATCGTGGTATCCGGAGGACTTTCTCTGTTTATGAGCACCATTCTCAAGCAGATGGATGATTTCGTCCTGCTCGCTCCTGTTATGAAATTCATGATACGGCTTATTCCTTTTGTCCTGACATGGCTGATGTTCACCGGGCTGTACATCTTCATGCCGAACACGAAAGTGAAATTCAAACACGCTCTCATTGCAGGTATTCTGGCAGGGTCTGCTTATCAGGCTTTTCAGTTCCTGTACATCAACAGCCAGTTGTGGGTGTCAAAGTACAATGCCATTTATGGTAGTTTTGCCGCACTTCCCTTATTTCTGCTTTGGTTGCAGATATCCTGGACAATCTGTTTGTTTGGAGCCGAACTGACGTATGCCGGACAGAATATCCGCAGCTTTAGCTTTGACCAGGACACCCGGAACATCAGCAGACGATACCGGGATTTTATATCCATCCTGATTATGTCACTCATAGCCAAACGATTCGAAAAGAACGAACCGCCCTATACGGCTGCAGAAATATCGGAGGAGCATCAGATCCCCATCCGACTGACAAATCAGGTACTTTATCAGTTACAGGAAATAGAATTGATTCACGAGGTTGTTACCGACGAAAAAAGCGAAGAAATCGGTTACCAGCCTTCAATGGATATCAATCAACTGAATGTGGCTGTCCTGCTGGACCGTTTGGACACATACGGCTCCGAGAATTTCAAAATAGACAAAGACGAAGAATTCAACGACGAATGGAAGGTGCTGACCGAATCCAGAGAAGAATACTATAAAAAAGCAAGTAAAGTATTACTGAAGGATTTGTAGGAAAGTCAAACCTTAAATCGCGAGAATGAACTTAACACAATATTAGAAAAAATGAAAAAGCTACTGCTAAGTGCATTTGTCATCTGTCTAGCAGGGACAAGCATTGCACAAGAATCTCCTTTATGGATGCGCCACTGCGCTCTTTCTCCAGACGGAACCACCATTGCATTTACCTACAAAGGAGACATCTACACGGTACCGTCAACCGGCGGACGTGCCACACAAATCACCACCAATCCGGCTTTTGATACGGAACCGGTATGGAGTCCCGACAGTAGACAAATTGCCTTTGCATCGGATCGCATGGGAAGTCTCGACGTTTTCGTCGTATCCAGTGAAGGAGGAGCACCCCAGCGACTGACCACTCATTCAGGCAGTGAGAAACCTGTTGCCTACAAAGACAACAAACACATTTTATTCACAGCCAACATTGCTCCCTCTGCCGAAGATGCCGGGTTTCCTTCCGGTCAGTTCCAGCAAGTGTACGAGGTAGCCGTGACGGGAGGACGCCCCGCTATGTTCTCATCCATGCCAATGGAGTGCATCTCTATTAATAAGGAGGGAGTGATGCTCTATCAGGACAAGAAAGGATACGAAGACTATTGGCGCAAGCATCAGGTATCCCCTATTGCCCGTGACATCTGGACATACACTCCCGGGAAAAAACCTGTTTATCAAAAACAAACTACTTTCGGAGGTGAAGACCGCGAACCGGTATGGAGTCCTGATGGTAAATCATTCTATTATCTAAGTGAAGAGAAAGGTTCCTTCAATATATTCCAACGTACTCCCGGAACCACCACTTCCCAACAAATCACTTTCCATACAAAGCATCCCGTACGTTTTCTAAGCATTTCAACCACCGGCACACTCTGTTATGGTTATGACGGCGAAATTTATACACTTACTCCGGGCAAACAACCCCAAAAGGTAAATATAAGTATCCTGGCAGACAAGAATGACAAAGATATTATCCGCCAAATCAAATCCAACGGGGCTACCGACATCGCTGTATCTCCCAAAGGAAAAGAGGTCGCATTCATTATGCGCGGTGATGTTTACGTAACCTCCATTGACTACAAAACAACCAAACAAATTACCAACACACCCGATCAGGAACGTAACATCAGTTTCGCTCCCGACGGACGCACACTCGTCTACTCTTCAGAACGCGATGGATTGTGGCAGCTTTACACTTCCACCATCGTACGCAAAGAGGAGAAACAATTCACCTATGCCACAGAATTGAAAGAAGAACGTTTGACAAACTCCAAAGTCGCTTCTTTCCAACCACAATTCAGTCCTGACGGTAAAGAGGTTGCTTTCCTCGAGAACCGTACCGCTATCCGTGTCATCAATCTAAAAAACAAGGCTGTGCGCACAGTGATGGATGCCAAATATCAATATTCTTATGCCGACGGTGACCAATGGTTCCAATGGAGCCCCGACAGCCAATGGATTCTATCAGACTTCATTGGCATAGGAGGCTGGAACAATAAAGACGTTGTTTTGCTGAAAGCCGACGGAAAAGGCGAAATGGTCAATCTTACCGAAAGCGGATACAGCGACAGCAACGCCAAATGGGTGTTGGGCGGGAAAGCAATGATATGGAACAGTGACCGTGCCGGATACCGTAGCCATGGTAGCTGGGGAAGTGAAGACGACACCTATATTATGTTTTTCGACGTCGATGCCTACAACCGCTTCCTGATGAGCAAAGAAGATATTGCCTTACTTGAAGAAGCGGAAAAGGCAGAGAAAGCAGAAAAAGAAAAAAACAAGAAAGAAAAGGCAGAGAAGAAAGAAGACACTAAAGACAGTAAGAAGAAAACGAACCAGAATGAGAATGCGAAAAAAGACAGTACAGAGATAAAGCCTCTTACATTCGATTTGGAGAATCGTTTTGACCGCATCGTCCGTCTAACTGTAAATTCTTCCCGCCTGGGTGACGCTGTCATGAGTCCGAAAGGTGATATTCTTTATTACCTGGCAGCTTTTGAAGGAGACTACGACCTTTGGGAGCATAAACTGAAAGAAAATACGACTAAAATATTATTGAAAGGAGTTGGCGGCGGCTCACTCATACCGGATAAAGAAGGAAAGAATATCTTTATGTGCACAGGCGGCCGATTGAAGAAAATAGAGATTGCCGGTAGCAAAATTACACCGATAGAATTTGAAGCATTCTTCGATTACCGTCCTTATGATGAACGCGCATACATCTTCGACCACGTTTGCCAACAAGTAAATGACAAATTCTATACTGCCGACTTGCATGGAGTGGACTGGAAAGGATATAAAAAAGCATACGAACGCTTCTTGCCCCACATCAGCAACAATTATGACTTCACGGAAATGTTGAGTGAATTGCTTGGCGAATTGAATGGTTCCCATACCGGAGCCCGGTTTGCAGCAGGAGGCAGCGCAATGCCTACCGCTACTCTGGGAGTCTTTTACGATGAGTCATACGACGGTGCCGGGTTAAAGATCAAGGAAATCATGAAGCAAAGTCCTTTCACCCAGAAAAAGACAGAAGTGAAGGCAGGTTGCATCATTGAAAAAGTAGACGGCACAGCGATTGAAGCCGGTGCTGATTACTTCCCGTTATTTGAAGGCAAAGTCGGACGCAAAGTAGTACTTACCGTATACGATCCTTCTACTAAAAAACGTTTTGAAGAAGCAGTAAAAGCAATCAGCTATGGAACCCAAAGCGACCTGCTTTACAAACGTTGGGTAGAGCGCTGCGCCAAGAAAGTGGAAGAGCTTTCCGGCGGACGCATTGCTTATGTACATATTAAAGGTATGGACAGCCCCAGCTTCCGCAAGATCTATTCCGAACTGCTCGGCCGTTATCGTAATAAAGAAGCCGTAGTGGTAGATACCCGCCATAATGGTGGCGGATGGCTGCACGATGATGTAGTCACCTTACTTAGTGGAAAGGAATATCAACGTTTCGTGCCACGCGGACAATATATCGGCAGCGATCCATTCAACAAATGGCTGAAAGCCTCATGCATGCTAACTTGCGAAGACAATTATAGCAATGCTCATGGCACTCCTTACGTATATAAGACTCTAGGTATTGGTAAACTGGTAGGCGCCCCGGTGGCAGGCACGATGACCGCCGTGTGGTGGGAACGCCAGATAGATCCGTCTATTGTATTCGGTATCCCGCAGGTGGGTTGTATGGATATGCAAGGCAACTATCTCGAAAATCAGACCTTGCAACCTGATATTCTAGTTTATAACGAACCGGCAGCCAGCCTGAAAGGAGAAGATGCACAACTGAAAGCAGCAGTAGACTACCTATTGAAAGATTTGTCAAAAAAGAAATAAATATAGCATTATTGATGCCACCGGAAAAGCGGCATCAATAACACGCTAACTATCAACACCTTAAAAAAGCCATTTATTGGTTTTAAAGAAACAGGTCGTTCCTTTAAAAGGAAAGCATCGTTGGTTTAAAAGGAACGTCCCCTTCCTTTAAAACCAACGATGCTTTCTGTTATATGCTTATCCTAAAGGGCTAAGAATATAATTATTTTTCAATCAATAACGATTGTATGAAATCACCTTTTCTTTCGGCTTCCTTATCTTCTTACGTTTTTCCTTTGCCGGATAGCCAATGACAATATCCAGCAATAAACGTTTCGAAGCAGGAATACCGGCAAGCTGTTTCAGCTCTTTTTCATCGAACCAACCCAGAATACAAGAACCCAAACCTTCGGCTTCAGCTGCCAGAGAAATATGAGCAGCCGCTATTCCAATGTCGATCAACGGAAAATGCTTGCCTTTTACCTTTCCGCCAAGCAGGGAGGTTATATTAGCAGATTCTTCTACAACCAGAATATGCACGGGAGCATCTTTGGCAAACTTATTCATTCCCAAGCCAGCAGCAGCTTTCCCGGCTTTTTGAGCCAGTTCCTTGTCTGTGATGACCACAAACCTCCAAGGTTGTGCGTTGCAGGCCGAAGGCGCCAAACGTGCAGCTTCAAGTACCCGTTCCAACTTTTCCGGCTCCACCGGACGTTCTTTATCATACGAACGGTCACTTTGACGAGCCTGCACCAATTGAAGAAAATCAGTATATGCCATTTCCAATCCTCCGGTCACTTATTTATATTTTCTTATTTATATTGAATCATCCGGCTGATATACTTGCCGATAATATCGAATTCGATATTTACCACACTGCCAATCTCAAACGTATGGAAGTTCGTATGCTCGTATGTATAAGGAATGATAGCCACCTGGAAAGTATCATCCGTCGGATTACATACCGTCAGGCTAACACCGTTCACAGTCACCGAACCTTTATCCACGGTGATATATCCGCGTTTCGCCATCTCCTTGTCAAACGCATATCGGAATGTAAAATACCAGCTGCCTTCCGCATCCTTAATATCGATACAAGTAGCAGTCTGATCCACATGTCCCTGAACGATATGTCCGTCCAACCGACCGTTCATCATCATGCTACGTTCAACGTTCACCTTATCCCCCACTTTCAACAAACCGAGGTTAGAACGCTCCAACGTTTCTTTCATGGCAGTCACCGTATACGTATCATCCGTCAGAGTCACTACCGTCAGGCATACACCATTGTGAGAAATACTCTGGTCGATTTTCAACTCATTCACAAACGAACACTTAAATGTAAAGTGTATATTCTCCTGGTCTTTCACCAGTGCTACCAAAGTAGCATATTCTTCTACGATTCCAGAAAACATAATTCTATTTACTATTTACGATTTTACAATTGAAAGTACTCTCTTAATGCAAGGGTCAAAGATACGAATAAGGAAGCAGCTTAGAAAATAAGAGCAAAAAAAAATGGGGCTTTTATTACCATATCTGATTACTAAGCATTTACAGGAATGGTTCTTCATTTTTGTACTTAAAAGCCTTGCTAGAACAGCACAAAGATACGAATTTCCCCGAAAAATCATTTCGGGAAACAAAATTTTGTCCTCATGCCGAATTATTTTTAGAATACCCGAAAATATCCAAGCCAACTACCATTTCTGATAACTCACAATATTTAAATAATACTTTTACTAAAACATAGTAAATTCCCTCTACTAGAATAAGCCTATTATTCATAAAACTGAAATCTCATTTTCTTCTTCGACTTAAAAAACTTCCCTATTTTTAGTTCTTTACTATGTGCCATTTTATAAGGTGCCACTAACTCCTTTAGTAATTCATATAGTATCTGATTTACTAATAACATATCTTTATATATATCCCTTAATTGTTCTTCATCATCATAATAGTGCTTATCTTTATAACCTATAAAAAACATATCAGACTTAGTCTGGTCATATTGAGGAGCTGTAAATCTAAACATAACTTTACTAGGATGAACCCACTTGCAGCCCTCTTTGTATATTTCTGATATTCCGGAATATCTCTTATTTAATTCTCCGCAAAGATAGCCGGCAGTAAGATATTGTTTACCTATACAAAGTTTATTAGTAGGTTTGCCGTCCATGAAATATTTAAAGAAACGTTCTTTATCTCTATATAAGAGACAAGCATAAACTTCCAAACAGCAATCTACCTGCATCCTAATAAAGTGTATAGCAGATAATTTATGTTTTGATAAAGCATTAAAAGCCGAATTATTCTCTAAAGCATACATTATAATGATATACATAAACATATATAAAGGATAGTGATTGTCTGGATTAATACTACCTAATACTTTACCATACCGTTTTGAAAATTTAATAATAGGTCTACCCATAGTATAATTGGAATAAAAAAGGCTAGCCGAAGCTAGCCTAAATTTAATGCATTAGTTCAATAGTGCCTTTATATCTTCTTTTTCATTCTCATCAAGAGCTGAATATAGACGTTTAACCCTAGCTTTTCTCATTTCAGAAGCAAGTTCATCCCCCGAATTAATGATTACATTCAAGTTAGCTATATAAGTCTCAAATCTTGCGACAAAGCTCTTACATTTAGCTTTAACTTGCTCGGGAGTATCTGTTTCTGAAACAAACATACCGACACCAAAAGTTTTGCCCAGTTCACTACGGTTGTTAGACACTAATGCTTCCAATACATTTGTTGAATTTGTTAATTCCATAATTATTATAATTTTAATTATGCCAGCACTATTACTGGCTATTCAGAAGATAGTGCTATCTACAAATTCCGCCACAAATGTAGTATATTATTATAATAACACAAACAAATTCCAACAAAATTTGAACACTCTATGTAAAAAAAGCTATGATAGTATAGCTTTTTAAGAAAAAGCCCTCCATATTAATACCCAACATTATTATACTAATCCTATTAATACTAGAACTAGTATATCTATTATTATAGTATAAAATATAACTGTAATAATAGCCAACTTATTAGTGACCATATTAATACTGATTGATGTATTAGTATTGAATTTCTGTAAAAATAAAAATAGCAAATGAATTTCTTCAAATGGTGATAACCATGTTAGTTTCCACCATACCAAAGAGATATTTAATTCAAAATGTCAAAGTTACATTTATAGGGTAATTACCAATCATCATCACTTGTTTGCAATGGCTTCTTTAGAACTGTATCAATTTTGTCTACAAGGATTTTATAACATGATAGTGAATAAACAAAAGCTCGTGATGAGGTCACTTTAGGATGTTGTCTGTTTTCTGCAAATGGAAAGCAATCAGAAAGTGCCCATATTTGGGTATCTTTAGTAACGCCATTACCTGTTACCCCAAAACCACCACCAAACATTATGACATATCCACTATCGTCATTTATCTTCAATACCTCATAGTTCTGTAAGGTATATGTCATTCGAATACGTTCTTCTTTAAAATCAAATTTAATAAGTGGTCGAATACTTACTCTATATGAGTTATCTCCCATAGTCCGTTTTGCAATATTAGGCAGATAACAACGTGCTATGATTGTTCCTTCTTCCTCATTTGAAACCTGTATAGCTGACTTTGCATCAGAAGACATAGATATGACCCAATCTATAATTTTGCGATATAATTGAGATTTGGACTGACCTTTATACTCTTTTATAATCGATAATGATAGTTCACCCAATTCATTCAACTTATATTCATTGGATAGCTCTTTAGCCTTAGCTGACCAAGACATATCCCCTATATTAGTATATTCTTCTAATTCTTGTTTGGTTACAATTTGGGCATTAATTGTATTACAGACTAATCCTAATAACATTATAAAAATAATCTTTTTCATGTTGACTTGAAGCTTACTATTAGTATGATGTATTTTTGTGTTCAAATGTACAAAAAACAAATTAATTAATCAGATTTTATTATATATATTCTCTAACAAGTCTTGTTGTAAAAGATGTGTTGTAATTATTGATAGAACAATAAAAAAACAGCAAATGAATTTCTTCAAATGCTGTTTTACTCAATATTTATAAATAATTCATTTGTTTATTATTATATCATACCAATCTTTTAGTCTTATTGGTTCATTTAAAATAGTTTACCTAGTTCCTCCAAAGTACAAGGAGTGCCTTTTCGTATTTATCATTTTTCATAATGCATAAAATAAGGATATTCTTGCATTAATAATATAATTAACATAGGTTCTTCCCATTCAATATCTAAAATTCCTTCTTGATACCATTTCCATACATCTTTACCCGATTTATCATTTTTCCAAACTTCCATATTGAATTTGAATTCTGGAATAACTCCCTCTAATACGAGTTCTTTATATAGTATATTCATTGCCTCCATATTTCGGTTATAGGAGTATTGCCTTAATATTCTATATAGTATTTTATAATTGATGTTTTCTTTCATTTATCATTCTCCTTATTGTTTAAAGTCCCCACTCCAAGTGGAATTACTGCTTTATAAATATCTGGATTATTCCAATCTGGTGGATTCAGTTTGCCCGTTTTAGGGTCAATAATTTCTGGATTAAATATACCCTTATGCTTAGTTGGAACATACCTAGACGGCTTAGTAACTTACGTCCATTAAATATCCCTGCTAACAGAGGAAGGAATAACTAATTCCTTCCATGTCTCTCTAAGTGACAATTATAGAACTTTAGAAATTCAGGTTCTTCTACTTGGTAATACCATTCTATCATCTTATCAATAGCATGGCAGGCTTCTTCATTGTCTATATGCTCTTTACATTCTGGCTTAAATAATCCATTGCATTGTTCCTTTAATGGGCAATTGTAATCTTTACTTACCCAACACTGTTTCTTATCTACATCCTTATTATAATAATAATTTAATTGTTCATCAGTCATAATTCATTTTCATTTATAATTATTGTATCACATTCTATCTCATTACTACTTATTTGCCAATACCCATACAGTTTATATTCATTCTTTCCCATTTCTATTTGATAATACAATGAGGTATATCTGCCTTTAAATGGATATATACTATCACCCAATTGTTCTACTATAATTTTACCATTTCTTTTATACTGAATATAACTTTTATAGAACTTCATAGTTCCTCCAAAATCTTCATAACTATATACCCGTAGTTTTTTATCAGGAGATTGTATTATATTAAACTTTCCATTTCTTTTTAAATCATGAAAGGGGTATGTAAACGAATTAGAATCATTTAAACAGACCTGTAATAAAGAATCAAATCTTTCTTTATATTTTTCATCCCTTTCATTATTCTTGGCATCGAATAGAATGTTCAATTCCTTCTCTAGTATTGAAATCTTTTGCTCGTTTTGACATGAGGAAACAAGCAATATAAGTAGTATAATAGTTCTCATAATCTTTAATAGTGAAAATAGTTATCTATCCTATGTTTATATCTTCCAGAATCAAAATACCTTTTACCTGTATTTTTAGATTTATATGTAACTTTAGATTCTTCTCTAATCTTATCAATATCTCCTTTAGCTATACCTTCAAATAAGTTATCATAATCGTATAATCCATTCTTCAATTGCCAATACATATCTAATAATCCTTCTTTAATTTGTGGACTAATAGTATCAGCATTATTATTGGTTACACTGTTTAATTTTGCATCTAAGTGTGGAATTTCTTTTCTAAGCCTCTCAAGCATTATTGCATCAAGTTCTTCTTTAGTCATTCCATTTGCTGCTTTCTTTTTAAACTCTGCTGTTTGCATATCTAAGTCATATCCTGGACCTATATCAGTGTTTCCGTTTGCAGTTTTAAATGGATAATATAAATTACCTCTTAATCCTTTATTTTTAGGATTTTCAAACTTCCACATATTAGTATTAACTTTTTCTAAACTAGGAGGAGCTTTAGTTAAATCTATATTCTGATTTAATCCTAGTATTTGTCCTATAATTGGATTTACATTACCAAGAAGCATAGAAGCAACAGCACTAGGAGCATATTCTTTAGCAACATCTACAACATTAATAGGTTCCTTAGGTTCTTTTTTAGGAAGAAAACTCTTAACTTTATTAATAGCTTGAGTTACTATTCCGTCATGTGCTTTAATAACACCGCCATTCTCTAACTGCTCACTTTGAGTAGGTGTAGTTTCTGGCTTAGGTTTATTAGATTTATATCTACTCCAATCGAAGCCAATTAATTGTTCTTCATTTCTGTTGGCAGCTTTTTCTCTATTGAACTGTCTTAATATTCTGGCTTTTAACTCTCCTGCCCCCTTTAATTTAGGAATCTTCATTCCTTCTTGGGCTTTAGCTATCTGATTATATACATTAGATAATGCTCTCTTATAATTAGGGTCAGTAGCATATCCACCTTTAACTACTCTATCAATAAAATCTCCACCACTAAAAGCTTGATATCTTTTATTGTTTAGTAATGATACATGATAATTGGCATAATCATTTATATCTTTAAAGTCTCTAAAGCTATCATTTACATATACACCAATGAAAGATATATCTTCAATTCGTAGCACCATTGTTTTTTATAACTCATTTGTTGAGACATATTTGAATATATTTGGTAAAAGTTTCTCTACCTCTTTTCTTCTTGAATCTGTATACTTCAATTTCACTGTTACAATAATCTCACGTTCATAAGCTTTTTTATGAGTAGCTTTACTATAAAAACATCTACCACCCTTAGTATTACCTTCAATAGTATAACTATGGTCTGTAATATCTTTCTTGACAATTCTATTGCCTTGTTCTACTTCTGTATCAATCATTATATCAAACCATTCATGAAGCGAATAATCATCTTTAAAAACATCGAAGTAAGTAGCATACACATTCAAACAGATTGTACTATCTTCATTTACGAAATGATTTCCATTGCCTAAATCTGATTCTTCTCCATGTGTAAAGCTAGAGGGATATACTAAGAAATAATCAAAAGTTCTATTCCAATAAAACCTTGTATCATCATATTGGTATATCCCATTTCTATAATCAATCAGTTTCACACCTTTTACTCCTAATACCGAATCTACCCATTGCAAATATTTAGCTTCTGATATTTCCAAAGTAGGATGATTGTCATATATAAATAAACTGTCAATAGTAGCCTGTATATTACTATCCTTTTTACTAGTACAAGATAGTAATAGCATTAATAGTAATATGTAAATCGCATATATATTCTTCATGAATAATACTATTCTCTATAAAATAATCAATTATTACATATAAGATAAATCGCCAAAACCACAACAGGAACGATAATATACATTACTACCGCACCCTCTTCAAAACTCCCATTTTCTTTACGTGGACAGGTAATATATGCTATTATTGCATAAATTACAATTCCTATTACTACTCCCATAAGATTTAGTTAATATTTACTAGTATAAAAAGTATCTTTTGTGCAAACGTACTGTCCCTCCTTAATTTTTTTATATTGAATCCAAAGTTTCTTAGCAATATCATTACAAGGGTCAACGACTTCTACCCAAACATTATATTTCATATCAACAGCTACTGAAGTAGTATAATTTATAATCTTATACTTCTTTTTTTGAATTGCTCCATTATTAAAACAAGCAACTTCTTTCTGTTTAACTCTTTCCAATGCAAGGTTAATGACTTCTTGCGGAACTTTAGGCGTAAAATCTAAGACAGTTCTTTTAGGGGACTGTGGAGATTGAGCCATTATTCCAATATTCGTAAATAGTGCAAAGACAAATAAAAATATATATTTTACCATATAAAGAACGAATTAATCATTAAAAATTTTCATTTCAACATAGAATGTTCCCAATAAAACCAATATCCAGTATAGCCATGATTCATCCCATATAAACATATTGAATCCTGCAAGTTCTTCTGCATCATATTGAAAAGATGGTTCTATAAACGCAATACCAAAAATAGGAAGTGCCAATACAAAAAGTGCTATTCTCATTGCCAATGCAACAAGTGCAGGTGCAAATATTGCTAATACTATTTTTCTTTCCATATTGTCTTGTATTTATAAATCTAGAGCTTTACTTTTTATAGTAATTATGTATGGCTTTCCACCTTTGTTTACATCAATCAACTGCCTTTTGGTATTTCCTGCTAAAAAAGTTTCGGTCAATACTTGTACATTTCCTTCTGTATCAACATATTCCATGACAACCTTATCTATAGTAAAATCCGAATAATTCTTCAAAACCCAATATGTGGGTGGTTTAACTCCCCATTGTGCTAACAATGCAGAGAAAACGGAAATATCAAAAAAAGTAGCTTGAAAAACATTCTCTTTCTTGTTGTTCAATCTTACTGCGCTTCCAACAGGCTGAGGCTCTTCACGTTCAATCACAAGATATTTTGCTATATTATTACGCACTTCTTCTTTTGTTGTCGTTTGTTTTTGTTCTTCCTTATCATCTACTCTTTGATTACTTTGGATGTTATTACAGGAAAATAGTATAAACGAAAATATAAAGGATAATCCAATAAATAGTTTTTTCATATTGCTTTTTATTTTTTGATTAATAATTTAATTTGTAGTATAAGCTGCTCAAAAAATGAGTTGGCTACTTAAAAGATAGTAGCAAAAGTTGTTTCTTAATGTCTGATTCGTAGTTATTCGTTTTATGCATCCTGTCCCTTTAGATACTGTTATACAATAAAAAAGGTGTGGAACGTATTGTCTTATCTCATTCTCTGGCTCTCGCATTGCCTTTGGTACGGATAAAACAATAGCCCACACCAATATTGACAATATCTAAAGCCTTAAAGATATAAGGTAGGTATATATCAAATGGTGTGGTGCTATTGCTATCATCTTCGTACCTTTGTTCAAATTTGCGAGATTTGAGAATGGAAGATAATTTCAATAACACCTTTCGTAATATGTCCTTTCAGACCTAACACATTAGGTATCTGAAATTGCCACAAAGTTACGAAAAGCGTTTGTAATAGCAAGAACTATTGTTTATTAAAAATTGAGGGCTATTTCTGCTTTATAAATTTATGGTAGTGGAAAAATTCAAGACCACCCATATAAAAACTAAATCTCTGAATTTTTCCACCCCACCGATATTTTATGCTTATGGCTTTATAAACTGATTTTTTATCCGTTGAACGGTGGAAATACCAATACTTTGTAGCTTAGCTATATTTCTGATTGAATAGCCTTTTCTTAGTAAAGCAATGACTTCCTTATATTCTTCTTTTTTCTTATCATCCGTTTTGGTTGAACCTGTCTTTCTGCCAAGCTTGCCACCTTTAGCAATATAATTCGCTCTACCACTATTCAAACGATATTGGATATTGCTTCTTTCGATATTTGCCATTTCTGCAAGTACTGTCACCATGATAGAAGCTATTGGATTAACTTCCCCATTTGGTTGCAAAGTATATAAGCCCAAGTTCTGTATGTAAACCGATACTTTCGATTCATGCAATATATCCAAAGAGCGAAGAACCTGTAATGTACTTCTTCCTAGTCTTGACAATTCAGACAAAAGTAGAATATCCACAGATTCACGTTTACAGTATTCCAAACATTCTCCTAAAATCTGTCTTTCCTCTATTTTCTTTGCACCTGAAATATGCTCCTGGAATATATTCACTATTTCTATATCCTGTGAAATAGCATATTTCTTTAAATCCTCTATTTGTCTGCTCGTGTCCTGTCTGTCATTACTTGACGAAACACGAGCGTATATTACGGCTGTTTTCATTTTATTCTTTGATTAAATTGATAACATGAAAGAATGTGTTCAAACCACCTTTGCAGATTTATTTGAACACATTCCTGTTTTGAACACTAACGAGGTTTATTCGCTTCCTCAATATCCCATAAACCTATAAAAATCACAAGCCATATCAACGGCACACACGCACTAATCATAGCCAATACCACAAAAAAGAGCCAAACAAGTATTTTATAATAAAACATGATTCTTTGTTTTACGTAGTTAATAAAATAGGAGAATACCCATTTCTGAATATTCCCCTGTTTAATCAATCAATAAACCACTTATATTTAGTGTCTCCATGCAAAGCGGCATTTATTCCCGTTGCTATTTCGGTTGCGTTTACCGCTCTATCCAAGAATGAATCTATATAACTGCTCTTGTTTGCTCCTGTCAATAGATTGTACAATTTCCACATACTAATATCATTCCCCAAGCTCCCAAAGTTCTTATCATTGATATATGCTTTTGCAACTGTATTTATTTGTGAATCAGTGATAAGCATTTTAGGAATATCTTTTTGATAACCTTGTGGTAATGATTGACCAAGTCTCATTCTTCCAAGTAATTGGCAAAATTGATGTTCTGTGAGATATGAGTTACCAAGTGTTTGCATTAAGTGTAGATGTTTTGCAGGTTGGTAACTCTGAAACATTTCCAATACTGCTTGATATAAATCTTTAGTATTAGTAACTTCCAAACAACTAAGAAAACCATCTGTTGATACACACAAGTTTGTACAAACTTTACAAGTAAAGCCAATAAACACTTTAAAGCGTTCTGCTCCTTTCTTTGAATAAAGATTAGTGTGATTATAAGCACGAACACCACCAATAGTTAATATTAACTTATTCCCGTTCACCGTTTCGTAAATCGTAGGAATCTGAATAATAAAAGCACATCTTTCGTAGTAGATAGTCTTATCACTTTCAAGAAGTTGATTTGCAGGTTTATGTATTGCCTCTGGTATTCTCCCCTTGATAATGTGACTTACACGAATATCGGGCTTATCAATACTTTCACCACTGAAAAATGTATTTGCAGCGTCATAAACAGTATCAATAAATGCAGGATGAGGAATTGTAAGCTCATTATCTTTGGCAAATACGGGTGTAATACAATCTTCTTTCAAATGTTGCATTGTTACCTCTAGTGTATTAGCTTCCAAGAAATGAGGATTCTCTTTTTTAACTTTTGGTTGTTCTTCGATTATTACCGCTTCTTCTGCATATTCACCAAAGTTACTTTCCCTTCTTACTTGTGGCACATTGCCAATAATTTGTAGATTTCTCATAACGAATAAAATTTTAAATGATTTATAAATTGATTACGTGGAGAATAGATATTTCACTTTTCTTCCAACTACCCTAGGGGGGTTGTTAGAACTACTGTTCATGCGCTCATGTAACTTTCAATTCTGTAAATCATAGGAGAAGTAAGCTGATATATATTTAAGCTCCTATTTTTATAGGTAGGGGGTATTATATATAAGTACCTATACTTTATTGCGTGCTTATGTATTACTATGCACTATAATAGAAAGGAGAGTATTATACTGCCATATAAAGATATGCTAAGTAGTAATATTAGAAATTGAGTATTGTTTATTTTTTTACCTTGTTTATTATGAGTAACTTTGAGTATTCTTAAAAATCAAGAACTACCTGTTTGTCAATGGTTCAACTCCTTGAATTATATGTAAATCAAACAGGTCATATTTGCATTTTCCCACACTTCCATTGGGAAAATTAACTCCCATATTTAAAATTGCGAACTGCTATATCCCTTGTATTAGACAGGAATTTAGAAGTTCCACAAAAAAAGCCGCAGTTGAGCACATTTGTAAGTGTACTCGCTTGCGGCTATTTTTGTTTTTAGTTGGGAGTAGACTAATTTATTCGTCAAAGTCTCTATAATGAGCTTATTTGTGGGCATTGACATATTTTTCAGTGTCTCATACTTCAAGTGCAGGATTAGCCTATATAACTCTTAATCTTTAAAAATCAGAACAGATACTCTGTCACCCTAAAAAATGAAGTTCATGCGCACATAAAGTTTAGATTCTTTAGTAGTGGGGGAAAATGTGTGTTATAATATATAATTAATATTAGATACTTTTTCCCCACTACCTTACCTATGTAAAGCTAAGAATGGCTTGTAATACTAATAATAACACTGCACTTTGCCTTACACAGAAAAAATCACTTTTATTGCATCTTATTCTATAAAACAGGTAGGTACAGGGGAAAAAGTACTGTATATTAATATATTAATAAAGAACACTTTTTCTCCTTACTTGGGAATTATGATATTTCCATTATCATCTATCTCTACTATTTTATTTACTTTCTTCGTGGGCAGTTTTTTCTGCTTGGAAAAGTCGTTTTCCAATAGAATATTTTCAGTATGTAAGATTAAAGGATTGCCAAACAATAGTAAATCAACAACTGCCAGCTCTATTATATATTTCTCATAAGTGTCTTCGTCAATTTTTATCGCTTTCAATATATTAGCTTTTGTCAATTCAACATTGCCACATCGAGATAATAGTAGTAATTGGATAAAGAAGCCTTTTATTGCTGCATCCAGTTCGATTAATGCAAACTTATTGGAGATAGTGATACATTGTTCTTCCATTGCAGGAATATGATAAATATTCCGTCTAGTTAGATAATAATAACCATTATCCACAAAATAAGGCTTTATATCCAAGTACTCCTCAAATTTCTTATTAAAACTGCTTACTGATTTACCTCCACTTGTTCTTTTTAATTCATCTAAAGTGATTCTCACATTATACCAATCATCTCTTGAAAGAGACAAACAGAAAAATCTATAAATATTGGCAGGTTTGAATCTATTTAGAATGGAATAGTTGACGGTTGCATTGCTTCTGCAAAATTGGGGTAGAATATTCATTAGTAGCGGATTGAATATTGTTTATAAATAGTAAATCTTTCTTCTCTTTTTCTATCTTGTAGTAATAAGCACTACCAAAGTAAATCTTTGCTTCTTTTCGATTATTGAATCGCTTTCCCGTAGGAATATGAATAATCATAGGTCATTGGTTTATTTTATTAATGATGTATCTGAATCTAATTAATGTTGTGGTGCAAAATAAATCGTATATACTTTCCCTTGTATCTTTCTCTTGCTTTTAATATAACCATTTGAGCTAGCCCATAAGCCAACTCTAAGCCTGTTATCTGTTACTCCTTGTTTTAATGCTTTTTCTCTGATTTCTTCATAGGTGAATGTTTGCATAGTAGTGTTTTAAATAAAAAATGGTGATAAAATAGTGTATCTTTTGTGCCTGTGTTATCTTATATACTATTTGTAATATATTGATACAAAGGTACTAAGTTTTTAGGGAGTGACCTAATACTAGTACCACAAACTGAAAAAATCGACTAGAAGTATTCATATAGTGAAAAAGTTCATTTAGCGATTAGACGAACTCTATTTCAATATTACCATTTCGCTCTTATCTTACAATTCTATTTTATCAAGTACATCTACCATATTAGGTAATTCATTGTAGTAGTCCTTCACATCCGCACTCTTAGGAATATTCAATTCCAATATCCCTAATTCCGATAAGTTATTAATAAACATTTGATATGCTGTAACATCATTCTTGAGCTTTCCTATTTGTTCTAACATTGGACGTGCACATAACAGTTTATTAATGGCAACCTCTTTTATTGTATCATCACAAAATAACTCTTTAGCTCTTTCCAAAACTTTTGGAAGTCTCTTTCTATCCTTAATAATAGACATAAGCTCGTTTATTTCATCATCTAATCCATATATATCTATTCCTTTCATTAATAGCGGAAATAACTCATTCACCTTATCTAAAGCAAATACATAATTTAAAATACCTTCTATATCAGTTGGCACATCATTAGCTATCGGGATTTCTTTCGTTATTAGTGTTTTCTTTGATGACTTTATTTGATTAGCTTCATTTTCAAGAATGACATTCGCTGCATCATTAGATGTTAACTTAACATATTTTTGAAAAGACTCAACATCATTATGTCCTGTAATTTTCATTATAAGATGAGCGTCAAATCCACGTAACAACATATTACAAATAAATGAACGTCTTGCAGTATGAGTCTTTATCAGTTTATAAACAGGAACTTGCTTCTTAGTTACTTCATCACCTCGGTGCTCCACTACGGTATGCAATCTTGTTATACCAGCCTTTTCTCCAATCTTTGTCAAATAATTTAAAGCCGTCTGATTGGTAAATATAGGAAATTGGTTTTCGTACTTGGCTAGTATCTCTTTAGCTATTGGCAATAATGGTACAGACACCTTATGCTTTGTCTTTTCTTGGATAATCTCAATTATATTTCCATTATCTTTCATTATTCCCTCATTTATTGACTGTGTATCTGTAAAACGCTGACCTATCCAACATTGCAAAACAAACAAATCTCTCACCTGTTCTTCTTTGCCAGAGAGTTCCAAAGCATATATCTTACTTATCTCTTCCTCTGTAAGAAATATATCATTGCTATCACCTTCTTTACTTCTAGGCTTCTTATATTTATCAAGGTTAGATTCATGAATATCAATCATTCCTTGCTGCTCTGCTCTTTTAAGAATACATATTATCTTCTCTACCTTATTACCAACCGTAGTAGTTTTCGTTGTTTTACCTTTACCAACATCTTTATTAAGAAGATAAAGTTCATATCCCTTAATTAAAGGTAGGTTTATATCACTGAAACTGATAGGACATCTACCTGTCTCATTCAAAAATATTTCAAAGAACTTTATTTGCTTTATGTAATCAGCTCTTGTACTTTCACCTATATTCTTATCAGCAATTATAGCATTGCGTAACCAATGTATAGCATTTTCAGTTTCTTGCTTCTTTACCATAGTATCTTTATATATAAACTTTCGTAACAATTCTACTCCCTGCTCCATTTCGTTGGGATGTTGACAAAGATAGTATTTATATTCGACAAAACTTGCTTTTAATTCTGTCAACTTTTCATTAGTTATAGTATTATTACTATTATCAAGTTCAGATAGCCTACAACTAATGTATGCTTCTTGTTTTTCTTCATTCCAATGCTCTGGATATACTTTTACACCCGTAGAGAGTTTAACCTGCTTCCCATTTATTCGACATACCAAATAAATATTAGTAGGCTTATTTGCCTTAGGCTTTCTCAAATGAAACCTTGCTTGTACTTCATTAAAAAAATACTGCTCTTCCATAACCTCGTTCTTCAAAACGGTTCTTCAAGTTGGTTCTTTAAACTCGTTCTTCAAATTGGTTCTTTAAAGGCTAAAAAGTTAATTAAATGAAGAAGTATCCCCTTTTGAAACACCGTAGAACGCGGCTTCGCCACCTCGGTGAAGAGCAAAAAAAAATGGGGCTTTTCACAAAGCTCCATTTTTCAGTTTTCAATAGGTATTAGTTTTTTTTTAAGGTAAAAAGATTGTTTTCAGGATAACGGTGCAAATATAGGCGGTTTTACCGATACTATCCAAATTATAAAACATGTCATATAACATCTTTTTGAAAATTCTTTGGATTTATTATCATTTGAAGCAAAATCTCCTGTAACTTGTCCGTTACAGGAGACAAATATAAGATAATTTTTTAAGGAGCCCTAATTTCTGTTTAAAAATCGGCAGAAAATTACTTTTCCGGGTAATTTTCATCGGTTTTTCCACGATGTTTTAACACTTTGGCATCAATGAAGAATACAATCTCCTCGGCAATGTTGGTAATATGATCTCCCGAACGTTCCAGTTTACGGAACACGCTGACTAAATCTACGCAAGTATGTACAGCTTCCGGATGTTCGATAATATAGTCTGAAAGAATCCCTGTTGCATCCGCATTGATTTCATCTAGCAAATTATCCTTAGCAAACACTCCTGCCGCCAAATCATTACTCTCTTCATTCAAGGCACGTTTTGCCAGTTCCAGCATCGACAACACCTCTGCCTGCATCTCTGCCAGGCGAAGACGAGACAACAGCTCCGCATCCAATACCGGTTCTTTGCAACGAAGTACAAAACGGGCGATCCCTTCCGCAAAGTCACCCAAACGTTCCAGATTTGTGTTAATCTTCAACATAGCCAACACAAAACGAAGATCAATCGCCACCGGATTATACAATGCGATAATATCTTCCACATCACTATCTATCTTCAATTCAAAAGCATTCACCCTGCGCTCGCGAACCCTCACCTGTTGAGCCAGCTCCTTGTCAAGGGTCAACACAGCCTCTCCGGCACGGTCAAGCTGGTTGTACACCAAGGTCCACATTTCATCAATTTCCTTCTTCAATAGGATGAGTTCCGATTCTATAAACTTTACCATAGTCTATTATATATAAATGATTAATATTCTATCAATTGGGTTCCAGATACCCGGATTACCCAAAACGTCCCGTTATGTAATTCTGGGTAGCCTCTTTCTCCGGATTGGTGAATATCTTTTTCGTCTGATCGAACTCCACCATTTCTCCCATATAGAAAAACGCCGTCTTATCACTGACACGGGCCGCCTGCTGCATATTATGCGTAACGATTACAATCGTATAATCCTTCTTCAGTTCATGAATCAACTCCTCCACTTTCGCCGTAGAAATAGGATCGAGCGCAGACGCAGGTTCATCCATCAGCAATACCGAAGGAGAGACAGCCATCGCACGGGCGATACAAAGACGCTGCTGCTGTCCGCCGGACAATGCATAAGCCGATTCCTTCAACTTATCTTTCACCTCATCCCAAAGAGCCGCTCCTTTCAATGTTTCCTCCACACGCTGGCGAATGAAAGCATTATCTTTTATTCCGTTCACACGAAGTCCGTAAGCCACATTCTCGAATATGCTTTTCGGGAAAGGATTGGGACGCTGGAACACCATTCCCACATTCTTGCGGAGTTCGTCCACTTCCACGCCTTTCGCATAGATATTATGTCCGTCGATACGGATTTCTCCCTCCAGACGGGTAGCAGGAATCAAATCATTCATCCGGTTGAAAAGCCGGAGGAAAGTAGATTTGCCACAACCGGACGGTCCGATAAAAGCAACAACCGATTTTTCCTCAATCTGCATGCTGATGCCCTTCAATGCATGAAAGTCCCCATACCAGAAGTTCACATCACGCGCATCTATTTTCACTGTATCCATATACTAATTTAGTTCGTTTTTACTCTTTTCTCAAAATACTTTCTCAAGGCATTAGCCAGCAGATTCACCAACAGGATAATCATAATCAATACCAATGCCGTGCCATAAGCCAGCGGCAGTTGTGCCTCCATATCCGTTCCACTGGTGGAAATCACATACAAATGATAAGGCAAGGCCATACACTGATCCAAAATGCCGGTAGGAAGTTGCGGCAGGAAATATGCGGCACAAGTAAACAGAATCGGCGCCGTCTCTCCCGAAACACGTCCCAAGGCGAGAATCAACCCAGTGATAATGTTCGGCATACCCATCGGCAAAATAACATGCCATATCGTCTGCAACTTCGTCGCTCCCAATGCCCGGCTACCTTCACGCATACTGTCGGGGATGGCTTTCAAAGCTTCCTCCGTTGTCCGGATGACCAAAGGTACGCAAAGCAAACCTAATGTCAAAGAGCCTGCCAGAATACTATCACCAAACCCCATATAATTGACAAACAGCGCCATACCGAACAATCCGAATACGATGGAAGGAATACCGCTCAAGTTATTGGTCATCACCCGGATAAAGCGTACCAACCTGCCTTTCGGCGCATACTCATTCATATAAATCCCACTCATCACCCCTATCGGGAATGCAAACAGCGCACTTCCCACCATCAGGTAGAAGGTACCGACAATAGCCGGCCAGATACCGCCACCTGTCATTCCGTCCGTAGGAGCCGAAGTGATAAAATCCCAACTGATAGCACCGATTCCCTTATAGATGATAAATCCCAGAATCGCAAACAATATCAGTACAATGCAAAGACTTAACAACCGGAAAATCCCGAAAGCGAGTTTCTGCGAACGGTGTTTAGCTTTATTATTACTCCGTATTTCCATCTTATTTGCTACGTTTTAATCCTTTAGAAGAAATATATTCCACACTAAAGTTGATAATCAATGTTATGAAGAACAGTACGACACCCAACAGGAACAATGCCTGATAGTGCGGACCACCCGCAGGAGCCTCTCCCAGTTCGGCGGCAATCGTAGCCGGAATGGTACGCAAAGGCTCAAGGATCGTTGTCGGAATCACAGCCGCATTACCTGTCACCATCAATACTGCCATCGTCTCCCCGATAGCACGTCCGATGCCAAGTACCACACCAGATGTAATACCCGAAATAGAATAAGGAATTACTACCTTATATATCGTCTGCCATTGAGAAGCCCCCAACGCCAGACTCGCTTCCCGCATTGCACGCGGACAGTTACGCATCGCATCTTCCGTCACCGTTATGATGGTAGGCAATGCCATAATGGCCAGTACGATACTCCCTGCCAGGCCGCTCTCTCCCACCGGAAGATTAAACAACTTCTGAATCAACGGAACGATGACAATCAACCCGAAAAAGCCATAAACCACGGAAGGAATACCACTCAACAGTTCGATAATCGGTTTCAGCCAGTTCCGTACTTTCGGGTTTGCCACTTCAGACATATAGATAGAAACCGAAAGCCCGAACGGCAAAGCAAAAAGGATGGCGAACAGACTCACCCACAACGTACCGGTAATCAACGGCAGGAAGCCGAATTGAGCTGCCGGAGTGGCCGTAGGAAACCATTCGGCACCCGCAAATACATCTTTCACGGAAATGGTGTTATCCTCTATGAAATGTACCGCGTCCGGATGAACAATAAACTTCTGCGGAACAAAAGCTACGATACCCGGTGTTTTCTCTACCAGTTCCGTAATCTTGTCGCCTGCATATTCATAAGCAGGTCCCAACTCCTCTTCCGTACAATATTGCGTTATATCCTCCAAACGAAAAACCCGGATAGGGAGATCTTCCCCACCGAGTTCCTTCCAGTTTGTAATCTCCTCATCAAAAACATCCTTTATCTGTGCAGGGCTCAACACACTAACTTTGTTACTCTTATTCAGCGCCAACACATATCCCTCTTCTATCACCTTACTCTTGAACAACCCGAAAGCTTCCGTGAAAAGGAAGAGCACAATCAGCAGAATAGTAATACTTGTCACGAAACCGCTACAAGTCAACATTCCTTCTATAATCCTTTCAAATACCTTTTTCATACCTACTATGATTTCTGATGCAAAGAAAGCGTCTCTTTATTAAGGAGGTGTGACTAACGTTTGAAGGAAATGTTTCAATCATGTTACGTTTGTGTTACAAGTATCATTTCCATTCCGGATGAAATGGAAATGTAATATCCGATTGCTTAATTTGCAAAGTCAATAAAAAGAAGAAATATGAAAGTGAGAAGAAACTTATTAATCGCCCTTTCCTTACTCTCGCTCGGTGCCAACGCACAACGTATAAAAGGTAGCGACACGGTACTGCCTGTCGCACAACAGACAGCAGAGCGGTTTATGAACCAGCATCCGGATGCTCGTGTCACTGTAACCGGTGGCGGAACCGGTGTGGGTATCTCCGCTTTAATGGATAATACAACGGACATTGCAATGGCTTCCCGCCCGATCAAGTTCAGCGAGAAGATGAAAATTAAAGCAGCAGGAGAAGAAGTAAACGAAGTGATCGTTGCCTACGACGCCCTCGCCGTGGTGGTGCATCCCTCTAATCCGGTGAAACAGCTGACCCGCCAACAACTGGAGGATATTTTCCGGGGGAAGATAACCAACTGGAAACAGGTAGGCGGAGACAACCGAAAAATAGTAGTCTACTCGCGTGAAACATCGTCCGGTACTTACGAATTTTTCAAAGAGAGCGTACTGAAAAATAAAAACTACATGGCAAGCAGCCTTTCCATGCCGGCAACAGGTGCTATCATCCAGTCTGTCAGCCAGACCAAAGGAGCTATCGGATATGTAGGACTGGCCTACGTGTCTCCTCGTGTCAAAACGCTTTCCGTGTCTTATGACGGAAGCCACTATGCCACCCCTACGGTAGAGAATGCCACCAACAAAACCTACCCTATCGTCCGGCCGCTTTACTACTATTACAATGTAAAAAATAAGGAACAAGTTAGCCCCCTGATTCAGTTTATTCTTTCATCCGACGGACAGGACATTATAAAAAAGAGCGGTTATATTCCGGTTAAATAAAAAAAATGTCCTACTTTTGTAGCCTAAATACAGATAACATTAACCGTTATGACAGATATTAAAAACGAAGAAGCAGGCGAAAAGAAAAGCTTGAACTTTATTGAACAGGCAGTAGAGAAAGACTTGAAAGAAGGTAAAAATGGTGGAAAAGTGCAGACGCGTTTCCCGCCCGAGCCCAACGGCTATCTTCACATCGGCCATGCCAAAGCTATTTGCCTTGATTTCGGCATCGCAGAAAAACACGGCGGTGTATGTAACCTTCGTTTCGACGACACTAACCCTACCAAGGAAGATGTGGAATATGTAGAAGCTATCAAAGAAGATATCCAATGGCTAGGCTACCAGTGGGGAAACGAATACTACGCTTCCGACTACTTCCAACAATTATGGGACTTCGCTATCCGCCTGATTCAGGAGGGAAAAGCATATATCGACGAACAGAGTTCGGAACTGATTGCACAGCAGAAAGGTACTCCTACCCAACCGGGTGTGGAAAGCCCTTACCGGAACCGTCCTATCGAAGAGAGCCTCGAACTTTTTAAGAAAATGAATAGCGGTGAGATCGAAGAAGGCGCCATGGTGCTCCGTGCCAAGATTGACATGGCTAATCCGAATATGCACTTCCGCGATCCGATTATTTACCGTGTAGTGAAACACCCGCACCACCGTACGGGTACTACCTGGAAAGCTTATCCGATGTATGACTTCGCCCACGGACAGAGTGACTTCTTCGAAGGAGTGACTCATTCTCTGTGTACACTTGAATTTGTGGTACACCGTCCGCTTTACGACCTCTTCATCGATTGGTTGAAAGAAGGAAAAGACCTGAACGACAACCGTCCCCGTCAGACTGAATTCAACAAACTGAACCTAAGTTACACCCTGATGAGCAAACGTAACCTGCTCACACTGGTGAAAGAAGGATTGGTAAACGGATGGGACGACCCTCGTATGCCGACGATCTGCGGTTTCCGCCGTCGCGGTTATTCACCGGAGTCCATTCATAAGTTTATCGATAAAATCGGATATACCACTTACGATGCCCTGAACGACATTGCCCTGTTGGAAAGCTCTGTCCGGGATGATTTGAACAGCCGTGCTACCCGTATATCTGCAGTAATCAACCCGGTTAAATTGATTATCACCAACTATCCGGAAGGACAGGTTGAAGAACTGGAAGCAATCAACAATCCGGAAGATCCGGAAGCAGGAAGTCACCTGATCGAGTTCAGCCGCGAATTGTGGATGGAGCGCGAAGACTTCATGGAAAACGCTCCCAAGAAATATTTCCGCATGACACCGGGACAAGAAGTACGTCTCAAAAATGCTTATATCGTGAAATGTACCGGTTGCAAGAAAGACGAAAACGGTGTAATCACAGAAGTATATTGCGAATATGACGCAAATACCCGTAGCGGCATGCCGGATGCGAACCGCAAGGTGAAAGGTACGCTCCATTGGGTAAGCTGCAACCACTGCCTGCAAGCAGAAGTACGTTTGTACGACCGTTTGTGGAAAGTGGAAAATCCACGTGACGAACTGGCTGCCATCCGCGAAGCAAAAAAATGCGAAGCACTGGAAGCCATGAAAGAAATCATTAATCCGGATTCATTGAAAGTTCTGCCCAACTGCTACATAGAGAAATTCGCAGCTACCCTGCCTCCACTCTCCTATCTGCAGTTCCAACGGATCGGTTACTTTAATATCGACAAAGAATCAACCCCGGATAAACTAATCTTCAACCGTACAGTAGGGTTGAAAGACACATGGGGTAAGATTAATAAATAACTAAGCTTTCAAGCTTAACTTTACAATGGGGCTGTGTCAAAAGGATCATCATCTGAACTTTTGCAACAGCCCCATCTTAGCAATTAAAAATCTAAAAGTAAAATGGGTAGAAAAAATTCGCCATCAGCAAAAAAGGAACTAGTCACACTAATCACAAACTACGAAGAAGCAAAAGCAGAAAACCGACAACTTTATCTGGATGCTGACCAATTGGCCGACATCGCCGACTGGTATGCCTCCGAGCGAAAATTTGAAGAAGCACAAGAAGTAATCACTTATGGACTTAAAATACATCCGGGAAACACAGATTTGCTTATAGAACAAGCATATCTTTACCTGGATACCCAAAAGCTGCAAAAAGCAAAAAAAGTAGCGGATTCGATTACCGAAGAATTTGATTCCGAAGTGAAACTGCTGAAAGCCGAACTATTGCTGAATGGAGGAAAACTGGAGGAAGCTCAATGGCTGTTAAGCACATTAGCGGATGCCGACGAGCTGGAAACAATCATTGATGTTGTATTTCTCTATCTGGACATGGGATACCCGGACGCAGCCAAAGAATGGCTCGACAGAGGTAAATCCCGTTATACCGAAGATGAAGAATACATGGCTCTCACAGCCGATTATCTGGCATCGACCCATCAGGTAGAATCAGCCATCATCTATTACAATAAACTCATTGACAAATCTCCATTCAACCCTTCCTACTGGATGGGACTGGTGAAATGTTACTTTGTCCAGGAACAAATAGACAAAGCCATCGAAGCCTGTGATTTCGCATTGGCAGCCGACGATCAGTACGGGGAAGCTTATGCCTACAAGGCACATTGTTTCTTCTATCTGAACAATTCGGATGATGCCATCGAGAATTACCAAAAGGCGATTGAGCTCAAAGCCATTCCCCCCGAACTGGGTTACATGTTTATGGGAATATCCTACGGTAATAAAGAAGAATGGCAAAAAGCCGATGACTATTACGACAAAGTGATCGAACGTTTTGAAGAAGACGGAGACAAGCAGTCTATTTTATTGATAGACACCTATACCAGCAAAGCATTCGCCCTCTCTCACCTGGAAAGGTATAAAGAGGCGCATGAGTTATGCGAGAAAGCCAAAGAGATAAACCCGAACGAGGGATTGATTTATCTGACAGAAGGAAAACTATACCTGGCAGAGGAACTGGAAGACGAAGCTGCCATCTCTTTCGAAAAAGCGATAGAGATCAATCCGAACATAGAAATGTGGTATATGATTGCCTCTGCTTATTCGGAAAGTGACTATCTGATCGAAGCGAAAGAATACTTTGAAAAAGTGTACCAGATAAATCCGAAATACGAAGATGTGACGGAGAAATTGAGTGTTCTTTGCCTCATGCACGGTGAAATCGACAACTTCTTTAAATATAACAAGGAATGTGAACATCCACTGGAAGAAGACATGATCCTGGATCTGTTGAACAGTCCCGAACACAGAGAAGAAGACGAAAGAACTCTCAAAGAAGTGTGGGAACGCATGAAAAAAGAGAATAAGAAAAAAACAAAAGGAAAAAAATAAATCAATTTATAAATTCTATCCTCAAAAAACATGGAATCAGTAGCAGAACTTCTTAAATGGGTATTAGAAAACTTGAACTATTGGGTAGTCACTATTTTTATGGCTATCGAAAGCTCTTTTATTCCCTTCCCCTCGGAAGCCGTAGTACCCCCTGCCGCATGGAAAGCTATGGCAGACGACAGTATGAATATCTTTCTCGTTGTCCTATTTGCAACTATAGGAGCAGATATCGGTGCATTAGTTAATTATTACCTGGCACGTTGGTTGGGTCGTCCTATTATCTATAAATTCGCTAACAGCCGTTTAGGGCACATGTGCCTTATTGACGAAGAGAAAATACACCATGCAGAAGAATATTTCAGAAAGCACGGTGCAGCCTCTACTTTCTTTGGCCGTCTTATTCCGGCTGTACGCCAACTTATCAGTATTCCCGCAGGGTTAGCCGGCATGAAAATAGGTCCTTTCCTGCTTTATACAACTCTCGGCGCTGCTATATGGAACAGCATATTAGCTTTGCTCGGATACCTGATTTACCGTTTTACAGACCTCAAAACGACTAACGATGTCTATGTAATGGCCACCGAATACAGTCACGAAATCGGCTATGTCATTATAGCAGTGGTGGTAATTGTAATCGTTTTTTTGGCTTATAAAGGGCTGAAAAAAAGAAAATAAGTAGTAAAATACTCATTGCAAAGCCACAGAGGACGCAGAGAACACAAAGCAAGAACATAGAGTTACCGGGGCATCCATTATTGTAAATCGGCTATTACCCGTTAAATTCTTACTTCTTTGTGTATTCTACGTCCTCTGTGGTTTATTTTTTGTGGTAGATAAGAGCTAATTAGAAATTAAACTGAACTCCTACTCCCAATATCTCTTTAAATTGCACACGAGCACCTTTTGTACCATCCTTTTGCACGATTTTCACATCATCGTCATACATAAGGTTAGTAGTAAGTGTGGTTGAGAACCATTTATTGATAATCATATTTACTTGTACTTCCCAGTTCACATCTATATTCAGCGGCTTATGCAGATAATCGGAATATAGATCCAAACGTGAATATACCGTCATATTTTTCAAGAATTCATATTTGGCTTCTCCTTTCAAGTTAGCACCGAAGCTGGATAATAGATGTTTGCCCGGATCCACTCCATAAGCTCCTTCGTCAGAGAGACGGTCATTGAGTACAAATGTTCCGCGCCACGCAGCAGGAGACAATACAACGGTAAATATCTTACCCGGATCATACGTAAAGCCCAAACCGGTAGTCAAATAGGCAGGAGCCATAAATTCGGAGATAGCAATGTCTTTATTGACGGAGTAGTCATATCCTGGAGAAAACTGTGTCTGGAAAGTGGCGAACGCACTGGCATACCAACTTTTGGCAATAGCATAGCCATAATTCGTATTCAAATAGATTTTATCATTTGCTTTCCTGGTTCCGTCGTCACCGGTCTTATTTAATCCATAAGCCAGTTCGATACGATTATTCCACAGATGTTTTCCTTTCTTATAATTAATCTGATAAGTGCCCTGCAAGTCAAAGGCAACGGAGTTATCACCTCCGGCAGCCCAATTAGTGAGGCTCACTTGCGTTAGTTTCAGTCCGGCAAATCCTTCTTTTGTCCAGGGAGAAATTTGTGTACTATCGGCAGTTTGGGCCGACAAGGTTCCAACGCCCATACATAACAGGGCGATGAATAGAGTTTTCATTTTGTTCATGATAGTTGAGGTTTAGTGTAGAAAAAACACAACCTAACAAGAACGGAGCCTTGGCAGTTTACCAAGCCTTTTTACCAGTTCCCATTAGGTCAAAATCTTTAAGATAAGTAGCAGGCTTAAGTATTAAGTATTAGCCATATTCGTTTATTAGCTGCAACTAATAGTTAATACCTAATACTTAATACTCCATATTCTATATTACTTTACAGCAGCTAAGGCTTTGTCATAATCAGGCTCCTGGGTGATTTCAGGAACAAGTTCCGTATATGCAATTTTGCCATCTTTGCCAATCACAACTACCGCACGCGCCAAAAGTCCTGCTAACGGACCATCTGCCATACGCACTCCGTAACTTTCGTCGAAATCAGAGAAGCGGAAATCAGACAATGGAATTACATTTTCAATACCTTCTGTCGTACAGAAACGGCCGTGTGCAAAAGGAAGGTCTTTAGAGATAGCCAATACTACCGTATCTTTCAGTCCGGCAGCCATCTTATTAAACTTACGTACAGAGGTTGCACATACGCTGGTATCCAGACTGGGGAAAATATTTAAAATCACATTTTTACCATTTAAATCTTTCAGAGAGAAAGAAGATAAATCTGTTTTTACCAGCTCGAAGTCAGGAGCTACCTTACCTACTTGTATAAATTCACCGATTAGTTTCACCGGTTGTCCTTTGAAATTTGTTGTTGCCATAATGCATGTATATTTAAAATTTACTTTATATAGGAAACAACTATTCCCCCAAATATGTTCACGGAAAACCTTTTCTAAATTCAATTTGTTATTCCTCAACGAAATCACTCTAGTGTTCAATTTAAAATATAAAATGTATGGAAACTGTATTCAATGAGATTCAACATTCAGTAAAAAATTGGTGGACTTCTCTTCTTTTGGGAATCGTGTATATCATTGTAGCCCTTTGGCTCATGTTCTCACCCGTAAGCACCTATGTAGCTCTAAGTATCATTTTCAGTGTATCGATGCTGATAAGCGGTATTCTGGAAATCATCTTCGCTCTTAGCAACCGGAAAGGTGTCCCGAGCTGGGGGTGGTATATCGTAGGAGGACTCATCGACCTCGTTCTGGGTATTTACCTGATTGCCTATCCGATGGTCAGCATGGAAGTTATCCCTTTCATCATAGCCTTCTGGCTTATGTTCCGAGGGTTCTCCTCCACCGGCTATTCCATCGACCTGAAACGTTACGGAACCCGCGACTGGGGCTGGTACATGGCTTTCGGTATTCTTGCCATCCTGTGCTCTCTTTTAATATTATGGCAACCCGCCATAGGAGCGCTCTACGCAGTGTATATGATTTCTTTTGCTTTCCTCATCATCGGACTTTTCCGTGTCATGCTTTCATTTGAATTAAAGAATCTGCATAAAAGAAAATAAAAAGCTTTCGGCACTTACTTTGGGATTTTGTTTATCTTTGTAGGCAATTTACATAAATCAATTAATTAAAAAGGAAGAAAATTATGGCAATGCATACATGGTTTGAGTGCAAGATCCGTTATGAAAAAGTAATGGAAAACGGAATGCAGAAGAAAGTAACTGAACCTTATCTTGTTGACGCACTCAGTTTTACAGAAGCAGAAGCACGGATTATTGAAGAAATGACTCCGTTTATCTCCGGAGAATTTACCGTTTCGGATATTAAACGTGCCAACTATAGCGAACTTTTCCCTAGCGACGAAGAAAGTGCCGACCGCTGGTTCAAATGCAAACTTATTTTCATCACTCTGGATGAAAAAAGCGGTGCTGAAAAAAAGACTTCCACCCAAGTACTGGTACAAGCTGCCGACTTGCGCGACGCAGTCAAGAAGCTGGATGAAGGAATGAAAGGAACCATGGCAGATTATCAGATCGGTATGGTATCCGAGACTCCGCTCATGGATGTATATCCTTACAGCGCCGAACCGAATGACAAACCGGAGTTTGATCCATCAAAAGCATAAGTAACAATGAGTATTGCTGACAATTTAAAGCAAGTGCTGGCCGAACTCCCTCAAGGAGTCCGGCTGGTTGCTGTCTCAAAATTCCATCCCAATGAAGCGATAGAAGAAGCATATCAGGCGGGACAGCGTATTTTTGGAGAAAGCAAAGTGCAGGAAATGACAGCTAAATACGAAAGTTTGCCCAAAGACATTGAATGGCATTTCATCGGACACCTGCAGACGAACAAAATCAAATACATGATACCATACGTAGCGATGATTCATGGAATTGATAGTTATAAACTGCTGGCCGAAGTCAACAAACAAGCTGTCAAAGCGGGACGTACAGTGAACTGCCTATTGCAGATTCACGTTGCGCAGGAAGAAACCAAATTTGGTTTCAGTCCCGAAGAATGTAAGGAGATGTTGAATGCCGGAGAATGGAAAGAGCTGACTCATGTACGCATCTGCGGATTAATGGGGATGGCCAGCAACACCGATTGCATTGAACAAATCAACCGGGAATTTGGTTTACTAAATAGGCTCTTTAACGAGATAAAAACAACTTGGTTCATCCACTCCGATACTTTCTGCGAGCTGTCGATGGGAATGTCACATGACTACCACGAAGCCATTGCCGCAGGAAGTACGCTGGTACGGGTAGGAAGCAAGATTTTCGGAGAACGAATTTATTAATCAGGAGTAAAAAACATATTGCTATGACCGATTTAAAAACTACTTTCGCAGGGCTTTCCCTTAGAAACCCTATCATTATCAGTAGCTCGGGGCTGACCAACAGTGCCGGCAAAAACAAAAAATTGGCCGAAGATGGTGCCGGTGCAATTGTTCTGAAATCACTGTTTGAGGAACAGATCATGCTGGAAGCAGACCAACTGAAAGATCCGGCTTTCTATCCGGAAGCCAGTGACTATCTGGAAGAATATATCCGTGAGCACAAGCTATCCGAATACCTGACTTTAATAAAAGAAAGTAAGAAGGTATGCCCCATTCCTATCATTGCCAGCATCAACTGCTACACTGATTCCGAATGGATTGACTTTGCAAAGATGATTGAAGAAGCCGGTGCCGACGCATTGGAAATCAATATCCTTGCCCTGCAATCGGAAGTGCAATATACATACGGTTCATTCGAACAACGCCACATCGATATTCTCCGCCACATTAAAAAAACAATCAAGATACCTGTAATCATGAAACTGGGTGATAACCTGACAAATCCTGTGGCATTAATCGATCAGTTGTATGCCAACGGTGCAGCAGCAGTTGTTCTCTTCAACCGTTTCTATCAGCCGGACATCAATATCGAAAAGATGGAGCATATTTCAGGCGAAATATTCAGCAATGCTTCCGACCTCGCCATTCCGCTTCGTTGGATCGGAATTGCGTCTGCAGTAGTAGACAAGATCGACTATGCAGCTTCCGGTGGTGTTGCCAATGCAGAATCAGTAGTGAAAGCTATCCTTGCCGGTGCTTCGGCTGTAGAAGTTTGTAGCGCAGTCTATCTAAATACAAATGCATTCATCGGAGAAGCCAACCGCTTCCTCTCTGCATGGATGGAACGCAAAGGGTTCAGGAATATAGCTCAATTCAAAGGCAAACTGAATATTAAGGATGTTCAGGGTGTTAATACATTCGAACGTACACAGTTCCTGAAATATTTCGGAAAGAAAGAATAAGGAAAAAGTATACTAAATCAATAAAGAAAACGGTGAACAAATTGTGCTATTTGCAACAGGATGTTCACCGTTTACTTTTTTAATCACTTATTAATTTATCTCGCTTAGCAGAGAAATCTGTTATAACAGGTTGCTTGCCAGTTCACTCAATTCACTTCGTTCACCTTTCAGCAAATTGACGTGTGCAAAGATATTCTGGTCTTTCATACGATCAATCATATATACCAAGCCATTGGACTGACTATCCAGATAAGGTTGGTCAATCTGCTGGATATCTCCCGTAAATACCATCTTCGTACCTTCTCCTGCACGGGTGATGATTGTCTTTATTTCATTCGGGGTCAGATTCTGCGCTTCGTCAATGATGCAATACATTTCGCTCAAACTACGACCACGGATAAATGCCAGAGCTTCAATCACCAGCTGCTCGCTTTTCTGCATATCTTCTATGCGCTTCACTTCGGTAGAGTTTGTAGCAAACTGACGTTTTATGACGTTCAGGTTATCAAACAACGGCTGCATATAAGGAGCTACTTTTTCCTGTGCGTCTCCCGGAAGGAAACCGATATCCTTATTGGAAAGCGCCACAACGGGACGTGCCAGCAAAATCTGTTTGTAATCCGTCAGCTTGCCCAAAGCAGCAGCCAAAGCCAGCAAAGTCTTACCTGTTCCCGCTTTTCCTGTCAGAGCCACCAGTTTGATGTTCGGGTCATTCAGAATCTCAAAAGCAAAACTCTGTTCCGCATTCCGTGGTTCGATTCCATAATTCTTACCCTTCATCACACGGATAATAGAATGGGTAAAAGGATTGTAGCGTGCCAATACACTATTCCGGTCACTCTTCAATACAAAACATTCATTGGGATGAATCAAATCCTTAAAGTCAAATTCACTCAAGTCAATGCCTTCCTTTGAAGAATAAATACGGTCGATCAATGCCGGATCTACATTTTCAAAAATCTCATTAGATTTCTCGAACACATCTACATTTACCACCTTATCCGTAATATAATCTTCGCAAAGCAGACCGATTGAACGGGCTTTCATGCGCAGATTCACATCTTTGGTCACTAAGATAGATTTCATTTTCGGATACTTGTCGGTCAGGTATTCGGTTGCCGCCAAAATCAAATGATCGGGTTTCTTTATAGGAAACGATTCCCACACTTTGGCAGCCGGCACATTGCTTGTCACGACAAACAGACGTCCCAATCCTTCGCCAAGCTTCACTCCGTCGGAGAAAAGCTCGTCGCTTGTCAGCACATCCAATTCGCGCACGAACTCACGAGCATTGAAATTTATCTGCTCGTTTCCTTTTTTGAACTTATCCAGTTCTTCGAGTACAACAAGAGGGAGGTAAATATCATTTTCCTGAAAATTCTTCAAGCAATTGTAGTCGTGAAGAATAACATTTGTGTCTAGCACAAAATTTTTCTTAGTTCCCATGATTTCTTAGATTTAAATGTTGATATTTGCAATCTCATTCGCCAATCCCCCATTTATAGTCAGATTGACGGTTCTAAAGATAAACAAATTAGTGGGCAATAAAGATTGCCCGACGTTAAATATTATAAAACATGGACTATCAGAACACTTTAAAGTACTTATATGAGAGTGCGCCAATGTTTCAACAAATAGGAGGCAAAGCATATAAGCCGGGTTTAGAGACCACACACAAATTGGACGAACATTTTGGGCATCCTCATCAACAATTCAAGACGATACATATCGCCGGAACCAATGGAAAAGGATCCTGTTCACATACCATCGCAGCCGTATTGCAGTGCGCCGGTTACCGGGTAGGACTATTCACCTCCCCTCATTTAATCGACTTCCGCGAACGTATCCGTATCAACGGTGAGATGATACCGGAAGAGTATGTAGTCAATTTCGTAGAAGAGCATCGCTCTTTCTTCGAGCCGCTGCACCCTTCATTCTTCGAACTGACCACCGCTATGGCATTCCGTTATTTTGCCGACCAGAAAGTAGATGTAGCAGTTATCGAAGTAGGCATGGGCGGAAGATTGGACTGTACGAATATCATCCATCCGGATTTGTGTGTTATCACCAACATAGGCCTCGACCACACCCAATATCTGGGTGACACGCTGACGAAGATTGCCAAAGAGAAAGCCGGAATTATCAAAGAAGGAGTTCCGGTCGTTATCGGCAGAGCCCAAGGGGCAGTGAAACGTGTATTTACCATGAAAGCTAAAGAAAAGAATGCGCCTATCGAATATGCCCGTGAAAATGCCCGGTACTGGGACATGGAAATAGTTCCTTATTCGAAATTGCAAGAAATAAGACCGATGATGGACAACACAATTCAGAGCATGCACGAAATGATCGAAGCAATGGACGAACAATCAGAAGAAGAGGCAAACCAGATGCGGCAAGCATTACTCATGTTAGACCTGTCAGACAGTCTACGTACGCTAGACCAGATACTCGACAAAAGAAAAGATGCTATCAAAATCCACAATGAGATGTTTCCTTTCGGACTTTTCACAGAGTTGAGCGGAGCTTACCAATTCGAAAATATGTTTACCATCCTAAAAGCCCTTGCGACACTGACCCGTCTGAACTACAACATCAGATCCCAGGACTATCGCGCAGGTCTTGCAAACGTATGTCAGCTCACCGGTCTGATGGGGCGTTGGCAGAAAGTACACAGCTATCCGGATATTATCTGTGACACGGGACATAATGTTGATGGAATCGAATATATCCATGTACAGCTCAATGCCATTCACAAAACCTTCGATCAGGAGATCCATATTGTATTCGGCATGGTCAATGACAAAGACATCCGGGGGGTTCTGCGAGCATTGCCGAAATATGCCACCTATTATTTTACCAAAGCAAGCGTTAAACGCGCGCTTCCGGAAAATGAACTACTGGCATTGGCAGAAGAAGCCGGATTGAAAGGTACCACCTACCCCACTGTTGTAGAAGCTGTACAGGCGGCAAAAAAGAACTGCCCCCCCAAAGATCTGATCTTTGTAGGAGGCAGCAGTTTCATTGTCGCAGATTTGTTAGCGAACCGCGATACACTCAATCTCTACTAACGCATCCTTTGGCAGAGCTTTTACGGCAACCGCCGAACGTGCCGGAAAGGCTCCGTCAAAATACGTGGCATACACACCGTTCATCCCTGCAAACAGGGACATATCCTGAAGAAAGACAGTGGTTTTGGCAATGTTTCCCATTGTCAATCCTGCTTCTTCAAGAATGTGTTTGATATTCTCCAACGACTGGCGAGCCTGTCCTTCTATCCCTTCAGCCATCTGTCCCGTAGCGGCATCAATAGGCAACTGACCGGACACAAATACCATACCATTGGCTTCTATCGCCTGACTATAAGGGCCGATAGCCCCCGGAGCTTTCTCACTGCAAATTACTTTTTTCATATATATTTCTTTTTTCTGTTTACCGAATTTCAAAGATAAAAATAAATTTCGAGTAAGATTGACAAATCTGTTTCTTTTTATTATCTTAGCAGCTGATGAGCAAGCATAATTACGACATATTCATAAGTTACCGTAAAAGATGTTCGGGCGACAAGCCTGAAATGCTACAACTGATGCTGGAAGAATCCGGATTCCGCAAAAGGGTGAGCTTTGATAAAGACAATTTAAACGGTCGGTTTGATGTTGAGTTGATTCGCCGTATTGATGAGTGCAAAGACTTCATTATGTTTATGGTGCCGGAGACGTTTACAACGATCCGCCCGCTCAATGAAGAAGCGGTCGAGACAGGCGAAAAAGCAACATGGGACATGGAAGAAGTGGCTTTCTACGAACGGATGGCATCCTTGACCTATGAAGAGTTTGAAACGGAAATTAAGCAGATCAGCCATACCGGAGAAATCGATTTTGTCCGGATAGAATTAGGCCGTGCGTTACACCGCCGGAGTAGAAACCCCAAACAGATAAATATCATTCCGATTGCTCCGCAGGAAAGTGAAAGCTATGATTTCGCCACCCTGCAACTACCACCGGACATTAGCGGATTAAAAGATTTTCAAGCTGTATTTTACAGCAACTCACGAGTAGCCCGATTCAAAGATATAAAGGGTGACCTCCTGAAACAAATGTTATCAAAACCTTCTTATGTATCTGCCAAATGGCTTGTGATGACTTTCATTGCTCTATCATTAATAGTAGCAGGAAGCAAAACTTATACTTCCATCCAAAGAACGGCAGAACAAAAACTGGAATTCAAGGATTGCCGCACTTATGACGATTATAGTAGTTTCATAAAGAAACACCCGGACAGTCCTTTGAAATCTACATGCGACTCCATCCTGCATGAATTCAATGCACTCCGGAATGACGGACGCGCTTCCGTAAACAACACCGGAAACAGGGATATAAAAGACAGAGAGAAAGAATGGGTAGACGTAAAATGGAATCCCACAATCACACTGCCCCAGCTCCGCTCCCTGGTGGACATGATGAATAATATGCTGCTGATTCCGGCCAAAAACAAAGAATTCATCATGGGGAAAACTATGGGAAAAGGATATGACTCACCGCAGCACACCGTTGTATTAAGTTCCGATTATTATATGTGTAAATACGAAGTAACACGTTCGTTGTGGTATGCCATTATGAATGACTCCATTGTTACGGAAGAAGGCATGCTGCCTATGACACATATAACGTGGAATGATGCAGAGGCCTTCACCAAGAAACTGAACAAGCTCACCGGTTTACCTTTTTCCCTCCCTACGGAGGCGCAATGGGAGTATGCAGCCGCCGGAGGCGAAAGCTATCCTTATGCCGGTTCAGACAACATTCGTGATGTAGCCTACTATGCCTCCAATGCCAATGAACGCCTGCATCCCGTTGGCGAGAAACGCGAAAACGGATTCGATTTATACGACATGTCAGGCAACGCCGCCGAATGGTGTACAGACTGGATGAGCCGGTATGAAAATACACGGGTCACAGATCCCCAAGGTCCGGCAGAGAATCCCGGACACCATAAAAAGATAGTGAGAGGAGGCAGCTACCTGGCCAACGAACGTGATATGGACATTCGCCATCGTAGCGTACAGACTTACGATACATCAGAACCACATATCGGATTTCGTGTGGTACTTAATCCTATTCAATAACACTATGAATGCAGAATAAAAATGAGCAGGAAAACTATTTTCAGAGTATTCATCCTCCTGTTTTTTTCCATCGGAGGGCAAATGAGTGCCAATGCACAGACAACGACACCCTTTGAAACGGTGTTCGACGCCTGTAAGAAAGCATGTGAAGCATTGGACGGCGGCTTTGCCAGTGGCGAACAACTGCTGGCAGTAAGCAAAACGCTGCGTGATGCAGCCCCTATCCCATTAACCGTCAAACAAACCAAGGGCGATGTCTTGAGCCTGAAAGGACATCTGGTATTTGACTACGAATTCATTCAAGCCTGCGTTGATAATGAAACAATCTATGAAATTGCGGACAAGTATGCGGCAGAAGCGAGGATGAGAGGTGATAAGGACTCCGCCAACAAAGTAAGATTAGATACCAAAATGGTGGCTGCCGGTCAGACCTGTACTTTCGAGATTCCGAGCTGTTCGGGAACCTCGCAGATAGGCTGTGTGGCAGAGGTGAATCGCTCTTTCAGTTGGAAAATAAAGACAATCGGTTATCAATCGAAAAGTGAACGGGAATACAAATGTAATGACAGCGTCCGGAAAGGTCTTCCCTTCCGAAAAGAAAAGGTTAGCTCGGATGAACGATATAAAATCATCGTCTCGATCACCAATAAAAGCAAGAGAGACGGGAGCTTTGCCTTGATCTTATTTTAATCCACTAAAATCTCTATTATATGCGACAATTCATTCTATCTCTATTAGCCTGTCTATGTCTGACAGCCTACTCACAGACTACAAGCCAAGCCGACCTACTGGTTGAAGAAGCTCAAAAACTAGAAAGTAAACAAGATTACCCAACTGCCATTACCAAACTGAAACAAGCGGATGAATTATATGTCAAAACAGGAAAGACACAGAGTGCGGAACGCGCTACCTGCCTGCACATTCTCGGCCGTTGTTATCTGAATCTGGAACGTCCCGAAGGACTAACCTATACACAAATGGCAGCAGATATGCGCAAGACCATACTGGGCGAAACAAATATCAAATACATTTCCTCCCTGAACAACACAGGACTCTACTACCTGACTGTTGCAAAAGACTATCCTAAAGCAGCAGAAATTCATGGCAAGACATGGGAACTGTGCAGTCGCATTCAGCCCCGTCCTGAACAGGCATTCATGTTTCATATCAATCTCGCCCGCTGCTACATAGCTTTAGGAGAAATGGACAAAGCAAGTGCCATCGTAGAAGAGGAAATAGCCATCAGTAAAAAGATGTATGGCGAAAAGTCCCTTTCAGTTGCCCGTCAACTCCAGCAGATAGGTTCGTTGTACTACCTGTCGGGACGTAAAGATGTAGGAGTCACTTATTATGAGCAGGCCTTCAACATCTTTCCTGACGATTCAAAAGAATACGAGCAACTTCTCGATTGGATATCATCCATCTACGTGGAACTGAACAATCAGCCGAAAGTATTAGAATACATGAAATTGGTAGAAGCTCACAATAAAAAAGAATTGGAAAAGCCTTGCGACGAACCTGATTGCCTGACCGAGCGTGCCCAGTATTTTGCCAGCATAGGTAACAATGATAAGGCAAGGGCACATTTTCTGGATGCTTTAAAGAAATGCGATGTGAATACTGATAAGGAGATTGTTTTTAAAGTACGCCACAACTATGCGCAATTTCTTTCCGGAATACAAGATCACGCATCTGCCGGCGAATACTACGAACTGGCAGCAGACATCCTTCGCAACAATCCTGCCGAACAGGCTAAATTTGCATTGGAATCTTATCTGGGCGGACTCAATTATAGCATTGCCGCCAAGTATGAGGCCTCCAATCGTATGCTCAACCAGGCACTGTCGGTTTATGCACAGATGTTGCCGGACAAACTGGACAAATATGTAGACGCCTCCGTTGCATTGTGCCGTAACTACGGATTCACCAAGGAGTACGGAAAAGCCCTCGAAATACTCACAAAAGCCGAAAAACTGCTTCCGACGGGTGATAAGTCAGATAAGATGGGGGAAATTCTGCGTTCCAGAGGCAGTATCTTATACCGACAAAAACAATATGCAGAAGCAGCAGCAAACTACCAACAGGCTGCAGACATTTACAAAATTCTTCCCGGCAGTGATGTAAAATATCAGGATGCACTTAGCAGTCTGAATCGTTGCCACACCATGATGGGCAATGAGACAGCAGCCAGGCAGACAGAACAGGATGCCGAACGTCAACGAATGGCGGTTTTAAACAGGCTATTGAAAGAGAATCTTGAACAATTGGACGCTTATCGCCTGCAATGGGGAGAAGACGGTTTGATGTATGTCTCCGCATTAGGGACTATCGCTGACATCTACTATACCCAAGGACAGACCGACAAGGCATTAGCCTATATGGAACCTTTCCTCTCCAGCGAAACAACCGCGCTGCGTAATCTTTTCCGTCTCTCGAAAGCCGATGAACGCCTGGCATTCTGGAAGGATATCCGTTCCTCACTGGACAGTATTCCCCTCCGTGCAGCCAATATCGCCGCAACAGGTACACCTGAACAAAAACAACGTTTTGCCCGGTTAGGTTACGATGCATTATTGTTTTCAAAAGGTATTATGCTCAATTCGTCTATTGAACTGGAGTCTCTGATCCGCGCTTCGGGAGATAAATCCCTGCTCGACCAATACAACAAGGCTACCCTTATGGCGGAACAAATTTTATCCATGCAAAGTGAACTCCCGAATGCAACCAATCAGACGGAAGCACGGAAAAATATCATCCGCCAGAAAGAGGAGTATGAACAGCTGCAACTGGACTTGATGCGAAAATCTACTGATTTCGGCGACTATACCCGTTATCTTTCTGTCAAATGGCAGGACGTACAAAAGCATCTGCATGGAAACTCCATCGCCATAGAATTTGCTCTCATAGACGATGAACTACTAGCTCCGGACAAACACCTGACCGCTTTCGTACTTCGTCCGGGTGACGTGTCTCCCACCGCAATCAAGTTAATGAGTCAGAAATTGCTATCGAAAGAGATGCAATCGCCTACGGCTTTCACCACAACCGAAAACGGGGCACATTTCTGGAAAGTGCTGGATGAATATATCAGCAAAGCGGATACTATTTATTTTTCACCTGACGGGATACTTCATCAGTTACCTGTAGAATATCTTCCGTATGGAGCGGGTAACCTGCCGTTAGCATTCCAGAAAGCCGTCTATCGTTTATCGTCAACAAAAGAAATCGCACTCGACAAAGCTTCACTGAACTACTCATCAGCCGCACTTTTCGGAGGATTAGACTACGAAATGGCTTCAACCAAAGTTCGCAATATTGTTTCTACAGATCATAACTCCGGGAAATTCCGTAACGGACAGAATGGGTATCATGAGTTACCATATACGCTCAATGAAGTAAATAACGTAAATTCCCTATTGAAAGAAAAGAAGATTAAAACCAATCTATTCGTAGGTGAAAACGGAACGGAAAAGCAGTTCCGGGCACTCGACGGCAAAGCTGTTTCGTTGATTCACATAGCTACTCACGGAGACTATAAAGAATTGAAGCAACGTGAAGCCGATGATGCGATGAAGCATTGCTTCCTGATTATGTCCGGCGCCAATGCCACGGAAGAGAATAACGACGGACTGCTCCGTGCAGATGAAATCAGTACACTAAACCTCCGCGGTTGTCGTATGGTTGTTCTTTCTGCCTGCAACACCGGTCAAGGTACTCTTGGTGCGGATGGTCTTTTCGGTCTTCAACGAGGCTTTAAGAATGCAGGAGTACAAACCATCCTCATGACACTTTCAGCTGTTGACGACCAGGCCTCCATGCTTCTCATGACTAAATTCTATGAGAACATCATTTCAGGGTTATCCGAACGACAGGCTCTTATAAAAGCGCAACAGTACCTTCGTGAGAACGGATATGCAGACAGTAAATATTGGGCACCATTTATCTTGTTGGATGCAGGCAAATCGCCTATTCCTCATCCTTCGAAATCTTGAACCCTAGTTTCATAATCAGTTTCAAGGTTTCCACCGAAGAATTTCTGTCGTACACCTTTTCTTCTTCAGGTAATTCTTCATACGGAACCAGGCACGGATGCTGCTTCAACACATCATCCCGCTTTTTTCCATACGTCCAACCTTGTTCTATTCTGGTTTTCGACCAGACTTCATGAACATTCTTAGCCATCTCTTCTACCAAATATTCCAACTCCTTCGGGAGTTGGATATGTCCTGTATCCACCGGATTGGGAATATACTCTTTCATTTTATGATTCATTATTTATATATTAGCGGAACAATTTCCAATCTATCTTTTTACCACAATGACTGCAATAGATTTGGTCCATAAAAATAGACGCACCACATTCACAGACTTTGGCATCACCTTCATTCTTCAATTTTCTCATCAGCTCATTATGAAGAGCCGTATCGCCCTGTTTGATAATACTATACCCCAGCTTTTTCATCAGCTTGATCGTATCAAACGCCATACGTCGATCATATTCTTTTTCCGAATAAGGAAGCATGGAATAAGGCACCATGTCCGGAGTCTCTTTCTTCTCGTCATCCCTCTGCGGTCCATAAGTCCATCCCTCTTCCTGGCGCTGGTCGGCCCAGATTTCGTGCGCATTTTCAGCAATGGCTTCACGCAATTCAATCAAATCAGTGCTCAATTCAACATCTTCCAGATCAATAGGCCGCGGATTATAATCCAGATCAGGCACTTTCACTCTCGCAAGATACGCTTTTGCATCATTCCATGCCGCAATAAAGTGATCCTTGGGATAGGCCGTACTTTCCTCTCCTGTTGCAGGATCATAAAGCGTCACTTCCTCTTCATTTACGTCAAGCACTACTGCTGCATGATAAGCAATTTCCTCCTCACTATTTCCCGGCAACCGGCAACTATTTACCACAACAATCGCATCATGTCCGGCCTTGAGGGCACGTATGACACTGTCAATACTGGAACCATAACTGCGCATCACAATCAATCCGCGTTGTTCGAGCAGGCGGCCTACACTATGCAAAGGAGTTCCCCTCTCCCTCAACCAACTGTTATTCCTGGCCTCCTCCGAGAGTTCATCCGAATTATATTCAATCTTTCTACGTTTCAAAATAAACTGCTCACACTGGAAATCACAAAGATTACCTTCCGATTTGGCTGCCATCTGCGCCATTGGCAGGAAGTCCGTTTCTTCATCATCAGCTCCCATCATGGCATCCAACTGTTGAGACAAGATAAATTCCTCTTGCAAACTTTCATCAGTCGCCAGATATTCAAGTACCAAAGCTGTTTCTTCAGCATTCGTCTTACCTTCTTCAAAAGCAGCCAACAATTCTTCGGTTATCATATTTTTATCTTTTGTTTTCATACTTCTTCTTATCATTCATAGCTAAGTGAGCCAATGCTGCCAGCGCACGCTTTTTAATATTGTACAGATTAGCAACAGTTATTCCCATAGATAATGCTAAAAATTCAGGTTCGACCTCTTTGAGTACTAATTCCCTGATGACCATCACATACCGCTTATTCGACATCAGATCGAACAAACGTTCCAAATCAATCTTTGCGGCTATTTTCGATTCAGAGTCGTCTATTTCTTCTTCATGATTCTGCTCATAAAGAGGCTCTTTACTCTCGTCTTCTATCATCTGTTCACGTTTTTTCCGGGAACAGAAAAAACGAATTGCCACAATCTTAATCCATGTTCCAATGGTGCTACGTCCCTCAAAATTACGAAGAACGGCAGCATCATTCTTCATTAGATGATAGTAGAGTTCGCTGATACATTCATCGTAATCAACCTGGTAATCAAATATCAGCTTAATTACATTGATAAACAACGGACGATATTTTATGTTGAAAAACCAATCGGTGATTTTTTCATCCCGATTGATTAATCCGTCGACTATTTCCTGATCTGTCATATAGTTAGTTCTTTTTCAATCTAAAACTTAGCTCAACCACACACTGGTCATAAGGGATGGTTTCCGGATATTTACTTCTTAAAATATCATTATCGACGATGCATTTATGCTTCTTCTGCTGAAAGTCTTTATCTCCGTCACACGTTACAAATCCTTGCAGTTCCATACATGCATTCCAACGCAAATGTTCGCACTTACTCAAATTATCAAATAATGTACTGGAAACAACGTCACAAACCTTAGAATAGTTCAATGTATGGGCATCACGCTGCGTCAGCTCAACCATCTCTTTCAATCTTTCCTTATTATCTTTGCCATCCTCTCCCATGGCCCCGGCTAAAAACTTTTTGGTATCGATATGCCATACATTAGCCCTATCCTGCTCTTCCTGATAAGCCAATTTAATTTGTGCATCCAAGCTATGCTTGTCCTGCAATGCCTCTCTACGCGCATTCCATTCTTCTTCCGCTGTTTGCTTCAGGCTTTCCTTCGCTTTCTTCTTCTCTTCAATTTCCTTCTCATTCGTTTCAGGCATTGCGTCAATCATAATTTTCTGATATGCATAATAAAATTCCTTTGCCAATACTTCAAGCACATCTGTCGATACCACATCGTACGAGAATATTTCTTCCTGCGCTCCAAAAGTTATGATTACATCCCGGGTATTGCCATAAATATTAAAATACTCTTTTATTTGCTTCAGCTGAATGGTGTTGCAACTTCCATTGACGCGCAGATAAATCCTAAAATCATTGAAACAATCCTTTCTATATCGATAGGCATATTCGTAGAGATCAATCGCCAATGCCATCCCTTCATTATCATTTCCTATAGCAATTACAACATAGTTTAGATCATGAATGATTTCAGAAAATTTTTCCCAAAAACGTTCGGAATGGATAGACATTTCTTCACACCATTCCAACTCATTTTTCCTCTCCTTCAAGGCAGGTGCTTTCATTAAAAAATCACCTTTCAATTCATCTATATGTTCATCAACCACATATATTTTTTGAGGGTTCCTATTGCCATTTACATCGATCAATGCCCCAAACTCATATAGAAAACGAAATGCATCACGTCCGGTTTCTCCAAAGCCAATAATCATCGACGTAAAAGGTTTCTTTACACAAGCCTTCGATGTATCGACATCTACAAAATTCACGGGGTGATTCCTCACATTCTTTTTTAATTGCAATACAGCAAGATTAGACGAGTCGATGATATGAATCTGATGTTTCAACCCATCACATATTTCCAACTTCTGGTTCTGGTTGTTCTTACGCGCATGGCAATAAATCTGAACCTGATTATGGACTCTATCTTCTTTACATTTCGCTATTTCCTTAAAAACAGACACCGCCTCCAGATTCAGTTCTTCATTGGGAGACAAGAAATAGAAAGTTGCCTGCGGGTACTTCTTGATTAGGTTTCCCAATCTCCTCAATCCGAGATATTTGTATAAATCAAATTCCGATTTGACTTTATCTATAACCCGGCCTGTGATTCCAAATTTAGAGTTAACCAGTATGCCGTCAAGCTCTTCTATCTTTTCTATGAATTTTTCAGTTCCGTCATGAGACGAATTAAAGAAATGACTGAATGTGAACCGGCCATGAGAACTGCTTTCATTAGCAGAAAGCAACCTCACGAAAATGAACTTACAATTCTCCCATCCTTCTTCATTCTTCCCCTTTGGCTCTGCCGCTTTTTTTCTTATACTGTTAGCCAGCAATATCGCATTATCATTGACACCCCAGAAAATAAACAGCCGGCATTTCTTCTTTCTTGAAAGATTCGCCATACATAACCGCACCCATGAGATGAATCTGAATCCTAACAGTTTGATGATAAAAACCGCACTCACTATAACGGCCAGGAAATGTATCACAGAAAATATCGTCATGTAGAAAGGATCATGATGCAGATCTTCAGGAACCTCCAAAAGATCGGAATGCGAAGCGAACATTTCCATAGAAGACAGAGCAGACCTAAACGTCAACGCTATCGAATTACTATCACTCCCTCCCTCATTAAAAGCATACCAATATATCAGGAAACCTGCAATAAATACCGTACCTGCAATCCATTTCAGGTTATCCACTAAGAATTTCCGTTTCTTAAAAAGCAGGTATACTAAACCTATCCCGATAATGATTAACAAAAGGGTAGAATATCCCCATTGATTTAAAAAACAAGGGTCTGTCGCGTGCTGTGCATTGCATTCACCAGTTTGAGAGATTACTGTGCTTAACATATACATATTCGATAGATTGATTATTTATTCTACAAATTTATACAAAATATTGAATAACAAACAGATTAGTAACAAAAAACCTCCTGCAAAACGAATTTTGCAAGAGGCTTTCTTATTTCTTCTTTAATAAGATTATTCAGCTTTTTCTTTATTCTCCTCCGCTGGAGCTTCTGCAGGTGCGGGAGCATCCTCCACCGGCTTGTCAACTTTCACCTCTTCTCTTGAAACGTTTACAGTCACATTTACAGAAGCAGGCTGTGCCTGATATGGCATACGGTTTTTCGGATCTGCTCCGTAAGGATTAGGACCTACCGTACCATCTGCAAACAACATATACAATGCAAAAATCCAACCAATGATAGGCACACAGCACAACAAAATCAGCCAACCGGATTTGTTTAAGTCGTGCAGACGTTTCACACCCTGTGCCAAAGAGAACCAAATGGAAGCAATCATAGCAGCAAGACCGATCAATAAACCAAATACTGATCCACCGGCCGATCCGCTGGCAGCACCCAAAATAAATGTACCTACACCAAGTGCCCATGCAATACTGGAAACTATACCACCGATAATGCCCGACAGGAAATATTCAATTCTACGAATACGCCCGTCAAATGAGAAAGGAGCTTTGAACATAATTTATTAAATTTATATGAATAAATAAGTGAGTTTTTATCCGTGTTTCTCAATATGAAAGCAAAGATATAAAAAAAATTAAATAAAGAAAGAAATCGGGCAAAAAGATTGAAAAAATGCCCTATTTTCTGTAGAAATCACAATTTCACTCCATCCCAATGCATCACTGCCACCCATTCTGTCGGCTGACAAGTTCCGCAAGAACGATGCGGAACCGTAGCGACCACCAAGTCACAATGGGAAGACAGTACGATTCTTAACTCCTTCAGCAACATATCCAGCTGAATAATCAAATGAAGATATTTCGTCATACACCGGATCACCCGTACATACTGATAAATGCACATATCCTCTCCCCGCCTTATCTCCCCTAATGTTTTAGGAGAGATAGCGAATTCGCTTATGAAAAAACTGTTACTGAAAATACGATCCATATCCATTAAAGCCAATACCAAATTGCTTAAAAACTCATAAGGTTCCTGTTTTTCTTTTGCCATGTCATTCTATGATTAATAAATTATAATATTTCATTTTTTATTTGCTTTATCAAGTGCTATCCACATAGGGAAGCAACCCTATTTTTAATATCCCGACCTTTGTTCCCGTTATCTGATAGTCAGGTAGCTCAATCTTACAAAAACAATTTTATATGAAAGTTTTAGAAGAAATCAAAGTCTCGGTTTACGAAAATGTGTATTCAAAAAAGCCCCGAGTCATGTCTTTCCTTGAAGTCATTATTATGTGCATTCATCCGATCTATGCCTCCATCATAAACGCTATTCGGCGGTACTATGCAGAAGGAGACCATGCCGCGGCACAGAAGCTGAAAAACCAACTCCCCTGCTTCACTCCGGCAGGCACATTCGACGGAGCGCACGCTATCAAAAACTTTCTTCTCCCCAGCCATATTGTCGGACTTGATTACGATCATGTAAAAGATCGTCTTCAAGTCATCCAACGTTGTGCGGCAGATCCCCACACAGTAGCGGCAATAGAAAGCCCTACCGACGGAGTGAAAGTTTTCGCCTATGTAGAAGGTATCGAAAACCGCCATCGTGAAGGGCAGCAACTAGTGAGCCGCTACTACAATCAACTGCTGGGATTGGAGAGTGACCCGGCATGCAAGGACGAAAGTCGCCTGTGTTATTTCAGTTATTCCCCCAACGGATATGTTGCGGCGCTCTATCAGGCATTTGTGTTGGAGCCACTTATAAAAGAAGAAACAAACACTTTCTCTGAAAATGAAGTGCTTCCTCCCTTTCCCCTTCAGGATAATACTCCGGAAAACGTGTCTGAAGAAGGAATCGCCCAATTTATTTCGTCCTATATTTTCTTTCATCCGCTAACAGCCGGTCAGCGCCATTCCAACGTCTTCAAACTTGCCTGCGAAGCCTGCCGCCGACACTATCCCCAGAAAAGCATATTACGCGAACTTACTGTATTTTTCGAGCACACGGATTTTCGTCCCGAAGAACTAACAAAGGTTTTATCGTCTGGATATAAACAAGTTAATGAACATGCACCCGCTTCCTCTCCGGCCAGCGCCCCTTCTTTTCAAAAGGACATAAGGACAAAAAGACAATATAGTACTGCAGAAAATTCCGATACCGACGACGAAGCCTATTGGCTGGGAGAAGAATTCCGAAAAGGAACTCCTTTATTTCCCCGCAGTTTGTACAATAATCTTCCCGACCTATTAAATGACTGTATCATTGAAGACGGAAGCGAACGCGAACAAGATGTCGCTCTCCTTTCCGATCTCACGGCCTTGAGCGCAGCACTTCCGCAGACTTTCGGAATTTATAATCATAAAAAATACTCCACGCATATATTCAGTGTCATACTTTCGCCTGCCGCCAGTGGTAAAAGCATCGCCCAAACCGGACGATACCTGTTGGAAGAAATACATTCAGAAATCCTGTCTACCAGTGAATCTATGATGAAAAACTACCAAACTGTACATAATAACTGGCAATCAGAATATCAAAAACAGAAAAAGAAAGGAGAAGCATGCTCCGAAGAACCTCAACGACCTCCTTTCAAAATGCTATTCATTCCTGCTACTACCAGCTATACCCGCATGCAAATGCAGATGCAGGACAACGGTCCACAGGGAAGCATCATTTTCGACACGGAGGCACAAACGCTATCCACAGCCAATCATCTGGATTGTGGCAATTTCGACGATATGCTCCGCAAGGCTTTTGAGCACGAAAATATAGATTCTTCCTACAAAGCCAACGGCCTCATTCCGATCTATATACGCCATCCCAAATTGGCTTTGTTGCTGACGGGTACTCCCGGACAAATAGACGGCCTATTGAGCAGCTACGAAAACGGATTGCCCAGCCGCACCCTGATTTACACTTTCCGCGAAGCTCCGCACTGGAAAGAAATGGGCGACGACTGCGTCTCACTGGAAGATTCTTTCAAACCGATTGCGCATCGTGTCTCCGAATTATATCACTTCTGTCTGGCTCATCCGGTTCTTTTTCATTTCAACCGCCTGCAATGGAACCGTCTGAATGAGATTTTCTCACGTATGCTGTCCGAGGTGGCATTGGAAGGCAACGATGACCTCCAAGCTGTAGTGAAACGCTATGCTTTTCTGGTGATGCGTATCAGTATGATCCAGACCCGTATCCGGCAATTTGAGGCAACCGATCTTTCTCCCGAGATTTATTGCACGGACGCTGATTTTGAGCGTTCTCTTCAAATCGTTCTATGTTGTTACGAACATAGCCGGCTGTTGCACTCATCCATGCCGTCTCCTTCGGTCCGTCCACTGAAGAATCCAGACACTATTCGTAATTTTGTTCAAGAGTTGCCCGACAGTTTCACGACAGATGAAGCGATTCAGATTGGCGCAAAATACGATTTCAACCATCGTAAGGTAACACGTCTGCTAAAATCGCTTAATGGAGTAAAGATCAATAAGATATCCCATGGTTCCTATACCAAGATGAATGAGCAATAGTCACATCTGTCCTTTTTGTCCTTTTGTCCTTTTGAAGAGTCCGGAAAAACATCGGGAGATTTGAAAAAAACATCTCAATGATTGAAATCAAACATTGGGAAGTTTCGATACAAATCTCCCGATGTTTTTTCTTTTTATCTGTGCGCCTGTGTGCGTCATTATGCGTCATGCCGCTTTCCCGATGTAGTACTTTTGTCATGTAATCGATTACAAGGCAATTAAACAATTAAAAATTAATGATTTAAAATTAAAAGTTATGGCACAGAATTACACTCTCATGGCTCGTAAGAACCTGTTGAAACCTAGTGAAACTCCGAAATTTTATGCAGTGGCGCGTAGCGGTCGTAAAGTGACGGTCAAGGAAGTTTGTAAACGTATCACTGAACGCTCTTCTTATTCCAAAGGGGAACTGGAAGGTTGTATCGGTGAGTTTTTGCTCGAAATCGTCAATGTACTGGATGAAGGAAATATCGTCCAGATGGGTGACCTGGGTAATTTCCGTATGAGTATCAAGACCGGTACTCCTACCGATACGGCAAAGGAATTCAAGGCATCATGCATTGATAAGGGCAAAGTGCTCTTCTATCCGGGTAGTGATCTCCGCAAGTTGTGTAAGACATTGGATTATACATTGTATAAAAGTGATTCTTCCACTGATTCGGATAAAGATCCGCTTCCTGATGATGGCGGTGATGATAATCAGGGAGGTTCCGGCAGCGGGGAAGCTCCGGACCCGGCAGCTTAATCAACCGGTTGTTGACTGGTTCTTGAGTTCATAATGTATCAGTAGTATTTATTCTTTAATTCAAATTTATATGAAAAAGCAACTTTGGAAAAACATTCTCCAGTTTATTGTAACTATCGCGACTTCGATCATTTCGGCTATCGGTGTAACGTCCTGCGTGGGACATTAATCTCCTGCTGACCGATATGGAAAATTCAGAAGAAAACTATCTCCCACGTGAGATTAAGTTGTTGGTGATTCATTGCAGCGCGACGCGCTGCAATGTTTCCTTCACCGTAGAGCAGCTTCGACAATGTCACCTGCAACGAGGTTTCAAGGACATAGGGTATCATTTTTACATCACCCGTAATGGGGCACTTCACCATTGTCGCCCGGTATCAGAGCCCGGTGCGCATGTGCGAGGTTTCAACCGGCATAGTATTGGAATTTGCTATGAAGGTGGGTTGGATGAAGAAGGTCGTCCGGCGGATACGAGAACACAGGCGCAGCGCTTCGCGCTACTTGACTTGTTGACGATTCTCAAACATCAGTATCCGGATGCGCAAATCCTGGGGCATTATCAACTTAGTGCTTCGATTCATAAGGCTTGTCCCTGTTTTGACAGTCGAAAAGAGTATATGAATATATAAAAAGAACTACGGGAGCTCGCGAAAGTGCAGTCTCCCGCAGTTTTTTATATTTATATCATTTATAGTTCTCCCGGCTTTCCCAAGTAATAAGTAATAAGCCGCACTTCTCTCACAGAAAATGCCTTTGTCTTCGGATGAAAGTCAGTAGACAGTATCTCATTCATCAATGGCTTGCATCTCCTCATCCACCTCCGAAGTTTATTGACTGAAGCACGAATCGTCAAATCAGGAAAATACATCTGGGCTAACTCTTGTTTATTATAACATTTCACTACAAAGTCTGAATGTTCCATCGTTTCTTTATTACTGTTTTATATGCTATAAAGTTACAAATATTATAACATATAAACAAAGAAAGAGGAGACTATTATCCGGTATAATGAGAATAAATCGAAAAATATCAACGATCTTCACAGACAGTTGATATAGTGGGAAATTCACATCGGCTTTAACCTCCGATGACAGGGCGTAGATTAGAAATGCGCCGTCGCGCTATTTCTAATCTACAATGTAGGAGAATCATGCTGTAAACAGCATGAAGCTAGGGACCTACATTTTTTCATCTCACATGCGAAACACTCACGTGTTTATTACATCTCAACATTTTATTTTATACCATTTCTTATTAATTACTGTATAATTATTAGGGTGGTGTCCATGATTACCACAATCTGTCTTTTATCTCTAAAGTCCACGAAATAAAATAATCATGAAAAAATTATTTATAATGTAACTCTTTTAATAAATTACGATTCCATAGTTTACGCTCACAGTCAAATATCCACCCCCATTTATTGAAATATTTAATTGCATTCTGAATGTGTATCTTTAGCATCTTTTTACTCTTATAAGATGCTGCCCGGTGAGCATGTACAATAGTAACCTCCGGCCAATACATCGTGCGATAATATTTATGCATTCTTCGAGTTATATCAATATCTTCAAGATACATAAAAAAGTGTTCATCAAACAAACCGACTTTACTAAAACACTCTGTACGGAAAAACATAAAGCTACCTTGATGATAAGGAATATTTATAGCTTGCATATGATCATTAAACTTAAGCAAATATCGATCGTCTATTTTACCAATCATCTTCTTTGGCAAAAATCTACGAAAAATAAGATTGACAGGTGTAGGTAATAATCGACATGTATATTGCATTCTGCCATCAGGATATATAATATTAGGCTGTACTTGAGCCACGTCCAAATTCCTATCCATGTACTTTAGCAATTCATTTAATATACTAGGATCAAAATAAACATCGGAGTTTAAAATCAGATGATATTTACTTTTTGAATTCAAAACTCTACGCAAAGCCTGATTGTGCCCTGCCCCGTACCCTACATTTCTACTACCAATATATTCTACAAAAGCATATTCTTTACAAAAATCGAAAATATACTTTTGGTTTGAATTATCAATTACATACACTTTAGAAACTAAAGGGGAGAATAAAGACTGTAAACATTTAGCAAGTTCTACCAAATCAGTTTTATAAGTTACAATAGATACTGTTATCATTAAAAAAAAATTAGAAATTAACTATACATTAGTTCCGTACTGACCAAAGACGCTTGAATAATATCCCAAAGACTTTTTTCGTCCACCTAAATCCAACAATAAAAACTAACGGAAACAATAAACCAAAAAACAAGTACAACACAGTGAGTCCTACATTTTCTCTTGCCAGTGCTAACAGGCTCGAAAGTTGTAATTGAAACCAACTGCACCCAACATTAATGTACAGAGCTTAAAACCAACGAAATGTAACGCCATAATGTAAAATGACTCCTTACCACACCATGCTAATGCCTTACCGACAGTTCCATTCTCTATCTTTTTGCTCAAATAAGCTATGACATAAAGTGCAGAAACAGAAGAAGCAGTCAATGATAAAACATCAGTATATTTATTTGAATTCAACATTGTTCCTCCTTCAACTGCTGCAATATGATATAGTACTAATCCACAAAATATAGCTACCCAATTATTATCGAATTTCAGTTTAAATATATTCATCATCAAATAACCGCAATATATCAACCACATAGCTGTGATCGTATTATTCACCCTTGGAATAGTGAAGCCAATGACATTAGTCAACTGGCAACTAATAACACATCCAATGAATAAAACTAATGCCCGTACCACTTCCAATTTCTGATTGTCTGTTATCCATCGACTCAATATCCAACTAACTACAGATAATCCTATCATAGCCAAAAGCAATACATATACAAACCACATAGCACCTAAGATAGGTTCTCTACCAGCAAAGAGAAATACCAGCACTAATTCTTTCACAAATTGCCCTACTCCCCAATAATCCATATATTTTCCACCATAATTAGTTGCTGTATCATAAAAGCCAATATTCAACATCACATTATGCAATAATACCGCTGGAATATAAAAATATAGTAACAACCGATACAAGCTATTCATCTTCCCTTTGATAAATCCGACAGGAGAGGATAATTTTTCAGCTTTCAAGAAAAAAACCACCTGCTACAAAAAACACTGATACAAACCAAAGCCCATACATCAAGCTTGCAAGTGGTATTAAAGGATAGTCCTTAAACGGATGCTCTATATGAGAAAGAACTACTCCAATGATTGCTGTACCTTTAATGATATCTACCCAGTGAAAGTGGGTAGATTTTTGATTACTCATTATTCTGTAATAATTTCATTATAAACTTGTACTAGATTCCTAATATGAGATTTTAAACTCCAATCGTTTGCTATAAACTTATTAATAGCATTGTTTTGCATTGATTGAATATCAGTATTCTCATATTTGGTAATCGCTTCTTTTAAAGAATCTAAATTTCCTGTTTTGAATATATACCCTGTTTCTCCATCTATAATCTGCTCACTTGCAGCACAAGCATCTGGAACTATACAAGGAATTCCGTAAGATCTAGCTTCCGCAACAGATAAGCCAAACGTTTCATACCATAGCGAGGTGAAAACAAAAGCCTTTGCCTGTTTAAAATAAAACTGTTTATCTCCAGCTGTCACCCAGCCTGCAAACTCTATATTGGGATATTTTTCCATCAATTCTTTTCTCAGATATCCATCCCCCAACACTATCCCCTTCAGATTTAAGTCTGTCACAGCCTGACAAAATAATTCCGCTCCCTTTTCAGGAGATAATCTTGCCATAAACAGATATTTATCGTTCTCTAATAACTTATTAGGTTGATTTCCGTTTATTTCCACAGGATCCACAACCGTATATACTTTGCGACTGCCATTTATCAACGACACACAGATCCTTCGAGTTAATGCCGAGATAGATATGAAATATAGTTTCTTATTCCTTGCCAATACACGATTTTGAATCTTCATTCTTATACTACGCCATATTTTCTGCGGATAACTTCGTACATCACAGTTACAAACCAAGCATGCAAGACTTATAGGTCTCTTTGTACAAATCTCATTACGCTGATAATCATAAAACCCTCCATTGGGACAGAAGCAAAAAAAGTCATGAAGTGTTATCACCGTCCTAAAATCCATTTTTGCAGTGACAGCATATAACGAAGCAGTTAATGCTTTTGTCCAAGTGTGAAAGTGTATAATAGATTCTGCCGGATCCAATGTAGCTAAAAGATGTTCAAACTCCCTCTTCGTTTCGTTATCCCACAATCCCTTACATATTGCACGGAAACGATTCTCATCATGTAGTACATCTTTTTTTCCAATGCATATCACATTTACACCTGCCTTCTTTAGCCTACTATCAATAGGTTGAACTGCAGAAAATAGATATACACAATAATGCTTTGCCAACCCAATTGCAGAATTTATTGCAACATTTGCAGCCCCACCCTCTATAGAGGCCCAATCGTTTACGATCACTATATTTTTAAGCATTCACAAATGATTTACAAATAGTTAATTCGTTTTTTATTATATACTTCCATTCTATTTATAGTGATTGAAGATGTATAATAAAATAAGTAAGCATAGAATACTACTCCATAAATGAAATAGTGCCCACCTCGTATAAAATAAGAAATAAATACAATCAATATTGCTATATTAATGGGATTATTAGTATTTCGATATTTGAAGAGTAAGTAAATAACAAGAAATATTCCAATGACACCAAATTCTGAATATAAACGAGTAAACAGTGAATATGCATCTGTTTGATTCAGTCCATATTGAAAGAAATTTGATTGATACTCCATTTCATAATTAATCTCATGAGTACCCAGTCCCGTTCCGGTTAACCTACATGGTGCCTCATTTGCTACCCATAAATTTGTAAGTAAAGCATAAGAACTTAGATTTAAGACCTCAAAATATTCAGGTTCAAAATCACTAAATGCATTTATACTTTCTGATGTTTTTGCTACCATGGCTTTCCAAGAACTGTCCATACCCTGGCTTTCTGTTGAATAATTCAAGATAAATAAAACAAATATTATTATTGGCACTATGAGCACATAACAATACTTCAAAATTATTTTTCTATATTGATATATGAGAAAAAAGAACATAACAAAATAACCAATTGTAGCAAATGTTAAAAGCAAAGCAGTTACCAAAATTATAACTCGCCGCTTATGTTGTTTCCAATAGTTTTTTTGCAAAAAACAATATGAAACAGCTGGAATAATAAAAGTTGCAAAATATCCTGGTTCTAAAAAATAAGATCGCAACCTGTAGCTTTGTTGAGGAGCATAATCAATAAGAGATATAAAAAAAGCGAGATCAACATTCGTCAATATATAAATCAAAAACTGGATAAATCCAAAATATGACAGAAACACGCAAAATCTAATATATTTATCCCATAACTTATCTAAATCGGGAACATAATTTCGAAAAAATTGATAATAGCTTACAGAAAGAAACAATAAAATTACAAATTGCTGAATAAATTTACCCGCAGTATATCCTGTAAAATAATTTGTAATACAAAAATGAATCAATAACACACAAAAGAAAATGACTATTTTCCTAAACTGATACCATTTATATGAAAACAACAATAAAAATAGAAAAGTTATCTCAACATATCTTCCTAAGGATATAGCAACAAGCAAAAGCCACTGTATACAATCTATTTTTTTACCGAATACCATAACTTTTTACAATAATACCCCAAGACTCCTTTTATTAAATAATATAGATTCTGATATAGAGGCATAATACAGTGATTTTGCTTTACCTGATAAGCATCAAATAATCCTTTTACAGAATTACTCATCCCTCCTATCTGCATTACAAAAATTTCTCGATTAATAAAAAGAGAGTTCATTTTTTTGCGAAGTAAAAAGTCATAGTCAGCACAAATTTTGAATTTAAGATTAAACCCTCCAATTTCTTTAAAGAGTTTATGATTGTGTAATGTCGACCCATGAGATATCTCCATTTTACGAACTAGCTGTTCCCACCTGTACGGAACACCAAAAGTTCCCAGATATTTACCATTTTCATCCACCAACTGGCAACGCGCACAGATTATATCTATAGAATTTATATTCTCCTTTTTATGTAAAATATCTAAGTAAAAAGTCATCGCACCAGGAAGAAAATAATCATCTGCACCTAGAAACATAATCCATTCGCCATTCGCCATTTGCAAAGCTTTATTCCAAGCATCGTACACGCCTCTATCAGGTTCTGACTTAAGAATATCAATCATATTACCATAAGATTCTAGAATATTCATAGTTTGATCCTGCGACCGGCCATCCATTACTAAGAGCTCAATTTCATTAGACTTCTGGCACACAATGCTATCAATACATCGTTTAATAGTATTATCAGCATTATATGTTGCTACAATTATAGAAATCTTCTTATTCATATCATTATTTTCTCATTTTCCTACTAATGTTCTCGCAAATTAATTTAACGTTATCTTTAAAAGAAGAAGAGCAAAGTCTACGAATTTTTCTAGCTAATAAGTACTTTCTTTTTTCAAAGTCATAAGGAAATATAGCGTCATAAATCTCAAAAGAAGCAATATCCACATCCATTGCTAATCGTTCAATTATAAAATCATTAATATATCTCCCACGTATCAATGCAGCAGAACGAAATGTATTTAAAAATTGTGTGCCATAGAATTCTGGATAATAGACTAAGCAATATGTACCATAGGTTTCAAATTCAGAAAAGTGTCCGCTTGTACTATTAAAATCACAAGCATTTATACACTTTTCCACCCAATTATCTCCTTTGACTTTTGATTGTTTAATTTCTTCAATAAGTTCATGTACTATTTTCTGATTAAACATCATATGTTCAGCTACAAAAGAATATTTAGCTGCTTTCCCTAAACCAATCAACCTATGTAGTGTTTCAAAATAAGGTGGGTGATACTCTTTCTTCAATGTAAAAAGCGGTTTATTATTTTCAAAAAAATGAATATGAGCAAGAGGTAATGTATCTGCATCCCATGATAAGTAATACTCTTTACAATAAGATGTAAATGCAAATCCAAATTTCAAAAACTGTTGAAAGTACCATCCAACAGTATTTATATTCAACATACCATTGTTTAATAAATAATGATGTACATCCGAAAAATTCAATTCAGGTATCATCTTATTCTCATCTATCAAAATGCAACGATTATCAACACCCCCTCCCAAACATTTAAATAAAGTCTCATTCGCAATAAGGTATATGTAATTCGCCTCCGGCAGATTTAGCCGTATATACTTAACCACATTTTTTACAAACTTAGAATTCTTCTTATCGACTGGGATAATTACATCATAACTTTTCTTTTGATTATCTAGCGAACGCATAGGTTCCTGAATACAAATTTCACTATTCAAATCTTCATTCATTTTATTCCAATTTTTGCCACACCAATCAAAACATATAGTAATTATATCAAAAATTATTTTCCTTTCTAAATAGACTTTTATCAGTCATTGTCTAATTATATAAATAGTAGCATATAACAATCAAACACAAACAAAAAGTAACTATATAAGTACAAGAATATAGAGAAAATAGAAGTTAGAAAACATCTGATATTTATGACAGTTTCAAGACAGTTCTCTAATAGCAATTTCAATAAAGACATTCAGTCACTTCATTAGGAAGTGGAGTCTTTTGATGAAAATGTCTATAAACACAGTGATAAGTCTTCGCTTGCATTAGCATATTCTTTCTACTATCCCATTTGCTTTGGCAATAAATTTCAGAGTTCCTAATCAACTCTTCACGAAAAACACTATCCGATACCAACCGTAACATATTATTAGCCATATCTTTATAATCATTGATAGACGACAACAGAATAGTCTTCTTCTCCTTATTTAATGCAGGCGTACCTTTCGTTGCATAAGTCACTACTGGAATACCCAACATCATAGCCTCTCGTATCGTTCCTGAAATAATATCCACTTTTATGGGAATTAATGCATTGTGCGCCCTTAAAACTTGCTGTAAAGCATCATTATAAGTAGAATAATATCCACTAATTGTTACATTATCTTTAACTCCTAATTCTATCATGAGCATATTTATATGAGTATAATATTCATCATCATATCCTCCCACCATATTGAGAGTTAAACTCGGATTCTGTCGATGCGCAATTGCAAATGCTTTAACCGCATCATCACCTGCTTTATTTATATTATTAGAGAAATAGACGAAGTCATACTCCTTTTCAATATTTTTGTTTAACATAGAAAAGTCATTCGGAACACAGAAATGATATCTCAAAAACTCTGCACCCGGATTAAATTGTTTAGCTATAGCACGATACCAAGATGAATCGGTAGCAATATACTTTGTTCTTCTTAACACAGCCTGTTCTACTTCACATCGCCTTTCATAATCAACTTTGTTCATGGGATAATTCTCTATAAAATCAGGATCGGACAAAGCTGTTTGCATGGATACCATAAATGGATACTTTGTTGTATCAATATCAATCCCCGCTAGACTGATGAATGGGCTTTCCGCAGCAATCAAATTGATAACATCAGGTTGAATATCATCAATAACTCGAGCAATCCACTTCCGGTTATGCCAAAAACATTTAAAAATATTTCTATTTTTAAAGACTTTACCAGAAAAAGTTTCCATATCCTGCTTAATACAATGATAATGTATACCTCTAATATCAAATTCCTGAAGAGAGTATTTCATTCCAGGGTGTAAGATTATAGCATGAAAATCAATATCTTCTATTGCTTCGAACTCATGAAACATCAGTGTATTCCAAACTGAATAATCACTATTTATTGTAGACCTTCTGCCAAGTATTTTTTTTATTAAACGTTTTAATGTCCAACTTTCTAAATCCAAGTTCTGACGGATCTCTGCATTTGAAACATGACAAATAACTGCCACTTTTAATTTATCCATATTATAACTTTATCATTTTCAGATATTCTTTCCAGTCTCCCATATCTGTCCAATCATTCTGGCTAATTGGATACACTCCCACACGTCTTCCCTCATTTGTAAGCTTGTCAATCAGATGAGTAATATGAAAAAAATCATCTGGAATATCATTCAAAAGGCTTGGCTCTAAAATATAAAAACCTGTATTTATTTTAAAAGTCAAACTTGGTTTTTCCTCTATTTTTCTCAACAACCCATTTTCACCTGTTATAATAGTTCCATAAGGAATAGAATATGTCATTAAGGATGCTACCACAGTCAGTTCATTATGATTCTGACGATGATAATCAAGAATTAAAGCATAATCTTCATTAATTAAAATGTCACAATTAGAAACAAAGAAAGTAGAACATATTTTATTTTTCAACATTCTAAGACTACCAGCAGTTCCCATCGGCTTATCCTCTTGAAAATAATTCAATTCATAATTAGGATTAGCCACAAAAGAAAAATAATTTTTTATAACATCCGCTTTATAATTCACAGAAAGATAGAAATTATGACAATCATAAGAAACAAACTTATCCATTATACTTTCCACAATTGTCTTTTCACCTATTGGAATCAAAGGCTTAGGGTAAATATTGGTCAAAGGTTTTAATCTCGTCCCTTTTCCTCCTGCCATAATTACAACTGGAAGATTTATGCTTTGCCTATCCTCCCTTTCTTTAAAACCAAAGAAATCTTCCCAAAAATGGACGGCAACCAAATTTCCTTCTTCATCGATAACAGGCATACACTCCGCTCTTAAAGACAAAACTTTAGCCTTAATCTGTTCTAAAGAGTCTCCAACACAAGCATATTGTTTGTTTTTTTCCAAATGAGCTTTGACTGGAGAAAGTAGATCTATGTTTCTAATTATAGCTCGCTGAATATCTCCAATTGTTAATATTCCAAGAAAGCATTCACGCTCAAAAACAAACAATAGTTTTACATGTTTATCATCCATTTTTTTTAAGCATGCTATTAAAGAAGTATCAACTTGGACTATTCGATCTTGTATATTTTCTAGGTTCATAATTGTTTATCACTCTTTACAATATTCTATTCCGCTGGAACCCCTTTTACTACACTATAATCTTCTACATCTTTCGTAACCACCGCACCAGCACCCACAATAGAAGAAACACCAATCTTTTTATATGGTAATGTAGTAGAATTGGCTCCAATATATGCCCCTTCTCCTATGGATACTTTTCCCAATAACACCGCATTGGGAGCTACTGTTGCAAAATCATTAATATCACAATCATGCATTACATTACATAATGTATTTAGCTTTACAAAATCACCAATTAATGCATTAGACGACACATTCACACCTGATTGTATCACTGAACCTATTCCAATAGTTGCAGATCTTGATATTCTAGCCGAAGGACTAATCACTGTTTCAAAATGAAACCCAACTTTTGCATATAATTGAAAAAGATTCTTTCTGACTATTGGTGCATCAGGAGTTATCACTAAAGGAATATCAGCATATTTTTTATATAGTTCCTGGCAGTCACCATCAGTACCAATTATTGGATAATTCCAATAATTGGTACTGATGGTATTATCTATAATGCCAACAATAGAATAGCCACAGTCTTCACAGAGTTCTATCATTTCATGAAATCCACCGACTAAAATAACCTTATTAACCATTGATAGCTCTATCTACTGTTTCAAGAATAAAGTCAATTTGCTCATTAGTAAGTGTAGCATACATTGGTAAGGTTATTTCATTATCTGTTACATAGTTTGTTTGTGGAAGTTCTGATTCACAATCCCTATAAATTGCAAATCTATGAACAGCTGGATAATGAATACTAGTTTGAATCCCTGCCTCATGAATAATTTCACGAACTTGGTCACGTTTTTCTTTCGTTGAATTTTCTAATACAATTGGCATTATATAGTTGGATACAAATTCAAAGCTATCTGCAAAGGGAACAATAACCCCTTTTATCTTAGAAAGTCCTTCCAAATAATAATTGCGCACCTTAATTCGCATTTTTAGATCATGTGGAAGTTTTTTCAACTGTTCAATAGCTATAGAAGCCCTTATATCATCTAAACGAAAATTATATCCCAATTCCGTAATATCATAAGAGGTAGCATGCCCAGAAGCCCTCTGATAAGACATTGTTGTCATACCATGAGAGCGAAGTGTACGCGCCCTTTTAGCCATATCTTCATTATTTGTAATAAACATTCCACCTTCACCTGTGCTGATATTCTTATTAGAGAAAAAACTAAAAGCTGCACAGTCTCCAATCGTACCCAACTTTTTTCCTTTGTATTCAGAAAGCGGACCATGGCAAGCATCTTCTATAACCTTCAAATTATGGACTCTCGCAATAGTCATAATTTCATCCATTTTCGCAGGAAAACCAGCCATATGAACTACTAGTATACCCTTCGTTTTTGGTGTTATCCTCCGCTCAATATCTTTAGGATCTATGTTAATATGTTCTGGACTAGTAATATCACAAAATACAGGTGTAGCTCCAGTATAACGAATACAATTAGCTGACGCTGCAAAAGTAAGGGATGGACAAAGTACCTCATCACCAGGTCCAAATCCACATATTGTACAGCATAAATATAAAGCATCTGTACAATTTGTTACACTGACCGCATATTTCACACCGAACATATTAACAAACATCTGCTCTAATTCTTCACACTTCGGTCCTGTAGAGATCCATCCAGATTTGATAGTATCATAAGCAGCCTGTGCTTCCCTCTCGTCGAAGTTAAGACTAAATAATGGAATTTGATAAGCCATAATTTCTATATTTACATTTTTTGATCCAAATTTTTTCCTTTTTCCTCGTGTTCGAAATTGGGAATAAAACGTTTAATTGCTCTTACTACTTCCTCTTTAGTGAAATTAGAATTAGCAAAAATGCTCTCCATTTCATTAAAAAAAGTATCTATTTCCACCATTGAGCGTTTCTTCACCTCTTCAATTACACCTAAACTAGCAAAACGTTTCATGTTGATCATTTCACCTGCGACATAAAACTCCTCATAGGCTTTTTCTCCAGTTGTATCACTCTTAAAATATACTACTGGATAGTCCTTGCTATCAAAAGCCATATCAAATGCAAATTTCTTAGCTTCCTCATCTGTTCTGAATTCCTTCTTCTTGCAACCGATTGTATTTACATACTCATCACAAATAGAGGAAAAGGTCAGCATTTGTTCCTCACCTAATTTAGGGAAGAAAATTTCACCACTTTTACCCAATATACATGCTAATAGACAAATCTGTCCACTTTCTTCAAGAGAGACAAAATAACGTTTCACATCATTGGGAGCAGCTAAAGGTTGCTTCTTCATCACACGTTGTATCCATCCATCTGGTAAAGAACCATTAGAGAATGCTACATTTGCAAAACGTGCTGTTGTTACTTTAAATTTAGAGGAATAAGCCATAATCATATCTTCCATAATACATTTGCTAGCACCCATAATGTTTACAGGATTTGCTGCTTTATCTGTAGAAACACAAAAGAAATGTTTTGGAGGATAAACGGTTAACAAATCAAGAAGCTTTTTCGCTTTAATATCATTATTCTCAATCAAGGCCTGTACGGAGTATTTATCCTTCTCACTACGGACATGTTTGTGAGCCGAGAAATTAGCTACAATATCAAATCCTTTCTCTTCACAAAGGATACGTTCAAAAATAGGATCAGCGAAATTTAAAGTATACGTTCGATATTCAGCTGGTATATACATTCCATACGTCGAACGTAAATCACGTGTAAGCTCTGCCAATCCGTTCTCATTCAAATCAATAACGATCAATTTAGACGGTTTGAATGGTAATATTGCTCTAATAAAAGAAGCCCCAATAGACCCAGCTCCACCTATTACACATACACTTTTATTCTCTATTTCCGCCTGAAGACTTTCTTTATTGGCTTCAATATCTGTCGCAAACATGCTTGTCGAACGACAAATCACATGTTCTGCTATGAATTGTTTTAAATTAAACATTATATTTTTTTATATACTATTCTATCACTATAATTTTACGGTTAACTCTCCTTATTACTTTTATCACCATTTCGACAATCCTATAAATAATTCCAGACATAAATACATCGAACTTTTTATATTTTTTCATATGGCTATATTGATACTCCTTATTCCACTCTTTTTTAAACCCTTGTTCAAAAAGAATATCGCTATAAGGCATAATAATATTTATAAGATATAGAGGAATACCAATACGCTGAAAATTTTGTATACGAAAATAATGATTTATATAATTTAATTTATCCATGACTTCCGTCTTGGTAGATTCATTTAATCCTTTACGATAATAAATAAGTGATTTATTAGTCATATATACATTACTATAATACACCATTTTAGAAAAGAAAAAATCAGGAGCATACGTTTTACTTGTGTATCCGCCATACTCTAATATTTTAGATTTCCGTAATGCATTTCCCGATGCACAAAGAATAGGAAACAAATATTGATACATCAATGTAATCTTCATAATCTCCATCCTTTCTGAATTATTCAATGTTGGCAATGGTTCTCCGTCAATAAATGTCTTGGGACACACAAACAAACCATCTACACAATTAATCAAACAAGGTTCTATTTCATCTAGATAATTATTTACCAATAAATCATCATCATGAATAAGAACAACCCATTCACCATGTGCAAGTTCTGAACAGCGACTCCAATTACCTGCCATCCCAATGTTCGCAGTATTTTTAAAATACAACAAATTCTTTACCGAAACATATTCTGCCATCAGCAATTCTGTTTCATCGCCTCGCTCTGGATTATTGTCTACAACAAGTATTTCATAGTTATGATTACCTGTTTGACGTATAGCACTATCTAAAGTTTCACGAAGAGTTGAAACACGTTTATAGGTAGGTATTACAATTGACACTAATGGCAATTTAGACGATGTATCTCCTTGAATTTTTTCACTTTTTACTTCTTCAATCTCCTTGAAATTATTTTCTATTAAAAAGAAATCATAATTAACATCGAACATAAGTTGTAAGTCTATAGATTTTATTTGTTATTTGCAAAAATCCTGTCTTAATAATGTAATATGGAGTAATCTTTAGATCTTTCATTACCACCATCGGCCATTTCCAGTTATTATAAGCTAGCTGACATACACCCTGTGCTATTATTAACCCCCAAATACCCATCTGTGTATATTTTAGAAACAAGTAACTAAATAGCACTATAAAAAAACCTGGTATAATAGATGCGGCTATGGGTACTACTCTATTGTCTGTCAATATCATTAAACCACACAAAGAGTGATTGGCCTCCAATATTACAACTAAACTATATAACAACATTATACCTTGGGATGGCAAATGAGTATTAGAGTGAATCATATTCAAAACTAATGGACCACAAAAAACAATAAACAATAAGCCAGTTACCACCATTAATAAAAATGAAATAATAGAGAATGAAAATATTTCAGTAAGTTTGTTTTTATCACCTCGCACTTTATAACTGGCTATTTCTGGTTGTTTGACAATGTAATAATTTTGAGAAACAGAAGTTATTATACCGCTTAACTGCATCATTAAACCATATGATGCAACTTCTTCTAAAGATAGATAAAACCCAGCGAAAAGCATACCAACACGAAAAATACAATACCCCCCTATCATGCTTATACTCAGTTTCTTCACATTATACCATAGAATAAAAAAAGTATTGTGTTTATCTTCTTTTGTAACAGTCTGACCTGAAAGTTGTTCGAGTAGTTCTTTGGTAAAGAAATATTTATATGAAACATATCTACCCAAAAAAGGAGATACGAGATTAGCTATACATACACTCATTAACCCCATACCACAAAACAGAAGTATAATGGATATAGTAATATAACCAATACGAGATAATATAATAGCCTTTTTTTCCTCCTTTATTTGCCCTGTTCCTGTCAATAAAGCATTGAAATAAGCAAAATACAGATTGAAAAATGTAGAAAATGAATATACACACCATATAGCCAGAGAATGCTTTACTGACGAAAAGCCATCAGTTACATAATATATATATATCGTACCTATTGTAAGCATTAGTAATAGAACCAGCACAGATAAACGGCGATAAACCATTTTTGCTACTTCTAGCATTGTTGCAATAAGATGATAATTAAGCACTTCGCTGTAACTTTCTACAACACCTTCTTTTTTTAGCTCTTGAGCCCCACTAAATAGGTAAGAAATATTCTTTCCAAACATAGGGCTAAATCCAGCATCAAAAAGTGCTATCATTGAACCAATAGTAAGCATAAGGTAATTATAACCTATTTCTTCAGATGACAACATTCGCAAAATAAAGGGTAGTACAATAATACCAGAAGTCATTTGAAAGAATATGGATATATATCCCCAAACTACATCTTTTTTAGATACACGTATTTCCATTAAAGAATCATTTCAAACTCAAACCACTCATCAAGCTCTGGTCACTCCATAAATATCCCCATTTACCAAAACGACCAATAGTTTCTATACCTATTGAAGATAGATAATCGCGAACGATTTTACGTGATTCATAAATATTATGGTCAAAAATCACATTCGCATATTTTTCAAAACGCACATCAATAAAAAGAATGTCTTCTTCATGAATCAATCCCAATTCTATAAATTTATCAACAGAGCGTCTTATCAATTCTTCATTTGTATAATCATCTTTATTACAATAGATTTCTAACTGGAAAGAAGAACATCCCTCTGGAGCATTATCCAAAGATTTCAATGAAGGTGAATATACACGTGCCGGGAGAATATCTTCATCATAAATATACCACCACAGATATGGAGGAATGTTCTTTGTCCTTAACGCAATCGATATTTGATAACCACAGGTACAACGAAGTTTCTTTGCAGCAGACAGCACTTCTTCGGGTACATCTGTTAACATATTGACTACCATAGGCAAAGGCAAACTACTAATTAGTCGACTATAGCTATACTTCATACCACTGGCCGTACATAATGTCTTATTTAAAGTAGAGATAGCCATTACTTCTTCATTATAGTGAATATCTAGCCCGTCAACTAAAGCAGAAAGATACTGTTTATATCCTCCTTTCAAAGGATATCGCATTTCTTTGGAGTAATAGGTCACTGGAGTATCAGCAGTCTGTGCCCCGCGTATCACTTCATCAAGAGAAGGTTGATAGAGACGATTACCTACCCAATGAGTTTCAAGGTCAGCAGCCTTAGTCATCCAATATTTCCGGGTATATACCATAGGAAAATGCTCTGCAAAATAATTACCATATTGAAGACGTAGCCATTGTTCATAATCATCCACAATTAGAGAATCAGCATTAGGTCTGTTACGAAAGTCAGCTATTATCTTTTCTTTTTCTTCTTTAGGTAACGGAAAAAGATTATTTTGCGCTGGATGCTTTATCCATAAACCATGATAGAGATTAAATGGATTGGGTTTATGACGATATATTTCAGGGCTACCTTTTGCGAAAATGTCATTAACTTCTTCATCCTTTGCAAAAGAGAAATGTACAAAACGGTCAAAACGAAATCCTTCAATAGTAAAATTACCGCAAAGCCCTCCATAGGTTTCATCTTTCTCTAAAACAATTACTTGCTGATTATTGCCAGATAGCTTATATGCAGCTCCAAGACCAGCTATGCCAGCCCCCAAAACCAATATAGGATTCCTCATAACATATGTTTTTTTATATCTTCATACAATATCTTAATTCCATCTTCTAAAGAGATAGACGACTTCCATCCTAACACAGCAATATTCTTATTAATAGGTGCCACAGCATACATTGTATCAGAAGGTGAATAGGCGCGCCCCCCCCAATTAGCATTTATGGGCTTACCCCAAACCGCTTCCACTATGTCCGACACTTCTCTTATTGTATACCCCCTACCAGTACCAAGATGAAATTGATAATAACTGTCCTTCAACCTATCTAATGAATTAATCAATACACAAAAGAAATCAGCCATATCATCCACGTGAATAAAATCAAGAATTTGATTACCTGAGGAAAAGTCAACAGGTATTCTGGCATCTAGCGCATCAACCAAATAATCTATAACTTTCTTGTTTGAGTTATATCTACCATAGGGAGAGTAAACCACAACATTAATCCAATTCCATTGAGATTGCGTTTGATAGTATTTTATAATGGAATGCACAGCACTCTTAGTAGCTGAATAAAGATTGTTTGGCAGATATTCACCGGCACCATGTAGGTATTCGGTAAATGTACCGATATTAATAAAAGAACGACAAGAAGTATGAGAAACTGCTTCAAGCAATTGGGTCGTGAACAAGATATTTGAATCTATCAGCTTCTTTATAGAAGCATCATCACTCTTTCCTGTAAAGAAAGTTGCCATATGAAGAACAATATCAGGTGAGTAGTTGATAACTTCTTCAAGCCATTCGTTTTCAGAAGTAGAAATAATTTTCAAATCTATATTCGGGAATAAACAAATAGCTTTGTTTCGATTTCTAACCAACAGACAAATATCAGTTAATGAGTGACTAAAAAAGTAAGGAACTAATGTCTTACCAACAAACCCCGTACCACCAGTTATCAATATCTTCATGGATAGATAAAATTAAAATTGATAATCTATTGCACTTAAATCCATACAACTTGCTTCAGATGGATCATGAGGTTCAGGGATAATATCCATTAGCATAGACACACCTTCACCTTCACCATAAAAAGCCATCCATAGCCCAGGTTCTACAGTAAGACGCTGATAATTATTTTCTGGTGAAAGTATAATCTCCTGAAATTGTCCATAAGTGATGCTATTTTCACGATCATCAAAAATCACAAATTTAATAGCGCCAACCAGTACTATTAAATTGAGAGTCATTCGATTATGTCTTTTCCATCCTTTAGCTTTGCCATGTTCTATTTGTGAAAAATAAGCCTCACCAAAACCCATATACCCTTTATCTGTAGACTTCATTGCATGGTAGATATCTCCTTTTGGAACAACTATATGCTTCAATGGATATAATGTAACCCCTTCCATCTTATTCAGTCCATTTTAATTGTTGCTGCTGCGCGACATTCATATACATTTCAATCTGCGAGATAGTCAACTCATATAAATTGTCATTCTTCTCAATATAGAAGGCTTTATACCAATCAGCAATAAAATGTACACATTCACAATAATGCAACGTTGAGTGCCAATCAAGATAAGCCAATGCTTTATCACAATTCAATTTCAGTAAAGTAGCCTCCTGAAATGGGAGATTATCAGTCAACTTCGCAGCATCATTTTTATCTAAACCCCAAAGTTCTGCTAAATCTTGAACTAATTCAAATACAGTCTTAGTCTGTTCTGCACGAGGACCAAAATTAAAAGGCTCACCATTTTCAACTTTATCCTCGAAAAGATACTGACCTAAAGTCAAATAGCCACTTAAAGGTTCAAGCACATGTTGCCACGGACGGGTAGCTTTAGGACAACGAATCTCAACTATTTTATTTTCAGAGAAAGCCTTGACACAGTCTACAATAATACGATCCTTTGCCCAATCACCCCCACCTATAACATTTCCCGCACGGGCAATACCCAACTTTATATTAGGCATTGATTGAATAAATGATTTCCAATAGGATTTAATTGTCAATTCCGCAGCACCTTTAGAACCGGAGTAAACATCTTTACCTCCTACAGCATCCGTTTCACGATACCCCCAAATCCATTCCACATTATCATATGCCTTATCACTGGTTATCAATACAGAAGTACAATTCCAAGTTATGTTACGTATAGCTTCAAGAACTGACGCGGTACCAACAACATTGGTAGTTATAGTATCGAATGGATCAACATATGAAGTAGAGACGATAGCTTGGGCTGCCAAGTGAAAGATAAAATCCGGTTTTATTTCTTGTATATGAGAGTTTACCTTTTCTTTATCGCGAATGTCACCAAAATAATGATGCATTCTATCTGAAAGTTTTAAAGTTTCAAACATAGAAGGAGAGGTTGGAATATCTAAAGAATAACCATAAACATCTGCCCCCATCATAAGCAACCAAGCCGACAACCAACTACCTTTAAATCCAGTATTACCAGTTATCAAAACCCTGCGTCCTTTATAGACATTATTAAAAGCCATATTTTATTTTATTTATTATTACCAAACTTTCCATGGAGCTTTTTCTTCAGTCCATAACTTATTAAGCTCCTGATTATCACGTAAAGTATCCATAGGTTTCCAAAAACCTGTATGCTTATAGGCATGCATTTGGCCATCCTTTACTATTCTTTCCAATGGTTGTTTTTCAAACACACATGTATCATCATTTTCAGGTAAATAATTAAAAACTTCAGGTTCACAGACAAAAAAGCCCGCATTAATCCAATTACCTTCTCCATCAGGCTTTTCTTCAAAAGAAAGAACTGTATTAGTTGTAGAATCTATATGAACGGAGCCAAAACGTCCGGCTGGTTTATAAACTGTCATAGATAAATATCGACCTGATTCATTATGTTTTTGAATTGTATCAAGAATATCAATATCTGCAACACCATCTCCATAAGTTAAACAAAATGGTTCATTTGCAACATATTTCTGTACTCGTTTTAACCGACTCCCAGTCATCGTATTTAACCCAGTATCTATCATAGTTACTTTCCAATCTTCAGAATGGCTAGCCAATAGTTTTACCGAATTATCTAAAAGATCTACTGCAATATCTGAATTATGACGGAAATAATTAGCAAAATATTCTTTTATTATATATTGCTTATAACCACAGCAAATAACAAATTCATTAATACCATAGTGACCATATGTCTTCATTATATGCCAAAGGATTGGTTTCCCACCAATTTCAACCATAGGTTTAGGGATTAAGTTAGTTGCTTCAGATAGTCGAGTACCAAAGCCTCCTGCAAAAATTACAGCTTTCATATGTAAATATATAAATTAGATGATAAACAATTTCAATCAACCCTACCCTAATACGCATTCTTCTCTCCAACTATCACATTTACTAAAGTCTTATAAATGATATATAAATCAAGCAATATTGTCCAATGCTCCATATACCAAATATCGGCTTTAACACGCCCTTCCATCTGTGACAATTCTTTGGTTTCACCACGAAAGCCATGTGTCTGCGCCCAACCGGTTACGCCGGGTTTAATAAAGTGGCGCACCATATACTTATCAATCAACTGGGCATAAGTCTCTGTATGAACTAACATATGTGGACGAGGTCCTACTATTGACATATCCCCCCTAAATACATTAATAAGCTGTGGCAGTTCATCAATATTAGAACGCCGAAGAAAGTCTCCAAAACGAGTTTTTCGGGGATCATCAACTGTAGCCTGTTTGCTATCTGCCTCTTCATTCACTTTCATGGAACGGAATTTGTAACACTTGAAATTTATACCATTCAAACCTGTTCGCATTTGTTTAAATAATATAGGACCAGGAGAAGTTAATTTGATAATGCTTCCCACAATAATATAAACAAGTGGGAAAATAGTAATTAAAAAAATTCCAGATAACGTTATATCAAATAGCCGTTTTAATACACGGTTTTCCATTTTACTAAGAGGTTCATATCTTAAATTTAAAATTGGCATATTTCCTACCATACTATGCCATATACGTCGGGGAAAGCCCTTACAAACATTAGGAACACCGTGGAAATAAAGCAGATGATTCTCACAATAATTCATTATAGAAAAATTGTAACGCCCCTGTTCCATTGACAAGGAACAAAATACATGCTTTATTCCCGTTTGCCCGGACATAAAATCTGCAAAACCATCAGGATTACCCAAATAAGGGCATTGAGATGAAAGAACCTCATTAGATTTAATATCGAAATAACCGACAACCTCATAGATAGATGCTAAAGAACTATCCATCTCTTCATATAGCATCTGCATATTATTACCTCCACCGATAAATACTGCATGACGTTTATGATTGCCCTTGGCACAATAACCAATCAGTGAACGACGAATAATGATACGATAGATACTTAAAACGACAAAGAGAATAAAAAAATAGATGACAAAAAATAAAGGAGAAATGATAGAGATTCCGCTAAAAGCCATGATACATGCCCAAAAAACAGAAAACATCACAATATTCTTCAAAACACGCAATACAAGCTGATCAGCACGAATCTCCCGACTATTCCAAGCTTTCCCACGGGAAACGGAACATGCCAAATAACAAAGACTTAGAGAGGTCATCATCAAAGAAGTAGTACTAGAAAAAGGCAAATATACAAACGCTTTTTCCCAAAAGAAAAGGAGCAAGAACAAACTGAAGTTCAGAATGATCAAGTCTCCCAAAACTGCAATTAGTTCTACGACCTTATTTATTTGATTAGTTGACGCCATATCACTTTACTAATAGATACTAAGCTCGTATATCTCTAAATTTAGTCAGTAAATCACCTCCAAAAAACTTCCAGAAGATGACAATACCAATAGATAGGAGAATAAATGCTAAAACGTATATTTTTTTACTAACCCCAGAAGGATTCAGTGGCACTACAGCAGGCTCTACAACAGCAAAAACCGGTTTCTCTTCTTGAACTTTAGCTCTAGCAACCTGAAGTTGGTTTGCCACCTGGCTATAAACCTGATAAGCCAAACTCATATCATTTTGTAATCGCTCTTGTTCTGCACGTACGCTTTGTAGAATGATATCATCATGGGAGTCTATATAGTTAGCATATTCTTTCTGGGCAATATAATACTCTTGTTGGCGTTCTTTAAATAGTTTCTCCAAATAAATGCAATCTTCTTTCGCTTTGGAAGTACGATAGTTTATTATATATTCCTGCAATTTCTTCACCACAGAATCAGCAACTACTGCAGCTATCTTAGGATTCTGCATGGTTACAGTAACTGTGGTCATTGATGTTTTTTTATCTATAGTAGCAGTAATCTTTTGTTTCAAAGATTCAATCTTTTGTGACTCTTTTTTAGACAATTCAATTACTCCCAAATTAGTGTTAGCTCTACTAGATAAAACCGATTTATCTTCTTCAAAAAACAAAGACTTTACCCCATCAATTATCATACCAGGCAGTCCAATAATATAGTTCCACCAAGGGAAGGATTCTTCATCTAAATAAGTATTTAAAATCGTTTTTTCATCTTCCAATATAGATAGTTTCATTGTCAAAAGTTCCAGCAAGAAAGGAGTGGAAGAAACAATATCAGCAGACAATGAAGCATTCAAAGCATCAATACCATCGTTCATAGCAACTTCACTTCCTAAGAAAGAAGCTGCCAAGCCTGATAAACCACCGCCTTTAGGAGTTCCCATCTCTGGAGACAGAGTAACTCTAACTGTATATTGCTTAGGAATACTTATTGCTATAATTATGCCAATAACCAAACTGATACCAATAGCTTTATAGATAGTCTTACGGAAACTTATAATCTTACGAAAAATAGCTACCAAATCAATTTCTATTATCTCATCTTTGAATTTATCAGTTTCAGGAGGTAATTTATTATCTATTTGTTGGTTTGTCATGAGAAGTAAGATATATTATTTCTTTATTAAATTAGCAATAGAAGCAACCATCATTCCCAAAGTACTGAATGTAGTAGCATAACCTAAAATATTTCCAATATTAGTTTTCTTCTTAGCCTTACTAGGCACAATTATCTCACAACCCGGTTCGATCTGTTTCTTACCACTACCTTTAACCTTAGTCACCTGACCATTCATATAAACGATGAATTTCTTACTCTTCTTCGCATTTTCAGAATAACCACCAGCCTGATTCAGGTAATAATCTATATTCTCACCCTCTATATAAGAAACTGTATTCGGAACCATTACGGCACCATTAATCGTAACCGTATTATTATTTTTCGGAATAGAAATCACATCACCTTCACGCAAAACAATATCTGCTGTACTTCCAGGATTCGCGAGCGCCTTTTCCAAGTCAATACCAACACTAAAGGTATCTTCCACACGGACACCCAAAGAGTCCATCATGGCCTCGCCCAACTGTCTGCTCATCAAGCGGATCACATCACCCATGCGTTTCTTTTCACTCGCATTGGCCACACGAGTCAATTTGGCACCACGTAAGTAGGCATAATTCGTTGCACCTCCAGCTTTATTGATCAAGTCCGAAAGACGTTCTTCACGACTGGTCATAGCATAAGAGCCTCCGAACAGTATTTCACCTTCAACAACCACATTCTGTTGAGCTTGATAACCCGGACTACGACGTACATAAACTTCATCGTAAGGTTGAAGTACAAAGCCAGGGGTTCCATCTACAATAAAGCCTTCTTTTAGGGAGAATGTATATATCTGGCCGATAGTATCGTTATCCACTGTACTACGAGGATTCTTAATTCTACGGGATACATCTACACGAACCACAGAAGCGGCTTCACGCAATCCACCTGCCTGAATGATCAAGTCTTCAAGGGTCATGTTATCCGCATAAGGATAAGAATCAGGTTTGGCTACTTCACCATGGATTACGACGTTGCCCCTGTCTTCCAGGTCATGAATACTAGGAATATAAAGGATATCGTTTTTCATCAGAATGATGTTTTGGGAAGTACCGTCCATGATAGCTTTAATGTCTACTGGAACAACTTCGGTAGTCAAGTCCTCACGCTGGCGGTAGAGAACGGCACGGTTCAAGAAGGCATCACCGGTCAGACCTTGGGCTTCGTTTACCAGTTCACGGACTGTATTCAGTTTTCCATTCAACTGGTAGATGCCGGGACGATAAACGGCTCCACGGATTTCAAGTTTATTGATGAAACGATTAAGGATGGCTTCGGCGGTCACAACATCACCGTTTCGCATTTTATAGACACTATAGTCAAGGTCTTTGACTGTGTTTACTTCATATTCCTGTCCGTTCTGACGTACGACACGCAAGGAACGGGTGTAGGCGTCGGCTTCAAAGCCACCGGCATAGCTGATAAGAGTGGATAGACTTTCATCCTTTTTCATTTCGAAACGCATCGGGCGTTTCACTTTTCCGTCGATCTTAACCAATACGTCATAGGCGGGGACTATTACTACATCGCCTTCCTGAAGACGAATGTCATCCTGAATGTTTCCTTTCATGATAAATTGGTAGACGTCGATCGTGGCGATATTTTTGCCGTTACGTACCAGCTGCACATTGCGAAGGCTTCCTATGTCACTGACTCCACCCGCACGGTAAAGTGCATGAAAGACTGTGGCAAAAGAAGAGAGGGAGTAAGTGCCCGGTTGGACAACCTCACCCATTACATTGATCTGGATAGTACGTATGCTACCCAAAGTCAGACGGATGTCAGAGGTGGGATCATTCGCATTATTAAGACCATTATATATCTTGTTTAATGTCTTTTTGAGATAGTCATTGGCTTCAGCAATAGTTAGTCCGTTCAGGTTGACAGGACCTATTTTCTGAATGTTGATCGTGCCGTCAGGAGAAATATGTTGGCGGATAGTGTTCTGGCTGGCTCCCCAGATATCGATAATCACTTCATCACCGGGACCCAGACGATAGTTCAAGGGGGTGGCGATATTGACACTGGGTTCAAAAGTAAGGTTACGGGTGTTGAAAATATTTCGTCCGAAAACCTGGTTCCCAAGTGCGAGGTCTTGAGTGCTCGGGTGGTCTTCCAGCATATCGGAAGTGTTTTCTTTCATTTCCTCACGAAGGCGTGATTCATTGATGTCGGTACCCGTTGCATTGGAAGCATTGACATTGTTTTGCTGCTCATAGAGTTGCTTCACACGAGTTGCCTGTTCTTTGGTCACACCTCTACGTGCCAGTTCAGAAGCTAGTTGTTTCTGTTCTTTACCCTGGCGGATGCCATCCTTGACATATTCAAGAACTTGGGAGTCGCTCATATTTTGAGCCATTAAAGGAGAAAAAACTCCCAGCAACAGAATGAATAGAAATACGTTAAATTTTCTTCGTGTTGTCATTGGTGATCTTTGTGGGTTCTACATAACCGATTGGCATATCTACACAAGCACAGCCAAGCATATTTAAACGAACGGCAATCTTACTCTTCCCGCCTACAGTCACAAGTTCGCCAACAAGTCCACTCAAAGGACCTTTTATGACACGAACTTTCTCACCACGCGCTAGTGGAGTATCATTCATACAGACTGCTTCTTCGGAATAATCGAGCATGAAACGGAAACGGGCCATCTGCTCGTCAGGAATAACGGCAGGAGTACTCTCTCCACGCATCACCATATAACGGCTGACCGTAGAAAATGAAAGGACTTCCATACGTTCTTTTGGATTGACATGTACAAAAACCATCATTGGGAGTAAGACTGTATCAACCATCTTACGACGGTCACTCCATTGATGGATTTGTTGTTGAACGGGAACAAAAGAATCAATTCCCATCTTAGACAAACGCTCGGCAACTTTTTTCTCGTGATGCATTCGAACGAGTGCTACATACCAGCGTTTTGAGTGTGCTACGCCTTCCCCTGTCCCACTACTAGGCCCGGCATTTACTGATTTCGGTTTCGTTAAAATCATATTTTTTTACCCCATGTTCATCCGTTACTTCTTAGGTAACGGACAACACACATATAGAATACACATCGCTGTGAAAAAAGAAAAAAATCGATTATGAGGGAATATAAAAGCGGGCACCTAACATTCAATATAAAACATTCTTGAATTTAGGTAATAAAAAGCCTTTGAGCATGAAGATGTTATCCTTCATGTTCAGATAGATTTATGTTGCATATTTTAGAGAAAAAGGAAAAAAAGAAGTTTATTGTTTGTTTGCTATTAATATTTTTACCTATCTTTGTAGCGAATATAATTCCGTTACCTAAGAAGTAACATCAGCATTAAGTCCCTAATCCATAATGCTTTAATAATATAAATCAGAGCATTTTAAAATTGCAAACGTAAGAATAATTCAATTTATTTACTTTTGTTCTTTCTTCCAATTCGAAACCCTTTAAATATATCTGTGTTGTTTTAATAGATTTGTGTCCTAGTGATTCGCTAATCATTTCGATAGGTACACCTCTGTACTTAGCAGTCGTAGCCCAAGAATGACGAAGCGTATACGACGTGACGGGCGAATGTAGCCTTAATTTTCTGGACAGGCTTTTCAACTCATTATTAAAACGTCTCAAAGCTGACTGATACTCACGATAGGCTCCTTCTTCATTCCGCTTGTACGCTCCGCTTAATATCCGGAAAAGATAATCAGGATAGCCAGAACTCCGGGCGTCAGATTTATTGTACAATCCCCCAATTGCATTCTGCGCTGACTCCAGCACTTCTATACTCATAGGAGTACCGGTCTTGGTACGATTGTACTTCAAAAGCCCCCGCTCCAGATTGGACTTTTCCAAATGGGCTAAATCAGAAAAAGGCATTCCACAAAACTGAAATAACAGATTGGCAATGGCCTGCGTCCGGCGAAGCTTTTCCGATTGAGGATCTTTGTTTAATAGCATGTGAAGTTCGCCGATCGGGATAGCTTTCTTCTGACGTGTGTCCACCCCGGTAAAAACATCCCGGAACAAACCATGTACATAAGGAGCCTGATGCATATCGACACCACGATTGTAGATACTACGCAACATACGCATATACGTAGAAATCGTATTGGGCTTCAAACGGGAAGCCATCAGATAGTTACTATACCTCTTTAGAGTTTCACGGTTTATCTTACTAAACGTGATGGATTGAGTTCCACAAAACTGCGAAAAAGAACGAATAGCGTGTTTATACACATGGGCCGTAGAATAACGACCCTCTTGTCGCAAACAGTCGATGTAATTGTTTGCACAAATAGTAAATCGATTTTTTTCCATAAATTATAACTTATCTCATACGTGTTATTAAAAACGTGCGGAATATAGTAAGATTATAGATAAAATGAACCACGATTTTAAATTTACTTACTGTTTTAGATAGAAATTCGAATTATTTCTAAAAAAAATAAGTGAAGCCATGCAGTATTTTCAATAACCATGCATTTAACTTATAAAAGAGGGGAAAAAGGGAAATCAAACCATATATCATTAAAACCTACAACCTGAACTTAACAAGTGAAGTGGGGAAAAATAAAAAAGAGAGAGAGTTTTTTATACAACGTCCCCAAAAACGAGGAATCCCTGCCAATTTTCGAGTTGGCAGGGATTCATTTTTTATCTTCAAGAAGATAATCTTTTTACTTGCAGTATTTGGTTATCAATTCATCTGCGTTCGGATCACCCAATTCTTTCGCTTTCTTAAAGTTGCCGCAAGCTTCATCTGTCTTCTTCAGCTGTATCTGGCAAAGTCCCAATAAACGGTAAGCCTCACCATATTTAGGATCAGTCCTCAATATATTATTTAAAATCTGAATGGCTTCTTCATACCGTCCTACACGGAGGTTTACAACTGCATGCTCTGCCTGGTAGGTGAGGTCTGTCGGATTCATCTCGATGGCCTTGGCAATATCGTCTAAAGCGCGTTGAAACTGACGTGCTTTCAAAGCTGCCTGTTCGCGATAATAATAGAACACGTCGTTCACTTCTCCCTTGACTGCCGTATGGTAAGCATCATAATCGAGCATTGCATTTCGCGCCTGATCGGCATTCATATTCATCTGCGCACGTTCCAACAAATATGGAGCAAAGTCGGCCGTAATCGGTTGCGGGCAACGGGTAATACAGCTATCCATTAAGGCTACCACTTCTTTCGGTTCCCCTTTCAGCAGTTCTTTCGTCTTGGCAGCACTAAAGAAAGTGGCCGGAGAAGCAATATTGCTGGTATTTACCTTTTCATAAGCAGCCAAAGCACCGGCATAGTCTTGTTGGGCAAACAGTATATCGCCTTCCATTTGAATGTAAATTGGCAGCGGATCAATAGCGATTGCCTGACGGACATTCTTCAAAGCGGTGTCATACGTCCAGTCTTTATAAGTTTTCTCCGGCTTCGATAATTGATAAGCATACATTAGCTTACCTATATTATAATATACATCATCTTTCTTCTGGGCTACTTTCAGAGCTTGATTAAAGTCGGCAACGGCTTTATCATACCAGGTCTGATCGTCTTTACCTTTAGATGCATAATAATTGGCACGACGGAGATAACCATCTGCATTGGCAGGGAACTGGCGAATGAAGTCATCCAACAGCTTTTCATAGTCCTCGCCCGAGAGGCTCGAAGAGGCCATGAACAGATATACTAATGCCTGATCTTCCGTTTCAGGTAAACCTTTCCGGATACCAATGCTTTTCAAGGCAGCGTCTCCCAAAGAAAGAGCACTGATTTTCTGCGACATGGCAAAAGCTGCTCCCGCCGCATAACAAGTAGTCACCGTATCGATACCGGATGATTTCTGCGCAATACCAAATACCTGACCTTCCGCATTCATCACCGGACAGCTCACCATCTTATCTTTCATATGCATGCTCAATGTATAATAATGGTATTCTCCGGCTACTTTGGAAACATCTTTCACCTTACCAGTAACGCAAGCGATACTTTTTTGTGTAGAATAAGGAAGCATCCACGCATCGGCTCCTGTCGCCGGGGCTGTTTTAGCAACGACCAGCGCAGGCACTTTCTTCTCGGTGATAGCCACACGAAACTTAATGACATCATACATGTCATTCGCTCCAAGTATTAGGCTGACCGGCATCTGCTTGCCTTCGGAAGTAATCACTACCGCACGTTCAGCTCCTTTAAAAAGAGTATAATCTGATAAAGCCAATCCGTCTTCGGATACAAAGAATCCGTTTCCCGTATTCAGCATTTTATCATTCTTGTCATAAGTCACTATTGAGAAGACTGCACGTTTTGCCTTCTCTACCCATTTTGGGGTTTGTGCCATGCTTCCTTGTACCAGGAAGAAAAGCAGCAAAGGTAGAATTAAAATCTTCTTCATATCAGTCATTGTTTCTTTGTTTCACAGCTTCGTAAATCAGGATACCGGCAGCTACAGAGACATTCAGGGATTCGATAGTGCCCAGCATCGGAATTTTCACCCATTCATCACAGAGGGCAAGGTTTTCATAAGAAACTCCTGTATCCTCAGCTCCCATTATGATGCAGAGGGGACCTGTATAATCGGCCTTGGTATAGTCATAATCTCCTTTTTCGGTAGCAGCCACAATGCGGAAACCACTATCTTTCAGATATTGCAGAGTCGAACGGAGGTTCTGTTCACGGCATACCGGAAGAGTATGTAGCGCTCCTGCCGATGTTTTTACGGCATCAGCATTGACCGACGCACTACCCCGGACAGGAATAATCACGGCATCGACAGCCGCACATTCGCAGGTACGTGCAATCGCCCCGAAATTGCGTACATCGGTCACTCCGTCGAGCATAACAAAAAACGGATTTTTTCCTTGCTCAAACAAGAAAGGAACAAGATCCTCCGCTTTCTGATAAGTCACAGAAGAAATGAAGGCGATCACTCCTTGATGATTTTTCCGGGTAATACGGTTGATACGCTCTACCGGAACACGCTGAACAGGTATCAGCGTACCTTTCAAAGCTGCAAAAAGCTCCTTGGAAAGATCACTTTGAATATCTTTCTTCACGAGGATCTTATCTATCTCTTTTCCAGCCTGAAGGGCTTCTATCACGGCACGAACGCCGAAAATCATTTCACTTTTATCTAACATCTGGTTGATTTACTATTTTACTATTTACTATTCACTATTTATCAGTTGCGGGCAAGCAGGGATTTGGCATTGCTAAGGGCAGCTTCGGTGAGAGTGGCACCACTAAGCATGTGAGCTATTTCCTCTACCCGTTCTTCGTCAGTGAGACGGCGGATATGGCTGTTGGTTTCCGTATCGCTATCTTTCTTGTATACCTTATAATGAGCACGCCCACGGGCAGCAATCTGCGGCAGGTGGGTGATACTGATTACCTGACGGTTGCGGTCGCCCATCTCCTGCATCATGTCCGCCATACGGTCGGCTATTTCACCGGAGACTCCGGTATCTATTTCATCAAATACGATAGTCGGCAGCTTGACGGCTCCGGCAATCATCGCCTTGATAGAAAGCATGACACGAGCGATTTCACCTCCTGAAGCTACGGAAGAGATATTCTGCAAGGTGCCGTTCTTATTGGCGGAAAACAGGAAGTTGACTGTATCTTCTCCTTGCAATCCCGGCTCTTTCTTCAGTCCCATTTCTATCTGGAAACGAACATTCGGCATTCCTAATGGAATCAACCGGACAGCCAGCTGTTTTTCTACTTCACGAGCAGCTTTCGTACGGGCTTTGGTCAGCACTTCTGCCTGTTGTTTCACTTGTTTATATTGTTCCTCTTTGCGAGCAGTCAGTTCGGCGATACGCTCATCATAGGAAGTGATGTCCGACAATTTGCTGCGGTATTCATCCGTTAGCGCTATCAATTCATCAAGGGTTTGTACCCGATGTTTCTGCTGTAAGGAATAAATCAGATTCAACCGTTCATTCACTTCGTCCAGACGAACCGGATTGAATTCAACGGAGTCACTTTGTAAAGAGACTTCGTGCGAAATATCTTTCAGTTCGATATAAGCGCTCTCCATACGTTCGGTAAGTTCCTTGGCCGGCTGATATACTCTTTGCAGATTATTCAGTGTATTCAGACTGTCTTTCAGATAAGAAAGCAAGCCACCTTCATCCGAAGCAAACGACTGCTCCACCCGGTAAAGTCCGGCTTTTATCTCTTCTGCATGACTTAATGTTTCAGCTTCCTGCTCCAGTTCTTCCTGTTCGCCTTCCACCAAACAGGCTTCTTCGAGCTGTTCGAGTTGGAAGCGGATATAATCTTCATCGGAGCGACTTTTCTCTGCCAGTGACACTAATTCAGCGAGTTCGCGATCTGTCTGTTTCCATTCGTCATAACACAGACGATATTTCGCCAATGCAGCGTCATTATGTGCCAGAATATCAAGCACATTCAACTGAAATCCTTCTTTATTAAGCAGCAGATTCTGATGTTGCGAATGTACATCTATCAGCTGTTCGCCCAGCTCTTTCACTTGTGCCAACGAAGCAGGAGTATCGTTGATGAATGCCCGGCTCTTACCGGAAGACTGCACTTCACGACGCAAAATGCACTCTTCATCATATTCCAACTCGTTTTCTTCGAAAAACGGACGCATACCATAGGCAGATATATCGAAACGTGCCTCTATGATACATTTGGAAGCTCCGTGGCGAATCGCTTTCACATCGGCACGCTGTCCTAACAGGAGTCCGATAGCTCCCAGAATAATTGATTTTCCGGCTCCCGTTTCACCTGTTATAACGGAAAAGCCTGTTTCAAAACTGATATCCAGTTTTTCTATCAATGCGTAATTCTGAATGTATAGTGAACGTAACACCTTCTATTTTAATTAAAGATTAAAAATTAAAAACCGGAAGACAGAGTGGCTACCAGACGGTCGATGATGTCTTGGGCTACTTCCGTCTTCGGCTTCAGAGGATAGTCTGTACGACCTTTCCTGTCGATGATACTTATTTTATTGGTATCATGGCGAAAACCGGCTCCAGCATCATTCAACGAATTGAGCACAATAAAGTCGAAGTTTTTGCGTTCGAGCTTTCCTTCGGCATTCTGCTGCTCATTATTGGTTTCGAGGGCAAAGCCAACCAATAACTGATTTTTCCCTTTCAGTGCTCCTAAATTGGCAGCGATGTCTTGTGTTGCCTGAAGATGGAGGGTTAGTTCCTCTTCTTTCTCCCGCTTAATCTTCTTGTCGGCCACTGTTTCCGGACGGTAGTCGGCTACTGCCGCGCAAAGAATACCTGCATCAGCATCTGGAAAATAGATCTGTGAAGCCGCATACATTTCTTCTGCTGATTCCACATCTACACGCCGGATACGGGAATGTTTCGTTTTGAGCTGCACAGGACCTGTTATCAATGTCACCTGTGCTCCACGACGGGCACATTCTTCTGCCAATGCGAATCCCATCTTTCCGGAAGAATAATTGCCTATGAAACGCACCGGATCAATCTTCTCGTAAGTCGGTCCGGCTGTAATCATCACTTTCTTCCCGGATAGTTCGTCACTCGAAGCAAAGAATTCATCCAATACCCGGATGATGTTTTCCGGCTCTTCCATACGTCCCTTTCCTACCAAGTGGCTGGCTAATTCTCCTGTTCCCGGCTCGATAATGTGATTACCGTAGGAACGCAGTATATCCAGATTTTTCTGGGTGGCGGGATGGGCAAACATATCGAGGTCCATTGCCGGAGCAACAAACACGGGAGCTTTTGCCGAAAGATAAGTTGTTATGAGCATATTGTCGGCTATTCCATTGGCCATTTTACCGATAGTAGAGGCAGTGGCAGGTGCAATCAATACAGCATCCGCCCACAATCCGAGATCGACGTGGCTATTCCACGTTCCGTCACGCTGGGCAAAAAACTCACTGATGACCGGTTTGCTGGTCAAAGCCGAAAGAGTGATGGGAGTAATAAATTCTTTTCCCGCCGGAGTAATTACGACTTGCACTTCCGCTCCCTGTTTTATCAGTCCGCGAATGATATAGCACGCCTTGTACGCGGCAATACTGCCGGTAATTCCAAGAATTATTTTTTTTCCTTTTAGCATTATTTTGTAATCAAATTACTCATTTCACGCAAACGGATTTTTGTCAATGCCGCCTTAGTGTTCAACGTGAAATCACTATTCAAAATCCAACTGTAATATCCGGGATCTTTCTTCAAAACCTCGGCTACAGACATTCCTTTATATTTTCCGAAGTTGAACACTTCCACCCCATTATCATCGTACACCATGCGTCCGGCAAAGTCTACATTCTTGCTGAAACTTGAATAATCTGCCAGGAACGCAATATCATTCTGAAGATCGGAGTAACGGTCGAGCTGTGCTTTCAGCACTTCGTAAGTGGCCCGTGTATCTGCTTCGGCAGTGTGTGCATCTTCCAGATTCTTGTCGCAATAGAATTTATAGGCAGCAGACAGGGTGCGTTGTTCCATTTTGTGGAAGATCACCTGTACGTCTACAAATTTGCGTTTCGTCATATCAATGTCCACTCCGGCGCGAAGGAACTCTTCGGCAAGGACAGGAATATCAAAACGATTGGAATTAAATCCTGCCAAATCGCAACCTTCAATGTCCCTGGCTATGTTTTTCGCCACTTCTTTGAAAGTAGGGCAATTGACTACGTCGGCATCATAAATGCCATGTATAGCAGAAGATGCTTCCGGGATATGCATTTCAGGATTGATACGTAATGTTTTTGCTTCTTCATTTCCATTCGGATATACTTTCAGATAGCAGATTTCAACAATTCGGTCTGTGTTGATATTGGTTCCGGTTGTTTCTAAATCAAAAAAAACAATGGGATTTTTCAGGTTTAATTTCATTTCTAATTATTTTTTCCACCACAGAGTAACACAGAGTTCCACAGAGTGTTTTTATGTATTTATTGCTCTGTAGAACTCTGTGTTATTTTGCGGTGATTACTATTAATCATTTAGCATCATCGGCATCAGCAGCATCAGCAGGTCTTCGTTTTCTTCCTGCTCTACCGGGATGATTACTCCGGCACGTGAAGGATCTGCGAGTTCGATGACTACTTCGTCTGCTGAAATATTGTTCAGGATATCGATGAGGAATGTCGATTTGAAACCGATGCTCATTGCTGCACCTGCATACTGGCAAACTTGTGTTTCTTCGGCAGAAGTAGAGAAGTCAATATCTTGTGCGGAAATCACAATCTGGTTTTCCTGCATACGGAGTTTAATCAAACTGCTTGCCTGCGACGAGAAAATAGACACACGACGCAAAGCTCCTACCAACTGTTGACGGTCTACGGTCACTTTGTGCGGGTTGTTCTGCGGAATTACCGAGTTGTAGTTCGGGTAACGTCCTTCAATCAGGCGGCAAACCATCCGGTAGCTTTCGAGCATGAATACAGCATTGCGTTCATCGAATTCGATCGTCACTGTGCCTTGTTCTTTCGGCAAAAGATTCTTAAGCAAAGTAGCCGGTTTCTTTGGAAGGATGAAGGCTGCACGCTCGTTACCTTTAGCTGCCAATGTCTTGCAACGCACCAGTTTATGACCGTCTGAAGCAACCATTGTGATGTCTTCTGTGGTAATATCGAAATAAATACCGTTCATCACCGGACGAAGTTCGTCATCGGCAGTAGCAAATACCGAACGGTTGATGCCTCCCAGAAGTACACTTGCCTCCATTTCTACACGGACTGCATTATCACCCAGTGTAGCCGATTGCGGGAATTCATCCGCATTCTGCCCCATCAGGCTGTATTTTCCGTTCTGGTACTGCACTGTTATTTCATAATTATCCGGATTGATTTCAAATGTAAGTGGTTGTTCCGGGATTTCTTTCAGTGCATCAAGCAATGTTTTCGCTACTACGGCAAAACGCCCGTTTGTATCGCTTTCATTCACTTCTACAGTAGTCACCATCGTTGTTTCACTGTCGGATACAGTCACAGACAATGTTCCGTCTTCCAATTCGAAGAGGAAACAATCGAGAATTGGCAGCGCATTTTTTGAATTAATCACACGGCTGATGGCCTGTAAATGGCTGGAAAGAGCAGTACTTGAAACGATAAATTTCATATATTTTCGTGTATTTAAGTTTTAAATGTTCTATCGCACAAAGTTACGAAAAAAGATTTGGGCTGCCCAATAAAACAAAAGAAAAAAACAGGCATTGTGTGAGGGATATTACTAAAAAATTGTAACTTCGCCCCAGAATTTAAAATTATCGCAATGGAATTTACAGGAAAAATCATCGCTATCCTCCCCCCGAGAGGCGGAGTTTCAAAAACTAGCGGCAACGAGTGGAAATCACAAGAGTACGTTATCGAAAACCACGACCAATATCCGCGCAAGATGTGCTTCGACGTATTTGGCGCAGACAAAATTGAGCAGTTCAACATTCAAATGGGCGAAGAACTAACTGTATCATTCGACGTTGACGCCCGTCAGTGGAACGATCGTTGGTTCAATAGTATCCGTGCATGGAAAGTAGAACGTGTTGGTGCAGGTGCTCCGATGGCTTCCGGTTCTCCCGTTCCTCCCCCACCTCCGTCAGCTATGCCGGAATTTACTCCGGGGGATGCCAAAGACGATCTGCCATTTTAAACCGAAAGCCATTCGCCGGACGAATAAGCATAAAAAACTCCCGATAGGATTAAATTCTGTCGGGAGTTTTTTTTAGAAAAACGATTGTAAACAAACGGTCATTTTTTATTCTGATTTATATTTCAAAACAATGTTAGGATATACCACTCCGTCTGTACAGGCAAACTGAACAAAGAGGGTGAAATTATGGAAAAAATCGGCGTTACGCAGAAAAAAATCCGGTACAAAACGAACGTGGTTTTCTGATTGCCGAAATATGTGGTCAAAATCCGCCATCAACATAAAGTGGTATGAATCAGACAAGTGATCCATGCCTGCCTGATAGGCCATTACTCCATTAAGCACTTCGCCTTTATCCAGTTGGCGAATATATTGTGACAGAGCATTCTCATCAGGAGCAAGCAACAAACGCCCGTCATAGAACGCCGCATACACATCCAAAGTGGCCTCCACAAAACTGGTCAGTTGTTTAAACAATGTTGTTTGAGGCAACCGATAGACCAAGTATGCCTTATTTACAGTATAACCAAAAGTAATACGGGGAGTTTTTCTTCCTTCATCTGCCGAAGCAGTATTGACAAGGGTACGAAGCATCCTTTCAGCTTCCGTCACATCTGCCACAGACAGGCTCAAGACTGCCGCTGCATCCTGCAACGTATCTTCACGCTGGAAGAGACAGGCAACCAGGTCTTGCCCGGCATTTTCCATCAGATAGCGGGAAAATTCCTTATCTCTATTCTGCACTTCACTCGTGCGGACTGCCCCGTTCTGCTCCTGCGCATTTCCATAAGAAAGTAAAGACGCCCAGTCCGTAATCCCCTGTCTGCTAAAATAGAAAGCAGTGGAGGGCAGTGCTTCACCCGGGAAGCCTTTGACTGATTGCTGCTGGCGAAGTTGTTTTATAAATGCAAAACAAGTGTCTGCATCATGAGTGATGCCGGAGAAATAGATAAAATCATCTTTCATCTTCATGTCAAATTCCGTCCATCCCATCATCCCTTTCATACGGGCATAGATTGTGGCGGTCGCTGCACTTTTTTTTGGAGCACGCACTCCTGTAAAGGTAGGATCATCTGCCAATGATTTACCACTCTTATATGCATCAATAACGTTTTCAATCAGTTTTTTCTGAAAACTTAATGCCATAAAATCAGACGTCAGATAGCAGGCTAGAAAATCACCATCTGCCATCGGGTAAATGATTATTTCCTCTCCTTTGTAAACAAACGTTTTCGGTGGATAAAGCGAAGATATATATTTACGCACAAACCTGTTTACCAATTCCTTATCCCCATTTCCCAATCTGCAATAAAGTACCTGGTTCCGTTCGTTATCCGGTTCGTGGAAACTAATCAGCATCTGATTCATTTGCCGACTCAAGCCATGGGGAGTATCTTCCGAGAGGGCATAAAGGCTTTGTTTCAGATAAGAAAAAAGTTTGGACACATAAATATATTGCTGATTTTTACTACAAGTCAGATCATCGACCTCCGCTACAAACTCGAGCACATCATCGGTAACAAATACGGCTGAAGTGGTGGATGGAACCAGTTCATAAAGATCAAAATCTTTCTGCCCTTCGGCCGCCGACAGTCTAAAAAAAGAGTACAATGCGAAACCTGAGCACAAAAGTACAACAGAAGACGTGATCGCTATTTTCACTATCGTACGAAGTTTCATAATATTCGCTGTTTATCGGCTAGGTGCAAAAATAATAATTTCTACAAAGAAAACAAAACTTTTGCTAAAAATTTCACCGATAATCAAAGATAGATATCCAATCCGTCGAATGCCAGGTGAATATTTTCCGGAAGGCTCTTTTCAACCTCCGCATGCAAGCCCATATCATGACTCATGTGTATAAAGTACGTCTTCTTTGCCTGAATGCGCTGCGCCACTGCCAAGGCTTCTTCCAAATTCTGATGAGTAGGATGCGTGGCAATCCGAAGTGCATTCACTACCAAAACATCTATTCCCGCCAATTGTTCATAGGATTCTTCGGGCATGGTCAGCATATCAGTGATATAACCTAATTGCCCGATACGATATCCCAGAATAGGCAATCGGCCATGCATCACACGTAAAGGAAGCACCTCCGTGTGGTTAACTGAAAAAGCCTGTCCCACCGAGATTTCCTGCAAAGGAATGTCGGGAACTCCCGGATAACGATGGTCAACAAAACAATAGGGCATACGCAAGCGCAAGCCTTGTGCCACATAATTTTCCGCATAAATAGGCACTGAACCAAACCGGCAAAACGGACGCAAATCGTCCAACCCACCCACATGGTCATAATGTTCATGCGTAATGAGCACACCATCTATCTTCTCAAAAGGAAGACGCAATACCTGTGTCCGGAAATCCGGACCGCAATCTATCAAAATTCGCGCATCATCTGTCTCAACAATAGCAGATGCACGCAATCGGTTATCTTTCGGATCGGTAGAAGTACAAACCGGACATGTACAGCCGATTTGGGGTACTCCCGTCGATGTTCCACTTCCAATGATTCTTACTTTCACTTGTTACTTCTCAATTTATTAAGTTAACTTCCGGGTGGATATCAATGCCAAACTTCTCATGAACAGAGGCTCGGACTGCATCTGAAAGCGCAAGAATATCGCTACCTTTTGCTCCACCAAGATTCACTAACACCAGCGCTTGTTTATCATGTACGGCAGCCGGACCTAAGGCCTTACCTTTCCAGCCGCATTGGTCGATCATCCATCCTGCCGGAATTTTCACCCGATCTTCTGCCAGCTCATAGTAAGGTATCCGGGGATATTCCTGCTGCAGGGCTTCCAGTTTTTCTTTCGGCACAATGGGATTCATAAAGAAGCTGCCGGCATTTCCCATTACCTTCGGGTCGGGCAACTTGCTCTCACGAATATCAATTATCACTTTCCGTACAACAGAAAGCGTCAATGCCGGATATTTTTCAAGCTCCTGACGAATGGTTCCATAATCTAACGTATAATGTTCTTTTTTACTAAGTCGGAAACGGACATAGGTGACAAAAGCCGACTTGTTTTCCGGGCGTTTAAAGATACTGTTGCGGTAGGTATATCCACACTCTTCCACCGAATAAACGCGTTCTTCAGCTTGAATGTTCACCGTTTCCACAGCTGTTATCAGATCTTTCACTTCAACGCCATAAGCTCCGATGTTCTGTACCGCGCTCGCTCCGACCTCACCGGGGATGAGCGACAGGTTCTCCGTTCCATACCATCCATGTTCTACGCAATATGCAACGAAGTCATCCCATACTACTCCCGCTCCCACTCGTACCGACACAGAGTGTTCATCTTCCTCCGTCACTTCGATTCCTTCAATGCGGGAATGGAGTATCAATCCGTCGTAATCTTTGGTAAACAACAGGTTACTGCCGCCACCAATATGCAAAAAAGGTGTCACAATGGCACCTTGCACAATCAGCTTCTTCAGTTCTTCAACCGAAGAATATTCTAAAAAACGAGCGGCACTGACATCGATGCCGAATGTATTGTAGGGCAAAAGAGAATACATATATTTTTAGTTATAAGTTATACTGTTATAGTGCATCGTAACCTGTATCAGATACTTGTATCTTCAAACTTATACAATTCCCATTCTCCGGCTTTCCGGCGGAAATAAAGGATATTGGAAAAACCATTTCCGATACCTTTCAACGCCAGGATTTTCGTGGGCGAATCATCGTCATTCCGCTGTCCGTAATTAATATTAGAAAGGCGGTCGACAGGAAGTACCGGTTTGAAGGCGAACCACTGATTAAGATCGAGGGTTGTCTCCAAAATGGAGAAATCATCGTCCGGATCACTGGTTACAAAAGCCAACGGCTCCCGCACACGCTGACTCTGAAAAAGACTATCCGTTGCAAAATGTCCGAAAAACTCAACAAAGTTTTCATTATCACTTTGTTCAATGGGCCGCAGGTTGATTGCCTCCAGTATCCATGCACCTTTGATACGTTCAAAATAGTATCTTTTCACCATTCGTGTTTTCACGAACATCCACTCTACCTGCACAGAAGTGAGGGAGGTATCTCCTACTAAATCCATATCTTCTTCTCTATCAAACAGCAGTGTATAATAATGCTGTTTGGTAAACAAGTCATCATGCTTCCAGTTGCGTTCCTCAATGTTTGACTTCTTATCTCCATTGTAGTAGGGCAATGGAAATTTCACACGCTGACGCTGTAACACATCATCGGAAGCAAAATTGTAAATAAAATCATCGAAAGATTCATCCGCCTGTATAGGCTGCGGATCTTCCGGCGATTTATCATGGTGGCTAGAATCGGCTATCTGCCGGACTGAATCCACCTCTTTAGTAATAGATGCGAAGGGGTCAATATTTGTTTTCTTGTTTCCACAAGAGCTCAATATACCGAGCAGTATGACCCCTGCAATTAGTTTTTTCATTATTTCAGTTTCTCTCTTAACTTTTCAAGCATATCCACCGTCATGCTTTCCAAATTGTAGGCCGGCTTCCATCCCCACTCTTCACGAGCACAGGTATCATCCAGACTATCGGGCCAGCTATCGGCTATGCGCTGCTTCAAAGGATCTATATCATAAATCATCTCAAACTGCGGCACATGCTTCTTGATAGCTTGATATATCGTTTCCGGATCGAAACTCATGGAAGCGATATTGAAAGCATTGCGGTGTATCAATCTTGCCGGATCGGCTTCCATCAGTGTGATTGCTGCATTCAGCGCATCCGGCATGTACATCATATCCATTAAAGTGCCTTGCTTAATGGGGCACACAAACTTTTCTCCTTTCACTGCCGAGTAGTAAATATCGACAGCATAATCGGTCGTACCTCCTCCCGGAGGGGTCACATTCGAAATAATGCCCGGAAAACGGACAGCACGGGTATCGACACCGTATTTATTAAAATAGTAATCACTCAACAACTCTGTCGTTACTTTAGTGACTCCATACATGGTACGGGGACGTTGAATGGTGTCCTGCGGTGTTTTCGTGTGAGGCGTACTAGCGCCAAACGAACCGATAGAACTCGGAGTAAACACCGCGCACCCTTGTTCACGTGCCACTTCCAGCACATTCCACAATCCATCGATGCCTATTTTCCAAGCCAGCTTGGGTTTCGACTCGGCAACTACAGACAACAGAGCAGCCAAGTTATAAATCGTATCGATATGATACTCTTTTACTACAGATGCAATCGCCTCGCCGTCCGTTACATCAGCAATAGCCGACGGTCCCGACTCCTTTAATTCCCCTTTAGGTTCTGCACCCGGAATATAACCAGCTACTACATTTGCATTTCCGTAACGTTTACGTAGCTCCATCGTTAGCTCCGACCCTATCTGTCCGGTAGCTCCAATAATCAAAATGTGTTCCATTTTTTCTTCTGACTTAGAATATCAAGCTTAAATAGTGCGCAAAGTAAGCACTTTTTTTTCAGATTTTAATCAAAAAGACATTGTTATTCCAAGAAAAATTGTGTCCTTTGCAATATAACTTAATCACCCAAACACTATGTACGGTAAAATGCAAGAATATCTCCGCCAAACATTGGCTGAAATCAAGGAAGCCGGACTTTATAAAGAAGAACGACTGATTGAAAGTGCGCAGCAAGCTGCCATCACTGTAAAAGGTAAGGAAGTATTAAACTTCTGCGCAAACAACTATCTAGGATTGTCCAATCATCCCCGATTAATCAAGGCTTCGCAGGAAATGATGAACAACCGTGGATACGGAATGTCTTCCGTCCGTTTCATTTGTGGAACACAAGATATACACAAAGAACTGGAAGCTGCCATCTCGGACTATTTCCAGACTGAAGACACGATTCTGTATGCTGCCTGCTTTGACGCTAACGGCGGTGTATTCGAACCACTTTTCTCTGAAGAGGATGCCATTATCTCGGACTCGCTAAACCATGCTTCTATCATTGACGGGGTACGTCTTTGCAAAGCAAAACGTTACCGTTATGCCAATGCTGACATGAAAGACTTGGAAAGATGTCTGCAAGAAGCGCAGGCACAACGTTTCCGTATTGTTGTTACGGACGGTGTGTTCTCAATGGATGGCAACGTAGCTCCGATGGATCAGATTTGTGATCTTGCCGAGAAATACGATGCGTTGGTAATGGTGGATGAATCCCACTCTGCCGGTGTGGTAGGTACCACTGGTCATGGCGTAAGCGAGTTGTATAAGACTCACGGACGTGTAGATATTTATACCGGAACGTTGGGTAAGGCTTTCGGCGGTGCACTGGGAGGATTTACCACCGGTCGTAAAGAGATTATCGATTTGCTCCGTCAACGTAGTCGCCCGTATTTGTTCTCCAACTCATTGGCTCCGGGTATCATCGGTGCAAGTCTTGAAGTTTTCAAGATGCTGAAAGAGAGCAATGCACTGCATGACAAGTTGGTTGAAAATGTAAACTACTTCCGCGATAAGATGACGGCTGCCGGATTTGATATTAAACCGACACAAAGTGCTATCTGTGCTGTTATGCTGTATGATGCGAAGTTATCCCAGATTTACGCTGCACGCATGCAGGAAGAAGGAATCTATGTGACAGGTTTCTACTATCCGGTAGTGCCGAAAGATCAGGCCCGCATCCGTGTACAGATTTCTGCAGGACACGAAAAAGCACATCTTGACAAGTGTATCGCTGCCTTTATCAAGGTAGGTAAAGAACTCAACGTATTGAAAGCGGAATAACTCCGAAGCAAGGTTTCCTTGCGGAATCTATATTTTAGGCGCAGATTACACGGATCACACAGATTTCACGTATCTTACACAGTTGCTTTATAACAAGCTTCATTCTAAAAAACGTATAATACGTGAAATCTATGTAATCTGCACCTAAATTCTCTTTTATAAAATGAATTTTGAACCGCTACTTGACTACAAAAAATAGATTATGGAAGAACTGACCCTCACTACTCCTGCCCTACTTTTCTCGGCAGTTTCATTGATTTTGTTGGCTTACACCAACCGTTTCTTATCGTATGCCCAACTTGTGCGCCAACTGCGTGGCCGCTACGTGGAGAACCCTTCGGATATCACTGAAGCTCAAATCGAGAATTTACGGAAACGGTTGAACCTGACCCGTACAATGCAAGGACTGGGTATTGCAAGTCTTTTTCTTTGCGTAGTCAGTATGTTTCTTATTTATATCGGACTGCAATTATTTTCTGCTTACGTATTCGGACTGGCACTGATTCTGTTGATAGCCTCTCTAGGCGTATCTTTCCGCGAAATACAGATTTCCACCCGTTCACTGGAGATTTACTTGGGAACGATGGAGAAAGGGAAAAACAAAAAATAACACGGTTGACAATCCCTCCTATTAAGTTTTATCAAGACACTACCCGGCAAGGAAGGATGACCGTAAAGCGACTTCCCTTGCCTACTTCGGATTTGAGTTCAATCCTTCCACCCAGTTTTTCTATAATTACCTGACAAATAGAAAGCCCCAATCCTGCTCCCTGTGAAAATTCGTTCTGTTTGTAGAAACGGCTGAAAATCATCCGTTGTTCTTCGCGTGGAATACCTCTCCCAGTATCTTCTACATAAATCCGCACATGCCCCTCATCCGGCAGATAAATATACCCTAATTTGATATATCCGGTTTCCGTAAATTTACTGGCGTTATTCAAGAAATTTGTTAGAACTTGTATCAAGCGCTCTCTATCCACATTAATTTCCAAAGGTATATTATCCACTTCTTTCAGGAATTCCAGGCGTGGAGCAATCAATACCTGGTGAGTCATATAAATGTCATCAATCAGCTCTCTCACCCTACATTTCTTAAACGAGAAAGACATATAGCCTGATTCGATACGAGAAAGCTCCAAAATATCGTTAATCAATTTGAGCAACAACTCGCTGTTCTTATTAATAGTGCCGATGTATTCTTCGCGTTCTACGGAACTCAATCCATCTTCCAATGCCAGAATATTGGCAAAACCCACAATCGAATTAAGTGGAGTACGTATCTCATGGCTCATATTTGCCAGGAATGATTGTTTCAATTCTGCCTTTTCAGCGAGTAAGCGTGCAGCTTCCAGTTCCTCTTCACGATCTTTTATATCTTGTATGTTGAGCAGCAAACCTGCTGTTTTATATTCACCACCCGAAAGCTGTTTAGTAGTATAACGAAACTCCCACCACTATAGCCTTTACCGTCGAAGTTACAAAGCTCCTGCACAATTTTTTTATGAGCACTTTTCAGATTTCGCCAGTTGAACTTCACTCCCTCCCAATGATCGGGATGAATAAAGCTCATGAATTCCTTAAACGATAGTTGTCTAGGATTTAACCCTTGCGACGCCCAGAATGCATCTTCAAAAACAAAACAACCCTTATCCAATCTCCAAGCATACGTCATTCCACCCTCAATGGCTAATGACAATGTTTCTTTTTCATCAGCCAATGCTATAAGAGCCTGTTTTTTCCTCATCTGTTCCCGAAGATATAGCCACCAAAGAGAAGCAAAAAGTAAAATCAGGAAAAGAACAAATGAAGCGACTAAGGCTCCCCACAAAAATGGATATTCATCTCTGAACGGAATATTGATAATACGATATTTAGCAGGAATACTTTCCTTACTCAAACCAATTTGCGTCATTGTATTCCAGTCTACGACATACTCTTTCCGGCTTTCAACAATGGGTATATCCGAAGGGCTTGCGCCATGTAATATGCGAACGGCAGTTTTCACCTCTTCTTCTACCTGAATAGGCAGCGAAGTGATGTATCCACCCAACAACTTCTCACCAAACCCAAAGGCTTCATTGATGGCTGTCAGACTAGGACTACCACAGATACTCCCAATATTAATAGTGGTGTAATCACGTTTCAACTGGATATAACATTGATCGCGGTAACTCCTGTTCAAAACCCACATAAAAGTAGCATTCGAATGGTTTCTGGCATTACGCAAAGGAATAGCCATGAAACGGGTATAGCCTTCTTCCTGTGCCAAACGTATCTGTTCTTCAGGAGAAAGTTCGGGATTATCTATGAATCCGGTCACTTTATATCCTTTAAACTGCTCCTTTGCATCTCTTCTGATTTGTCTGTCGATATAGGTAGTATCAAGCATGGTAAACAAACGAACGTGCTCACCGAAAAGCTCTTTTGCCACACTGATATTCTCATTAAAGGCTATCTTGTCATGGAAGCCTGTCACGTTGGGATGATGTTTCAGTAATCCCCAATTCGGATAATTGACACCACCAAAAACTACAGGCACTTCTTTCGCCAACTGAATTCCGCATTTCATCAATGAATAAGTAGCCTAGTCTTCATTCACCAGAATCACTTCCGGCCGCCAATCTTTCGATACGGAATCAACCAGAAAGCGCATCCGCTCAAGTTCCGGCTCTTCCCAGTAGGATTCACAGTCTAAATAAACGGTACGAATATCAGCATCAATTTTCTCTTTTTCAAATTGCTCCGCTATCATCCGGTTAAATTCCGGATAAGCCGCATAAGTCTCCTCATAAGAGTGGATAACCAGAATACGCCGTTCTTCTTTTTGAGAACAACTACTCACCCCCAAAAAGAGCAATAAAAATACAGGGAGCAATCTAAAAATTCCTCTATTCACACCATTCATTTATAATAATCGGGATTAATTTTTCTCTGACTCGTAATACAAAGGTAGTTTATTTTCGAACATATAAGCCTAATAAGTGAAAAAAAAGAAGCTGTCTGAACAGAAATTCAGGCAGCTTCTATCTATATAAAGAACTATTTTTTCAGAGTAGCATCATTAACGCTGTCCCAATTGTGAATCTACAAAGAAAATTCCGGTATCACCAGCCTTCTTGATCTTGTCAACAATGCCTTGTGCTGTAGCTTCTTCTTCTACTTGTTCGCGAACAAATCCCCACAAGAAATCCTGTGTTGCTTTATCCTTTTCAGCAGCAGCTACGTCTACCAGCTTGTCTACCAATTGAGAAACATGACATTCATGCTTGTAAACGTGTTCAAACACTTCGAGAGGTGTACCCCATCCGTTAGGAACAACATCTATTTTATCTACTTTAGCAGTTCCTCCACGTTTGATGATATAATCTGCCATTGCATAAGCGTGTCCCATTTCTTCCTGGGATTGCTTTTTCATCCAATGAGCAAAACCGCTGAAACCTTCTTTCTCAAAATAGAAAGACATTGCTAGATACAGGTTAGCAGACCACATTTCAGCAGTAATCTGTTCGTTAATTGCATTCTGTAATTTTTCTGAAATCATAATCGTATTTTTTATTAAGTTGTTAATGTAGTTTCTTTTTGAACTCATTACAAAAATAACAAGCTTTCAGTTAAAATTGTTCCATGCACCCTATATTTTTAAACTACATTCACATTTTGATTGTAGTGGTTCATTTTTTACTTACACCAGTTCGTCGGAAGTATATCCTTTCGGCAGTTCACGACAGTTGTATCCGGAAGCCATTATTTCACCATAAGCACCAGCAGAACGAAGGGCTATCAAGTCACCACGCTTCACTTTGTTCAGGTCAATTGCTTTTCCGAAAACATCCGACGATTCACAGATCGGTCCTACTACATCGTATGCCTCCAATGGTTCTTCGGAAGTAATATTTTCCATTTTATGGAATGCCTGATACAGAGCCGGACGGATAAGATCGGTCATACCTGCATCCAGGATGGCAAATTTCTTCCGTGTGCCTTGTTTTACATACAAAACCTTAGAGATTAAGGAACCGCACTGTCCTACAACTGCACGTCCCAATTCAAAATGCAAGGTCTGATAAGGACGTAATTTCAGTTGTCCGGCATAGGTAGCAAAGTAATCCTTGAAGTTCGGAATAGCCTGACGATTGGGATGTCCGTAGTCAATTCCCAAACCACCTCCTACATTAATGTGTTCTACCAGAATTCTGCGAGCTTCCAATTTATCCTGCAATTCATTGACACGATTACAGAGAGCTACAAAATCGCCCATATCCAGAATCTGTGAACCAATGTGGAAATGAAGCCCGATAAACTTTACGTTTTTCATCTCCTGCGCCACATCTATCACCTTGTCCATATCCTGCATGCTGATACCGAATTTGTTTTCCGCCAAACCGGTAGTGATATTTGCGTGAGTATGTGCGCCTACATCCGGATTGATACGGAAAGCAACATTAGCCACCTTATTTTGAGCAGCAGCCAATTCATTGATTACTTCCAGTTCGGGAATAGACTCTACATTGAAACAGAAGATGCCGTACTCCAGCCCGAGGTTAATTTCCCAGTCTGCTTTACCTACTCCTGCAAAAACAACTTTATTGGCCGGAAATCCTGCACGGATAGCGGCACGGATTTCTCCACCGCTCACACAGTCGGCTCCCATTCCGCTCTCACGGATGATGGTAAGTACTTTCGGGTTAGCATTTGCTTTAACAGCGTAATGCACTGAATAATTAGGATATTTGGCAACCTCATGGTTAATAGCCGACAATGTATCGCGCAGCACTTTGGTATCGTAATAATAGAAAGGTGTCTGCAAAGTGCGGAATTTATCGATTGGAAATATTCCCTTCATAATTCGAAAAACTTGTTTAGTTGGTTAAAAAAGAGCGCTTTTATCAGTTCGGTAAAAGCGCTCGTATTATTTGTGGAATTATTTGCCGTTGAAAAGCATATCGCTCAACGATTGTAAAGCTACTTTCTTATCACACTCCCGAATGAGGAAGGAGATGTTATAGTTACTTCCTCCAAACGAGATCATTCGCACCGGTATATCGCGCATCGCATCGAGTGCTTTTGCTTCAAAACCGACATTTTCCCATTCAAGGTCACCTACAACGCAGATGATACACATTTCTTTATCAACGGTTACTGTTCCGTATTTCTTCAGGTCGTCCAGAATCTCATTAAGATGTTTCGTGTTATCTATCGTAACAGATACACCGACTTCTGACGTACAGATCATATCGATAGATGTCTGATAGCTTTCGAAGATTTCGAACACCTTACGCAAGAAACCATGAGCCAATAACATGCGGCTGGATTTAATCTTAATAGCAGTGATGTTATCTTTTGCAGCTACTGCCTTAATCTTGCCTTTTTCCGTATCGTTAGAAATCAGTGTGCCCGGAGCCTCCGGATCCATTGTGTTCAACAAGCGGACAGGGATATTGGCATATTTAGCCGGCTGGATACAAGTAGGGTGCAGAATCTTTGCACCGAAGTAAGCCAACTCGGCTGCTTCTTCGAAGTGCAGCTGGCGTACCGGAGCGGTCTTGTCAACAATACGCGGGTCGTTATTGTGCATACCGTCGATATCTGTCCAGATCTGGATTTCGGAAGCGTTCACTGCTGCTCCGATCAGAGAAGCGGTGTAGTCGCTACCACCACGTTGCAGGTTGTCTATCTCACCGTAAGCATTGCGGCAGATGAAACCTTGCGTAATGTAGATTTCCGTATCCGGATAAAGATCCAATTGAGCACGCAATTTATCCTTAATATATACGGGGTCCGGTTCTGCGTTCTTATCAGTACGCATGAATTCCAAAGCCGGAAGCAACACGGACTTCACACCGCATTCCTGCAGGTAAAAGTTTACCATCGCCGTAGAGATAAGCTCTCCCTGTGCCAAAACCACTTTCTCTTCGAACAAAGTGAAAAGGTCTTTAGTATAGGAGCGGATGTAGTCGAAGTGGGATTTGACAACTTCAAGACCTTTCTGTTTATATTCCTGGGTTGCAAAAAGCTCATCAATATGCTGTTTATATTTTGCTTCCAGCTTATTAATAATCTCGTTGGCACCCTCCGGATTCTTCTTATACAGATAGTCCGAAATTTCCACCAATGTATTTGTTGTTCCTGACATTGCAGAAAGGACAACAATCTTCTGTTCACCATCGGTAATCAATTTGGCTACTTCCTTCATCCGCTGAGCAGAACCCACGGAAGTTCCTCCAAACTTTAAAACTTTCATTTTCGTTACTGTTTTAGTTATCTATATTTAAATCTATTTCTATTGTTCTCTGTCTGGGCATATATTCATCAGTCACATCTACAATCTGATGGTCGGCACAACGATATACCCTGCCCGGATAATCTTTCAACAGTTGCAAATTGTGCGTCGTCATCACTACCGATGAGCCGGATTCGCAGATATTGTGCAACAATTCAACGATGGCTTTACCTGTTTCCACATCCAGATTTCCGGTTGGTTCATCCGCCAGGATGATAGCCGGAGAATTGAGTACGGCACGTGCAATCACAATGCGCTGCTGTTCGCCACCGGAAAGTTCGTTCGGAAGTTTATAACCTTTGTTGGACATTCCCACCAGTTGAAGCACTTCTTCAATACGATCCTGTATCTCCTGTTTGTTTTTCCAGCCTGTGGCACGAAGCACAAATTCCAGGTTATTATATACAGTACGGTCTGTAAGCAGCTGAAAATCCTGGAATACAATGCCTAACTTGCGGCGCAGTTGCGGGATATGCTTACGTTTGATAGATCGCATATTATAACCCAGCACTTCCGCTTCACCGTCAATTACGTCCAGTTCGCCATAAAGAGTCTTAAGCAGACTCGTTTTTCCCGAGCCTACTTTTCCGATCAAATAGACAAACTCTCCTTTGTGCAATTCCAGATTTACATCACTTAGCACACAGAGTTCCTGTTGATGGATTTCTACGTTCTTATATTGTATCAACGCCCCGTCATCCATGCCGACTCCCGTTTTAATTTTTAATTTCTAATCTTTACTTATTAATGCTTCTTCCAGGTACTGCTATGTCTTTCCTGCAGTTCACGTGCAAGATCTTCGATGCGATAGCCTTTTGAAGCAAGCAATACAATCATGTGATAAATGAGGTCGGCTCCTTCGTAGATCAAACGTTCGTCAGTACCGTTCGTTGCTTCGATCACTGTTTCCACAGCTTCCTCACCTACTTTTTGAGCTATCTTATTGATTCCCGACTCAAACAGACTGGTCGTATAAGAACCTTCGGGCATCTCTTCGTGACGCTTGTCTATGAAGTCCTGCAATGCTTTCAGGAACATGACTGGTTCTTCGTTTTTCTCCCCCCAACAAGTATCTGTGCCTGTATGACACACAGGACCTACCGGATCTACTTGAATCAATAATGTATCATTGTCGCAATCAGCCTTTATAGATACAACATGAAGGAAGTTACCGCTTTCTTCACCTTTTGTCCATAAACGATTCTTCGTACGGCTAAAGAATGTAACTTTTCCGGTTTCCACCGTTTTATCATAAGCTTCTTTATTCATGAAACCCAGCATCAAGACCTTACGTGTCTCGTTGTCCTGTATGATAGCCGGAACGAGTCCGTTCATTTTATCGAAATCCAATTCCATTTTTATATAAGTTCTAATTACTATTCCAATTTACAATTACTACCTATTCGCCTACGGAATTCTTTTGCAGACAGTTCCTATATTTATCTGACTATATAATCCATCCGCAGGAAAACCCGGCCGGGGTGCCTCACCCCCTGATGGTAATTCCTTCGCCGCAAAGATACGATTTTAATTCGGGAATTTTAATTTCTCCGAAGTGAAAAACACTGGCAGCCAATGCAGCATCTGCCTTTCCCTGTAAAAAGACATCACGGAAGTGCTCCTTACAGCCCGCACCTCCCGAAGCTATGATGGGAATAAAGAGTTGATCCGCTAAAGCGGCAAGTGCTTCATTTGCATAACCGGCTTTTACACCATCGTGATTCATGCTTGTGAAGAGTATTTCTCCTGCTCCGCGTTCCTGTGCTTCTTTAGTCCACTCGAACAGATCTTTATCCGTTTCGATGCGTCCTCCGTTCAGGTAACATTTCCAACCGTTTTCGGTCTGTTTGGCATCTACAGCCAACACACAAACTTGTGAGCCGAAATTCTTTGCTATCTCGTCAACCAACCGGGGATTGCGGATAGCGGAAGAATTGATAGAAATCTTATCTGCCCCTGCATTCAGCAGACGGTCTACATCACTTAATTCATTGATTCCACCACCTACGGTAAATGGGATATTGATATTAGCAGCAATCCGTTTTACCAATTCCGTAAAAGTCTTACGTCCTTCATGGCTTGCAGTAATGTCCAGGAAAACAAGTTCATCCGCTCCCTGTTCACTGTAAGCACGACCTAGCTCCACCGGATCACCGGCTTGGCGCAAGTTGACAAAATTCGTTCCTTTCACGGTTTGTCCGTCTTTTATATCCAGACAAGGTACTATTCTTTTTGCTAACACAATCCTATTTTATTTATTGTTCAACAATTTATAATCTATATTCCTGAAGCTCGATTCTTATCTTCCTTATAATAAAGGTATCTTATTTATTCCGATACGCTCATTACAGAAAGATTCTCAAATCTTGTAAGGTGATATGTCCTTCGTATAATGCCTTACCGAAAATAACTCCGGGAACACCGGCCTCATCCAAGGCTACAATATCATCCATCTTGCTCACCCCGCCACTAGCCATCAGATAAAGGTCAGGGAATTTTGCCAACACCTCTTTATACAAATCGATAGAAGGGCCACTCAACATTCCGTCACAGCTAATATCCGTACAGATTACTTTTCGTATACCTTTATCTATATAATTTTCGAGAAATGGAAAAAGTTCACAGGCACTTTCATCTTTCCAACCATTGACGGCTATCTTATGTTCTTTTACATCTGCCCCCAAAATAATCTTCTCACTGCCGTATATTTCCAGCCAATGACAGAATAATTCCGGATCTTTCACTGCAATGCTTCCTCCGGTTACCATCTGCGCACCGCTCTCAAAAGCAATTTTCAAATCTTCATCACTCTTTACTCCTCCACCAAAATCTATGACAAGAGAAGTGCGTACAGCAATCTGTTCCAACACCCGATAGTTAACGACATGATGAGAAGCAGCACCGTCCAAGTCTACCACATGAAGCCTGCGAACACCGTTCGCTTCAAACTCCTTTGCAACTTCCACCGGGTTCTCATTATACACCTTTTTACTATCGTAATCTCCCTGGGAAAGGCGTACGCACTTTCCATCAATAATATCAATGGCTGGAATAATTTCTATCATCTATTTACTATTTGTATCTTAGAGGTTTAAAAAGTTTGTCAGAATCTTCTCTCCTGTCTTACCACTTTTTTCCGGATGGAACTGGGTAGCATAAAAGTTATCTTTATGGAGCGCAGCACTGAACGGGTGAATATAGTCAGTTGTAGCAGCAGTAAAGTCGCAGGTCGGCACATAGAAGCTATGCACAAAATAGACAAACTCTTCTTCGGTGAACCCTTCAAACAATTTGCTATTCGTTTTTCCAATGGTGTTCCATCCCATGTGCGGCACTTTATCCTCATGTTTCTGCGGGACAAAACGTTTCACATCCACATCAAAGATATTCAAACAATCGACTTCTCCTTCTTCGGAATGCCGGCACATCAACTGCATGCCGAGACAAATTCCAAATACAGGCTGACGGAGATTCTTAATCAGTTCGTCCAGTCCCGTTGCCTTCAAGTGGTTCATGGTAGTTTCCGCCTCTCCCACTCCGGGAAAAATAACTTTATCGGCCGATTGGAGTTCTTCTTTATCAGCAGTAATCACCGCTTCTACCCCCAACCGCTTTAAAGCATAATCCACAGAACGAATATTGCCGGCATTGTATTTTACAACTGCTACTTTCATCAGCTAAATATTACTGTTTTATTTTTATAAGCCAAAACTTTGCGCTCGATGTGCTTCTGCACTGCACGCGAAAGAACGATTTTTTCCAAATCCTTTCCTTTATTTACGAGGTCTTCAATAGCATCTTTATGAGTAATGCGCACTACATCCTGTTCAATAATCGGTCCGGCATCCAGCTCTGTCGTTACATAATGACTAGTTGCACCAATAATTTTCACCCCTCTCTGGAAAGCTGCGTGATAAGGCTTCGCCCCTACAAACGCAGGAAGGAAAGAATGATGAATATTGATAATCTTATTCGGATAAGCATTAATCATCTGTTCGGAGATCACCTGCATATAGCGTGCCAATACAATAAATGTAATCTTATGTTTGGCAAGCAATTCCATCTCTTTGCGCTCCTGTTCTTCTTTCGTCTCCTTGGTGATAGGGAACAGATAGAAAGGAATTCCGAAACGTTCTGCCACGTGCTGCAAATCCGGATGATTACTTATAATAAGAGGTATCTCTACATTCCACTCTCCTGCCGTATACCGGGCTAACATATCGAAAAGACAGTGTGACAGCTTGGATACGAAAATAGCCATACGTGGTTTTACATCAGAGAAATAAAGACGAAAATCCATTTCATATTTTTGCCCGTAGAGTGTTCTGAAATAATCTTCAATTTTTTCCTGTGGAACCAGAAAATCTTTCAGTTCCCATTCAATACGCATGAAGAAGATGTTCTCTACATGATCTACATACTGATCCAAATAGATAATATTTCCTTTGTTTACCGTAATAAAGTCTGTCACTTCCGCTAGGATTCCCGGTTTGTCGGGACAGTGCAATAACAGTTTGGCTGTTGTCATCATTCTTTCTACTAATTAACGATTCTAGGCAGATTATTTTCTACCTTTCTAATTTTAGTCCGCAAAAATAACGATTTATTGCAAAATTACGAATTATTCAAGCAGAAAGTTGATATAAAAACGGTGATTTCTTACAGATAGAAAGATATCGAGAGTTATTTTCAATGAAAAGAATGACAAACTTTAGGATAGTGACGCCATTGCCTTCTGATAGTGACGGTATTCCATCGTGATAGCGTCACTATAACGATCAGATACCGTCACTATCCGAAGAGAAGAAAAACGAATATTTTTTTTCATTACAAAAGTACTCAAAATGAGACACTAAGCATTTTTCTTGTTTTTTCTTGAAAAAAACTTTTCTCAAAACGCTTGCAGGTTTACAAAAAACAACTACCTTTGCACCCGCAATCGAGAGAGATGCAGATTAATAAATTGAAATTCTGGTGCGTTAGTTCAGTTGGTTAGAATACATGCCTGTCACGCATGGGGTCACGGGTTCGAGTCCCGTACGCACCGCTTCTTTCACTAAGAAGCAGAGAGAAATATAAATGAGTTAATCCAATTAAAATTTGGTGCGTTAGTTCAGTTGGTTAGAATACATGCCTGTCACGCATGGGGTCACGGGTTCGAGTCCCGTACGCACCGCGAAAGCAAATAGCAAATGAAAGCAAAGCTCTGAAATTCAAGGATTTCAGAGCTTTTTCTTTTTCTCTGCTTCGGCAAAAAATAGCGGTTTCAGGCAGTTCTCACGTGGCTTATTCGTGGGACTTTTTGAAAGCCGTTTTTGTTCCCACGAATTGACGCATTTGTCTTTGATTGTCAGCTTTTTGCGTAGCTGGTTTTTGAGTGTAGCAAACTAATTTTGTACCACTTAAAAATCAAAGAATTATGGGAGCAGTGAAAAGAAACACACTAAGCGTATTGTTCATCATCAAGAAAGCGAAACTTCTGAAAAACGGTGAAGCTCCTATCTGCATGCGCATCACCGTAAACAAACGAGTAGCCGAAGTTATGATTAAACGGAGCATTCCTGTAGATTTATGGAATCAGAAAAAGGAATGTTCCAAAGGAAAAGACCGTGTAGCCACTGAACTAAACTACTATATTAATACGGTTCGTGCCAAAGTATTACAGATACACCGTGAACTGGAAATAGACAACAAGCCAATAACAGCTGATACAATTAAGGATTGTTTCTACGGACGGGATAAGGTACAGCGTAGCTTGCTGGAGGTGTATGCAGAGCATAACGAAAAATGTCGTGCCCTGATTGGCAAGGAATATACAGAAAGCACCGTTACCAAGTTTGATACTTCCATAAACCGGCTGAAAGAATATATCCGCAGTTGTTACCACTGTGATGATATAATGTTGGCAGAACTGGACGGGCAATTTATCCGTGATTTTGATTTTTGGCTGAAAACGGAGAAGCATTGCCAAAACAATTCCGCATTGAAACATTTGAAGAACTTGAAAAAGGTTGTTCGCATTGCTTTGGCTAATGACTGGATAAAGAAAGACCCGTTTTACGGCATCCACTTCAAGCAGGAGGAAGTAAATGTAGAGTTTCTCTCACGTGAAGAACTGGATATTCTGATGAACAAGGAATTTGCTATCAAACGGCTGGAGCAGGTAAGAGATATTTTTATCTTTTGCTGTTTTACTGCACTTGCTTTCGTGGATGTGCAGCAGTTAAGCCGTGAACACCTAATAAAAGACAATAACGGTGCTTTGTGGATACGCAAGGCACGACAGAAAACCAATCAGATGTGTAATATTCCTGTTTTATCCATTCCTCAAAGGATATTGAGGAAATATGAAGATAATGTAGAGTGCATAAAAAAAGGAGTACTTTTGCCTGTAATCAGTAATCAACGCATGAACGCCTATTTAAAAGAAATTGCTGATGTATGCGGCATAGCCAAACGGCTGACCACTCATGTTGCCCGTCATACTGCGGCTACCGTTGTTTTTCTCGCTAATGATGTATCAATGGAAAATGTATCTAAGATTTTGGGACATTCCAATATCAGAACGACACAGCATTATGCACGGATATTGGATAGCTCCATTATGCGTGATATGATAAACGTAGAAAAAAACTTTAATAGAAAACAGTAGATGTTTGCTTTTTATCAATAAATCTCTAACGAGTATTTTGATAATATATATAATAACTATATCTTTGGTAAGCAGCAGATAATTGTATTTGTGATATTATTATATAAGCACTTATTTTTTATGAATACGACAACAAAGAGCATAAGGACTTGGAAGAACAAAGAAGGAAATCTTTGTTTTAGCTATAATATGAAACAACCAATGGAGAAACCATTAATAATTATAATTATAGGTGCATGTATTGGAACTGTAATACTTGCTGAATATCTATGCTTTAATACTACCTATAGTTTATTTCCCCTACTGTTTTTATTTATGTTTACTTTTATGTACTGGTGTGTTTATCCATGTAAAGATAATGAAGTGGTAGAGGAGATGATGATGAACAAAAATGTGAACTTACGTCTGCATAATGAATTAAAAAGGTATGATAAAAACGTCTATGAAGTGAAGCGTAAATTCCATCAAGATACAAAAGGTACATACGGTATTATAACTGGTACTTATATGTTAGTGTTATTATCTAATGGAGAAATTTTAGAATATGAATTGAAGTATCATAAGCCTACAAAAACAGAACATGCATATCATGAGTTTATAAAAAGGCCCATACAATGTATAAATCCTGAACATAAAAAAGTTATAGAAATAAGGAGTCTTATTAAATGGTGGACACAGATTACAATACCCGAAAAAGTAAAACTTTCATTAATTATACTCGCATTTGTTAGCATAGGTATTGCTTTAACTTCTTTATACTCATGGATAATAATAAAATTAGAATGGAAAGCCATTGTTTTTTTTATTGGATATATCGTTATATTTATGCTTTTACAATCACTAATCAGTAAGAGTAAAAATAGAATAGTAAAGACAATTAATTTTGCAATTTCTTTACCAATAGTAATTACTAAGATATTGTTCAATTTAATGCATCCAACAATAATAGTTTTAATGAGCTACATGTGTCTGGGGGCATATGCATTTGGAGTACCTATAGTAATTGTGATAGTTTTAAACTTCTTGCTTGGTCTGAATATTTCATGGGAGACTATGTTTTTCATTACACTTGCAGTAGGTTCTATTATCAGTGTTCACGGGGCAAAATTTATTCATTGGATGATAAAAGAACACTCTCCATTGAAGAATTGGGAAAACCATAAATATGAAGCTGTTCAGACTGAATTAGCTCTCTATGTTATCAATAAGAATAATGTGAATTTTCTTATTTATTTAGCATACTTCTTATTTCTCTCTATATCAGGATTAATGCAAATACAGTATAATGAACCACTGATAACAACTAATATTGATAGTGCGATATTGAAAGCTTTTCTTGTTTTCATAGCTTTCTCAAATATGGTCAATAAATCAAAAGATGTCGAAATAAAGACAAAACCATTGTTAGACAAAATGATTAGATTGATAACGACACATGATGAATAATAGATTTTGCTATTTCGTAATATGATAAACCATAAATTTACTATAAGTATTCATTCTGTAAATAGACTTTCCGAAGTTGAATAAAACATTAACAAAGGTAAGCTCCGTATTCCGTCCGTTCAAGTCCAAGCCCTACGGGTTTGAAAGAAAATCTCCACGCCTGCGCTACGCTCCGGGTAGTATTTTCTTCCAAAGGCTTGCACAGACGGATTACTACACTGGTAGAGTTAATGTTCTTAGTCAGTTTCGGAAAAAATGTATTTTTTTAGGACGGTAGGTCATTCCTGTCGTTCCTTGTTGTAATAGGTCTGCAAAAGCCGTTCTATATCGCTTTCACGGTAGATTATTTTGCCTTTTATCTGAATATAAGGGATAACGCCCGTATCTCTCCATTCTTGCAGCGTCCGGATGCTTACTTTCAAATATTTGGATGCTTCCTGGTTACTTAGAAACTTTTCGCCGTTCAGGTGTGGTTTGCTTTCTTTTACCAGTTTACCGATACCCTCTAACATTCTTTCCATAGACTGAAAGAAATCCTTAATTATCTGTAAGCATCCGATAAAGTACCCGTTTTCTTTGTTATATTTTCATTGCACCTTTGCCTTTGCAATATTGCATGAACTTCTAACATATTTTCATTATGACACAAGAACAATTTAGCTCTTTACAGGAACTGCATCGTTTAAGCGGTCTGAGTCTTGTGAAATTTCTGCAACGTGAACATGTCAGTTACTCCACGTACAATTATTGGAAACGTAAATCTTCCAGTGTTCCCGATCACGAAACATCTGCTCCCCAATCAGTCTTAGCTCCCATCAGCCTCAAGTCCCCCTGTATTGCTTCCTCCTCTTCCGTTTCCGGAATGACCCTGTTGTTTCCTAATGGCGTCCGCGCCCATTTGGGTGCCGGTATGGAAGAGGCCGCTTCCCGTTTGATTAACCAATACACCTGTTGCCATGTTCTGTCTGAATGATACGATGCGGTATTTTCTCTGCCCCGGCAGGACTGATATGCGCAAGGGTATCAGTTCCCTCTGCGGTGTGGTACACGAGCGTATGGGCTGCAGTGTCAGGAACGGTGATGTATTCATCTTCATAGGCAGCAGCCGTAAGTTGATGAAGCTTCTCCATGCCGAGGATGGCGGTCTGGTGATGTATGTCAAACGCCTTGAAGCCGGTCATTTCAAGGTTCCCGAATATGATGAGAAGTCGCGCAGCTATCCGATGGAATGGCGCGATCTTGTCATTATGGTGGAAGGAATCCGGGAATCTCCCGGGCAGCGTTTGAGACGTCTGAGGGCGGAACGAAATGTATATACCGTATAAAAATAGATGTCGTATTCCTTGTCTGTCCGGGATATATTTTGTACATTTATAGTGTAATTAAAAGAAACGGATTATGACTCAGGAAGAGATGCTTTCACAGATGAACTCAATGCTGCAGTCCCTGCAGCAGGTGAACGCATCCCAGGCTGAGACCATCATCAGGCTTACCCGGCAGAATGAATCCTTACAGAATCGTCTCAATGAGCTGACGGCTCAAGTCGCATGGCTGAACCGCCAGCTTTTCGGTCACAAGTCAGAGAAACTCCCGTCTCTTGATTCCAGCCAGCCTGACCTGTTCGGTGACTTTCTTCCTGATAATGCGGCTGAACTGGAAAAAGCGCGTGAAGCAGCGGTGCAGACCATCACAAAAGAAACGGTGGAGAGCAAGAAACGGGAACGGAATAACCGCAGGATAATGGAAGGTCTTCCCGTACTTGAAAGGGTAATCATCGAGCCGGAAGACATTGACCTGGAACTGTACAGGAAGATTGGTGAGGAAGTGACCCGTGTGGTGGAACATAAGCCCGGACAACTGTATATAAAGGAGATTGTACGCCCCAAGTATGCCCTTAAAGACAACACTTCACTTCCACCCCTCGGCAGAAAAGGAGTGGAGATAGCAGCCATGCCGCTGTTGCCTATATACAAAGGGATAGCGGGGCCTACACTTTTGGCGGAGATACTCCTGCAGAAATATGAGTATCATCTTCCCTTCTACTGCCAGGTGAAACAGTTGCATCACCTGGGCTTCAAGGCCAGTGAAAGTACCATAGACGGATGGTTCAAGCCTGCGGTTGAACTTCTCAAGCCACTTTACGAGGTACTCAGGCAGGAAATCATGAAATCCGACTACATACAGGGGGATGAAACGACCGTACCTGTACTGGACAAGGCAGGACATCAGACCAACAAGGAATACTTGTGGATGGTCAGGGCAGTAGTCGAACGACTGGTGCTTTTCCATTATGACAAAGGATCACGGTCAGGTACGGTGATAGGGCAACTGGCTAAAGACTTCAAGGGTTATTTCCAATGTGACGGCTTTGAGGGTTACGAATCTGCTTTCAAGGCCAACCCGAACGTGCGCCTTGTTAACTGCATGGCTCATATACGCAGGTATTTTGAGCAGGCACTTGCTGAAAACAGACAGATGGCGGAACATGCCTTAAAAGAAATACAGCTTCTATATCGCATAGAACATGACTGTGACCAGATGCAGCTTACAGAAAATGAACGAATGGGAAAACGTCAGGAACTTGCCGGCCCCATTATGGATGCCTTGAAGCTATGGATGGAAACAGAAGGGATAAAATACAGCCCAAACAGCCTGACCGGGAAGGCGATAACCTACGCCTATACCCGCTGGGAGAACATGATGAGGTATCTGCAGGACGGACGTATCCATATTGATAACAATCTGGCTGAAAATGCCATCCGACCAATCACACTGGGTAGAAAGAACTACCTGTTCTGTGGAGACCATCAGGCGGCCGTCAGCATGAGTGTCGTCTGTTCGTTGCTGGCAACGTGCAAAGCGCATAAAGTAAATCCGCGCACGTATCTGAATGACGTTATAGCAAGAATGCCATATATGCAGAAGGCAAATTATGAGGAACTGCTACAAATGTTGCCACACAAATGGAAAGAAAGGAATAAAGAATGATGGAGATACAACCATAGATGGCTGCTTAACTTGAAAGGAGATACAGCCTTTTTTTTATAGTGTACTTTATCGGATGCTTACAATTATCTCACTGTTGCCGTTTATCAGTTCCATATTGTTATATCGTTTTATTGGTTTATAATTGGTTTAAATGATGACAGGCACACACCTTGTCAGTTACGCAGATACTCGACATAGTAAGATAAGAAAATACTATCTTTGACCGCATCATAGCTTATATAAAGCCGTTTAAAGGCTGAAACGATGAAGTAACGGCTATCTTCTTTCTGTATCTCGTAAACGGCTGGTTTTGCCTGTCCGTTATCCGATAAATGGAGCATCGAAAGGAAATACTTTCTCTTGCTTTGGTATATCATCACCGTAGGATGAAGATTTAAACTTTCCCATATTCCGACAATAACAGACAATTTGAATGACTGGTTTACTCCTGTATTATTTTCTTCTTTCTTTTTCATAGGGCAATATTTATTTATTGTTTGATTTATAATTCGCTTTCTTGTTTTCCGTACATTCTGCAATCAGTCTTTCAATATCGGCAGATTTATAGTACAGTTTATTACCGATTTGGGAGTAACCCAATTTGCCACTGTCCCGGTAGTTCTGCAAACTTCGGATGCTGATACCGAGCAGGGCGCACACGTCTCGACCTGACAACCATTTCTCCGGCTGGTGGGTATTCTCTTTACAAATCCGTTCCACCTGACTGATGAAACCGGAGAACCGCCCACATACTTGTTTAAAAGTCTGTTCCTCAATAGTTACGATATTCATACGTCTTTTTCTTTTGGCTGGTTGAATATTCCTTTTTTTATTTCTTTCCGGTAGAGAGCCGAAAGGACATCATTGTGCGCACCTAAATGTTCTTCCAGTACGTTATCAATGAAATTTCCGATGCTTACTTGTTTGTTTGTAATCACGCCTACAATCTGAACGATACGTTTTTGTATCTCTCCGCTTATGTACACGCTTTGACGGTTGCAAACCGACCGTTTTTTAAGGAACACCGATTTATAACTTTCCCGTTCCTTACTTGCTGTTTCCTGTAATGATTGTTTTACTTCTTCCATACATTTAATTTTTAATGATTTATAAATAAGTTGATTGATTCCCGATACTGATTGAAAAAATGCAAGCCAGTTTTATAACTATGTCCCTTTATCTTTAAATAGCTTTCAAACATGGTTTAAAACTATATTCAGACCTTGTTTTACTGTCTTATATATTGCCACCACTCAATCATTTTTCAGCAAAGAAAGAGGTAAAAACAAACGCTTTTAAAAATGGGGTTACTTTGTCTGTTTATGTCACAATTTGGCGCAACCGCCTATATTTCGGGAGGGAATTACTGTCTGTAATTTTGCAACTGATAAACAGACAGAGGATAAAGCCAAACCGCTTGCTTTTGCAATCTGACTATAGGGAAGATTTTTGTTATCACATGATAACAGCAAGTTGTGTTTTGAGGCCCGCGCTTCGCTTTTTGTGCCTCAAAACCTTGCCACCTTTTAAGGTGGTTGGTTTTACTCCGAAGTCGTAAAATCAGTAAATAATTATCATTATGGAACAGAAAAAGAAGCCATTTAACAAAGGTGGGCGCAAGCCTAAACTTGACCCACGAACACACCGCTATTCTCTTAATTTAGACGATGTGGAGAACGCTAAGTTCTTAGCCTTTTACGACCAATCAGGCTACAAGGTAAAGGCGCATTTCATTAAGAACTGTATTTTCGGGAAATCGTTTAAGGTGCTTAGAATTGATAAAAGCAAGGTAGATTATTACATCCAACTCTCCCAATTGTTTTCACAATTCAGGAGCATAGGCATACTGTATAACCAAACGGTGAAAGAACTCCATTCCAATTTTGCGGAAAAGAAAGCACTTGCCTTGCTTTACAAACTGGAACGATATACTGTTGAACTGGTAAAGACGAACCAGCAGATTATTGCGCTTACCAAACAGTTTGAAGCATCTTATAGGGAAGAGGGAACAATATCAGCAGGGAAGTAAATACAGACTTGCCAAAAGAAAAACATCCCGAAACTGCCACGTGTACAGCTCCGGGATGAATTTCACTCTTACTTATTCGCTCCGTGTTCTTTCTCGAACTTTCGGAGCGTGCCCACATCGAACCGTTCCTTTATGAACTCACGCACATCGGAAGCCCGGTAGTAGGCTTTTCCGCTAATCATCATAAAGGGTAGCAGTTTTTTGCTTCTTAATCTCTGTAATGTCCGGGTACTGACTTTGAACAGCAGGCATAAATCCTGATTATCCAAAAGTTTGTCATTCGGCATTACTTCTGGGTTGGTTTGCAAACTCTTTACATCTTTGCCGACTTCTTCCAGTTTATCAAGTAGCTTTTGCATCCAGTCTTTGAACTCGTAACTATCTACATACATATTGCTTCATTTTTCAGTTTATACACTAATGCTTACCAATCGATTGATGAAGCAAAGTTCGGAAAAGGGAAGCAAAGAAAATGGGGGAATGGTACACCTAATCCCCCATAAATAATTTGTAGTACGGTGATTATCAATATAACAGAAAATTCCTTTTTACAAATGGTTATAACCATTATCTCTGCTCTTTTTTATAATAGCGACTTTCAAGCTATCTAAAAATTCTGTTATTTTAGTAGGTTTCCTTTTGATAACCGCAATTTCTTTTTTGTATATATCTCCAAAATTAATGTTGAACATCTTTTCAAAAATCCGGGCAACATCACTTAAAAATATGTCCTTGTTATCAATCCGAACTATTCCATCTTTGATGTAAAAAATACCACAAACCAATTCCATTATATCTACAATTTTAATAACCTCATTGTTTAAGTAGAATGGAGATTTCCAATCAGATTCTATATTGATGAAAAATTTTGGATATTCCATTTGGCGATAGATTAGTTCTTGTTCCATATTTATTAAAGACAAGAGTTTATCAAGATATATAATTTTCAGTTTACTATTTTCAGTAGGAGAAGTTTCTTCTAATGCTTTTATTGTTCCAAAATCTATATAACTCATATTTAATTGCCTGATACGTATTTTATTATCGTGCTCTTTATTGAGATAATCGAATAAATCTTCAACAAATTCAAGATATGCAGAAGTTATTTCTTCTATCACAGATTTTTCCTTTTGGCAAGGATGCTTTAGCAATTTATATATTTGCTTTTCTGTTAAATCCCATTTTGGCATAATCTTTCTTAGAAGAAAAAGTGTAATTGTTTTATAAGTTTTTTGCTATCTTCTGCCATTTTTTCTGCCTATGTTTATAAAATTTAAGCGTCCACCAAGCGGCAAGAGCTGTTAAACCACCTGCATATAAATCAACCATATCTGTATATCTTGTTACATTAGGAGAAATTTCTTCCATGTTGATATAATGATTCCATATAGTTACTTTTTTATTATACTCATTTGTTACTATCTCTCCTGTGCTTTTATCCATTTTGATTACGTTTATTGTATGTTTTCCTACTGGAATAAATCCATGTAGGAACATTTTAAAGCAAAAAGATTTCCCTTCTTTCCAAGTAGGAGAAGTATTATCATAAGATACAAAACTGGCTTTTGGCTTGCAAATTTCTCTTAAGGTATCAATATCCTGAATTTTACACCAAATATTTTCCCTGTTAGCTTCAAACTCAGAAGTAACAACTACTCTACGTCCTACAACCTCTTTTCCGCCACGTGTCATTAAACAAATTTTCTTTATCATACTACATGAATTAAAATATTAAACATCTATTTATCTTATACTTATACTGATTTCATTATCTTTGTGCAAAGATAGAAGCAATAGACTCTAAAGGCAATAGTCATTTATAATGAGAGAACGTGCAAATATCTAATAATCAGATATTTTTAAAATATGATAATTGAGGAAATTGAGAAGCAAATAATAAACTTACTCCCGACATCAAACATACTACTTGATGAGGTAGACTATTCCATTCTCGAAGAAAGGAAAAAGGACTGGAAAAAACTCTCGGAAGTTACGCACAGTATTGTGTTGGCGTTTGATTGCTACACTAAAAAATTTGTATTTGTTTCTGATAACATTCCTGAATTATATGGGCTTGATTCCCATAGATTGTTTATAGACGGGCATCAGCCAGTAGTAGAGGTTATACATCCAGATGATATATACTACGGATTAATTGTAAGAAAGAAAATCTATTCGATATTGAGTTCGTTCTCCAATGAAGAAAAAATGAACTATAAAGCCATTCATGAAATGCGGGTGAGGAATCTACGAGGTGAATATATCCGTATAATAGAGCAGGAACAGGTCATTGAGTTGGATAAATCAGGCAATATTTGGCTTATGCTGTCGGTTATTGATGTTGACGCAAGCCATGAATCAGAAATTATTAAAAGCCACCTATATAACTTTAAAACTGGAGAACAGATTTTTATAGATTTATCTGATACATTGGATGAACCTTTAACAAATAGAGAGTTGGAGGTTTTGCGTTTGATGAAGCAAGGCTTGTTAAGTAAAGAGATAGCAAACACTTTGAAAGTTAGCATCAATACGGTGAATACTCATAGACAAAATATATTGCAAAAGCTAAAAGCCAATAATTCGATTGAGGCTGTAAATTTTGCTCAAAGGTTAGGTTTGTTCAATAAGTAAATATCATATAATAGTAATAAAATGGAAAATAAAAATGTTACAATAGTAGATTTGTTTATAGATATTCTGTCTAAAAATAAAGATACACAATCGCAAAACATGGTAAAATGTTTAAAAGTTTTCATTCGCATTCCTGAATGCGCTGAATTTTTAAATGTTATTATTATTAATGCAATGGGATATAAATCTCAAATAAAATCTACAACGGTAGATAAAGCTGTTGAATGTATAATTAATCAGTCTAATAATAGAGTAGATGAAGATAATTCCCTTGATGAACATCAAAAACAGCAAATTAAGAAAGATAATGAAATCATATTAAGAATGTGTGCAGACATCACCAAGAATAAGTTAAAGGAAACTGAACAACTTATTGAAGATTAATTTGCCTAAAAGCAGAAATACATTCTAAATATTACTATCTTTGCACCAACTCAAACAACCACCGCAACACCAAGCAATCTAAAGAATTGCGCACGTGGGGTTATTAGTGGGAGAAAGATTTTAGAGATTGCTAAGATATTGAGTATGTGAAGAATAAAACTAAGGTTCATCTTCCGTACGCACCGCGAAAGCAAATAGTAAATTAAAGCAAAGCTCTGAAATTCAAGAAATTCAGAGCTTTTTTCTTTTTCTTCACTTCATTTAAAACAGAGTTTAAGTAGGCGATAGATGTGCCCATTCAAACTCTACAATGATTTTTTAACCAATCATTTTATTCAAATGTAACATTCATCTTCAATTAAAGGTACCTATACTAAGCATCTGTTTATAATTGAACAGAGACTACAACTGCATGTGTAAAATAGGATATTCCTTACCTTCTCCGTCCAAATTCGACCTTTTATATATGTTAAAACCCATATATTCATAAAAACCGACAGCTTGAACATTTTGCTCATTCACATCAACTTTAGTTACTTGCAAATTATCTATGGCATAAGTTATTAATTTTTTTCCGATTCCTGCGCCTCGATACTTATTGTCAATAAATAACATTTCAAGATTTCCTTCTGCAATTCCCATAAATCCGATTAAGATTCCCTCTTGTTCAAATCCGAATAGATTAACATACTGAAAATATACCGGAAGTCGTTCCTTATAATATAGAAAATCTTCCTCTTTAAGAAAATCATGTGTACTCAATACTGCACTTTCCCAAATTTCCATCAAACGTGGATAATCCGTAACTTTAATTTTTCTAATCATACTTGTAATTGCAATTTAAAGCCGCAAAGTTCGTTACTTATACATTCAAAACACTGAACCTAAGTTAAAAAATACGTTTACGGATTCTGCTTAGTGCTTGCTGTGTGATACCCAAATAAGAAGCTATATCTTTTAATGGTATATAGTTTAATGTAATACCATATTCTTCCATCATCTGTAGATAATACTGTTCAGGAGAATATTTAATCAAGTCGATATTTCTTTTCAAAAGTTTATTCAACAATATAGCATTTAAATCTTCAAATACAGTTTTTACTTTAGGGATAGCGGTATATAGTTCATTTACTTGCTTCTTGTCTATTCGGTAAATAACACTATCTACAATTGTTTGCACATTAAATGCAGACCTAGTTTGTAATGTAAAAGATATGTTTGACATTGAAAACGTACCCTCTTTACAAAACCAGAAAGTTTGTTCTTCCCCGTTATGATTTAAAAGCCAACAACGTAATATTCCATCAAAAACGAAATAACTATACCTCTCTGTTTCTCCTTCCTTAATCAAAAATGTACCTTTACTAACTAATATTCGTTCAAAATATTGGTCGAATAACTTAAACTCCTCCCAATTAAAAATATTAGTACTAAAATTAAATTCTTTAAGTAGTTTTTCTAAAAGCATAATCTAAATATGATTCGTAATATACTTACTCATTTAATATATTCACTATTACTTCCGCCCTATTTAACTTCTCATATTTAGTGAATATATTTTCAGTAGCCATTTTTATATTACTCCTTTCGCCCACTCTCCGGCCTGCTTGACACTTCCGTTCAACAATCGGCTTTCTCCCCATACGATTTTTGGATAAAGTTTCTTGAGTTGTTTTACACTATTAGTTATTGAGCTTCCTCCGGAAGTAGCAAATGGAATAACGGTTTTACCGGAGAAATCATATTTCTCAAGGAATGTATTGACCGGACGCGGACATAAATTCCACCATATCGGGTAACCAAGGAATATCATGTCGTAATCTTTCAGATTAAGCGCTTCTCCCCCCAATTCCGGACGTGAATTTTCAGTCGTCATTTCAATTGAACTACGGCTACTCTTGTTGTTCCAGTCGAGATCTGCCGAGGTATAGGCTGTAGCGGGAGTTATCTGATAAAGTTTGCCGCCAACCGTTTTTGCAATGGCATCGGCGGCTTTTTCTGTAGTTCCAGTACAAGAGAAATAGGCAACCAGGATTTTCTTATCGGACTGTACATTAGTATCCGCTGTCTGATTCTGCGCTTTTGATGAGCAGCTAAAGCAAAGGAGACTCATAAATATGAATATAATCTGTTTCATTTTATTTTGATTTTAAATATTTCTTATCATTAATTAGTTTAGACATTATCACGATGGAGTAACCCCACAGGCGTTTTCATTCTTCCATTACTTTGATAATTGCCCATATCGTCCATCAAACGATGTATTTCTTCTGTATTAAGCGCTTTGCGCGTCTTTACATATTCCTTAAAATTCCTCGGTAGTCATATTATTTCCTTTCAAAAGATAAAGCAGGATTAGCAAAAATCATCGTTTAGTCTGTTCGAGTTTGTTATACTCGTCATCTGTGACCGGCTCAAGCCACTCATTGGAAGTGTTTTCACCGGAAACTTCGAAAGCCAGATGAGCAAACCAACTGTCGGCAGCAGCTCCGTGCCAGTGTTTCACATTGGCAGGAATATGGATAACCGTACCAGGCAGAATCTCTACCGCCGGTTTACCTTCTTCCTGATACCAGCCTCGACCGGCTACACCGATAAGCATCTGTCCGCCACCTTTCGTTGCACGGTGAATATGCCAGTTATTGCGGCAACGTGGTTCAAAAGTAACGTTAGAGATATTCACCTGCTCGCGCGAAACCGGAGCAAGATAACTGTTACCAATAAAATACTGTGCATAGGCTGTATTGGGTTCGCCAATAGGGAAAATCATCTCACGCTGGAAAGCTGTTTTGGCATCCTCACCAACAATATCTTCAGACCATACTCCTTTTGCCAAATTGAACGCTGCCCACGCTTTCGGCCAACCTGCATAGAAACCTATATGAGTGATAATCTCTGCGATCTCCGTGCGGGTGATGCCGTTCTTCTTCGCCGACTGAAGATGATAAACGAGCGAATTGTCCGTGATTCCCATACTGATAAGGGAGGTAATGGTTACTAAACTGCGGTCACGCAGACCGAGTTTGTCAGTGCGGCTCCAAACTTCTCCAAAGAGAACATCGTCATTAAGTTCCGCAAACTTGGGGGCAAACGTTCCTAACTGGTCGCGTCCTGCCGTCTGTACTATCTTTTCTTGTGCCATAACATTGAGTGTTAAAATACTAAATACTGAAAATAAAAGGAGTTTATTCATAATCATTTCGTTTATTGAATGAAGTTATTAATGCAATTTGCGGGGTTAAGCGGCATTTGGTCAGAGAGTACGAGAGTCTTAACCATGTGCAGCGTTCCTTGCTTGTACTTTTGAAAATGCTCCGATGCAATATGAGATTTATAAGCCTCCTGACTCGCGTAAGTTTCAAGAATAGTTATCCTGCCAGGATTCTCTTTTTCGCTGACGGCATACATAGTCAGCACTCCCGGTTCAGTACGCAAGGAGACTTCACCCACTTCGGTCGCATATTTCATATATTCTTCAAGATACTCCGGATAAACCTCGATTTTCGATAGCCGCACAATACCGTCAGCCGCCATAGGTAATTTGGCGCACATACCAGGCTGCTGTTTTATATCCTTTTTCCCTGTCATACTGCATGATAACATAACGAATAAAGACAAAACACTTAGAATTGTTTTTATCATCATCTTCTATCTTTTCATTGTTAAACTTCTGATTGCAAATTTACTGCGATAAAACGAATGGAATTGTATATCAATTACGGATTTTTGTACCCAAATCCCCGATTCTGTAATAAAGCCGAATAAAAATCAGATATTAGAAGTAAAGTTATTCATCTGTTTTGAGACCGATAAGCTACTTTTCTCATCAGACTCTTGACAAATGACTTTTTATGTTGTATCTTTGAGAAAAGAAAAAGTATAAACAACATGAAAATAGAAAGAAATAATCATACATAAATCATAAATAACCTGGTATTTTACAATACCACTCCTATACGATATGGGGCAATAGTCGAATGATTATTGCCCCATTTTGTTTATAATTCAGCTTAAAATCTCTCGTCTGATCCTAGAACTGTTCTACAATAGTTTATAATAAACTCGAATACCGTTTTACTAAAACTATCAAAAAGTTTATTATAAACAGAATCCGGGTTTATTAAAAGCCACGTTACCTTTTGTCAAAAATAGAGTAAACAAGATTTCTAAGATTCACCATAAAAGATCTACTACAACCCAACAAGTAATATAAATACACAATTATTCATTTACGTCTTTTTTTACACGATCGTTTTCCTCCCTCACATTCCATCTTTCTTTTTTCCCAATTCGTTAATTAAATCAAAAACTTCAATTACGATTTGCCGTATCTACCATATTTTTACATACATTTGCGTCTGACACAGATGTCAAACACGAGGTCTAATTTAAGATATTTGGTATATGAATGTATATAAAGTGGGTTTAGATATAGGCTCTACTACCACTAAGATGGTAGTATTGGATAAAGATGGAACTACAGTCTTGTTTTCCGGATACAAAAGGCATCAGGCAAAAATACAAGAATGTTTACTCGGATTTCTTTATCAAATAAAGGAACAGTTGGGTGATATTCCTTTATCTTTCCACATTACGGGCTCTGTTGGAATGGGAATTTCAGAGAAATGCTCTCTGCCGTTTGTGCAAGAGGTTGTAGCTGCAACAAACTATGTGTGCCGGGAGCATCCGCACACAGCCACTATGATCGATATTGGAGGAGAAGATGCGAAAGTTGTTTTCTTTCAGGACGGACAGGCTACAGACCTGCGCATGAATGGAAATTGCGCCGGCGGAACCGGGGCTTTCATTGACCAGATGGCTATTCTGCTTGGAGTCTCCATCGACGAATTGAATGAACTAGCACTTCGTTCCAATCAGGTATACTCTATCGCTTCACGCTGCGGAGTATTCTGCAAAACGGACATACAGAATCTGATAGCCAAAAATATATCTAAAGAAAATATAGCAGCTTCCATTTTCCATGCAGTAGCCGTACAGACCACTGTCACACTTGCACGCGGTTGCAATATCGTAGCTCCGGTATTACTCTGCGGTGGCCCATTGACTTTTATTCCGGCCCTTCGAAAAGCATTTGCCAACTATCTGAATCTGTCACAAGATACAGATTTCATATTACCGGAAAAAGGAAATCTGATCCCTGCCTGGGGAGCAGCATTGGCAGAGAACAATGAAGAAAGTATTCATCTCTCCAACCTGATACAGGTAATAGAAAACAAACTAAGTGTTACCTCACCTTTCCAGAGTGATCTTTCTCCTATATTCGACAGTGAGGAAGAATATCGGTCATGGAAAAAAGAAAAAGACCAGTATAAAATTCAATATGCCAGTCTGCGTCCCGGATTACAGGAAGCAACTATCGGCATAGACTCCGGCTCTACTACCACCAAAATCGTAGTACTCGACAACAATCATCGTATCCTTTACTCCTATTATCACGACAACAACGGAAACCCTATAAAAACAGTAGAGAACGGCTTGCAGAAACTATATGAAGAATGCCGGAGACGAGGAACTACCCTGCGCATAAAAGGAGGATGTTCTACCGGTTACGGAGAAGATCTGATAAAAGCGGCTTTCCACATGGATGCGGGAATCATTGAAACCATCGCTCATTATGCTGCTGCCAAACATATCAGCAAAGAAGTTTCTTTTATCCTGGATATTGGAGGGCAGGATATGAAAGCCATCTTTGTGAACGACGGAGTAATCAACAGAATCGAAATCAATGAAGCCTGTTCCTCCGGTTGCGGTTCTTTTATCAGCACATTTGCGCAATCGCTGGATTACAGTGTGGAGGACTTTGCCAAAGCAGCTTGTTTTTCGCAAGCACCATGTGATCTGGGTACACGTTGCACAGTCTTCATGAACTCCAAAGTAAAACAGGTACTTCGGGAAGGAGCGTCCGTAGCGGATATAGCTGCCGGATTATCTTATTCCGTTGTTAAAAACTGCCTGTATAAGGTTCTGCAATTAAAAGACACGGAGATACTTGGCGACCATATTGTCGTGCAGGGAGGAACCATGCGTAATGATTCCATCGTACGAAGTCTGGAAAAGCTGACCGGGAAACAAACCTTCCGCAGTAACTGTCCTGAATTGATGGGTGCTCTTGGTTGTGCCCTATATGCCAAACAAATCGAAAATGCCCGGGTGACGGAGCTGAACGAGATGCTCCAATGGGCGCAATATACTTCCAAGCAACTTCAATGCCGGGGGTGCGAGAACCAGTGCGCCATTATGCGATATACGTTCAACAATGACAACCATTACTTCTCCGGCAACCGATGTGAAAAGGTATTTTCCAATAAAGGAAGCCATGCGGACAAAGGCATCAATACGTATGATAAAAAGCTGGAATTATTATTCGACCGGAGCGCAGACATTCCACAACCCCTATTTACCATAGGCATTCCACGTATTCTGAATATGTATGAGGAATACCCTTTCTGGCATACCTTATTTACTGCTTGCGGCATTCAGGTACAGTTGTCGGCCCCCTCTACATTCAGCAAATACGAGACTGCTGCCGGCATGGTGATGTCTGATAACATCTGCTTCCCTGCCAAACTTGTGCACAGTCATATCCGTAACCTGACACTGCAAAACGTCAACCGGATATTTATGCCGTTCGTTGTTTTCGAGAAAAAGGATAAGCAACAGCAAAACAGCTATAATTGCCCCATCGTTTCCGGTTATTCGGAAGTCATCAAAAGTGTACAGGAAGAGAATATACCGATAGATGCTCCGACTATCACCTTCAAAGATGAAGCATTGCTGTATAAACAATGCTATGAATATCTGAAATCTTTGGGTATCAGGGATGAGGTATGCAAAAATGCCTTCTCACGCGCATTACAGGAACAATATGCTTTCGAAGAAAAAATTGCTGCCTATAATCAGGAAGTTCTGAACGAGGGACGGGAAAAACACAAACTGATTATCTTACTCGCCGGACGCCCTTACCATAGCGATCCACTGATACAGCACAAGGTTTCGGACATGATTGCTGCGATGGGAGTTTATGTGATAACTGATGATATTGTCCGCCAGCAGGAGATTTCATTGGAAAAGACTCATTACCTCTCTCAATGGGCATTTACCAACCGTATTCTGAAAGCAACCAAGTGGGCGGCAATGCAAGAGGGTGACATACAATATATGCAGATGACTTCTTTTGGCTGCGGTCCGGATGCTTTCCTTATAGATGAAGTACGTAACTTGCTGAAACGATACGGCAAGAATCTTACTTTGCTCAAGATAGACGATGTTAATAATATCGGCTCCATCAAATTACGAGTCCGCTCGTTGGTGGAAAGCTTGAATTTCAGTTTGAAACATTCTCAAGCGAAAGATCCCGAGCCATTTGTTTCAACTGCTCCTTTCACCAAGAAAGACAAAAAGAAGAAAATCCTCGCTCCATTCTTTACGCCTTTCATTTCACCACTCATTCCATCCATCATGAAAGTGGCCGGATATGAAATGGAAACGTTACCGTTGAGCGACACCGCATCTTGCGACTGGGGATTGAAATACTCCAATAATGAGGTATGTTATCCGGCAACATTGATTGTCGGCGACATAGTAAAAGCCTTTAAAAGCGGACGTTATGATCCTGCCAATACGTGCGTTGCCATCACACAAACCGGTGGACAATGTCGTGCCAGCAACTATATTTCACTGATAAAAAAGGCATTGATTGAGAATGGATACACCAATACACCGGTGGTATCACTTGCTTTCGGCAGTGGTATTGAAAATGAGCAATCCGGTTTTAAAGTAAACTGGCTCAAGGTTTTGCCAATCATACTTGCGTCTGTGTTATACAGTGATTGTATCGCTAAATTCTATTATGCAGCCGTCGTTCGTGAGAAAGAACGGGGACAGGCCGCCCGTCTGCGCGATCTTTATCTGGATACAGCACAGCCCATCATCCAGAAAAATAAACCGGAGGACTTGTTGAGTTACTTATATCTCGCTGCCAGAGACTTCAACAAAATCTGTGAACAGAGATCCTGTCACAAAGTAGGTATTGTTGGAGAAATATTCCTGAAGTTCAACCCTTTTGCTCAAAAGGACGTCACCTCATGGCTCATCAACCAGAAGATCGAAGTGATTCCGCCACTGATAAGTGATTTCTTCATGCAGGGATTTGTCAACCTGAAAGTGAGACAGAACCAACACTTGCAGCGAAAACTCACTCCCGACTTTGTTATCGACTGGTTATACAAGAAAGTCCAGAAGCAGATTAATAAAGTGAATGAAATCGGCAAAAATTTCAATTACTTCACGCCGTTCGAATCAATCTTTGAAAAGGCAGAAAAAGCTAAACAAGTCATCTCCCCGGGCACCCAGTTTGGAGAGGGTTGGCTGATATCCGGTGAAATACTATCCTTTGCTTCCCAAGGAGTCAATCATGTCATTAGCTTGCAACCTTTCGGATGCATTGCCAATCACATTGTAGAAAAAGGAATAGAAAAACGTATAAAATCGCTGTGCCCTCAAATGAATATACTATCTTTAGACTTTGACAGTAGCGTCAGCGATGTGAACATAACAAACAGATTATTACTTTTTATTGACAACATAAACAACTAAAATTATGGCTACAACGGAACATAGCGATTTAGAGCAGCAAATAATAAAAACTGCCCAACAACTTTTTATAGAAAAAGGATTTGTGGAGACCAGCATGAGTGATATTGCTGCAACGGTAGGAATCAACCGGCCCACTTTACATTATTATTTCAGAACCAAAGATAAGATGTTCAAAGCCGTGTTCGGCTCGATAGTCATGTCTTTAATGCCGAAAATACAGGATATAGTAAAACAGGATATCCCATTTATGGAGCGACTAAGCATGATTCTGGATGAGTATATTGAGCTTTTCACAAGTAATCCCTGTCTTCCCAGATTCATTTGCGGAGAAATACAGCGTGATGTAAACCACTTGCTTGCCACTGCAAAAGAACTTCAGTTCGGAGATGCTTTATCCCAAGTGAAAGACAGTATACTGACAGCAATGGAAGACGGTAAACTTAAAAAGGTTCCGATACATATTGTATTTCTGACTGTCTACAGCCTATTGAGCTATCCATTTCTTGCCAAGAACCTGATAGTATCTTTATTCTTGGAAGATGAAGCCGCTTTTGCTGACTTCCTGCAAGAATGGAAACAAAACATCATCAACCAATTGCAGAACTTATTGTGTTATGAGGAATAGTATAGATACTATATAAGGAGGTGTGTCATAATGAATAATAAAACGCAGATTAACGCAAATTATCGCAGATTATTCCAATTATATTGATATATTAATCAACGACTTATAAAATTATTTCTGCGATAATTTGCGTTAATCTGCGTTTTGACACACTCCGTTATTACCATTCCAATCACCCCATCTTGCACCTTATTCGACCACAAAATCTTCCGATTTAAAATTACTATAGAAACGTCCTGAAATAGCAGTAAACTTCAATACACAGTAATCGGGATCCGTCACTCCCTCCGGATAATACATGGTATCTCCCTCCTGCCAGATCATCTCTTTACTGGCACTATCCGTCAAGACATCCATCGTACCGCGTAGCATGACACCTCTAAAGAATCTCGTATCACAGAAGTAGATACACGCATGGTTGTTCTCACGGTATTGCGCCACACGCATGGACGAAGTATTTGTTGTCAGATAAATAGTTTTTATCCCCTTTCTTTTTCTGGGTTGCAGCATTGCTTTGATGGTAGGAAATCCTTCACCGTCTATCGAACCGATAAAAGCTGTTTTCAGCTTATCAATCATGTTGCCTACTGTTTTTTCCGCGTCTCTCATCATTTTACTTTTTATTATTGGTTTATTATCTGATGCGAAAGTAGAGAAATGCCAGGAAAGCAATGCAATAAAAAGAAAGGTAGAAATAGCACTTTTTACGGTTTGTGTACTTTACGATACAATAACGGAGTCTCTCCCGTATGCTGCCGGAAGCTACGGATAAAATAAGAAACCGTTGAAAAACAGAGTTCAAATGCAATATCAGCTATAGGAAAGTCCGTATAAACAAGCAGCCTCTTAGCCTCTTCCATCACCTTGCTCTGAATATATTGTTTTGCGCTGATTCCCATGGTCGAGGTTATCATCTCATTCAGATAATTAGGAGTAATGCAGAGCTTATCCGCATAATATTGAACCGAATGTTGCTCTTTTGCATGTGTAGCAACCAAATTCATGAATTTACTTACATGATTATTGGAAACTTCCCTACTTCTGCCCTCCTCTATCGAAGTCATTTTAAGGTAAGCACGGTCCAGCAACATCAGGACTTCATAAAGCAATGCTCTCAAAACGTGTACATCGCCCTGTTGATACGAATCAATCTCCATCTTTATATCATGCAAGGTTTCAAGTATGCGTGTATAAAGCTCATCAGACAAATGTAGTAGCGATGAAGAACTTTCTATCTGAAAAAACGAAAGATGCTGTACAAACAAAGAATCTTTAAAGAGGAAAGACAAAAATTCTTCTTCGAAAATCAGAGCATACCCATTGGTGATATGATGAGTATCCCAGTTCCGGATTTCCCCCGGTTTAGAGAAAAGAACGTCACGAGGAATTGCTTCATAGGTTTGGTTATTGACTGAAAAAGCTCCCTTACCTTCTGTTATAAAAGTAATATCATAATAATTTAGAGTGTGGACAGCACTTTTAGCCAGGAACTTCTTCACATACTTCAGTTCTACTACATCGACCAAAAGTTCACTCCCATACTTATGCTTATAAAAAGTATATCGAGGTATTGAGTTTTTCATTCAGAATACAAAAATAGTATTCCTTACCAAATAATCCAAAGACTTTTCAAATTCGATTCGATTGAATAAGCCATGAACCATCTGATAAGGAATACATAGAAAAATATGTCTAGGTTATATTTCCTATTTAGAACTTCCGGCCAGATATCCCAAACTGGTCACATCTGCCCCAAGTAATGATTAATGTGCTTCAATGGCACCCTGTACAGAATATCCGGAATTTCCGCCAATAAAGAGAGGTACCTTTCCCTTACTGTCAGCTTGCGGGCATTCATATCCTCTTCCTCTTTAAAGTAAAACTGATACTCCATCAGTTGACGGACCAGATTCGCAAATGAAATTGAAGATGCACACAACTCTTCAATCTCCTCTTCACTGATGTAATAAGCAGCACATTTCGTCAGTGTCTTGATAGAATACTGACTTGAATTATAGCATAACACAGCATCACCCGCAGAGAAAAACCGATTGGTTCTCTCTTCTCCTTCATGAGTGGTATATGTATGCAAAATACCGGAAACAATAATGTACAAGCTCTGTTCTGGCAATGTGGCAGAAGCAATCGTTTCTCCTTTATCCAGATACACCATTTCCATTCGAGCCAACAGCTCTTTCACCTCTCTTTCATCCACCTGATACTCAAAACAGAGTTTCTTCAAATAAGCTTCCATACAAAATAGATTTTAGTTAATATATGTCACTTAAAAACACCTAATTCGACATAGCAGGCATCATTGTGCCTCTCAAATATAATTTCCTTTGGGTATATCGTAAATACCAGATACAAATCAATAATGAAACGACCGTTGAAATGGGTGGAGCAAATCCCATGATAAACAGCGACGAGCTATCTATCTGGCTGAACCAGTATGACAACGGTATACGGAACAGGAAAGTGGCTATCAGACTGTGAATCATCGGGAATAACGAGTTTCCTTGTCCGCTGAAATAAGAATTAATGCAGAACACGAAACTAACCACGATGCAGTCGATGCTATACCCTCGCAAATAATCTGCCGCCATTGCCACCACAGCAGCATCTTTCGTAAAGAAAGCAGTAAGAGTCTCCGGCAGGAATTGCGAATACACGCAAACCGACACACCGAAAACAAGAGCAATCCCAATCCCCGAAGCCAGACATTTATTCATTCTCTTGATAAGTCCCGCTCCATAATTCTGTGCAGTCATGGTTGCCACAGCCGATGATATAGCCATCGGAGGCAGCATAGCAAACACGATGATTTTCTCAACAACACCCAAAGAAGCAGATGCAATGACTCCCATCTGATTGACAATGACAGTGATAATCAGAAAAGAAACATTGATTAAAGCATCCTGCAAAGCAATAGGTGCTCCCAACACCAAGATCTTTTTAGACAGATTCCGGTTCAATCGAATATCTTTCCGTGAAAAGTCAAAATGGAATCCGTGCCGGTATAAGAACCAGAGCGCTATTCCAAAGCTGACTCCTTGTGCAGTTACAGTAGCGATAGCCGCTCCCGTAGCCCCCCAATGGAAATAACCGACCAATATAAAATCGAGCACTATATTTATCACACATGCCAGCCCAACAAAATAAAGTGGTGTTTTAGAATCACCCAGTCCACGCAAAATACCACATACAACATTATATCCCACTATAAACAGAATACCCAGAGAGCATACCAAAATATAGCTTTTCGTATCTGCCATAGCTTCTACGGGAGTATGCATCAGTTCTGCTATCCGACCATGAAAAAGTACCATGACCAAAGTTAGCACTACGCCGGTTATTGAAAACAACCATACGGAAGATCCGATAGTAAAAGCTACTTTCCGATTGTCTTTGGCTCCGGTAGCAATAGCAATCAGCACTGTTGTCCCGGTAGTAATACCCAGAATAATACCTGTTATTGTCTGCATCACCTGACTACCAATAGCTACGGCTGCCACACTTGCCGAATCATCATATTGTCCGACAACGAAAAGGTCAGCCCCGCCATAAAGTGCCTGAAGTACATTAGCAATTAAAAAAGGTACTGCAAACTGCAACAATACCTTCGGTACGCTTCCTTGTGTCAAATCTAACTCTTTCATAGTTTCTTCGATACTTTTCCTCTTTATCTTATTTTGTTACAACATAAAAAAAGTGCCGGACAAGCGAATGATTTGCACCATTCATCTTATCCAGCACTATAATTATTATTATAGCACCCTCCGATGAGGATTTTTATGCCTGTCCCTATTTCAGGGCTGCAAATATGGGCTTTGTTTTCATAATTACCAAATTTTAACCGGTTTTTATTTTCTTATGGAGATGTAACTAGCTATATATCAACTATTATCAGACGAGGTTTGATCTATAGGATCTCCGTTAGAAAAACGAAAGAAAGCTGCCAACCGATCCGGATTCAGCGTATAACGTGCGCGTTCTTTTAATAAGGGTTCCGCATTCATTACGGCACAAGAATGAGAAACCACGGACATCATCGGCCAGTCCTTTAACGAATTTCCTACAACTAAAGTGTGTTCAGAAGCTAAACCCAAAGCCTTACATAACTGAAGCACCCCCTCTTTTTTACTCGCTTCAGGATGAATGACTGTTATCAGCGGAGCTTTATGAAAGACCTGGCAGGGATTTTCTTTCAACCGGGTAAGAATAGATTCTCTCTGTTCTTTATCACGTACCAATATACTATACTTGTAAACCACTCCTTCATAACTATGAATAGTAACTTTTGACGATTCTCCATATACCTCCGGATATACTTTCACCGGCAAACACTTAATCTGCCGCGAATAAGATAATAAACCTCCATCTGCAAACACTCCTCCCCTGAATAAATCGAAAAGAGCCTTTCCCAGCTTTTTCTTCGCCTGCTCCATCGACAGAGAAGTGGCAAGATATAAGGAAACGGACTGTGCCATATATCGCAAAGCGTTAGCATAACTTTCAGGAACTTTTCCCTGTGAATCAGTCAGTGTTCCATCCACATCGAAGAAAACAGTCGTAATAAGTGGCTTGTCAGGTATTCGCCAGAACGCCTCTTCTCCCATGATTCGATGTAAAGGGTGATTGTTCAGGTTACTAAACGCAATATAACAATCACAAACCTTCCTCTCGCAAGATAGCGGCACAACAGCTCCATCACCTTGATAAAAATTACCAATCTTCACCCGGCTTCGGGGACAAACATACATATCCCCTTTCCAATCGATAAAACAATTATTCCTTCCTCCTGCGCAAACTTCCCATTGTGCCGGAGCATTCTTCAAGTCATACTCGAAAAGATTATCCAGTTGACTGAAAAACTGAATATCTTCCTGACTTAATGGTGTCCTTAACCCTTGCATAGCATTAATGAATAAATAAATATCCGGCAAAAGAGTATTCCGTAAATCATTGAGTACGGCCTTTGCAGAGGGATTTCCTACCGCTCCGACACATACCTGTATTCCCGCATGATGGAGTATATGAATCTGATGTGCAAATTTCTCTACCGAAGTCATCTCTGGATGAAAACTGGCCCAGAGCCTTATCTTACTTATCATAGTGGGAGTCACACGAATCTCATCAAGCCAGTGTTTAGCCGGAAAAGAAAGGTTAGTCTGACAGGAAATTCCAGCCACCTGTGGCAATGCTGCCAAATGCATCATTCCTTTCCGATAATAACGATGGATCAATGCTTCACCGTAAGGAATAATAAATAACTGCAACGGCTCCCCTTTCCATTGTTCAATAGCTGCTATAAAACGATTCCATGCCTGTTCATCCTGGGTCGTATCTGCCAGATGCGACTTCTTGCCGAAAGGGCAATAAGAACAGGTATAGTTGCAACTATTCAATTTGCCGCGATAATATATACGCCTGAAGGAAAGTAAAGAGCCTTCGTTTTCCATTTCTATTTCGTTCAATAAGAATAAGTTTCCATCAGTTCTCTTATTTCAGGAGTAATGAACAACTGACCAATATAATCGGAGTATGCCATTCCTTCGGAAGTCAGACAAACACGACCGTTATCCGTATTTTCTATCCATTGCCGTTCAGCTAACTGTCGGAACAACGTCACATTATCCGGTGATTCTCCAAAGCGACGCTTATATTCGGTCTTGTCAAGCCCCATATAATACATCAGATTCTTAATGATAAAACGTTGCCGCCGTTCTTCCTGCGAAAGAATAAATCCATTACGAGCCACTGTAAAATCAGTAGTGCCCATATAATCATCTATCTCTCCGGCAATACAACGCTGGCAAACAGTATACCGGGTGGCATAATGCAAATTACCCAGGTAACTGCGTCCCCCGGAGCCACACGACAGCATCACTTCATCCCCACATGAGATTTCCGCATCAGTAGACGGATGATGAATAAAACGTCGCATCGAAGTTTGTAGAAAACCTCTGTCTTTCAACAAATCACAAGCGGCACAATACATCTGAAAACAGACATCGTCGGATTCCCGCTCCGTGATAGCCGTTCCCGGTCGTACATATAGCGGATAGATAAAGAGTTCGTTAGGCTGAAACAGAAGAGCCTGTTCCAATGAATAAAGAAAACTGGCTACAGTTTGTCCTTTGATTCCGTAAATCAAATCAATATTAAAAAATGGGAATTGCCTCTTCCGGATAGCCTCCAGCGCCTGATTAATCATGTCTTGCCGGGGACGTCTTTTCAAAGCTGTTAATTCTTCGTCAAGGAAACTCTGTACGCCAATACTCACACGAGCTACTCCTGCTTGCTTCAACAAGTCCAAACGGGTAGGATCGGCATATTCCGGCGATGTTTCTACGGAAGTAAAGGTATGTGAAGGATGCACTCCGAATAAGGCAGCCGTATCCAATAGGTATTCCAGTTGAGGAACAGTGAGGAGCAACGGTGTGCCTCCTCCAATGGCGAAACTATCAAATGCCAGTCCGGTAGTGAGTGGAGACAACTGTTGCGCCTGCTTGTGAAGAGTTTCCAAATAAGTTGCGATATAATCCGCACGATTTGTTTGCAGAGAAAACAGGTTGCAATATCCACATTTATGACTACAAAAAGGAATATGGAAATAAAGCGATGCTTTCTGTCCTTCCACCTGTTTCAGGTAAGGAACCAGCGAAACCGGGGACGGAAAAGAACGATAAGCAGTTTTATGTGGATAACTATACATATAGTCTACATATCGTGGTAGCGGTTGATTCATTTTTTCGTTAAAATAAAGTGTTTGTAAGGGACTGTATAAACCGTTTCGTGGGATATGCAATGATATTCATATCCATCCTCTCCATAGCAAGTGCCATGATCGGAAAGAGCAATCACCAGCGTATTTCCCCGCTTCTGAAAGGCCTGAAATAAACGGGGTAGCTGACTGTCGACATATTGCAGCGCGGCAGCGTGTGATTCCTTATCATCCTTCATCTTGCCTTCCACATAATGACAGTTCGGATAATGAATAGCAGAAAAATTGATATACATAAAAATCCGTTTGTCCTCCGGATAGTTTTCGAGTTTCTTCAATGCAAAATCAATTTGTTTTTCAGTACTATCGGGTGCCGTGCATCCAAAGGTCGGCAGCCAATAACTTTTAGTAAAGTAACCGGGAAACACACGCCCCAGTTCATTACGCTTGCTGAAGAAGTTCACCCCTCCTATACAAATCGTTTCATAACCTACATTGGCAAGGCTTTGCACAAAAGTTGCTTCCGTAAACGGATAACTTCCCGCAGGCGGAATACGTCCCGTACCAGCTTGCACAGGGAAAAACAACCACTTACGGCTGCGTAGCGAATGAGGTTCCGCCGGAGAAGGCAGAAATCCTGCAAAGATGGCAAAATGAGACGGGTAAGTAAAATTTCCCGGCGCATGTCTTTTTTCCCATTCTCCTCCGTGACTGTTCAGTACCGGTGTTCTTCCTGCCTCTTCTTCCTCCTTGCTGACATCATAACGCAAGGTATCAAAGCAAAGCATCAATATATCATGAGTACCCACCACCTGATTCATATCCAGATCCGGATTTTGGGTCTGTTCGCCAGCCGGCAGTTCATCTATTTGCATGGTTATATCTCTTTTTTATGTTTTTTATCTGTTGAATATAAATAGAATTATGAGCAAACATATCCTGATACACATGATCTCCCTGTCCGTTGACTTCTATTATATAAGGAATATCTGTTCCTCTCTCTATCAGTACATCCACTCCGGCATATTGCAAATCCAAAGATTGAACCGCTTCCTGACACTGAAAATAGATTTGTTGCCGCACTACTTCCGGCAAAGACAATTCGTTCCACCAATGTGCCTTATTGTTCAGATGCAGATTGGTTATGCTTCCTTTACTGCATCTCACAACGATATAATCAATTTCAGATTCCCGACACACTACACGAAGATCATAATTCTCTCCCTGCAACTGCTCTTTAGGAATCCATTCTTCTAAAATAGCTTCTGTTTGCATCACAGCTTCCGCCAACGGGATCATCTCTTTTTCCGTACTCAAACGGTTGATACGTTTAGTGTTATGAATGACTCCATCCACTTGTTGCAAGGTAGTATAGACTACCCATTTATTCCGGTTGGGTTGATAGCGAACAGCCATAATACCTCCCGCCCCCGAACCGTAACGGGGTTTCAAAAAGCATCCTCTACCGCAATCGGCAAGAAGCTCTCTCAACTCATCAAAAGAACGGGGAGAAGGTAACATCGGAGTCACTTTCAACCCTCTGTCCATCAACACTTGTTTAGTTTCCTTTTTATCAAGAGCACGTAATAAAGCATGGGGAGTATTCAAAAAGCACACGTCATCAGATAACCTCATCTCGCCTAAACGTTGCAGTGTCTCCTTATATGCCTGATTCAACAGCGCATATTTCAGGAAATTCGTTTCATCGCTTACACAAGGTTCCAGTTTGATAACTGCCTGCCGTAGTTGCGGCAAGCAGTTAAAAAGTTCCCCGTAAGTCATAAAACGAACTTCCACCTGCAAGTGTTTGCCTGCTTCAATAAAGTATTCTATACGTTTGGACAGAGAGTTGCTGACAACGATTATCTGCATCTCCTATTCTGTAATCATCGGGTAATACCACAATTCACCATCATATTCATCTGCCTCTTCAGTTTCAGCAATATCTATTTTCATAGGGAGACTCTGCAACTGTTTCTTCATCTCCTTGCTCAAATAATTATAGCGCATATTGATAAACTTCAAATGAGCGATCTTATCCATATTATCCAGCAATAATTGGGCACCTTCATCTTTGAGAGTACCAGCCGAAACATCCATTGTTTCAAGTTGGGGAAGAATATCCGACTCCAGGAACATTTCTACAATCTTGTCCTGTTCTTCAGAGTTGACGATCCCCAGATAAGTCAGCTTCGGGAAACGTTCTTTGGAGAACAACGGACGGAATATCTCAATATCAGCTTCAAATCCATAATCTTCCACACCAACATATAGAATCAGTTTTTCCAGATTGGGGAAATCAGAACCAAGAATATCTTCTACCACTTCGGTAGGCAGGCCACCACTGATAATTTCGAGTGACCGCAACTCCGGCCGTGAAGTCTTTCCCAAACGCAGATTATTGGTTCCTTTGATTTTCAGATCTTTCAATTTAGGCATGGCATCGAGCAGCGGACTAATATCAGCTTGTTCAATCCATGAAATCTCCTGTTCTTCCTGCTCAATATCTCCCCAGAACAAGCCTTCTATTTGTGCGAACTTCTCCTTATTTTCAATCATTCCCTGCAATAAGGCAGAACAGTCGCCACCCTCATAATCCCAACAACCGATTGTTATTTGTTTATATTCAGAGAGATGTTTATCTTTCAATATCTTATCCAGAAGATTCACATTGTTTTCATACTCATCATAACTCAAAGTATATTTCTTGGCTTCCACTTTCATTTCACGTGCAGTTTCTTCAGCAGTTTCTACATACCCTTTTTTGGTCTTTTCCGCAATCAGTTTGCTGGCTGCTTTTTCAGCTTCTTCAGTCGTTGCGTAGTTTTTCACTTGTGTTTGTCCGTCGGTCCCCAACTTACCATAATTTACAGTAACATCTGTTCCGACTACCTCTATGCTCCAGAATTTCTGCGATTTAAAATCTTGAAAAACGAATACTCTCTTCATAATACAGTTTTTAATGGTTGATATTTGCACACTCAACACAGAACGCGCATGAACAATACCTGCAAAAATAACCATTTTATGTAATGTACAAAGAAATCTGTTTACTAAACTTTCAGAGTATTCAAAAATACAACCCAAGATATGCAACAAAGACTGCCTTTTGGGGCAGCCTTCATTATTCTATTTCTGTAATATATCAGTTTAATCTTCAATAGTACATATACTTACACGGTTCCAATCCGGTTCAGTAAACATATCGCCTACACCCTGACCTTCAGCAGTGATACGAGATGCACTGATTTTATACTTGTTGACCAAGATCGTTTTTACAGCTTCTGCACGTGCTGCGGCAATTCTGGCATTCACTTCAACACTACCTTCCGGAGAAGCGTATCCCTTAATAACCACTTTAGAATCAGCATATTTCTTCAGGTAAGAAGCTACACGTTCCACATTAGGAAGTTGTGAAGCGTCAACTGACGATTTACCTTGTCTGAAAGTAATGATAGATTCGGGTACACGGGCGGTTTTCACTACAGTCTCCACCGGAACCACTTTTGTGCGGCATGCTTCAAGTTCTTCCTGCAATCCGTTGATACGTTGGTTTGCATTGCTGATCTCACCATCTTTGTTGTTTACATCTGCACGAAGTGCATTGATTGAAGAGTTCAGTCCGTCAATTTCGGCTTGATTATATACTCTCACTTTGGCAAAATGATGTGTTCCGTTACTTGTCTTAAAGTGATATGTCAATCCGGCTGTCAACTCAAAACCTGCGTTATTAGCATTGAAACGGCTCTTTGTTTCAGGGTAAGTACCTTGCATATCATACACAATGGCAGGTTTGATTCCTAATGTCCATGCTTTACTTTCACCCAAGTTGAAATTGAAATTCAATCCCAAACGCGTAGACCAGGAGTTCTGATCGCCATCGCCATTCACATAATAATGTAACCAACCCATTCCGGCCACAGCTTCCACTTCAAACAAACGAGGTTCGCCCGTGTAACTTGCAAATAGATTCATCAAATTGACTTTACCCAATACGCTGACATCCGAAGCATCGAAAGCCGTTTTACTGGATGTGGTATTGATATATCCCATTCCTTGGAATCCCAAACCGAAGATAGGAGTTAATTGCTTTGAGACTCCCACTCCAAAAGTGGGACGCATACCTTTAAAGAAAGCACTGTGAGTAAGGGGAGTAACTCCACCGGCATTTACTCCGACAGACCAATTATCTGTAAGTTTGGTACCTTCTACAACTGATTGGGCATTTGCTACTGTAAAGCCACCCAATATAAAAGCTAATAAAATAATAGATTTTCTCATATTCATAAGTTTTAAATGTAATGTTTTATCTGCTAAATCATTAGAAATGTATTGTTTGTTCATGTCTAACTTTCTAGTTCATTTTTTAATTCGTTATTCACTTTAAACAACATATCATATCAAAAATTAGTTCGCAAGCCATGAGCCCTATTAACATCTATTATGCTTTCGAAAAATCTAAAATATGGAAACATCAATGCAAACGCCTCATTCCCTGAAGAGAAAGGGATCCCAACATCGCTAACCATTATGCATCTTGTTTCATTATTCTACACTTTCATTCATCCATCAGGCAGGAAATACATAAACCGGACTCTACTAAAATACGAAGAATAGAACATAAACGGAAAGTTATCAGGTTGTTAATGCCATATATCGTTCTGATAAAGAGCGAATATTTTTCTTCCTTTTCAATTGGAATCTTGATTTAATTTCTAACTTTGCCGCCAACATCGGTTTCCGGAATGGCATTATCACCAGACGGAATTAAAAGGGAATCCAGTGAAAATCCGGAACTATCCCCGTAGCTGTAAGTTTTATCTCTCTCATAAAAAAGAGAAATGTTATGGCATTCATTTGCCACTGATTCATGAAACGGATCGGGAAGGCGCCACAACAAAAACAAGTCAGAAGACCTGCCGATAAAATTTCCGTTATTCCAGGCTTTCGGGTGAAAGGCAATAGAACGAATCGTACAGGTCCATTTTATTACAAGTCTCCAGAAATTGTCGTGCATGAATAACTATGTAGGCACTAAATCTATTTTGTTAATTCTTAAAATATAGGTATGATTAGTTCGGAGATATTCATTATCAAAAGAGACGGAAAAAAAGAAGCTTTTTCCCTCGACAAAATCAAAAATGCCATATCCAAGGCATTTTTATCAGTAGGTAGTTTTGCTACGCAAGATGTGATAACCAATGTGTTAAGCCGTGTCAGTATCAGTGACGGAACAAACGTAGAGGAAATCCAAAACCAGGTGGAAGTCGCCTTGATGGCAGAACATTATTACAGCGTGGCCAAAGCGTATATGCTGTATCGTCAAAAACATTTGGAAGACCGTGAAGTCAGAGACAAACTTAAATTCCTCATGGATTATTGCGATGCTTCCAACCCTGCCAGCGGTAGCAAGTACGATGCCAACGCCAATGTGGAAAACAAGAATATCGCCACGCTGATAGGAGAACTGCCCAAATCCAATTTCATCCGCCTCAACCGCCGCCTGCTGACAGACCGTTTGAGGGATATGTATGGTAAAGAGGCTTCCGACCGTTATTTGGAACTCCTGAATCATCACTTCATCTACAAAAATGATGAAACCAATCTGGCAAACTACTGTGCCAGTATTACTATGTATCCCTGGCTGATAGCAGGAACAACAGCAGTAGGAGGCAATTCTACCGCCCCGACCAATCTGAAATCCTTCTGCGGAGGATTTATCAACATGGTATTTATCGTATCCAGTATGCTAAGCGGCGCATGTGCCACTCCTGAATTCCTGATGTACATGAACTATTTCATAGGTTTGGAATACGGACAGGACTATTATAAACACCCTGATAAACTGGCAGACTTGTCTCTGAAACAAAGATCGATCGATAAAATCATCACAGACTGTTTCGAGCAAATCGTATATTCCATCAACCAGCCTACGGGTGCCCGCAATTTCCAAGCAGTTTTCTGGAATGTGGCTTATTATGACAAGTATTATTTCAATAGCCTTTTCGAGCACTTTGTTTTCCCCGACGGAAGCAAACCCGACTGGGGTTCGCTTAGCTGGTTGCAGAAGCGTTTTATGAAATGGTTTAATGAGGAGCGTACACGCACCGTTCTGACATTCCCTGTAGAGACAATGGCACTCCTGACCAAAGACGGCGATGTACTGGATAAGGAATATGGCGACTTCACCGCTGAAATGTATGCCGAAGGACATTCATTCTTCACCTATATGAGTGACAATGCCGACTCTTTGAGTAGCTGCTGCCGTCTGCGTAATGAAATACAGGACAATGGCTTTAGCTATACATTGGGAGCCGGAGGAGTCTCTACCGGTTCGAAGAGCGTGTTGACCATCAATCTGAACCGTTGTATACAGCATGCTGTAAAATCAGGTATTCTCTACCCTTTCTTCCTGGAAGAAGTAGTAGACTTGGTTCACAAAGTACAGCTTGCCTATAATGAGAACCTGAAATTATTGCAGGCAAAGGGTATGTTACCTTTGTTTGATGCGGGTTATATCAATATGAGCCGCCAATATCTGACTATCGGCGTGAACGGACTGGTGGAAGCAGCCCAATTTATGGGAATCGACATCAACGACAATCCGAAATACGAGGCTTTTGTGCAGGAGATTCTCGGCATGATTGAGAAATACAATAAGAAATATCGTACCAAAGAAGTACTTTTCAACTGCGAAATGATTCCTGCCGAAAATGTGGGTGTGAAACACGCGAAATGGGACAAGGAAGCCGGATTCCAGACTTACCGCGAATGTTACAACAGCTATTTCTATATTGTAGAAGACAAATCGCTGAACATTGTCGATAAATTCCGCCTGCACGGGCATCGTTATATCGAGCATCTGACGGGTGGTTCGGCTTTGCACATGAATCTGGAAGAGCATCTTAGCAAAGAGCAATACCGGCAGTTGCTTCGTGTTGCCGCTACCGAAGGTTGCAACTACTTCACATTCAATATTCCGAATACAGTATGTAACAAATGCCATCATATCGACAAACGATATTTGCATGAATGTCCCGAATGTCACAGCGAGAATGTGGATTATCTGACCCGCGTCATCGGATATATGAAACGTATCAGCAATTTCTCCCAAGCACGGCAAAAGGAGGCCGATTTAAGATATTATGCTTCGGTACGCTGATTATGATATTGTTTTTCAGGAGATACCGGATGAGGTAACATTAGCCATCAACCTCTCCAACTGCCCCAACCATTGTAAAGGGTGCCACAGTGCATATCTAATGGAGGACGTAGGAGAACCGTTGACGGAAGAAAGTCTTTCTACCCTGCTCGGTAAATATGGAAAAGCAATTACCTGTGTCTGTTTCATGGGCGGTGATGCTTCACCCGCAGAAGTGGAACAATTAGCTGCTTTTTTACACAAGCAGACCATCACTCCGGTAAAAGTCGGATGGTACTCCGGGAAGAGCAAGCTGCCGGAGCACTTTGATGTATCTCATTTCCAATATATAAAGTTGGGACCTTACATCGAGTCTCTGGGAGGATTAAAATCTGAAACGACCAATCAACGGTTGTACCACATAGAAAATGGAATAATGGAGGATATAACTTATCGTTTTCTCCCCCATCATTCCAAAAAGATTTCTTAATAAGAGAAACGCTCAAACGGAGTATGTTATATTTACCGTTTGAGCGTTCTTTTTTCTAACTACTTCTTTTCATTCGTATTTATGATTTCAGTACCCGCTTCAATCTGTTTAATCCTTCTATCAACCGCTGTCGCGGACACGCAATATTGATACGGATAAACCCTTCACCAGTCTCTCCATACAGACTGCCTTCGTTCACCCAAAGTTTTTCTTTCTTCAACAAGTCTTTTACTATTTCTGCTGACGTTTGATTCAAGACCGAGCAATCCACCCAAACCAGATATGTACCTTCCAACATCATTACGGGAAATTCCGGAAGATATTCATCAAAATAACCTTTTAAATAGATGTAATTCGCAAACAAATAGATTTTAAGTTCTTCCAGCCATTCTTCGCCCTCATTGTAAGCAGCCATCAACGCCTCCACTCCGAAAGGATTCACATCACAAACTTCATTTATATTAATCGCTTTATCTATTCTCACCCGTACATTTGCATCTGCAGAAATAATATTGGCTATCTGAAGCCCTGCCAGATTAAAAGCCTTGCTAGGCGAAACAAAGGTTACCGAATTCATAAGAAACTCTTCTGATATAGAAGCAAAAGGAGTATATTCATGCCCCAGAAATACCAATTCACAATGAATCTCATCCGCAACCACAAAGACATTATTTCGAATACAAATCTCACCTATCCGCCTTAACTCTTGTTTGCTCCACACTCTTCCGGCAGGATTGTGCGGATTACATAACAACAGAAGTTTGACCTTCGGGTCTGAAACTTTCCGCTCCAAATCATCAAAGTCAATCTGATAGCCCCTGTTTCTATATACCAAAGGATTGGCAATCATCTCGCATCCGTTATTACGGATAGAGGAGAAAAAACAGTTATATACAGGTGTCTGCACCATTACTTTATCTCCAGGCACTGTCAATGCTTTAATCACAGCAGATATTGCCGACACAACACCGGTGGTATAAATAATCCACTCTTTTTCCATCCGCCAGGCATGTCGTCGAGCAAACCAATTTACAACTGCCTCGTAGTATGCATCAAGTACACATACATATCCGAAAATTCCATGTTCCACCCGTTTCTTCAGTGCCTCCACGACAGGGGGAGCCGTACGAAAATCCATATCAGCTACCCACATCGGCAATACATCCGCATCTTCAGCCGAATCCCATTTATAAGAATTCGTTCCTCTGCGTGGAATAATTTCATCGAATTTATACTTCATATTTCAATTAAAACAGGTTAGATCATCCCAAAGTTTCAATTCGCAATTTGCTGGTGATTTAATATTTTCGTCCAAAATGATTGCTCCGAAACTTTCGGCAACAATACTTCCCGTACGAGGATTTTTTACGCTATGAACGGGACTTTTAATCGTTGCCTTCACACTACTGTGTTCAAAAGCAAGGTCAGCATCTTCTGCCATCGTACAATTTTCCATCACCAGATCATGTGCGTAGCAAAGCGGTTGAGTCCCCGAAATCCTGCAATTTACCAAACGTAAGTTTTTAGAATGCCATCCCAGATATTCTCCGTTCAACTCGGAATCATAGACTGTTACATTTTCCGTATTCCAGAAAGCATCTTTGGAGTTGATAACTGCATTATGGATTTCTACATTCTTGCAATATTGGAACGAATAGTTCCCGTTTTGGGCATAGTTTTGTATCTTAATATTCTCACTGTGTATAAAAAGGTAATCCGCTTTATCAATCTGTACGTTCTTCAGCTCTATATTACGACAATACCAAAACGTTTCCAAAGCATTAGGCAACTGCACGTTTTCGAGTTTTATTCCGTCCATTTCACGGAACATCTTCGGTGCTTCTACCAAGGTATCTGCCATTTGCAGACTTTGAGAGTACCATAGAGCAGCACGGGCTCCCTCTGTAAAGAGACAGTTTTTCACAATGAATCCGTTGGTATGCCAAAAAGGATATTTTCCTTCAAAGCGACAGTTGATTGCTATAATATTACTACATTCTTTCAATGCAGATTCACCGGCGTGAATTGTTACATCTTCCAGTTGAAGGTCGTGGGTCGCGAACAGAGGACGTTCGCCTCCATATTCTTTATTTCTTATTTGTTCCATTAGTTTATTCTTTAATCTGTTATTTCAAAAGTTACATTTACGCCTCCTGAACCAAGGGCGGAGGCCAGTCCTGAAGGATTTGTTATACGTCCTAAACGGGTATAAGTATATGAAGTGGAAAAGGTTTCATAAAATAGGACCACACAAGTGGAACCGTAAAGCATCAAGTCACCTGTCCGAATAGTCCCGGGATTGGACGACGCTGTCGGCAAACCATTCGACAGATAATAATATTTTTCATTACCATGCAGTTCAGACATATCCACTGTCATAGGGAGTAGTCTCTTAAATGCTTTCGCAGTCTCATTATTTTCCAATGTGGCATTGAATGAAACAGGTCCGATTGTTATTTTAAGATTATTGCTCACTGGGGTATCATCGTTATTGTCGTCATTATCATCGGGATTATTGCCATTATTGTTACTGCCATTATCACCGGAACCAGAACCATTACCCGGAATCACTTGTTGACCTGTTCCCTGTATGGGTTCATCTTCGCTACATGATGCGGAACCGATCGATAATGTCAGCATAGTAAGAATTGCTATTATATAGTATCTCATATTTATAGTATTAAAACTTATTTCTTTAGATATTCCTTAAAGAAGGATTCCAGTTTATTAAATGGAATAAGGCTCACACGATCGTAAAGATCTACGTGTCCGGCACCGGGTACTATATACAATTCTTTAGGTTCGGCAGCCAATCGGTAGGCGTCTTCACTAAATTCACGTGAGTGGGCATTTTCACCGGTAATGAAAAGCATAGGGCGGGGTGAAATAGTCTCAATATCTTCGAAAGGATAGAAATTCATAAATTTCACATTACTTGAAAGTGTAGGATGAGTGGTGGTCATAGGAGTTGCTCCGTCGGGGGTAAATTCTCCTCTTTGTGTACGGTAGAACTCATAAAACTCCCGTTCAATCGGACTGGACTTTTCTGTCAGTTGATGTACAGTACCACCTGTATATTTAGTTTCTCCACCTAAAAATTCAGCATAACGCTGTTCTGCCGCTTCAGCCATTATTTGCTTTCTCTGTTCCAATGTCAATGAGTGTTTTAACCCATTACGGCTAGCCGTACCCATATTGTACATACTGATTGTCGCAATGGCTTTAAGGCGAGGGTCTATTTTCGCTGCACTGATAGCAAAACTTCCACTGCCGCAAATACCGATTACTCCAATTAGATTCCGGTCAACAAACGGACGGGTACCTAAAAAATCAACTGCGGCACTAAAGTCTTCCGCATAAACTTCCGGCAGAACAGCATTGCGCGGCTCGCCTTCACTCCCACCCCAAAAAGACAGGTCTATGGAGAGTGTTACAAAACCCCGTTCGGCCATTTTCGTTGCGTAAAGATTCGCGCTCTGTTCCTTGACAGCTCCCATTGGATGTCCGACAATGATTGCAGGGTATTTGTCCCCTTCTTTCATATTCTTAGGCAGAAACAAATTTCCGGCTACCTTCATTTTATACTGGTTGGAAAAAGAAACTTTCTCCACACTTACCAAATCACTTTTATAAAAGTTATCTGCATCTGTCTGTGCAGAAGAAAAACTAGTTCCAAGCATCATCATAAATACAGTTGTTAATAATAAAATCCGTTTCATATCTCTTATTTTTAATTATTAAAGAATTGATTGTCTACTTTCTACATTACAAAAATACGATGAAAGAAAGAGACCGTTTGTAGATGAATTACTGACATAATAACCCCAATTACGGATTATATTTTTTTATTATTCTGTTACAATATTGATATTAACCTGCTTCCGGATATGCGCTACGCGAACCCGCAGATAAACGAATACAATACTCGCAATCAGGAAAAGCAACGAGCCGAAAACAGAATATCGTGTGCCCATTTCCGTAATAAAAGTTCCGCATATACCTGTACCAATCGTTGTTCCTAAATTGGCTGAAGTCAGAAACATTCCATTGGCAAAGTCTGGAGCTTCGGGAGCGGCATCTGTTATCATATATTGCATATTATTACTTGCTATACCCGCCAATACGCCTAAAATAAGGATGACAATTACCATAGCTCCAATCCATTCTCCAACAATGAACAGACAGATATATGAAACCAATAACGCAAAAGGCATGAGGATAATTGAACGCCTGGCGTTTATTGATAGCAGTTTTCCCGCCATCACATTACCCACAATATTTGCCAAACCATATACGAGCAACACTGCACTTATCACATTATATGAGACCTCCGTTACTTTTTTCAGGTAATCCGACATATAGCTAAAGAATCCGAACATAGCTCCATTAATCAAGGTAACAGCAATAATTGAATACCACATCGTTGTTTTCTTCAATACGCTAAGCTGTGCACCATAAGATACTTTTTCTTTTACAGGCATGGAAGGGATAAACAGAATCGTAGCAACAAAGACTAATGCGTTTGCAACAGTGAAAAACAACATCGCCATGGAGAACGAAACTTCGCTGGCAATAAAACTAGTCACCGGAACGCCCAGCACCATGCCGGCGGACACACCGACAAAGACTTTAGAAACAGCCTTGGGAGCCTGTTCCTTGCTGACAGACGCCGCGGCTACTGTAAAAGCCATAGAGACATATACCGGATGCAGGAAAGCGGGAAGTATCCGAGCAATCAACAATACTGTGAAATTAGAGGTAAACATGGATATTACATTACTTATTGTAAACAATCCCAATGCCAGCAACATTACTTTCTTCCGGTTAATCCCCGAAAATAATAAAGGAGTCACAGGGGCTGACGCAGCCACCACCAATGCAAAAACACTTACCGTCCAGCCGGCTTGAGGTACGGAAACATTAAAAGTTGTGGCTATCAAGGGCAGGATCCCCACTACTCCCATTTCGGTGTTTATAATTCCAAATACACCGACCGTAAGGATAAAGACGAGCAAACCGCCCGAATTGAGTTTTAATTTATTTTTTTGTTCCATAGTTACTATATGCTATTTATAATTCCAATCCCATTTTATAGGCGTTTTCAAGATGTACTTTATCAATCTGCCGTGCCAGTTTCTCGCATCCGGTACAACCACCGGCACAATATAATCCCACTTCATTCCAACCTAACGCCTGATTGAGAAGACGAAAATATCGTATGGGCTGTTCGAAGGTCGTATCATTATCATCACCGGCTGTCATCAGCAATACCGAATCTTTTTGAGGATATTTATCATCGACAGAAATGGCATAAAGTCTATCAATGAACGATTTCAGCTTTGCTGTAATTGTCCAAAAGTAAAGAGGAGAAGCCATAACCACTGTATCACATTCCGCAAACAAAGGATATATATCCTGCATGCCGTCGCGAACAGCACACTGATGTGCAAGACGCTGGCACACTCCACATCCCCGGCACCCTTCTATCCGCATACTACCCAGATAAACCTTCGTCACTGAATGTCCGCGCTCTACCAATCCTTTAATGTATGCATCGGTCAGTCGGTCTGTATTGCCGCGTTTTGTGCCCGCACTCATTATTACAAATATCTTTTTCATATTTCCCTGATGTATTTTATCGATTAGCGAAGGAAGTGAAGTGTCTGTCGTTTCTTTACTATTCAAATACCGATAAATAGTCGTACCACCTAATAGTACGCCTCCGGTTGTTAGTAACACGCTTTTCAAAAAATGCTTTCTATCCATATTCTTTATTTTATTAATTTCCTCTGATTCATTAAGTTTTATTTAATATGGCAAAGGTCGGAAGAATATAAAGAAGCTGTTGTAGACGGATTACGGGTATGATAACCCCAATTACTGATTACTCATTTCCCCACTATGAAAACAGAGCATTTATCTGTATCTTTGTTACCGATCCCAAATACCAAAAGCCATGGATAAAGTTATAAAACTAGAGAATGTAAATCAGTATAACGAACTGTACGGGCTGGAAACATTGCATCCTTTGATTAGTGTCATCGACTTGACCAAAGCAACGAAAACAGTCAACCATATCCAGATGAACTATGGTCTTTATGCTCTTTTCCTAAAAGAGAGCAAGAGCTGTGACATTAAATATGGTCGTCAGTATTATGACTACCAAGAAGGAACCATTGTCTGTTTTGCCCCAGGTCAGACAGCCGGTGTAAGCACCATTGAAGATGAAATCAATCCGGCTGTTTATGGAATCGTTTTCCATCCGGACCTGATTCGCGGCACCTCACTTGGAAAAGATATTAAGAAATATACTTTCTTCTCTTATGCAGTAAACGAGGCTTTACATCTTTCAGATCAGGAAAAAGAAATAGTGATGGATTGCCTGAAGAAAATCAGTATCGAACTTGAGCATGGTATCGATAAACATAGCAAAGCATTAATCGCCATGAATATCGAACTGTTACTGAACTACTGTATGCGTTTTTATGAACGGCAGTTTATCACCCGGAACAGTGCCAATAAAGATGCTCTTACAAAGTTTGAACAACTTCTGGACGAATATTTCCAAGATCAACTTCCCATACAGAACGGTTTACCATCCGTGAAGTACTTTGCTGATAGAGTCTATCTCTCCCCCAACTACTTTGGTGATATGGTAAAAAAAGAAACAGGAAAAACTCCACAGGAACATATTCAGACCAAAGTAATCGAACTAGCCAAAGAACGTATTGTCGATACGGAAGAAACCGTCAGCCAGATAGCTTATTCGTCAGGATTCCAATACCCGCAACATCTCTGCAGATTATTCAAAAGACGCGTCGGATGCACGCCTAATGAATACAGAAATCAGGCTTTAGCATAAAAATATAGTCCCTCAAATAAGGGAACTGTAATATAGGTAAAACAATCCGTAATTCATATACAAACAGATTTCAAATCCTGCTATATCTTTGCAGTGTCATAAAGAAATAAGTAAAAACATTATTTAGAAAAACTGTTTGATATGTACTTAGAAAATATTTATTCTCCGGCAGATGTAAAGAAGCTGTCGGTAAAAGAGCTAAACGAGTTAAGTGATGAAATCCGTGTATCACTTCTACAAAAGTTAAGCGAACATGGCGGGCATTTCGGACCCAACTTCGGAATGGTGGAAGCAACTATTGCCTTGCACTATGTATTCAATTCTCCAAAAGATAAAATCGTATTCGATGTATCGCACCAAAGTTATGTACACAAGATGCTGACTGGCCGTAAAAACGCTTTTCTTCATCCGGAAGAATACGATCTCGTGTCCGGTTATACCGAACCACAAGAAAGCGAACACGACTTCTTTGTAATCGGTCATACTTCTACTTCTGTCAGTCTGGCCAGCGGATTGGCAAAAGGACGCGACCTCACAGGCGGCAATGAAAATATCATAGCTGTCATAGGCGACGGCTCCTTAAGCGGAGGGGAAGCTTTCGAAGGACTGGATTATGCAGCAGAGCTTGGCACCAACATGATTATTATCGTCAATGATAACCAAATGTCTATCGCTGAAAATCATGGAGGTCTATACAGGAATCTGAAAGAATTGCGTGACAGTAACGGTCAGTGCGAATGTAACTTCTTCAAGGCGATGGGACTGGACTATATATATGTAAATGACGGTAACGATGTACAGGCGTTGATTGAAGCATTCTCCAAAGTGAAAGATATTCAGCATCCGATAGTAGTACACATCAACACTTTGAAAGGTAAAGGTTATGCATGTGCCGAACAAGATAAAGAGACTTATCACTGGCGCACTCCATTCAATCCGGAAACCGGAGAAGCAAAAGTCAGTTATGAGGAAGAAGATTACAGCGAAGTAACTGCTCAATATCTGCTGAAAAAGATGAAAGAAGATTCTCGTGTGGTGACAATCACTTCGGGTACTCCTGCCGTTCTCGGATTCACTCCGGACCGCCGCAAGGAAGCTGGCAAACAGTTTGTAGATGTCGGCATTGCAGAAGAACACGCAGTAGCTCTTGCTTCGGGCATCGCAGCCAATGGCGGAAAACCTGTTTACGGAGTGTATAGTACATTTATCCAACGTTCATACGATCAACTTTCGCAAGACCTCTGTATCAATAATAACCCGGCTGTTTTGTTGGTATTCTGGGGTACACTGTCCGGAATGAATGATGTAACTCACCTCTGCTTCTTCGATATTCCGCTCATCAGCAATATTCCTAATATGGTTTATCTGGCACCGACTTGCAAAGAGGAATATCTTGCTATGCTAGAATGGAGTATCCGCCAAAATGAATACCCGGTTGCTATCCGTGTACCGGCAACAGATGTAATTACTTGTGGGGAACCGGTGGAGACTGATTATAGTGTTCTCAATCGCTATAACGTGACGCATCGTGGAGCGAAAGTAGCCATTCTTGCTTTAGGTTCGTTCTATGGATTGGGACAGTCGGTTGCATCACTTCTGAAAGAAAAAGCCAATATTGACGCAACACTCATCAATCCGCGTTACATCACCGGTGTAGACAACGAACTGATGGATGAACTGAAAGCAGATCACGAATTAGTGATTACGTTGGAAGACGGTGTATTGGATGGCGGTTTCGGTGAAAAGATTGCCCGTTATTATGATGCTACAAACATGAAAGTTCTGAACTTTGGAGCTAAAAAAGAATTTGTTGACCGATATGATATACAGGAGTTTCTCCGTGCCAATCATCTGACGGATGAACAGATTGTAGAAGATATCACAGCAGTGATCGGTTAAAATCAGACCCATTCACTATATATTCAGGTAGGTTGATGTATACGGTCTTTAAGGACAGTTGAGTTGCATCAACCTACTTCCATTTTTATTCAAATCAGCCAACTTATTATTTAGATTCATTATATTCACTATTCAGTTCAGTAATTCCCCATTCAGTTCAGCAATCCTTTCCGTTCAAATCAATAATCCTTTCCGATAATTCAACGGAGTCTGTCCCGCATTTCTTTTAAAGAACTTACAAAAACCGGCTGCATCACTAAACCCCAGTTTAGCAGCAATCTCGCCAACCGTAAATTTGGTAGAACTCAATAAAGTACGCGCTTCCATTACTAACAATTCATTAATAAGGCTATTGATAGTCTTACCTGTTCCAAGACGTACAATGCGTGCCAGGTACTGTTCACTAATAGCCAGTTTATCCGCATAAAAGCTCACGAAATGTTCTTCCCTGAAATTACGGGTAACGAGTGCATGAAATTCTTGCAGAACGTGATCTTTACGACTGATCTCTTTTTTGATAACGGTCTTTCGGGAAAGAAAATCTGCTATATCCAAAAACAGAGAATTGCACGCTGCCTGTATACGCCGGAAAAGGAAATGATGTTCAATATTCATCAGATGCATCAATACTTCCAGCTCCTTATGGATGATTTGAGCTTCATACTCTGTCAACTGAATCGTATATTGCTTATTCCGCCTCATGGTTGCCAACAGGATTGCCGTGATTTGTGTCAGATATGAATCGTCCGTCCGCATAGATTCGGAAAGGGCGAGAGTGATAAATTTAATATCCCGGCTTGAATAAAGATGTTCCGTGAGATAATTTGCTCCGTGAATAAGTAACATATTCGGTTCTATCGCAATAAACTCTCCATTCAGTAGAATTTCCGAACGGCCTTCAAGAACGAATATCATATAAAGCTCCCGATTGAAATAACATTCATTTGCCGGATAACTTCTGTCTTTATATTCACTCCGGAAACAGACTACCTCCTCTTTATAATGAGGAAGTTCAGGATGCTCCTTCAATAGTTGTGTATTATCAAATATACGAGATTTTACCATTTACACCTTTATTTTATGACGTAAAAATACGATTTGTTTCGGATATGACAAAAACTGTATGGAATTAGATAATCTATTTCAGAGTAAAAAACAGGACCTTTGCATATCCTTCTCAATACATGAGAAGGGAATCAATAGAAAGAGGTTAAAAAGACATGGAAATGAAAGAGATTTTTAAGAGGTATTTAGTGTTTGTTATCGGACTCTATTTTTTAGCGGCAGGTATCGTGTTGATTATACGCTCGGCATTGGGAACTACTCCCATATCGAGCATCAATTATGTGTTAAGTCTGAATAGTCCTTTATCGTTGGGTACTTGCACATTTATCATCAATATGGTGCTTATCCTGGGACAATTTTGGTTAATCCGAAAGAATAGAACCCGACAGGATATTATTGAAATTTTTCTTCAACTACCGTTCTCTTTTATCTTTTCGGCATTCATTGATTTCAATATGATGCTGACAAGCGAACTGCATCCCGCTAATTATGGTATGTCGATTGCTTTATTACTTACAGGATGCATGGTGCAGTCTATCGGAGTAGTGCTTGAACTGAAACCAAAAGTAGCCATGATGAGCGCAGAAGCATTTGTGAAATATGCATCCCGCCATTATAACAAGGAATTTGGAAAGTTCAAAGTTTATTTTGATATTACTTTGGTTACATTAGCCGTGATTCTCTCGCTGCTGCTGAATCAAGGTATTCAGGGAGTACGAGAAGGATCACTCATTGCCGCTTGTATAACGGGGTATATCGTCAGCTTCCTGAATCAGAAGATAATGACTAGAAAAACCCTCCATAGATTACTGCCGGTCTGGAAGTAAGCCCTATATCTATTTAAAATAAACGCCTTATAAAAAGAGTCATATAAAAAGGTCAATATAAGAAAATCACTATAAAAGAAAGTCGCTTCTCTGTTAGAATCTGATTGATTCTTTCAAAGAAGCGACTCTTTATTTTAGATATAATTATACTCGTATTTACTTCTTCTGACTATCTATCTCTTTCAGAAGTTCATCCACAGCCACCTTTAGTTGGGTATCCTCTCCTTTGACTACTGTTTCCGGATTATTGGCAACCTTTACATCCGGTTCCAATTGGGTATTTTCCAAATAACTGCCGTCAGGCAAACGATAACCGACGATAGGAATACCAAAGACCAGTGAAGGATCTTGTAAAGTTTCCCAAGACACACTTGTCATAGTACCCGGAACAGGCATACCGACAAGTTTGCCAATCTTTTGATGTTTATATACCCACGGAGTTCCGTGTGCATTCGAGTAGTTGGCCTCACATTGCAGCATAATGGAAGGTTTGTTCCAACGACGACTCGGCATATCACAGGCTTCACGTCCACGCACTACTTGTGTAAAATACTTCTGACCACTGAACAGTATTTCAATATCTTCATGCAGACGGCCACCACCGTTGAAACGGGTATCAATCACAATGCCTTCGCAGTTGTTATATTTTCCAAGAATGTCCGAGTATACAGTACGGAAGCTATCATCTCCCATCGACTGAATATGAACATATCCCAAACGTCCTTTCGACCATTTTTCAACATCTGCCGCACGTTGTTTTACCCAACGTTTGTATAACAATCCATTCAGTTGCCCGTTGGCGACCGGCATCACCACTTCTTCCCAACGCTCTTTATTTTGTGGATTGTAGATTGAAATCAATGTTTTTTTCCCTGCTTTATTATTCAGCAGACAGGTTATGTCATTATCGAGAGTTATCTCTTCTCCATTAATCTTTTCAATGATGCAACCAACCTTTACTTTGGTACGTGAATGATCGAACGGACCTTTTTCTATTACTTCGGCAATCTGCATTCCTTTTCCCTGATAATCCCAGTCGAACAAAAGTCCGAGATTAGAAGTGACATCTCCTTTTCCTTTGGGAGAATAACGTCCTCCGGTATGTGAAACATTCAGCTCACCCAACCACTCACTCAATAATTCTGCAAAGTCATAATTGTTATCAATATGAGGCAAGAACTTACGATAAGCATTAGTCATAGCATCCCAGTCAACCCCGTGCATATTGACATTGTAAAAACGTTTTTGATGTTGTTTGTACACATGGTCAAACATCGTTTCACGTTCGGCAGCCAAGTCCATTTTCATTTCAGCCTGATAACTGATGGACTTCAAAGCATCCGACTTGGCATCCATCTTTTGCATAATCCGGCTTCCCAACAAAAAGATATCTCCTTTTTTGTCCAACATCAACGATGCCCAACCGGTATTGAGTTTGTGCAGACGCTTCGTATCTTTTTCACGGAGATTCATTTTCCAAAGGTCATATCCACCTTCGAACGCGGAGAAATAGTAAAGATCTTCCCCGTCTTTTGAAAGTATGGCACTACCCAAGTCGGATGAATTGGGAGTCAGACGTACGATACGGTCTTCAATGCCGTTCAGCTCGACAAGTATCTCTTTTTGGTCTGCCTTATCCTCGGCGGACTCTTCCTGATCGCTATCTTTGCTGCTATCTACCTTGCTCTTTTCCTTGTCGGACTTGCCTTTGTCAGCCTTTCCCTTGTTAACATTTCCTTTATCTGCTTTTTCCGCCTTAGACTTCTTTCCGTCTTTCGTCTTCTCATCGTCTTTCTCCTTTGCCTTCTTCTGTTCCTTTTCAAATTCCTTGAGTAATTCGAAATCTTCCTTACTCAAACGGTAACGATCATAAGCATCCTGATTGAGAAACACCAACATCACATCTTGCTGCGATCCCCAGGAAGCGTGCGCACGCATACCATAGCGTTCGGTTTGGAAAAGAATAGCATTCCCATCGAGTACCCAACGCGGAGCACCACTGATATATCCACTATTTGTCAGATTAGTAATTGCCCCTCCCTGTGCGCTGACAATGCCTACATCCGAATAAGGATCGTGACGGTTACCTATAAATTCGAGAGTGAACCATTTACCATCGGGCGACCATTCGTAATCGAATCCACCTCCGGTGTTATACCATGTAGAGCCATCCGTTACCTGACGCACCTTCTTCGTCTTCAAATTGAGTACCATCAAACGATTACGGTCTTCGATAAAAGCCAATTCTTTACCGTCCGGTGAATATTGCGGATAAGCACGTTCTACCGTTTTGGACGGTAGTAATACTTCCTCTTCAATAAGAGTGGCATTAGGGAAATTCGGGTCTTCCTTACGACTTATTTTAGCGGTATAAAGTTGCCAGTTACCGGTTCGCTCACTGGCATAAACCAGTGTCCGATTGTCCGGAGCAAAAGAAACGGCAGCTTCTTTTGCCGGAGTATTTGTGATTTGCTTGGTGGTAGCATAATCAGTTGAGGTCACAAACACATCACCACGTACAATAAAAGCAACTTGTTTACCGTCCGGAGATACAGAAGCGGAAGTTGCTCCCTGCGAGAACTTAAGTGTAGCAAGCTGCTGCTCATCATCACGGACAAGTTCTACTTTTACTTTTTCCGGACGTGCACCAGACTTCTGTGTGTATAACTCACCATCATAGGTATAACATAAGGTACCTTTATCGCTGACAGACAAAAAACGTACCGGGTGAGTTTTGAAAGTAGTCACAGCTTTCACTTCCTGTGGGGTATTCAAAGGGAAAGTATACACATTGAAAGAACCTCCATCACGCTCACTTAAAAAATAGACAGCATTACCATCAGGTGCATACACAGGATTACGGTCCTCGCCTTCCCGGTTTGTCAGGTTCGTATGTTTTCCCGTTTGGGTGTTATATAACCAAATATCTCTCGTAATGGAAGAAGTATGATGCTTTCTCCATTCATCCTCAAACCCTTTACGATCCTGATAAAGAAAATTCTTCCCTGTTTTATCAAAACAGACCAGTTCTGCAGGAGTGCCCAGCACTTGCTCGGTACGTCCGCCGGCAACAGGAACTTTATATAATTCCGTCATTGCTCCTGTAGGAAACAGGGCACTGCCTACCGGATCCTGTATAGAGGCAGAGAAAAAGATATACTTTCCATCCGGAGTAAAAGCCGACGGTATTTCAGATGCAGAATGATAGGTCAATCGCCGAGCGGCACCTCCGTCAGCAGGCATAATGAACAAATCAAAATTTCCATTCCGGTCACTGGCAAACGCAATTTGCTTGCCATCGGGCGACCAAACCGGATTGGCTTCATAAGAGGTTTGTGTGGTGAGTTGAACAGCTGTTCCTCCTTGTGCAGGGACTTTATAAATGTCACCCTTGTAACAAAAAACAATTTCTGATCCATCCGGTGAAATACGTGCATCACGCATCCACAAAGGAGTAATTGCATAGCTGGATAATGCTGATAATACCAGCGCTAAAGAAGTTATTAGTTTCTTCATATCAAATTATTATAAATTTATTCCGATAAATCGGTTTGAATTAGTTTTCCCGTGTAATTATAAAATGTGCTGTCACCAAAATCTTTATAAAAGAAGGCATATTTATCCACTCCCGTACAATGACAAACGCCAATCTGTCGGGGAAGATATTCCTGTAAATAATCTGCAATGACCTGATATTTTTGTTTTTCCGCGTTATGGATATGAAAACCTCCCAGAAGTAACTTACAAGGAGATTCGGGAAAGACAGCCTGAACCGTACGCAAAATATTGGTTATTCCCCGATGAGAACAGGCACTTAATACGGAAAATCCTTCCGGTTCCACCAATACCACCGCCAATTCATCCTGAAAAGTATCCGGTATTTTGCATCCATCTTCTTGCTGAACCCAAAAACGTTCAAAATGGGTATCTTCCTGATTTATAATATCAATAGAGGGAAAAAGGAAAACTCCGGGAAGCAGTTCGGTCTGCTCTGTAATAAAGCGGAAACGGGAACGATCGAGGTTTTGTGTATGCATCATCCCGTTCTCACGTTCATCCTTGAATTTAGGAGAAAAAACCTCACGCTTACAGACAACGGTTGCCTGCGTATTCAATTCCAAAAAATAACGTAGTCCGCCCGTATGATCGCTGTGACCATGAGATAATATCAAATAATCTACTTTTTGCAAGTCAATATGCAACAAGCGGGCGTTACGGATAAACAAGTCGGATGCTCCCGTATCGAAAAGTAATCTATGTTCTTGAGTCTCGATATATAGAGAAAGACCATGTTCTGCCTGCAATTTACGTCCATAGACACAATTCTCCACAAGAGTCGTTATTTTATAGCCCATGATACTTAGTTAGTTATCAAACGAATTATACAAAATAAAAAGTTCTGCCACAAAATTATAATAATTCTGTGGCAGAACAAGCAATCCAGTCAATTAAGTAATCGTAAAAAGGGGAAAATCTGGAAAACATAACCGTCTTTTCCAGATTTCCCGTCAGGTTTTAAAAGTTAAGTTCGAAACGATATCTCAAATATTCGAACAAATCCATTTATCATATTCTTTATGAATATCTTTAATATGGAAAACAAACAGTTACACCATTTTTCCCATATTATATGCTTCCTGCATGTAGGGAGTATCTTTAATCTCTCCTACTTTCCATGCACCGATTCCATAGACCGTCCCTTTTTCCTGTGGTCCTTCCAAGCAATCGAGGAAGCCACGGAAGCCGTCGATAGTACGCTCCATCATTGCTTTATCGTTTTCTGCTGCCGCAATAATGAAATAAAATTCCTTATTAGTTATTTCCGTATAACGTGCGCAACAACGGTCAATCATAATCTTCATCTGCCCGGACATGGTATAGAAATAAACAGGAGTTGCCATTACAATTACATCGGCAGCAATCATCTTCTCCACGATTTCCGCTGCATCATCCTTCTGTGGACAGGGTTTACCGTACATACTGCAAACACTACATCCCGTACAAGGATGAACCGTTTTGTCTTTCAGAAAAATCTTCTCTACTTCATTGCCCGCCTCGATAGCACCTTTCATAAATTCATCACAAAGCAAATCCGAATTACCACCTTTACGTGGACTGGACGAAATTATCAAAACTTTTTTAGCCATAACTTTCTTTTATTACTTTTTATTTTCAGAATTCTTTTTATCAATGATTCATGTTGCAAAAATAGACAAATAAAGGTATCCTGCATGTAGATAAATTACAGAGAAAGATACCATAATTACAGATTCTATATTTTACATTCGTTTTAACAACTTTCTTGTATATAGTTATTCTACAAATAGTTCTGAAAGTTTCTTTCACTAATATATAATTTATATCTTTGCCCGTGATACAGACAACATGATACAATGAAAAAAATACAACTGACCGACTCACATAAAGAAAAGCTGTTTCAAATCCCCTTATTCAGGGATTTACCTTTAAACATCAAAGAGTCCTTATTGGAAAAGCTGGATTTTGTAATCTATGCGGCTAATAAAAAAGAGATAGTCGTTACACAAGGAACACCCTGCAACAAGTTATTTGTACTTTTGGAAGGAAAACTACGTACAGATATTATTGACGGATTAGGTAATGAGGTGATGATTGAATACATTATCGCTCCACGTACCTTCGCCACTCCTCATCTTTTTAATTCGAACAATACTTTGCCGGCTACTTTCACTGCTCTTGAGGACAGTGTGATACTTATGGCAACCAAAGATTCAACCTTCAAAGTAATTAGTCAGGACCCACAAGTTCTTCATAATTTTCTTTGCATCGCAGGTAATTGTAACATCTGTACCGTATCCCGCCTGAAACCTCTTTCACGCAAAACCGTACGGGAAAGGTTCATTGTCTATCTATACGAACATAAGAAAAAAGACTCGTTAGTAGTAGATATCATGCACACCCAATCCCAGCTCGCCGAATATTTAAATGTGTCACGCCCTGCTCTATCTAAAGAAATCAATAAGATGATGAAAGAAGGACTCGTCATCATGGAAGGAAAACGAATTGAGATTTTAGATAAAACAACTTTGGAAAAGTATTTGTAACGACGTATTTAGAAAAATATCCGTAACAACAGACGTAACAATAAGAGTGTAGCTATCAAGAAGTGGTTAAGACAAAAATCATCCTCACTTCAGATATACTGTGGTAAGGATGATTTTACAAATTCAAAACTTTCAAAAACTCTCTCTTTATTTAAATTCTATCTATTCCTTTAAATTTACCATTTCACAAACAATATCTTCGGATTGATATTCAACGATAACCAACCCCAATCCTGCCAGCTTTTATGATTGCCGGTTTTCACAGCGTCCATCGTCTTCGTACCACGCATAAAAGAATATCCGGCAGAGAGTTTCACATCTTTCATTATCGACCAGTTTATCTGATAATCGACTTCCGAACCTAAATATTTCTTCAAGTCCTGAACCTTTACGGCTGTGCTAAAGTAGTGATAATTAAGTTCCATATCCACTTTGTCAGAAGCACGGAAACGGCCTCCGATACGGGCATCCATCAATCCAGGGGCATAACCGTTCGCAAAGGTAGAAGCATAAAAATAATCCATTGCTCCATAGAATTTATGATGAGTTCCATAAAGAGGATCGAAAGCTTTGTACTTACCGCCATTTCCCTTATCACCACTTAGATAATCAAAGCTAGCCACAGCTCCCCATGTATGGTCAAACGTATAAGCAGCCTGTATGCTTCCCATCAAAGCTGAAACTTTATCAGCTGCTTTATTCTTACCCATCTGATAGTAGAAAGCACCATCCAGATTCCAGTTACTGTTCTTATAAGTGAGGTAGGTTCCCATTGTTTGTAAGTAACGGGTGTGAGAATCATCCGTAGCTTTATCGCCCGTTTCCAATCCCAAGTTCATAAACAATAAAGAAGCCCCGAACGGAACATTGTCCGCCTTATAGTGATACCAAACGGTTTGCATATTCTTATAAGGCTGTCCCGTAGAAGAATCATAGTAAGTGCCTCCGCTTGTTCTACTGTCATTATTTTGATTAAAAGCAAGAATCAAATGCACTTCATTATTTTTGTTGGCATATCCTAGCTTCAACGCATCGTGGTAACGACCCGCTACATTCCAGTCCAATCCTCCCAAAATACGTTCATCATCATAAATCAACGACTGACGTCCCAGTTGGGCAAAGAATCCTTCGCCAAAGTTCATCTTTGCCCAAGCCTCATTCAGCATAAAACGCCCGTTCTTTTCAATCTGCGGATCCTGTCCCCAAACACCTACATGCTGTGCCGACATCTTCAGTTCCAGATCCGAACGTTTATAATCCATCGATAACCGCGCACGGTTATTGATGAAGGACGTAGGAGCCACCCCTTCATCCCGTGGAGTCAAGGCACCGTTCCGATACTCTGCACGAGGTCTGATTTGCATAGACATCGTAAATTCATTCTCTTTCTCCGTGTTTTGTGTGTATGCCATGCTTGGCAATAGCATAAGCAAGAATGACCAATAAAATGTTTTCATTGATAGTGCAGTTTAAATGATTTGATATTTCAATTTAAATTATACGTATGTACACTGACTCCTTGTGCGGACGGAAGATAATTGATTCCATACCAACACATTTGTAATAAGACAAAAGAGACCAATAAAATAACCAATGCCGGACGTGCCTTTAATGGCTTTCCCAATCTGAAATGAATATATGCCAGATAAGCAAACCAAGTCGCTGCCGCCCATGTTTCTTTCGGGTCCCAAGCCCAGTAGTGTCCCCAAGCTTCTTTCGCCCAGATAGCTCCTGTAAGCATACCTAATGTCATAAATGCCAGACCTACATAAGTGAGGTTATCGCACAAATCCATTTCTTTCCGTTCAATCTTTTTCTTCTTGAACCAAAGCAGATAAACAGCCATCACCGTCGCCGCTCCCAACATAGCGTAAGCAAACATATACACAATGACATGAGGAGCAAACCACGGACTTTGCAAAGCAGGCATCAATGTTTTATTGTGAATCTCCGGTTTGAAGATATTGATACAGATAAAGACGAACGAAAGGATGCAACTGAAACTAAGAATCCATTTATACTTCCAACGTACGTAGGTTATCAATCCCGCCAACGGAAGGAAGAAAGAATACCACAGCCGGGTCTCTCCCATAGTTCGCATCGGAGGACGTTCCAATGAAATCCACATTCCGATAATGAAGCTGAAAAAAATAGCCAACCCTAAGAAAGTAAATCCATAAGCCCATCCCGGTTTTGTTCCTTTCCAGGCAGCAAAAGCTCCTAAAGCCCAACAAACCAGTGCAGCTATTGCAAATAATATAAAGTACTCCCAATTCATGCTTTGTCCTCCTCTTTTCTCTTTTGTGCACTGACGAACAAGCAGACAGCTCCTGCCATCATCATTATAATTCCTGCGTAAACGACCGGTAGCCACGGATCGCGAACCAGTTCGAAGACACTGACATCGCTCCATCGTCCTTTTGTCTCGTCGTAGCTAAGTTGATAGATTTTCCATCCTTCTATCTCTATCGGACGGTTCACTTCAATGGTACCTTCCGTTATCGTTCCTTCTTGTGTGTAAATTTTCACTTCCGACGCAAATCGCTGCGGTTCCCGTTCCGGCATCACAAGACTGGTTAAAGAATCCAGCCGGATTGCCTTATAAGGAAAAAGAAAACTGCCACAGCTTACCCAGCCTTCTTTTATTGTTTGATTCTTCTGATTGACTGCTTTCAGATAAACAGCATAAGTTGCTCCCATCGAATGAAATTCTATAAACTTCACAGTATCTTCAGTAGCTACAGAAGCTGCCATCGGGATAGATTGTTCAATTGTCAATTGCCAGTCTTGTAATGTTCCCTTTATCACTCCCTCTTCCAGCAATACATGTTCAGGAGATTTTTCGGGAAGCGTACGCCCGGTTTCGTTGTCAATCAGCATCAGTTTTGGAGGATATTCGTCGATAGTAAAATCCTTGAGTTCGATAGCCAATGGAAGTTCAATCAGTTGACCTTTATCGTCAGTAGCCCGCCATTCGGCACTCCCCATCCGGGTAGTCATTTTCAACCGTTGCATATCGGCGTTTCCTAAAGTGGCCGCTATCAACGCGACGAATAATCCGATATGATTGAGAAGGAACGAAAGTCGTCTCCACTTAAAAGGAAAGCTGGCACGAAGTATCGTCAGTCCCAATGCAGTGACCATCCAAAAGTAAAGCAGAACGAAAGGCCAGGATGCAATCATCTGTGAGAATCCCAGCAAATCCGTTGAAGCATTTGGAGCATGACCGGAAGGAGCTTGCCGGATAAGTCCCATAACTACCGTCATGCCGACCACCCACAACAAAGCGGAGACGGCAGCGGAATAATGGCTTAACCAACTGAATAAATACACACGTTTACGAAGAAGGTGCATGGCTATCAAGGCAACGATATAAACCAGCAGCACAATCACGTTGACCGGACAGGCAAACAAATCCCAGTTAATAGCACCCACTGTCATTTGCAGCAATATGCCTATTATCAGTAATCCTGCGCCAATCGCCAACCCTTCTTTATAACTCCACGGTTTGCTCCACATATATATCTATGCTTATATTTGTTTTATATCTGCGCCAAACGTCCATTTTCTTTCGCTTTCTCCAACCAGGCGGGAACCGTTGTTTTCAAGAATTTCTCTTTCGCAGCTCTTTCAGCGTCCATATCCAAGCCGATATATTCCTGTGCCTTTGCCTTCGTCGAGATGTCCGGCATCGGAACATCACCAGTGTATCCGTTCTTCGCCAATACTTTGGATACGGCAAGACGGGCTTGCATAGCACGGTCGAGTCCGTGAGAAAGGATTCTCTGAATTTCCTGCGGTGCATGGAAAGAGCCGCCGTGTGAAGCCACTCCGAAATCCCAACGCCATTGTGCCTGACGAATCAATGCGAGAACATCTTTCATTTGAGCTTCTGTCGCTCCATTATCCCAAGCAAATTTAGCTTCGATATGCGCTTTCGCCAATTCCTGTTCCAAACGGTTACGAATTTCGTTCGCTTTGCGTTGGCGTTCGTAAACGTTATTGCGCAAAGTCTCTTCGCTCTCGCGATGGCAAACCTGACAGGTACGATCAATCATAGCCAATGGGCTCTGAATATGGTGATCGCTGAATTTCACACCACCTTCACTCTTATACGGCATGTGACAATCGGCACAAGAAACACCTCTTTGCCCATGAATACCCATTTGAGCAATCTCATAATCAGGATGCTGTGCTTTCAGAATCGGAGTACGACTCAATTTATGGATATAATCATAGAACCCGGCCTCATCATAATAAGCCTCCATATCTTCTACCGTGAAACCTTTATCCCAAGGGAAAGTCAGGTATTTGCCATCACCTTTGAAGAAATATTCAACGTGACATTGCGCACAGACCAATGAACGCATTTCTTGCGGAGTAGCTTTGGTGATGTCTTTACCTTGGCGTTGGAAAGCTTCAATCAAAGCCGGACGGCTGATATGAAGATTCATTGTTTCCGGGTCGTGGCAATCAGAGCAGCCAATCGGATTTACGATTTCGGCCCCCATAGCTCCCCATTTATTATTATAGAAAGAATCGACACCCAATGCTTCCATCATACGGGGAACATCCGGACTTTTACAAGTCCAGCAAGTAGACGGTTGCGGACCATCCGTCGGGTTCACAGGTGCACCGGTACGTAACGATGCCGTAATATCCTCAATAGCATGCATGTGCCCCCGTGGAGTAGAATAATCTTTAGAGAAAGCGTATCCCGCCCATAGAATCACCATTTCAGGACGTTTTTCCAAGGCATCCACAGCTATATTCCCATTAAATTCGCTTTCAAAGTCAGTCTTTGCAGTTTCCGTCCAAGTTTGATATTCACGGGGGAAATCATCCTTGAATAGTTCATTTCGCGCTTCAATCCCCTTGATGACGTTTTTACGGTTGTTGAAAATGCTGGCAACTTCCGCCCTCCGTTCCATCAACGCAGAAACGCATAATCCCAAAACAAATACAACGACCATTGAACCTCCGAACAACAGCCATCCTTGCCATGATTTTAATTTCTTTTCCATTGTATATCGGTTTTATTATTTTATTACGTATTTCATTTCCTATTTATCTTTCTGATTCACCATCTTCCGGAGCCATTCGGGAACGGGCGATTCCGGAAGAGGAACAATAGCTCCCGGAGTGCCGGACAGAGAGTTTTTTCCACCATGAGGAACATCACGATGGCAATCCCAGCAAGCCTTCCCCTCTCCTACTTGTGACATCATATAATCAATCTTCCCCGTCTTCACAAATTCCGTATTGAGTTGCGTATGACAGCGAATACAATTATTCATTATCACTTCGGAACTGGCTTCATGAGCCTGAATCACCTGCGGCTCGCTTTTGGTAAGAAATGCAGCTACGTGTTTCATTCCGTCCATCCCTTTAAAGGTCCATTTTTTCACAGCATTTTCATGCGGCACATGACAATCATTGCAGGTGGCATTCCGGGCATGTGAGCTATGAAACCAAGTTGCATAGTAAGGAGTCATAATGTGACAGTTCACACAGGCAGCTGGGTCATCTCCAAGATAGGTATGCGCCCGGAGCATGTACATAAACAATGCCCCTCCACCCACAATAACACCGCCAATGATGACAGCCGCTACTTTCCATTTAAAAGAAGGAAAGAATCGATTTATTATTGGAAACTTCATCATACGAAATAGAATTTTTCACAAAAGTAAAGGATTGGAAACAAAAAAGGTGTAATATCTATTACACCTTTCGAAAGAAAAAATACTCTTTATACAAAAAACAGCCTATCTATCGTCCTGTAGCCAACAGATATTCCAGTTCCTTTATATAGTTGTCTATTCATTATGATGGTGGTCTTCATCTTCCACCTCATTGCTCAATTTAATATTGCGCGCGATATAAGATTCGTTGCCTGCGGCATCTGTGCAATAAACCATCAAATGATAATCCCCTGCAGTCGCATTGGCTGGTATTACAATATCGTGATGATGAATATGTGCTGTTTTCTGTCCTGACACATCATACGATCTGTTAAAACTAAAATCTACTGTTTCCTGCACAGCCCTACTATTACCGCCGTGTGAATGATGGTCGAAATTGCTATGAATTTCGATCTTATAGGATTTCAGCATAACATCATCCGACAAATCCATTTCAAAATGAACTCCATGTTCGTTTCCGATCTCCAATGCCTGACCTTCTTCCGGTTCATGAAGTTCAATCAAAGGTTTGATCGTATCGCTGGAGTCATCATTATCACAAGAGGAAAACATGAAAGTAACTGTTGCCAAAAGGCTAACCATTGGGAGATAAAATTTATTTTTCATTTCAGTAATTTTTTAAATGGAACTTTGATTAATATCTGGAAGTTACGTCCCGGTTCGGGAATCTCAACTTTCCTGTAAAAACTAAGATGATTGTAATATCGGGTATTGAATATATTCCGGGCGGTCAGGGTAATTTCAATTTCATTATTTCCACCTATCGGAATGTTTAAAGATCCGCCCAAATGGAAGAGATTTGCTCCGGCTGTACGGTCTTCGTTACGGTCCACTCTATTTTGCCGAGCAATGCTCTGCCATTCTGCATACAACATATACCGGTTCTTTTGCCAGGTTAATGTATTGCGCATAACAGGTGGCGGCGAGAAACTCAATGGAATATGTTCATCACAATTATAGGTGTAAACGTATTCAGCGGAAATCCGATAATTGAAGTTACGCAGAAAATCAACATCTACGGTAGCTTCAGTTCCTGCGAACAGTGCTTCCGCTCCGGTATAGCGATAGATTTGTCCGGCATGAGGCAATACAGACCACTCTCCGGTAGGACGCAGAAAGATGTAATTGCTGAACCAACTGACAAATGGAGAGACGGAGAAAGAAATTCTCCGGTACTTCAGATGATAAGAAGCGTCCAGTTGCCAGCCCTGTTCCGATTTTAAATTGGCATCTCCCTGTTCATGGCGGAAAGTGCCGTGATGTACTCCGTTGGCAGCCAACTCATTCGCACCGGGCAGGCGGAAACTACGCCCGATATTCACCTTTACCAGATGCTTGTCGGAGGGAGTCCATACCAATCCCAGAGAAAGAGAATAATCACCATAGTGTTTTTTCACCTGGTGACTGTTCCACTTATAAAGGTCTATCTGTTCCTGGGTATATCCCTGTTTTTGAAGATAATCGGCAAGGTAAACATCTTCATGCGAAGAAATATTTATGTATCCGTAGTCATACCGAGCTCCTCCGCTGACAGAAAACACATTGTTGGGTCTATATGTCGTAAGCCAAAGCATTCCGGTAGTGGAACGGCGATATTCAGGCAGTAAAAATGAATAGCCGGAAATGTCGTTCCGTTGATGTTGTCCATCCCACCCCAATGTATGTTCCCATGAAGAAGATCCGATAAAACGAGCTTTCACTGAAGCACTGAAGGTGTTCAGATTAAATGCGAGTTCTTTGTCGGGGTCTTTCTCTGGTGCGGGTTGCGAGCCATAGTGAGTATGGAAAGCACTCCACTCTTCACGGTGATTGTTCTGGAAACCCAAATCACCAGACAAGATCAGTTTCTCCCATGCATATTGCTGATGGGTGGTCACTTTCAGGTGATTCACTTTGCTATAAGGCAATTCGATATTACGGCTGTCTCCATCATCTTCCACACGGGATGCATCGGGTATGCCATGCGCTCCGGGGAAGAAACCTGTCTTTTGATAGACATTACTCACGGAGAAATTCGCTCTATATGCTCTTCGCTGATATTGGGTAAAGAATCCGATATTGCGTTCAATGCCTGCTGTATTCTTCAGTTTACGCCCATATATGGGAATTCTTTGTGTCAGGTAGACAATAGAATCCGTCGGAATACGATAGTCACCGAAATGTTGTTCCGAATAACGGATGTGAGAGTACCAGGCATTTTTTTTGATTCCCAGCATCAATGATCCTCCGATGGTTCCATTGACTGATTTACCCAGCAATGTGACATCTCCAAACACCCGATTATCCATAGGCACGGCCGGTGGAACGACATCTATCACTCCTCCCATCGCATCGCTGCCATAAAGCAATGAGGAGGGACCTTTCAATACATTGACTGTTCCGATGTTGAAAGCATCCAGTTCCAAACCGTGATCGGCTCCCCATTGTTGTCCTTCCTGCTTGATTCCGTTTTCCAATACGGCAATCCGGTTGAATCCCATTCCGCGAATCATCGGTTTGGAGAATCCCGAACCGATATCCATTGCTTGCACTCCGGGAATGTTCTCCATCGCTTGCATGAAGTTTCCTGTAAAATGTTTGCGCAGAAAATCCTGATCGGCTACATCAACCGTAAGGGCAGACTTTTTGGCTTGACGTTGCTGGTACGTTTCGGTCACCACAACATCAGGCAAAAGCATACTCTTGATTGAATCGGATTTCTGTGCATGGACGGATAAGGTTATAAATAACCCTATTACGCCCGAAATAATTCCGATACGCATCAATTACAATCTTTTATATAATGTGTAAAATGAATAGGAGAACAGATTGAAGGTCAATCTATCTCCTTTGAAAATATGATTATGTAATCAAGCAACGGGAGGTCCGCGTAAATGATGCGAATAAGTTCGTTTACAAACAACCTTATCCTGATAAATAACCGGCTCGTATGGGACGAGCGTCAACGTACAATGAAATTCTACCGGTTGAGGTTCCGTAAAAAGAGAAAGGGAATATTTACATATCGCACAATCATCAGAAGGATTATGGGAATGTTGTGCATGGGAACATGATGTCTCATCTTCACTTCCATGATAGTGAAAGGTTTTCACCACAAAAAAGGGAATGAATGTCATCAACAACACCCACGCTATATATACCTTTATGTTTCTCTTATGATACATTCTCCCTCTATTGATAATATAGAATAGCGAGGACAAATATAGGCGTATGAAAGAGAACGGACAAATTATCAAGCTTAATATGTGTTATATACCATATAATCACTATACATGACTGCAATCAATAAAACATTCCTTAACGAGTAATATAAAATAAGTTCTTTCCTTAAAAATACAATTAATTGTAGAGATACACTGTTTCATCAAAAAAATTATCCGAGATATACATAATCCCTGCTACATACTCAAAACATCCATTATGCTACAAACACAACTACACTTCCCAACATTTCCATCCTTTATTGGCACAAATGTATACTACATACGTGCGTACATTATAATATGGAAACTTTCTTTTCGTATCTTCACCATATCTTTTCACCTGCTCCACATGTTCGGGAAGGGGTTCGGTAAGTGCAAGCATCTTTTCTGCTTCTTTTGCACGATAATATTTGAATTCTACGACACGGTCATCTGTATAATAATCCGTACCGGGAATACCTGTCATTTCAAAATCCGAACGTCCTACGGAGTTGTTCTGTTCAATAGCAAATGTATAGCAACTACTCAAATACCGCGATACAAGCTCATAGAATGAACATCGGATGAAGTTCTCATTGATTTTATCAAATACCTGTGCAGGGAATTGTCCCAAATATTGTTCAAAATAGTTTTGTACCAGAGGTTCCAGACTTCGGTTGGAATCATAATACCGATACACTGGCACATAACGCTGCGCATTACCTTCTATCTTGTTCAACTGATTATAGTAGTCCATGTACACACTACGCATCGTCATATTAGGTAATGTTGTTACAAATTTGTCTTTCAATGTCGTCATTCCCAAATAGAACAAGCTAATGGGATAAAACTCTTTATCAAAGAACTTTTTCTTATTAAATTTACTAGCAAGATCGGCTACATTATAAGGCAACTCATCATCAATAATCAGTGCATCCAACATCGCTTTCGCGTTATCCAGTGAAAGGGTAAGCCGACGAATCCAATTAATATCGGTACGTAGATTTTCATCTACCAGTTCGTCGGGAATACTACCGGCATTGGCCGCAAACTTCTTGAAGAAATAAGTCAGGATAGTAGCATTGAACAACCGATCACCATTGGGACGGAAACGATAACCATCGTAGTTGCTCACAATTAGCTGCCAGATTTCATCGAAACGTTCCTGTCCTGTGGAGTATTTGTCAAGTACATAACGCAAGTATATCTCTGTCTCTTCGTATGTAAACCCGAGCATATTCAGAAAATTAGGTTCAAGAGTCAATATCTCTGCTATATTATATCCACTGGTCAAATCATCCATCGTAACAGGTAATACACCTGTACAGAAACAGGTACGGATACTCCCCTCACCTATTCCGGCTTTTATCACTTTAAAGAAAGTACGCAAAAAACTGTCATTCGTCGTCACTTCCTCATAAAGCGGATCGTTGTATGCTGTAAGCAACTGATTAGTGAAGTTATCATATTCATCAATCAATAGATAAACTTTTGGAAATTCATGAGAACGGGCATAATTAAGAACTTCTTCCAACATTTTGGAAGCGTCTCCCCGAGTAGTAAACTGAAAATCACCGAACAAATCTCTGTTATGCTCTACCATCACATCTACCGGGCCACAGTTCAAATCATTAAAGTTTTGAGCCAATCCTTCAATAGTATCCGCCATTACCATTTTCGAAAAATCGTAGCGAATAATCATATAACTGTTATGCTCTTTTGTCGGATGGTTACCTATCCAGGTTCCCCCAAACAGTTCTTCAAACCGATGCGCTTTTGTACGGTCATAATAGCAAGCTAATGTAGAAACCAACAAACTTTTTCCAAAACGACGGGGACGGAGAAATACAGGAGCATTATAATCCTCTAATTTAGGAATATAATCAGTCTTATCAACATAATAAAAACCACGTTCACGCAAATCTATGAAATCCGCTACTGCATAAGGAATAGTTATTCTTGCCATAATCTTACTATTTTCTCTATATACAAACAAAGGTACAAAATTGTTAGCAAAAAGAAGGACAATTACTTATTATAATATTATTCTTCCTGTTTCCATACATAAAACACATTCCTTCCCGCCCCTCTCTTACGCAGTTTTCCCTCCTGAATAAAAGTATTCAAATCATCAACAGCTTTCAGCCGGGCTACTCCTGTCAGTCTGCTGTATTCTATGCGGGTGATTCCTCCATTCTTCTTCAGAAACTCCTGTAACATTTGAAGACGTTGCTCGATAGGTATCTCCGTTTTACTAACAGTCCGTCTCGATTTGGGCACACGTTCAAGTCTCATTTCCCGTCTTACCTTCAATTTAAAATTTTTGGAGGTACGCAGGTGTACATTGTCAAAACAGATAGATTCGGAACGGATTTCTTTTTTAGTCATTACCTTTTGGGTGCATTTCAAAGAGACACTAAGATGTCCCAGCTCTCCAAGCTCCACAATATAGCCACGCGCCAAGAGACTACCAAGTTCATCTATTACAGCCCCCAACACCCCGTCAACCATATTCTGGGGGAAATGTTGATAACGTGACACACGTTCTATAAACTCTTTTTGGGAATAAGTCCCGCTCGGAACGATCCGCGCATGAAGGGGTTGCTTCTCGCCGGTATTCTGAACGTCCGGTGTCTCATACAAATCATAATACGCACTCATAAGCAGCTATATTTTATTGATTATCATTTATCATTTTCTTGCCTGATATTTAATCTCTCTTATACCAATCATTAGTTCTTGACTAGCATATATTTATTCGTCTGACTATAGTATAACTTGCATCTGACCATAGTTATTCTTTCGTCTGACTATAGTTAGACGAAAAAGCAACTATAGTCAGACGATTAGTTTATTGCATACAAAGATATACTTTATCGCAATACAACTTATAAATATTAGGAAGAAAAGATTTAGTTAACCGCTAGAAATTAATCACCCAACAGCAACTTAGTCACAGCAGCCGTATTCAATGCCCACTCACGGGTATATACTTCATCGGCTTCCGGTGTATCAGCCAACTTCAAACCCTGTGCTTGTGCTTTGATTGCCAACAGTTCGCCCACAGTGGTTTTAGCTTCCAGTTTATCCAGATACTTTTCAATAGTCTGTGTATCCAAAGAAAGAACCGTCTGTCCGCCGAAAGGAATTTCCAACCATACCACTTCCCGTTCCTTCACTTTCAGGACTCCGAAAACAAGTCCTTTCTGCACGCTTTGAGAAACTCGCACCTGATGCTGAACACAAGAAGGGTCATAAGCCACTCCGTTTCTCTCCGATATTTTCATCGGGTAAGCGGAGTTCATCCAACCTACCACCAGATTAGGAGAGATAGCCCCATTGCTATACGCATTGCAGGTGAAAGCAACATATTGCGCACCTACACGGTTCAACTCATTCAAATCCAATTCGATATACTCGGCAGTACCTTTCTTGTCAGGGATGCTTCGGATATCTCCGCTATGTTTAGCACCAATAGCTTTCAGATTGAAGTAGGAACATACTTCTGTCGTTGAGGGCAAAGCGATATGACAGCTCAAGTCCATATCCAGATGCTGTGCCGGAAGTCCTTTTCCCCATTGCATAAACAATCGAACTTTATCTCCTTCCACCGGGAAACGTGTACCCTGCAAGGCACAGGAAGTATCCTGAACCGTTTCGCTACGGTCGCCGATAGACAATGGAATATGAAACAACATAGGATCAATATACATACTTGCGCTTCCACTCCCGACACCCGCATTAGCAAAGCGGGCAGCAACAACCTCTTTACACAAATCCTGTACCTCTTTCACCATCTCTTTAAGCTGGTCTTCCATATAAAGACTCACCAAATAGTGAGGCTCTATCAAAAGCGCATTACCACCTAAAGGCTTCACCATTCTCTTATGTCCTTGCTCAAAGTAACTCTCCGCATACATACCCAAAGTGACCACCAAACGAGCCGGTAACAAATGAACGACTTCTTTAAATGCCGCCAACGTTTCTTCCGGACCGAACCAAAGCATATTGGCAAACAAGGAACGTGCAAACATACCCGGACGTTGCTTCAACAAAGCGAATGTCTGTGCCGCATCTGCTTTCAAACGGCTACGTTCCACTTCTCCCTGCCAAACTGTATATGCCTGACAGTAGAATACGTCCATCAACTCTTTCAAATTTTCGAATCCCGGTTTACGAGCATATTCCGCCAAACGCAATGCACGTATCATACGTACCCACATTTCCCTTTTCGAATGCATCATTTCACAAGACTTCTCCGGTGTCATCGCCAAATTGTTCAACCAAAGAGCCACCATTTTACACTCGCGACGGGTATATTTCAGTTTTAATTCTTCCCGCTTTGCCTGGGCAGCCGAACGGCTTTTATCCAAAGCATTGCACAGATGTGCATTGTTTCTACCCGCTTTACGAATGAGGGTCTTTGGCTCTATGATTTGCAAGAATCCGGTTTTCTTATACCACAAATAACGCAATATATCATTCGGAGCAGAGAAATAAATCTGCGTTTCCTGTGCCCTATCCTGCTCTACCAGTGTGTCGATCACCAGCATCAGAGTTTCTTTCATCTTGATTCCGACTGCCGGCAACGGAAGTTCAGCCAGCAAGATTTTCAAGCTGTCCGCTTGTGTTGCATCAAGAGCCGTACGTGATTCCAGCAAGTCAGCAAAGAAAACATTCAGCTCTTTTTCCTGCCAAAGTTCCAACACTTTCAGTTTACTGGCTTGTCCGAAATATTCTGTAGATGCCGTTTCAAACGGAGTTCCGCAGAACGGACAACCGTTGTATCGTTCCAAGGGGAATGTATTATCAGGAATCACGTGTCCGCAAGATAGTTTCACACCTTTCTTACTATTGAACATATTAGCAAGCCATGTAATCCAATGATCCAAACGTGTTTCTCCGGTAGGTGTATCCCAACCTTTCACCAATGGAGCCCAGTTGAGTGACACGCCCAATACTTCTTTCATCACCTGAAGAATCTCCACCTGTTGTGCCGGATACAACTGATTGACAGCATGCAGCAACTCTTCGGATAAGCTATACCCCACTTTTCGAAGTTGAGCAACCAATGTTACAGTAGTCGAAGTCAATGCTTCGCGCTTTTCTGTTCCTTCTATCGCTGGCAAATAAATTGCATGTTGCCTGATAGATACTTTCAACAAATCTTTTTTCATACGTTGTGTTTTTTAAGTAAGGTAATCGGAAGACTGTGAATCAATGGTGCATTCCTGCGGTTTTGAAGTAAGCCTTCCTTGACCTTAGTTTATAAAAAAGAGGTAGAACAGGCCGGAATCGAACCGACGACCGTAACTACCCACTGAGCTACTGCCCCTTTGCGAAACTGGAAAAACGGATAATCGTACTGGTATGTTCTACCTAAAAGAGTGTGTTGAAGTAACCTGTACTTGACCTGTTTTCTTGTTTCTTCGACAAAGATAGATGCAGTGATGCGCAGTCTTTTTGCGTAACTCAAACTTTTTTTCGGAAAAGGGGACACTCTCTATATGAATTTAAAATATAAAGTATCTTGTTTTATATTTCTTGTTTAATAAACGCTGGCCGATTGAATAACAATCTTTTCCAGCAACTTCTGCATCTTTCCAATCACCGATTCTTTATCAAGCCCATATTCTGTCGCCATCACATCTTGAGCATTCTTGCCGTGGTCGAATTTCGCAAATACTGGGATTCCCATATTTTTCAATGTTTGTTCGATACGTGCCATTGTCTCTACTACACCGAACTGGCTTTCATAAGTGTAAAGCAAGTTATTGGCTGCCAAAGGATGAAATTGTATAGGATAAAGGAAAAAACTAACAGATTCCTTTGTGAATAATTAGACAAAACCGTATCTTTAGAGGCATAATTATATACAGCAAAACAATATGAATATAATTTACTGATAAACAAAACATTAAAAGTCAGAATAAGAAATTATAGCATATAGTGTAAATTTATCAAATATTGTAATTGGATAGACAAGGAGACAACTTATAGGTAGTCATATAATATAGATAATATGACTGATGAAATAAAGAATATAAAAACAACAGCGATGTACGTCCATATAGCAAACACTTACAAAAGCAAAATTAAAAGCCTGTTGGACGATATTTTAGAAGAAGAGATTTAATTAAATACTTAGAAAAAACAACAGCGAAACATTAAATGACCGCTGTTAGCATAACGTTAGCATTGAAAATAAACTGAGAAAATGATCCAATTAAAAAGAAAAGAAGCTATTAGGTTAATAAAATACCACCATCTTCTCCATTTATCAAATGAAGAAAAGGCAGATATAATATCTGATTATAATTCCAAAGTAAAAGTATAAGACAAAAGCAACAGTTTGGATTTTAAAGAGATTCAAAAATATAGTAATAATAAGTATATACTTGATCGATTTTCATATAATGATTTAGTTACTAATGAATACATTGAAGAGATTTTCTTTGCTTTATATAATATTCATATTGAGTTAATTGATAAGCCGGTGTCATTATTAGGATATTGTTGTCCATGTTGTAACTATAAAGTATATAGAAAAATGGAAATATTTGATATTTGCCCTGTTTGTATGTGGGAAAATACAAATACTGGAGAAGATCAATATAGTGCCCCTAATCGTTCTACATTAAAAGAGTATCGACAAGCGTTTTTAAATAATCAAAAGTTAGAGCCTAATAATCTTAAATATATACAGTATGAATTAGGGAGTATTTAATTGGGAAACAATATATCAAAATCAACAATAAAAACATCATGATAAAGTAAAAATAAATGCTAACAAACGGCTTAACTTCCGAAAAGTTAGTTAGCCGATAGACATTAGCAATAAATCAATAATAAAATGGAAGATATAAACATAAAAGATTTAGAGGTGCGAAAAGAGATCGCATGCGGAGATATTATCATCAAGCTATACACGCCACCTGTTAAACAAAGGTACAACAGGAACATCACAGGCGAAAATATTGATGGAGAGATTCTTTGGCAGATAGAAGATGTGAGACCAAACGTCGACTCCCCCTTTATGAACATAATACTTTATGATGAGAAAAAGATAGAGGCATATAACTGGGAGGGCGTCTTCTACTATGTCCATATATATACTGGTGAAGTGGAGTCTATTCCAAATCAAAGACCGTGGTGAAACAAAAAACATTGCTAACAAGCACCTGTTCCGCCTAACGGCGGCAAGCTGCAAGCCATTATCGGTCAAACAATAAAAAGAAAAAGTTTATGAAACTACGAGAAGAAATAGAACCTAAAATTATTCAAATAGAAAAAATATGTCCGCAAATATCGAGGTTACTACGTGGGTATGATAGTGAAAAGGACAATAAATGTTTGAATATAATAAAGAAAATTTCTGAATTAACTCACAAAGTTATTACTAAAGATATTCTTTCTGAATATATGGAAGATGACTCTATTTGTATGGTTGCTCTTAGGCTTTCAATAGGGACTCCACCATTACTCCATATTCCATTATCGTGTGACGAACTTCTTGAAATCATACAAAGAATACATTCTAAGAATTATGTCGAATATAAAGTTAAGGCTTTTCCTGAAGATGAACTTTGGTGGGTTCTGTCACACGATTATTATGTTCCGTTATTGGAAAAAAACATGGAATTATCAGAACCTTCGCTTATTCGTGAAATGCTATATCAAAAAACTGTATTTGACAGTTTGCGGTATAAGCCGGAAGAAGTACTTGAAAAAATTTTAGGTGTAATGAAATAGACCGATAACAAACAGCAAACCGACTGAATAAGCGGAACGCTGTCAAACATTAGCTGCCAATTAAAAAAATAATGAATATGGAACTGATACAAACTTTTAAGAAGTCATATTTTCTAAAGATGTCGAACGATAAACATTTGATTGCACAAGTTAACAGTAGTCAGATAAACATCTTTGAAAATGAAACATATAAGCATTTAGCACAATTCAAAGAAGTAGGCAATGCTTCTGTTTTCTTTTCAAATGACAGCAACTTGCTCTTGGCAAAAGATAATGATCGTAAACTTGTTGTGTATGATTTGGCAACTATGTCAATCCGTTGCAAACTCAAACCGAAAGTAGGCAGTTCAAATGGTGATGGTGACGCTTGTATTTCACATGATAATAAGTATATCATTAATTTGGGGTATGATTTTCCATACGGCTATATATCGGTTTATGATATTGAAAACGGAAAGGAAACAAGATTTCGTGAAGATATGAGAGAAGTGTATAACCAAATACGTTATATCCCTTCACGCCAATTATACTTCATTGATGGGTTTCGCAAACCGAACGAAGGGACAAGTGAAAAGAATAGGTACTTCTATCTTTGGTTTGATATGGACAACAGAACATTTGAACAAACATTCTGTGATTTGGACGATGCAAATTTTCTGTATAGTGAACATTTAGAGCAAGTGTTATACTTTACAGAAGAGGGCAATCTTGCTTTTCGCATTTTGCCCTTGAATATAGAACTGCCGATTAAACACCAACAAGGCTGTTTGGATATACAACTTTCGCATAACAACAAGATGATTGCCTTATATCAAGATAATAATCTAAAACTTTGTACGTTCCCTAATATGGAAATATTGGCTGAATTATCGAATATCGGCTATGGTAATATTTCCTTCTCTCCTGATGATAAAGAAATATTAATTGCAAGTACAATAAAAGGGCTTATTTATAAATTGGAAAAGTGCAGCTAACAAGCACCTGTGCCACCTAACGGCGGCAAGCCGCATAACATTACCAACAGAGTAAAAAAATGAAAGTATATAGAATAGCAATAAATATGATTAAGCAAACCAAGATTTTAAAATTTATAATCCCTATTGTAGTATTCATTCTATTGTATGCTGTCTCAACAATTAGAAATAACAATGTAAGAAAAGATGGCATATATTCTATCGTAACTCTTGTCAAATACGGTTCTGCTTATAGAGGGCAAAGTGCAAAATATGAATTTATATATAATAAGACTTTATATGAAGGAAGTTTTTTTATATCATTTGCCGAGAGTAAAAACACTCCAATCGGAACCCGTTACTTTGTAACATTCTTAGCCAAAGCCCCCGACCGACATCTTATATTAGACAGCGTACCATCTTGGTTTACTCTAAAAGCACCAGATAAAGGATGGAAAACATTACCTACACAAAAACAACTACGAATAATGATGAAAGATAGCTTGAATTAAAATGCTGCCACCGGACATTAACTTGATAATAAATAAACGAAAAATGAAACAGAAATACTATATAATCAAACTCTTATTGAAAATATGGTTTGGAATATTATGTATTAGTCTATTGTGTACCACGGGTATTCTTTGGCTAAGGACTCAAAATATAAAACCTGTACCAGATATGGATGTTTCTTATAGAGGTATGGCATTGGCTTGGTCAATTTTGGGAATTTTGGCATTATCTACCGGAGCAATCACTTTGTTCTTGAACTGCTTTGCAAGAGTTAGAAACAGCATACTGTATAGTTTCCTATCATTTTTTCTTATTCCTATTTTGATAATTTTATTTTCTGGAACAATGTGCTTGTATGATACTACAATACCATTTTTACTTTGTTTATTGGCGTCATACATATTGTTTAGAAATAAAATAATACAGAAAACAAGCGGATGAATCGCCCTGATGGTCGATTAGCCACCAGACGTTATCAGAATATATATGATAAAAATCAGAGTATAGGATTGAAGCACATAACGTATATTTGCAGTCTATTTCAATGAAATAGATGAAATCATAAAAGTAATTTGAATATTGTAAGCATCCGATAAAGTACACTATAAAAAAAAGGCTGTATCTCCTTTCAAGTTAAGCAGCCATCTATGGTTGTATCTCCATCATTCTTTATTCCTTTCTTTCCATTTGTGTGGCAACATTTGTAGCAGTTCCTCATAATTTGCCTTCTGCATATATGGCATTCTTGCTATAACGTCATTCAGATACGTGCGCGGATTTACTTTATGCGCTTTGCACGTTGCCAGCAACGAACAGACGACACTCATGCTGACGGCCGCCTGATGGTCTCCACAGAACAGGTAGTTCTTTCTACCCAGTGTGATTGGTCGGATGGCATTTTCAGCCAGATTGTTATCAATATGGATACGTCCGTCCTGCAGATACCTCATCATGTTCTCCCAGCGGGTATAGGCGTAGGTTATCGCCTTCCCGGTCAGGCTGTTTGGGCTGTATTTTATCCCTTCTGTTTCCATCCATAGCTTCAAGGCATCCATAATGGGGCCGGCAAGTTCCTGACGTTTTCCCATTCGTTCATTTTCTGTAAGCTGCATCTGGTCACAGTCATGTTCTATGCGATATAGAAGCTGTATTTCTTTTAAGGCATGTTCCGCCATCTGTCTGTTTTCAGCAAGTGCCTGCTCAAAATACCTGCGTATATGAGCCATGCAGTTAACAAGGCGCACGTTCGGGTTGGCCTTGAAAGCAGATTCGTAACCCTCAAAGCCGTCACATTGGAAATAACCCTTGAAGTCTTTAGCCAGTTGCCCTATCACCGTACCTGACCGTGATCCTTTGTCATAATGGAAAAGCACCAGTCGTTCGACTACTGCCCTGACCATCCACAAGTATTCCTTGTTGGTCTGATGTCCTGCCTTGTCCAGTACAGGTACGGTCGTTTCATCCCCCTGTATGTAGTCGGATTTCATGATTTCCTGCCTGAGTACCTCGTAAAGTGGCTTGAGAAGTTCAACCGCAGGCTTGAACCATCCGTCTATGGTACTTTCACTGGCCTTGAAGCCCAGGTGATGCAACTGTTTCACCTGGCAGTAGAAGGGAAGATGATACTCATATTTCTGCAGGAGTATCTCCGCCAAAAGTGTAGGCCCCGCTATCCCTTTGTATATAGGCAACAGCGGCATGGCTGCTATCTCCACTCCTTTTCTGCCGAGGGGTGGAAGTGAAGTGTTGTCTTTAAGGGCATACTTGGGGCGTACAATCTCCTTTATATACAGTTGTCCGGGCTTATGTTCCACCACACGGGTCACTTCCTCACCAATCTTCCTGTACAGTTCCAGGTCAATGTCTTCCGGCTCGATGATTACCCTTTCAAGTACGGGAAGACCTTCCATTATCCTGCGGTTATTCCGTTCCCGTTTCTTGCTCTCCACCGTTTCTTTTGTGATGGTCTGCACCGCTGCTTCACGCGCTTTTTCCAGTTCAGCCGCATTATCAGGAAGAAAGTCACCGAACAGGTCAGGCTGGCTGGAATCAAGAGACGGGAGTTTCTCTGACTTGTGACCGAAAAGCTGGCGGTTCAGCCATGCGACTTGAGCCGTCAGCTCATTGAGACGATTCTGTAAGGATTCATTCTGCCGGGTAAGCCTGATGATGGTCTCAGCCTGGGATGCGTTCACCTGCTGCAGGGACTGCAGCATTGAGTTCATCTGTGAAAGCATCTCTTCCTGAGTCATAATCCGTTTCTTTTAATTACACTATAAATGTACAAAATATATCCCGGACAGACAAGGAATACGACATCTATTTTTATACGGTATATACATTTCGTTCCGCCCTCAGACGTCTCAAACGCTGCCCGGGAGATTCCCGGATTCCTTCCACCATAATGACAAGATCGCGCCATTCCATCGGATAGCTGCGCGACTTCTCATCATATTCGGGAACCTTGAAATGACCGGCTTCAAGGCGTTTGACATACATCACCAGACCGCCATCCTCGGCATGGAGAAGCTTCATCAACTTACGGCTGCTGCCTATGAAGATGAATACATCACCGTTCCTGACACTGCAGCCCATACGCTCGTGTACCACACCGCAGAGGGAACTGATACCCTTGCGCATATCAGTCCTGCCGGGGCAGAGAAAATACCGCATCGTATCATTCAGACAGAACATGGCAACAGGTGTATTGGTTAATCAAACGGGAAGCGGCCTCTTCCATACCGGCACCCAAATGGGCGCGGACGCCATTAGGAAACAACAGGGTCATTCCGGAAACGGAAGAGGAGGAAGCAATACAGGGGGACTTGAGGCTGATGGGAGCTAAGACTGATTGGGGAGCAGATGTTTCGTGATCGGGAACACTGGAAGATTTACGTTTCCAATAATTGTACGTGGAGTAACTGACATGTTCACGTTGCAGAAATTTCACAAGACTCAGACCGCTTAAACGATGCAGTTCCTGTAAAGAGCTAAATTGTTCTTGTGTCATAATGAAAATATGTTAGAAGTTCATGCAATATTGCAAAGGCAAAGGTGCAATGAAAATATAACAAAGAAAACGGGTACTTTATCGGATGCTTACTGAATATGAAACACTTTAAAATAATAACGATGAGAATACTTGCCTCTATTCTGAGTTTACTGGGATGTGGATATGGAAACAAGCGAGCTACGCAGAGTGAGAGTATAAATCCTTATATTCCGGTAGCCGCACAGATTACAATGGATAAGTTGTCGGGCGTGCTGAAAAACGTACAGGCAGGACGAACGGAATATGATTTTACGGGTATCTGTGCCAATGGTGTGAATTGTATCTATTTCATGCTAGATAACGGAAAGTTCTACATTGATTGTGAAGCCATGAGCAAAGACCAACTTCCCTATCTGGATACATTGAAGCAGTTTACCAAAGAGCATAATTACCCAATTATCGAAACGACCTATAACAACACGCCCATAGATTACGATCATGTGAAATTTGCTCCGGTTCTAAGCCTGAAAGTCAATGCGGATATTGACAGCATCGTTCATGTTGGAAAATTGATTGAACAAACCATTTTCAAGAATAACGATCAGACCATTTACGATATAGTGCCTTAGAGGGTATAAGGAGAATATAAAAGAATAATGATAAAATGAGAGATAAGGATTCCGGGAAAAAGATATTCTGGATTTACCCTACAAATAAGTTTGTTTGGGCAGGAGTTGTCATATGTAGTATATTCTGTGCATTTATGATCTACTTTTTATGTGTAGCCAATTTAAGTGAGAATAAAGTCCTCTTTATTTTCCTGTTGCCCATATCTTTGTCTATCCTGTTAATCTGTTGGGCACTACCCAGTAAGATTTTACTTTGTGAGGATAGAATAGAAGCACGAAGCCTGTTCGGGAAAAGAAGCATCCGGGTGGATGAGATAAACTCGTGGGGAGTTGTGCAAATGTATAAGCCCTACCGTTGTAAAGAGGGTATTTATTCTTACATACCTGCCAAGTCATTCAAACCTTCCCGTAAAATAGAGGAGAACATGATTTTCTCGTATAGCCTGTTTTTATCCAATATTCCGCACTATGACGGGAAAAAGAAAAATTCGTCCCAAACAGATAAAACTATTTTTGTCAGTTATCGGAAAGAAGTGTATATTGCATTGGAAAAGTATCTGAAAGAAAAAAAATAATGTATTAATATTAGTATATATGAAAGAATTTGGAACTATCGGAGATTTAATCAATGCTTATAAAGCAATACCATGTGACGCTTATATCTATTGCTCAAAAAGTGTTATTGAAACAGAGAACTTGGAGAATGGCAAATATTTAGTCATTGAATCGGAAGAAGAGGATGGATATGTGGAAACAGAAGATGGTGAAGTCCCCAAACAAGCATACGATTTGGGCATGAGTTCGTTGGTCGATGTTGAAACATTTAAGGATATATTGAGCTTTCAATATAAATTGAATCCCAAAACATTATACAAAGATTGTATAAAGGCTATTGAGTATTATCTAAGTAATGATGATTTTCTGGATGAATGAAATCAATCTTATGAAAAAGTTATTGTATTTGCTTGTCATGCCATTGATATTGGCGGCATGTAACCCAAAAGTTGAATTGACCAGTGCCGGAATGTACCCGAACTATCAAGTGGGTGAAATAGTAAATCTTATTCCGGTGGATTCTCTGACTTATGGGGACGTAATCGCATATCATTCATACATTCCCGGCTTTCAGGAAAGGGCATTTAAACGAATTGTCGGACTACCGGGCGATACTGTCCGCTTTCAGGATCAGCAATGTATCGTGAACGGCAAAAAGTGTGAATGGGTATTCATACGGAAACTTTTCTATGAAGAAGATGAATGTGAAGAGTATTGCGAAAGTCTGCCCAATGGCATGAAGGTGAACATATGTAAAAGCGTTGTACCCATAGATTCGGCAACGGCTACCACGACTGCGGTTGTCGTCCCGGCGGGCAGCTACTTCGTTGCGGGGGATTACAGGGGCGGCTCGATTGACAGCCGTTCGCAAGGATGCGTAGCTGCGGATTCAATTATCGGGAAAGGTGTAAAAAGAAAGTAAGTACAGGGCTTTAGTTCCGATTTATTATGCTGAATACAATGAATATAAGAATCATTTCATTTATCTGTGCAGGGTTGGTCGCAACAAGTTGCGTGTCCTCACTCTGTTTCTATGATTATTTTGCCAACGATGGCACTACCAGCAATCCCATCTATTGGATTTTCGACTTTTTTCAGTTATCCATACTGCTGGGACAAGCCGGAATAGGCGTTTATACTATCAATGTGCTCCTACGGCAGAGGAAAGAAGCAATTTCTTCTCTAGGATATTTTGCGGCTCACGTATTTCTGCAAAATATAACTCCCTTGCTCCAAGCATGGTCTGCGGCTGTCATTACCGAATATCCGCTATGGTTGCTGATAAGTCAGGTCAGTTTTAGCATTGCTCTTTTTACTGCTTTGTTCATCATTCAGTCTGCATCCTTATTCAAGAAGTCTGGATATATCCCCCGGCTGTTGATGGCTGCATTTTATATCAACTGCGTATATACGGCACTTACCGTCATCGGATTAATTATTACCTTGTAATGATTGCATATAAACAGAATCCAGCACAGCACCTTCCCAATGAATAGCAGGCGGGTATTGTTTCCAACCTCTTTCCGGTGGGGACAGTACCCATGTGGGGACAAACTCGTCCCCAAAAGCCTTATTGTATTCAGGGTTGCTGACGGCATACCTCACTATGATGCGCAGAGGATTGCTGACACCCAAAAATTTGGGATATGTCGTTGTAGTATTATATTTCACCCCATCCACATAAAAACCGAACTGGCGTACCTTGTGTCCCCCTTTAATAACACCCGACACTTTTTCATACGTGGCTAAAGTGTATCGGTTGCCTTCCGCCAACGCACGGGCTTTGTGAATGCTATCATACCATGTCCAGCCGGAACCTGACATTGCGAAAAGATATAAAAGGTAAATGGATAACGAAGTCTTTTTCCCCTCCGTAGCCCACTGCTTTTTCAATAGCGAGCCTACTATCATAACAAAAGCCCCCACCCCTAACAGGGAGACACAAACCAAAACCGGAATATTCATGTACTCTATCATACTGTTTTAGAATATTCTTTTCTTCAAATAATATACCCAAAAATCAATAGCTTTGCCGATAACGACACCAAAAACACTAAGTGCCAACGCTATGTAAGCTGCAACAATGAACGGTTGTTCGTCTATCCACTTATTGACAAGTACGGACATCCGGGAAAAGACACCACCCGCAACAGTCAGAACGATGGTCAGGGCAATATGTATCTCCACCAGCTTATCCTGTCTGTTTGAATCTATTTCGTCATCTTTTAAATACCTGACAAGCCACAGGCACGGAACAAACAGAAACAACATGAAAAATGCAATAATCGCCATTTCTTCCCCGGAGATTTCATGCAATCCTCTGCCGAAAAAGCGAAAACCGAATATTATTGCTATACAGGAAGTTATCATTTATGCCACTATTTTTAGTTTGTATTCTTAATCGTACATTCTTTCTCAATAGCCTGACAATTCGTTTCCCGGCTATCCTAATTCTTACCACCGAAAGCGCATCTACGGAGAATAGAATTGTATCGGCTTTGTTACTAATAACTCCTGATTCATATCGGATTCTTTAGTTTACAAAGTTACGGATATGACAGGGAAAAGGCAAATTTAAATCAAGAAAAGATAATAAACACGCGGATATACGATATTGATAACAATAACAAACAGCACTTCAATCTACAAAGCAAGCATCCGGAGATACCTGTATCGTTTCAATAGAGATCAACAATTAGACTGATAGATACTTTCAACTAATCTTTTTTCATACATTGTGTTTTAAGTAAGGTAATCGGAAGACTGTGAATCAATGGAGCATTCCTGCAGTGTTGAAGTAAGTCTTCCTTGACCTTAAGTTGATAAAAAGAGGTAGAACAGGCCGGATTCGAACCAGCAATATCCACCGTTAAGAAGTAAGCCCCGGTTGACCTCATTTCAGATAATCCCGAAGCTACTGTCCTACCTCTATATTTGTTTTTTTGTGGAGCAGGCTGGAGTCGAACCGACGACCGTCTCTACCCACTGAGCTACTGCCCCTTTACGAAACAGGAAAACAGATAATCGTACTGGTAATGTTCTACCTTAAAGAGTGTGTTGAAGTAACCCGTACTTGACCTGTTTTCTTATTTCTTCGACAAAGATAGGCGTAGTGGTGCGCAACCTTTTTGCGTAACTCAAACTTTTTTGCTGTTTTCTCGAAAAAACAGTAAAAAATGAATAAACAAGACTTATTTTGTAAAAATACAGAAGAAATACGAAGACATATAGGTGATAACTCAACAGTTTTCCTACTTTTGTGTATAGTAGAGACATTACTCTCTCCCAACAATAAACACACAATATTATGAAAAGAGCATTTATTTATAAAGATGAGAAATCTCATAAATTTTGGTGGATTGATTATAGTGGCTGTGATTTTGCTGTAAACTATGGTAAGTTCGACAGTATCGGTAAATTTGAAATCAAAGACTTCGATACAGAAGAAGAATGCCTGAAACAAGCAGAGAAACTTATTCACTCGAAAAAGAAAAAAGGATATGTAGAAGATGCCAACTTCGACTTCATGCACAGATTTTATATTGATTCCGAAGAATATGGTTTGCACCCCAAAACTTCTCATCCCCGATTTACCGAACACTTCACGGAAGAACTCTATTATGATTGCGTAGACGAAGAAGCACCTTTTGGTAGCGATGAGGGAAGTGATACGTTAGATTCTCTTGAAGAAACGATCAGAAAAAATCCCAAACTCAACTTTCTTGATTATCCCAAGTATCTGATAGAACACGACTGGGGCATGGAATATATTCCTGTTGAAAGTCTTGACCCCGAAGTGGTTAAAAAACTAGCTTCAAAGAAAGAAATGGATATGACACAAAGCGACATGGTGACTTACGCTACTGCCTTTGGACAAATAAAAATCACTGGGCGTCTCTCACCCAAATTACAAGAACAGGGAGTTAAAGCTATCAAAAGATTAGCTTTACTTTGGGGAAATGGGGTGACCGAGATTCAAAGCAGAATGATTGATGACTTACTTTCATTTCCTATTGATAAGGACTGATAATATGAAACTAATAGGTAGTAAATATATGAGGATAATAGAGATTAGGAACTACACCATGAGGTGTGGTTATTAACGCATTATGTGCAATAATGATGTGAAATATGTTAAAGCAGATATATCAATTTCTAAGAAAAGCAATTATGTTTAGAGGTATTATAAATTACGAATTAAAAGATATAATCGTCTCCGGTTATTCGGAGAAACAAGAGAATTTTTATTTGTTTAGTCCAATGTATTGGTGGATATATTTACAGTTTGACAATTTCTATATTGTATTAGATTCTAATAGTGGACATATAACAACAAAAATAGCTGACAAGATAGAGTGTTATTTTGATATTGAAGAAGAGGATAAGTTTACTGTTTTTTCACATTCTAAGTGCGAGTATGGATGTGTATTGAAAGTGGAACTATTTACTGATGAAAAGAAAAACTTGATAGGTATAGGATTAATTTTCAACAATCATTATATACTTTTCAACGCATTAGATATTAATGGATTTGTTGTATCAATACATAGTTCCAGAATTACAGCAATACATGATTTTGCGTATATAAATAGTGAGATAGTAGATTAGAAAATAACAACCTTGTGAGATACAGATACTATCCGCAAACTGGATGACATTGCAGCAGAACTATGGTACTATGACTGCCCTGATAACGAAGGATGGGGAGTTGTAAGCCGATATTTAGAGAAACACTTGCAGGACAATTTTGGAAGTAAATGCACATAACATGCACCTGTTCCGCCTAACGGCGGCAAGCTGCAACCCATTAGCAACCAATCAAATCATTATCGTTATTATGGATATAGAAAGAATACTTAAAACAAGAGAAAATGCAATATACTACGGCATTGGTGAATACCAAAAAGACTGCTTTGGTTGGGTTGGTGGAAATGCTCCAGCTTGTTTTGATGATAAGTATTTATCGGACAAAGATAATCTCTATTTTTATCTAACATTTCAAAACCCTTTAAATCCCAACAAGCAAATATCTATTTTCACTCCGGAATTTGATGTTGCATTGGAATATAACACATATCCCGATTGTAAATTGTTGTTGGTTGAACATGAATTAAGTAGTCAAAGCAAAAGTGATAGATATAAACACCCCGAAATAGATGAAATTTATTCAATATACGAAATGAGTACAGAAAAAGATATGCCTGAAAAAAATTGTGCAATCAAATTTGGGGGTAATGTAATGCCTATTCAATGGGGATTAGATAATGATGGTAAAGTGGTTAAAGATGGAAATAGCTTCATTTTTCAAATCAACGAAATTTGCATGAAAGATATTTCTGTTTTCATGGCTGGCTGTATATATGTTTATGGAAAAATTGAAGGTAATAAAGCCACAAATCCATTTGTGGCATACTGGGAATATTCCTAATAACGATAAATTGATTAATTATTTCAAATAGGTTGCTAACAACGAAAGATAGCATCTGACGATGCTCCTTTCTAACCATTAGCATTAACATGCGACTTAAAAAAGTTAATATGAAAATAATAAATTGGACATTACTTTTTCTTGCAACGCTTTTTTGTAGTTTGGATAGCGTGAAAGCAAGCACATTGCTGCAAGATACTATACGGGATGCAACCTACCAGCTTTATCCGTTAGGGGTTGCTTGCCGCAACAATGATGTGGAAACCATAAAACAGTTGCTGGCAGCAAAAGATGAACCTATGGCAATGGGTAACGATTGTTACGAGTTTGATATACTCTATACGGCAATCTACTTTGACAAAGAAGATGTACTAAAATATGCCCTTACCAGATACAAGGACATAAACGATAGAGTATATAGCGATGAGTATGGACTTACGCTCCTGACATACGCCTGCAAATTGTCTAACGTAAAGTTAGCCCATATCTTGCTGGAGCATGGCATTAACGTAAATGGTTACCAAAGTCCATGCGACACCTATAAAGTATATCCGATTATGGAAGCCATTGCCAATAATAACATAGAACTGGTGAAGTTGCTTTTAGAATATCATGCAGACCTTGATATAAAAGATAGTAACGGCAGCACCCCTCTTGCTTTGGCTAAGGAAACAGGTGTAAAAGAGATTGAAAATTTACTTTTGCAATGGATGAAACAAAAAAAATAATGCTAACAACGCAGGATAACGGACAAGCCGTTCCCTGCTAACCATTATCAGCATAAAACATTAATACAAAAAAGAATGTTGATAATGAAATAGGAAATAAAAGAATTAATTGATTTTTGGCTGTAATTTATCTATATAGCTATGTCACTTATTATTAATAACAATTGCCACATGATATGGAACAAAAGAAATTAACTGAATTATCATTAGACGAGCTTTGGCAATTATTCCCCATAACCCTGACTGCACACCAAGACTATTGGGCAGATTGGTATAAGGAAGAAGCGGAGTTGCTGAAAGAGAGACTTCCCTGTATTGAACGTATTAGCCATATAGGTAGCACAGCAATTAAAGGAATTTGGGCAAAGCCTATCATAGATATACTTGTGGAAATCCCAAGAGAAGAAAAAGTCGTCGATTTGAAAGGTACAATTGAAAGATGCGGCTATATCTGCATGGCAGAGAACGACAGTCGCATTGATTTCAATAAAGGTTATACATTACAAGGATTTGCCGAACGGGTATTTCATCTACACTTATGTTATGAGGGAGATAATGATGAATTGTATTTCAGAGATTATCTTCAAGCAAATACAGCTATTGCGAAAGAATATGAACGGCTTAAACTTGATTTATGGAAACAATATGAACATGACAGAAATATGTACACTTCCCACAAAGGTGATTTCGTAGAACAATATACACAGAAAGGGAAACTGCTTTTTACAGGCAGATACGACAATAAGTAATAAAAAAGCTCTTCTAAATATAAATCCCAAATAGATATAAGCTTAAGCTAGTATAAAACGATGCAGGCATCTGGAGATACCTGCATCGTTTCAATAGAGATCAACGATTTGCCTTGCGGTTCTTCACTTCTTCCACGAGTTTGGTAAATGATTTTTCTTTTTTGCGTTTCTCATGTTCGGAAGCAGAAAAGTGCCACGCTTCCCGACGAAGTTTCAGATAGCTCTCATAAACTTTATAATCTAATACACCACTGTTTACTGCTTCCAAAACAGCACAACCCGGTTCGTTGATATGTTTGCAATCTTTGAAACGGCATGACTCCGCATAGTCGGAGATTTCCAGTACTTCGGCAAGAGAATCGGGATTGTCAATAGCCAAGCCAAATTCACGGACGCCCGGAGTATCGATTAAAACACCCGAACTGTCCATCAATACCATTTCACGACGGGTCGAAGTATGACGGCCTTTTCCTGTGGACAGGCTTATATCAGATGTGAGCAATACCGGCTTTTCACAAAGAGCATTCACCAAAGAGCTTTTCCCGACACCCGAAGAACCGACAAACACAACCGTTTCGCCTTCCGATATGGACTTCCGTAACCGGACAATTGTTTCGAGCTGATGAATACTCGTGAAAAATACGGGTATCTGACTGGAGATATGTTTTATTTGTTCCTCAACACTCTGTCTGTCAAAATCTAAATCGGCTTTATTAAGAACCAATACAGAGCTGATATTTTCCTCCATTATCTGAACCATAAAGCGTTCTACCCTGCGAACATTGAAATTATCATCAAGGCTCTGCACAATAAATGCCTTATCGACATAAGAAGCAATGACCTGCTTATCAGCAACCGTGCCACTTTTCTTGCGATACAATGTCCGCTCACGAGGCAAACTATCAACTATAATCCCTTTATGTTCATCGAACGGTTGAAAAATGACCCAATCACCTGTACAAGGTAATTCATCATCCGATTTTCCATACATCATATTTCCCGTGAGTTCACACTGAAACAATCCGTTTCCGGAAATTACCTCGTAGCAAGTACGGTGTACAATGGAAACACGCCCATGAGCAAGGGTACTATATATTGATTCTTGTTTTAGCTGATTGAGTTTCTCATTCCAACCATAAATAGTTAGGTTATCGTTGGATTTGTGAATTGTTTGATTTTCGTTATTCATGATCTTAATATATAGAGCGCACACGTTGAAAAGCATAACAATGCTTTTCACACCATTGTACGCAAGTTAAAAATTGAATTTATAAAAACATAGAAAACACCCTCGAATGGAATCATCCGAGAGCAAACGAAAGGACAACCTGTGTCAGAAACACAGATTGTTTATCAAACCAAATCCGATTTATTATTTTTAGTCATGCCGCAAAGATAGGCATTTTTTATTTGATGGCAAAACGGGCAGTCATTTCATATCTCAACTTGATGACACGGTACTGTTCGGTAGCAGCCGTCCCCATGCTGACATTGCTCTGTGCCTGAAAAGGAAGATAACGGCTTATATTATTATCAACAGGTTCTACAATACGAATCACTTCACCCAATTCCTGCCCCATCGCTTCCACCAAGTAAGATGCTTTTTCACGGGCAGCTTTCAATGCTTCAATCTTACCTTGCTTCCGATACATTAGCAAATCCTTATGCTTCAATTCTCCGATGCGCATGGACTCAATTCCCCATGTGTTGACAGAACGGATAATGGAATTAATCTGCTCAAAATCGGTCAACCGGATATCCAATTGCTTACCTATCAGAAATTCCTTTCCTCTCTGGCGCCAATAATCCCCTATTTCCTGTGTACGGATAGCATCATCCGCTATTCCGATTTTGCGCAAACTCCGACGCAAATCCTTTTCAATCATAGCCAATGGCACTTTTGTCCGAAAATCTTCTTCTTTATTAGATTTACCTGTGTACTCTTCCTGCCAATACTCCTTAATCTGAATCAGAAAATGTATTTCATCCGGAACGACTTCAATCTCCGAAGAACCTGTCACTTCAATATATTTCCCATCACTCTCTTGAGCATTGACAACCATACTCCATGCAAACAAAACAAAAGCTAATAAAAATACCTTTTTCATATCTTTGATTTTATAGTACAACCTCATTTACAGCATCCGAATGATTATATCACAAAGCTATTAAAAAAAACTGTAAAATCGATCTTATCCCCAAATATCAATCAAGCTTTTTCGATCTATCAAAATTATATCTCCATTCTTTACCTTACACTTTGGAGACGTCTTACCGGAAAGCAAAGAAATATTTCCTTCTTCAAACAAATGCTTCAACCGGGTAGTGGAAAGAGAAAAACACCTTTTTATCAATGATAATAATTTCAGGTTCAATTCAAGATCACATTCGATCCAAATACTTATTATCTCGTTGTTCATATTCATAATATCTTCGAAGGAGATATTACTTATCACCTCATATTCAACGCTATCGTAGTCTATTTGAAGCTTGTTCTTACTTGCCATTCCGGCTGAAAAAGCATACTGCCAGGCCACTTCTCTATCATTCATAGAAAAGCTATGAAACAGTTTTTTATCAATCAAGTCCGGTTTGGTGCGTGACAGCAAAGTTATATTACAAGTGTTATCGCACTTCACGCACCTGTAAATCAGCCAGACATCAATGTTCTTTTTCTGTGCATTCATCCTGAACTTATCACTGCAATAAAAGCGGTCACTCTCACAGTGGCTGCATTTCTTAATCAATAAAGGAGTATTCTTCACCTTTATCTCCCATGTAAATGTTGTTTCCATAATTATACAAAAGCTATTATCTTTCTTTGTGAATCAAATCTTTTTCACCGCAAAGTTGGATATTAGCCATTTGTATAATTCACAAGATGTCACAAGACGACATGAAATTTATTTGTCCAGCTCATCCATCATCTTTATAATTTTATCTTTCAACTTATCAAGAAACTGCGTCCGACTCTTCTTCCGGTTTCTGATTTCCAGGAATATGCGATAAAAGTCTCCAATCTCAATATTGAAAAGAGTCTCGCAGCAGAAGGCTATGTCTTTTAAACTGGTATTTCCATTGTTAAAGCATTTGCCCGCATACAGGGCATAGATAAACTCAACCAAAGCGACCTTGCTGTCCGTCCACTGCAATAGCCGGTTTTCTACCATTGAAGTGAATTTCAAATGAAGTTCCTCTGATAATATCTCTATTTGAGCAGACAGGTATTCCGCTAAACGATTGTTGGCTATGATTTCAGCCACACTTGAATCATGCAGGGTAGTGAAAGAAGAATCCCTGTCCAGCAACCCGAAACGGGTGTCTGCCAGAATATCATAGTTTCCTCTGACAAAATATTGTTCGTCGAGTTCCGTCCTGCCGGTACGGTAATAATCATAGAAAGAATTATTCAGGAAGTATTTTTTCAAGTTCTCCAGTTCCGACTTCAGATATTTGCATTGGGAAGACGGAGATTCGCCGATACGCTTCTTTTCAATCTGATACAAGCGGACATAAAACATCAACAGCCCGGAAATCTGTGGTTTCCAGGTCTTAAAGAAAAGAATTTCTTCTTTCGGATTCGGGAATTGGTATTCGGCAACGGCGGATTTCAACAGAATAAGAGACATCTGTATGACATCAATAATCTGCTTAATCTTATCTAGTGGGGCAATCGGCTGTCGCTCAATTCTTTCAATCTCTTTTTCTATGTTCTGCTTACTATTTCTTACGAAATTTTCCATTCGTTTTCATATCGCATACGTTTCAAGAAACCATGCAGTAAATAATAAAAATAACAAAATGAAAAACCGGTTCGAGTGGAATTACTCAAACGAAAGAAATTAGCCTGTGGTTCGTGAGGCTAATATTAAGCCAGAACAAATTTAAGAGTTGCGCCCAAAATAGTTACTTTTTGATTTCAAGGGCAAATATAATCGTTTTTTATGATTATATGACGTTTTGGTGAAATTTAAAGAACAAGGTATCCGAAAAAGCACAAAAATAGTATCTTTGCCTGCGATTTATTACCAAAGATGTGATAAAGCTATTTTTAATCATTTAATAATAAAGACTATGATTAGATTAAATGTTTTCGTCCGCGTAAGCGAGACAAACCGCGAAAAAGCGATTGAGGCAGCTAAAGAACTGACTGCTTGTTCTTTGAAGGAAGAAGGATGCATTGCTTATGATACTTTCGAAAGCAGTACCCGTCACGACGTTTTCATGATTTGTGAAACATGGCAGAATGCTGAAGTATTGGCAGCTCACGAGAAATCTTCTCATTTCAGCAAGTACGTAGGTATCATTCAGGAATTAGCTGAAATGAAACTAGAAAAGTTCGAATTCTAAATGAAACACGAAGAATAGATATACTATCTATCCAACTATCATCAAAAAGAGAGAGACATTCTTCTTCGAAAGGAAAGAATGTTTCTCTCTTCTTATTTCCAGATCTCACGGGAATAGAACTGTATGAAGTGATTAGTCCAGCTTCTTATGAATAAATGTCCCTTCAATCCAATAAGTTGCGTGATTCGATTCAAATTTCAGCAGCACATAGCCCGGATCGGTAGGACCTCCAGGAAAATGTTCGATAAACCAGTCCTGCCAAAGTTCTTGTTTCATCTTCTCGTCGGTTACCACTTCCACAGTTCCCGTTAAGGCTACACTGTCTCCCTTATCCTGAAAACATAATCCGGCTTTCGGGTTTGCCAGAAAGTCAATAGTCTTTAATGAGTCCGCTCCGGTAGACATCCAAATAGTAGAAATTCCGTCTGTTGCAATCTTACTCATCGGCACAGGACGGGGATATCCCTCTTTATTTACAGAAGCAAGCACTACCACTTCACACCTCTGCAACAACTCGGTTGCTTTCTCTTTCATTGTTTTTGTTGACATAATCTTATTGGATTTATATTGTAGGCAAATATAGTGAAAATAAATTCTAATTCACAATACGCCCGTTTGCCTTTGCCTTTTGAAGCCATTCAGGGACAATTTCTTTGAGAAATTTATCTTTGTCCGCCTTTTCAACAGCCATATCCAAACCAATATATTGCTGTGCTTTTTCTTTCGTTGTAATATCCGGAAGTGGTACATTATCTGTATACCCATGCGCTACAAGCACTTTGCTGATAAGCATACGAGCTTGGAATACTTTATTTAAGCCATGCCCCAAAATACGCATGGTTTCCTGCGGGGCATGAAAAGAACCGCCATGAGAAGATACGCCGAAATCCCATCTCCACTGTGCCTGACGAATTAACAGCAAGGCTTCTTGCATTTCATTTTCTGTAGCTCCTATATCCCAAGTAAACTTCGCTTCGATATGTGCTTTTGCCAACTCCTTTTCTAAAAGTGTACGCAACTCATTTGCCTTTTGCTGACGTTCGTATACATTTTTACAGAGCGTCTCTTTATTATCACGATGACAAGTCTGACAAGTGCGTTCAGTCACTGCTAACGGATTCTGAATATGGTGATCGCTATATTTTATCCCTCCTTCATCATTGTAAGGCATGTGACAGTCAGCGCACGACACACCACGCTGGGCGTGTATGCCCATCTTGAAAATTTCATAATCAGGATGTTGAGCCTTTAATATAGGGGCACGGCTCAATTTATGAATATAATCAGTAAATCCGATTTCATCATAATACTTTTCCAAATCTTCAACAGTGAAGCCCTTATCCCAAGGAAAAGTAGGATATTTTATATTCCCCTTGAAATAATACTCCGAATGACACTGTGCACAGACCAATGAACGCATTTCCTGTGGAGTAGCATGAGTAATGTCTCTACCTTGACGGCTAAAAGCTTCAGTGAGCGACGGACGGCTGATATGCAAATCCATATTTTTAGGTTCATGACAATCGGCACATCCTATAGGGTTTACAATTTCGGCTCCCCATGCAGCCCACTTATTATTATAAAAGGAATCTACCCCAATAGCTTCTATCATACGGGGAACATCAGAACTTTTACACACCCAGCAACTTGCAAATTGAGGACCGTCAGCCCCCCCCATAGGCGCACCAGTACGAAGTGAATGAACAATATCCTGTAAAGCGTACATATGCCCGCGCGGTGTTGAATAATCCTTAGAAAAAGCATATCCAGCCCATAATATGACCATTTCAGGACGTTGCGCTAAAACATCGATAGAAGTTCTTCCATTTAATCTACTGTGCAAATCGGTCGATGTCGTATCCACCCACGTCTTATATTCACGTGGATAGTTTTCAGCAAAAATAATGCTGCGTGCTTCTATTCCGTTTATTTTTATCTTTTTCTTATAGTCTACATTTACAACCTCTGCGCTGTGTTCCATCAGGAATGAAATAATTACTCCCGATGCAAAAATAACAGCCATTGCAAGAGCGAATAGTACCCACCTCTGCCAGGGTTTGAACTTATCTTTCATTATTTGCTTTTTTCTTTTAAATACCTTCTGTTTATTGTACTAAATTATATTTGCCAAAGACAAAATAACGGAGAAACAACTTCCTTTTCCTACTTCCGAATGTACTTCTATACGTCCAGCCAGTCGTTCAATAATCACTTTACAAATGGAAAGTCCCAAACCACTCCCCTGCTCAAATTCATCAGTCTTGTAAAAGCGATCAAAAATCATCATTAGTTCTTTATCGTCAATCCCTTTGCCAGTATCTTTTACGTAAACGCAAACTTCCTGATGCTCTTTATATATTCTGCACCCCAAAGTAATAGTTCCTTCTTTGGTAAATTTATTTGCATTATTCAGGAAATTAGAGATGACTTGAGTAAAACGGAAGCAATCGATGTTAACGGGTAAGGAAACTGTTTCATCAAGTTCAAGGATAAAGCATAATGAAGGCTGAATCAATGTTTGGTAAGTGACATAAATCTCCTTTATTATTTTCGTAATGTTATGTTCCTTTATATCAAAGGATAAGTTGCCTGAATCTAAACGAGATATTTCTAATACGTCATTCACCAGTTTCAAAAGCAACTCATTATTATTATTGACTATTTCAATCATGGCAGCTTTCTCTTCCGGTTCTATTTCATCAGCCCCCTCACCTATTAATAAATTTGTGAAACCTACGATAGCATTGAGCGGTGTACGGATTTCATGACTCATATTATTTAGAAACGACTGTTTCAGCTCTGCTTTTTCTGCTATCTGTTTCGCTAGAATCAACTGTTGTTCATGCTCTACCAAGTTTTGAATATTCTGCATAATGCCTGCCAACATAATCTCCCCCTGGGCATCTTTCAAGGTACTGCATCGAAGTTCATACCATTGATAATCTGCCTCTTTCCCTCCAAAACAAAAACGTATTCGTTGTATTTGCATACTGGGAGACTGATATAATGTTTCGTAGAATGAGCTAAGCAATTGTACATCATCAGGATGGGTATATCTCATAATATCCTCTTTTGTAAATCTCCGTTGTTCCATGCCAACCAATCGTACATAATTATCATCAAATTCAAGAACACCTTCCTGAATATTCCAAAGTGAAATTTTCCCGCCATTCATAGAAAGAGTCAATCGTTTGTGCGCTTCTTCCAGCATTTGAAGATTCTTACGCTCCATCAACGAACGGCGATGTGTACGTAACAAACTAATGGTTACCAAAATAAAAGAGAAAACAAACAACCCACCCAACAAATAAAGTTCTTTTCGATAACGATCGTAAAACGGATAGTTGATTATACGGACATTTTGCGGAACATTACTAATATCACCCGCATATTCAGAAAAATATGTCCAGTCCAGTACATACTCTTTTTCTAAATCTCTTATTTTAGGCATTCCTATTTTTTCTTTCTTTAATAAGCGTGCAGCAAGGCTAGCGGAAGCCTTCGCCGTAATACCCTCTGTAGCCATATAACCGCCGACAATCTTAGCATTTTCACCGAAACCTTCACGAATACAACTAAAAGAAGGAATATTTAAAGCTGTTACTATCGGAATTGCCAGCATATCTAATTTATCCAGTAAAAACGCTTGATTTTGTTGTCTTCTCTTTGATTGTTTCAACATTACCAGCAAAGAAGATCCTTTTATATAACGAAAGGGGCAAAGACTTATTGTCAGACCATTCTTGTTAACATTATCATTTATCAAACCGGGGGTCAGATTAAAATATTCAATCATCTCCGTCAAATGCTTATAATCACACTCTTGCACAAATGCTTTTTGATAGCCCAGAACTCTCACATTCTTCCTGTCAACCACTCGGGAAAGGCTATCGAAAGATTTATGTCCAAGAAAGGTCAGATCTATATTATAAATAATCTCCATATCATTATAGGGATACAATGTTTTTATAAAGTCGATATTACGTTTCAGATCGGGACTATCACGCAATACATAAACTTTCTGCGAATCGTATTCTTCAATCAATTCTTCATTGGGAAAATGCACATTACAAGCTACCACAGGAATAGAAGATAATAACCGGTGACGGGTAGATAATAAAGAATTAGTTGCCTGGTCACCAACGGTCAGAATAAGGTCTGTCGATTTACTTTCTAGAAATTCAAGATATTCCCTTACATGTTCTATCCGCTCTTTCTCATCATATTTGCTACAATCAAAATAAAACTTATCAAACGTTACCTCTATCCCTTGTTTCTGAAACTCCTGATACAACAACTTTTCTATATTTCTGTTGCCAATATCATCTTTAGATATGGAGTAAATCAGGGAAATACGCTTTACCATCAAATTGTCAGTAACATACCAGTGTTTATAATTTAGTCCACCTATAAAAACAATCAATGAAAGAATGAATATTAAAACGTATTTATATTTGAAGTAGGTTTTGTTCATGCTTTTTTGTTTATGTTTGGCAAAAATAGCATAATTTTCACAACAAGAAAGGTATTTCACTGAAAACATCCATTAAAAACATTCATTTTCATTAAAATCAATAAATTTCCTGGTTATCAATCTTATTTCTATATTTTGCATGACCCTTTTTTGTATTATCTTTGTTTCTCTAAAACAAGGAAATAAATGAGGAACTTTGCAGCCATCGACTTTGAAACAGCCAATGGTAAACGTACAAGTGTTTGTAGTGTAGGTGTTGTCATTGTAAAAGACGGTAAGATCGTGAATAAAATCTATCGTCTCATTCGTCCTGCTCCTAATTATTATACGCAATGGACAACGGCTATCCACGGATTAACTTATGACGATACGATGGAAGCCGAAGATTTTCCTGATGTATGGGCTGAAATCAAACCGTTGATAGATGGATTGCCACTTGTTGCACACAATAGTCCTTTTGATGAAGGTTGTCTTCGGGCAGTTCACGAATTGTATGACATGACTTATCCTAATTACAAATTTTATTGTACCTGCCGTACTTCCAGAAAAGTTTTCGGAAAAGATCTGCCCAATCATCAATTGCATACGGTAGCAGAACGGTGCGGATATAATTTAGAGAATCACCACCACGCACTTGCTGACGCAGAAGCTTGTGCACAAATAGCTTTGCTTATTATCCCCGATCCTCCCAAACCGAAGAAAGCAAAAAAAGCCGATAAAGATACGCATGTTGGAGACTTATTCGCCTCACTTATCCCTCAACAAGTGAAAAAGAATAAATAAAAAAAACACTACAACTATTATCACGATCAATAATAGTCATAGTGTTTTTATAATAAAGTGCTAATTAAAACTTCAACTAAAGAATAGATTTAGCGATACCCATTTCCAAGCCACGAAGTTCTGCCAGTCCGCGAAGACGTCCCAGACAAGAATATCCCGGATTTGTCTTTTTCTTCAAATCATCAATCATCTGATGACCATGGTCGGGACGCATAGCGATAGAGCATTTACGACGTTGTTGCAGAAGAATCAGGCTCTTCATCACATTGTACATGTCTACATTCCCTTCCAGATGATTCGCTTCATAGAAGTTTCCTTCTTCGTCACGTTGTGTGCTGCGCAGGTGAACAAAATTTACACGATCACCGAAACGTTCCATCATGCCTGCAAGGTCATTGTCGGCACGCACTCCGAAAGAACCTGTACATAAGCAAAGGCCATTGGATTCATTAGGCACGGCTTCAATCAGTTTTTTGAAATCGTCTTCCGTACTCAAAATACGTGGCAAACCTAAAATAGTGTAAGGAGGATCATCCGGGTGAATCACCAGCTTCACGCCTACTTCATCGGCAACAGGCGCAATTTCTTTCAAAAAGAAAATCAAGTTGGAACGGAGCTTTTCAGCGTCAATATCGTTATAACGGTCTAATGCCTGCTGGAATTGCTCTACTGTGAAACTTTCTTCCGAACCTGGAAGTCCGGCAATCATATTGCGAACCAACAGTTTCTTATCATCTTCGCTCATTTGTTCGAAACGAGCTTTTGCTTTAGCTATTTCTTCAGGAGTGTAATCTTTTTCTGCGTTCGGACGTTTCAGGATGAAAAGGTCAAAGGCTACAAAAGCCGCCTTTTCGAAACGAAGAGCTTTAGAGCCATCAGGCATTGTATAGGCAAGGTCAGTACGTGTCCAGTCCAGTACGGGCATAAAGTTATAAGTAACTACCATTACGCCACACTTCGCCAGATTACGGATACTTTCCTTATAGTTTTCAATGTATTTCATGAAGTCACCAGTCTGTGTCTTGATATGTTCGTGTACAGGTACACTTTCTACCACAGACCATGTCAGACCTACTTCTTCAATCATTTGTTTACGTTTCATGATCTCTTCTACTGTCCACACTTCACCATTCGGAATGTGATGAAGAGCATTTACTATACCGGTAGCGCCTGCCTGCTTAATATCCCACAAGCTAACAGGGTCGTTAGGACCATACCAGCGCCAAGTTTGTTCACATAAATACATATTGTTATTAAATTAAGAATTGAAAATTGAGAATTAAGAAATCAAAGTTGAAAATTAAAAGTTGAGAGTCGGCATACGGATGCTACGCAGCCAATTCTCAATTTTTAATTCCCAATTCCCCATTTATTAAATTGAGAATGCATCAAATCCACCATCGATTACAGCTACCGTACCTGTTACGAAGTTGGAAGCATCGCTAATCAAATAATGGATTGTTCCATAAAGATCTTCCGGTTCACCGAAACGGTTGAATGGAGTATGAGCGAGAATTGTTTTTGAACGATCAGTCAGAGAGCCATCCGGATTAGTCAATAATGTACGGTTTTGTTCAGTCAAAAAGAATCCTGGAGCGATTGCATTTACGCGCAAGCCGTTACCGAATTTCAATGCCAGTTCTCCAGCCATGTATTTAGTAAAGTTAGCAATAGCTGCTTTAGCTGCACCATAACCAACGACACGAGTCAATGGACGAAGAGCTGATTCAGAGCAGAAGTTTACAATAGAACCTTTCTTCTGTTCTACCATAATTTCAGCAAATACCATTGTAGGCAATACTGTACCGAAAAGGTTCAAATCCACCACTTTCTTAAATGCGTCAATCTGTAAATCAAAGAAAGTTTTATCCGGAGCGATAGTTGCACCTGCCATGTTACCTCCAGCAGCGTTCAACAAAACATCAATACGGCCATAAGCTTTCATAATTTCCACTTTGTTGCCTTCCAGCACTTCCTTATCCATCACATCAGTGTAAAGGAACATTGCTTCATTTCCTTCTGCTTTGATACTGTCTACCAATGCTTTTCCAGCTTCTTCACTTCTGTCGAGCACAACCACTTTTGCGCCTTCTTTTGCGAGATACGCAGCAATACCTTTACCTAAAATACCAGCTCCGCCGGTGATAACAACTACTTTGTCTTTTACGTTAAATAATTCATTCATGGTTCTTATAAATTTATATGTTTATAATTTATTGTTCAGATAATATTTCAAATTCTCTTTAAGGAGAATATCGATAGGCATCAAATTCACTTTCTCACTATTCTGCTTGAACAGCAAATGATTACACAATGATTTAACGCCATCGTACCCCTGACGCTCGGGGCGCTGCGCAATCAATGCGGTTATCACACCTTCGGAAAGTAATTGCGTATTTCTGCCGATAAGATCATAACCAACCAGTTTGACAGCCTGCATTCCTCTTGCTTTCAGGTAATTTCCTAAAATATAGCAAGTTGAATTAAAGATAATAGCGCCTTTAATATTCGGATTAGCTTCAAAGATTTCATCCAGTTTCATGAAGTTATACACTGAATCATTTATTTTCAGTTCTACTTCATGCAGATTTCCGTTAAACCCTATTTCAGTGAGATAATGACAGAAACCTTCGCGCCTGTTCTTTCCCTGGTTAGAATCATTCTTCCCACTATGAATAATCCGTGCCATTAATATATCGGAAGAAGAAGGAAGCCTGTCCATCAATAATCTGGCAGCAATCACTCCGGCATCATAAGATTCCGTTCCAAAATAAGCCAGTTGATGCTGCCCTCCAATGTTGGAGTCAACATACACGTATGGTATTTCATTCCTGTCAAGCTCCTGCGAAAGCCGGATAACAGAATCTGTAAACAAAGTCGCAATCAATACCCCATCCACTTTCTCATTCAGCAGATTTCGGATGATATCATCAAAAGTCTTATTATTATATTGATCGAAAAAGAGTTTGGTAATGGTGATATTATATGATTCCATTTCCGCCGCAGCTTTATCTATCCCTTCCGAAATAGCTTCCCAATACTCCCCTTGCACAAAAGAAGGAGTTATTGCAAGGATATGATATTGTTTTTTGGAGGCAGCTAATGAACGTGCCATCAGATTTGGTTGGTAATGTACCATTTCCAGGATAGCCTGTACTTTTTTCCTGTTTTCTTCAGATACTCTTCCACGATTATGGATTACACGGTCTACCGTGCCAACAGAGACACCTGCCATCTTGGCAATGTCTACAATCCGAATATTTGAAAACTCTTTATCCATATATTGATAAGTATCTTGTTTTTCATCGGCAAAAGTAAAATGAATTATTGAATTAAGCAATAGTGTGTGCGCACACACATTATATCAAAACAAACATATACAATTAATAATCAAATAATTAACTCCAACAAACAGAAAACATACATGTTGTTAAACATAAGAAAAAGTAAAGATAGTATAGAGAAAAAGACTCTTTTCAGATGAAAAGTTAGAGAGAAAGTAACTCCCAATTCTTGAAGGAAACGATAATAATAAAGAAGATTAGCTTAAATGTGTTCGCACACACATTGATACGATGACTAAATAAAGCTAGGGATAAAAGATTAAATATACAAAAAATAAAACAGGTAACCAATTATATTTAAATCGATTACCCGTTTTGGGATTCTTACTTTTCCCACTTATCTTTTGCTTTTCCGGCCATTTTGTCGGCTTCTGCCGCTACTTTATCAGCAATTTCCGCACCGGTTTCTACTGCTTTAAGTCCAAGATCCATTGCTTTTCTTTCAGCATGAGCAGCTGCTATTTCAGCATCGCGACCTATACGATGGATAGCATTATAAATTTCGCTTTCCAACTGTTTTGCTTTTGCTGTACGTGAAAGACGATAAGCTACTGCGCCGAGGATTGACCCAATTCCGAGTCCAATCCAGAAATTTCCATGTCTACATTCCATAATTAAGTTCTGTTTTTAGGATTAAAAATAAATTATATAAATATCTATTTAGATTTCGAGAATAAGGAAGCAATCCATAATACAAGGATAGCCCCTACAGTGGAAGTTATCAAACTTCCGATCAATCCTGAAGCTGACAGTCCGAAAAGGGCAAATACCCAACCGCCCAGTACACCTCCAAGAATACCAAGTAATAAATTTATAATAAGACCAAAGCCTCCGCCGCGCATTACTTTACCTGCGAGGAATCCAGCCACAATACCAATAATGATATACCAAATAAAGCCCATATAATCCTCCTTTTTTATTTAACAACAGCAGGTACGGAGAATAGTTCAGTTAGTCAAAATTGAATTAACGACAATTTAGAATCCTTAGTCTTAGAGAAACGGGAAAGTTTGCGTACCTTTGCAGCCAATTTTTCAGGAACACTTCTAAAGCAATAGGTATCATGGTACAAAATCAGGAACAACCCGTAGGAAAAATTACATTTTCCATCTTAATCGCATTAAGTCTTTCACACTGTCTCAATGATCTTTTACAGTCCGTTGTTTCAGCAGCTTATCCGCTATTCAAAGATGATTTAGGATTAAGTTTTGCGCAAATCGGCCTTATCACACTGGTTTATCAGCTTTCGGCTTCGGTCTTTCAACCGATTACCGGAATCATTTTTGATAAATATCCCGTTGCATGGTCGTTGCCTATCGGAATGAGCTTTACACTGATTGGTTTGATAAACTTAGCATTCTCTGATAATCTATACTGGATATTAGCCTCCGTATTCTTAATCGGAATTGGCTCTTCCGTACTACATCCGGAAGCCTCCCGTATCACATTCCTTGCCTCCGGCGGGAAACGTGGACTAGCACAATCGCTCTTTCAGGTAGGTGGTAACTTCGGAGGTTCATTAGGTCCTTTACTGGTTGCTCTGTTGGTGGCTCCTTATGGCAGACAACATCTCATCGTATTTGCATTTGTGGCTTTAGCTGCTATCGGAGTGATGTACCCAATTTGCAAATGGTATAAATCATATCTAAACCGGATGAAAGCACAGACCGTCAGTGTCAGAAAACCTGTTCATCTTCCTTTGCCTATGGATAAGACAGCCCTTTCAATCGCGATATTGCTGATTCTGATTTTCTCCAAATATATCTATATGGCAAGTCTCACGAGTTATTATACTTTCTACTTGATTCATAAATTTAATGTAAGCGTACAAGATTCGCAACTATATTTATTTATCTTTCTGGTAGCTACTGCTATCGGAACATTAATTGGTGGACCTGTCGGTGACCGAATTGGTCGGAAGTATGTGATTTGGGCTTCTATTTTAGGAGCTGCCCCATTTAGCTTACTAATGCCCCATGCCAATCTGCTGTGGACTATTATCCTTAGCTTCTGTGTGGGATTGATGCTTTCTTCCGCTTTTCCTGCCATATTGCTTTATGCCCAAGAGTTGCTTCCTACCAAACTTGGATTGATATCCGGCTTGTTCTTTGGATTTGCTTTCGGAGTGGCCGGTGTAGCATCTGCCGTACTCGGTAATTTAGCGGATAAAACGAGTATTGAATATGTATATAATATCTGTGCTTATATGCCGTTACTAGGATTAGTCACATTCTTTTTACCGAATTTGAAGAAGAAAAAAATAGAATAAGATTAGATTAAATAAAATGGGGTGTGTCACATTTTGCACTCCCTCTTTTCCAAAGAAAACGACCGGTATGCGTCGCCACGACGTATACCGGTCTACAAGTTAAGGTCAAAGTCAAAAAATTAAGAGAGCTATTTATATGTTAGGGTTAGCGTTAATTTCTTTCTGTGGAATAGCATATAAATAATAAGTGCTATTTACTGTAAACGGTTTACCGTTCGGGAAGTTGAGGAACCAATGTCCCAGAGGATTTCGTTTTTCAAAGCTACCACCCTCCTGCCAGCAATCGACTTCTGTCTTCTGCATTTCATCCGATAAAGCAGCACGTTCTACTGCCTTTTGTGTACGAAGTATATCGGTAATACCAAATCCTTCTCCCCAAAGTTCACGGCGACGTTCCATCAGAATCTCATTGATTACATCTTCCTGTGATTTTCCTGTCACCTCATAATCCCCTACTCCACGGGCATTACGCAATGTATTCAATGGAGCTACAGCCTGTGCCAACGCTACGCCGTCACGAACTTTCGCCTCCGCTTCTATCAAATACATTTCAGCAGCACGCATCAAGACCAAATCAGCCGTATCATCTGCACGCATGTGAAATTTCTTATATCCCAAATACCCTTCACGCATCCACTGAAACAAAGGTAAACGAATATCACCTTCGGTAAATGTATCTTTCAGATGGGGATCAGCCATAAAGCTGCTATATGCTCCTACGTATGTTGCATCCAAATAATAGAAATTATAGCTGGCATCCGATTGGGAAGGAATTTGAGGAAATCCCCATATCCACTCTTTATTGGAAATGTTATTAAAACCTTCGTACTCGGCTGTAGTTGTCATCAACGTATATCCTGCACGTGCTGCTTCGGCAGCTTTTGCGGCTTCTTCCCATTGTCCGGTCAGCAAGTAAGCGCGAGCCAAAAGACCGTCAACCACTGCAACATTCGGTTTGAACTTTTGATTATCACCGCTGCGGACATAGTTTTTCAAATAGTCCTTCGCCAAAGTGAGATCGTCGAAAATAAGCTGATAAACCTGTGCCACTGTTGATTTTCCTTTCGGTACAGTGGAACTATTGCTAGGTTCGGTATATATAGGAACACACGGAGCATCTTTATCTTTCAAGTAGGTGAATTGATAATGCTGTACCAAGTGCAAATAACAAAAGGCGCGTAATGCCAATGCTTGTCCCTGTGCCTGACGGAGTTCTTCCGAATCCCCCTTGATAGAAATGGCAGTGTTACAATTATCTATCGTTTTATATATCAGATACCAGGCAAACTCTGTTCTACCATTTGAGGATTGCGCTATATCATTAAACTGATACGAAGAGTTAAAACCATATTTCGGACGGGAAACAATATCACTTGCCATCATATCATCCAGACACTGAAGTGCCCGATAACCGATATTGGCATAGGTACTTGAATAATCAAACAGATTATACCAGGCACCATTCACAAGTGCCTCCGCATTTTCGGGTACAGATACCTTATCCGAACTTACCGCATCTGTGGGGTCCGTATCCAAAAAACTGCTGCTACAACTCGTTGCCAGGAAAAGTCCGGCAACTGCCGCAAGAATGGATTGAATTTTTATTTTTCTCATAATTTAGTCTGAATTTAGAAAGAAACATTGATACCTCCGGAGATGGTTCGCATAGCCGGATAACGGTAATAAGTGATACCAGTAATTCCCTGTTCAGGATCTAATCCCTGATTCCGGTGAATGGTAAACAGGTTATCTCCTTGTACATATACCTGCACACTGCTCAATGATAACTTACTAATCCATTGTTTGGGTAAGTTATAAGAAAGTGTCAGGTTTTTCAATCGCATATACGAATTATTCTGCAAGAAGCGAGTGGAAGCCGAGTTCCAGTTATTAGAAGTAGTACTCAAAGCAGGGACATCGGTATAGCGATTGTCGGGAGTCCATCTTCTTAGAATCTCCGTCGACCAGTCGCGACCCTCCAAACTTCCATTGTGCAGAATCATTGTAACATCACGATTGTAGATATATCCACCGATACTGTAAGCAAAGATAGCCGAAAGATCAAATCCTTTCCAAGAAAGAGACGTATTGAATCCGCCATATACTTTCGGAAGAGACGATTTGTTGACATAATAATAGTCAGCCGAACCATAATCATTTGTTGTGACACGTTTTCCGGTCGGATTCTTATTTGCATCCACCTCATTCTTATACCACAGCGGATCTCCATTTTCCGGGTCTACTCCCGCCCACTCTATCATATAGAAATCATACACCGAACGACCTACCTGCAACTTGTTCACACCACTTCGCGGCATATCTTTCAATGGGAGATCCGTCACCTTATTCTTATAATGCGTCAAGTTCATACCCAGTTTCCATACCCAACCATTCTGATTGATAATCGTTCCGTTAAGCACCATTTCTATACCTGTATTCTTCAAGGCTCCTACATTTTCGTCAATAGAACCATATCCCAGGGAAGGAGCTATCGGACGTGAATAAAGCAGGTCTTTCGAACGACGTGTAAAGAAATCAAATGAACCGGAAAAACGGTTATTGAACAGGGAGAAGTCGATACCTACATTAAAGTTGAGGTTCGTTTCCCATTTCAGATTCGGAGTCGCCATACGGTCGGACACTAACGCATTTTCTCCCAAATTGGAAACAATGGTATAAAGTCCTTTGCTCGCATAATAAGTACCCAGGTTATCATTTCCCTGCGCACCATAGCTCATTTTCAGAGTCAAGGCAGAAAGCCAGTCGGAAGTACTTGCCATAAACTCTTCCCGGTCGATACGCCAGGAAGTACCCAACGACCAGAAATTTCCCCAGCGGGTCTCCGGCGCAAAACGTGAAGAACCGTCGCGACGATAGGATGCCGAGAAGAAATATTTATTTTGATAGTCGTATAATGCTTGAGTCAGATAACCCACCAACGCATAGTCGATGCGATACCCCGAACCTCCGGTCAACTGTGAACCAACTACTAGTTCCGGCATATCAGGCTGCGCCATTTTGGAACGTGATGCCGTCAGTTCATCGTAGCGGTAGGAATAGGCCTCCACACCGGCAAGAACATTAAAATGATGTTCACCAATTGTCTTGTCATACGTAGCAATATTATTCCATGTCCAAGAGAAAGTACGGGTATTCATCCGGCTGACGCCGCCTCCGTTTTCTTTAGCCGGACCTAACTTCGGATTCGTATAATCCAATGTATTATAATTAATCAAGTCAAAGTTAAAACTTGTCTTGAATTTCAATCCTTCAATAATCGTAGCTTCCAGAAAAGTACGACCGGAGACTTCATCTTTCATTCGTTCCGATTTATCCAAAGGCAAAGTAGCCGGAAGGTTCCAGTTTGCCATCGAACCGGAAGGACGATAGGAACCGAAGTCATAAATACGGTCTCCACTCTCATCCAATTTGTAGCTACCATCCGTATTCATTTCATAAATGGGATAGAATCCCGGCATGGTACGTCCTGCGGTAATCACATTACTGGTTTTGGAGTCGGATGAAACTGGATAGTTCTGCATGGAATGTGCGAAACTCAAATTGACGCCTCCCTTCAACCAGGAAGTCATCTCGCTGGTGATATTGGAACGAAGATTGAAACGCTGGTAACCGGATTCGAGTGCAATACCTTTATCATTCAGGTATCCGGCAGAAAAGAAATACTGATTCGCTTTTCCACCTCCGGAAACACTTAGATTTAACTCTGTGCGAAGTGCCTGTTGCTCCATGGCGTCACTCCAGTCAGAATTCCATAACGGACGGACACCTGCCACCAGCTTTCCATCTGTACCGACCGGTTGCGCATATTGAGGACCATAGGGGTTCGGGCCACCTCCCATTAATTTCGTTACCAAGTCTTTGGATGCTTGCGTCGCAGCAGTTGCCGGAGTATAATCCGCACTCTTGGCATACTGATTGCGAAGTGCTTCCCAATATAATTCAAAATATTGGTCGGTACTGACACGATCATAATCACGCACGGCACGGTTGGAACCTCCTAAGGAAGCTTTCACCTTTACCGTTGCTTTGGTATTTTGATCTCCCTGCTTGGTGGTGATAATAATCACTCCATTCGCACCACGGGAACCGTACAAAGCAGCAGAGGCCGCATCTTTCAATACTGTCATCGAAGATATGTCATCCGGATTGATAGAGTTCACACTACCATCAAACGGTACACCGTCCACTACATAAAGCGGAGCGCTGGAAGCGTTGATAGATCCGATACCGCGAATACGGATTTCCGCATCCGTACCTGGCTGCCCACTTGCCGCACTTGCCTGTACTCCGGATACCGTACCCTCTAATACACGTGATATGCTGGAAGTCTGTAACTTTTCAATCTCACCTGCTTTCATCGTCGAAGCTGCTCCGGTAAAACTATACTTTTTAGCGGTAGCATAAGCTACTACCATTACTTCTTCCAGTTCCTTACTTTCCGATTCCAACGTGACATTAATCACACTCCGGTTATTCACCGGTTGTTCTACTGTTCTCATTCCTACAAAACGGAACACTAAAGTACCGGTAGCAGGAACCTCAGTCGAATACTTTCCATCAATATCGGTAATAGTGCCGGAAGATGCTCCTTTCAATTGTACGGAGACACCAGGCAAAGGTTCTCCTTCAGAAGTCACCGTGCCTGTCACGCGTTTCTCCTGCTGTGCTTCCGCATATACTATATTTCCTGCAAAAAGCAGAAGAGACACGACTAATAAACGTAAATAGATTCTCATAATTTTGTGGCTTAAGATTTATTTGCTTGTTGTAACTAACAGTACATTGAACTTTTTTGTTTAGGAAACGAAACATTTTTTAGAAGATTGCTAGTATAAATCAACGAAAGGTAGTACATTCGTGAAACAAAAAATATCTATACCAACAAAGAACCACATGGGGAAACGGGTTATTCTATATCTTTTTCTGTTATTTTCACTGTCCTTACAGGCGCAGACTGAAGAGAAAGTCTCTTTAGGCAACAATAGTACAGAAGTAGATTCCACAGCAACCGCCAAGCCAAGTGCTTTTAAAAGAGCGATCAAGAAGTTTATGAACTTCAGTGATTTCGATACGCTCTATATCAGTCCCAACCGTTATAACTATGCGCTGATGGTTACTCATTTCAGCAACTTTGAGTATTATTCTATCACCAGTGAATTGCCGCAGCCACAGAAACTTAGTTTTTCACCCAACCCGCACAACAAGATAGGATTGTATTTCGGCTGGCGATGGATTTTCCTGGGATGGTCTGTAGATGTGAACGATATTTTCAAAAAAGGTACCCGAAAGAACAGAGGAACAGAATTCGATCTTAGCCTATACAGTTCCAAACTGGGTGTGGATATCTTCTATCGCCGCACTGGTAATGATTACAAAATACATAAAATCAGAGGATTTTCAGACGATATCCCCTCTAACTATTCCGAAGATTTCAGCGGAATAAAGGTAGATATCAAAGGACTGAATCTATATTATATCTTCAATAACCGTAAATTCTCCTATCCTGCCGCATTCAGTCAGTCCACTAATCAACGACGCAATGCAGGTACATTTATTGCAGGTTTTTCCATTTCAAAGCATCATCTCAACTTCGACTATACAGCACTTCCGGGATTTATCCAGGATGCGATGAATCCTGCCATGAAAGTCAAGAATATTAAATACACCAATGCCAACATCAGTTTCGGCTACGCCTACAATTGGGTCTTTGCCCGCAACTGCCTGGCGTGTTTATCTCTCACCCCTGCCATTGCCTACAAAGCTTCCGATGTCGACGCAGAAACGAACGAGGCAAAAGCATGGTACGGCAAATTCAATCTGGATTTTCTGGTTCGTGCAGGGATTGTCTACAATACCGGGAAGTATTATGTAGCCACTTCTTTTGTTGGGAAAAATTACAATTATCATCGTAATAACTTCTCTGTAGACAATGGATTCGGTACTCTCCAAATATATGCCGGATTCAACTTCAACACCCGCAAAGAATACAGGAAAAAGAAATAATACCACAGAAACTAGAAATCATCAACTTGCTTGCTTATCCAAAGAATCTTTGTACATTTGCCACGTTCTAACGAACAAAAGTAAAAAAATCAATGAAGCAACAACGCCACATACAGACCACACGCACGCTCCTTTCCCGCTTTCGCTACTGGGGAAGAAAGAACTATGCTGCCTTTGCAAGTATGGGACGTGAATTCCAAATCGGTCATCTGCATATCAATGTAGTGGACGTTGCTCTTCGTAAGCAGAATGCTGCACAAACTATCCCTTATCATACATTTATGACACTTCAGGAAATCAAAGACCAAGTGTTGGCGGGTATCGACATATCACCCGACCAAGCTGCTTGGCTAGCCAACATGGCTGACAGCGAGGCGCTTTATGCCGCCGCGCATGAGATTACCGTCGCGCGTGCTTCGCACGAGTTCGACATGTGTTCCATCATCAACGCCAAGTCCGGCCGATGTCCGGAAAACTGCAAATGGTGTGCACAATCCTCCCACTACCAGACTAAAGCCGAGATTTACGATCTCCTTCCCGCTGAAGAATGTCTTCGACAGGCCCAATACAACGAAGCCCAGGACGTCAATCGATTCTCCCTCGTTACCAGCGGACGAAAACCATCTCCCAAACAGATTACCCAACTTTGCGATACAGTCCACTATATGCGTCGACATTCGTCGATTCAACTTTGTGCTTCTCTGGGACTGCTCAATGAAGAAGAATTGCGTTCCCTGCATGAAGCGGGAATCACCCGTTATCACTGTAATCTGGAAACTGCCCCGTCTTATTTTTCCAAACTCTGCTCTACGCATACGCAAGAACAGAAACTGGCTACTCTCGATGCAGCCCGTCGTGTAGGCATGGATATCTGTTGCGGAGGTATCATCGGCATGGGAGAAACGATGGAACAACGGATTGAATTTGCTTTCACATTGGCAGAACTGAATGTTCAATCCATACCTATCAACCTGCTTAGTCCGATTCCGGGAACTCCACTGGAAAACGAGCAGCCTCTAAGCGAAGAAGAAATACTTAAAACCATCGCACTCTTTCGTTTTATCAATCCGACCGCTTTTCTGCGTTTTGCCGGAGGACGTTCACAACTTTCTTCCGAAGCGATGCACAAGGCATTATATATCGGAATTAACTCGGCTATCGTAGGCGACCTATTGACAACACTCGGCTCCAAAGTATCGGAAGACAAAAAGATGATTCAGAAAGAAGGCTATCATTTCGCCGATTCCCAATTTGATCGCGAGCACATCTGGCATCCGTACACTTCGACTACCGATCCGCTTCCTGTCTACAAAGTAAAACGGGCAGACGACGCTACCATTACCCTCGAAGACGGACGAACGCTCATTGACGGAATGTCTTCCTGGTGGTGTGCAGTGCATGGATATAATCATCCGGTATTAAATCAGGCGGCAAAAGAACAATTAGATAAAATGTCTCATGTCATGTTCGGAGGACTGACGCATGATCCGGCCATTGAACTGGGGAAACTGTTATTGCCTTTGGTTCCTTCCTCCATGCAGAAAATATTCTATGCAGACTCCGGTTCGGTAGCCGTAGAAGTGGCACTGAAAATGGCTGTACAATATTGGTATGCAGCAGGAAAACCGGAAAAGAACAATTTCGTGACTATCCGTTCCGGCTATCACGGTGATACGTGGAATGCCATGTCTGTATGTGATCCGGTGACGGGTATGCACAGTCTTTTCGGTTCGGCATTGCCTGTACGTTATTTTGTCCCGTCCCCCACTTCCCGGTTCGACGGAGAATGGAATCCGAAAGATATACTACCTCTACAAGAGATGATTGAAAAACATTCAAAAGAGTTGGCGGCGCTTATTCTGGAACCGGTGGTACAGGGAGCAGGCGGGATGTGGTTTTATCATCCGCAGTACCTGCGCGAAGCAGAAAAGCTTTGCCGAAAGCACGATATTCTTCTTATTTTCGATGAGATAGCAACGGGATTCGGACGAACCGGTAAACTTTTTGCTTGGGAACATGCCGGAGTAGAACCGGATATAATGTGTATCGGTAAAGCACTGACCGGAGGATATATGACACTTTCTGCTGTATTGACCAGCAACCGGATAGCAGATACAATTTCTAACCACGCACCGGGAGCTTTTATGCACGGACCTACATTTATGGGGAATCCACTTGCGTGTGCAGTGGCTTGCGCTTCCGTTCGCCTGCTGCTCGAATCCGGTTGGCAAGAGAATGTGAAGCGAATCGAAACTCAACTGAAAGAAGAACTGGCTCCTGCACAGGAATTTCCGGAAGTGGCTGATGTACGAATACTCGGAGCCATCGGAGTCATTGAGATGAAACGTCCGGTAAATATGGCCTATATGCAACGAAGATTTGTGGAAGAAAGAATCTGGGTACGTCCCTTTGGCAAGCTGGTATATCTGATGCCGCCTTTCATCATCACTTCGGAACAATTAAGCAAACTGACTTCCGGCTTACTTAAAGTTATTCAAAAAAGATGACAGATAAGAAGAATATTACCAGATTTTCACCCAAGAATCTGTTCCTCGGTGAGCAAAAGGGTGTTCCTCGGTGAGGAACGGGCCTTTCCTCACCGAGGAAGGATGCCTTGGTCGGTGAGAAACTTTCGGGATACTTCTTTAGACAATAAACATCTTATAGACAACTGATTACGCTTTCAACCATCCATATATCGAATACTTATTACTTAAAACAATAATTCATGACATTAGAACATATAAACCAGGAACTCCAGACCTTGAAAGAGAAAAAGAACTACCGTTCTCTCCCACCGCTAATTCACGAAGGACGAGATGTTCTGCTGAACGGACAACGAATGTTGAACCTATCTTCTAATGATTATCTCGGGCTGTCCAATGACATTTCATTGAGGAAGGAATTCTTAAAAACACTCACCCCTGAAACATTCCTGCCTACTTCCTCCTCTTCCCGGTTACTGACCGGCAATTTTAGTGACTATCAGAAGTTGGAGCAACAGCTAGCCACGATGTTCGGAACGGAAAGTGCACTTATATTCAATAGTGGTTATCATGCCAATACAGGAATACTTCCTGCCATTTGCAATACTCACACACTGATTCTTGCCGACAAGCTAGTGCATGCAAGCCTGATAGACGGAATTAAATTATCATCAGCTAAATGTATTCGGTATCGTCACAATGATATTTCCCAGTTGCAACGACTGATTGCTGAAAATCATAACGCTTATGAGCAGCTTATTATTGTTACCGAAAGTATCTTCAGCATGGATGGCGATGAAGCTGATCTTCCCGCTCTCATTCAACTCAAAAAGAGTTATTCCAATGTTCTTCTTTATGTAGATGAGGCTCATGCTTTTGGTGTACGAGGAAAAAAAGGATTAGGATGTGCCGAAGAACAGGACTGTATCAACGATATAGACTTTTTGGTAGGAACATTCGGAAAAGCCATTGCTTCGGCAGGTGCCTATATTGTCTGTCGGCAACTCATTCGGGAATATCTTATTAATAAAATGCGCACGTTTATATTCACCACCGCACTTCCTCCTATCAATATCCAGTGGACTTCGTGGGTGTTAGAACGCCTTTCAGCTTTACAACATAAGAGGGCCCACCTGCTACAAATCAGTGAAAAGCTAAAGGTAGCCCTTACAGCCAAAGGATATAATTGCCCATCGGTGAGCCATATTGTACCTATGATTATAGGAGCCAGTGAAGATACCATATTGAAAGCAGAAGAACTCCAGCGCAAAGGATTCTATGCATTGCCCGTCCGTCCACCTACCGTACCCGACGGAACTTCACGTATCCGTTTTTCACTGACAGCGGACATCACTGAACATGAAATTGACCAACTCATCAAACTGATAAACGAATGAAGCAGCATTTTATCATAAAGAATAATCAGAAACATCTATTGCTTTTCTTCGCCGGTTGGGGGATGGACGAAACTCCTTTCCTGACCATTCATCCTACAGATAAGGACTGGATGATTTGCTATGATTACCGTTCATTAGCATTTGATACCGACTTATTGGAAACCTATTCCCAGATTACACTTATCGCCTGGTCGATGGGAGTCTGGGCAGCTTCGCAAATCATGAAGCAGTACCCACATCTGCCTGTCTCCCAAAGTATCGCCATCAACGGCACCCTCTACCCCATACACGAAACCAAAGGTATCGCTCACTCTATTTTCGATGGCACACTTCAAGGGCTGAATGAACAAACCTTGCAAAAATTTCAAAGAAGAATGTGTGGTTCAATAGCTGACTATAAAACTTTTCAAACCATATCCCCCCAGCGTCCGATGGAAGAACTCAAAGAAGAACTTGCCGCTATACAACAACAATATTTATCATTGCCGCCCTCTGATTTTAAATGGCAAAAAGCTATCATAGGAAAAGGCGACCGCATTTTCCTCCCGGATAACCAATATTTGGCATGGGAAAACCAAGTGGACTCTCTTGAACAAGTGGAAGCGGCACATTACCAACAAGAGCTTTTTAACACGATACTCATGCAGCCGGAGAACTGATGCATCCATCATTTTAAAATAAAGTGATTATCAAGTATATCAGTCTATTAAACAAATATTGATTATGAATAAACGACTAATCGCAGAACGTTTTTCAAAAGCTATCACTACCTATCCAAAGGAAGCAAACGTGCAACGGCAAATAGCAGGTAAAATGATTCGTTTGCTTACAGAACACATACCTTCTCCCTGCTCGAAAGTAATTGAATTTGGCTGCGGAACCGGTATTTACTCCCGTATGCTGCTCCAAGCCCTCCGTCCGGAAGAGTTATTACTTAATGACCTTTGCCCCGATATGAAATATTGCTGTGAGGACTTATTAATGAAGAAGCAGGTTTCTTTTCTTCCGGGAGATGCCGAAACAGTCTCTTTCCCCACCGAAAGTACATTGATAACTTCCTGCTCCGCCTTGCAATGGTTCGAATCACCGGAAAACTTTTTCGAAAGGTGTAATACCCTACTCAATAATCAGGGTTATTTTGCTTTTAGCACTTTTGGAAAAGAAAACATGAAAGAAATACGCGAACTTACCGGCAACGGACTTCCTTATCGTTCACGGGAAGAGCTCGAAGTAGCTTTGTCACCCCATTTTGACATACTGTATTCAGAAGAAGAGCTTATCCCGCTTTCGTTCGAAGACCCGATAAAAGTACTATATCACTTGAAGCAAACCGGAGTCAATGGCTTATCAACGCAATCCTCTCCTACCGGAAAACAAGAGAACGATTTGTGTTCATCAGACAACAATTCAAAGAATAATTTTAAGAACAATCTCCCCCAACAGCAATGGACTCGTCGTGACTTGCAACTCTTCTGTGAACGTTACATGCAGGAATTTACTCAGGGCACTTCTGTGTCCTTAACATATCACCCTATTTATATCATCGCAAAAAAGAAAAAAGTATGAAACAGAATGTATATTTCGTAAGCGGTATCGACACTGATGCCGGAAAAAGCTATGCCACCGGCTTTCTAGCCCGTGAATGGAACAAGAACGGCCATCGCACCATCACCCAGAAATTTATTCAAACGGGAAATGTAGGTCATTCCGAAGATATTGACCTACATCGGCAAATCATGGGAATTCCTTTCACCAAAGAAGACCAAGAGGGACTAACCATGCCGGAGATTTTCTCTTATCCCGCCTCTCCGCATCTTGCTTCCCAGCTAGATAACCGTCCCATCGACTTTGATAAAATAAAACGTGCGACCGAAGAATTGAGTGAACGGTATGACTCTGTTTTACTCGAAGGAGCAGGCGGCCTTATGGTTCCCCTCACTACTGAACTTTTAACCATTGACTACATCGTCCAAGAAAAATATCCGCTTATCTTTGTTACTTCGGGCAAACTGGGGAGTATCAATCATACCCTGCTTAGTCTCGAAGCAATACAAAAACGCGGCATTGTACTAGATACCGTATTATATAATTTATATCCTACCGTAGAAGACAAGACAATTCAGAATGATACAATGGAATTTATCCGAACCTGGCTGAAAAAGTATTTTCCGGAAACGAAGTTTATACTGGTTCCGGAAATAAAAAAGAATCTATAGAAAAGTAATCACCGACTACTTTCACTCAACAACAATCGTACTCTTTTGTGGATTATGGCTATCATAAGTAACTTTCACCGGATACATATAGCCATAATCCTTTTTTAAACAGTAGTCGAATATTTATCTAAAGCCTTTCTCAATGTTCTTTCCGAAATCGGTTTGGTCACAAAGTCATTACAACCCATCTCCAATGCCAATTCTTTATCCGCCTCAAAAGCATAAGCCGTCAAAGCAATGATCGGAATTTCTTTAGAATAAGAACGGATAATATGGGTTGCTTCCAGTCCATCCATACGCGGCATTTTTACATCCATCAGGATTAAATCCGGTTGGTACTGCTTATACATTTCGATAGCTTCCACTCCGTCTTTAGCCCAAAGCAATGTATATTCCCTGCCAATCAGATTCTTCAGCAAGATAAAATTGCTCTCCACATCTTCTGCTACCAGAATCTTCTTAATCTGTTGTACACGATTGACTGTATTTCCTTTAGATACCACTTTCGACTCTTTAAAGAATTTACCATGCTCTCCGGTTTCTTCATAAGGGATCGTGAAATAGAATGTGGAGCCTTTACCCAGTTCGGAAGTCACCCCTATTTCTCCACCGATTTTTTCGATAATCATCCGACAGATAGACAGACCTAATCCTGTCCCTTGGGCAAAAGAGTTCAGTTTGACAAAACGCTCGAAGATATGATCTACCTTTTCCGGTTCTATCCCTATTCCTGTATCCTTTACATACACACGAATATCCTTATCCATTCGTCCAAAACCAAAACGGATCTCTCCTTCATAAGTAAACTTACTTGCATTAGTCAGGAAATTCGTTATCACCTGCATGATACGGTTCTGATCTCCCTCCATGAGCAAATCCTCCTCCTCATTATCAAAGACAAGAGTTACCCCTTCTTTCACACGTTCTTTATGAACAGTATAAATTGTTCGGCAGACCTCTCCCAGATTCATTGGACGTTTGATATATTCCAGTGTTCCGGCTTCTATCTTCGATAAATCCAGAATATCATTAATCAATTGCAACAAGATATCCGAATTCTGATTGATAATACCCGAATAGAGCTTTTTCTCTTCAGCAGTTTCGGCAGAAGGCAATAATTGGGAGAATCCTACAATGGCATTCAGCGGGGTCCGGATCTCATGACTCATGTTAGCAAGGAAAGCACTTTTCAATCTGTCGGATTGCTCCGCTTTAATCCTTGCCTTGATTAGTTCCTGCTCAATATTCTGAAGATTAGTAATATCCCACGAAATGCCAATCAGCAAAGGTTTACGTCCCTCCATCGGTACGAGTGCTTTCAAAGTTTGCACGATACGTGCTTCTCCATTAGCGGACAGATAAGTTTCCTGCATATCAATACGCTTATGAGTCTGGAGTAATTCCAAATCATCCTTACGGAATTTCTCCGCGTCTCCGTGCACCGGAAATATCTCATAATCCGTATGCCCGATAGCTTTAGATGCCGGAATACCCGAATGATCGGCAAATGCCTTATTCCAATATAAATATCTAAGATCATCTTCCGGATCTTTCACAAACAAATAGACCGGAATATTATTTAAAATGCCATCTAATAACAGATTCAGTTCACGGAGTTCATCCCGTTTCTTGATAACATCGGTAATGTCCTGCGTAAAGAACCAGGTGAGTTCCTGATTATTTTCACGAATCAGGAAAGTAGATACCTGATGTACTCTCTCCTTCGTATGCCCGTAAGGTATATAAGCCGCCCGATAAGCCAGACTTCCTTCATGATCGCGTATCACCTGGAGCTTTTGTTCCCATGCCTCCTTGTCGGCCATAGAGACACGCAAATCATATATTTTTTGTGTACCCAACTCCTGCGTTACACCGTATTCTTCTATAAATTGCTTATTTGCATAAACCAGCGTTCCATCTTCCGCCACAGCAAGAATACTGTCACTCACCTTATCAAGCACACTTTTAAAAACTTCCAATTGTCTTTGGGTAGCCACTCGTTCCGTTATATCACGACACATGATCAGCACATATTCCTCATCCAACGGAAAGATACGGTTCTCGTAATAATGGCGTTCACCATTAAAATCCAGTTCATGGTGTGCAGTTGAAACAGTTCCGGTGGTGATAGCATGACGCATATTGGAGTGAATATTCTGATATGCTTCCGGTGGAACCATATCCTGCATACGCATCCCTCTAAAATCCTTGTTTGATATTCCTACATGGTTGGTTTCCTCATTGGAAACAACTTCAATACCTACCTCACTCTGATTGAAGACAGTCAGCATATCGGGAAGAGAGTCTAGTATTCTAACAGCATATTTTTCTTTAAAACTAACAGGACGATCGTTATATTTCTCATCCCTAAGGGTAGAAAGTTCTTTTCTAAGCTGCTCGTTTTCTTTTTTAAGTGCTTCTAACTGTTCTAATAATGCTTCTTTGCTTTGTTCGATACTCATAATGTAACGGTGTAAATACGTACTTATCTGCCAAAAGTAAATATTTTTTTGAATAAAAGCACGTATTTACCCCGTTTTTTTCAAAGAATTACTCAATTACCATAATCCGGTCGTTCAATCCCACCTTCATGCCATCTTCCACGAATACTTCTTTCACAACTCCATCCGTCACCGAACGTATCTCATTCTCCATTTTCATCGCCACCAATACACAAAGCGGATCACCCCGCTTCACGAGATCTCCTTTCTTTACATACGTCTTCAGGATAACTCCCGGCATCGGTGCCTGTACCACCTGACGCCCTACGGATTCAGCAGCAGTGCGGGCATTATGTATCTTCTCCATTTCTCCCTGCAATTCAATCTGATAAAGCTCCCCTTTATTCATAATCGTATATGAATTATTGGAAGAAGGAGAAATCTGCACTCCATGCGAGTGGTGATCGATGATGATCGAATGGATAGAGTCGCCACCCATGTTATAATCGACCTCATATATCTTACCATTGACTGCAATCTTCTTGATTGGTCCGTCCTCCAGAATCTCCACCTTATATTCACTGTCCGGCATATCCTGGAGCTTGGCGTAATATGTAGCTAATGTTGTACCCATAATCTGTTCCGTTATTTATTAGTCTCAAATCAATAATTATTAGCAGTCATCTGCAATTTACCATAATACTTCCAGAGTGATTCTCCTACTACCGGGAGTGTTGTTGCACGGGAAGCCGCTTCTTTCTCACGCTCGTAATGTCGCACTGCGGCAGCAATGACAGCCACTGTCGGATCTGTATTCTGACGACGTTTCAGGTCTTCCTTATCGAAGCGTGTATCAATAAACGTCGTGTCATATTCACCTTTCAGGAAAGCTGCGTTCTTCAATACACGTTGATGGAAAGGAATCGTTGTCTTAATTCCCAGAATCTTATACTCGCGCAAAGCACGTGCCATATTGGAAATGGCCGATGCACGGGTACGCCCCCAACAACATAGCTTGGCAATCATCGGGTCATAATGCAGAGAGACTTCAAATCCGGCATAAGCGGCACTGTCAAGACGCAGGTTACGTCCCTCGGGAGCTTCACGGACAGTAATCACACCGGGAGAGGGCATGAAGTTATTCTCCGGATCTTCGGCGTAAATACGACATTCGATCGCTGCTCCGCTAAACTCAATATCATCCTGTTTGTAAGGTAATGGATTTCCGGCAGCAACAGTTATCATATCCCGTACCAAGTCAACGCCTGTGCACTCCTCCGTCACAGGATGCTCTACCTGCAAACGGGTATTCATCTCGAGAAAATAGAAGTTCTGGTCCTTATCCATCATAAACTCCAATGTCCCGGCACTGTAATAACCTATTTTTTTACAGGCTTCCACGGCTACCTTCAACATCTTCTTTCTCGTCTCCTCTTTCACAAAAGGAGAAGGACTTTCTTCTATCACCTTTTGGTTACGACGCTGAATGGAACATTCACGTTCATACAGATGAACGACATTTCCATACTTATCTCCCATGATCTGAACTTCGATATGATGCGGATTCTCAATATATTTTTCAATATAAACCGCATCATTGCCAAAGGATGTCCCTGCTTCGGATTGCGACAAACGGAGAGCAGTTTCCACCTCTTCTTCCGTACGTACCAGACGCATACCTTTTCCTCCACCTCCCGCAAGTGCTTTCAGCATAATGGGATAGCCAACTTCATTAGCTACCTTCTTCACTTCATCAATGCCCTGTACGGGTGTTTCGGTTCCGGGCACAATAGGCAATCCTGCTTCCCGCATAATCTTACGGGCCTCCGTCTTGATTCCCATTTTGGAAATAATATCCGCACTCGGTCCGATAAAAATCACTCCCTCTTCTTCGCAACGGCGGGCAAAATCCGCATTCTCCGACAGGAAACCATATCCCGGATGAATAGCGGCTCCGGTCTTTTTGGCAATGGACAATATCAATTCCGGCTTTAGGTAGGAGGTATCTTCGGGCGATTCGGAGATGCAATAGGCTTCTTCCGCATAACGCACGTGCAAAGCTCCGCGGTCTACATGGGTATAAACAGCCACTGTCGAGATATTCATCACCCGACAAGTCCGAAAGATGCGCATCGCTATCTCACCCCGGTTGGCTACTAATATTTTTTTTATCATAATCTTTTTCTTTTTAGAAGTCAAAACTTAAAAGAGCAATTTAATAATTTTAGGCACGGATTTAATCCATAAACAGGCTTACAGCGGTAGATTAGAATGTTTCTTAGGAGGATTCGACTGCCGTTTGTTGGCAAGCATCTCGAAACTTCGAATCAACCGCAAACGGGTTACTGCCGGATCGATTACTTCATCCACATATCCCAGTTCCGCCGCCCGGTAAGGATTGGCAAACTTTCCGCGATAATCATCCTGAAGTTCTTTCCGTTTCTCTTCGGGTTTCTCGGCTTTATCTATTTCCTTACGGAAAAGGATATTCACAGCTCCATCCGGTCCCATCACCGCGATTTCGGCGGTAGGGAAAGCAAGATTTACATCTCCACGGATATGCTTGGAACTCATCACATCGTAAGCACCACCGTATGCTTTGCGGGTAATAACCGTCACTTTCGGCACCGTAGCCTCACAATAAGCATAAAGTAATTTTGCCCCGTTACGGATAATTCCGCCATATTCCTGATCGATTCCCGGAAGGAATCCCGGAACATCTACCAGTGTCAGTAAAGGGATATTGAAAGCATCACAGAAGCGGACAAAACGGGCGGCTTTGATAGACGCATTGATATCCAGTGTACCAGCAAGCACCAATGGCTGATTAGCCACCACTCCCACCGTTTTTCCATTCAGGCGGATATATCCCGTCACAATATTCGCAGCATATTCTGCCTGAAGCTCGAAGAAACTATTATCATCAGCCACCGCTTCTATCATCTCTTTTATATTATACGGCTGATTCGGATTGGACGGAATCAAATCTGCCAGTTCCGGAGTCAGGCGAGTCGGCGAATCGCTGGTCGCTACAAACGGAGGCTCTTCCATATTATTCCCCGGCAGATAGGAGATCAATTCACGAATATAATTGATGCACTCAATATCGTTTTCCGCAGAAAGATGGGCTACACCGGACTTTGTCATGTGCACGCCTACTCCACCGAGTTCTTCTTTTGTCACTTCTTCCTGTGTCACGCTTCTCACCACATCCGGTCCTGTAATAAACATATAACCGGAGTTTTTCACCATCAAAATAAAATCGGTCAATGCAGGAGAATAAACAGCACCACCGGCACAAGGTCCCATGATTGCGCTAATCTGCGGAATCACTCCGGATGCCATAGAATTGCGCAGGAATATCTCGGCATATCCGGCCAAAGAACGTACTCCTTCCTGAATTCGTGCACCTCCCGAGTCATTCAATCCGATGATGGGTGCTCCCATCTGCATGGCCATGTCCATCACTTTACAAATTTTCTTAGCATGCGTTTCCGAAAGAGCTCCTCCAAATACGGTGAAATCCTGTGCGAATACATAAACCAGGCGCTTGCCAATCATACCATATCCCGTCACCACCCCGTCTCCGGCGAATTTCTGCTTTTCCATACCGAAATCGGTACACCGATGGGTTACCAACTTATCCAGTTCGATAAACGAACCTTTCTCCAATAATAAATCGATGCGTTCACGGGCGGTCAGCTTGCCCACAGAATGTTGTTTTTCAATGCGAGCGTCTCCGCCGCCTTTTTCTGCTTTCCTGTTCAGTACTTCCAGGTTGCTAATAAGCTCTTTCATAGGCTGTAATTATTAAAGTTGTATGTGTGTGTAAAAATAAACAGTAATAAATGAAATCATTGTCATATTGATTACACAAAGGTACTTTTATATAATGAACGCATCATGCGTGGAAATTGTTAGCATTTATGCCTTAAAACATCTTTATCCATTTATTTAGGGAGCTTTTTTTGCAGGTTGCGACAACAAACTTCCCCGCTTTTCTGTTTATCGCTTATCATTTTTAATAAAACCTATACCCTAACAAAATGAGAACAATTAAAATCTTATTAGCAGCCGGTTTCCTGCTCGTGTTCGGTACAAGTATTCATGCACAGGTACAACGGAATGAAACCTATCTACCCAAATTTGCCATCAAGACCAATGCTCTCTATTGGGCCACTTCTACGCCCAATTTAGGAATCGAAGTGGGATTGGCAAAGAAACTGACTCTCGACATATCCGGTAACTACAATCCGTGGAAGTTTGGTGACGACCGTCAAATCAAACATTGGCTCGTTCAGCCGGAATTACGCTATTGGCTCTGCGAACGTTTCAACGGAAGTTTCTTCGGTTTGCACGGACATTACGGAGAAATGAATGTCAGCAATCTGAATATATTCGGAATGGGACATGACCGTTACGACGGCAATCTGTACGGAGCCGGTATTTCCTACGGATATCAATGGATCATAAGCAAACGATGGAGTATGGAAGCTACCATCGGAGTGGGATACGCCCGTCTGGAATATGATAAGTATGCTCGTGGTGACGGAGGTGAAAAGTTGGGACATAACACCCGCAATTATTTCGGTCCGACCAAAATCGGTCTTAGTTTCATTTATGTCATCAAATAATCGAACTCTCTAAAACTTACAATGATGAAAAGAAAACTTATTTATCTATTTATAGCTTTTGCAGCCGCCATCCTACCGGCTCATGCACAAAAATTCCTGAACGATGCGCTCACTCTCTCGAACGTATCTTTATGGCAACAAGGTAACTCTCTTTATGTCGGCATGACCTTCGACATGAAGAATCTGACAATAGGTTCCGCCCGAAGTTTAAGCCTTATTCCCCTGCTGACGGACGGACAGCATAATATACCCTTGCAAGAAATCATCGTCAATGGTAAAAGACGCGAAAAAGCATATATCCGCGGTCTGGCAATCACTAAGCAAGAACCTACCGCCATTATCGTTCCTTATAATAAAAGGGAAACTTTTAATTATACGCAGGTGATTCCTTACAAACCCTGGATGGCTAATGCCAGTTTACAACTTGTAGAGAATCTATGCGGATGCGGCAATTATCAGGAAATGAATGCACAGGAACTGATTACCAATGATGTATCTACCGAAGCCAAACGTTTAAGTGCCATGTCTCCTATCATTGCCTATATTCAGCCAACCGTAGAAGTGGTCAAAAACCGTAGCGAACAATATGAAGCTCATCTGGATTTTCCGGTCAACAAATCGGTGATCCTTACCGACTTCATGAACAATCATGCTGAATTGGTGAATATCCATGCCATGTTTGACAAAATACAGAATGACCGGAACCTGACTGTAAAAGGTATCAGTATCGAAGGTTTCGCCTCGCCGGAAGGACCTCTTGCCTTCAATGAACAGCTTTCCAAAAAACGTGCGGAAGCTTTGAAGGATTACCTGGTTAAGAACGAAAAAGTGTCTTCCAAACTATATAAAGTGACTTTTGGTGGTGAGAACTGGGATGGATTGGTAAAAGCACTCCAATCTTCTTCGATGAAGGAGAAGGAAACATTCCTGAACATCATCAAAAATACGACTGACGATGCCAAACGTAAACAGGAAATCATGCGCGTAGGTGGAGGAGCTCCTTACCGTACCATGTTGAAAGAGATTTATCCGGGACTGCGTAAAGTGAATTGCAAAATTGACTACACCGTTGTCAATTTCGATGTTGAACAAGGCCGCATCATTATCCGGGAAAATCCGAAATATCTTAGTCTGAACGAAATGTATCAGGTAGCTAACAGTTATCCGAAAGGTAGCAAGGATTTTGTTAATGTATTTGATATCGCTGTACGCATGTATCCTACTGACGCCGTAGCCAACCTGAACGCAGGAGCTGTCGCATTATCACAAAAAGATTTGAATGCAGCAGTGAAGTTTATGGAGAAAGCCGACCACAATACCGCCGAATTCATAAACAATACCGGAGTCTACAATTTCCTTAACGGAGACATTAACCGTGCCATGGCCGCATTCGAGCAGGCAGCAAAGCTAGGTAACGAAGCTGCCCTTGCCAACTTAAAACAATTACAACAAATTTTAAGTGTGAAGATGAAATAAACAGAAATATCTATTTATTCAACCGACCAAAGTGGGGCGTTCGTTTGTTATATCAATAATAAACGACGTTCCACTTTTTAAATCTGATAATTATGACCTTGATCCTTGCTGTTATTCCGGTGTTACTGTTGATTATACTGATGGCATTTTTTAAAATGTCAGGTGATAAAAGTAGTATCATTTCTCTGATTGTGACGATGCTGATTGCTCTTTTCGGCTTCGCTTTCTCGGTAGACAATCTGTTTTACTCCTTTTTATATGGAGCATTAAAAGCTGTCTCTCCTATCTTAATCATTATTTTGATGGCTATTTTCAGTTATAATGTATTGCTGAAAACTGAAAAGATGGAGATTATTAAACAGCAATTCGCTTCTATTTCTACCGACAAAAGTATTCAGGTGTTATTACTGACTTGGGGATTCGGAGGTCTATTGGAAGCTATGGCCGGCTTCGGAACAGCAGTAGCTATTCCGGCGGCAATTCTTATCAGTCTGGGATTCAAGCCTATCTTTTCGGCAACGGTGAGTCTGATTGCCAATAGTGTAGCCACTGCTTTCGGAGCAATCGGAACTCCGGTATTAGTATTGGCCAAAGAAACGAATTTGGACGTATTGCATCTTAGTACGAATGTCGTATTGCAATTATCCGTTTTAATGTTCCTGATTCCGCTGGTTCTACTTTTCCTTACTGACTCCAAACTTAAATCGCTCCCGAAAAATATATTCCTGGCTTTATTGGTAGGCGGAGTCTCTTTAGCCAGCCAATATGTGGCAGCAAAATATATGGGTGCTGAATCTCCGGCCATAATCGGCAGTATTCTTTCTATTATCGTAATCGTTATTTATGGAAAACTTACTGCATCCAAAGAAGAGAAAGCACGAAAAAGTCATCTGAAAACGAAAGATATATTAAATGCATGGAGCATTTATTTACTGATTCTGTTTCTGATTATTCTGACCAGTCCGCTCTTTCCGGGATTGCGTCATACTTTAGAGAACAATTGGATTACGAGAATCAGTCTGCCTATCAATGCGTCCACCGTCAATTATACTATTTCCTGGCTGACTCATGCCGGAGTATTGCTTTTCATCGGTACTTTTATCGGTGGATTGATTCAGGGGGCTAAAGTAAAAGATCTGTTCATCGTTCTTTGGAATACCGTGAAGCAGTTGAAGAAAACATTCATTACGGTTATCTGCCTCGTGGGGTTATCTACTATTATGGATAGTTCCGGAATGATCGCTGTGATTGCCACAGCACTGGCTACGGCTACCGGAAGTTTGTATCCGTTATTTGCTCCGGTTATCGGTTGTCTGGGAACATTTATCACCGGAAGCGACACCTCTTCCAATATCCTTTTCGGAAAGTTGCAAGCAAACGTTGCAGGGCAAATTCATGTTAGTCCGGATTGGTTGTCCGCTGCAAATACGGTAGGCGCCACAGGTGGTAAGATTATCTCTCCACAAAGTATTGCCATTGCTACTTCTGCGGGAAACCAACAGGGAAAAGAAGGGGAAATACTGAAAGCGGCCATTCCTTATGCTTTAATATATGTGGCGATTACAGGAATTATTGTTTATATTTTCAGTTAATTACCCTAAAATTGAAGAAGATAATAATACTGTTAACAAAGCGTGATAATACTTCCGCTTAACCATTAGATATTAAAACATTTAGCTCGTTTTTGCACGGAAATGAATGAAACAGTGCGAAAATGAGTGAAACTGTATGGATTCGGTCATACATAGTGGAAAAAACATCTATCATACTATCATTCATTTTAGTAATGTTTAGTTCAAACTCCTATACTATGAATTAGTTCAAATCCATACAGTATTGTGAATACTACTAAAAAACACATGGCAGTTTAAGCAGATGTACTTAGTTAACTATATACATCTTGAGAATGTAAAATATTTGCAGAAACGACTTAATGCAGGATCCGATGAAGAAAATAGCAGTAAAGCACTGATATAAACCGGTTCTTCTTGGTAGAAAACGTACGAAAAGTGCCAGAAATAAGCAATCACCTTTACTACAGCATTAGCGTAGTGAGGGTGATTTCAACTTATTCTCTCTCACATCTTTCCTTGAAACTGTTAAATATAACTACAAATAATTTTTAAATATCTTATCTATTATACTTTTCTAAAGCATCACTTCCATAATAGGTGTTTCTCTATCATATTTATAATATCTCTTATCTTTACGCACATAAATATATCTAATATACTCATAACCTGTAGCACACCATTCCTCAATATCAAATCTAATATCATCATATTCGAAAGGAAGCACTAATCTATTATTTATATCAACAGCTCCATATTTACTATCCTTAGTTACTATTACAACATCTTTAGTTACATAATCCAAACTATCATATTCTGTAGGAAGTAATACTTTACCGATATAATCAATCAATTCCCACTTTTTTATCTTTCACAACATAATGCGCGGAAGGCCCATATTCCCACCATGAAGAAATCGAATCATACTCGCAGGGAATTAGCTGCTCACCATCCTTCATCACCACTCCCACCTTATCCTGCCTCTTCACTACAAGGCTTTTTCAGCCAAGACCAAATTAAAGTCATCATCAGCTGAAATTTCCTGTAATTTTCCAAAGCCGAAAATAGTATCTCCTTTATTATCCAGCCAAGCATAACCACGTTCACCACACAAAATAACGCCCCATTTCCCTTCCTGAATATATATGATATCGTTCTCTTCTTGTGCATATCCTATAGAAGATACTAATAAAGAGAATAAAAGTAAAATATAAGTTTTAACTATGTGTTCCATGATATCAGAATTACAACCATCATAATATTCTCAAATATAACGGATATAATTCTGATACACAATAATTCTTCTAACAAATAACAATTCTATTTCTCATCATCAAATGAGTGGCTCTAGAATCAACTTTTCACGTTGCTTATACCACATGATATACGACTTCATGCGCTTCCGCCAGTTGAGGAACCTCCAGTTTATCCAACATTTTATCTAAAACAGATTCAGGAAGTGCATATTCCCTGCTTTTATTTTGTTGACGCCAAATGTGGTATGGTTGTTCCAGATAGACTATCTTTACTTTTGCACCATAATCAACAAACAAATCAATCAATTGAGCACGCATCTGACGAGTTATGTTAGTAGCATTCCAAACAAACTCCTGACCTTTGCGGAGATACGTTCTGGCTTCCTCTTTCGCTGTTTGCACTACCCATCCATTCGCAGACTTATCCGTAGGACTCAATTTGTGTTTTCGACGAATGACGTCCAAACTCACCACCGGAACATCTATGCCAGCAGATTGAATATAATAATCCTTCCCCATTCCCGGAAGTCCTGACAACATCGTCACTTCACATTTAAACTGTTCGTGAGGGACATAATCAATATAACTGTCTTCAGTATGGAAGTAATGAAAACGTGCATAATCAGTGGCAAATTCTCTTGGTTTCTTCCAACAATCCTGTTCACGGCAGAAAATCTCAAACAGTTCCAGTGCTTCCAGCAGTTCATTCTTATCTTCACAAATGCGTCCTCTGATATCAGCGTCGGCCAACATCTTTAGTAATAAAGTATCTACCCGTAAAGAAGCTTCACAGAGTTTCTTCACAGAGTCAGGCTTCTCCATCAGCCAAACAGGTAATCCATGATACCGGACTAAAGATGCAATCTGTTCCCGGATATGGAATGGAGCAGGACAATCCCGGTATAAAATAGTGCGGACAGTGTACTCTCCTTTTCTGGCATGTCCTTTAGCAGATACCCGCCCCTCTCCTTCATCCACGGAAGTTGAACGTTTTTCAACATCATGCAACAAGGCAGATGTCCAAATGATTTCTTTCTCCAAAGTAGAAAGAGAATGATAAGCGGAAGACTGCTGCAATGCCTCCAACACCATACGGGTATGTTCGGCTACACTTCCCTCGGCATGATAACGAATATCCTGCTGAACAGTATTCATTTCGCGCACCCACTCGAACAGTTGTTCGAGTGAGCACCACGATTTATCTTCTATCAATTTCCAATTCATCTTTATTCCTCCTTTTCATTATTAAATTCCCAAACAAGCGGGGCACGCTTCCAGTTACGTGTCCAATGCTCGTCTGTTTTAACATGTCCTTTCCGCACATACTTAAATACATTATGTGCAAATTCGCTTACCAGATATTCTCCGACATTGCGGCTGACTACTCCCTCACGGGTACAAACCTCTTTCGTCCACGGTTCACAAGAGCCGAAGATAGCCGGTTCTTGTGACATACGGATGATTTCCTGTTTTAATAGTTCCGGTGTCAAACCGGAAACAGACTCTATCTTCAACTCCGGAACAGTAGGAAAGTCGAATAAAGCTGCATAAAACTTTACTTCTTCCCACGACAGCCACTGATCCATACAGCGGACTGCAAAAACATAAAAATGCGTTTCTAATCGCTGATATTCTATGGAATGTACGGCATATAGATTCTCTCCAAAGATTTCTATATCACCCAAATCATTCTTTATCAATTCCCAACGCTCACGCAGTTGCCTCGTCCAAGGTGAAGTAGTAGGAGCAGCATGCGAACGGGCAAAAACACCCCACTGACTTAAACAATTATTCTCTCCATCCAGCTTCTCGGTATGCACCAATGTCCGAATCCGTTGGATGTCCTCCCAATACGTATGGTTAATCCGGTCGTCACTAGTCGTTCCGGGAGAGAACGGATAGTGATAAGTGCGACCATATTTCTCTGATATCATTTCTTTCTTTTTTTTAATTAAATACTAATTTCTTTCATCACATCACTCCTTATTCATTCGAACGATGCGAGGCATAAATTTACCCTGCACTTCCACCAGCGTTTCCTGTGTATACATCACTCTGTCAATATCTTTATATGCCAGTGGCATTTCTTCCACGCTCCCACCAATCAAAGTCACTCCCGCCTGCGACAGTAGTTTCTTCAAAGCCGATTGCGTAAAACTATCTTTTGCCTTCTGGCGGGACATCGCCCTGCCGGCTCCATGAGAAGCCGAATTTAAAGCAGCTTCCATCCCTTTGCCACAAACCAGATAACCTGCAGTAGCCATGCTACCGGGAATCAATCCCGCTTGTCCTTTCTGTGCCGGAGTAGCTCCTTTGCGATGCACGATTGCCATACGCCCCGGTGCTATTTCCTCTCTCCAAGCGAAGTTATGATGGTTGTTGACATTAGCGAGCGGCTTCAACCCTAATGCTTTCGCCAAATTCAAATGAATTCGCTCATGACAGGCACGGGCATAATCACCTGCCAGATTCATACTCATCCAATACTCCTGCCCCGCTTCAGTATTTAAATCCAGCCAGGCAAAATGCTGTGCTTCACGGGGAAGCCTGCACACTTCACGTGCCAACAGGCTGTAATATTTGGCAATGGCAGCTCCCAATCCTCGTGAACCGGAATGTGACAACAATGCCAGATAATTTCCTTCTGGAAGATTCAACACGTTATTTTCTTGCAGAGCGATCTCGCCGAACTCCACAAAATGATTGCCACCACCGGAACTCCCCAGTTGACGTACTGCCTTTCCATGCAAATCTCTCAACAAAGGCGTCAAACGGAATTCTTCCCTATCCAACACCTCATGTTCTTGCTCAAAACCCAATCCGCCATCCATACCGAAATAAGTGAAATCTTTCAAGGCTTCTTTCATCTGATAGGTATATCGTTTCAGGAAGTCAGCGCTGGCATCAAATACCGTCAGGCTCATCCGACAACCGATATCAACGCCTACGGCATACGGAATCACTACATTATCCGTAGCAAGCACTCCACCGATAGGTAACCCGTATCCGGCATGAGCGTCAGGCATCAATGCTCCGGCCACCGTTACAGGTAAGCGCATAGCCAGGTTCATCTGTTGTTTGGCAAGCGTTTCGATAAATTTACCTCCATAGGTTTTATACATCAACGGCTCATCCAATAAATCATAAGCTATAAACTCTTTCGCTATGATAGTAGGCGAAAGGCGTTCGGCCAGCTTATTCCAAATTTCATTATTTTTGTAAAATTCGGGATGCTCGAGTATATCGCTCAATGTCATTTCAATCTGTTCTTTAGTGTCGTATTTGCAATGTTTGCTCACAATGTCCACTACCAGACTACGGGCAACATTATCCCGGTATCCCAGTTTGCTTAAATCTTTTAATCGTATTCCCATACTCTTTTTTCGTTCGCATACAGCATTCCCTGTCGGCCTCACCGGCAGACAACAATGCAATACACGTGATACCAATGCTTTGGATATGGATATGAAATACCTCACCACCGCATTGAAGTGATTAATTTAAAATATAAAAAAGTGATTGCAGGACTAATCAACGATTACCGCTTGTTAGTAGAATTGCGGTCAATATAAGAACCATAGGTTCAGTGTAAAAACAATAAGTTGCAAAGTCTCATCCTCCCGACGAGACAACTTAGTCCTAATTTGAAAATATTATAGCTCCAACATAATTAATACCCTTTCCATCTGTTTTTAAAGGGTGAATACTCATTTTATCGCGGCAAAAGTAGTGCTTATTTTTATTTCCTCCAAAGAATAATAGACAAATTTTAGCGTTCAGTAACTATCCGAGGGAAGTTTTGCCAAGAGTTTCTGTCAAATTGCTATTTTTTACTCCCTTTATATCCCCTATCTTTGCAACATAGAAAACAAAAAGAAAGAATAGTATATGAAACTAATGAAAGGTTTATTGAGTGCCTTTGCCGTTATATTGGCAACCACAGCTTGTGCAGGCAACAGCGGAAAAAATAAAAAGAGTAATGAATCAACAAAGGAGGATAATAAAATGGAAGTAGTAGCATTAAATAAAGCCGATTTTTTAAAGAAAGTATATAATTATGAAGCCAATCCGAACGATTGGAAATTTGAGGGCAGCCGTCCTGCTATCGTAGATTTCTATGCTACCTGGTGCGGTCCATGTAAGGTGATGCACCCGATTCTGGAAGAACTTAGCAAAGAATATAGCGGTAAAGTAGATATCTACCAGATTGATGTGGACAAAGAACAAGATCTGGCAGCGGCATTCGGTATCCGCAGCATCCCTACCCTATTGATGATTCCAATGAAAGAGGAACCTAGAATCATGCAGGGAGCTATGCCCAAAGACCAGCTTAAAAAAGCAATTGATGAATTTCTTCTGAAACAAAATAACGAAACAAAGCAATAGACTTCGACTTTTTTCTCGTCATGGTGACTGCCCTCTATTCGTCTTTTGAAGATGGATAGGGGGCTAGTTCTAGTTAAACTCATTATAGTTTTCTCTGAACCCCGTCGTCACCAACGACGTAATAAACTCCATTGTCTATCAATACAGCCCGTCCACGCTTTTTCTTCCGATTCTCCTTATTGTCAACATTGACAGCGATGACTTTACCATTATAAAAGGTTGAAATATCCTTGAAGATAGTGTGCCCCACAAGGATATGTTTTACCATATAACGATCCAACATCATTTGTAAAGAGTCCTGTACCAACGGCTTATACTTGGGATCTTCTCTCACCAGGCCGCGATACCAGATCGGACCGTCATTGCCATACAGAAAATCAGTCAATGGAGAAAGTGCCTTACGCTCTTTTTTGCTCATGAAAAGTGCCCGGCTCATTTCCTCGTTCACAGTGGGGATATTCAAGTCCTTATCATAGAATAATTTTCCTAATCCGGCATGTACATATAAATCGGTTCCAATGATTTGCATTGTATTACGTGTTGCAAGCCAACGGCCCAATTCGGTATTTGTGCCGAATAATGAAGGATATTCCACTCCCAGTTTTTCTGCCAGCAGTTTATATTTATCTTTTGTATAGCGAAGATCGTTAGACAACACCAAAGCCTCATGGTTTCCCAAAAGGAAAGAGACATGACCTCCCGCTTTAACCGCTTCGTCTTCTAATTTATAGAACAGCCAGAAGATCTGCAGTACATCCTTGCCACGGTCGAAAATATCTCCGATAATCACCAAATGATTACTACCGAAATTCCACTGATAGTTATCATTAATCACTCCGTTTCCTTGCAACAGGCTAATCACACAATCCAGCCGCCCATGAGGATCGGACATCACAAAAACTTTTTCCGGACGGGTATATTGCCACTCCGGTCTTTTCAATGGATGGAGTTTTACATCAAATGGATACCGTCCCTCATGATCCGTCACACGGAAACTGAAATCTTTAGGTAATGTCGCATAAGTCTTGTCTGTAATCCGTCCTTTCTTATTGACATTAATAACCCGTGTACTACCGTCTGCCTGATAGAGTATATAGGGTCCGTCAACAGACAATTTCTCTTTTTTCTCTTTCTTCTTATCTCCTGAATGATAAGTTCCGGCCTGAATGCCGGAACTTATTAAAACGAGAACAAGAGTAGAAAGAAATAATCTCAAAAAACGAGTGCTCATATTCTTTTCTTTCTTGAAATTTATTTTTTAATCGTTACTAATTCTCCTTCGTCATTGATGGCTTTAATATCATCTCCTTCAATAACCACGGCACGAGTCTCTTTTTCAAAAGCCTTGGGATGATTAACACAAATATCATATACCTTTTTATTATAGGTATACTTCACACGACTATTTTCCGTATGACCGATAATAATACGTTTGACATCATATTGAGCCAGAAGTTTATCTACATCCGCTTCCTTTATCGGACTGTACTCACTGCCAGTCTTAACCATTCCACGATACCACAACGGACCGTTATAACTATCACTATAAAGGAAATCGGCAATATCCGGATATTGTTTTTTCCGTTCCTCTTTTGAAAGGTAAATGCTCTTGCTCACCAGTTCATTGATTTCGGGAATTGTCTCTTCGCGTTCCATAAACACCTTACTCAATCCTGCATGAACATAAAGGTTTTCACCTACAATCTGAATGGTGTTTTTAGAACACAGCCAGTTACCCATCACATTCGTCAGTCCCCACATTTTTCCATAGGTCATGTTCATCGCTCTTTGCGAAAGAGTGTTGTACTTGGCATACGTATATTTCAGATTATCACGCATTATCATTTCTTCGTGATCCCCCAAGATGGTTGTCACTCTGCCGCCAACAGTTTTCGCCTCAAATTCCAATTTGTATATGAGCCATAAAATAGGAAGTACGTCTGCTCCACGATCGAAAATATCACCATCAATCACCAAATGGTTACTGCCATATATCCATTCATATTTATCATTAATCACTTCCCCTGTTTTCAGAATAGCGGCAAACAAGTCGAAACGCCCGTGAAGGTCGGATACGGCAAATGTTTTAGCATACTCGGTACGGTTTTCCCATGCCGGACGTTCAAAATTCTCAATCTTATTAATGGGTACCTGAAAAAGGAGCTGATTATCATCCGAATACACATCCAGTTTCAATCCGGCCGGTAATCCGGATTCTTCACGAATGTTCAATGCATTATCTTTAGTCACTTCCAGAATTTTAAGTCTACCGTTTTCATAGAAAAGGTAAGGACCATCATTACGGAAATGAGTGATTTCAGCTATATCCGGTCCCACGGGAGTCAGATCTTCCCCGCACGAATAAAAGGCCGTGATGAACAAACCCAAAAGGAAATAGATGCTATATATCTTTTTCATAATTTCTATACGTTAATGCGTTAATTAATGCAATTCATATTCCGGATTCTGAACCATATTTTCATTGTACTCCATTTCGTGGTTAGGAACAGGAAGAACGATTTTATAATAACTCCAATCAAACTCTACTGCTTCATTGGGAACTTCGCTCAAATAATCTTCACGTATCACTTTCTTGTTATTTCTAAGTAAATCAAAGAAACGTTGTCCCTCTCCCCAGAATTCAATGCGACGCTGTTCAAGCACCAGATCCAGATTTATATCTTCATCTGCCACGGCATCCAGATCCTTACCCGTACGTGCATAAATAGGTTTCAGATACTTGCGCGTATTAGGTATATCATTCCTCTTAATCGCAGCTTCAGCCGCATTCAGATAGAGTTCCGACAGACGGAAAACCGGGATATTGGCATCTTCATACGATTTAGAACCTTGGGCCGGATATTTCAAGCAATAAGGTTTACTGCTACTTGCCGTAGACACCATCTGACTACGAACATCATCGGAATTGTCTTTCATGTAGTCTTTCCAATACTTTTCGGTAGCTATCAGATTATATTTGGTGCTAAGATAACCGATGGATGATTTTCCCGGACTATCAGTTGTCAGATTCACAATTTCGAACAACAGTTCACTATTGAACGGAGTAGCCCATATCTTGGCATATTCATCATTGGTCCACAACTTATAGCCTTGTTTTTCCGCACCTTTGATAGCTTCGGCAGCCACATCGTATGCCTCTTTGTCATTCCCCATATAGAGATAAACCCGGCTTAATAATGTCATTGCCCCCCATTTATTGATCTTACCCTCTTTCTTTACCGGACGAAGCAGCTTCACCGCATCTGTCAGGTCGTCTGTGATGGCCTTATAACATTGGGCGGTCGTATTGCGGGAAGGTTTGATATTCTTATCTTCTACCACTTTATCAATAATGGGCACAGCCAGTGATGCCCCGTTATCTTTCAGATAAGGATACCCGTAAATACGTGTCATATCGAACAGCAACAAGGCACGTATTGCCAAAGCCTCTCCTTTCAAGTCATTATAATACTCCTGCTCTGTCAGCTTCTCCAGTTTCGGAGTTGTAATTTCCCGATCGGGAACAAGCTTTATCTTTTCAATATCCCGGAATAAAATGTTCAGGTTCTTACCAATACCGTAGTACATCCCCCAGAAACCACTAGGTCCATTCGTCTTATTGTACTTGAATGTATAGAAACTGACATTGGTGCTGGAAGACTTATAAGATTTCATGTCATCTCCCCTCAAATCACCATAACAGAACATATCTGCTCCATAATAACTGGATGACTGCATACTGCTGTATGCACCGTTCAGCACAAATTCAAAATCTCTTAATTCGATCAATGAACCATCAGTTTCTATAGCTGTGGAAGATTGCAAATCCAACCAATCATTTCCGCAACTACTCAATAAGGTTGCAAAGGCACCTAAAGCTATATATTTTATCTTTTTCATACTTATTCATTTATAGATTAATGCACTTAGAATTTCACTTCCAAACCGAATGTATAAGTTCTCATCGGAGGAGTATCCCAACTAGGTGATGAACCCGATTCGGGGTCAATATAATCGTATGCCGCCCAAGTTAACAGGTTATTGCCCGATGCATACAGACGTATATTGTCTATACCCACTTTCCGGGTCCATGTCTTCGGCAGTGTAAAGCCGAAAGTCAGATTCTTCAGACGAACATAATCTCCACTGTATAAACGACGTGTGGTAGCATAATCGGTCATGGAAATTGATCTACCGACTACAAAACGTTCAATACTCGTTTCATCACCCTCTTTCTGCCAGCGTTTCCGGTAATAAATAGGAATATTCAGCGTTCCATCGCCACCGTGTTCCAGTTTGCCTGCCGCGCCGTCATAGTTCCATGCCCCAAAAGAGAAATTCACGTTAAAATTCAGATCAAACCACTTATAAGAGATGCTGTTACCCAGTCCACCGGTGATAGTAGGATCGGCACATTGCAGTATCACTTTTTCCGCACTACGCGGATCTTTAGTAGTTTCTTTGTTCAGATTTCCATTTTCATCCGTCGTATTCTTATAGAACATCGGTTCACCGTCTACCGGGTCGATGCCTGCAAATTCAATCATATAATAGGTAGAATAGGGCAAACCTACCTTATGAATAGATGTTCCGCTGGTTACTTGTTTCAAATCTCCGTCCAACTTCAGGATTTTATTGGCATTATGTCCCAGATTCAAACTAGTGCTCCAACGAAAATCTTTTGTCTCGATATTAGTTGAACGAATTTCCAATTCATATCCCTTGTTTTGTAATTTACCTATGTTGGCAAGATAACTTGAGAAACCTGTTGCAAGAGATAATGGCCGGCTGTAAAGCAGATTTTTCGTTGTACGAACGTAATATTCAAATGTAACATTCAGTCTGTTGTCGAAGAATCCCAAGTCAATACCGGAGTTGAAGTTATAGTTGGTTTCCCAAGTCAGTTCCTTGTTTTCCAGTTGCGACTGCGTGATACCCGGATTATCGTTATAATTACTAGTCAGACTGCTCAATCCCATATATCCATAATAAGAAGACGGCAGAGTTCCGTTCACACCGTAAGAAACTCTAAGTTTCAAGTCACTTAACCAGTTCTGAAGAGGTTTCATAAAACTCTCGCTACTCACTCTCCATGCACCGGACAATGACCAGAAATTTCCCCAACGATTCTCTCTTGCCAATCGCGAACTTCCGTCTGTTCTCCAACTCGCTCCCAGATAGTATTTGTTGTCATAATCATAGTTGGCACGTGTAATATAAGAGACAATACGCGTCGTACTGTTAGAACCTCCCATACTCTGATACACTACACCATTGTTGACTTCCGGTTTATCCCAGCGTGCAAAATTAGAGATAGTAGTTCCCAGTCCATCCGACTCCTTACTGTTGATTTCATAACCAGCCAAAAGGTCCAGATTATGTTTTTTCTTGATCTTTGTCTGATAAGTCAGAATATTAGACCATGTCATATTGGTAATATCATTATAATCTTTGCTGAAACGTCCGTTATCATCGTCACCGTCACTGGTACGCGGGTCTTTCCATGCACGAGACTTGTTCATCACAAAATCATAACTGAATGTAGACGCAAACTTGATTCCTTTCCAAATATCGAATGATGCATATACGGTATTGAAAGAACGGGTCGCATATTCTCTCTTAAAATTATAAGAATTTGATAACATCGGATTACGGTCATCCAATTTGATTAATGCACGGTTCCAGGTACCGTCTTCATTCCATATAGGGTCAGACGGTGTGGCTCCATTACGCGTACCGTAAATTGGAGAAGTATACGATGTCCCTTCCGAATAAGTATCCTGATTCACTTTGGAGAACTGTATCTTTGCACCGATATTCATCCATTTAGCCATCTGATAGTCTACATTCAAACGTGCAGAAATACGTTCCAGACCGGAGTTTATCGTAACACCATCCTGCTTCATATAGCCGATGGACGTATAGTATTTAATCTTTTCCTGTCCGCCGGAAGCTGAAAACTCGTAATTCTGGTGGCTACCGTTACGGAACAGATAATCATCCCAATTCACAAAACCACACCAAGGGATCGGTGCATACTGGTCAATATTCGAATCGGCATAAGCCCATGCTTCATTCTCGGTCATCCCCTGATGAAGTCCTACCTCATCATCGGTCTTACCACTATAAGTTAAAGCATAATTTCGAAGCCCCTCGTGGATCAGGTTACGACGTTCCTGTCCGCCCATCAATTCGCGGAAAGGCATGGCAAAATTAGAGAATCCCCAATCCGATTTCAATTTAAAGACCGGTTTACCTGCTTTTCCTTGTTTCGTAGTAATAATGACAACGCCATTTGCTGCACGTGAACCATAAAGTGAAGCAGCAGCGGCATCCTTGATAACAGTGATGCTTTCAATATCCGATGTATTCAAGGTAGACATTACATCCAAACCGGAATCACTACCAGATGCACCAATATTACCCGACAATACGGGAACACCATCCACTACATACAGCGGAGAATTGGAGGCATTGAACGAACCCATACCACGGATACGGATGGACGTTGACGAACCCGGTATACCCGAACCGGTATTTACGCTGACACCGGGAGCCGCCCCCTCCAACATCTGTTGGAAAGATACATTAGGCACATCTTTCACAGCATCTGTCTTTACGATACTGGCAGAACCTGCATAAGCCGATTTCTTGAAAGTACCATATCCCGTTACAATTACTTCGTCCAACAGGTTATTATCCACTTTCAGGATTATGCTCATCGGCTTGCCGGGAGTTGCAACTACCTCCTGTGACGCATAACCGATATAAGAAACCATCAGAGTCACTTTCTTGTCTGTAACTTCCAGATGGAAATTACCATCCATATCAGTCATCATACCGTTAGTTGTACCTTTCACGATGACATTAGCTCCGATTATCGGCTCTCCACTATCTTCAATTACTTTCCCTGTAATCGTATATTTCTCACGTGCAACAGTTTCCGTCCTAACGGGTTCAGCCTTACGGATGGCAATTACTCCATCATGAACCGTATAAGTCAGTCCGCTATTTCGCAGGCATTTGTTAAGCACTTCAGAAATCAGTTCATTCTTCACATCCAGATTTTCCACTCTGACTTTCTTTGCATCATTTGTGCTGTAGATAAAGGTAAAGTCCGTTTGTTTCTGAATTTCCCAAAGAACTTCATTCAGTGTTACATTTCTGAATTTGGCTGTAACCGTGGTCTGTGCGAATACAGATGCGCGCATCAGCCCTGAAGTCGTAATACAGAGAAAAAGGAACATCATACAAAGACGTTTTCCATATTTCCCAAATCTGGCAACATTACGTAGTTTTTCCATAAAACAGGGATTAATGATTAGTGAATATTTTGATAGTTTTTCCTTCTACTGTGACAGTTACTCTACCCGTTTGCTCCAACAATTTCACCAATGGGGTAATCTCATTATAGCGGTTAACATAGCAACCGAAGCGTAACTCTTTCGTCGCCTCATTCTCATAGACTACATCCATATCATACCATCTGGCAAGAGTTTTCATGATGTCGTCCAATCGCTGGTCCTTGAAATTGATCTTTCCATGTATCCATGAAGTATAAAATGCAGTATCTACATTGCGTACATTGATCTGGTTGCTGCCCGGAGTAATACAAGCCTGTTCCGATGGTTTCAGAATCCGGTTGCTTCCATTTTCAGTCTGTACTTTTACCGAACCGCTGACAAGTGTAGTTTGATATTCTTCGTTTGCGTAAGCTGATATATTAAAAGTAGTTCCTAATACTTCTATTTTCATCCCTTTGGTTTGTACAATAAAAGGCTGTCCGGTTTTGCTTACTTCGAAATAGGCCTCTCCCTCCAATTCTACCAGACGGCAATCCTGTGCAAACTGAACAGGGAAACGGATGGAACTCATAGAATTCAACTGTACTTTACTTCCATCGCTCAACGTCAGCTGATATTCACCACCACGAGGAACGTTTACCTTATTATATGCAAGTTTTTCGGATGTCCGGGCGGGAGCCTGCTGATAATTCAATGCTGTAGAATCCACCTGAATGACTGTACCATCTTTTTCTTTCAATTCCACGCCGGAGGTAGACTTCAAATCAATTGCTTCTCCATTATCCAGAATAAGAACGGCTTTCTTACCACCCGGAACAATTTGTTTCGCTACTTGAGATAACGGCTGGGGTTCATTACCGCTCTTATATATTGCCACAGTAGCAATAACCACCGGAAAAATGAAAATAGCAGCATATTTACATATATTCAGTATCCGATGTCTGAACCGATGGCGTTGGATTTTTCTTTGCACTCCCTCCCATCCGTCCTCTGTATGGAAAGTTTGCCGCTTCTGCATATTCTGCTTTATGTTCTCTTCCTTGCAGATTTCCCGAAAAAGGCGTTCGTTTTCGGGCGATTCATTTCTCCACCGGGTCAGTTCTGCCTGTTCTTCTTCCTCGATTTCATCAGATAAGTATCTGGCAATGAGTCTTGCAATATAGAAATGTTGGTTTATCATAATTCACATGTTTTAATCGTTGTTTATACTAAAACAGGTGAATTGAAAATCAGGGTGTATTAAAAATGATTTTTTTTAAAAGAAACTATAAAAAGTAAAAAACCAGGTAGTAATAGTCTTTCAAATATACGCGTAATTTACGGTAGGCAATCTTTTTCTGGGAGTGTACCGTTTCGCCGGAAATATTCAGTGTTTCAGCAATTTCCGGATTGCTTTTTCCCTCAAGTGCCAGTTGCATAATGCTTTTCATCTGCGGTGGCAGTTTTTCAATGGCATCCACTAATATCCGGTAACTTTCTTCTGCTATGACCTTGTCTTGGAAAAAAGAGTCTTTACTCATTTCCTGAACTTTCTGTGCATACTCGTTCATGACCTTGGTATGTTCCAGTTCATTTAAAGATTTATTGCGTACCGACGTATAGAGGAATGATTTAATCTGATGCACATACATGAAATCATCGCGCAACTGCCACAACTTCACAAAACACTCCTGAACAATATCAGCCGCTAATGCATCATTTTCGACATACTGATTAGCAAACATACATAAAGATATGTAATATTTGTCGAATATAGAACGAAACTGCGTCTCATCAGTTAACTTAATACTAATATAGTCTGTTGTGCCAATCACGTATTCTTTATTTTGGTTACAAATATACCATTTGAAAATTATGTAACCAAACAAAAATGAAAAATCACAATCTTTGTTTCATTACAAAACCCTCAAAGAAGTCGTCCCGATAACTATTACCGATAGCAATTTCATACGATTTTATAAATATATCATTATTGTCAAATGACTCGATGTGATCGGTATTGACGATATAGGATTTATTCACCCGCAAAAAAATAGATTTTGGTAATAAATCGAATATGGCTTTCAGGCTCATGCGAGTAATGATACGCTGGTCGTTCAGTTGAAGAATGACGTAATCTTTCAATCCCTCAATAAAGAGAATATCGGAGAAATTCACCTTGAAATACCGGCGCTCTGCCTTTACAAAGAAATATTCAGCGGCAACAATCGTTTCGATAGCTTCTTTTTCTTCTTTCAATAATAGAGAATGATAGGATAACGCTTTATCCACCGCCTTTTGAAAACGTTCCGCTTCGACAGGCTTAATCAGATAGTCGATTGCATCTACTTCATAGCTATCCAACGCATATTCTGTATAGGCTGTGGTGAAAATAACCAGTGTCTTTTTGGAAATTGTACGGGCAAACTCTATTCCTGTAATCCCAGGCATCTGAATATCCAGAAAAACCAGATCGACTCCCTGTTGCTCCATAAAGTCGGAAGCAGTTGCAGCACTGTTAAAACTGCCTATCAACTGGAGGTTATCGGATTCTTCTATCAATAACTTCATGGCCTCACGTGCCAAGGGTTCATCATCTACAATGATACAATTCATAATGTTATACTTAAAATTACAGAATAGAGATTTTCATCTTCTCTTTGTTCCAACTTATAATGTTCAGGATACAGTAATCCTAACCTACGCTGGATATTGGCAAGTCCGATTCCACCGACTTTACCCTGCTGGACTGCAACAGCCGGTTTAGAATTCTCACACCGGAAATCCAGTCGGTGAGCATCCACCTTAAAAAAGACATGGACATACGAAGAATGCTCACTATCAAAACTATGTTTCACCGCATTTTCCACAAAAGGAATGAATAACAAAGGCTGAATCCAAATGGAATCCACTTCTCCCTCCTGCCTCAACGTAAACTGGAAATTGTCACGGCGTATCTTTTCCAAATTCAGATAGTCATTCAGGAAACGGATATCCGAAGCCAATGAAACTCTTTCACGCGAACTGTCGTTAATCTGATACCGTAGCAAATCTTCCAGTTTAAAAAGTACTTTGGAAGCTTCTTCCGGATTTCTCTTTATCAGGACATTGGCATTATTCAGCATATTGAAAAGAAAATGCGGGTTAATCTGATTCTTCAGAAATGTCAGTTCGGATTGCAAAGTAGTGGACTCGAGTTCGTCAATACGCAGATTATAACGCAACCAATGGGTAAACAAGGATATGGCTGCCGAACCTGCGGTAACAAAACCGATGGTCAGTATCCCCGAAAAAGTATTAATGAAAGTAGCGAATCTGCCAGGATCTTTTCCGGGCAGAATTACTTCAAAGAGTAATCCCTGGGTGACTGAAAGGAAGACGATGACTACCAAATTCGTCAGGACAGCCGCCAGGACATAGTGCCCCAAACGGTTCTTCAACAGAAAACAGGGTACTAATATATACAGGTTCATATAGATTACCGTATTAATGGAAACAAAATATGCCAGGAATCCACCAAAACGCCGCCAAAAAGAAACTGACTGCAAAGGTTCGTACCAAAAGACATTAATAGTCATCAAAAGAACTATTATTTGCAGTAACAGATGTCTACATGTCCGGTAATGAGGACTTAACAGAAAAGCTGTGACACTTTTATCTTCCATTCTTCTATGTTCTGTATTCAGGTTCATACTTCACCTCCTTTCAATTCCAACCAGATGCTTTCTGTCGTCAGGAATAGTCTGTAACGATTGCCATATAATAAGTTCAGTCTTTGGCGGATTCTTTCAAGTCCTTTATCTTCCAAAAGATTCACTTGTAGGCAAAGACAAGTGAATATAATTGTGTTCTCTTCTACTTTCAAATGGATTTTGAGAGAAACAGGGATTGATGTTCGCTGTTCGTTGATTGATTTTACAATATATTGCACAAATGGAATGAAAAGCAAGGGTGGAACCAGTGTTCTATTTACTTCTCCATCCGCAAGCAGTTCATAATTGAATTGTGCCTGAGAATTCTGTTCCAAGGTCAGGTAATTATTCAGGAAATTAATTTCACTACTAAGCAATACCTTTGTTCTGCTGCAATCATATAGCTGATAGCGAAGTAGTTGACTTAATTTCATCAGCATCTTCGAAGCTTTTTCCGGTTCGCTCAATGTCAGTTCCCCCGAATGATGCAATGTTTTGAAAAGAAGTTCGGGGCTGACTTGTTCTTTTAGCTGTTCCACTTCCGAAAGAACGTGAACCTTTTCCATTTGTGAGACACGTTGATGATCTATCATCCATTCTTTCAGGAGAACGGTCATTGTTCCTCCTATCATGCAGAGTGTGGACAACATGAAAGAAGATATATAATCCATCACTATAGGTATGGAGAAATAGGAGGCACGTTCGTAAAATTCCGGCCAGCAGGAATAAGATACATATTCCGTTGCCATTTGTATTGCCAGGGCAAGCATCATTGCTACTGAAAGTAAGGATATGTAGGTTAGATAGCGTCTTTTCAGCAAAAACTTTGGAAAGAGCCAGAAAAGATTCAGATAAATAACTCCTATATAAGTCAGTAGATATAAGAAAGTGAATGTATAAATCCATCCTCCCAATATATCCCGATAATCGAGGAATATAATAAAAACCTGATTGAATGATATGGTAGCCAACACCATAATAAGCACCAGATAACGCGCCCATCGAAGTTCCGGACTAACGAGGAATCGATATAATAAAGTAGATTTATTGTCTGTTGTTATTGTTTCAGCCATCGTGTATTTAATCAGGGAAGATGTTTTATCTCCGGGGACGAAGATAAAACATTTTTCCGGTTGGACTTCTATATCGGTTATTTAAAATTCAAGTTTATAACTCACATTTGTCAATGTTGTAGAACCGTCACTAACATCAATTTTTCCAGTTTTCACATTATATTCATGTCCATAGTGTTCTTTCGCACCGGTAAAATTAAGTCCTTTCACTGCAAACTCATGAGAGACTTTCTTCTTGTTGATGCGGTAACTCACGGTATAGTTGCCGATAAGCATGGGAGAATACTGTTTAGAAAATGCTTTCGTTTCGTCATATTGCACCTCTTTATCAGGATGATTCATCGTTGCTTCCCTGTCAATCGGAGAATACCGGTCACCTCCTTGTAAGGTCAATTTCAGATTGATGCTAAGAATATTCTGTCTGTTACGTCCCAGCATCCATTCCTTTCCAATCAGTCCGTTGATGACATAATTCCGATTAAACTTCGTATTGTACCACACACCGTCTCCGCCCCGGTAGCGGGAATCGAAAAGAGAACCGGAAATCATGTAATAGAGCCCTTTTTCCAGGAAACGTTCTAAAGTGATGTCAATACCGATGTTGCGTCCTCTTCCTTTATTAACCAATGCGTCTTCCACATAGAAATCAGAACGGTTGAGTACGGAATAAGAGCTGTCAGCCATCACAGGCACATCATGGAGAAATTGGATATAAGGTTCTATTTTCAGATTCATGCGATCGGATATTTTGTATCCAAAAGATAACATGACGTGCTGCGCTTTGGTGAAATCGAGTTCCTTGTTGACGGATTTGTCTCCTGTACTTTTCGTTTTCACAAAATAGACGTCCATTTTCTCCATGCGACTGTACATACCATAAGCCAGTGCAAAAGTTGCTTTCGGAGTAGCTTGCCATTTCAAACCAATACGGGGTTCAACAGACCATTTATTATTCAGAGTCAGAAATTGCCCGTAAATACCGGCATTGAGCGTCCAGCGTTCCGTCAATCCTACAGAAGAACTATTGTAGGCAGATATCAGACTCGTATTACCTTTTCCTTGAGATACGGTTTCCAGTGATTCGGCTTCATAAGGAGCAATGGCAAGATTCATTTGATAGAACATGGCATTATACGTAAATCCTGTCTTATTAGTAAAACGGTTACTGAATTTACGGTTAAAAGTCGAAGTTAGTATTAAGTTAGTATGTTTTGAGTTAAGATCCATGTAGGGGGTGGATTCCAAAGAGTGGTTAAACATGGTTGCTCCACCGTCCAGTTGCGAATAAGTACCGGCAATAGTGGTTTTCAGTGATGCGTCATTGTTGAAGAAATAACGGTGGCTGATACCTCCGGCAGCCATATACTGTTTGTCTTTTGATTCGCTACGGTCGCTCATATATTCCCATTTATCCGTATTCTTTTCAAAATCACTGCCGAATTTATCAATCAGGCTGGTTCCCCAGACGGTTCTTCGTCAAATTTGGTGGTACTTCTTCTATTGTGAATAAATAATCTTCGCTCTCAGTAGTTTAATTCCTGCCCTATTGTACATCTGTCTTTTTACCGCTTTAATTTTATTCACTGTCCCCTCCAGTAATCCGTTACTGAAGGGGATATCAATAGCTGCCTGTACTGCCTCCCAGTCTTTTTCAATACCATATGCAAAGTTCGTCAGTGCCATATTCCGTGTTGCCTTCGCTTTTTCAATCCACTTTCTAATATCCTTATCATAAGTGTTCCCATTAATCATATCTCTGAAATTCTGACACACGCTTAAAAGTTCTTTAATCTGCGGTGAGGACTTATACAGTTCCGCTAGTTTAGGATTATCCGATTCTCCCTTTAGAATGTATTTGCGTATCTGATTCTGTGAAACTCTCTGTATTTTACTTCTGTTTTCAATGCTCTCATTATGCTCCTTGACTTCCTTCCTCTTTTGTTGATACCTTTTTCGCAAGCTGGATGTTATCCTTCCAATAAGTGCGCCACTGATTTTACTCCCCATTTTTTGTGCCAATATTTTTCGAGTAATACAGCCCGCACTAATGATTGTAGCCAGTTCGGATACATATTTAAGAGCTGTCTTCTGTTGCTCATTCAAGTATGCCCCTATTCTTCTGTTGTGAATAATCTTATAAATGTAGCGACTTTTCTTACCCAAATGTGTGGCTGTCTGCTCAATGGTCATCCCCTGCATTTTTAAGTTCAAGCTTTCCCTGTATATCTTCAATTTTTCTCTGTGTCGGACATCTCCCATGTTAAATATGTCCTGAAGAATTAACGAAGAAGCCGTGTCTCTGTCAGGATATTCGTATTTGAGCTTTTTCTTGGTCTGACGGATTATTTTCTCTATTTCCGGTATCATCGTGTCCGTCATATTCTTGATTAGATGGAATCGGTCGCAGATTTGTGTAACACCAGGAATTATTCTGTTTATAGCCTCTGTGAAACATCTTCCACGGTCTCTCGTTATATATTGTATTTGAGGATTCCGGATGAGCCAGCTATCAAGTGCTTCTCCGTTTCTATCCTCTAACAAAGCAATAGGTATGTGTGTCATCTGGTCTACGACCACACTCATATAATCCTTACCTTTTTTATAGGCAAAATCATCAATACCTACATAAATACTTTTATTATGCATAGGATTGTGTTGTCCGCACTGTTGTAGGATGCGTAAGCAGGAAGAACTACTGGCTGTTATATGGAACAGTTGCAAAAGAGAAGAGGCCTTTCGGGAAGTAAGTTCCAAACTTATCGATCTGATGCGTTCCTCAACAAGATAGCTCCGTCTACCATACCGACGAGCCAGAAAAGACAACGGTTCGCAGAATATTTTTTGTGGACAAGAAACATTGTCACAATAATATTTGCCAACCTTGATGACTAACTCCAAAGTATGACCGTAAACTTCAAGATCCTCAATATGACGGGAGTAGTAACTGTGCAATCGGTGACTGAAATGTCCGCAATAAGGACAGGAAGCCCCTTTGCCAGCCGTATGTAGAAAGACCGTCAATGAGCCAACAGCTTCAGAGATACCATCTTGTTGCAGATTATTGTAGCCAAGACTGAATCTGAAATCATGGAATAATCCCCTATTTGTAGGAGCATTTTCTTTTTTTGATGTATATTTGTACGTTGTAGATATGACTTGTTGCATTGTAACTCTTAATGATGTGGTGTCTTTAAAGTTACTAAAAAGCAAACATATCTACAACTTTTAATAGGATTAAGAAAGAAGAAGACAGTTGAAATAAAAAAGAGATTACCACCAAATTTGACGAAGAACCCCCCAGACAGAGAATGTTCCTGCTTTCTGTGTCGGGAAATTCAGTTTGAAGTTCAAGTCCTGATAGTCCATCTTTCCGCCCTCCAAGTTCAGAAGTCCTGTTGTGGAATACCGATAATTGAAAATATAGGATGCTTTGTGCTTCTTGCTTAACGGTCCTTCGGAAGCTACATCAATTCCCATGATGCCCACTTGAAGCGTATTCTCATTCTTCTGGTTATTTCCATTACGCAATTTCATATCAAACACACCAGATACCGCATTTCCATATTCTGCCGGAAAAGCTCCGGTAAAAAAATCGGAATTACCCAATACCTGCGAACTAAGAGATGAAAGTATCCCTCCACCCAATGTGGCAATATCCGCAAAGTGATTCGGGTTCGGAATTTCAACGTCTTCCAATCGCCACTGCAACAGATGGGGAGCATTGCCATGAATGGATATTCCATTGGAAGATACACTGGGGGCCACTCCGGCAAAGGAAGATACCAAACGGGCAGGGTCGTCAAAACCTCCGGCATAGCGGCTCGCTTCTTCCACACTCAACATACGGGCTCCAGTAGTAGCCATCTTATTCATCGCTTCCTCTTTATTGGTCCTGGCACGAATCACTACTTCATTGAGTTCGTTTACACTTTCTTTCAAAGGAATTTCCAAATAAACCTCTTTGGCGGAAGTTACCAGTATCTCTCTGAAAATACCCGGTTCATATCCCATAAAGGCTGCCTCTACCGTATGCCGTCCAACAGGAACCTGTGGTATGCTGAAACGCCCGAGACTGTCTGTTATCGTACCTGTTCCCTCTTTTTCGGATAATCTCACCGTTGCATACGGTATCGGGTGTTTTGAATCCCCGTCAATAACCATTCCCCGGATTGTCTGTACCGGCCGACCTTTTCTCTGCGGTGTCTGACTAAAAGCCACTGCGGATACCAACAAAGCAACCAACAAAAGTATCCACCCGCCATAACGATGTGTTTTTCGGGTTAACTCTTCACCAAGAACTCTTTCAAAGGTTTTGAGTACTGTGCTGCATTCATCTGCGGAGATACCCGACTGAATAGATATTTTTTCTAATAATCTAGTTTTATTCATCTTCATGATTTTATTCTGTTTTTATTTCGTCACGAAGATAGAGTATAGAAGATTGCCGATTTTTGAAATGAGACGAATACATCCCGTTTGTAGACAAAACACAAAATTGGTAAGACGAAAAATCATCCGAACTATGGAATTTCACTTAAAGAAGAAGCTCTTTTTAAAAGACACATCACTTTCAGAACGATTTATATCCTCTAAAAGTGATGTGACTTTTTTTAATAGCACACGCCAACCTACCCTAAAAAGTCGGTCTTATCTTTATCCGTGATCTCCCGAATTACTTTACATGGCACTCCTGCAGCGATTACATTTTCCGGCACATCCTTAGTCACTACACTTCCTGCTCCGATTACCGAATTTCTCCCAATGGTAACACCACCCATAATATGAACGCCTGCACCAATCCAGACATTATCCTCTATTACAATCGGATGTGCATAGCAACCTCCCATAATGCGTTCCCGGGCATCAAGTGCATGATTTGCTGTGTACAATCCCACACGTGGCCCCAACAATACATTATCCCCTATTGTAATAAGATTCCCATCCAACATGATGCAATCAAAATTAGCAAAGAAGTTGTTTCCTATAGTGATATTAAATCCAAACTCACACCGGAAATTGGGTTCGAAGTGAACATTCTCCCCAATGCCTTTCAACAAATTGCGTAATAATGCTTCACGAACCTCTTTGGGTTTTCCATAAGTAGAGTTATAATCATTAGTCAGAAAAACGACTTGTTCTCTTCTCTGAACCAGTTCTGTAGACAAATCATTATACATAGTCCCCGACAACATTCTTTCATACAATTCTCTATTTTCCATATCTATATCATAATGATTGATTAAAGTCCTTTTGTAATCACCGGTAATCCGAAAAAGCCTTTTTGTAAAGTCAGTATCTTCGATGCACCTGCCTTGGCCTTATTATAAGTGGAAAGTGACACATGCAGCTCTTCCACAGCTCCATTCTCAAAAGCTACCTGCAGATAGTATTCCTTACGTATGCCATCCGAAACATAACGATGCCTGCCTACTCTACGGGTCTTCTTATGTGTTTCCACATATTTTTTCTGTACCATCACTGTTTCTTCGTGTGTGGAAGCAGGATCGGCAAACCAATAATTACCGCCAAGAAACAAGACATAACTGATGGCACCGATGCAAGCCAGATGACACAAACAATTAATTACTTTACCATCCACGGTTGTCAGCCATATCCATTTCTTATAGAATGGGATAGTAACAAGAGCAATCAAAAGCGCCATTCCAAGAGGTATCCACCAGGCAGTCAGTGTATCTTCGTAGATAACATATCCAATGCCACACGAAGCAATAAATATCAGAAGCATCAAAAAGCGAAGTATCCTAATAAATAGAGTTTTCATCATATTTATACTTTTATGCGCAAATATAAAGATAAGCAATTAAAGATACAGCCAAAATCACATATAAAAATCAAGGTTATATCTTGTACCTTTTTTCTTTGTGGAAATAAAAAAACGAACATTTAAGCTAGTTTCACGACTTAATTAAAGTACATGTCTTGTTCCTCGGTGAGAAACACATCGTTGCACACCGAGAAACGGGTCGTTCCTTTTAAAGGAACGGGGCTTTGGTTTTAAACCAAAATACAAGTCATATAATCAATTAAATATCAACAATTTACCAAATCACCATTTCAACTAATAAGCATATTGGAATTTTATTGACAACTCACGATAGGATGAGAATAATAGAATAACAGAAAGGATAGAAAAATTCATTTTAAACATAGTGACGGTATCCACTTATGATAGTGACGGTATATTCGTGGGATAGGGTAACCATCCCGACCGGATAGTGACGCTATATTTTTGCTTGGGAAAAAGCATAAAAAAAGGCTATCTATCCCAGACAGCCAATCTTTTGTTAACCTTAAATCTAATACTATGAAAAACACATTGCAAAGATACGGACTTTCTGCATATCTCCAAATTTTCAGGCTCAAGTAGCGTATCTTATAACATGGTTTAATAGAAGTAACAGTTTCGTTAACATTTAACATAAATCCATCGGATATTAACGAATATCCGATGGAGTAGATTCAGAGATTACTCATATCGTAATGAACGAGCAGGTTTGCTCATTATTATTTTCATTGTCTGGAAAGCCACTGTCACAAATGAAATGAACAACATCAGCAATACAGGTACTATAAAGAACCACGCTTTGAGATCGGTACGGAAAGCATAATGGCTTAACCAGGCATTCATACTAAACCAAGCTACCGGAAGAGCTATAACAACTGCAATCAAAATCAACTGGAAAAATCCTTTGACCAACTGATAGAAAAGATTCCAGCGGGAAGCTCCCAACACTTTACGTATTCCCATCTCTTTGGTGCGGGTGGAACAGGAAAACATGACTAATACCCAAAGTCCGAGACAGGAAATAAAGATTGCCAATCCGGTGAACGAACCGATCATCGCTCCGAAAACCTCGTCTTGCCGATATTGGTGGTCGAAGAACTGATCGAGGAAGAAATAATCAAAGCTGGAATCCGCAAAATACTGATTCCAGATCTCTTGCACTTGAGATACCAGTTCACGGGGATTTCCGGAAGCCATCACAACAGAGATATAACGCTGGGGCAACCAATCAATTTTATCTTTATGAATCAGCATGATAGGTGTATAGTTCTTGCTCAACGCCTGCTGATGATAATCTTTCACCACTCCGATAATCTGCATCGGCGCATCAGTACATTCCACTGTTACCAACTCGCCTATCGCCTCATCATTGGAAGCAAATCCCAGATTACGTACAGCTGTTTCATTAATCACCAGTTTATCGACATCATCACCATATTCTTCGGAGAAACTTCTTCCGGCTACTATCTGCAAACCGTATGCATCCGCATAATCAGGATCACAAGCCAGCATCTCATAAAGACGGTTCTGCTTCAAAGCGTCATTGGTGCGACGATTGGAAAGGAATGTGGCCACTTCTTCGCCCGGCACGGCACCGGAAAAAGTAACCCGATGGACCAGAGGAAGACGCGCGATTGCTTTTTTCATTGCTTCCAACTTGATATTCTGCCCCTCTGTATGTCCCGGAAACTTAACCACTAATGTCTGGCTGGTTTTCACTCCCAAAGATTGATTGCGCATAAAATTCAGCTGTGCAAAAACAATCAATGTAACACAAAGTAAAATCATGGAAGCTGTATACTGGACAACCACCAGTACCTGACGGGTTCGGTCGCCTGACTTGCTATGCAAAAACTTCCCTTTCAACAAGGTTATAGGTTTGCGATTCAACAAAGCCAATGCCGGATAATACCCGGAAATAAATATTCCGGCTATAAAAACGAGAACCAGCAAAATCCACCAGTAATCCATGAACCAGACAGAAAACGTAACTGTACGTCCTACCAATTGGTTGAAATGTGGAAGAACCAGTTCTATTAATCCCACAGCTAATATGAAAGCTATCAGATTCATAACCAAGGCCTCAAACAGGAATTGATAAATCAACTGTTGGCGGAAAGCTCCCACTACCCTGCGCACTCCCACTTCTTTAGCACGCTCCATCGAACGTGCTACGGTCAGATTGATATAGTTAATCCAGGCAATAACCAGAATAGCGACAGCCGCAAAAATCAGGGCGATCATAGCAGAACGATTTCCTTTGGTTTCCGTCTCATAGCCTATCTGTGGGGTGAGATGTATATCTGCCAAGGGAATTAAAGACACGCCCCACGTCTTATTTTTCAGTGCTTCCTCTGTCTTGTATTTCTCCGCCATCACAGGAAATTCTTTTTCTATCTCCGCTTTTCTTTCCGGTGAATCGAGCAAAACATACGTATAGGCTTCATGCTTATACCAGTATTCCTGCATATATTGAGGCAGAGAGGCATAGGAAATCAGAAAATTATAATGAATGTGTGAGTTGGAGGGCATTTCTTTCATGACTCCGGTCACTTCGCACGATACTTTATCATACGTTCCGGTAAAGATCAGAATTTTGCCGATAGGGTCTTCATCTTTGAAATACTTACGGGCAATACGTTCGGTGATTACCACTTGCCGGGGCATGGAGAGACAAGTCTTTTTATCCCCTTTCAGAAGTTCGAAATCAAAAAGACGGAAGAAGCCCGGATCGGCATAGGCTATCTGATTCTCCCGTAATGTCAGTTCGCCATATTTCACAATCTGCTCCGGTTGGAGATGGGTAGCGATACGGGTATAATCTTCGATTCCGGCAAGATTCTCTTTCATGGCCGAGGCATATCCGAAAGAGCTGGTCGCCCAGTAATCGGTCAGGACTTCCCCTTCATGAAAAGTACTTTGCACCCGATAGATATGGGCATATTTCGTGTGCATTTTATCAAAGCTGAACTCAAAAGTGACATAGGTTAGCATCAGTAATGCCGATGCCATTCCGATTGCCAATCCAAAGATATTGATGAAACTGAACTTCTTCCGCTTCATCAGATTCCGATAGGCACTATTCCAGTAATTCCCTATCATACGGTTTCGTTTTTAGATGACGTTTTCTTTTCCAGCGGACGGTTGATGTTTTCGGCTACAATCTGTCCGTCCAATAGTTGGATGACCCGGTGTGCATACTTCGCATCCCGCTGTGAGTGGGTGACGATAATGATTGTGGTTCCCTGACGGTTGAGTTCGCTCAACAGTTCCATCACTTCGATGCCATTCACCGAATCCAGATTTCCGGTAGGTTCATCGGCCAGCAGTAGTTTACATTCGGTCACTACGGCACGGGCAATGGCTACACGCTGTTGCTGTCCGCCGGATAACTGCTGGGGATAATGATTCGCACGATGTAACAGGTTGACTTTTTCGAGCACTTTATTGACTCGTTCTTTCCGTTGGAGAGTCTTCATACCCAGATAGACAAGTGGCAGTTCCACATTCTCATACACGGTCAGTTCGTCAATCAGGTTGAAACTCTGAAAGATAAAGCCCAGATTACCTTTCCGCAAAGCAGTCAACTGGTTTTCAGTCATTTTATCGACTTGCTTCCCCTCAAAAAAGTAAGAACCGGAAGTCGGAGAATCCAATGTACCGAGAATATTCAGCAAGGTGGATTTGCCGCATCCTGACGGTCCCATTATCGCTACAAATTCTCCTTGTTCCACCTGTAAGGTGACATCATTCAATGCTTTTGTCTGCACCTCTTCTGTGGTGAAAAGCATAGATAGTTTTTCTGTTTTAATCATAATAATTATTCATTATTTTAGTATTAGTTTCTCATTGTCTCCAAATAATTCATACCCGGATATGATTACTTTCTCACCCGGAGACAAACCGTCTGTCACCTCGTAATACAGTGGATTCTGCCGTCCTATCTTCACAGGGCGCCGCGTGGCAAATGTACCACTTTCATCGACAACGTACATCCATCGGCCCCCGGTAATTTGAAAGAATCCGCCACGGGGAACCAGAATAGCTTGTGCCGGATCACCCAATTGCAGGTTTATGTGATAAGTCTGTCCGGCACGGATATTCTCCGGTCGTTCGGATATAAAATTGAGGTCTGTACGAAACTGACCGTCTTTCACTTCAGGATAAGGTTTAGTCACTTCCAGTTTATAGGTTCCTCCGTCACGGGTAAAGTCGGCAGGAAGTCCGGGAAGTACCCGTTCTACGTAGTGCTCGTCTATCTGTGCCTGTACTTTAAGGTTGGAAGTGATGATTTGCCCGATATGTTCGCCGGCAGAAATAGATTGCCCGATTTGCGCATTCAGGTTTCCTACCTGTCCGTCAATCGGAGCTTTCACTTTCAGGTTTTCCAAACGCTCACGAACCAATGCCAAGCTCCGTTTCATATTACGTATATTCTCGTCAAGACTGCCTATCTGACTTTCCCGAAAAATATGATCCTGCCGGATACGTTCGTCAATAACAGCCAGTTGCTCTTTGGCTGCTATATATTCTTCCTCTGCCTGGCGATAGTCTTCACGTGCTATCAGTTGTTCGTTTACCAAACGTTTATACTGCTCATAACGGCGTTGCTTCCCGATAAGCTCTTTATTCAGGCCGATACGTTCTTGTTTCAGTTGCAGTCGTTCCTGCTCCATACTAATCCGGGTATTACGCAACTCGTTTTCCTGATAAGCAAGATCGGCTTCACTCTGCATGATACCGATATTGAGCAATGGGTTGCTAAGACGCAGAATCACATCACCGGCCTTTACCATAGCTCCCTCTTCTTTCAGGCGCTCTTCCACACGACCGCCCTCGATGGCATCCATATAGATAATCCGGCTAGGCATGACCTGACCAATCACACGGATATAATCACTGAACTCGGCCTGCTCGACAGTAGCAATTGTCAGCCGGTCTTTCTCCACTGCCATAGAAGAAGCTGTATCTCTGAAAATAAAATAGGCAATCACAGCAAGTCCGAGCATTACCCCACCGACCCAATAAAGACGTTTGCGATTGATGCCGGGTTTTCGTTCAATAAGTGTATCCATAATGGTTTATAAAAAAGTTCCTTGTCGATAATATTTTTCTAGTTTCATCATCATTTCTATTTGCAAGCGTACACGAACCAGTTCTGCTTTGGCAGCAATAAACCGGTTACGGGCTTCCATCAGTTGAAAGACGGAAATCAATCCCTCTTCCCATTTCCGTTCGGATTCTTTCAGTACCAGTGTTTCAGCGTCAAGTTGTGATAATGCCTGCTGATGTTCACTATATCCGGTGTGAAGAGAAAGGAGTGTTTGCTCAATATCCGTATATAATTGTTGTTTTTCAAGTTCTTCTTCGTTTTTGAGCCGATACATATTCAATTTCAGCTTGCGCTGATTGGTCAAACGTTGCAAACCGCTTAGCAGGGGAAAGGAGATGCCAACACCCACATATTTTCCTATATTATCACGCAATTGTCTGGCCGAGAAAGCTGTATTATAATAATTGGAACCGACGGTGAAACGAGCAAAGACAGAGGGTGAGAAAGCTCCTCCCGCTATCGCATACTCTTTATGAGCTGCTTTTTGTTTCAAATCAATCATACGTATGGAGGGCAATATTTCGATAGATTGTGCGTATAGAGTTTCCACAGTCGAAACAGAATATGGTGGTAATTGGGATGCTGTAATCGTATCCAGAATAGCGAGTGTGTCGCCCGGCTGGATATTCATTAATTGTTTCAGATGTAATAAAGCGATCCGACTGCTATTTCCGCGCGACTGATAACGATAAATATCTCCCTCCCGGCGTGCTTTCACCTCCTGTAAATCGGAAGCTGATTTCAATCCCAGTTCCACGAAGACCTCTGTCTGTTTCAAATACCTTTCGCTCAACCGGCTTTGTTCCAAAGCAAGATCGAGCAATTTTCTCTCCAGAATCAGTTTGTAATAAGCATCCGTCACCTGATAGGCCAGTTCATTCTGTTTCTCTTTCAGCTCCCATTCACTACGTTCTTTGTTCATTTTCCGGAAACGCACCTGATTGATACGCGAAAAGCCTTCAAATAAGGAAAGTGTCATATCGAGTCCCACCGTTCCCTCTTCAAAAGATTCACTGGTATACCCATTGGTGTCAGGATCCAGCGAACGTCCGAATCGTTTGCCTGTTTCCGCATTAACCACTATGTGCGGCAGGAAAGCACCGACAGAAGCTATATAATCCGCTTTCGTTTCCTTTATGCCGATAACTCCGTTACGTACAGCCGGATTCTGTTTATAAGCCAAACGAATGCAATCGTCCAAACTCATAGCGGATTGGGCTAGCAGGAAAACCGGCACTGAAAGCAATAGTAGTAAAAGAAATCTTTTCATCCTTTATAATATATGATTGTGTGATAGCAGGATGATAAAAGCAAATGCAATGCCACAAATCATAAATAATTGATTATAAAACAAATAGAAATTACATAATTCTTCCACCGTCCAAAAATTAAACGCCCTAACGTCCAATAATTGGACATTACCGAGAGAATCCCTCTATTCTACCCTATTCTAACTCGTTCTGACTCATTCCAGCATAAACTTTGTATGAAAACGTCTAATTATTGGACACTCCCTTGCAAAGAAAATCAAAAACAGATACCTTTACCCGGAAACTTTAAAGGAACATTCAACGGACAGAGCCCCCAATCTTGCGTATGGAAACAGGAACGATTTTAATTGTAGACGACAATAAGAGTGTATTAGCCTCACTGGAGTTATTACTCGAGAATGTGTTCAGCACAGTCCGCACAGCTGCCAATCCTAATCAAATCACGACCATCTTATCTACCACTCCGATTGATATTGTGATTCTGGATATGAACTTTTCAGCAGGAATCAACAATGGTAACGAGGGACTGTACTGGCTGAAACATATCCATGAAATCCGCCCTTCACTGCCCGTTATTATGCTAACCGCCTACGGTGATGTAGAATTAGCCGTTAAAGCACTGAAGAATGGTGCAACAGATTTTCTACTAAAACCATGGGATAACCACATACTGATACAGAAAATAAAGGAAGCCTATCAAAACAATCGTCCAACCCATCATAAAAACTCTCCCAAATCAACCCAGAAAGCATCCGGTGATGAAAATCTGAATAAGTCAGAAATGTTGATCGGTCATTCCCCTGCAATGCTACAGCTAATTAAGGTAGTTACTAAAGTCGCCAAAACCGATGCCAATATCCTGATAACCGGAGAAAACGGAACAGGAAAAGAGATGTTAGCCAGGGAAATACATCGCTTATCTTCACGAAACACCCGTCAGTTACTTAGTGTCGATATGGGGGCTATCAGCGAATCGCTCTTTGAGAGTGAACTCTTCGGACACGAACGTGGAGCGTTTACTGATGCTTATGAAAGCCGTCCGGGTAAATTCGAAGCCGCCAATGGTGGTTCGCTTTTTATGGATGAAATCGGAAATCTCCCTCTTGCATTGCAGGCCAAACTACTGACTGTACTACAAAACCGAAATATCACCCGAATCGGAAGCAACAAAGTGATTCCCGTTGATATCCGACTCATCTCCGCCACCAACAAAGACATACCGGAGATGATTAAAGAAGGTTTGTTCCGCGAAGACTTATTCTATCGCATCAATACCATCCATCTGGAAATTCCCCCTTTGAGAGAACGGGGAGATGATCTATTATTATTCATCGATGCTTTTCTTCATCGCTTCGCTTCCAAATATCAACGACCGGAAATGCGAATGCATGAGCAAACGATTGAAAAGCTACGCTCCTATCATTGGCCGGGCAATATCCGGGAACTGCAACACACCATCGAAAAGGCGGTTATTTTATGCGAAAGCAACGTGATACGTCCTAAAGATATTCTGGTGAAACAGACTTGGAAACCACAGACAGTCCAAGCGGTGCCCAATCTGGAAGAAGTGGAACGACAAGCCATCGAGACGGCCATCTTGCAAAATAATGGAAACCTGACTGCTGCGGCCGAACAACTTGGTATCAGCCGACAAACGCTCTACAATAAACTGAAACGATTTAAGCCCTAAGCCGTATGCTATTCAGCCGACATATATATTGGACCACATTAGGACATATCCTATTTATTCTTGCTACCGCAGGAACAGGTCTATGGCTCATTATTTCCCAACAAGGAGTGGTAATAGGGATATTACTGGTTATCTGCTCCTTGTTTCAGATTGGAAGATTAGTGAATAAGCTAAACTCTTTCAACCAAAAATTACGCCTTTTCTTCGATGCGATAGAAGACAAAGACAATATGCTCTATTTCCCCGAAAACAATGTCAGCCGGGAACAGGAAATGCTGAATCGTTCACTCAACCGTATCAATGCCCTGCTCATCCGAACTCAAGCTGAATATTCAAAGCAGGAACATTTCTACCGTTCGCTATTGGAAGAAGTCCCTAGCGGTGTGTTGGCACGGGATTCTTCCGGAAAAATAATGATGGCCAACAGTGCCGCACTGACTTTATTGGGATGCCAGCAACTAGCCCAATACGACCAACTGAAACCTATCCTGCAGGAAAAAGAGAAGAAAGAACGACTTAGTCTGTCTCAAAACCAGATGAAATTACAGAACGAAACTATTACCATCTTATCCATCAAGGATATCAGCAATGAACTGAATGATAAAGAGAGTGAATCATGGAACAAGCTAAGCCACGTGCTTACCCACGAAATCATGAATACCATTGCTCCCATCATCTCCCTGTCGCAAACATTATCCGCATATCCGGACAACAGCGAAAAAACACTTCGCGGACTTCATATCATCCAGGCACAAAGTGAACGCCTGCTGGAATTTACCGAATCTTTCCGTCGTCTCTCCTATCTGCCCCAACCGGAAAGGAAACGGTTTTCACTAACAGCCCTCCTGCAAAATCTGCAAGAACTCCTGTCTACCGATTTTCAGGAAAATCAGATTCATTTCACACTTACCTGTCAGCCGGAATTCATCGACATGGATGGAGACGAGAACCAGCTATCCCAAGTCCTGCTCAATCTCCTTAGAAACTCCATTCAGGCGTTAGACGGAAGAACAGACGGAGCAATCGAAATTTATGCATATCGGGACGAGCATATATCTATCGACGTCACAGACAATGGTCCCGGTATCCCCGATGAACTGCAGGAAAAAATATTCATTCCGTTCTTCACCACCAAATCCGAAGGAACCGGTATCGGATTAAGTCTCTGCCGACAAATCATCCGTAACCACAACGGTCATTTGTCTATTTTGGAAAGCCGTCCCGGTAAAACAATTTTTCATATCGACATTTCACTGTAAAACAAACCTTTCACGGTCTTCGAGTGTTTATTATCATATAAACGAATTTTACACGATATGAGCACCAAAGAACAATACTGGAAATATTCCCTCATTGTCATCATCCTGTTTATGGGAGTCATCATCTTCCGCCAAATCACTCCTTTTCTGGGGGGATTGCTGGGAGCACTCACCATCTACATTCTTGTACGCGGACAGATGAATCATCTGGTAGAAAAACGAAAGCTGAAACGAAGCATCAGCGCACTGTTGATTACCGCAGAAACGATTTTCGTCTTTCTTATCCCTTTGGGATTGACTGTCTGGATGGTGGCAAACAAGTTACAGGATATCAATCTGGATCCACAGACCTATATTGCACCTATTCAACAGGTAGCAGAATTCATCAAAGAGAAAACAGGATACGATGTATTGGGAAAAGATACGCTGTCATTCATCATGTCCATACTTCCCCGTATCGGACAAATTATAATGGAAAGCATCAGCAGCCTTGCCATCAACCTGTTCGTCATGATCTTTGTGCTTTACTTCATGCTGATTGGAGGAAAAAAGATGGAAGCTTATGTCAATGACATTCTGCCATTTAATGAAACCAATACGCAGGAAGTCATTCACGAAATCAATATGATTGTCCGTTCCAATGCTATCGGTATTCCCTTACTGGCTATCATCCAGGGAGGCGTGGCTATGATAGGCTATCTGCTTTTCGGAGCACCCAACATACTGATGCTGGGATTCCTGACCTGCTTTGCAACCATCATTCCGATGGTAGGTACGGCATTGGTATGGTTTCCTGTAGCCGCTTATCTTGCCATCAGCGGAGACTGGTTCAACGCCATCGGGCTTTTTGGCTATGGAGCTATCGTCGTATCGCAATCGGACAATCTCATCCGGTTCATCCTTCAAAAGAAGATGGCGGATACACATCCGCTTATCACTATTTTCGGAGTAGTCATCGGCCTGCCGATATTCGGGTTTATGGGAGTCATCTTCGGTCCGTTGCTGCTTTCATTATTCTTTCTTTTTGTGGATATGTTCAAGAAAGAATATCTCGACTTGCGAAATAACCTCCCATCGAGATGACGAAACTACCGAAAAATTGTGTACTTTTGCGGCTGTAAAAACGACACTAAAATTTGATGGAAACATTTACATTCAATACTGTCGAACTGATTCTTTTATCGGTGGCAGGTATTCTTTTTATCATCCAGCTCATTTATTATTTCGGCCTGTACAATCGAATACATGTCCACAATAAAGCTGTAGGCAAAGAAGAGGTGCATTTCATACGAGAACTGCCTCCACTTTCCGTGATTCTCCGTGCACGCAATGAGGCTGAAAATCTTCGTAAAATTCTACCTGCCATTCTGGAACAGGACTATCCACAATTTGAAGTGATTGTCATCAATGATGCTTCCACAGATGATACCGAGGATATACTGGGAGTGATGGAAGAAAAATATCCTCATCTTTATCATAGTTTTACGCCCGAAAGTGCACGCTATATCAGTCATAAGAAACTGGCTCTAACGTTAGGCATCAAAGCCAGCAAACATGACTGGCTCGTATTTACGGAAACAAACTGTATGCCCGCCAGCAACCAGTGGCTAAAACTGATGGCACGTAATTTCACTCCGCAGACCCAAATTGTGTTGGGATATAGCGGATACGACCGCACAAAGGGATGGTTGCACAAACGTACTGCATTCGATACTTTGTTCCAGTCTTTGCGCTATCTGGGATTCGCGCTAGCCGGAAAACCTTATATCGGTATCGGACGCAACCTGGCTTACCGGAAAGAACTATTCTTTCAACAGAAAGGTTTCTCCAAATACCTGAATCTGCAACGTGGAGAAGATGATTTATTCATTAATGAACTAGCTACCTCCGCCAACACCCGTGTTGAAACAGACTTCAACGCTACCACACGGATACAGCCCGTATATCGCTACAAAGATTGGAAAGAAGAAAAGGTTAGTTATATGGCTACTGCCAGATTCTACCACGGAATACAGCGTTACCTCCTGGGATTTGAGACATTCTCCCGTTTGTTATTCTATATTGCCTGTATAGCAGGTATCGTATTCGGGATACTTAATTTCCACTGGCTAGTAGCAGGCATCGCATTCCTGATGTGGTTACTGCGCTTTACAGTACAAGCTGTCATTATCAACCGCACGGCAAAAGAAATGGGTGGAGGACGAAAATACTATTTCTCGTTACCTGTTTTCGACCTTATCCAACCTGTACAGTCATTGAAGTTCAAACTCTGCCGTTTCTTCCGGGGAAAAGGAGATTTCATGAGAAGATAAACCGGATTTCGTGAGAAGACAGACTTATTGTTAAATCAATCGCTGCATATAAATAGCATCCGAACCATCGTGATAATAGCATGGCTTTATTCCTGTTGGAATAAAGCCATTTTTCATATATAGCCCGATAGCGGAAGTATTGGTCACTTTCACTTCAAGCGTAATCTTTGCAGCCTTACATTCACCGGCCGTCTGAATCGTCTGGTCCATCAATACCTGCCCCAGTCCTCTTCCTCTATAATCCGGATGAACAGCTATCGAATAGATTCTTAAATAGCGAGTTCCCCCATGAAATAACAGGGAGACATAAGCGATCACCCTATCCGCCTCCATCATCACATAGAAAGTTCCTTTCGAACGGCTTATCAGATAGGCAAACTGCTCTATTGAAAAACTGTCTTCCCGGAAACACTCCCACTCTATTTCCAAAATAGCGGGAATGTCTGCCTGCTGTGCTTTACGGACGATTATCGGCTCCATAATCAATAATGTTTTGTTTCTAGCACTTGTTCAAAGTGATTCAACAAGCGGTAATACATTTCATCACCGATAATGGCATCTTCCAGTCCATGATCGATACTCGGATTATCATTGATTTCAATTACATAAGCCTTATCATCCACCATTTTCAGATCGACTCCATACAACCCTTTTCCTATCAGATTGGCAGCCTTTACAGCTGTATCCAATACCACACGAGGCACCTGATAAATAGGAATCGTATCTACCAATCCACAACGGCTTCTGCCCGAATCATAGTGACAGTAAATTTGCCAATGTCCTTTCGCCATATAATATTTGCAGGCATAGAGCGGTACACCGTTCAATAGACCGACACGCCAGTCAAACTCCGTTGGAGTAAATGCCTGTGCCAACAAGATAGCCGATTTTTCAAACAGTATCTTCAGACTGGCTTGCAGTTCTTCTTCGTTCGACACCTTTTTCATACCAATGGAATAAGAGCCATCCGGTATTTTCAGGATAAAAGGAGCGCCCACCTGTTCGCTTATCTGTTCGAACGAATGATGGCTGGATTGAAAAATCAATGTAGACTTGGGAGCAGATATCTTTTCCTTCTCAAAAAGTTCTTTCAGATACACTTTGTTCGTACACCGGATGATAGACAACGGATCGTCAATGACAGCCATTCCGTTTTGTGCAGCCAACTGTGACAAATGGAATGTATAATGATTGAGCGAAGTTGTAGTACGAATAAACAAGGCATCAAATTCGAGCAAACGGATAGCATCATCTTCGGTTATCATCTCCACATGGATGTTCATTTTCTTAGCTACCTCAGTCAATTTGTGCAGAGCACCTTTATTGCTGGGAGGAAATTTCTCCTGTGGATCGACCAATACAGCGAGACTGTAACGGGAAGCCTTTGCCGACTTCGGTGCACGCCATATTTTCTTGTTAAAGTTATCCAGCGTATTGGCAAAGAAATCCTGCTCTGCATCATTAAGCTGATTCAGGGGAAGAAAATGAATGCCCTCGATCTGATTTCTGGGATGAGTATTCAAAGCCACTCTTAACAATGGGCAAGGGTAATTCTCGAAAATAAAACGCGCAATCCGTTCCAGACCTTTTTCCCGGCATTTGCCAAAGTAAATATTCAGGTACCAGATATCATCCTTGATGTCATTCTTCTGTATCCATTGATAACAAAGGGCTTGCAGACTACGGTCCATCCGCACCCCCGTTCCAACCTCCATTTTGTTGATGATATCAACATCCGGAATGACTTTCTGTCCTCTCGTTTGGGCTAGCAGCGAACAGTAATACCCTTCAGAGTTATAGCTGTAATCATTGCTAAGATTAATAACTAACTTCCGGTCTTTCTCCACCGGCTTGTTTTTTAGATAGTCGGAAACAGTCAGGACACTACTTGTCTCATAATACGGTTTCCAGTCATCCAGATTATCCAACAGGATTAACACATTATTCATAATGGTTAAAAATTAAACCTACAAGAGGATATTAAGTAAATTGGGCGCAAATATAGACATATTATTCACTCCACATCACGCAATAGACCAAATTATTTTTGCAGTAAAAATCAGATAAGAAAAAAGAGGATTATTCGTATCTCATGGAGCTTGCCGGATTGATCTTAGTGATAAGAAATGAAGGACCAATCAACATCAATACAGATGCACACAAAGTGCCCAAATTAATCAAGATAAAAAGTAAAACATTAAAAGAAACTGGAACAGTATCTACATAATAAGTCGCCGGATCAAGTTTAAAGAATCCGAATTGAGACTGAAGGATACAGAATGCCAAGCCAATGGCATTGCCCCAAAACATTCCTTTGCCAATCAAAAAGACTGCAAACCAAAGAAAGGTTCTGCGAATCGTGAAATTATTGGCTCCCAATGCTTTTAAAATCCCAATCATATTGGTACGTTCGATGATAATAATCAATAAACCGGAAATCATGGTGAAGCCAGCAACTCCTATCATCAAAATCAGAATCACCCATACGTTCAAATCCAATAAATCAAGCCAAGCAAAGATTTGAGGATTCAGTTGTTCGATGTTACGCACATAATACACACCTCCCAACTCATCTTGCCTGTTGTCAATATCAGTTGCGATCTCATAGGTTATATCTTCCAGTCTATCATAATCTTTCACCTGTAATTCCACACCGGTCACCTGTTCCGGTTGCCAACCGTTCAAACGATTCACCAGATTAAGATCCGTCAGTAAAAAGAGGTTGTCGTATTCGGAGAAATTCGTCTGATAAATTCCGGCAATCGTCAGGCGACGAGCGCGAATATCATCCTGTATATAATAGGTATATATCTTATCTCCCAGTTTCAACTTCATTTTAGTTGCCAACGCTTTCGAGATAAGTACTTGATTGGTAGAAACTGAATCACTGAAAACAGGAATCTCCCCTTCTACCAAATACTCTTTTATAAAATGGGGGTCAAACTCCGGACCTACACCTTTCAACACCATTCCTTGAAAAGCGTCATCGGTCTTAATCATACCCGGTTTGGTAGAGAAACGCTGCACATGGCTTATCTCCGGATAATCAGCAAGAGCAGTCATCATACTGTCTCCTACCACAATGGGATGGGTTTCGTAAGAACTGACCGCATCCAAATTAGTTATCTGGATATGCGACCCGAATCCTATAACTTTATTTCTCACTTCACTTTTAAACCCGATGACTACCGCCACTGCAATAATCATTACGGCCAAACCAATAGCAATACCCGCCATGGCAATGAGGACCGCAGGACGTGACACCTGCTTTCCGCCATCGCTTTCACGATAGATACGCCGGGCTATGAAAAGTGATAAAGACATTTGTTTAAGTATTAGGTATTAAGTATTAAGTGTAGCAGCAACAAACACCCCAGAAACTACGGTTAATACTTAATACTAGAATTTATTCCGTTCTTCCCGGATACACTTCCAAAGCCTTCTGCAAGACAAAAAGTGCACGGGTTAAATCTTCTTTTTTCAATACGTAAGCAATACGAACCTCGTTGATTCCAGATCCCGGAGTGGTATAGAAACCGGAAGCCGGAGCCATGAATACAGTCTGACCTTCATACTCAAAATCAGAAAGACACCATGCGCAGAACTTATCGGAGTCATCTACCGGAAGTTTGGCCACTGTATAGAAAGCTCCCATCGGAATGGGCGAATAAACGCCGGGAATACGGTTCAAACCGTCAATCAAACATTTACGACGTTCTACATACTCATCATACGTTTCGCGTGAATATTCTTCCGGAGCATCCAAAGAAGCTTCTGCAGCAATCTGTCCAATCAACGGAGGACTCAAACGAGCCTGACAGAACTTCATAACAGCATCGCGTATCTCCTTGTTTTTGGTAATCAACGCACCAATGCGGATACCACATTCGGAATATCGTTTGGATACCGAATCAATCAGTACCACATTATTTTCAATACCTTCCAGATGGCAGGCAGAAATATAAGGAGAACCGGTATATATGAACTCACGATATACTTCATCAGAGAAAAGGAATAAATCGTACTTCTTTACCAAGTCACGAATCTGATTCATTTCACGACGTGTATACAAATAACCGGTAGGATTGTTTGGGTTACAAATAAGAATCGCTTTCGTACGTTCATTAATCAGTTCTTCAAACTTCTCTACTTTCGGAAGAGAAAAACCTTCTTCAATGGTCGTAGCAATAGTACGAATCTTAGCCCCGGCAGAGATTGCAAATGCCATATAGTTAGCGTATGCAGGTTCCGGAACGATAATTTCATCTCCCGGATTCAGGCAGGAAAGGAAGGAAAAAAGCACGGCTTCCGAACCTCCTGATGTAATGATTATATCGTCTGCTGTAAGGTTGATATTGAACTTTGCATAATATCCCACTAATTTTTCGCGATAGCTACGATAACCTGCACTGGGGCTATATTCCAGCACTTTACGATCAATATTGCGTATCGCGTCAATCGCGGCCTGAGGAGTGGGCAGATCAGGCTGTCCGATGTTCAGGTGAAACACATGGACTCCGCGTTGCTTGGCAGCGTCTGCCAAAGGAGCCAGTTTTCTGATAGGAGATGCAGGCATCTCGTTTCCGCGAATGGATATGGTTGGCATAATTTTAACTACAAATTACTAATTACTATTTACTTTTTCTACTTGGAGCTGCAAATGTACGCAATAATTTGAATACAGAGACATAAAAACTTTAAAAACCTTAGCAAGGTTAAAATCGTTATGGTAAATTGAAAAGAAAGCTATACATTTGTCATACGGAAAACTTAAAACAATATCATAATGACCATACACCTTATCTCATTCGCTTCAATACTTCACAAACAAGTCTCGCTACGTAGCTCGCACGAAGCTATTTTGAGCGAGATTGAAAAATATTATACTGTAAAGTTCGTCGACCATCAAGATATGGACAAACTTAGTAGTGACGATTTCAAAATCATTTTCGTCGCTACCGGTGGGGTGGAAAGACTGGTCATACAGCATTTCGAAAACCTCCCTCGCCCCGCCATTTTACTGGCAGACGGCATGCAGAATTCTCTTGCTGCCGCACTGGAAATTTCCACCTGGTTACGGGGACGCGGAATGAAAAGTGAAATTCTGCACGGTGAATTACCGGCTATCATCTTACGTATCCATACACTTTATAATAATTTCCAGGCACAACGTTCCTTGTTCGGCAAACGTATCGGAGTCATTGGAAGTCCTTCTTCCTGGTTAGTTGCCAGTAACGTAGACTACTTGTTGGCAAAACGTCGTTGGGGAATCGAATATGTAGATATTCCATTGGAACGGATTTATGAACAATTTAAACACATTACGGATGACCAAGTCGGAGCATCATGCGCAGCTGTAGCATCACAAGCTCTTGCCTGCCGCGAAGGAACTCCCGAAGATTTAATCAAAGCGATGCGATTATACCGGGCAATCAAAAAGGTCTGTCAGGAAGAAAATCTGGAAGCGCTGACATTAAGCTGCTTTAAACTGATTGAACAAATCGACACTACCGGATGCGTGGCATTATCTTTATTGAATGATGACGGGATAATAGCAGGTTGTGAAGGAGATCTTCAATCTGTATTTACGCTATTAGCAGTTAAAGCACTTACGGGTAAAGACGGATTTATGGCAAATCCTTCCATGATTAATTCCCGTACGAATGAACTGATATTGGCACATTGCACCGTAGGTCTCAAACAAACGGAGAGATATATTATCCGCAATCACTTTGAAACAGAAAAAGGAATTGCCATACAAGGGCTACTTCCGACGGGGGATGTAACGATCATAAAATGTGGCGGTGAATGTCTGGATGAATATTACTTGTCTACAGGAACATTGACTGAAAACACTAATTATATTAATATGTGCCGTACACAAGTGCGCATCCGCATGAATACTCCGGCCGAATACTTCTTAAAGAATCCACTGGGAAATCATCATATTATGCTTCATGGTAACTATGAAGATACGTTGAACGAGTTTTTCCAGGCAAATGCTTGCAAGAGGATGGAATAAAGGCATCTATAAAAAACGAAAGATTTATGATAGGAGAAATTACATGTGCTATAAATAGAGTTGAAGAGCAAATAGAGCAGCTCTTTGACGAAAAAGAGGAGTTTATCATGGCCTATGAAGATGCGCTACCTAGAACTATGTATCTGAAGAAGTTGACTGAAATTGATTCACGAATAGACGAGCTAAAGAAAACGTTGATTTCGTTGAATGAAGAGAAACAAGAGATCCTGGATATGGAATAACTTATCCTATGGGAATATCTTCCCATTTCCCCCCATGCCATTCTACCACCGAAGTAAAACCTGCTTTCTTCAAAGCGGCTAACCCTTCGAAGCGGGCATTGTTTATTCTTTCAGGGTAGTGCGCATCACTATTCACCTGTACCCGAATACCCAATTCTTTCAGGAAAGGGAAATAACGTTCATTCGGATAGAATGTACCCAGCTCATGATAAGACTTGGTATTGATTTCCACCATATAACCACGTGCGGCAATCACCGCGAAGTAATCGCGGACCAACGTGTCATACCATGCTTCATCAAGCAAACCCGGACGATAACAGGAAGCGTTATAATGCATCTTGTCAGCATGGCCGACAATATCAAATCCTCCCAGCTCTACCATACGGAGCAGGTTCTTATAATAAAGGTGGACAACAGAATCCAAGTCACCATCGAAGTGCCTGTCTACCAATTGACGGAAAAGATCTGCCGGGGTATCAATATCTACGATTTTCCCTTCTGGAGAATACAACATATGCACAGAACCTATCCGGTAGTCAAGTGGTAGTTTTTGAAAACAAGGCAAAGAGGGATTGTTTTCTTCATTCAGGTAGTCAATTTCGAGACCGATGGCAAGCTCTATCTTACCTGCATATTTCTTTTTCAGACGAGAGAATTCGGAAAGGTAATCTTCCATTCTATCCCACTCCATCGTCCATGCGGTAGAAAATGGTAGTGGAGCATGAGAAGAAATGCCATAAGAAGTAAACCCTTCGCTGATAGCAAAACGAATAAAATCGTCCATATTGGCTCGTCCGTCGCAATACAGGCAGTGGCTATGATAATTGGTTAGGTTTGTCATACTAGGTTATATTGTCTGGGGGTATATTATCATTATTTGGTTATCCGGGAATATAATAAACTATACTTGTGCCATCGAAGTGGCACAAAGGTGCCAATATAGTGGCACGAATCAGCCTTCTATTTCGCTAAGTTCCAACCAACGCATTGTCTTTTCGTCAATCATATCATTGACTTCGGGCAAACGTTTTGACTTTTCAGTCAATTCGTCAACGGAAAGTGTGCCGCTACAAAGAAGTTCCTCAATTTGTGTTTTTTCAGCTTCCAGTTCGGCGATTTCTTTTTCCAGTTGCTCGAATTCACGCTTTTCCTTGAAGCTCATCTTACGTTTGTCGTTCAGGCGGACACGGGCGGTCTTTTCTTCCTGCGGCTTCTCCGCTTCTTTCTCTTTTTGTTCTTTCGCCTCTTTCCAGTCACGATAATCACTATAATTTCCGGGGAAGTCACGGATATCTCCCTGCCCGTTGAATACCATCAGGTGATCTACTACTTTATCCATAAAGTAACGGTCATGGGAAACGACAATCACACAGCCTTTGAAGTTTTGGAGATATTCTTCGAGCACATTCAGCGTGATAATATCGAGGTCATTGGTAGGCTCGTCCAATACTAGAAAGTTAGGATTACGCATCAGGATGGTACAAAGGTAAAGACGGCGACGCTCTCCCCCACTCAATTTATAGACATAGCTATGCTGGGTTTCAGGAGTAAACAGGAAATGCTGCAGAAATTGAGAAGCAGTCAGCTTCTTTCCATTGCCCAATTCGATGACTTCGGCAATATCCTGTATCACATCAATCACTTTCATCTGTTCGTCAAACTGAAGTCCGTCCTGCGAATAATAACCGAAACGAACTGTTTCGCCAATATCCACTGTTCCGCTATCAGGCTTGACTTGTCCCATCAATATCTTGATAAAAGTAGATTTTCCGGTTCCGTTATTTCCTACAATTCCCATCTTCTCATAACGAGAGAAGATATAAGAGAAATCATCCAGAATCTTCAGATCTCCGAAACTCTTGAAAAGATGGTCGGCTTCGAATATCTTGCTTCCGATATACGATGCTTTCACTTCCAGCTTTACATTATCAGTATTAAAACGCTGCTTCGCAACCTTTTCCAATTCGTAGAAAGCATCTTCCCGGTAACGAGCCTTATGTCCGCGTGCCTGCGGCATCCGGCGCATCCAGTCGAGTTCTGTACGATACAGATTATTGGCACGCTCTATTTCCACGCTCTTAGATTCAATACGTTCCTGACGCTTTTCGAGATAATAGCTGTAGTTACCTTTATATTGGTAGATTTGTTGATTGTCTATTTCGATAATCTCGGAGCAAACACGATCAAGGAAGTAACGGTCGTGAGTCACCATCAGCAGGCTAAGGTTGGTACGACGCAGGTAATCTTCCAACCATTCGGTCATATCCAAGTCCAGATGGTTGGTCGGCTCATCAAGGATTAACAGGTCCGGTTCGGTAATCAAAGCATTTGCCAAAGCAACACGCTTCAGCTGTCCGCCGGACAGTTGCTTCACTTTCTGATCGAAATTACGGATTTTAAGTTGTGAAAGGATTTGCTTGGCTTTCTGTTCATACTCCCAAGCTTTCTCCTGATCCATACGTGCCAAGAGGTTTTCCAATCCCGGATGACCTTCGGTTTCCATGCAGCGTTCGTACTCCTTTATCAATTCCACCGTGCTGTTACCATGATGGAAACAGGCTTCGAGCACTGTCAGTTCTTCGGGATATTGCGGATCCTGTTCCAGGTAATCCACCCGAAGATCACGACGAAAAACAATATTACCGCTATCATAACCTTCCTTTCCGGCAATGATATTCAGTAAGGTAGTCTTTCCACTACCGTTCTTTGCTATTAATCCTACCCGCTGACCTTCGGCAATGCCCAAAGATACATTTTCAAAAAGAACCAAGTCACCGAAAGACTTGGTCAGGTTATCTATCTGTAAATAAGGTACTGCCATTTTAATCCAAACACTTCTTATATTCTTCTATTACATTGCAAGGCTCTCCCGCCTTTACTTTACTCCAAACGAGCTTCATCGGGTCGATGGTCCGATCTTTATATTGGAGAACAGGAGCTTCCCGGTTGCCGTCAATCAACGTTTTCCATTCCATGCCATCCACTTCATTTGCCAGAATTGCACAAACAGTGATACCAATAGCCAACCATTCCTCTTTCTTTTTCAAACCAATCTTACCGCTGTCAATCACTTGTTGAAGTTTCTCCAAGTCCTCTTCTATTCCTTGAAAATCCTTTTTCAGTTCCTGCTTCACAGTAGATACCACCCATTCATATCCCTCATTAATCAAATAAATTTCAGAAAGACGTACAGGAATCAATTCAGCAGGATACTTCTGCCCTTCTTTACGTACCTCCAAAGTAGCGATTACATCTTCCGCCTCCTTCACAACTCCACCTTTAGGCACGGTGAAAGAACATTCAAAAGCAATATCGTCAACGCCTGTAATCCACAAATGGGAAGTATAATAAGTTCCCTCCTCCTGAAACATTTCTTTACTATACGCACATTCCCACGTTCCGACTTTCACCAATGAAGCCGAATCGTTCTCTTTCAGTTCCTGCCGGATGGCATCTTTGCCATAACCGGCTTTTCCTTTAAATGCGGATATACGAAAATTCCCCGTCCATACATCGGGATTATAGAAAAGAAAAGAGCCTTCGCCATCTTCAAACTCATTCCAGTCTGATGGATAGTTCATAGAAAACCATGCTCCGGGAGAGATAAATTTCTTGCCTTGCATCCTTTTACTTTAAAATGATTACTTGGCAAAAGTACGAATTAAATACGAATTACAAAACATCATTTCCCTATTGGCTGTATTTTCCTCCGCACATCTTTAGAAATCTCCAGAAACATATAATTCAATTTCCCGGAATGAATACCTTCTTCGTTCTCCTTATACTTCTTATTAGCATATTGCTTCGATTTCTCGAAAGTCAATAGCGACATTTCATTCTGCGACTTGCCTACCATTGTGGAGTCCAGCTGTTCATCCGGGAAAAAGTCATCCAGATCGACATCACCAATCATTGTTGTTTCTAGGAAGTTCTTATCAGTATGTGAATTATCGGTATAATACCCCACAAACATGTGTCCCGGCGTACGTACCAGAATAGGATCGATATTTATAGCCCGAAGCAGTGATGCAAACAGTACGCTACCGTCCACACAATTAATCTGCGAAGATTCCAGTGCATCATCAAACGTACGAACCCGCTGCGAGAAAACAACATTACTCGAAAGGCTGGTGTTGGAAACAGAACTGTAACGGAATTTGCGTTTCTGCAATATATTCCAGAGAGCATACACCTGCTTGTCCACCGCCCCTTTAGCCTTACTCTGATAGCCTAAGAAGCGATTGACAATACGAGTATTCAGTGCTTCGCGAAGCAACTGGTCAATCATAGGATTCTCTTCATTGACATAGGCAGCAAAGAAAATACTTGTATCATGGAATTTGGTTCCATTCGATACATACCCCAACAGACATTCATTGATACTGCGCACAGAGAATGTACGCACCCGTTGCCCCAGATCTTTTCCATTCATCTCGACAGTAATAGCCACACTTACCGGTTCTGCCTGCACCTCATTTTTCAGAGCTTCATAGTTCCAGATGATATCAGGATAAATCGTATATTCCGTTCGAGGCTTGTTTAGTACAAATTCCGACACCGAACGGGAGAAAAAAGGCGTTTCAGCCACTTCAATCCGTACCCGGCTATAGGCTGTCTTCGACTTCACCCGAACAGCAATACACGATTTCGGATTCCCCAAATAATTAGAATCCGACGGAACAATCACCTGCGCATCAGTAGTGGCAACAGACAAAATCGCTGAAGGAAATATATTTCCGCCCAGATCATCCACAATTTCAAAACCGGAATTGAATGAAGTATATTTAAACACAGACATACCGCCAAGGAGAATTAACAGTACCACCACCGATCCTATTATTTCCTTCCGATGCCGTTTTAAGTCAATTTTTATCATTATTTGTAGTTTCTATAATCAAACGTTTCTATTGTATCTCGCTAACAAAGATAACAAATAGTGAGCGGTTTTTCCTCTTACAATCAACAAAAACTTCCATATTCCTCATCAATTCTCGGAATTCCCGGAATGTAACACGATTGTAACGTCTGTTTCATCTGCCCGTAACAAAGTCTCCTCATCTTTGCAAAGGATAAAATAAAAACGTAACTTTGTCATATCACATTAATACATACATCTTATGAACGATTACCGTATTCTAGTTGTCGACGATGAAGAAGACCTCTGTGAGATTCTGAAATTCAATCTTGAAAACGAAGGTTATGAAGTTGATACTGCAAACTCTGCTGAAGAAGCAATGAAGATGGACATCAGCAGCTATCACTTGATTCTCCTCGATGTGATGATGGGAGAAATCTCCGGATTCAAAATGGCGAACATCCTGAAAAAAGACAAGAAAACAGCTAAAGTGCCTATTATCTTTATCACAGCAAAAGATACCGAAAACGATACTGTGACCGGATTCAACCTGGGAGCAGACGATTATATTTCAAAACCTTTCTCGCTGCGTGAAGTCATCGCCCGTGTGAAAGCCGTATTAAGACGCACAGTGACAACGGAAACGGAAAGAGTCCCCGAACGTCTTACTTATCAGTCGCTCGTTATTGACATCACAAAGAAAAAAGTAAGTATCGACGATGAAGAAGTGCCATTGACCAAAAAAGAATTTGAGATCTTGCTTCTGCTGGTACAGAATAAAGGACGTGTATTTTCCCGTGAAGACATCCTGGCCCGCATCTGGAGTGACGAAGTGTACGTGCTCGACCGTACTATCGACGTAAACATCACCCGTCTACGTAAAAAGATTGGGGTATACGGCAAATGCATTGTCACCCGTCTCGGATATGGATACTGTTTTGAAGCTGAATAAATAATTATGCCGAATTAAATAGTTATTATGAACCTGCCTGTAACTCAAAAGCATTTTCTTTCTTTTAGCCGAAAACTTTTCCTTTCGGTTATTTCACTATTCCTGGTATTTGCCATTTGTTTTATTGCGTACCAGTATCAACGTGAACGGGAATATAAAATAGAACTGCTAAACACCAAACTGCAAGATTACAACAGCAGGCTCTACGAACAACTGGAGAATCAACCTCTTGACAGTGAAATCATCGACGGTTATATCAATAACCATATCCTGGAAGACTTGCGTGTAACCCTTATTGATGCTCAAGGAAATGTTGTTTACGACAGCTATCCAAGTCATAATAACCAGATGGAGAACCACCTGAACCGTCCGGAAGTACAGAAAGCCATAAAACATGGCAACGGATATGATGTACGCCGTACTTCCGAGACAACCGGAGTTCCCTATTTCTATTCGGCCACTCATTATAAAGATTATATTGTCCGTTCGGCTTTACCTTACAATGTCAGCCTCATCAACAACCTGCAAGCAGACCCGCACTATTTATGGTTTACCGTAATCGTGACCTTATTATTAATGATTATCTTCTACAAATTCACCAACAAACTGGGGACTTCCATCAGCCAGCTCCGTGAATTTGCGATGCGCGCCGACCGGAACGAGCCTATCGAAATGGCTATGCAATCCGCCTTCCCGCACAACGAACTGGGAGAAATATCACAGCACATCATTCAAATCTACAAACGACTGCACGAAACCAAAGAAGCTCTCTACATTGAACGTGAAAAGCTAATCACCCACCTTCAAATCTCACACGAAGGACTAGGTATATTTACTAAAGACAAAAAAGAGATTCTTGTCAACAATCTTTTCACCCAATACAGTAACCTGATTTCAGACTCCAACCTGGAAACAACAGAAGAAGTCTTTGCCATCAGCGAACTGCAAGAGATCATTCATTTTATCAATAAGAATCAGCAAGAACGTTCGAGAGGAAAAGGTGAAAAACGAATGTCTGTCACCATCAATAAGAATGGACGGACATTTATCGTAGAATGTATCATCTTCCAGGATGCCAGCTTCGAGATTTCCATCAACGACGTTACCCAGGAAGAAGAACAGGTTAGACTCAAACGCCAACTGACCCAGAATATCGCCCATGAGTTGAAAACTCCCGTCAGCAGTATCCAAGGGTATTTGGAAACCATTGTCAGCAATGAAAATATTCCACGCGAGAAGATCAACGTATTCCTCGAACGTTGTTATGCACAAAGCAACCGTTTAAGTCGGTTATTACGCGACATCTCCGTACTCACCCGCATGGATGAAGCCGCCAGCATGATCGACATGGAACGGGTAGACATCAGTGTGTTGGTAGGTAACATCATCAACGAAGTATCGTTGGAGCTTGACGAAAAACATATTACAGTCGTCAACTCCTTAAAGAAGAGTATACAAATCAAAGGAAATTACTCACTACTTTATTCCATCTTCCGTAATCTAATGGACAATGCCATCGCATACGCCGGAAGTAATATCCAGATCAATATCAACTGTTTCCGTGAAGATGAGAATTTCTACTATTTCAGCTTTGCCGACACAGGTATTGGAGTATCTCCCGAACATCTGAATCGTCTCTTCGAACGTTTCTACCGGGTAGACAAAGGTCGTTCACGGAAAGTAGGTGGAACAGGACTGGGACTAGCTATTGTGAAGAACGCCGTCATCATCCACGGTGGCAGCATCTCCGCCAAGAACAATCAGGGAGGCGGGCTGGAATTTGTATTTACATTGGCAAAGGAGAAGTAAAATCAGGAGTTATCCTGCAAAACTTGTCTAATCAAAAAAACTAACAGAAGAGAACGCAGCAAAATAAAAGGAAGAAAAATTCTTTGAATAAAGTAGAAAGGACATTATCTTTGTCACCAATGTAATCTACATAAATTCAATGTAATAATTGTTAGTTATGAAAACAAACATCCATATTCTTCCAGCTATATGCATCCTTTGCCTTTGTGCCTGCAAAAGCGGCAACGCTTCCAGTCTGAACAAAAATGATGTAATACAAGACACCATTAAAACCTTTACATTGCCTGCCATCCCCCCAATGATGACAGCCCCGGAACAACGGGCAGACTTTCTGGTAAAACACTATTGGGATAACGTCAACTTCGCCGACACTAATTACATCCACCACCCCGAAGTGACCGAACAAGCTTGGGCGGATTATTGTGACATACTGAATCACGTCCCGTTGGAAACTGCACAAGAAGCCATGCGGAAAACAATCGAACAAACGAATGTAGACAAAAAAGTATTCACCTACATCACCGACCTGGCGGATAAATATTTATACGACCCCAACTCCCCCATGCGTAACGAAGAATTCTATATTCCCGTATTAGACGCCATGTTAGCTTCTCCCTTGTTAGAGGAAATTGAGAAAGTACGTCCTAAAGCCCGCCGGGAATTAGCACAGAAAAACCGTATCGGAACCAAAGCCCTGAACTTCAGCTACACATTAGCTTCCGGCGCACAAGGCTCCCTCTATCAACAGCAAGCCGACTATATCCTCCTATTCATCAACAACCCCGGCTGTCATGCCTGCACAGAAACAATAGATGCCCTGAAAAACGCACCTATCATCAACCGACTTTTGGGACAAAAGAAACTAACAGTCCTCTCTATCTACCCTGACGAAGAGTTGGACGAATGGAGAAAACACCTGAATGAATTCCCCAAAGAATGGATCAACGGATATGACAAGAAATTTGCCATCAAAGAACAACAACTATATGATTTGAAGGCTATCCCCACCCTCTACCTTTTAAACAAAGAAAAGACCGTGCTCCTAAAAGACGCCACCGCACAAGCTATCGAAGAATACTTAACTAATGTTGAACTAGAGTAAAACGATACAAAAATGAGGGTGTTCGGAGAGGGCTGTACAAAGCGCTGAAACGCCCACCAGTAAAGGGGGAAAAGCCAATGAAAACCAGTAGAGTAGAGAAGAGTAAAGAAGAGTAAGTAAAAGTATTATTTCTGTTATAAACAACAGCAATAATACTGGGCAGAGAAGATGGCTTTGGATGCTGCCGTTGTCGGTTCGGACCACTTCGTCGGTGCCGTTTCTGTTCCCGTGTCCCTCATGAACTGTTCGTCCGGCAGATAACCGACTTTTGTCTGGTAGGTTGTTGATGCTCGCCCGGTGGGTAACGGACATTCACACGGTAGGTAACGTACGTTTGTACGTTAGGTAAATTCTATATTATTTCACGGGCTACCGTTTCAATACTTGTTTGCTAAAGTATCATTTGCTTCAAAACCGCCTCTAAAATCCGCTAATTTGGTAAATTTTGTAATAAGTGACAGTCTCATTTACAAAAATACAGAAAATATCGAAGAAAACAAGTTGGTTCTTTCTCTTTCGTATCAGGACGAAAGAAAAAGAATATCCCCCAACTTGGAAAAAACAAATAAACTCCCTATCTTTGTCCCGCATTGGTTTGCGACTCCCTTACGGGGGAAGCAATTAAAAGGGAATCAGGTGTAAATCCTGAACAGTCCCGCTGCTGTAAGTTCCATGCATGTTACAAGCAATTCACTCATTGCCACTGGAGAATAATCTGGGAAGGCGTTTGTAACAGGAATAAGTCAGAAGACCTACCATGCAATTATGTTTCACTGCTTTCGAGGAAAAAGCGTTGAGTCTAATGAACCGGACAAGTCGTCTATCATTTCATTCATCACTCTAATTCAGAGAAAGTGTGTTAAAACGAATAAACTCTGCCAAGTTTATTTATGCGTGTCCGGTCGAAGGGATTTCGCCCGGACACTTTTAAATAGCAACAGACTGAAATAAGGAATAAATGAAAGAGAGAACATTTAAGAAAATGATCTTTGCAGTATTCTGCTGCCAATTCTTATCCATACCACTTTTTGCACAACAGCAAAAGGTAGATACGACACATACATATTCTATTCCTGAAATAACAGTATCAGATATCTATCAGACTCGCGAAGTACGTTCTACCGCTCCCCTGCAAGTATTCTCCAAAGACGCCCTGAAAAACCTGCACGCCCTGCAAGTATCCGACGCAGTGAAACACTTTGCCGGAGTGACCGTAAAAGACTACGGAGGTATTGGCGGACTAAAAACAGTATCCATACGAAGCATGGGAGCACAACATACCGCTGTTGGCTATGACGGGATCACCCTAACCGATTGCCAAACGGGACAAATCGACATCGGGCGTTTCTCGCTTGATAATGTTGACCAACTCTCTTTAAGCAATGGTCAAAGTGACAACATTTTCCAGCCCGCCCGCTTCTTTGCAGCAGCAGGTATCTTGAATATCCAGACACTCACTCCCCGCTTTGAGAAAGAAAAAACAACCAATATAAGTGCATCTTTCAAAACCGGTTCATGGGGGCTGGTCAATCCCTCCATACTATTAGAACAACAATTAAACTCCAAATGGACGGTATCAGCCAATGGTGAATGGATGTCTTCCGATGGACATTATCCATATACCCTACACTATGGAGATGCAAAAGAAGATCTGACCTCTCGTGAAAAGCGAAAGAATACAGACGTGCAGACTTTTCGTGCTGAAGCGGGACTTTATGGCATTTTTTCTGATAAAGAACAGTACCGACTTAAAGCATATTATTTTCAGTCTTCCAGAGGACTACCCAAAGCCACCACTCTTTACAATGACCATTCTCTACAACAATTGTGGGATAAAAATACATTTGTACAAAGCCAATACAAAAAAGAATTCAGCCGCCAATGGGTATTCCAATCTTCTGCCAAATGGAACTGGAGTTATCAGCGTTATCTGGACCCAGACACTCCAAATTCTAAAGGTAAGACAGAAAACAGTTATTATCAACAAGAGTATTACCTCTCTGCTTCTGTCCTCTACCGGATGTTGGACAATCTTTCATTCTCTCTTTCTACAGATGGAAGCATCAATACAATGAATGCTAATCTTAATGAGTTTGCACAACCTACACGTTATTCATGGTTGACAGCTTTTGCGGGGAAGTACATGAATGATTGGCTAACAATCTCTGCATCAGCTTTAGCAACAATTATCAACGAGGATGTAAAAGAAGGGGGTAGTGCCGGCAACCATCGTAAATTAACACCGTATATAAGTGCTTCATTCAAACCATTTTATCACGAAGAATTCCGTATTCGCTTCTTTTATAAAGACATTTTCCGTTTACCTAGTTTCAATGATTTATATTATCAGGAAGTGGGAAACACTAAATTAAGACCGGAAAATGCACGACAATACAACGTAGGTCTGACATATAGCAAAAACGTATGTCCGTTCTTACCTTATTTATCTGCCACAATCGATGCATATTACAACAAGGTGACAGATAAAATCATCGCCTACCCAACTAAGAATCTTGCCGTATGGAGTATGAGAAATTTGGGTGAGGTTGAAATCAAAGGAATTGACGCCACGGGTAGTTTATCTCTTCAGCCCTGGGAAAGAATCCGTATTAATCTCTCCAGTAATTATACCTACCAACAAGCTTTGGATATAACTAATTCTGACCCCACTACCGAAGCAGGGAGGACTTACAAACATCAGATAGCTTATACTCCTCGTGTATCCGGTTCGGGACAAGCCGGCATCGAAACACCGTGGATCAACTTTTCGTATTCATTCCTCTTCTCTGGGAAACGGTATGTGCAGAATGAAAATATAGCCGAGAATAGTATGGAGGGTTATAGCGATCATAGTATTTCAATAAGTCGCAGTTTTCACATTCTAAAAACTCATACTTCAGTCAGTGTAGAAGTACTAAACATAGCCAACAAAAACTATGAGATTGTGAAAAACTTCCCCATGCCAGGGCGCTCCGTCAGAGCAACTTTAAATATAAGATATTAAGAATAAAAGCAGGTAAATTATGAATATAAGAACAAAAATATTATATATATATCAAACACTATTTTGCGCATTCCTGTCACTCTTCGTAGCTTGCGATGACTTAGAAGACAAGTCGACTTCAACAACCATAGATGGTAATATTACAGAAACCGGAACAGCCGAAATATACATATTAAGTGAGGGTTTGTTCAACTTGAACAATAGTTCATTAGCTAAATATTCATTCAAAAGCAACAAACTAGTCAAAAACTATTTTAAAGACTTGAATAAGCGTGGGCTAGGTGATACAGCCAACGACATTGCACTCTACGGAAGTAAACTGTATATTGTAGTGAATGTATCAAGTACCATTGAAGTGATTGACTTCCAAACAGGTATATCGATCAAACAAATCCCCATGTTTACGGATAATGGAAGTTCCAGACAACCACGCCATATCGCTTTCTATGAAAACAAAGCATATGTATGTTCGTTTGATGGAACAGTAGCACGTATTGATACGACTTCGCTGCAAATAGAAAGTTTCACAAAAGCCGGAAGAAATCCGGAAAACATTTGTGTTAAGAATAAGAAATTGTATGTCTCCAACTCTGGAGGATTAGACTATTCGGAAGGATTAGGGGTAGATAATACAGTCTCCGTTATCGACATCGAATCTTTCACCGAAATAAAAAAGATAGAAGTTGGTCCTAACCCCGGCTGTATTTCACCAGGACCGGACGAAGCGGTCTATGTGGCAACTTATGGAAGCAATATTGCAGACGGAGATTTTAACTTTGTGAAGATTAATAGCCAAACGGACGAAGTAGAACGCATTTATAACGAAAAAGTGATGAACTTTGCCATCGATAATAACAACATAGCCTATCTATATAATTATAATTACAATACCGAAGCATCGTCTATCAAAGTACTAAACTTAAGAACCGGAGAGACGATACGGGAGAATTTCATCACAGATGGAACTAAGATTAGTACTCCATATAGCATTAATGTCAACCCTTATAGTGGTAATGTGTATATCACAGAAGCATATAGCTATACGATAACCGGAGATGTATTATGTTTCAATACAAACGGTCAATTATTATTCAGATTAAACCGTATCGGTCTCAATCCCAACAGTGTCATATTTAGCCAAAAAGCATCGACTGGGGATAGTGACGGAGAAGAATCCGACCCGAATGCCCCCTCTGCTTTTGCCAATAAAGTATTAGACTACAATCCGGCTCCCAGTCAATATATGAATACTGTTACCACTGCTTATAAAGAGAATTATACCGCTGAAGAGGTTAGAAAATATGCAGAAGAACAATTGAAAGATACCGACCTATGCTTGATTAGTCTTGGAGCATATGGTGGTTATATCACAGTAGGATTCGATCATACCGTTCCTAATGTCCCGGGTGAATACGATCTTAAGATATATGGTAACGCATACTATGATATGTTCGGAACATTGACCGGTGCTCTCGGGGGAAGCTCTGAACCTGGTATTGTATTAGTGTCCAAAGACACTAATGGAAATGGATTAGCAGATGATGAATGGTATGAACTGGCAGGAAGTGAATATAACTCTCCTGCTACGACCAAAAATTATACAATCACATATTATCGCCCATCCTCTCCGAAAGAAGATGTTAAGTGGACTGACAATAAAGGTAATGAAGGATATGTATATCGGAATGATTACCATACAACAAATTCTTATTACCCAGCATGGATAAAGGAAGATCAAATCACATTCCACGGAAGTCGTCTGAAAGATAATACAGTGAATGAACCGCATGAAAATATGCCCGAACATTGGGTGGGTTATTGTTATGCCTGGGGATATGCCGATAATCATCCGAATGGAGAAGAACAATGTAAATTCAAAATAGACTGGGCAGTAGATAAGAACGGAAATCCTGTCGTATTAGATGGAATCGATTTTGTAAGAATCTATACGGCAGTCAACCAAAATAGTGGATGGATGGGAGAAATCTCCACAGAGCTACAGGCCGTTGAAGATTTACATTTCAAGAAATAGAAAGAAAATAAACTATGTATAATTTATTAATTCAAGAAAAATGAAGAAAATGAAATTCCTAATCAGCCAACTTTATCTGTTGGCATTATTCGCACTGCCATTTGTTTCAACATCATGTAGTGATGACGATGACAATAGCACAAAAGTAGAAATTTCCAGTTTAGGTGTAGAAGATGGAACTACTATAGTAACAGGACAAATTATTCAACTTGAAGCTCAATTAAGCAACCCACAAGGAGAAGTTCATTACTCATGGTCAACAGCTGGAAAGGAAGTCTCTACCCAAAGCACTTATACTTTTCAAAGTGATGTCACAGGAACTCACACGATAACACTAACTGTAACAGCCAACAATGAAGCGCAGGAAAAAAGTATTAATATAATAGTCGTTAAACCACCATTCTATGTTATTAATGAAGGTCAAGGCAAAGGTTCTGTTAATAGATACAAACAGGAACAATGGCAATATAATATAGTAGAAGGACTAGGAGTAACTTCAACTGTAGGTATTATCAATAACGGTTATATGTATATCGTTAGTAAAAAAAGTCCTTTCCTTGTTAAAATGAATTTGGAAAATAACCAAATTGTAAATAAGATAGAAGACGGGTTGGACCAGAATGCACAAGGACAAAACTTTTGCATTGTTAATAATGAAACTGGTATTCTTACAACTAGTAATGGAGCATTCAAAGTTAATTTAAAGCAATTGACATTAGGTGAAAAGTTATCAGGTTTAGATGCAGTTAGTAGCGATAATGAAGATATATATAAAACAGACAAATACATATTTATTAGTAGCAAAAACACAATTAAAGTATATAATACTAATGATCTTTCCTTTAAACAAGACATAGCCTACCAAATAAAAACAGGATTCGCCCAAACCAAGGATGGCACATTATGGGGCGCAAATGGCAACAAATTAATTAAAATCAATGTAGAGACATTAGATTATGAAGAAGTTGAATTACCTAACGGACTTAGTGTTTTTTATAACCAGTGGGCCTATACTCCTACAGGATTATGTGCATCTATAACAGAGAATGCATTATATTTAGTACAAATGTTTGAAGAAGGTTACAGTGTATATGGCAAGAACATTTATAAATATAATGTAGAAACAAAAAATGCTACCCTATTCTTCTCTGCTCCTGCTGCTGATAAATCGGTATATGGAGCAGGTGTTCAAGTCGATCCCAGAAATGGAGATGTATACATTATCTATACAGAAGACGGATGGTCGACACATTATTTAAATACTAATATTTACATAGCAAATGGAGTCACTGGTACTCAAAAAGAAGTAATTGATTATACTGGTACTTATTGGTTCCCATCGACTATAGCCTTTCAATAAACATAGTACTACATTAGAAATCATCCTATAATTTTAAAGAGTCAGATATTCCCAATGGAAGTCTGACTCTTTTCATTTCTCCGTAAGCATCCGATAAAGTACCCGTTTTCTTTGTTATATTTTCATTGCACCTTTGCCTTTGCAATATTGCATGAACTTCTAACATATTTTCATTATGACACAAGAACAATTTAGCTCTTTACAGGAACTGCATCGTTTAAGCGGTCTGAGTCTTGTGAAATTTCTGCAACGTGAACATGTCAGTTACTCCACGTACAATTATTGGAAACGTAAATCTTCCAGTGTTCCCGATCACGAAACATCTGCTCCCCAATCAGTCTTAGCTCCCATCAGCCTCAAGTCCCCCTGTATTGCTTCCTCCTCTTCCGTTTCCGGAATGACCCTGTTGTTTCCTAATGGCGTCCGCGCCCATTTGGGTGCCGGTATGGAAGAGGCCGCTTCCCGTTTGATTAACCAATACACCTGTTGCCATGTTCTGTCTGAATGATACGATGCGGTATTTTCTCTGCCCCGGCAGGACTGATATGCGCAAGGGTATCAGTTCCCTCTGCGGTGTGGTACACGAGCGTATGGGCTGCAGTGTCAGGAACGGTGATGTATTCATCTTCATAGGCAGCAGCCGTAAGTTGATGAAGCTTCTCCATGCCGAGGATGGCGGTCTGGTGATGTATGTCAAACGCCTTGAAGCCGGTCATTTCAAGGTTCCCGAATATGATGAGAAGTCGCGCAGCTATCCGATGGAATGGCGCGATCTTGTCATTATGGTGGAAGGAATCCGGGAATCTCCCGGGCAGCGTTTGAGACGTCTGAGGGCGGAACGAAATGTATATACCGTATAAAAATAGATGTCGTATTCCTTGTCTGTCCGGGATATATTTTGTACATTTATAGTGTAATTAAAAGAAACGGATTATGACTCAGGAAGAGATGCTTTCACAGATGAACTCAATGCTGCAGTCCCTGCAGCAGGTGAACGCATCCCAGGCTGAGACCATCATCAGGCTTACCCGGCAGAATGAATCCTTACAGAATCGTCTCAATGAGCTGACGGCTCAAGTCGCATGGCTGAACCGCCAGCTTTTCGGTCACAAGTCAGAGAAACTCCCGTCTCTTGATTCCAGCCAGCCTGACCTGTTCGGTGACTTTCTTCCTGATAATGCGGCTGAACTGGAAAAAGCGCGTGAAGCAGCGGTGCAGACCATCACAAAAGAAACGGTGGAGAGCAAGAAACGGGAACGGAATAACCGCAGGATAATGGAAGGTCTTCCCGTACTTGAAAGGGTAATCATCGAGCCGGAAGACATTGACCTGGAACTGTACAGGAAGATTGGTGAGGAAGTGACCCGTGTGGTGGAACATAAGCCCGGACAACTGTATATAAAGGAGATTGTACGCCCCAAGTATGCCCTTAAAGACAACACTTCACTTCCACCCCTCGGCAGAAAAGGAGTGGAGATAGCAGCCATGCCGCTGTTGCCTATATACAAAGGGATAGCGGGGCCTACACTTTTGGCGGAGATACTCCTGCAGAAATATGAGTATCATCTTCCCTTCTACTGCCAGGTGAAACAGTTGCATCACCTGGGCTTCAAGGCCAGTGAAAGTACCATAGACGGATGGTTCAAGCCTGCGGTTGAACTTCTCAAGCCACTTTACGAGGTACTCAGGCAGGAAATCATGAAATCCGACTACATACAGGGGGATGAAACGACCGTACCTGTACTGGACAAGGCAGGACATCAGACCAACAAGGAATACTTGTGGATGGTCAGGGCAGTAGTCGAACGACTGGTGCTTTTCCATTATGACAAAGGATCACGGTCAGGTACGGTGATAGGGCAACTGGCTAAAGACTTCAAGGGTTATTTCCAATGTGACGGCTTTGAGGGTTACGAATCTGCTTTCAAGGCCAACCCGAACGTGCGCCTTGTTAACTGCATGGCTCATATACGCAGGTATTTTGAGCAGGCACTTGCTGAAAACAGACAGATGGCGGAACATGCCTTAAAAGAAATACAGCTTCTATATCGCATAGAACATGACTGTGACCAGATGCAGCTTACAGAAAATGAACGAATGGGAAAACGTCAGGAACTTGCCGGCCCCATTATGGATGCCTTGAAGCTATGGATGGAAACAGAAGGGATAAAATACAGCCCAAACAGCCTGACCGGGAAGGCGATAACCTACGCCTATACCCGCTGGGAGAACATGATGAGGTATCTGCAGGACGGACGTATCCATATTGATAACAATCTGGCTGAAAATGCCATCCGACCAATCACACTGGGTAGAAAGAACTACCTGTTCTGTGGAGACCATCAGGCGGCCGTCAGCATGAGTGTCGTCTGTTCGTTGCTGGCAACGTGCAAAGCGCATAAAGTAAATCCGCGCACGTATCTGAATGACGTTATAGCAAGAATGCCATATATGCAGAAGGCAAATTATGAGGAACTGCTACAAATGTTGCCACACAAATGGAAAGAAAGGAATAAAGAATGATGGAGATACAACCATAGATGGCTGCTTAACTTGAAAGGAGATACAGCCTTTTTTTTATAGTGTACTTTATCGGATGCTTACATTTCTCCACCCACTATATTTTGATTTCCCACTATTTCACAAAAAGGCATCCGCATCAGCCAAACTTACAAAAAGTCATCATATATTTGTTAATCACGCATATTTTAGCTACATTCGTCGTTCAAAACTATTAAATCTACAACAATGGAATTACCTTTTGCTGAATCATGGAAAATCAAGATGGTAGAACCCATCCGGAAAAGCACACGTGAAGAGCGTGAGCAATGGATTAAAGAAGCACATTATAATGTCTTTCAACTCAAATCAGAACAAGTTTATATCGATCTCATCACCGACTCCGGCACCGGAGCGATGAGTGACCGTCAATGGGCGGGAATGATGCTAGGTGATGAAAGCTATGCCGGAGCGACCTCATTCTTCAAGTTGAAAGAGATGATTACGAAACTAACAGGATTTGAATACATCATACCAACCCATCAGGGACGTGCCGCTGAAAATGTTCTTTTCTCTTATTTGGTACATGAAGGAGACATTGTGCCCGGCAACTCACATTTTGACACCACCAAAGGGCACATCGAGGGACGTCATGCCATCGCATTAGACTGCACCGTCAATGCAGCCAAACAAACCCAACTAGAAATACCGTTTAAAGGAAATGTAGACCCTGATAAATTACAGAAAGCCCTCACAGAATACGCTGAACGGATTCCTTTTATCATCGTCACCATCACCAACAATACAGCCGGAGGACAACCCGTCTCCATGCAAAACCTGTACGAAGTACGTGCCATCGCCGACAAATATGGCAAACCTGTACTTTTCGACTCTGCACGTTTTGCCGAGAATGCCTACTTCATCAAAATGCGCGAAGAAGGTTACCGAGACAAAACGATCAAAGAAATCACACGGGAAATGTTCTCTCTTGCCGATGGCATGACAATGAGCGCCAAGAAAGACGGAATCGTCAATATGGGCGGATTTATTGCCACGCGACGTGCAGACTGGTATGAAGGCGCAAAAGGCTTCTGTGTACAATACGAAGGCTATCTCACCTACGGAGGCATGAACGGACGGGATATGAACGCCCTCGCCATCGGACTGGACGAAAACACCGAATTCGACAACCTCGAAACACGTATCAAACAAGTGGAATACCTGGCAAAGAAACTGGATGAATACGGAATCCCTTACCAACGCCCAGCCGGAGGACACGCCATCTTCATTGATGCGCCTAAAGTGCTGACACATGTTCCTCGAGAAGAATTCCCGGCACAGACGCTAACTATAGAGCTCTACCTGGAAGCCGGTATCCGTGGATGTGAAATCGGTTATATCCTTGCCGACCGTGATCCGGTGACCCATGAAAATCGCTTTAACGGCCTTGACCTACTTCGTCTCGCAATCCCCCGCAGAGTATATACCGACAATCACATGAATGTAATAGCTGCCGCCCTCAAAAATGTATATGAACGCAGAGAAAGCATCACTCATGGAGTACGTATCGCCTGGGAAGCTCCCTTAATGAGACACTTCACAGTTCAATTGGAAAGATTATAAACTTGGAGAATATTTGTTCGCGTAAAACAAAAGTGTTCCCCAAGTGTTTATATTATAATCGAACTTAATACGTAAAAATTATGGCAGAAGATTATAAATAAATAGACAAGGAAGAAAAACATCGGTATGAATTTCAGATCGATGGCAAAATAGCTGAAATAGACTATATCAAATCAAGCAATGGAGAAATATACCTTGTACATACCGAAGTACCCGCCTCATTAGGCGGCAAGGGAGTAGGCTCACAACTTGCGGAAAAAGCATTGGCAGACATCGAGCGACAAGGTCTACGCCTGGTACCGCTTTGCCCGTTTGTAGCCGGATATATTCACAAACATCCGGAATGGAAGCGAATTGTAATGCGTGGTATTCATATTAAATAAATACATATATGGGAAAAAAAATTGAATATACCAATGGTGAACTGACCATTGTGTGGCAGCCTGAATTATGTCAGCACGCCGGAATATGTGTAAAGATGCTACCCAATGTTTATCATCCCAAAGAAAGACCCTGGGTGCAGATTGAAAATGCGACAACAGAAGAATTAATTGCACAAATCGGCAAATGTCCGTCAGGAGCATTGAGCTATCGACTTAATAAAAAAGAGAAATAACCCAATAGTGAAAGACTTCGCTTGAAAGGCTTTGAATTCATAAAAATGAGATTGCTTCAAAATAAAAAAATGAGGCAGTCTCATTTTTCGTTTTAGAAAGACACTACATTCGGACAATGATAACACACCGAGAAAAGAACCTCACACATTTCCTCGTCCGTTCAATTCAATGTCCACGTCAATACAAAGTCCGGACAAATACGATAACCGACAGAATAAAGTTCTTGCTGCGCCGTAACTAACTCCTGAACCTGAAACGTCCCCTCCTCTTGAGGAATAAAATGCGTCAGCCGGAGTTTACGAAGATCAGCATCCGCATTTTCCATCCGCTTGAAAACAGCTTCCTTTGCCGACCAATGCAATAACAGCCCCCAAGTTATATCTCCCTGATAAGATTCTACTTGCTCGTCAGGACGGACATAGCGGTCGCATACCTTGTGAACCCGTTGGGCATATTGTTCAATGTCAATGCCTACCGGAACCGAAGAAGCAAGCATCACCGCCACATAACCTTTCGTATGAGAAATACTGATAAAAAAAGAATGATCTGTGAGATAAGGTTTCCCCTCGGGAGAGTAACCGATTTCCTTATCCTCCTGCAACATGGAATACAACAGAACACGAACCGACAACCATTCCATCTTACGACGTTCGGAGACAAAGCGATTCAATTCCTGCTCACAGAAAGCTCTTCGCGCACCGGGCAAAAGAAGCAATAAAGCATCCAAAGACTCTTCCATCTTCCAGACAGCCCACTGTATGCCATTCGTCTTATACTGCAGAAACGACGCCATCTTCCATTTCTTTCGGCAGAATTGTAAACTTAACTTTCAATATACGGCGACTATCCATTTCGAGCACTTCAAACTCATAATTGTGATACGTCACTTTCTCATGCAGCGCCGGGAATTCACCTTTAATTTCGAGCAACATACCTGCCAATGTATCTGCATCACCCACCACCTTTTCAAATTCGTCTTCGTCTACTTTTGCAATCTTATAGAAATCCGTCAACTGCGTTTTCGCTTCAAATATCCAGGTATGGTCATTCAAAACAACGTATGTACGCTCTTCATCATCGTATTCGTCGTGAATCTCACCTACAATCTCTTCGATAATATCCTCCATCGTTACCAGTCCGGAAGTTCCTCCAAACTCATCCACAACAATAGCAATATGAATCTTATTCGCCTGGAAGTCACGCAGCAAATCATCAATCATCTTCGTCTCCGGCACAAAATAAGCCGGACGAATCAATGACTGCCAACGGAAATTATCCCCCTTATTGACATGAGGCAGAAGGTCTTTAATATACAGCACCCCTTTAATATTGTCCCGTGAACCGGAATAGATAGGAATACGTGAATAAGCATTTTCAATGATACATTGCATCACCTCCTTGAAAGATGTACGGATATCCAGATCGACCATATCCAGACGTGATGTCATCACCTCCTTCACGGTTTCCCCACCGAAACGGATAATTCCCTCCAGAATATTATTCTCTTCAGAAAGCTCCGCTTTATCCGTCAATTCCAACGCGTGCGACAGTTCATCCACAGAAATATTGTGACTCTTCTTCACAAAATGCTTATTCAGAAAAGTTGTCGAACGCACAAGCACAGTAGCTATCGGACGGAATACCTTTTCCAGAAAGTAAATTCCCGGTGCCGAAAAACGGCAAAAGGCCAATGTTTTCTGTGCCGAATAAATCTTAGGCATAATTTCACCGAACAACAACAGGAGGAAGGTCAGGATGACGGTCAGTATCAGGAACTCTGCCAACGGAGAATGGAAAACAAACACATTCATAAAGAAGAAATTGCAGAGCATGATAATGGTCACATTCACAAAATTGTTCGTAATCAATATCGTTGCCAAGAGACGTTCGGTGTCCCCAAGAAGAGCACTTATTTTATCGTCGGAAGGATGATTGCGCTCATCAATATCATTCCGATCAGAAGGAGATAGCGAGAAAAAAGCTATTTCGGAAGCCGAAGCAAAACCGGAAGCAAGCAGGAGCACACCTGCCAGCGCTATGGCAATAATAGCAGAGATAGAAGGAGTGTTTACGGTAATACCGTTGAAAATGTCAGCCAATTGGCTTAAATAACCATCTGAGTCCAAAGAGTTTATATTTTAGTTAAACAAAAGATAATGTGCCAATGAGTTAGAAAAAATCGATTGGCACACTATCACATTATTTAGAACGGCAAATCATCTGCCGGATTATCTTGTACAGGTTGCGCCTGCGACTGCTGCGTTTGTTGCGGCTGGCCGGCAACCGGTTGTTGCTGCTGTCCCATAGCAGGCTGTCCGGAAGCAGAAGCTCCCGCACCCGGGTTGGCTCCTTTCGGAGACAACATTTCCATATTATCCACATAAATTTCGGTGATATAGCGCATAGCACCCGACTGGTCACTGTAAGAACGCGTTCTTATCTTCCCTTCCAGATACAGCTTGTCACCTTTGTGCACATATTTATCTACAATCTCCGCCAAACGGTTAGATGCAACGATATTATGCCACTCTGTTCTTTCGGGAATCTGGGTTCCATTAGCCAACGTATATCCACGATCCGTCGTAGCCAATGGGAAAGTTGCTACTGCCGAACCTGTATCGAAGTATTTCACCCGAGGATCTTGTCCTACATTTCCTACCAATATCACTCTATTTACTGACATATCTGTATCAAGTTTATGATTCTTAAAATTAAATCTGCTGCCAAAATTAAACAGAATAACAATAGGATGCAAGAATTTTAAGTATTAAAACTTAATACTTGCCATTTAGTGCTTGCAGCAGAGTTTGCACCAGCCTTGAAATAGCGTACTGCTCCAGTTCCTCCACTTTTATTTTCTGGAAATCACCGAAAGAAGTCAAATTTTCAGATAATGTTACTTCATACAGATTAGCATAAATCACCCGGTGAGACAACACATGCTTCACTTCCCTGCAAACAGAACGCACCACCGGCACTTCCCCCGATGCAAAGAATGTACGGAATTCCGGCAAAGCAAGAAACTCTTCCTCCGAAAGAGCCGTCGGAGTCTCTATCAATGGCAATTCGAACAGATTCTTCCAAATATCATTTCCTGTTCGTTTATTTATAAAGGTATACGCGCCCGCACGTACATAAATATAATTGAAGTAACGGTTGGTAGTCTTTGTTTTATGCTGTTTCACCGGAAGCTTTGTCACTAACCCCTTCGAAAGTGCCGAGCAACCGCCTGCCAAGGGACAAAACAAACAGTTGGGCGACTGCGGAGTACACTGAATCGCTCCGAAATCCATTATCCCCTGATTGTAAACAGCCGGATGCTTCTTATCCAACATCTCATCTGCCAATGCTGCAAAAAGTTTCTTTCCTTCCGTCGAATCAATCGGAGTATCTATACCGAAATAACGTGAAAGCACCCGATACACATTACCATCCACCACCGCATAAGGCATACCGTAAGCAAACGAACAGATAGCTGCCGCCGTGTACCCCCCCACTCCTTTCAGAGCCAGCACTTCCGGATATGTTTTCGGGAAAACACCATTCATGCTTTTGGCGGCAGCATGAAGATTGCGGGCACGCGAATAATACCCCAACCCCTGCCAATACTTCATCACCTCGTCCTCATCCGCAGCAGCCAAAGTCTGTACATCGGGAAAACGCTTGATAAAGCGAAGAAAATAATCATACCCCTGCGCCACCCGCGTCTGTTGAAGAATAATCTCCGAAATCCAGATCAGATACGGATCGGCAGACTCCCTCCAGGGCAGTTCACGTTTATTCTCTTCATACCACTCTACAATCGTTTTCGTAAACTCGTTCATATCCTCATTCCTAATGTATTATCTAACATTTATCTTGTATATCCTACTCAAAAGGCACACAAAAGTAACTCTTTTAGCTCTAAGAAAACCCTATGCCACTATTTTTTTAGAAAAATGTGCAGAATATATTTTTTTAGGAGCTTAAAAAGCTATATATTTGCAGTCCAAAAAATTAGCAATAACATAGTAATAATATTTTTTTTAAGGAAAAATGACTAAAGCAGATATTGTAAACGAGATTACAAAGAAAACTGGGATTGATAAGCAGACAGTTCTTACAACAGTTGAGGCATTTATGGATGCAGTAAAGGATTCACTGTCTAACGATGAGAACGTATACCTGCGTGGGTTTGGTAGTTTCGTAGTAAAGAAAAGAGCACAGAAAACTGCTCGTAACATTTCTAAAAACACTACGATCATTATTCCGGAGCACAACATTCCGGCTTTCAAACCGGCTAAGACATTTACAATTTCAGTAAAGAAATAATAAACAAGAGTATTAACCCATAAAATGTGAAGCTATGCCAAGCGGAAAAAAGAAAAAAAGACATAAAATGTCTACGCACAAGCGTAAAAAAAGACTAAGAAAGAACAGACATAAAAGCAAAAAGTAATTTTTAGTCTGAAGGACAAAATAAAGAACAAACTTGTGAAGCAAAATGTCTCGCGGGTTTGTTCTTTGTTTAAGTAGTAAATTGAATCATTTAAAAGCCAATTATTGTGACAAGCGAACTCGTTGTAGACGTACAGCCCAAAGAGGTATCCATTGCACTGCTTGAAGACAAGCAGCTGGTGGAACTCCAGAGCGAAGGAAGAAACATCTCCTTTTCGGTGGGCAACATGTATTTGGGACGCGTCAAGAAATTGATGCCCGGCCTGAATGCCTGCTTCGTGGACGTGGGTTACGAGAAAGACGCTTTTCTTCATTATCTGGACCTGGGTCCTCAATTTAACTCGTTAGAGAAGTACGTAAAGCAAACTTTAAGCGACAAGAAGAAGCTGAATCCCATTACCAAAGCAACCATACTTCCCGACCTTGAAAAGGACGGAACGGTTTCCAACACACTCAAGGTGGGACAAGAAGTAGTGGTGCAAATTGTCAAGGAACCTATCTCTACCAAAGGGCCGCGACTGACTTCCGAACTTTCCTTTGCCGGAAGATACCTCGTGCTGATTCCCTTCAATGACAAGGTTTCCGTATCACAAAAAATTAAATCGAGCGAAGAGCGCGCACGCCTCAAGCAACTGTTGATGAGTATCAAGCCGAAAAACTTCGGCGTCATCGTCCGCACCGTGGCCGAAGGAAAACGTGTTGCCGAGCTCGACGGAGAGCTTAAAGTATTACTGAAACATTGGGAAGATGCCATTACAAAAGTACAGAAGGCCACCAAATTTCCGACACTGATTTACGAAGAAACCAGCCGTGCCGTAGGACTGTTGCGCGACTTGTTCAATCCTTCCTTCGAAAACATCCACGTGAACAACGAGGCTGTGTACCACGAAATCAAGGATTACGTAACCCTCATCGCCCCTGAACGGGCAGGAATTGTGAAGCTGTACAAAGGTCAACTCCCCATTTACGACAATTTTGGTATCACCAAACAAATCAAGTCGTCATTCGGCAAGACCATTTCATACAAAAGTGGTGCCTACCTGATTATTGAGCATACTGAGGCGCTTCACGTAGTAGACGTGAACAGCGGTAACCGCACCAAGAATGCCAACGGGCAGGAAGGTAACGCACTCGAAGTAAATCTGGGAGCCGCCGACGAGCTGGCCCGCCAACTGCGATTAAGAGACATGGGTGGTATCATTGTCGTGGACTTCATCGATATGAATGAAGCCGAAAACCGTCAAAAGCTTTATGAACGAATGTGTGCCAATATGCAGAAAGACAGGGCACGGCATAATATTCTGCCGCTTAGCAAATTCGGGCTAATGCAGATTACACGCCAACGTGTGCGTCCGGCAATGGACGTCAACACGACCGAAACCTGCCCTACTTGCTTCGGCAAAGGCACTATCAAGTCGTCCATTCTTTTTACGGACACTTTGGAGAGTAAAATTGATTACCTGGTCAATAAACTGAAGGTTAAGAAATTCTCGTTACACGTCCATCCGTATGTTGCCGCTTATATCAATCAGGGACTCGTTTCTCTGAAACGGAAGTGGCAAATGAAATACGGATTCGGTATCAAGATTATTCCAAGTCAAAAACTCGCATTTCTGCAATATGTGTTCTATGATACACATGGAGAAGAAATCGATATGAAGGAAGAAATCGAAATCAAATAGACAGAAAAGGCGGCCCGGTCAAAACGAGTCGCCTTTTTGTTTTATCTATTTTCTTCAACTATCCATTTTTCAATATTACGGGTTTCCGCACTGAAATTTACTCCTATTTTAAAGAGTTTCCGTTCATCCATCTCGAAAGGAAGAGCGTAATGCTTGTCATTTATCTGCTGCAATGCTTCTTCTGCCGTACCGTTCAGTTTAAATTCCATGATATAGATGAATTTGTCTGTCTGCAAGACAAGGTCGATGCGCCCTTCGCTTGTATGATATTCCACTTTGGTATAGAAGCCGACTAGTTTAAAAACAATGAAAAGCACGTTCTCGTAATGCAATTCCTGATCGCGAATCACTTCGTAGGTGGTATCAGCAAAGAAACTTTGTAAACGACGGAAGAAAGAGCTGTAATCGCCGGAACGTACTTCACGAACAAATTTCTGAATTTCAAACGGAGATTCTACCTTATTTACATTCGCATAATAAGGAAGCAGGAAACGGACAAATCCTTCTTCTACTTCACGATTCGGGAAACCTAACCGATACATTCCAAATTCTTCATCATACCCTTTAATAGTGAGATAACCACTCTGATAAATCACCGGAATGGGATTAGTAGATTCAGAGTCTATGCTATTCAATACTTGGGCGTCGGTTTCTTCATGCGTCATCCGCTCCAAGTCATAATGATGTTTTTGCAGCAATTTCACCAGATAGGTCGGTGTGCCCATTTCAAACCAATAGCTGCCAAATTCTCTATACTTAAAAGCATTGAGCAAACTAAACGGATTGTACATGCCGATTGAATTGTGTGTAAAGTGATAGCCGTCATAACATTCTTTCAATTCTGCACAGAGTTTATCATACGTCACACCGCGTACGTCCGCAAATTCATGAAGCTCGGCATCCAAAGTATCATGAAGTTCCTGATCGCTAACCCCACAGATTTCAACATAATCTTTTCGCATGGATATATCGTCCAAGTTGTTCAAGTCACTAAACACACTGACTTTGCCAAACTTTGTCACACCGGTAAGGAATGCAAACTTGATGCAACCGTCCATTGTTTTAAGCGCTCCATAAAAAGGCTTTAATGTATTCCGAAATTGCTTTTGTAATTCCTCATTACCGATGGCTTGCAACATGGGTTTATCATATTCATCGACAAGAATAACCACACGTTGCCCCGCCAACTTACAGGCGCGCTCTATAATACCGGCAAAACGCAAAGAAAACGAACGTTCGGACGGCTCGGCACCATATAGTTTTTCCCATGCTGTCAGCGATTTATCAAGTATATTATCCAGACTTTCGGATGTATCATATTTCTCGATATTAAGGTCCAGATGCAGTATAGGATATTTTATCCAGTCCTTTTCCAGTTTTTCCACAGCCAGCCCTTCAAACAGTTCTTTCTTTCCTTGAAAATAGGCCTCTAAGGTGGAGACGAGCAGACTCTTTCCGAAACGGCGCGGACGACTCAAGAAGTAATAACTTCCAGTCTTTACCATTTGATACATCAGTGCTGTCTTATCAATATAGAAATAACCGTCATTACGAATTTTTTCGAAATTCTGAATGCCGATCGGATAAATTTTATGGCTCATATTCTCTTCTTTTATTAATCAATGCCTTTCTTGCAAAGATATATATTTTTAATAGAACTCTTTGTCATAGCAGGTTAAAAGATTCTTTTCAATCATTCATTCTGCACATTTCCCCGGAAACTTAGGGACGATAAAATAAGGGGATGATGACTGCACAAAATTACGAAAAGCCCGGACTTTCGCAAGCTCGGGCTTTCTGTATCTTGGGGACATCTCCTTTACCTATAGGGAAATGGGCGACTAGCAATTTGATTCTAGTACAACAAAAAAGACGTTCCAAGAGTAAAGATAAAAGGGATGCCAGTGGGAAATGTGGGGAGGCATCCCTTTTCTAATAGAAGAATAAAGATAGAAGGATGGACTTTCACAAGCTGTGTCTCTTCGCTTTGTCACTTCTCAACATATAATCTTCACACTTCGGTGAAGAAGGGTTTCATATTTATGGAGAGAGCGCACTTCAACAAGCACGGGCTCTCCTATTATGTTATATCATTCTAGAGATAGCTCCCACCTCTGCCAGAGGCAAATATAGAGGAACTATCTAATAGAACATTAAAGGATTTCAAATTAATCCGCAAAGAGAGCAGTAGGGAATGTTACTGTCTTCACCACAGGTGCAGGAGATGTTGCGCTCCAGCTGATTGAAGGAGTAATAGTAACCGTCACTACCAAATCTTGCACAAGACCCTTCAAGGCCTTACCAACTGTTGTTAATTTCAGTTTCTTATTAGCATCAAACTCGAAGTTAACTTTATCACTTAGTTCTACCTTAATAGAATATCCATAAAGAGCAAGAACATCGTCAGCGGTAGTCAAAACACTAGTGTCATAAGTTTCACCATTTGCAGTCGGCCACATATTCTTACCTTTTCTGTCTTTCCATACAATGTCACCCAGTACATCAATCTCTGCATCTATGGTTTCAGCTGTATACGCTGTTGTGATACCTTTTTTAGCGTCCGTTGCACCAAATGTTGATGTAAGCAGTTTTGATAATGAGATAAATTTCACCTTTTGGTTAGCAATTGAAGCAGGTTCAGCAGCATCGTTAGGTTGACAATTTACATTTACGGTCAATGCCATATTGTCTTTAGCGTGATCCATGTCTACTGTGAATTTACCGTTAGATTCACTTCCTACAGGATCTTCACCATTCTTGTCTATAGCATACGTAATATTGTTGTATATACCTGCATTAACTCCTTCAGTAATAGCGCTCCATGTAGTAAAGATTGAGCCCATTTCTCTTTCGAGGCTGATGCTCTGAATCTTATCACCATTCTTAGTTTCATTAATCAGAAGAGATACCTCGTCATCTTCAGTCCACATACCTGAAGTTTTTGTAAATACAGGCATCTTATAGTCAACAGTTACCGGCATTTTGAATATAATTTGCTTCGTTGCGTCGACGTCAACTGTCAATACGACTTCCATAGTACCCTTGCATGCAGCGGCTACTGTCAGTTTCAGGTTATCATATTTAGTATCACCAGAAGCACCAATACCACTGAACTTCACTTTGTCTCCATCGTTAACCGTAGCAGTTGAGCTAGCAAGTTTAGCAGCTGTAATAGCGTCTTTGATTGCCTTAATATTAGCTGCTGACACAACAATGTCGGATTTTTCTGATTTATTCCAAACTACCGTCTGTGCTGCCAAAGATTTTGTTTCTATTTGCTTAAAGGTGACAGTCAGTTTAGCCGGAGCAGAGGAGCCACCGACGCTAGAATAATCAATGCCCTCATGAGCTTCTCCATCAAAAGGAATACCATTTGTAGTTATATAGCAGACTTCAACCTTTGCTTCTTGCCCTTTGGTAGAAGTGATGGTTTGTTTGCCGGCCTCGTTCGTTCCCAATGTTACACCTTCAGGAGCATCGGCTGCCAACTTATAATAATATGCATAGACTGTACTCAAATCCATAGGAGTGGTGGTAGCTGCAGCTGCCAAGTCATCCAAAACCTGTACCTCACCAACTTTTGCGGACACTGCTGCATCTACCAGTTTAGTAGCACTTGTAACTGCTTCTGGTTTGATTTTAACATCATAAGCAGAGATTATTTCATTGTTCCATGCGTCTTTTGTACAGAATGCGTATGCTTCATCGGCAGGAAGGGCATTCTCCAGATTCAAACCATCTTTTAGTGTAACAGTAAGGTCGTAAACACCACGATTCACTTTAGCTTCGGTAGCACGTGTCAATGGTTTTGCAGTTTTATTTTGTTCGATCTTAGAGATAACAAAATTAGCTTCATTTTGAGAATTCATCAAATAGATTTGATATTTGCTATCAGTAAAGTCAGGACCTACCGGATTAATCAATGCATTCAACACGCCGGAATTAGTTATTAACAGGTCATTTTTCTTAAATTCTTTTTTCTCATCACCCATACCAAAAGTGAAATCAGCTTTGCATTGAGCATAACTTAATTTAAGTTCCTTTGTTCCGCCTGTAGTGATTTTACCATTATTAATATTCACTCCTTCAATGCTACTAATCAAAGCTGCAGTAGGCAAAATACTTGTTAATTCAGTTCCAGTAGTTTTATCTTTTACATGTAGAGTGAAGCTAGGTAATCCCTCATTCTGTACAGCATAAACAGTGGCTGACGAATAATCACCTTTTACCCATTTATTTGTAACGTCATCATAAAAATACCAATAATCTTTTTCAAATTCACCTGTTCCATCGCCAATAAAAGGAGATTTTCCGGCAGGACCGGCAGGACCGGCAGGACCAACAGGACCTTCAGGACCAACAGGACCTTCGGGGCCAACAGGACCTTCGGGACCAACAGGACCAGTAGCACCGGTCTCACCCTTTTCACCTCGTGCCGGTTTCCCAGTATCAGCACCGTCTATAAACCAGTTTCCATTTTCTCCAATTTCAACGACAGATCCATCTTTACCATTCACAATAGAATATTTATTTCCATTGTTGAAAGTAATTTCAAATCCACCAGTGATACTTTTAATGTCTGTTACCCAATTACCTGCATTCACTTTTGCTTGCAGTTCAGCAAGACCTGCCGCATTGGCATCAATCTGCGTTTGCAGATTGTCGATGTCATCATCATAGTCTTTACAGCCTACATAAGTGACAGTAGCAAGCGTCAATGCCCCGAAAAGCATTACCCTAACAAAATTTTTCTTCATAACTACTTAAAAATTACATTAATAATATATTATTAAACACTAAGTTTCAATAATAGCACGCCCGTTACTCTGTAGGTAACGGAGAAACCTTTGTGCCTGCTTTTCGGGAGTAGTCAATACTGGGAAATGATAAGATAAACAATGAAACATTTTTACCCCTGCTTCTGAAAGACAGTAGAGGAAAGGAGATCTTTTGCAAAAATTTAGAAGTTAACAAAGCCCTAATACAAAGAATCCGCGTGTTTTATTTGATTAATTCCTGTTTTGAGTAGTTTATTAGAAAAAATGTATGATTTCGTTTGGTTGTTTTAAGAAATATGCTCATATTTGCACCGATATTCATTCCCGTTACCTACAGAGTAACAGAGTTATTTCCAAGCACTTACACCTACAATAGAACGTTTTACAAAGTCAAGAACTTGTTTATTTGCTTCATCAATTTTCTTACTCCGGAAAGGTTTCAGATAAGTCTCCGTCACAGTGATAGACGAATGTCCCATCGCTTCGGAAATAATACCCGGATGGATTTCACAATAATAAGCTGTCGTAGCCCAGGTATGGCGGGCGGTGTACGAGCTCAATTTATCGGATAATCCCAATAATTCACCTAGCAACATCAACTGTTGGTTAAAACTGCGCAATGCCAACTGATATTCGCGATACGCCTCTTTAGTTCCTTCACGGCTTTTCAACAATGGAAATAAATAGGGAGAAGAGGGATCGCGATTCATATACTTCTTCACCAGGATCATCGCTTCGGGAGTCAACGTCACAGACAACGGGCGCCCTGTTTTACGCCGGCGATATGTTATTACGTTATCACGCAAATCACTCTTACGCAAATAAGCGAGATCGACAAACGGCATACCACGAAGCGAAAACATCAGAATGAACAACTCTTGCGCCTGACATACAGCAAATGGCACACCTGACGTACGAGACAATTTGGCAAACACCTTCTTCATATCTTCATCACACAACGCACGTTTATGATCGGTACGAGTACCGGTATAAACAGAACGGAACAGATGAGGTACATAAGGAGCTTTCCCAAGATCGACGGCACGATTGTAAACCGCACGAAACGTACGCAGATAAGTGGAAACGGTGTTCCAGCTACAACCACGACTACGAAGATGTATTTCAAATCCTTTTAACCACTCCGGACTCACTTCTTCAAAGGTGAAGTCCGCTTTCCCACAATAAGCAATGATGGCATTCAGACTGCTACGATAAACGTGTGCAGTACCGAAGTTTCCCTCCACCTGTAGCCCCGTGGCTACTTGCTTCATAAATGTTACTACTTTCAACATTTTCTCAATTTATTAATTTATTCGACAATAAAGATACAAGTATTCTTTCATCTAAAAACTCATCATACGAACAAAACTGAAAACGAAGATGTTTTTATAGAGAAAGCTATCAAAGTCGATTTATAACAAAAACCCGGACTTTCGCAAGCTCGGGTTTTCTATATCTTGTGAACGCCTCCTTTACCTATAGGGAAATGAGGGACTAGCAATTTGATTCTAGTACAACAAAAAAGACGTTCCAAGAGTAAAGATAAAAGGGATGCCAGTGGGAAATGTGGGGAGGCATCCCTTTTCTAATAGAAGAACAAAGATGGAAGGATGGACTTTCACAAGCTGTGTCCTTCGCTTTGTTCTGGGGTAAAAATATCTTTTTCACACATAGGTGAAGAAGGGTTTTTAGTCTGGAATACTAGTTGACTCTTTTGTCGGATCTATTTTCACTGTAACCGTTTTACCAGCAGCATAATTAGTAATTGTTCCCCAACGTGATTCGGCAACAATGTTAACAATAATGCTAACTTCAGCTTTCAACTGCTTTCCTGTATTGGTAAGAGTCAAAGCACCCGTATTCTTATCTAAAGTAACATATTTAGCATTAGCGGCATCAGCCAATTCAAATGTAGGAGCTACAAATCCGAATATGCCTAATGGAGCTGCTCCCCATTTGTCGCCAGCTTTTACTTCCTTACCTGCTTCCCACATTTTCTCTTTATTAGAAGCTTTCCATATAGCTCCTGTTGCAAGTTGAGTAGTTGCATCCACTTTATCACTACCAATCTTCACTGTTGTAGCAGTCGGAGCAGTCCATTCACCACTAAGATCAGCAAGAGTAAAGGTTGTTTCCTTAGAAGTTACTAATTCGATATCTGCTCCAGCCGCATTTTTAGCAATAACCTTAGCAACAACTACTATAGCCTTAGCAGGAGCAGGGTTAGAGTATGTATTATCCACTTTCAAGACATTATCTGCAAGGCTAACACCAGTGATCGCCTCTTTCAGTGAGAACTGAACAGTAGCACCTACCTTCTTAGCATTGTCCACAATCGTTGCATAGTTCGCAAAGAGAGAAGGGATTTCCATCATGAAATTCATAGATGTAGGCTTGTCTGCCGGAAGAAGATTTGCGGTCAAAGCCAAACTTGATCCACCAGTAATAATCTTATCATCATACGTCAATGTGTAATCAGCATCTGTTACCTCAACTGTAATTGATGGTTTCAAAGTGAAGTTCTGTACATCAGATACCTTTACTTTTACTTCCGGTACATAAGTATCTTTTACTGTACCCTTCGGAACTACAATTTCCAATTCGTTTGTAGTGGTATTAGCTTTAAATCTCAAATATACTCCTTCTGCAGCTTTAAAGGCAAAATTCTCTGCTGGCAATTTTTCATAAACTTCCTGACTAATACCAATATCAGTACTACCACCAGTTGTACCATAAGGAACTGTCACATCAGCTACTTGTTCTTTTGTTCCATCAAATTTAACTGCCGAAATAGTTGGAGAAACTTCCGGATCTGTCGATGCCGCTTTAGCGGTAACATCAGCAAAAGCAGTAACTTTCTCGAAATCAGTACCAGTGATTGTTACAGTGGCCTTTGGTTTGGCTATTTTACCATTAGAAGCATCAGTATAATTTTTCAACTTCAGTACACCCTTCTCAATGGTATAGGAAGCCGCATCATCGCCCTCTACCTTATATGATACTACGAACTTCTCGGCATTCACACTGCTTGCCATTGGCTCATTAGTAACATCATCACCAGCTCTATTTTTACCAGTAATCTGAAGAACAGCTCCCGTTGCATAATCTACAACTGATAGAGGTTTATCATAAAGAATATAATCAATTTCTTTATTCGGTGATTCCACTTTTACATCAGTAATCGCTCTATAATCCGAAATTACCGGGAAATAGTTCGAACTGATATTAGTCAGATTCTTGCTTTGATCTTTAGCGATAAGATTCAGACTAACAGCGAAACTCTTGTCCGTTGAAGTAGAAATAGTAAAAGTAACGATACCTGTAGCTTCGTCTACTTCCGTTTTCTCAATGTTATAAATCTCGGCTGTGCGGGTCTTAATTTCCTGTCCGTCGAACGAAGGAGCATAATTCTCTGCGAAGTTGGCAACGGCCGTTGCAGGAGAAATACGGAATTTCATCTGGATCGGTTTCGTTTCAGCTACCAATTTATTATCGTAGAAATAAGACATAAAGATGATTTTACCATCTTCATATTCAGGAACATAAACTACGCTCTGAATCTGATTTTCAAGTGCTGTGATACGAGTTTTTAATGCAGTAAACTCTCCATCTACCCCACTTTTATAAGTAGCAAGATAGGCTTCTACTTTATTATCAAAATCTGCTTTAGTAGCGCAATAGCCATAACTAGCTTTGATCGTAGAGATTTCAGCCAATACTGCCGCAAAATTTTCATAACCACCACCAGCTAAAGCTGTTTCGATAGTTGTTTTAAATGTAGTAAGCGTAGTGATATTACTGGTAACAGTTTGGTAAGCAGTTGCCTGTTCACTCTTATAAGTTTCAAAACTAGTACTCAACGTTGCTAATTTATCGTCTACACCTTTGATAGCAAGATTGATAGCAGAGGTTTCCGCCAATACCTGTGATTCAATAACCTCGTTTACATATTTAGCAATAGAGCCATTGTCTTTCAGCAACTCCAGAACTTCGTTATCAACCAATCCTGCAAGTTCAGAATGGGCTACGTAAGCAGTCAAATCATCCTTCGATGCAGCGTTTTGATTGAATGTTTCCAATGCGGTGATTCTGCCATCCAATTTTTGCAGTTCCAAGATATTAGCTTGTATCTCAACAATAGCAGCCGCATTATTGTCAGCCATATCTTTTACAGCCTTCAATTCATTCTTAGCTTCTGCCAGTTCATTTGCTAATTTTTTCAGGTCTTCGCTAGATGCAGCACCAGCCAATTTTTCTGTCAGGTCGGCAACTTTAGCTTCCAGATCTTTTTTCGTTTCGTTCAAAGTTCCCTCGATTGAGTTTACTTGTTTTGAAAGTTCGGTAATCTGGTCGCCCAATGTTTTAATAGTACTTGCATCTGCTTTGTTTTCCAACGCAGTCTGCAACGCTTCTACTGTTTTCAGCAAATCCTGTACTGCCTTGCTATCCGCCTTACCATCAATAGCAGTTTGCAATTGAGTCTGCAAAGTTTGAATGGCACTAGATATGGCCGCTTTCATGTCCTCTGTACTCACCGGATTAGTGGACGTAACTTTATCAATCTGCTCTTGCAGATTTTTGATGTCATCGTCATAGTCCTTACAACTCGTTACAGTTGTACTAACCGCAAGCGTCAATGCCCCAAAAAGCATTACCCTAACAAATTTTTTCTTCATAACTACTTAAAAATTACATTAATAATATATTATTAAACACTAAGTTTCAATAATAGCACGCCCGTTACTCTGTAGGTAACGGAGAAACCTTTGTGCCTGCTTTTCGGGAGTAGTCAATACTGGGAAATGATAAGATAAACAATGAAACATTTTTACCCCTGCTTCTGAAAGACAGTAGAGGAAAGGAGATCTTTTGCAAAAATTTAGAAGTTAACAAAGCCCTAATACAAAGAATCCGCGTGTTTTATTTGATTAATTCCTGTTTTGAGTAGTTTATTAGAAAAAATGTATGATTTCGTTTGGTTGTTTTAAGAAATATGCTCATATTTGCACCGATATTTCAACCCGTTACCTACGAAGTAACAGAGTAAAAATCAAGCACTTGCACCCATCACCGAGCGTTTTACAAAGTCGAGCACCTGTTTATTTGCTTCATCAATTTTCTTACTTCGAAAAGGTTTCAAATAAGTTTCCGTTACAGTGATAGACGAATGTCCCATTGCTTCGGAAATAATGCCCGGATGAATTTCGCAATAATACGCAGTCGTCGCCCAAGTATGACGTGCGGTATATGAGCTCAACCGGTCTTTGAGTCCAAGCAGCTTTCCCACCAGTTCCAACTGATAGTTAAAATTGCGCAGAGCCAGTTGATATTCCCTATACGCCATTGGCGAACCTTCGTCACTGTGAAGAATCGGGAATAAATAGGGCGACTGCTCCTCGCGACTCATATACTTCCGTAAAAGAAACATCGCTTCCGACGTCAACGTCACAGACAGTGGACGCCCCGTTTTACGACGACGATAGCTAATCACATTCCCCCGGAGATCACTCTTACGCAGATAAGCCAGATCGACAAAAGGCAGCCCCCGGAGCAGGAACATCAGGATGAACAATTCCTGCGCACCCCTCATGGCAGGAGTAACCGCATCCGACTGCAACAGACGGGCAAATACCTTCTTCATATCCTCCGCATCCAATGCCCGACGACGGTCCGCCCGCGTACCTGTATATACGGAGCGAAACAAATGCGGCACATAAGGCGCTTTCCGAAGATCGACAGCACGATTGTAAACCGCACGCAACGTGCGAAGATACGTAGACACCGTGTTCCAGCTACACCCACGAGCACGAAGGCTACCCTCAAAATGCTTCAACCACTCCGGAGTTATTTCCGGGAACGACAAACAACCGGAACCCTGAAAAGTAAGAATCGCATTCAAACTACTTCTATATACATGAGCAGTCCCTAAATTCCCACTCTGCTGCAAATCAACAGCCACTTGTTTCATAAACGAAGTAAAACTTTCCTTTTTCATTAAAAAATAATTTAATAATTAATATTTACTAATTTCACAATTTACTTTAGTAAAATACGAAAATATATATACAAAGATTTACATATATAAAATTATAATATTAAAAACTGAAATATTCACATTATCTATCAAATTTATTTTTATACATTTGCGCAGTTTTTTAAACAAATAATCATTTTAATTACTAAAAAACAACAAAGTTATGAACAACAATGAACCAGCTGCCGAACACTACAGCATCAATGGATTCAAGTATTTCTCCGAGTTGGCGAAAGAATATTTTCCAGATCTGGCAAACGCCTCTTCCGCCAGCAAAAAAATGCGCAAACGCATCAAAGCAGACAAGACGTTGAACGAACAACTGGCTGCCGCGTATTACACCTGCCAAACAATCGACATCAGTCCCGAAATGCAACTAATCCTTTACCGCCATTGGGGACCTCCCCACATCGACCTGCCGACCAACGTTTAATTACGTAGTAGAAAACGAAAACATCGACAAGGAATAAAAAGAAAATCGAACTATATATTTTTAAATATATCATTTATCTTTTTATTGTTTATTATGTATTCCACTTTGCGTTCACCACTTTTTTCGGAAAAGAAGATAACTATCATTTATACAGCTATTTACAGAAAGAAAAAAGCGTTCCACAAAGCGTTCGGCAAAATGACCGTTTTTTTCATTCCAAACAGAGCCTCCGAATCCTCCCAACGAAGGCTCTGTTTATCTCCGGCAGAAGTTCTATCAAACACAAACAGAGCATCCGTTTCATCTCCTGATCGCTTCTTCGCCCCATGAAAGAAAACAAAAATACAACAACTTACGTACCACAACTATTCTTCTTCGTCCACACCCGTCCACAAACAGACACACCCCTTGCAAACCGCACGGGAATAGCGTACTTTTACAGAAAATTTAAATAACACTCAATGAAAAATTTCAATTTTCAAGCCATGCTGAAACATGGTTTTCTCATTATCCCTAAAGCCTTACTACAGCAGCAGATAGAAGACCGACACATGCAAGAAGGAGAAATAGAAGCTCTCCTGAAAATTCTGATGAAGGTCAATTATTCGGATACACTCTACAACGACCGTCAAAATAAAAACTGCCTGTGTAAAAGAGGCGAAAGCCTGTTTAGTTATCGCGACTGGAGCCACATCTTCCACTGGTCTGTCGGAAAAGCCTTCAGGTTCATACACGAGCTTGCCACGCTGGGAATTATAGAAATCATCTCTCACCCCAACAATTCCTCCCTGCATATTCGTGTCGTCGAATACGATAAATGGATGGGAGTTCCCGATAGCGACAAGCAGAAAAAGAAAGCCGTCAACGAAAAGTTTCACCTGTTCTGGAATGAATTCCACAGCATCACACAGCTCCCCAAAGAGAATATCGCCAAAGCACAACGCGAATGGAAAAAGTTGGGCGACAAGGAACAGCAACTCGCCATCGACAGGATAGAGGAATATTATTTCCACCAAACGAACATCAATTTCCTTCTCCATGCCGCCAGCTATTTATCCAACAAAGCTTTTCTTAACGAATACTGATAATATGAATACCGAAAACAGAGTTTCGCCACAGGCTCCCGAAATAGAAGAAGCTATCATCGGCGCCTGCCTGATAGAACAGGGAGCCATACCACTGGTAGCCGACAAGCTGCGTCCCGAAATGTTCTACGTCCTGCGCCATCAGGTTATCTATGCCGCCATACTGGCCATGTATCATGCAGGAATAAAGATAGACATCCTCACCGTAAAAGAAGAGCTTTCCCACCGTGGAAAGCTCGAAGAGGCGGGCGGACCGTTCGGCATCACCCAATTGAGCAGCAAGGTGGCAACCTCCGCCCATCTTGAATATCATGCGCAGATCGTACACGAGAAATACCTGCGACGCGAAATGATTCTGGGGTTCAACAAACTCCTCGCCTGTTCGCTAGACGAAACGATGGATATTGACGACTCACTGGTAGACGCGCATAACCTGCTCGACCGTCTGGAAGGCGAATTCGGCCATAACAACCACATGCGCGACATGGATGAACTAATGACCGCCACCATGGTAGAAGCCGAAGGACGTATCGCCAACAACAAAAACGGAGTAACCGACCTCCCTACCGGACTGGCGGATCTGGACCGCATGACGTCCGGACTACAGAAAGGCGAGTTGGTGGTGGTCGCCGCCCGTCCCGGCGTAGGAAAAACGGCATTCGCACTACACATGGCACGAAGCGCAGCAATGGCAGGGTATGCCGTAGCTGTCTACAGCCTCGAGATGCAAGGGGAACGACTAGCAGACCGATGGCTGACAGCGGTCAGCGAAATCAGCGCCCGCCATTGGCGATCGGGAACCGTCAGCCAACAGGAACTCGTAGAGGCACGCACAACAGCCGCTGACCTCAAACGCCTGCCGATACACGTAGACGACAGCACATCGGTCAACATGGAACATATACGTTCCAGCGCGCGACTGCTGCAAAGCCAACATGCGTGCGATGCTATTATTATCGACTACCTGCAACTCTGCGACATGACGACCGGTCAAAACAACCGCAACCGCGAACAGGAAGTGGCACAAGCCACCCGCAAGGCAAAATTGCTAGCCAAAGAACTGAATGTACCAGTCGTACTGCTTAGCCAGCTAAACCGCGAATCGGAAAACCGCCCTGCCGGCCGTCCCGAACTGGCTCATCTCCGCGAGAGCGGAGCTATTGAACAGGATGCAGACGTCGTCATGCTGCTCTACCGTCCCGCCCTTGCAAGGGTGACGACCGACCGGGAAAGTGGTTATCCCACCGAAGGTCTGGGAGTAGTCATCATAGCCAAGCAACGCAACGGAGAGACAGGAAACGTCTATTTCAGACATAATCCGGAAATGACCAAGATCACCGAATATGTCCCTCCGTTAGAGTATATGCTGAAACATGCCAAATAAGAAACAGTTACACTAATAATATACAATTTTATATTACAACATATAGCATAAATCATTTTCTCATTTTATTTCATTATACATACAATATATATAGCAAAACACTTGACTTTCCCTCTCATATTTCGTATATTTGTAATGTCGTAAGGACAGAGAAAATTTTATTACTTAAACCTTAACTTTTTATTGTATGAATGTATTAGTGGAGCGCTATCAGCGCAGAAAGTATGTGAATCAACCGGATTCACAGATGTTGTATTATGTACGCCAGAAATCGGGCACAGTGAGAGTGATGGACATCAACAAGCTGGCGGATGCCATCGAAGCGAACTCCTCGCTCACTGCAGGAGACGTGAAGCATGCCATTGAGGCTTTTGTCGAGCAGTTACGCCTATCGCTTACCCAGGGCGACAAGGTGAAGGTTGACGGATTGGGTACGTTTCATATCACATTGAGCAGCGAGGGGGCAGAAAAAGAGAAAGATTGCACGGTGCGCAGCATCCGCAAAGTAAATGTCCGTTTCGTGGCGGACAAGGCGCTTCAATTGGTAAATACGAGCCATGCCACTACCCGAGGCGAAAATAATGTCGATTTTATCCTGGCAGCAAAGGGCGACGGAGAAGGTGACGATGACGGAAATAGCGGTAGCGGTGGAAACAGCGGCGGAAGCGGAGAAGCTCCGGACCCGGCAGCTTAATCTTTAAAACAGCGCCGCATGGATATTACGGAGTGATTTCTACAGTTACTCTCTATGCGGTTTCTGTTTTCTTCTACATTTATTTTTTAATTCTCAATTTTCAATCCTCAATTTATTAAAATGCTTGATAAAATCATAGAGATCATTATAACGATCCTGCCCTTTCTGGGCAGTAACCGCAAAAAGCGCAAAGTAATGGCGCAAGAAGTAAAAGAGTTCAGCGAACTGGTGAAAGACCAATATACTTTTCTGATGCAGCAGTTGGAAAAAGTGTTGAAGGATTATTTCGACCTTAGCTCGAAAGTGAAAGAGATGCATACGGAGATATTCTCATTAAGAGGTCAGCTGGCGCAGGCTGCCACCTTGCAATGCATCCATAAAGAGTGCTCGCAACGTAGCATGGCGGAAGCCTGACAATGAACGGTCTTATCCATGAGAACTATCAATCTAATAGTAATCCATTGCTCCGCCACGCGCGAGGACAAGAGCTTCACGGAATATGATCTGGATATCTGCCACCGCAGGCGCGGATTCAACGGAACGGGGTATCATTTTTATATCCGCAAGAACGGTGATATAAAGTCTACCCGTCCGATAGAAAAGGTCGGTGCGCATTGTCGCAGTTTCAACAAGGAAAGTATAGGTATCTGCTACGAAGGAGGACTCGACTGCATGGGACAACCGAAGGACACACGCACCTGTTGGCAAAAACACTCTCTGCGTGTATTAATTCTCACTTTATTGAAAGAGTATCCCGATTGCCGGATATGTGGACACCGGGATCTTAGCCCCGACCTGAACGGAAACGGCGAGATTGAACCGGAAGAATGGATCAAAGCCTGTCCTTGCTTTAATGCTGAAAAGGATTGGGATAAAGTCTAAAAAAATTAGCTTTATTATAATTTAGGCACGGATAACACGGATTTCACGGTTGCTTTGTACAAGCATAGCACTAACCGTGCAATCTGTGTAATCCGTGCCTAATCTTTAACTTATGATTTTGCTAGACTACGCGTTATCAAAGGCCGTTTAGAACCGACGTAATATGCTGTCTAATTTTCCAACGAGGTAAAAAGGTAGATTTATCAATTTGAATTCTTTTCCGTCTGCCGTCTTTACCTCATCCACAGCATAAGGCTGCGACCATATTCTGACTGCAACAGTCTGATTAGAGTGATTCATAAAAGAATGTAAGGAACGCAAGTGGGCGTTATGCCCTGATTTGACTTCAATGGGATAAACCATAGAATCCTGCACCCACACATAATCGACTTCTGCATTAGAACCACTTTTATTACGCACCCAGAAACAACGTTTCTGACTGACTTTATCTGTCAGTGTCAACAGTTCTTGCGCTACAATCTGCTCCGCTATCATACCACGCCAAGCATCCATTATATCTTTTGCTCCCAAAACCTCTTTCTGTACCTGTGCCGCATAATTCACCAATCCTGTATCTAACCAGACCAGTTTGGGCATACGCTTTATTTCAGGAGTGGCCGGAACTTCCGTTGCCGTAGTCGGATAAACTAATTCCAGCAACAAAGTTATAAAGAATTTCCAAAGATGGGGCAAAATACCATTGATTTTGTTTCAAAGATGGGGCAAAAGTCTATCGTTTATGTTCCAAAAATGGGGCAAAGCCACCTAATACTGTCGTAAATATGGGGCAAAAAGAACGTATTTACAATCAGCTAATCTACAAATTAGACGACTTACCATGTACTAACTCCAATCGTACATCGTAAATCGTCTAATCGTAAATGAACTTAATCGTAAATTATTTTTCTACTTCACGTCGAATGCAGCATCAATCAACGCTTTCAAGTTCAGATAATGACTTCTGTATATTCCACTGGAAGCATTTGCCGCATTGGTCAGGTCTCTTCTAAGATCAGTCAACTGTCCGCGTGCAATAGTCGGTGCTTCAGAAGGGAAATCGAAAGCTACGAGCGAATAACCACCCAGACTTCCGAGCGAACCGGAACTGTTCTTCGGTTTATCAAGCATTCCAATCAACGCATTGACATAAGTCTTTTGCAAACTACGTTGGGAAGCATCCGGTTTCTTTCCTCCTTGCATATCGCTCCAGATACTCTTCTTCAAATCACGGAACAAATCGTTGGCTGTGTATGCCTTCGCTCCGTTGACCAGTTCGTTGTCCGTCATCTTATCAAGTGTGCGGCTGCTAAGCAGTTGTTTCAATGTACTGCTCTGTACACGGTAGATCGAATTGAAAGTATTGATACCAGTTCTTTCGGACAGTTTATCATCCATCAGCCAGGTCGGTGTGGTAAACAGTTCCTTGTTCAGGAAGTCGACCGCTTTCTTCTGAATATCCTTCGGAACATATTCCACCGCTTTCATGTCTGTCTGTTCCACAGAAATCGGATTGTGGTAGATACCGGCCACATTGGTAGCCACATGGCCCATGTACAAGTCGAATTGTCCCACCACATTCTGATACAAACGGACAGCTTTCATATAACCCTCATTCGGTTCATAAGTCCAGTTCATGATTTCAGGCATCACACGTTTCAGGTTTTTGATTCCATACGAGCTTGCCAGCATGGCATCATCTCCCAAATCTTCACTCTGGTTGCGGGGATCGTTTCTGTCGAGTTCCGTTCCGAACGTATAGCGTTTGTCCTCCCGCAGCTTCTCAATGATCCACTTATTCAAATGAGGTATTTCGGCTTCCGCCGTTTCATATTCAGGCATCCAACGATAGCCCCATTCAATCGCCCATTTATCATACATACCGATACGGGGGAATATTCCCGAACGTGAAACGTTGTCTTCCGGCTGTGCCACATAGTTGAAGCGTGCATAGTCCATGATAGACGGTGTATGACCGTTGGCTTCCACCCATATTTTGTCTCTAAGTTTCTCTACCGGGACGGTATTGGAAGAACCGAAGTTATGACGCAGTCCTAATGTATGTCCCACCTCGTGGGAAGATACAAAACGTACCAGTTCGCCCATCAGTTCATCGTCGAACATCGGTTTGCGTGCTCCCGGATCAATGGCTCCTGCCTGCACGATGTACCAGTTGTAAAGCAGGCTCATCACATTGTGATACCAGTTGATATGCGTTTCAAGAATTTCACCGCTGCGAGGGTCGTGCACGTGAGGTCCGCTTGCGTTCGGAATATCGGAAGGCTTGTACACGATAGCCGAATGGCGGGCGTCTTCCAAGCTCCAGGTAGGATCGTCCGTCGGTGCTTCTTTGCCGAAGATTGCATTTTTGAATCCTGCTTTCTCAAAAGCGGCTTGCCAGTCGTTCACTCCCTGAATAAGGTACGGAACCCATTTCTTCGGAGTGGCAGGGTCGATATAAATGATAATCGGTTTCTTTGGTTCCACCAATTCGCCACGCAGGTATTTCTCGCGGTCTTCGTCTTTGGGTTCGAGACGCCAGCGGGTGATATTCGCTTTATACTTCACTCCTTGCGGATTCTCGTCAAAATCCTTATAGCTCACAGCAAAGTAACCTACCCGGTCGTCGTGCAATCTCGGTTTCATCGGTTCCTTGGGAAGTAATAGCATAGAGCTGTTCAGTTCGTAAGTCAACGGAGTGGTAGAGGTGGCAAAGAAAGCTGCCAGCAGTTTCTCAAGTCCACTGCCTCCTCCTTTCTTCCGCTGGAAGGTACGCACGGTACGTATTTCGATGTTTTGCGGAAAGGCTTTCAGTGTGTCGATATAACTGGCGTCGTCTACCATGCTGCTCGCTCCGATGTTGTCTTTCACCCGGCTGGTGAATGAAAACATTTCGTTGTCCTTACGGATATAGTCGGTCATGTCGATCACATAGTTGGTAGTTTCTCCTTCTTTACGGACAGTTTTCAGCGGGAAGGTGGCCACAATGGGTTGAACATTGGAGTTCAATACGGCCTGATACATACCCAGTGTATCAGCAGAATGTTCGAGATAAGAGATTTCACGCACGAACAGTTTGTCGCCGCGTCCTTTCTCGAAACGGATCACTTCGTCGCTGATGTAATCTCCCGGATAGCCTACTTTACGTTTCTGCGCGTCTACCGGTGCTTTCACAACTCTGTTCACAATCAAAATATCACGTCCGAAAAGAGAGTCGGCTATTTCGAAGAAATATTTACCATCTACGTAATGCACTTTAAAAAAGCCGTCCATTGTTTTGGCTTTGCCGGTGATTACTTTTGCGTAAGGTTGCAGAGCATCTTTCTTACTCTTGGCAATGGAGTCAGCCTTGGCTTTATCCACCGCTTCCGTCTTGCTCTTCTTTTTCTTCTTTTTCTTGAAGATGTCCGTCGATTGTGCTCCGGCCAATGGAACGATCATTGCCAGAATCATCAGAATTGAAACTAATTTCTTCATGCTTTCTTTTTTAATATTTATATACAGATACAAAGATAATAATTATTCGATACCGGCAATGCCATACATATTTAAGTTGTTGATACTAGACATCTTTTCATTCGGTTTGCCTGAAATAGTATATTCCTGTCCATCAATTGTCAAAGTAAAATTATAGGTATAAGTTAGCCCTGTTTCAAAAGGTACGGCAATCATCATATAACAGGTCTCCAAACTGGCACCAAAATACCCGGCAGTTATCTCGAAGCCGCCATTAGGAAGATTATAAGTAATACTGTTTATCGGAGTACCGGAAATTTTACCTGTCGACAAATCTACAGTTGCTCCATCTTCGTAGGCAATCGGATGGTCACAGCTCACCACCACTTTAGTAAATTTCTTACCGACAAAAGAATCCGGGCATCCCGCACCCGGTAAAGTGATTTGAGAAAACAATGGTTTGAATTCTCCCAAAGAAACAGTTGCAGCAGAATAGCTAGATGTAGTAGCCGAAGCATAAGCAAAGCTATAATTACGATGCGGCATAAACTCTGATTCATAATACTCCTGCACAGCTAAGTTGGGCAAAGCGACAGCCTTATAATCTTGTGAAGCTGCGTTATAGGGCGTATAGGCATAAATAGTGTGATCGCCACCCTTAAATCCTGCAGCAAGTTCGGAAGAAGGATTCAGCGTAATATCTTCAGTCACACGACTATCACGATCATATACTATATACGTTTTACCATCCAATTCTGTAGTAGTAGCCACCGCTACTTCCGACGGAGCATACGGCAAGTTATCCTGCGGTTTGCCATCGGACAACACATATATTCCTATCTTGTCCGCTTCAATCCATCCCTGGCTTCCATGGGAATACACATTATAAGCACCGGAAACAGCAATTTTCCCCACTACGGGAATATCTGCATCTTCTTCTTCACCATCGTCACTGCTGCAACTTACTGAAGACAATACTAAAGCTACACAAGCAGCAAAATAAAACAGTCTATTTTTCATACTTTTCTCGTTTAAATGATTAATTATTTACTGATAGGTTATTTTCTTTTTCCAATTAATATTCTCCTTCATAGTTCGTGCACCATACCATGCCTTTCACATCGCCAAACCCGCTAAAAGTCTTCAATTCCAAATCGGGAGCAAAACCTTCGAAGAGACGTACCATCTGGCTCGTGTTTACATCGATGATGGCGATATCCCCATTTTCCTGCGAAAGTGCCAGCCGGAAATTCGGATCAGTGCTATTTCCCCCATAGCCATAAAACTCACAAACAACAGGACTTCCACTGATGCCGGTGATACGGCTGCCTGCTGTGTAAGCCAGCATATGGCTGCGCATCTGCATACTGTATATATAGAGATTCTTATCTCCATCGGTAAAGTAGAAATAAGGGTTCTTTTCAAAATTGGAGGACATCTTAATGACACTTTGCGGAGTCAATAAGGAGCTGCCGCTGAATCCGTATTGATCCGTACCGGTTATCAGGTGAGAGTTATTATCCATGTCTTTTACGGCAAACTCGTGCAAATCATAATTTCCGGTTCCCTGCACGTCAATCAGCGACACGTAGTTTGACCAAAATGTCAGCCCGCCGTTGGAGGCTACATCTTTCTTTTCGTAAGCCCCTATTGCCAGGCAGCGGGTTCCCGCTCCCATATTGTTCACCCGCAACACACCGGAGGGAACTTCCAAATCCTGATCGTATGTTTTGAAGTAGACGATGGCAGGAGTATAAACTGCTCCCCACTGCGGATAATGTGTAATGCCGATAAAACGGGCATTTTGCTCATCATACAAGATACAACGTTCTTCGTCGGCACACCAATAAGTGACGTTGTGGAACGGTGCGAAACAGGTGATACGGCTACCTCCCTCAAACTCATACGGCATGGCGCCGTACTTCCCGTAATAAGGAATCGCTTTATTGTCAGTGCCTACGGCACGGATATACACTTCCCCCTGTTCGGAGCAAATCACGTAATATTCTTCCTTGAATGCGAAGTCCATTATCTTCAAGCCTTCCGGCTCTTTACGGTTTTCAAATTCGTGGGCAAGCCACATGTCTTTTTGCAACGAATTGCCATCTAGCGTGACACTTCCACTACCCTGATTTATCAGGATTTTCGGCAAACCTGACACGTAGGAACCGGAGATAGAGCCTAATACATAATAGTAATAGATCCCGAGCGGGTCTGTACCCAGACCATCTTCGATGATGTTTTCTACATCGTGCGTAGCCCGGAGGCCGGGATTGATGAAAGATAAAGAAGATTTTCCGTCTCCTTTGTTGGAGAGAATCATCCAGCCCCAGTCGAAACTGTTCTTTCCCGTCAAGGTATATTTATTGCTGATGTATGTTTCATTCGTTTCCTTATTGATGACTTTCAGTATCAGTTCGTACGTTCCGCCTTTTTCGAACTGATACTTCAGATGATAACCTGTGTAGATCAGTTCACGGTTCAGATACCATTGAACGGTGAAAAGTTCATCAACATTCCCGATGTCCGTTGAGAAGTTGATGGGCGCATCCATCTCGAAAAGGTCGCCTACCATAAACGTGTAGTCCGATGAAGCGGAGTTCACAAAAGAAACTTTGGTAGAGTTTGTATAGTCATAGTTTCCCAAATCGTCATAACAGCCGGTTATCACGAGAAGCTGCAGGATTGAAATGAATAGTATTGTTTTTCGCTTCATAATTTATTATCAGTTATCGAGAATGGTTTCATACAGCGGTGTCACTCCGTCTGTATCATAATATTGGTAATTGCCTTGCTGCCACTGGTCTTTCCACCAGGCCTTGAAGTCGGCTATCAGGTTGACAAACTCAATACCGGTGTATTTATCCAATGATTCGAGTATCTCACCATCCATGAAAATGATAAAAACACGGTATTTCATATCCGAATAAGTACCCAGATTGGCTGCCGAACTCTGGTTCCACCAAACAGGTTGGGAAATCCGGTCGGTCACTTGAATCGTGACGTGTTTGTATTCTGCCGGACCCACCAGACAGTTTTCCACTGCATCCAGTGAAAGGGTAAGGGTGTAGTCTGTGTTGAGCAGGTCTTCATTGCGATAGACGGTGACTTCGTAGGTGTCTTCCGCCAGTCCGCTATGGAAGATGCCGGAGGTCAAAGGGGCATAGTCGATGCCGGAACGGGCGGTGCTTTTCTCTCCCACTGCGGAAATATCACAGGTGGCATTTTCTTCGAGCAGGTAGCCAAGAAGTGTCATTTTCACTTTCACGGTTCCTTCTCGAAGCAAGGGTGCATCTGTAGCAAAGTTGAATGTTATTTTCTGTGGAGACTTATCGCTCATGTAAGTAAAATAGACGTAATTGTCTCCATTATAAACGTCCAGCTGCTCTTCACTGCAAGAGGTGAGAACGAACAGCAGGCAGAAGATGGTATATGTCAATATTCGTTTCATCTTATCCGGGCATTAGTTGGTTGTTTCACTGGTAGGCAATGGAAGTACATAAGAACCTGTCATGTTGATTTCTCCTTCCTCGTCGGAATCGGGCACGGTGGAGAGGTTCATCCGTTTGTAGGTGTAGAAGGTTCCACCTTCGCCTATCATTTCTTTCCGTATATCGAGCAGTATTTCGGCATCCAGTTGTTCACGGGTGCTGACTGTCAGACTAAGGGTACGTTCAGCTCCACGGGCTTTTCGAACTGTTTCGAGGTAGTTGATTCCTTCGGTTATCTTGCCATTATAGCTACTGATCTCCGCCAGGATATGACAGATTTCACTGAACCGGATCACTGGTATCATCGGATTCTCCATTGCTTCTACTACTGATTCTACGGAAGGGTTATACTTCAGTGTGTAATACTTCGACTGGGTTTCATTGGTAGTCCCGATCAGGTAGGTGAGCCGATAGTCGGTATATACGCCCGTATTGTCCGAAGCAAACAGGGAAGGGATATTTGCCAACGGCAAACGGGTGGTTGACGAAGAAGAGGAAGAGCCCCATACGGCCTGTTCATAATCCGTAGCCAGCTGTTTCTTGTACAAGCCGAACAATATGTCGTGGGAGACTTTTGTATATCGGGAATTGAGATTGCAGGTAATGTTCTCTCCTTCTGTAAAGCCTATCCACCGTTTCTGCTGGTAATAGGTGTTGTAAAGTTCTTTGGCGGCTGTCTCGGCATTCTTGTAGTAGGCAGGACCGGCATAGATGCAGACACGGGCTTTCAACCCCAGCAATGCCAGATAGTTGAAGCGGATGCCACGATACCAGAAGAATGCTCCCATATCGTCTATATAGGAACCGGAGTTGAAGCGGTAGCGGGCATTCCATTCGGGAGTAGGTTCGTACATTTGTGAAGCGTACATCGCTTCGGGATGGTATTCGGTGTCAAACTTACGCAGAATGTCTTCCGCTTCGAGCAGGTCTTTCAGGACTTTCTCGATAAAATCGGTAACGGTACATTTTTCTACCACTGCGGCTTCGTATTTATCGCGGTAAGGAAGATAGGCGCCCGAAGGATTGGTTGCCGTTGCAGGAGCAAACAAGCGAAGTAGGTCAAAATGCATCATGGCTCTTAATGACAAGGCTTCGGCGTAAATGAGGTTTTTCTCTTCTTCTCCGTATTCGAACAAAGAGATGTCCGTGGGCCGGATGTTCTCGATGAGCTTGTTCAGGTTGGCTATCACTTTATAGCCTTTTTCCCAGATAGCTGTCACGACGGGTTCGGTGTCGACCGTGTTATAGATAAGTTCGGAAGCGTCGGCATACATCGGAGAGATGGTTCCCGCCTTTTGATTGTATTGCTGGGAGATGGCACTAAGGAATCCCCAGCTTAGTTGCTTACCGTAAAGTTCGTCGGACGCCAGATTGGTGTAGATACCATTCAGGGCATTCCGGTAGCCGAAACCGGTGGAAAACAGATCGTCGTCGGCTATCGCATTTTCTGGTGTTACGTCCAGCCAGGCATTGCAGGAAACGGCTAACATTCCTGTCAGGGCTATTAGTATATGGCTGATTAGTTTCTTCATTTGTATGGTTAGAATATGATGTTAGTAGTCAGATTGAATGAACGCGAATAAGGATAATCCAGTCCCCGTTCCTGACGGATGGTAGACCAATAGAACAGGTCGTTCATCGTGAACGAAAGACGCAGGCCGGACAGATGGAGTTTCTTTAATTGTTCGGGACGGAAATTGTAGCTCATTGTCAATGAACTCCATTGCAGGGTATTGTTTTTCTGTACAAAACGCGAAGATGCGCCGGTGGTGACATTACGGTCACGAATATCTTTCATGGTGGTTATGTCTCCCGGTTTCTGCCAACGGTCGAGCAATACCCGCTTATCTACATTGTCATTTTTAATGTCGGCATTCTCTACATAGGAGACGAGGGTATTGTTGTAAGCATCTCCACCAAAAGTATAGAGGAAAGAAGCAAACATGGATAACTGTTTATAGGACAGGGTATAACCGAATGAGCCTTGTCCCTTGGGAGCTGTATCGCCAATAATGGTCCATTCGTCGGCAGACCATACATCGGTAACGTCACCATTCCGGCGAAGGTAGATTTCTTTGCCGTTTGTGGGGCTGATTCCCAATGACTTCATCCCGTAAATAGAGGTCAGAGAGGCTCCTTCGTAATATTTCAGGTATGTTTTAGCATATTTTGAATCGGAGCTGCTTTCGGGGTTATATCCGCTGAACAGTTCTTCCACTCTTTTATTATAGTCGCGCATTGCCTGGGAGATTTCAATAATCGTGTTTTTGTTTCTTGCAAAGCTGCCGTAGAGCTGGAAGAGCCAGTTTCTGTCACTGTAAAGTCGTGCCCGCAGTTCCAGTTCGACGCCGGTGTTTTTCACCTTTCCCATGTTTTCTTTGTAGGAGGTGAATCCGGTAGAGGAAGGGATGGTATAATCGGTTATCAGGTCGATGGTACGCTCGTCGTAGGCAGAGGCTTTCAGATAGATTTTATCGTGCCACAGTCCGATTTCAACTCCATAGTCGAGGGTGTATTTACGTTCCCATTTCAGGTTCGGATTTCCCATCTGATAGAGGAATACACCGTAGCCTGTGGGATACCAGCTGTCTGTTTGCAGCTGATACATATCTTTGGCCGAATAGAGGGAGAAGTTGGTCTTTCCGGTCAGTCCGTAGGAGACACGGAACTTCAACATGGAAAAGAGTTCATTCGACTTCATAAAATCACAGGGCGAACGCTCAATAACTTGTACATCCTATTATTCTCTATATTTTTTCAATCCCAATGACTTTATCTCTTATTTTCTCGTCCCATCCACACGCTTTCCTCTTTCCTGCCATTCCCAGTTTGATATCGCTCTGTTTTAATAACATAAGTGCCAACTTTGATATGGCGGAGAAGTTGATTGCAGCATTTCCTGTTTTTCTGTCATCATCTTCTCTGAATCCTATATCAAGTACCCAATGCAGGTTGTTTTCAACCTCCCAGTGTGATCTGACCGATTTAAGTATGAGTACCGGGTCAGGTTCCAATGATGATATATAGTACCTTGTTTCCATAGTAGCTTCTTTATCACCTGTTTTTCTGATAGAATTTATCATAGCCAATGTCTTGATCCCTGTCCACCCTTTGAGAAAATATTGAAGATTTTTAGCGCTTATGCATACACATTCCCTGTATTCACTTCTTCCATGCCCTTCGTTTTCCTCAAAGTACCTTTTTGCGTGACATAAATAGTATCTTGTTTCCTCACTAAGATTAAATTCTATCATATCCCTGAGTGTTTCATGGTTATCTTTGGCACATAAAATATAATCAGCTTTGTTCTCGATTATTAGTTTAGTGATTGATTTCTGGCAGCCCATAGCGTCAATGGTTATGATGCAGTTCTCAAGATCCAGCGCCTTTATTAGCTCGGGGATAGCCTTTATTTCATTCGATTTTTCTTCTACTTTCTTTTGACCAAGGCAAATGCCGTTGGATACAGACCAGGCACTGACTATATAGAGCTTGCTTCTCACTCCATTTTTTGAGCGACTGTTTTTATGGGGATTATCACAAACGGCCTTTCCGTCAATAGCTACCACCCCGGGAATTTTACGGCAGATGTCATCGACCCACAACCTGAAACATTCTTCAAACCAGTCGATATCCAATATGGAGAAGAAACGACTCAAGGTATCATGGGAAGGGATAGAAGTCAAACCCGGAAGACGCGTCTTGAAATAGGATTCATGCGTCTTGCCGAATGTTTCTATTTCGTTCCACGTATCAGCTCCGCAGATAACAGAGACTAGGGCGATGAACACTATTTCGTTAGACTGATATATTTTATTCTTATCATCTCTTACATCAGGAATTATAGCTGAAAAGGCTTGAATGGTCATATTGCGGTAGGGATTAATATAGTAGATATGCAAATGTAATGAATTATATTCACACAGAGAATAGGAACAGAAGATATTGAAAAATACAGGAAAAAAACTATCTATTTAGGGAATAATAAAAGCTAAATTAACATGTACAAGTTATTGAGCGTTCGCCCTGATAAAATCATAATTATGAATGTTGATTCCTGCTCCTGTTGACCAGAACATGGACCATCTTTTATCGGAACCGAATTCGGAAGAACCGTCGATACGTCCTGTAAGGTCGGCGAGATAGATATTGTTGTAGGTGTAGTTGGAAGTGAGCAAGGCTCCTACCAAGCGGGTGGTATTATCGGAGCTGCTGGGCTTTCCGTATACTTCTGCCGCATAGTTTGAAGAGACAAGGTCGCCACCCGGAAATCCCCGGTAACGTGTTTCGGAAGCAGTGCTCTGCGTTTGTCTCATGTTGGAGGACAAGCAGATATTGAGATTGTGTCCCTTGAAGGTATTGTTGTACATGAGTGACAGGCTTCCGTCTATCACTGTTCTCTTTTGTGTGGATTCTGTTTTTTCACCATTGATGTTGCCTGTACTGGCTGAATAACTGGCCGATGCGGGATCTTTGTACAGATCACCGGTAGAATTTCTCATCAGGACGGAAAACTGACCGCGCAGACGCAGACCGTCGGTGATACGCCAATTCAGACTAAGATCATCGGTTACTTCATCATAACCGGAATGGTCGAAGCTGTTGTAGAAGTTGATTTCGTACAGTGGATTTACTTGTGTGCCGCTAGCCCCGTCGAACTTTTCGAGACGGCGCACATAATCGCCATTTTCATCATACAGACGCATATAAGGAAGTAAATGGGAGTAATCGCTGAATGAATTGAAGGGGACATCTGTACTTTTGTTATAAGTGTAGGTCACTTTGTTCTTTATTTGTAGTCCGCCAATGCGGTAGTCTACATAAAAAGCGGCATTGGCATTCTTACGGGAAGAGTGTTTCATCACTCCTTCCGTTCCTCTGAATCCCAGTTCCACTCCCCAGCGCACGTCGTTTTCTCCACCGTCTATGAAAACGGAGTGCTTATGGTTCAGAGCCGTGCGTAGTCCTTGAGAAAGCCAATAGGTATCGACACCTGTCAGTACATTATTGAGTCGTTGGTAGTAACCGTTGGTATAGGGGTCTATTTCCGGGGTGTTGCTGTCATATAGTCCTGCCAGGCGTTCGGTTTCCAGCTTCTCACGGGCGTTCACCAGATTGTAGGAGGATAAATCCGGCAGTTCGGCAGAAAGTACTCCGGAATACTGTACACGGAACTTTCCGGCTTCAGGCGCACGCCGTTCAATGACAATTACTCCGTTGGCCACACGTGAACCGTACATGGCAGTGGCGGCAGCATCTTTCAGGATATTGATGCTGTGGATGCTATTCATATCGAGGTCGTATATCTTTTCTACATCGACTTCAAAGCCGTCCAGTATGAAGATAGGCAGGTTGGAATTACCGCTTAGCACTTCCCGCGAAATGGAGGAGGTGGAGGTCTGCCCAAGTGTCGTTTCTCCGATACCGGTCTGACCACGCAAGACGAATTGAGGCAGGCTGTTGGGATCGGAACCAGCAGCCAGATTCTCCTGTATTCTGAAAGAGGGATCGAAAGTCTGAATGGCCGAAATCAGGTTGTTCGGGTTGACTTTTAACAGGTCTTCTTTCTCTATCTTTGTGGTATTTCCAGTGAAACTTTCTTTCTGTATGGAGTTATAGCCGGTTACAATCACTTCCTGAATACTTTCGGTAGCTTCTACCATCTGCACATCGACTTTCTGCCGGGAAGTGACTTTGATTTTACGGGTTTCAAAACCGATGTAGGAATAGATAACCAGACCGCCTTTTTCGGGCAGGGTCAATACATAGCAACCGTTTATATCGGTAATTACACCAGTAGAATGACCATCCAAACGAATCGTCACTCCTACCATCGGTTCTTTAGAGAGTTTCTCAATCACCCGGCCATAAACATAATTTCCGTGTGGAGGAAGAAGATATGTCTCTTTTGAATTATTTTTGTTTTGGGCTATTGCATTAGTAGATAGTGATAAAATGTATACAAACAATAAGATTCTATTCAAAGCCCCGGAATTTAGCTTTTGCATAACGGATATATATAGTTATTACACCCGCAAAAGTATTCTTATATGATAGACGGAGCAATCACGAATTTTAGGTATTTTACACAACTATTATACCAAAATATAATTAAAGCAAAATCTTTTTGCTTCTGTTTAGGTATTAATCAATAGCAAAAAGAATAACTGCATCATTTATCCTCTATCAAAAGGCAAATGATGCAGCTGTCGGTTATATCTGTTTTTTTATAATGCCAGACGGTATATCTCTTTGCTGTCCTGTTTCGCTAATTTGACATAGTTGCCTACCAATTCACCTTTATTCCGGTGCAGACTATCTGCAAGGCGGTCGATGTCGGGATTCTCAATGCCAAGTTCTTTGAAGGTCACAGGCAGGCCGATGGAAGTAAAGAAGGATTTCAGACGGGAAATTCCTTCAAGGGCTACCGCCTTTTTATCGTCTGATTCTGCCACTCCCCACACTCGGATGGCGTATTGGGCTATCTTATCCACATTGTGTTCTGTCATCCATGTCATCCAGGCAGGGAAGATTACGGAGAGTCCGGCACCATGAGTCACGTTATAGATGGCGCTGATTTCATGTTCGAGGAAGTGGGAAGCCCAGTCCTCTTCACAACCTACACCACAGGTTCCATTGTGGGCGATCGTTCCGCACCACATCAGATTGGCACGGGCTCCGTAGTTTTCGGGGTCTTTCATGACGGTAGTTGCCTCTTTGATGATGGCAAGCAGGGTACCTTCGCACAGGCGATCGCCTATTTCTACATCTTTCGTGTTGGTGAAATAGCGTTCCATGATGTGTGCCATCATATCGGCAATGCCGCAGGCGGTTTGGAAAGGAGGAAGTGTGTAGGTCAGCTCGGGGTTCATCACGGCAAAAACAGGACGTAGTACACCGGGAGCACGGAGGCTTAATTTCTGTAAGCCATCGACTTTCGTGATGACGGTGTTACCGGAACCTTCGCTTCCGGCAGCAGGAATCGTTAACACAACGGCTACTTTCAATGCTTTCGTCACAATGGCTTTTCCGATGTAGAAATCCCAGAAATCTCCGTTGTAAGGAACTCCGGCTGCAATGGCTTTCGCCGTATCAATCACAGAGCCACCACCAACGGCGAGCATCATGTCTACGTTTTCTTTCCGGCAGAGATCGATTCCTTCATACACTTTCGTGTCTATCGGGTTAGGCTGTACACCACCCAGCATGCAATAGGGAATACCTACTTCCTGCAATGATTTCTCAACACGGGCCAACAAGCCGCTACGTATCACGGAACCGCCACCATAAACAATCATTATTTTGCGTGCACCGTATTTCTGTACTAACACTCCGGTCTGCGCTTCCGTATCCCGACCGAACACGAATTCAGTAGGGCTGTAAAAGATAAAATTATTCATTGTCGTTTTCTTTATAGGTCTTTTCGTCAGTCTTTTCTATAGATCCAAATAGAACTCCTTTGACAAGTTTTTCTATAAGTTCTTTTATAGAGCCCTTCATAAGAGTCTTTATAGATCAGACAAAGTTATAAATTTAAGCAGAATATCTTTCTTTTGATTGTTTAAAATTTCCTACTTTCATTAGTACAAGTCCGATTACAATCCAGACCATTTCGCGTATACGGGTAATCAAAGCGGCATAGACTCCGTAAGCTCCGGAAAGGGAAAGGCCGCCTACGGCGAGGGCAAAGCCACCTTCACGACCTCCCAATTGCATAGGCAGGAAAAACAGCAGATTAGCAAGTAAAGAAGAGAAAGCCGCAATCAGGCAGCAGTCGGCAAAGCTGACATGGGTGGTCAGCACGTTCAGTATCAGCCATATTTCAAGACAACTGACTACACGGGCGGTATATTCCAGTAAGAGGGCGCTATAAAAGGTTTGTTTCTTTTGTTGGTGGAGAAGGGCAATTTGTTTGTCTATATTCTCCAACTTCTCTTTATGCGCGTTTGCAAAATGAAATACTTTCTTTTTCAGAAAAGGAATACGACCACCCATACGGACAAAAGCCACAGCCATCCCCTGCCGATAGCCTTTCATAAAAAGAATAACAATCAGCAAGCAAAAGACAGTAATAGCTCCTAAGATTATCCCCATCATCCACCCCACCGGATAGAGACAAACGTAAAGCAACACTGAACTTAACCAAAAGCAAAAGTGGGAAAAGATATGCATCATCACATAAAGAATCACGGAAGAGGTGGCGCGTTCTATTCCTATATAGGGTTTCAGCTCCATAATGCGATATGGTTCGCCTCCCATCAGCCCAACAGGAGTCACGTAATTAAGCGCAAAACCTGTTACTGTGAATTTGTAGAGCCGGACAAATGAAAACCCCGTCTTACCACCACTACGGATGATGATGTACCACGATACTGTATTAATAAGGTAGACAAACAGCCATAGCAACAAAACCAAAGGTAAATATACCCCTGCACGCTTCAAATTCAGCCAAAGCTCCTGATAATCCATATCAAAAGTGAATATCATTATCAGAACGGCAATGATACCAAAAGCGAGAAATATATTACGGTACTTGTTCTTCACTATTTGTGAGACTTATATCTATTTTTTATATGGGTATATATCTGCTTTTATATGAGTATATACTTGCTTTTTGTATGGGTATATATCTCACTTTATTCACATATAATCTTACTTTATATACGTATAATATCTTTCGAAGAATCTTTTGAACGCCGGGATTCTCATCAATATGTATTCGAATACCAGCCAACCGATTAACGCGCAAGAGATGCCAAGTAATACATCAATGATATAATGATGGCATGAATAAATAGCTGTTCCCCAAATGCCGACCATGATAATAGAGAAAAGAGTAACCACATACCACCTGCATTTACCAATAATGGCATACACCAATGCAACTACCATATAGGCCGCATGCAGTGAAGGCACTGCCGCAAAAACATTAGCATTACGCCCGTAGATAGAATCAAAGATGGTTACTCCGAAGAATGCATCAAAGCGTCCCAATCCTGCAACATTACCCGGTGTGTTTAATATCGGTTCGAAACCGTAGTTGATGGCATACCAAGGCGGAGCGGCCGGATGAATATAATAACCGGCAAAACCAATCAAATTGACAAACAAGAATACTAACGCAAAGCGAAGGTAGGTTTTTCTTTCTTTCTTGAAATACAGGCAAAGACCGAACAGGATGGGAACGGGAACCCAACAAAGGTAGAAGATTCCGGCAAAAACGTCCGCTATCGGCCAGTTGTGTGCAGCGAAGTATTCGCAAGGAGTAACCAGAAGACCATTATCCATTACTCCGAAAAGAGACTTTTCGAGATTATACAGTCCGGCCACATCAATCGGGTTCACTTCGTAGTTGGGGCAAATACGCATCCAGTCATACGAGATTCCAAAAATGGCGAAAGGTAACAGGGCCACAGCCAACTTACGAGTAGGTAATCCGGCAAAAAATAAAACTAAATAGAGTACCGCCATTAACAGGTGCTCGGAACGAAGCCCGATGAAGATACTTGTCAGCAAAAGGAAAAGAGCCATAATGACTGTCACAGTCAGGGCTTCTCTCTTCGACGGCATTTGAATATTCTTTATCATTATAATGTTTTGATTAGACAACTAGACTATTTACTATTAGACTATTTACTATTGGACTATTTACGATGTACTATTTAGGATGTACGATGTAAATAGTAAATCGTCCAACAGTAAATTAATTCATTCTTTCATCACTTTGTAGCAATGTCTCACACGAGCAAATGCCGTGATATTGGCAAACAGGGCAACAAAAGCCAGAGGAACAATCATAATCAGGATTGGTTCGAAAACGGTGATATCTTTGAAAACGCCACAGAACAAAGCTCCGAGACTGGTCAGCACTACGCGTTCCGGACGTTGCATGAATCCGACTTTACATTCAATTCCTAAGCCTTCGGCACGGGCACGCACATAGCTTACCATCAGTGAGCCGATTAGTGCCACAAATGCAATGAGTGCATAAAGGAAATAATCTTTCATTGATAAATAGTAACAGATACCAAAGAAAGTCATCAATTCACTATAACGGTCGAGTACTGAATCGTAAAGCGCACCGAACTTGGAACTCATGTTGCCTAGGCGAGCTACACGTCCGTCCATCATATCGAACAGTCCGGCAAACAAAATCACACCTCCTGCCCAGCCGATAATGGCCAAATCGTTCTGTCCGCCATATATGCCGGCATATACAAACATACCTGCCGCTACTACATTCAGGATAAATCCGGTAGTGGTGATAAAGTTAGGAGTGATTCCTATTTTAATCATTCCGCGTATCAGGGGATTGATAATCTTATAAATCAACTGTTGTAAATAATCTCTGTAATTCATCTGTTTAAATCTGTTTATAGCTATTTTTATCTAAATCTTCTGTTTTCTCAATCTGTATATATCTAATTCTTTCGTTTTCTCATCAGTCTTTTCAATCCGTTTTTCAGTTTCTTTTTCCGAACAAACTTCTTATATCTATATTCCGGTAAACAAAAAAGCGTTGCATATTATAGTTCCAGAACAGTGCCACGATGACTGCCACTACCACTTTAGGAATAATGAAAAAATCTCCGAAATACAGGCTAAGTGTGTTGCGTACCCAGGGAATCTTCGCTAATGATTCCGTCAGTGCATACGTTCCCCACGTATTGAGCCAAACACTGCAAACCCATACAAGGATAAATTTTACAGCAACGTGTGTTTTCTTTCCTTTCGATTTAAAAGTCCATTTATAGTTGATAACGCAATTAACGATTCCTCCATAGATAGCTCCCGCCAGGGTGGCATATACATAGTAGACATCAAACAGCCTGACCAGAAGAATCGTAACGAGAAAGTCTGCAATAGTTGCCATTTGAGCAGAAAGCTGCGCCCTCAAAAACATGAAGATGCCGCCTTTCTGGGAAATCATCCGTGCAACTTTTTTCAGCCAATCACCCATCTCGCTCCCACTAACAATATAAAACTATACACTCCCGCCAAAACATCGTCCATCATGACCCCTACTCCACCTTTCAGGCTTTCCATACGACGTATGCCCAACGGTTTGGCTATATCAAAGATACGGAACAGGGCAAAAGCCGCAATCACGTACCAAAACCATTTGTCATCATTGGGAACAGCCAACAACGGTATCCACACTCCCACCATCTCATCTACTACCACACGCGAAGGATCTTCTCCCCAATAAGTCTCCAGCTTATCGGCAGCCCAAATGCCGGCGAATATAAATACAATCACCAAAGCGGCAGTCAGCCATAATACCCAAGAGAAAGGAAGGAGAAAATAAAGTGCAATCCAAATGATAGAAGCCAGTAACGCCCCAGCCGTGCCGGGAGCAAAAGGAGAAAAACCGGAGCCAAAGCCCGTGCCTATAAAAACAGGTAGAAAGGGAGGACGCTTCATTTATTACTAATTACTAATTACAAACTACGAGTCGGTTGTGTCACGAGTCCCCCAACGAATGGGGAATTTGTACAATAAAAAAGTAAAAGTTGAGGTTGAGCATCCACCAGTCTTTATAGGATGGTAAATCTCAATCTCAACTTATTATTTGGGGTTACTGATTAAGCTAAGTAATCAGGTTCTTTTTCACCAATCATGTTACGCAATGTCTGTTTTACCATTCTCCATTGTGTAAACAAGTCGTGTTCGGGCTGATGTTCGAAATCGTGCATCGGACTCTTGCAGAAGAATGACAACCAAGTCTGGATGCCACACATGCCTGCACGCATTGCCAAGTCGCTGAACAACACAAGGTCAAGAGCGATAGGAGCTGCAAGGATAGAGTCGCGGCAAAGGAAGTTCACCTTGATTTCCATCGGGTAGCCCATCCATCCGAAGATGTCGATGTTGTCCCATGCTTCTTTGTTGTCTTTGCGGGGAGGATAGTAGTTGATACGTACTTTATGATAAACATCTCCGTAGAGATCAGGATATTTTTCTGGTTCGAAGATAGTGTCGATTACAGACAGCTTGCTGACTTCTTTTGTCTTGAAGTTGTCCGGATCATCGAGCACTTCACCGTCGCGGTTACCGAGGATATTGGTAGAGAACCAACCGTTCACACCCAGCATACGGGTTTTGAACATCGGAGCCAATACGGTTTTCATCAGTGTCTGACCACTCTTGAAGTCTTTACCGGAGATAGGTACATTCTTTTGTTTAGAGAATTCCCACATAGCAGGAGTATCCACACACAAGTTAGGAGCCCCCATTACGAACGGAGCACCTTCTGCAATAGCAGCATACGCGTAACACATACTCGGAGAAATCACGTCTGTATTGTTTTCCTTCATTGCTTTCTCTAAAGCAGCGAGTGACATGTGTTCGTCAGACAGCGGAATGTAAATTTCAGTACTTGCAGCCCAAAGCACCACTACGCGTTCGCAGTTGTTAGCAGCTTTGAAGTCGCGGATATCCTGACGAAGTTGTTCTACCATTTCCCAACGGGTAGCAGCCTTCTTCACGTGTGTACCGTTCAGACGTTTTGCCCAGTTGTGATCGAAAGCAGCCGGCATCGGTTTGATAGCTTCCAACTCTTCTTTTACTCCATTCAGGTCTTTTTCTTTCAAAACCTCGGCGTACATAGCAGCTTCGTATGCGTTGTCCGGGAAAATATCCCATCCTCCGAAAACAATGTCTTCCAAATTCGTCAAGGGCACAACGTCCTTGATGAGTTTTTCTTCGTTGTTCTCCATGCGCATTGTGGCTAACTGTGTAATAGATCCTATCGGTTTTGCCAGTCCCTTGCGAGAGGCTAGTGTACCTACAATCATCGTGGTAGCTACCGCACCACCCACTCCAACTACCAATACGCCAAGACGCCCGGTAGCGGGTTTAATTTCTTGTTTCATTTCTATTCTATTAAAATTAAACTAAAATTGATGCAAAAATAAGATTAATTAATTACTAATACGGTCTTTATTTGTCATATAAACATTGCAATTAGCAGGATTTAACTTTTAAAAGGTCATGTGGAGACTTATTCTCAAGCCTGATCTGTCAATCCCGGGCGAATCACGATAAGTGAGCCTCCAGATATAGTCCAAACGTAACACCTTGAAAATGTTTTCAATACCGACACCCGCCTCCACATAAGGTGTTTTTCCCATTGTTTGTGTGTTCTCTATCGGAAAAGCGAACAAACCGTCACTCAAAGCCGGGTTGTTTTTATCGCTCAAATGTCCATATAATCCACGACAGGAAACTATTTCTCTCCATTTAAGTTTTTTCAACAACGGTACCCGGTTGAACAGCCATCCGTTGAGGAAATAAGTAACATCCCACGAGAAATACTCATCGTTCATAAACTCCATCGCATTCATCAACGAGTAAGATTCCGGTTGGATGGTATAAGAAAGGTTGGCATTAGGCATGATAAGCAACGGGAAAGGTACTTTATCCCACACTTTACCTGCTTTTAGTATAACGTCCGTATAGCCGAACGCGGAAAACCAGAAGCGTTTCTGAATACCGGCTTCGGTATGATTGTAAGTGTAATCGCTGCCCAACGCTCCTTTTCCGGCAATGGTATGAGACAAGGTAAACACCGGTGCATCCAACGATACGGGAAAACGGTTCCATTGAGTCTGGAAGAATTTCTCATTCGGAGCATAACGCAACTTCAACTCTGCGGCACTGATAGAGAAATCTTTTACCGGGGTGTAGGTATCTCCTTCTTTCTTTAAAAAAGGAATCAGGTAGGAGGACTCATCTTTCCGTGTACGCGCTGTCAACTGGAAAGAAAAGCCGGAATAAAACTCATTGGTATAGGTCATCTCCGCCTGCCGGAAATAGCCGATACGGTCGTCCTTCTCACGTTTCAAGGCCAAGAACACATTGTCTTTGCTTGTATACAGGTAATTTTGTCCATACTGGTTCACATCTGATTCGTAACGCAATTTCAATGAATGGATGGGAAATTCATTGGCGTATTCTTTCTTCTTCTTGAAAGAATATTCCAGTTCCGCCAATCCTTTCACTCTTTCATCTTTAAACCCGTAAGCCACATATCCTTTGCCAAACAGGTGCGGATTGAGCCAGGCGGTAGTCATACCTCCGGCACGGATACGGGGGCCTTCCAATGTGTTACCGCTGATAGTGGCATTCATCGGGCCGATATAGAAAAGTGGCGCTTCTTTGGAGGTAGGAATATATCCCGTGAAGAGAATGGAAAGCACTTTCTCCGTCCAGTAATACACCGGATAACTGCGTAATTGTGTCATCAGGCGGTCTACCGAGTTTTCCTGCTGGGAGATGGCGGCTTGCGGACGATTCTCCGCCCAGAATGTTTCGGGACGCGACAGGGCTTCCGTCTCTTCAATAATACGTTCGGGTTTGGTGAAGGCTTTGTCGGCTTCGGCAGTCGGCGTAAAGGTGTAGTTGCTGTAATCCGCTACCCGGCGGGCAAAAATACCGTCCTGTCCTTCGGTCAGTTTAAACTCAACAGTGATACTTTCATGATCGAGCAGGCGTGTGCCGTCTTCAGCGCGCTTAAATTCCTGTTCGAGCAACATGTAGTCTACAAAGTTCAGGTTTATCTTTTTGGGAAAGTTGAATACGGCACGTTTAACAAAGTAAGTAGAGTCGAGCGTCACATACAGGTGTCCGTTGAAACCGAAAGACTCGGAATTAAAAGGCGTGAAAGCAAGGTCTGCACAAGGCTCTCCGGCAATCTGCAACGTGTCCATCAGGTAATATTTATAAAAGCCTGTGCCGATACGGGACAAGGGACTGACAAACTTATTCGTAAACAGGGAAATGTTGTTTTCGTAGATATCGACGTCTTTAAAGACTTCATTGATGGCTGCCTGCATCCCTTGTTTAGAAAGAAACTCATCGACACCGGCCTGTTTGCGTCCTTTCACCCATTGCTTCTCGGAACGGGGAGATTTCCGGTAATAGTCTGTGGCAAGCAGTTCACGGGCTGATACCGTCAGAATCGGTTTACCGGTAACGGCAGAAGTATCTACATATTCCGTCAGGAAATCAAATTTACGATATAGCCATTTTTTCTGTTTCTCTTCATCGAAGTTATTCAACGCAAAGGTGGTCTTTTCATAACGTTCGCGTTGCCAGAAGTCTTTCTCGTAGGGAGAGTAGTTGTCACGGCTTTCAATCATACGGCGGACAAATTCCACAGCAGGATTATCTTTCTTCCGGTAGTGCTCACGTTTGGGTTTGACTACCACTTCACCAAGCGCGTATTCGGTAGGCGCAAGCGCTACTTTATAGGATGCATTACCGGCAGGGCGAATGGTGCGGACATAGTCATTATATCCGATTACAGAGATTACAAGCACTGCTTCCGAGCGATGGGTTTTGAAGTAAAAGCGTCCGTCGCTTCCGGTAGTAGTTCCTTCGGTCGTGTCTTTTAAGCGTACAGATGCATAAGGCAAAGGCTCTTTGGTCAGAGAATCAGTCACCACCCCTTGTACCACATACTGCGCACAAAGCGGAATACTGATAGCCAATAAAAGAAAGAGCGTCAATGTGCCTTTTTTCATTAATCTCATACCTTAAATCCTATTGAATTGAGCGGGGCAAAGGTAGGAGTGATTTCAAGACAAAAAAAGGTCTATTTGACGGAAGAAATGTTCTTATTTGACACAATTAGGGGAAAGTAATACGGAATCGGGTCAGTCCGTCGGCATAGGTTCGCAAAGAGAATGTACATCCATGACGCATCAGTACTTCGCGAATAAAGATAAGTCCGATTCCCTGTCCGTTCGGTTTGGTAGAGAAGAAAGGACTGAACAGTTTAGCTTCTGTTTCTTTGCTGATCCCCAGACCGTTATCTATCACTTCAACAGTGGCCGGAGCGAGGGTGCGGACTATTATTTCCCCATCGGTCTCAATGCTTTCCGCTGCATTCTTGATGATGTTTACGAGTACTTGCTCAAACAAAGCGGCATCCAGCATCACATCTTTCAGACTTTCGTCTATTTCCATGCGGAGTGTAATGCGACGGTCATTACACATTCCTTCCATAAACCGCTTGCAGGTGAAAACCAAATCATTCAGATTGACAGAAGAAAGTGTCGGTTCGGGGATTTTCACCACATCGGCAAAGCGGGTAATGAAACGGCTCATTGAGAAACAACGGTCGGTACATACACGCATCACGTCGCAGATGTCTTCCATTCCTTCTTCGCTGGAAAGGGCTTGTTCTACCGTATCCAGTGTGGAAGTAATGCCGGCAGTCGTGTTGTTCACTTCGTGGGCAATCATGCGAATCACTTTCTCGTATGCTTTCTTTTCCGCTTTCATCACTTCGTCGGTGAGGGTTTCTACCAAGTAGAAGGGATGTTGAAATCCACGATCAATGAAAGAAGAATGAGTACACCGGTAGATATTCGAGTCGTTCAGACGGACGGTTACCTTCTCTCCTTTCGGGAGGTTGGCCAATTCCACCGCTAACGGAGAATCAATCTCTTTCATCTTCTTGCCTTGTACGTCTTCCAAACGAACACCCAGCATTTTCAAAGCCATCGGATTCAATTCCGAAAGGTCTTCATCAAGGGAAGTTATAATCACTCCCATTGGAGAAGCTTTAATCAGCAAATCGAGAAAATTATTCTGTTCACGCAGGCGGAGACGTTCATTCTTGAGTTGTTCCATCATGCGGTTGAAGATATTCACCACACGATCGGCCTCATATTGGCCTACAGGACTAAGACGACTACTGAAATCCTGCTCACGCAACAGTTCCATACCGCTTCCGATTGTATTCAACGGCTTCACAATCTTACGATAGAAAAAGGTCAGATAAATGAGGATGAAAAGTATCAGCCCCTCCCCTATGTAGAAAAAGATTGTATTCAGTTGACTGGAAAGGAACAGCAATACACTACCTAATGCCAGCAGCAGAAAGACTAGTATGTAAAAGAATCCTTTTATACGCACGTTATCTGTGGTTAACGGTTAATCTTAATATTATTAGGCACGTGCCTAAATTTATCACATTGTTATATTATATTTTTCGAGACGACGATAGAGTGCTGCACGGCTGATACCCAATGCCGTAGCTACCTGACTCAAATTTCCTTTGTAACGGTCCAACGCCTGAAGAATGGTCTGGCGTTCTATTTCATCCAAAGTCATACCGGCCAGAGCTGCGCCTTCGGTCACTCTTGCGTCATCGTGGCGAATATACTGCGCATCAAAATCGGAAGCATCAAGCAGCGGTTTACCACTTACCAGAATGGTACGTTCCACCAAGTTCTTCAATTCACGAATATTCCCCGGATAGGGCAATCGGCTCAAGAATTGCAGGGCATCGGCAGAGAACTCCGTACGGGGCAATCCGTTGGTTACCGCCTGACGGTCGGCAAAATGACGTGCCAGCAAAGGAATATCTTCACGACGTTCGCGCAGGGCCGGCAGTTTCACTGTTATCAGATTGATACGATAGAAGAGGTCTTCACGAAAAGTACGTTCGCCTACCATTTTGCGCAAATCGGCATTGGTGGCTGATACTACCCGGATATCCGTCTTGCGCGGACGGCTGTCGCCGAGCACTTCAAATGTCTGATCCTGCAATACACGCAGTAACTTCACCTGGCACGAAGGGTCGAGATCACCTATTTCATCCAGGAAAATCGTCCCTTTGTTTGCCATTTCAAAACGTCCGATACGGTCTGCGGAAGCATCGGTAAAAGCTCCTTTCTTGTGCCCGAACATTTCACTTTCGAACAAGCTTTGGGAGATACCTCCAAGATTCACTTTCACAAAGGGATGTTTGGCACGCTGACTGTTGATATGAATGGCCTCGGCTATCAATTCCTTACCTGTCCCGCTTTCCCCTGTAATGAGAACAGAGGCATTGGTCTTTGCTATGCGGGCAATCGTATTCAACACATCCATCAATCCCTGGCTACGCCCGATGATGTGGCTGCGGTCGAAAGAATCGCTCTGTTCCTGCGTTGGTTCCTGTGGAGTGCCCGAAAGTTGGAGTGCCGTTTCGATGCGTTGCAACAAGGCAGCATTATTCCAGGGCTTCGTTATGAAATCAAAAGCTCCTGCCTGCATTCCTTGCACAGCAAGTTGGATACTTCCCCAAGCAGTCATCAATATCACCGGTGTTTCGGGACGGAATATTTTTACTTGTTTGAGTAGGGTCAAACCCTCCTCACCCGTTGTAGAAAGAGTGAAGTTCATATCCATCAGGATTAAATCCGGAGCTACGGAACGTACCACTTCCATAGCTTCCCGTGGACCGGGAACGGTCTGTACTTCATATCCTGCCCGCTTCAACATGAAGCTAAGCGAAGAACGCACTGCGCTGTCATCGTCAATTATCAGAATCATAGTTATATTTGAGTTTTGCCCAGTCAATTAACAACTTTGTCTCACACTCCAAAGGTACTAATAAATAGTTTGCTACCAAATGATTGATATATAAATCACGGAATGCACGCTTCAATAATACAAGTTACGTAATAAAGCTGTTTTCTTATTATTGTATTTAAGATTTTCCACTGCACTAAATAAAGATTTTCAGTACAGTAATTTATAATTGTTTATGCAGTCGAGTAATTATCCAGTTACAATGGGACAAAAGTCACCTTATAGAGTGATAAATATCATCTTATAAGATGACTATTGGCACTCTATAATATGACCACCTGTCTCCGAAAGGATTAAAACTCTTAAGATACGAAATTAATTCGTAAAAAGCAAGAACGGAATAGAAAATAATACTATTTACTGCAAGTTCCTCCATAAGATTCAAAAGCTTTTTCCTACCCTTTCTATTGCCGGATGATTTCATCAAAATCAGCTTCAAGTTCGGTATTGGTACGAAAATCCCATAGCGTCAGACTGCGAATCTGATAATAGTAATACCAATAATAATAGAGTTCGGAAATATGTTTCTGTCTTGCCTCATCTTTAGAGTTCTGCGCATCATTCAGGTCTAAGGTATTAATTTTGCCTATCAGGAAAGTTTCAATACTGGTCTTATAACGTTGCTGTGCAATTGCATCGGCTTCCTTCGCTATGTCCAACTGCTGTGCCTGATTATTGAAATGCTCCACCAACAGAAAAATGTCCTGATTGAAGTTGATCTGTTCCTGACGAATTTTTGAAAGCACTACATCCCGGTTGCTCTTGGCTACCCGGACTTTCCCACGGCGTTTTCCCCAATCGAGAATCGGAATCTTAACGCCTACCTGAACAATCTGATTATCCTGCAGGTTCCTGTAAACGGCCGGAAAATTCCGGTTCTCACCCGTATATCCTACGCTTGCAAACAAATCGACACTACGCAAATTTCCGCGTGCGGTAGCTACCTCATAGTCGGCTTCCAACTGGCGGCGACGGATATTCTGTGCAAAAGAATTACGTTCCAATGCTTTATTTAACACCTGATTGTACTCCATCCTCGGGCCATCCACAGCTTCGGGAAGAACCGGGTTTAGTACTTCATCCTCTCCTACTCCCAAAAAGGCACGGAGCTGGAACATCTTGGCATTGAGATCACTCTCTGCTTCCGTCAATGCTGCTTTCGCATTCAAAGCGGAGAGTTTCAACTGCAAGAGTTCATTCTCGGAAATCTGCCCCATTTTGCGTTTGGCAAGGGCTACTTCATAAAGGTGGTCGGCATTTGTCTGGTTCTGTTTCGCCGTGCCAAGATTTTCTTTTGCCAACAAAAGATTAAAGTAATAAGTGATGGCACGCATCGTCACTTCTTCGGTAGCAGTGATAAAAGCTGCTTTCGCTTCGGCATAACGAACCGGTTCGATGCGTCTGTTCCACTTTATATTATTGACTCCAAAGATGGGTTGTGTAAGTTGTAATGTGACAGGAACCGACATAAAATGCCGGTCTCCTCCGGCTCCCAATTGCTTGATATAGTCGAGAGAGGAAGTCAGCGAGAGTTTACCACCGGTAAGCCAGATGTTTTGATCGATAGAAAGATCACCGGTAAGCCCCAATGTGTTATTACGGACGAAACCGTAAGAACCGTCCGAATTTTGATAGGAACTATACGATTTGTTATAATTGGGCAGGGTTCCGGTCAAGTTGACTTCCGGCAGAAGATCAGCACGAAAGGTACGAAATTCCCAATAGGCCGTTTTCAATTCATTCAAGGCAACAGCAGCGTCAACAGATTGAATACGCGCCATAGCAATAGCTTCATTCAAGGTTATTTCCCTTTCCTTCTGTGCCGACAATGCCAACGGCAGGCAAACGGCAGCAAGAGCAAACAATATACTTTTCTTTTTCATTATACACAGTATTTTCCACTATGAGAGAATCAAACGATGTGCCAAAAAAGTAAAGTTTTTATTATCAACAGATTAGAAAATAAGAAAAGTGTCCATTTTCGGACACTATGCCCAAAAGTGAACGTTCGATTATTCGCAGTAGTTAGGAAGGCGCACAGTGAAACGAGTGCCTTTACCTACTTCGGAGGTGACGGAGATGGTACCATTCAGACGTTCGATGATGGTCTGACAAATACTTAATCCCAAACCTGCTCCTTGGGTGAAATTATCGACTTTATAGAATCGTTCGAATATATGACGGATACCTTCTTCAGAAATACCGACTCCGGTATCCTCCACAAAGATGCGGGTGTAGCCGGGAACCTCATCATCTTCATAGCCGAAAGTAATGAAACCGCTGCTCGTAAATTTAGCAGCGTTATTTATCAGATTATTCACGACTTGCTGCAAGCGTACATTATCTGTCGTGAGATATTTCTTATCACTTTCGGGCATACGCAACACCAGTTCTACTCCCGGTGGCATATTCAAGCGTTGAGAATCATGGACGGTCTTTAATAACAGCGGCAGGTTATGCTCGGCGAACATAAATTCCATGGTTCCCGATTCGATACGTGACAAATCAAGAATATCATTAATCAAAGCCAGTAACAGGCCGCAATTCTTATTAATGGTTCCGATAAACTGGGCAATCTCTTCGCTTGTAAAACCACTCGTATCGCTTAGCAAATCGGAGAAACCTACAATCGCATTCAACGGAGTCCGAATCTCGTGACTCATGTTGGCAAGGAACGCCGATTTCAGTTTGTCAGCCTGGAGGGCTTTATCACGAGCCTCTCTCATCTCCTGCTCGGCAGTCTTATATCGCTGGATACTCTGGCAAACACCTAATATATTGTACAATGAATCTTGTGTCAATCCCGTGATTACGGAAGAACGATATTCCCACCATTCATACTCTCCGTTGACATTCCGCTGACGGAAATTCAGATGGGTATTAGAATCTTCTCCTGTCAATGCTCTATTAAATAACGGACTTATTTCCTTCAAATCATCAGGATAGATAGTGCGATCCATTTCATCACGGGAGATGGTAGTAACCGATTCATCGTATCCAAGACGTTTCAAGAAACCTTGCGGGAAAATGAAACAGTTGGTTTCCATATCAAACTGCCACGGATAGATGGAGCTTTCGTCTACTGCCATATCAAAGAAACGCTTCTGCATTTCTTCATTCGAAATATTCCGTGCGGAAAGTGCCATACCGGTAATCGTATCCTTTGAACGGATCGGGACTATTTCCCCCGACACCGGGAAGTATTTATCACTATGCACTTCTTTCATGAAAGCTCCCTGGGGTATCTTCACACTTTCTCCTTTAGCAGCTACCTGCTTCAGCATAGAATGAAGAATATCCTGACCGTTATAATATATCTTGAAGATGCTGCCTGCCATCATTCCTTCATAAAAACGGCCCCCTGAATCATACGGCAAATGCAGCATTTGTAATAAGGAGCGGTTTGTGAAATGAATGTGCAAATCGGTATCATACGTTATCACACCATCACGGATGGAATGAAATACATTATCAAACTCATTACGCTGTTCCACAAGTTTATTCTGCACGAGCAGACGGGTCTGTGCCTGAATCCGTCGTTTGGACTCACGCCGGTTGGCACGCATCAACCACACGATAGAAGCTATCAGCAACGCCAGGATAGACGGATAGAGCAGTATAAAAAGGTATTTATATTTTTCCCAATACGGTTCGTTGACGATGGTTCCGCTAGAGGATACTTTATCAGGGTCAATATGAAAATAATCCAACTGTTTATAGTCATAGATGAATCCCTGCGTGATTTCTGTCACTCCTATTTCTTGGGGAGATGTACCTTTTAAGACTAAAGCAGCCCTTTGAGCTGCCGATAATGCTGAAGCATAACTATCGGAATCGTATGCACAGAATACGCCATTAGTTAACCCCACATTCTGACTCGAAAATACGGGAGCTTTTGAGTTTTTGCCAACGAATGAAAGGAAAGGCGACCATTTAGGAGCAACCACCAGACGTTCGTAGCTGTTACGAGGGTAACAAATAGCAGCAATGATGTGACTCGTTGTATGATTTTGGGTATTATAGACTTTCATTCTATAATCCGGATTGTCTTTTTGAAAGATTTTCCACTCTTCTTCAAAATCTTCAAGGCCTTTGTTACTCAAAAAGCTGTTATCTATCACACATACCACTTCTTTCCGCTGGGGAAATATCTTTTGCGCCTGACGCAATATGACATCAAAATCCGGATTGGCAGTGAACCCGCAAACATTGGGATGAGTAGCAATCAGCTCCATATCAGGATACTTAATGCCGAAAAACACGACCGGTATCTGCAAAGGCAACGAATCTCCACAGGCAAAAAGAGTATAGAAAGCTTCATCACTTGCTGTTATAATCAAATCGGTCTGCCTGTCACGAGCACGCTGACAAAAACGACGCATAATTACTTTCTCGGAGTTGAATGCCCAAAAATCGGCATCAAGATACTCCGTTGTTATATTCACCTTCAGGCCACTTTCTTTAAATCCTTTGACCAACCCCTGATTAAGGTCGCTATGCCAAGGAGTCTGTGAGGTGTATGACTGTATAAACAGGATATTGTATGTACGTTCCGCTGCTGCCGCCTGAATAAGAACAGCAAAAAACAGAACGATAAGCAAACAATAGTAGCGTCGATTCATATAATTAAAGCCTGCGGTGTTTTCAATATTATGCCGACAAAGATACGTTAATTATATTGAAAACAAACAGATAGCCCAAGTTTTTTATTCTTCGCGCAACGCCTCGGCAGGGTGTATGCGAATTACCTGACGAGCAGGAAACCAAATGCCAACGAGAATCATTAAAGACATCAGGAAATAGGTTATGACAAATGTAATAAGAAAACGCACTACTCCCCACTCCATATACCCTTCAGTCAACTCCAGATGGCCGATATTATAACAGATGACGGCGGCAGGCAAAGCAGCCAGAGTCAACAATAGCAATCCTTCTTTATTTAAACGTTGCCAAAGCTGCATCCGGCTGGCCCCGACTGCTATACGAAGCGCAGACTCGGCACGACGGTGCTGCGTACGGAACCAGAAGGTGCCGACAATACCCAATAGGATATTAAGCAATAAGAATCCCATCATCCAGAAACGTACCTGTACCTGATTATAGCTCTCTTGCTGGAAATCATTCCGTATATCTTCATAATCATGCACTTTCAAGATGAATAAGTTGCCGACACTCAACTGGTTGACAGACAATTTCATCAAATGTTCCGCAAAGTCTTTAGAAGTCCCCGGCTTCACACGCAGACAAACTTCTACACTTGAAGGATAAAGTTCATCGTCAAGTTCGACCATTATCTTTTCAGGAAGTTCAATGGCTACATACCGATCACTGTAGTTAGGCCAAAAGTCATTGTAACGCACCTTCTTCGAAACTCCCCCTATCTTGTACACTTTCGTAGAATCATCCACATCGACCATTTCTTTACCCAACAGCGTACGATCGCCTTTATAATCTTTGGGCAAGAAATTTTCACCAACAACGACATTGCCATTCCTTAAAGCTTGCACCAACGGCTGATAACCACTCCCATCAGCACTTTGATAACGAAAGACCTGAAAAAAGTCAGGGGTTACCGAACGCCGTAGCGGATTACTAACTAATGTATCGATACGTAACATACTACCGGAGTTACTCCCGATATAGGGACGCGCATTATTGGATATTGAAACGGCCTCCACTTCCGGCAATCTCCGGAGACGATTAGTCAACTCGATAATATCTTGTCCTAAAGATGTACTCTTTTGCTCTTTCGAAAGATAGGAATTACTCTTGTCGTTTTTCAGGCTTAGTTCCAAATAATACGTATCGGTAATATCAAATCCTACCGGTTCGTAATAAGTACGCGCTGTCACATACGTCCAGTCGACCACATACCACAGGACCACAAAAACAATTAATAGTTCTGACCACAACCACCCGTTTGACCGGCGCTCGTTCCATATTTGTTTTAATAGTTGCATTTTCTTTAGAATTTAGATGAGTTGAAGAATTATCTTTCGTTGATGGCATCCACAATATTGGTGCGAGTTACTCTCCATGCCGGAATGGCGGCACTTAATAAATTGAGTAGGAAGCAAGCCAGAAATGCCAGCAGGAATACGGTAGGATCGAACAGTAAGTCTACACACATGGTCCGCAAATCTTCCACCCCATTGGATACAAAGTCTACGGAGAAAAGCATTCCTCCCAAAAGGAAAGCGGCGACATAACTTAATACCAGTCCGAGAATTCCTCCGAACAGGGAATAAAGCATATTTTCAGATAGTACCTGCATCATAAGCTCCCGTCTGGGGGCACCAAAGGCTTTTCGCACTCCTATTTCGGAGATACGCTTACGCATGCGTGACAAAGTAAGTCCGGACAAGTTGACGGCAGGAACAATCAACAAGACAAGTAATGTCAGTATGTATTGCCGTACTGCTTCTTTCACAGCAGGAGGATTGTTGGCGGAATAGCGTTGCGCGGCTACGAAATAAGTATCAGGCTGTCCGCGATAGAGTAAATCGAAATTGGGATGCCCTGCCATAAAGATAGCCCGCAAGCGGTCTGCCTCCTGACGAATAGCCGGAAAATCGTCTTTCGATTTAGCCAGTATATAGACGGCAGTCATACCCATGATATTGTCATCGCCCCAAGTGGCTGTGAAGGCACTTGTTGAACTCAAAGGAATCCAAACTTGCGCATAGGCGTATTTCGCCAGTTTAGAGACCGGACGTACCACTCCGCAAACAATATAAGCCGAATGATTCAGAAGGAATGTCTTTCCAACCACTTCTGACGTTCCGAACAAACGGCGAGCCATATCTTCGGAAATCACAGCTTTTGCTGCTCCGGCATCAAAATCGGCATTATCATACGGTTTACCGGATAGAAACTCAAATTCAAATATTTTCCAGAAAGCATCGTCTGTTTGCAACACACTACAACTTTCCATCTCACCTGCCGGTTTAGCAGCCAGCATTGTTTCCTGCCAGATATTGGTTATGGAAACTGCTTCGGGAATTGTCATTGCTTTGAAACAAGCCTTTGCCGTATTGTATCCGATAGGGCCATTGCTTTGCCAATTCACGTTGGACTTACTTTGAAGTCCGGCAAACCGGAAAATAAGCATCCGGTCACGATGGGTTTCCGGTGCAAAGGGAGCAATAGTCGCACGTAAAGTAATCACAATTACCATTATCATAGCAATAGCCAAAGCTGTACCAATAATAGAAATAGAAGAAAGCAGTTTATTTTCTCCCAACAGATGGAATGCTTGTTTAAAATAGAGTTTTATCATGATCGTTACCAGTATAAAGTTCAGTATATTTCTTACTCGTCTCTTAGTGCTTCGGCCGGTTGCACTTTCATTGATTGCAGAGCCGGATACAACACGCCAAGAATAATCATTATCGCCATCAAGAGATATGTCAGTAAAATGGCTATCAGGAAACGGGGTACTGTAAATGCCATTTGTGATATATCCACCAGTTCAGTATATCCAATATTGAATGCAATCAATACGGCAGGAAGAGCCGACATGCTTAACAGTAACAAACCTTCCGTAATCAAACGATAGAATATGTTTTTCCGGTTAGCTCCCATTGCCATTCGTAAAGCAACTTCTCCCCGGCGTTGCTGGGTACGGAACCAGAAAGTGCCGATCACTCCCAGAAAGATATTCAACAACAGGAAAAAGAGAATACAGAACTGGGTACGTAATTCATTATCATTGTCTATCTCACTGGCTGTCCGGACTTTGCTTAATGGAGTGACATCAAGTATATAAACATTCCCTACTTGATAGATACGGTCGGCATCATTCATAAGACGTTCCACAAAGCCATCGTCTACACCTTCGCGGACACGCAGACTTAATTCGAGATAGGCTACGTTTTCGACTGTTTCCATTTGTTCGTCAGAAAGGTAAGTGCCGATATAGGTTCCGGTAAAAGGTTTTCCGGCAATGTTATAATGATCGTAGCGAACGGGCTCTGTTAAAGCTGCAATACGAAAGTTGGTATCACTCATGCGAACTTCTTTACCCAAAAGGTCTTTTCCGTGGAAAGTAGCATCCGGATAATAGTCTGCAACATCGACAGGAACGATTATTGTATTTTTCTCCAGAGCTTTCACCAGACTTTCATGACCGGAACCATCGATATTCCGGAAACGAAACACCTTATAATATTCAGGAGTCGTCCAACGATCCATCGTACTTATCCAAACCGTGTCGTTATCCGGAAAACGGAAACTCGCTCCACTGCACCCTTCATTGTATGGAATACTGTTTTGAGAGATACAGACAGATTCAACTTCCGGATGACGGGACAAACGTCCGGCTATTTCCCTTAAAGCAGTCATATCATCCTTAACAGTCAGCTCCGGATTGAAATCGGTAGATTTATCGGTAAGACGGTTCATACGTAATACATACGTATTTTCTATATTAAAGCCCATTGGCTGATAATAGATATGCAAAGTGACATAAACCAAATCAACGATATACCACAATACGACAAACACCAACAATAGCTCAATCCATAGAAAAGCATTGCTCCGGCGCTCATTATATATTTGTTTCAATAACTGTTTCATCATTTCATCTTTGGTTTATTGCATCTACAATGTTCATTCTCGACACTCTCCAAGCCGGAATTCCGGCACTCAATAGATTTAATAACAGGCAGAAACAGAATGCAACGAGAAACGTCAACGGACTGAACAGCATATCAGTGGAAAGAGAAGTTTCCCCGGCAAGACCTGCATTCTCACTGTTATCAAAAAGGAATGAGTTTAACAGGAAAGTAGCTGAATAGCTCAATATCAGTCCCAGTATTCCCGCAAGCAGTGTCAATATCAGATTCTCCCAGAATACCTGTCGCAACAATTCGTTGGCAGTAGCACCGAATGCTTTCCGGACACCGATTTCCGTCATACGCTTCCGCATGCGGGATAAAGTCATACTACTTAGGTTGATAGCTGGAACCAAGAGGAGAATCACAATGATAAGAATGAATCGCCTGACAATGTGTTTCATATCCAAGTCTGTCCCCCAATGGCGGTAAAGGTAGGCAAATTGAGTATCCGGCTGACCACGATAAATCAATTCCATATCCTTCAGCTTACTATTGTAGACCTGACGATATTTTTCGACTTCAGCACGAATAGCCGGAAAATCGTCGGACGAACGTGCAAGGATGACCGCCCGCATAGGTCCCATCAGATTTTCTCTCCACGAGAAAGAAGCCAAATCTGTTGATGTATAGGGAATCCAGACCTGTGCATAAGAAGCTGTCGCCAACTTTGATACGTCTTTCACTACTCCTGTAATGGTATAATCCGCTTTATTTAATTGGATGGTACGCCCTACCACGTCAGTTGTACCGAACAGGTGGCGTGCCACACTGGCAGAAACCACTGCCTTGGACAGCCCACTCTCAAAATCGGCTTTCGTATATGGTTTGCCACACAAGAATTCAAAGCAAAAGACTTGCCAGAACGCTTCATCCGTTTCCATTTCATCTACACTCATCCTGCCTCCTCCGGGAAGAGAAGCACGCATCTTATTATTAACGGAAGTAATGGTAACCGCTTCAGGTATTGTCAACGTCTTAAAGCATTCACGGGCAGTCGTGACGGACATCTGGCTGCTGGCAGCATTATTGTGTTGCTCTTTATGCCGGGACGTCATTGCCTTGACATACAATGATCGTGAACGGTTAACTTCCGGCACGCAGTCTTTTATCCGTATCTGCAATGTCAGCACGATCACCATTATCATGCAAATAGCCAAAGCTGTACCTACCATACAGACAATACTAATAAGCCGGTTCTCTTTCAACTGGTAAAGAGCTTGCTTTATGTATTGCTTCCACATCTTCTTATTCTTTTTTTGATTTGATTCTACAGGAGTTCACAGAAGAATGTTCTACATTAGAAATTCCAACCTTTCTCTGTTACGTCTTTACACTTCAGGTTTTTGGAGTTGATTTTACCAACGCCATCCCGCTTAAAGAAAGCTGCATCCGCTTTACCGGATACAGTGATATTTCCTACTCCATCCACTTTAGCTTTGATAGTGCTGCAATCAACATTCAACTTCATATTGCCTACTCCGTCAACATCTAGTTTCAACTCATCGCAATATAGACTTTTCACGTTACAGTTGCCTACTCCATCAAGTTCGAAAGCTATATTTTTAAGTTTTAGTTCTTCTTTTGCATCGAAGTTTCCTACTCCGTCTATTTTCACTTTACTCAAATCGGGAGCAGTAATATAGAAAGTCAGATTCTTGATATTCTTGGCATTTTTATCTTTATAAGAGATAACCAGAGTTCCATTTTTCACTGTCACCCTTGTTTTCTCTACAAATTCAGAAGGACCTTCCAGACGACAGGCGCATCCTGCCGATTGAGTAAAAATAATATTCCCGACAGATTGCAGGTTTATGGCAGAAAACTCGTCTACATTATAATCTTTACTCACATTTTGTGCCGATAGCGAACAGAAAGCAACACTTAACAGGACAGCTATCGCAACGATGAAAATATTCTTTGTCATGATGATTTTTAATTTAGAGATACATTAATCAATTTTTCCATTTAGTTCTAATCGTAAGAGGCCGTTTCTATTGTACCTGGCGTCCATCGAAGAAACGAATAGTGCGCGAAGTCTGCTTCGCCTGTTCTTCATTATGGGTAACCATCACGATAGTACGTCCGTCTTCCTTATTCAACCGATGAAGCAGTTCCATTACTTCAGCTCCCATCTTTGAATCCAAGTTACCTGTCGGCTCATCGGCAAGGATTATTTCGGGATTACCAATAATCGCACGGGCAATAGCTACACGTTGGCACTGCCCACCGGAAAGTTGTGTAGGAAAATGTCTCATACGATGGCTTAATCCTACTTTTTCCAATACCTCTTGTGCCAACCGCTTTCGCTCACTACTGCCAACACGGCGATAAAGTAAAGGCAACTCCACATTATCCGTCACATTCAACGAATTAATCAAATGAAAAGACTGAAATACAAAACCGAGCGTTTTATTACGAAAAACCGCCAGTTCCTTGTCTTTCATTCCTTCGGTACGTATTCCGTTGATTTCCACCATTCCCATTGTAGGTGCATCAAGCAATCCCATTATGTTCAGCAGGGTGGATTTTCCGCATCCGGAAGGTCCCATTATACTTAGAAATTCTCCACGTTCTACCGTCAGATTCACATTCTCCAATGCTACCGTCTCAATCTCGTCCGTACGATAAATCTTAGAAAGAGAGTTCAATGTTATCATAACTTCTAGTATTTAGTTTATTTAATTTTCAACTTATTCTTGTTCTTATAAGCACTCATATCGCTTACTACTACTTTATCACCCGGTTGCAATCCGCTCAACACTTCTACATATTCAAAATTAGAATCTCCTAACTGTATTTTACGTTTTACCAGTTCATTATCCGAATTGCAGACAAAAAGTTCATATTCACCGCGTCCCACATAGAAAGAGCCATTGGCTATGCGCATTACATCTTCCTTCACAGTATTCATCACATAAACATCTGTCTTTAGTCCGGAACGTAAGCGGCGGTGATTATCTTCTTTCAACTGAACGGTAAATGATATCACACCATTCTTGGATAGTGGTGTAACACTGCTAACTGTCCCTTCCAGTTTGTCGCTCCCTATCTTAACAATTGCTTTTCCTCCGGCTGCTACACGATCACCGTACGTATCCGCAATCTCGCCTTCCACTTTAAAATGGCTCAAATCAGAAATGATAGCTACCTGTCCGCCTTCGGAAATCTGTGCACCAATTTGGTTATTAATATAGGTAAGAATAGCTTTACGCGGGGAACGGATTTGTGCATCATCCAACGTACGTTTCTTTTCGGAAAGGCTCTTGCGAAAGATATTAAAATCAAGCTCCTGAACTTTCAATTCGGCAGCAGCTACTTCCTTCTCATTTTTATATTGTTGCTGAAGTTGTTCGTACTCTAATTGAGCCACATTATAGCTCAATTCAGCCTGGCGTACCTTATCCGTTGTTCCTGCACCGAGACTGTCCAGATAGTGTTCATTTCTCAACTCCACTTTCATACGACTCAATTTCATTGCCGAAACTTTAATCTGCATTGCCATATCGGAAAGTTTCGTCTGATTATTGACGCGAAGCTGATCAAGCTTATACTGGCGCATTTGTTCCTCGTCCAGTAACTTCTTATATTCAATTTCCGTACTCTGAAGGTCCAGTTTCAGAATCGGAGTACCTACGTCTACGCTATCTCCCCCTTTTTTATAGACTTCAATAATACGACTGTTGATCGGAGAATTGATAATTTCTTCAAAAGCAGGGACAACCTTACCGGAAGCACTGACACTTACCTCAATCACCCCTTTATCGACTGTGGAAAAGACAAGATCCTTTGCCTCCACTCCTGCCCTTAATACAGATATAAGTACACCGATGACAATAATACTTGCCACTCCAATGGATGAATAACGAATTATCTTCTTATTACGTTCTTTTTGACGTACCTCTTTAGGAATTTCTCTGTCCATATCCGATCATTTACTATTTTATGATGTATCAATTCGGTACTTTATATACCAAATCTGTGCCAAAATCGTAAATGGTTGATAAATAGAAGATAACAAAAAACAAAGGGTGTCCGATATCGGACACCCTGTACGAATTTACCGTTCAGAATAGCATCTATCATCCTGTCGACAGGAAGCCTGTCTACTTGGATGATGATGTAATTGAGGGGTTCTTTTCCTCTTGTACCAGTTCTTTCCCCCAATGGGTAGTTTCCTCCACCTTTTCACGATCACGAATTTCTTTTGCTTTACGGGCATAGACAATCATACGCATGGATTGATCGTAAGTGAAATAATTCCAGATCCAATTTAAGAGCACAATCACTTTATTACGCACTCCAAGGATAGAACGCAGATGAACAACCAGCCACATCACCCAGGCAAACCATCCCTGCATCTTTACTTTACTAAACTCTGCCACGGCACGATTGCGTCCGACAGTCGCCATCGAACCTAAATTGCGGTAATGGAAAGGTTTCATTTCCTGTCCTTTCTCCATACGAATCAGATTCTTTGCCAATAGTTCTCCTTGCTGGATCGCCACTTGTGCCAGTTGAGGATGCCCGTTCGGGTAATTTTCATCAGCTAACTGAATACATTGGTCGCCAATAGCAAACACATTATTCATCCCTTCTACACGGTTAAATGAATCGACTTTAATACGTCCTCCACGCCCAATCAGAGAGGCATCCAGATTTCCGATAGTCACACCGGTGACACCACTCACCCAGATAAAAGTACGCGTGGCAATCTCTGTACCATCTTCGAGTACTACTTTATGGTCACGATAATCCACAACGCGTTTATTCAACAGGATATTTACTCCCATTTCACGGAGAAACTGTTCAGCATGTGCAGATGATTCTTCCGACATTCCGGCAAGCAATCGCGGCCCGGCTTCAATCAAATAGATGTGCATCAGACTGCTGGACATATCAGGATAATCATTCGGCAAGACAAATTTCTTCATCTCGGAAAGTATTCCGGCTACTTCTATCCCGGTAGCTCCACCTCCCACAATTACAATATTCAATAACTCTTGTTGTTCCTGCTTCGTTGAACAGGTCAGCGCTCGTTCCAGATTAGCCAGAAGAGCGTTTCGCAATCCCATCGCTTCTGACACATTTTTCATCGGCATGGCTTCCTCTTCGATATGTTTATTACCGAAATAGTTGGTTGTAGTACCTGCTGCTAACACCAGATAGTCATATTCTGCTTTTCCGATGGAAGTCTGTATCATATTCTTTTCCGGGAAAATGGCACGTACTTCCGCCATACGGAAAAAGAAATCTTTCCGATGCTGGAATATTTTACGGAAGGGGAAGGATATGGAAGTTGGCTCCATACCAGCCGAAGCCACCTGATAAATCAAAGGAGGAAACTGATGATAGTTGTTTTTATCTATCAATACGACTTGAAAGCCTGACTTTTTCAGCTTGTTAGCCAGTTTCAAGCCACCGAAACCACCGCCTACTATGACGACACGTTTCTTATTACTTTTTGCAATGTTTAGACTCATATTCTAATCATGTTTTATCAAGATAATAACACATGAATGAGTCATTAAGTTTCCGAAATTCGAAACTTTTGAGAGAAGTCTCTACCGCAGACGCAATCTATCTCCGATTTCCGGAACATACTCACCATCCTTACGATTCATCTTATACAGATTTTTGAGGCGGATACCATATTTTTGAGAGATGCCATGCATGGAATCTCCATCTTTCACAACATATACAGTATAAGGTTTGGAAGCCTTTTTCTTCTTGCTCTTCAGGTAGATGATATCTCCTTCCATCAAGGTATAATCACGCTGCAAGTCGTTGTACTTCACAAGTTTCCTCCAACTAATATCGAATTCCTTGCCTAAATCTTTAAAGGTATCACCGTTGCGGGCTACCACATAAGCAATATCATTAGCGATATACACCTGATGCGGGCTCATCAACCAAGGATTCTTTTTCAGTTTCCGTTCCGAATATACCCCCTTACGGTCGTATTTATACAAGTCATAATCTTCGATAATTGTAATCAGACGATTAGCATAAGAAGGATCGGTAGCATAGCCTGCTTTTTTCAGTCCACGCGCCCAGCCTTTATAATCGGTGATGTCCAGTTTAAAAAGAAAAGCGTAACGGGCACCTCTTCTAAGGAAGTCGGAATGATCTTCGTAAGAGTCACGCGGATGCTTATAAGCACGGAAACATTCGTTACGGGCATCATCATCATGACGAACCGTACGTCCCCGCCAACTGCCACCACACTTAATACCAAAGTGGTTATTACTCTTTCGTGCCAACTGGCTGTATCCGGCACCGCTTTCCAGCAATCCTTGTGCCAATGTAATACTCGCCGGAATCTTATGAAGCTTCATCTGTTCAACAGCCAAATCACTATACTTATTTATATACTCGACGTAACGGGCATTCCGTTTCTGTGCCTGCACTCCTACGGCAAAGAAAAAAACAACGGTTAAAAAGATAAGTCTATGCAGTTTATTCTCCATTTTTATTCAGATGTGAATTAGATGGCACAAAAATCTGAAAAATAATTGGGATTATCAATCTCTTTCCTAACTTTGTAACATTAATTGTAGAAACCAATACCCTGACGTATATGAAAGACCTCACAATTACCGCTATTATTAAAGTATATCAATATGATGAGTTGAATGAGGGCGATCGGTCACTTATAAAGACTGCCATGGAGGCAACAGCTCGTAGTTATTCTCCGTACTCCCATTTCTCCGTAGGTGCCGCTGCGCTATTGGGCAACGGGACAGTAGTGACAGGAACCAATCAGGAAAATGCGGCCTATCCGTCGGGGCTTTGTGCAGAACGTACTACCCTATTCTATGCCAACTCCCAATATCCCGACCAACCGGTTGTCACTCTTGCCATTGCGGCACGAACGGAAAAGGACTTCATCGACCATCCGATTCCTCCCTGCGGTGCTTGCCGGCAAGTGATTCTGGAAACGGAAAAGCGTTACAAACAACCCATCCGCATCCTATTATATGGCAAAGAATGTATCTACGAAGTAAAAAGTATAGGCGATCTACTGCCGTTATCATTTGACGCATCAGCAATGGAGGATTAATTATGTTACAACAATATCACACGAAACTAAAAGGAACACTCGCACTTACAGACTCTTATCTGACAGAAAAAGCACTGCAAAAAGAAAAAGGGCTTTATAAATTTATATGGGTACGCAACGGAAGCATCACAGTAGAAATCGACCATCAGGAAATGATACTTACCCAAGATGAAGTGATTTCACTCACTCATCTGCAACACCTCGAATTTAAATCGATTGATGGTGAATACCTGACTTTGTTGTTCAACAGCAATTTCTATTGTATCTATGGCAACGACCATGAAGTGTCATGCAGCGGTTTCCTGTTCAACGGTTCTTCTCACCTGATCCGTTTTACCCTGAATGAAAAAGAACGTAAAGAACTCGACACCATTACCGAAGCACTGGAAAACGAGTTTACCGTTTCCGACAGCCTGCAGGAGGAGATGCTACGCATCCTGCTAAAACGTTTCATTATCCAATGTACCCGAATTGCACGTCACCGCATGAATATCACCCGTGAAAAAGAATCCGGTTTTGAGATTGTCCGCCAATACTATAACTTGGTCGACGAGCATTACCGGACGAAGAAACAGGTGCAGGACTATGCCGATATGTTGCATAAATCTCCCAAGACACTATCGAACATCTTTTCTACCTGCAAACTGCCTTCGCCGCTTCGGGTTATCCACGAACGGGTGGAAGCGGAAGCTAAACGTCTCCTGCTTTACAGCAACAAAAGCGCCAAAGAGATTGCCGATATTCTGGGATTTGAAGACCAGGCTTCTTTCAGCCGTTTCTTCAAAAATATGACTGGACAGAGCGCCGTGCAATTCAGAAACACACAGGAAGGGAAAAATTGACAAGGCATACGGAAGTATTGCTATTTTGGGGGTAGTGGAAATGGACGACCTTTGCAACATAAGATAAACCCATTAAAACCCCAACAAAATGAAAGAGAAATTGATCGCTTTACTGACCTTCACTTCAAGTCTGAAAAGTTTTGGTATGAAATTTATCCGCGTTGCCATCCTGGTAGTATTTGTATGGATAGGCGGATTGAAGTATTTCCATTATGAAGCCGACGGGATTGTTCCGTTTGTTGCCAACAGTCCTTTTATGAGTTTCTTCTATGCTAAAGGTGCACCCGAATACAAAGAACATAAAAATGCGGAAGGTGCTTTTGTCCCGGAAAATCGTGCATGGCACGAAGCAAACCGCACTTATACTTTCTCTTACGGACTGGGAGCTCTTATTATGGGGATCGGCATACTGGTATTCTTGGGAATCTTTTTCCCAAAAGTGGGATTGGCAGGCGACACCCTCGCCATTATCATGACGCTCGGCACACTTTCTTTTCTTGTCACCACCCCGGAAGTCTGGGTTCCCGACTTGGGAAGCGGAGAATTCGGTTTCCCATTACTATCCGGTGCAGGGCGGTTGGTGATTAAAGACATTGTGATCCTGGCCAGTGCCGTAGTGTTATTATCCGACTCGTCACAACGCGTACTCAAAACACTTAAAAAAGACTAAGACAACCACTAAAGAGGATTCTGACTTCTTGCCATTGCGGAACAAATCGTATTTTCAGACTGTTATATAGTCTCATACAAATCATTAATACAAGAAGTTATGAAACAATATGATGCAATTATTATAGGATTCGGCAAGGCAGGGAAAACCCTGGCTGCCGAACTTTCCAACCGCGGATGGCAAGTGGCCATCGTAGAACGTTCCAACATGATGTATGGAGGAAGCTGTCCGAATGTAGCCTGTATCCCAACAAAGACGCTGGTGCATGAAGCCGAGGTTTCCGCTTTGCTTTACCACGATGATTTTCCGAAGCAGGCGAATATGTACAAACAGGCCATCGGCCGAAAGAACCGCCTCACTTCCTTTCTTAGGAATGATAATTACGAAAGACTAAGCAAACGTCCTAATGTGACTATCTATACTGGAACGGGGTCTTTCATATCCGCCGATACCATAAAAGTGGAACTTCCCGAAGGAGAAATCGAACTGAAAGGAAAAGAGATATTTATCAACACGGGGTCTACTCCCATTATCCCTGCAATAGATGGTATTCAGCAAAGTCAGCACGTATATACCAGTAGTGCGCTTTTGGACTTAAGTGTACTTCCTCATCACCTGATTATCATAGGTGGAGGATATATCGGACTGGAGTTCGCTTCTATGTATGCCGGTTTCGGCAGTAAAGTGACGATACTCGAAGGAGGAAACAAATTTATGCCTCGCGAAGATCGGGATATTGCAAACAGCGTCAAAGAAGTGATGGAGAAGAAAGGTATTGAAATCCATCTGAACGCTCGTGCACAGTCTATCCATGACACGAATGACGGAGTGACACTGACTTACTCGGACATATCCGACGGTACTCCTTATTATGTAGATGGAGATGCCATTCTTATCGCAACGGGACGTAAACCGATGATTGAAGGATTGAATCTGCAAGCAGCGGGTGTAGGAGTTGATGCTCACGGAGCTATCATCGTAAACGATCAGTTACGCACTACTGTTCCTCATATATGGGCAATGGGAGATGTGAAAGGCGGATCGCAATTTACTTATGTCTCGCTAGATGATTTCCGGATTATCCGTGACCAGCTCTTCGGTGACAAGAAACGTGATATCGGAGACCGTGATCCTGTGCAATATGCAGTGTTTATTGATCCGCCATTGGCACATATCGGAATCAGTGAAGAAGAAGCTCTGAAAAGAGGATATTCATTTAAGGTTTCCCGGTTGCCGGCTTCCTCTATCGTTCGTACCCGCACATTAAGGCAGACTGATGGTATGCTAAAAGCTATCATCAATAATCATAACGGGAAGATTATGGGCTGTACTCTATTCTGTGCCGATGCTTCAGAAATCATCAATATCGTAGCTATGGTGATAAAAACAGGGCAAACCTCTACATTCTTGCGCGATTTTATCTTCACGCATCCCAGTATGAGTGAGGGATTAAATCAACTGTTTGATGTATAAGAATAAGAAAGAATATAACTCACTTCTAAAACAGAGCCTCTGAATAGGGTAAACAGAGGCTCTATTTGGAGTAATCGGAGGCTCTGAATGAGGTAAACGGAGCCTCTAAATAAATGAAACTCATTCTTTTTCAGTCTTAATAGAGTGAAATCTAATAGAAAGTGTTATCTTTGCAACCAAGTTAAACTATATACCTACCGCAATGAGAATTAGTAAGTAAGACAACACTTCTAAGTAAACATCACTTTTCTTATATGCTTTTTCTATTTCGTTAAGCATCACGAAATCCGTGTTGTTTAGCCAGTATTGTGTTTGTCGTTCCCCCCTATCCTGTGATTTTCCCTCACTCTATTTTCAACCTCAAACCCAATAGATCATTATGTCTATAAGTATTCAGCAAATCAGCTATATCCATCCGGATAAAGAAGTATTATTCAGTGATCTCAATTTCGCCATCAGTAAGGGGCAGAAACTGGGATTAGTCGGTAACAATGGGTGCGGTAAATCTACTTTGCTGCAAATTATTGCCGGACAACTTTCACCCTCTTCCGGTGTCATTGTCCGTCTGGACGACCTATATTATATCCCGCAACATTTCGGGCAATATGATTCATTGACTATCGCTCAAGCACTCCAGATAGAACGTAAGCAACAAGCCTTACATGCTATCCTGTCAGGAGATGCCTCAAACGAAAATTTCGTCATCCTGGATGATGACTGGAATATTGAAGAACGTTCCATTGCCGCTCTCGATTTATGGGGGCTAGGACAGTTTACTCTATCCTACCCGATGAATTTGCTTAGCGGCGGTGAAAAGACCCGTGTATTTCTGGCAGGGATGGACATTCATCACCCATCTGTCGTACTTATGGATGAACCGACCAATCATCTCGATTCTTCCGGCAGACAACGTTTATATGACTGGGTAGAGAAATATCGTTCCACCCTGTTGGTGGTAAGTCATGACCGCACCCTGCTCAATCTTCTCCCCGAGATTTGCGAACTAAAGAAGCATCAAATCAATTATTATGGCGGAAATTACGAATTCTACAAAGAACAAAAAACGCTGATGCAGGAAGCATTACAACAACGTATTGAAGAAAAAGAAAAGGCACTACGTATTGCCCGTAAAGTGGCTCGCGAAACGGCCGAACGCAGGGACAAACAGAATGTACGCGGCGAAAAGAGTAATATAAAAAAAGGAGTTCCACGCATTGTATTGAACGCACTCCAAGGGAAATCCGAGAAGAGCACCAGTAAACTGACTGGCGTTCATCAGGAGAAAGCCGAGAAGTTAACAAATGAACGCAACCAGCTTCGAGGTTCGCTCTCTCCGACTGCTGCATTAAAAACCGACTTCAATAGTTCCTCGCTTCATACCGGGAAGATATTAGTGACAGCAAAAGAGATTAACTTCAGTTATCATTCCAATTCGGTTAACAATGATATTCTGACGAATGATGAAATAAATTCGTCTGACACAGGTTATCATCCCAATCCGAATAGCAATGATATTCAGGAAAATAGTATCTCAAAACAACAGCTTTGGCAAGCTCCTGTCAGCTTTCAGCTAAAGAGCGGAGACCGCCTCCGTATAGAAGGAGCCAACGGTAGCGGGAAAACAACTCTATTGAAATTAATCACCGGCCAACTTCAACCACAGGAAGGAACCCTGACACGGACGGACTTTAGCTATGTCTATTTGAATCAAGAGTATTCGATCATTGACGACCGGAACAGTATTCTTGAACAGGCTTACGCTTTCAACAGCCGGAATCTGCCGGAGCATGAAATAAAGATTATTCTAAACCGTTACTTGTTTCCTGCATCCGAATGGGACAAATCCTGCCGGAAACTTAGTGGTGGTGAGAAAATGCGTCTCGCTTTCTGCTGTCTGATGATTAGTAACAATACCCCTGATATGTTTATCCTGGATGAACCTACCAACAATTTGGACATACAAAGTATTGAAATTATCACTGCTACTATCAAAAATTATGCAGGTACTGTGATAGCAATCTCACACGACAATTATTTTATTCAGGAAATTGGTGTCGAACAATGCATTTTATTGAGTTAGTCTATTGATATTTTATCCAGGGCAACCGCACCAAAATTTAATTCATATCCGCACAGTTTTGAATAAAATAATGGAGTATTCTGGAAACGTTGTGGTAAATCTGAAAAAGATGATTGAGTTTTTAAGATTCCCCGTTATCTTTTTATTATAAGATATGGGTCAAAGGTGAGGGTTGGTGAGGGTAGATTTATAACTTTTTATTTTATTATTTTCTATACTATCTCCTTTTTTATCTATAAAAAAAAATACGAAAGTTATAAATCTACCCTCACCAACCCTCACCTTTGACCCATTCATTAGCGCACCGTTTAACTCATTTCAGTACAGTTCTTAATTAAATGGGAATTTATCGGTTAAATGAGAATTTAGCGGTTAAATGAGATTTTATCGGTTAAGCTGAAAGCCTTACAATTATATATTTATTGGGGTGCCCTGAAAGGGCTTAATTATATAGCGTAGGGCAACGCCCTACGAAAAAAACACACCAGCCACAAGCCCTGAAAGGGCGGAACCGTATACAATTATGCCCTTTCAGGGCGCAAATTCAGATTACCGTTTTTTCGTAGGGCGTTGCCCTACGCTATATAATTAAGCCCTTTCAGGGCACTCCTCAAAATTATCATTTAGCTCATTTCTGCACGGTTATGAATCAAATTTTGGTGCAGTTGCCCTGTATTTTATCTGATAAGCCTAAATATCAATCTAGTTTTTTTATAACTTCGCAGCGCGAAGATCAAGAATTAGAATTAAAATGAATCAGACAGCACAATCATGGTGGTTTATCTTTTACAAAGACCAACTGCTTCTTGAGAAAAAAGAGGATGGTATATATGCCATCCCGTGTGGAGAAAGCTCTCCTATTGTTATTAAAGAAAAAACAACCGTACACAATATCACTACACTGGAAGGGAGAAACTGCAAGGCTTTCTCCCTCTCCTCTCCCATTGAAGAATCGGAGCAATGGATCATGATAGGGCTTCGTGCCTCCTATGAATATCTTCCTTTGTCTCATTATCAGACAGCAGGAAAAGCACATGAGATTCTGCATTGGGATAGAAACAGCCGCTTTTGTTCCGCCTGCGGCACGCCTATGGAACAGAAAGAATCTATCATGAAGCGTTGTCCGAAATGTGGCCGGGAGGTATATCCTTCCATTTCCACAGCGATTCTTGTATTAGTGAGAAAAAAAAATTCACTACTCTTAGTGCACGCCCGCAATTTTAAAGGAACATTCAACAGTCTCGTTGCCGGATTTCTGGAAACCGGAGAAACGCTAGAAGAATGTGTAGCACGTGAAGTGAAAGAAGAAACCGGACTGAATGTAAAGAATATCACTTATTTCGGTAATCAGCCCTGGCCTTATCCCAGCGGACTAATGGTCGGCTTTATTGCTGATTATGCCGGAGGGGAAATCAACCTCCAAGATGAAGAATTGAGTTCGGGAGACTTTTATACAAGAGACAATTTACCCGAACTTCCCAGAAAACTTAGTCTTGCCCGAAAGATGATTGATTGGTGGATAGAGCATCCAAATGAATAAATCAAACATGGAAAATATCATCAAAGAAATCCGTCAGTATGTTCCCGAAGCCTGCTTAGAGATGGGTAAAATGAACATTTACTAAAAACAATCATAAATTAGCCCCATGGAATTATCAACAAAAACACCCCGAATTGAAGTAGTAGATGCTCTTAGAGGATTTGCTGTAATGGCCATCCTTCTGGTTCATAACCTGGAGCATTTCATTTTCCCCGTATATCCGGAAAGTTCTCCTGAATGGCTTACCATTTTGGATGCCGGAGTATTTAATGCGACATTTTCACTGCTTGCCGGAAAGTCTTATGCCATATTCGCTCTGCTTTTCGGATTCACTTTCTATATCCAGTCGCACAACCAGCAGTTGAAAGGAAAAGATTTTGGTTACCGCTTTTTATGGAGAATGATATTGCTGGCAGGATTCGCCACTTTGAATGCTGCTTTCTTCCCGGCAGGAGATATCCTGCTTCTGTTTGTTGTAGTCAGTCTTGTACTATTTATCGTACGTAAATGGAGTGACAAAGCGATTCTAATCACCGCCATCTTGTTTTCACTGCAACCGATTGAATGGTTTCATTATATAATGAGCCTTTTCAATCCTGCCTATACCCTACCCGATTTGAATGTCGGAGCCATGTATGCTGAAGTAGCGGAATACACCAAAGCCGGAAGCTTTTGGGATTTTCTGATAGGTAATGTTACGCTGGGACAGAAAGCAAGTCTGTTTTGGGCTATCGGTGCCGGACGTTTCTTGCAGACTGCCGGACTTTTCCTGTTTGGCTTATATATCGGACGCAAAGAATTGTTCGTTACTACCGAATCTCATTTGAAGTTCTGGATGAAAGCACTTATTATTGCAGCTATCAGTTTCGCGCCACTGTATTCTCTGAAAGAACAGATCATGCAAAGTGACAGCAGTTTAATTCAGCAAACGGTAGGTACTGCCTTTGATATGTGGCAGAAATTTGCATTTACGATTGTACTTGTTGCTTCTTTCGTGTTGCTTTATCAGAAGGATCAGTTCAAGAAAACTGTATCTAATCTGCGATTCTACGGAAAAATGAGTTTGACCAATTATATTTCTCAATCTATTTTGGGAGCCATTATCTATTTCCCATTCGGATTCTATCTTGCTCCTTACTGTGGATATACTCTTAGCCTGATTATCGGTATTATTCTTTTCCTGGCGCAGGTTCGGTTCTGCAAATGGTGGCTGTCTAAACATAAACAAGGACCATTGGAAACAATATGGCATAAATGGACTTGGATAGGCACGAAGAAATAACAGAAAAAAAGAAATAGCACTGACTGAAAAATAGACTAAAAAAGCAGGCCACGAAATACACATAACTACAAACGAACAACTTACGAATATGAAACTGAACGTATCACTCTAAAGCATCAACAAAACATGTGTATCCGCAGCCTGCGGGTTGAAATTGAGATGATGTCAATACAACAAGATTCTCGCAAGAAGGATTAGCAAGTGGACTTAAAGAATGCAAAGGAAATGAAAGAACTGTGCCAAGTTGGGGAAAAAGCCCGAAAATAGGCAGAATCAGGGCTATGTATAGAGAAAAAGAAGCGCCTCCATAATCTTCGAAAAGACCATGGAGGCGCTATTTATTTATCTTTCGTTATCTATATCTGAAATTTCAGAAGAAACAAAATCAGATACCCAATGATTTCTTCACTGCTTCAATCTTTTCCATTGCAGCAGATTCGGCAGAAGCATAACAATTGCGGCAACCCATTTCACCCTGAACTTCCATATAGAACTTAATCTTCGGTTCTGTACCTGAAGGACGAACAGAAACTTTGCTACCGTCTTCAGTGAAATATTGAAGTACGTTAGATGGTTCCGGCATATCGATTGCAGTTACGTTACCTTTATCATCTGTCTGTTTCAGTGTCTTATAATCTTTGCTCAAGATCACTTTAGAGCCACCCAATTCTTTCGGAGGATTGGCACGGAAGTTCTCCATCATCGCTTTGATTTCTTCTGCACCGCTCTTACCCGGGTTCACTACGTTTACAGTAAACTCTTTAGAGAATCCGTATTCTACGTAGATATCCAGCAACAACTGATACAAGGATTTACCATTATCTTTTGCCCATGCAGCAACTTCAGCAATCAAACAGCAAGCTGATACGGCATCTTTATCGCGAACGAAATCTTCGGCAAGGAATCCGTAGCTTTCTTCACCACCACCGATATATTTCTGTTTGCCTTCACGCAGACGGATTTCACGGGCAATCCATTTAAATCCGGTGTAGCAGTCAAGCATTTCGATATTGTTCTTATCTGCGATTTTCTTGATTAGTTCAGTTGTAACGATTGTCTTCACGCAGAACTCGCCACCTTTAATCTTACCCAGTTGTTTGTACTGTGTCAGAATATAATAAAGGTACATCATACAAGTCTGATTACCATTAATCAGTACCCATTCGCCTTTATCATCCTTGCAAGCAATACCCACACGGTCAGCATCCGGGTCGGAAGCCATTACGAGGTCAGCGTCAATTTCTTTGGCAAGGTTTACAGCCATAGAAAGAGCTTCCGCGTTTTCCGGGTTCGGAGATACGACAGTCGGGAAGTTACCGTCCTTAATCATCTGTTCGGGCACAGTAAATACGTTTTCGAATCCCCACATTTTCAATGCACGAGGAATCAACATCATACCTGTACCGTGGATCGGAGTATAGACAATCTTCATATCTTTGTGACGGGCAATAGCTGCCGGATCAATAGAAACAGTTTTCACCATATCCAGATAAATCTTATCGATGTCTTCACCGATAATCTGAATCAAATCCGGATTTCCCTGGAATTTAATATCGGCAGCAGAAGCAATTGCATTCACTTCGTCGATGATACCTTTATCGTGTGGAGCCAATACCTGTGCACCATCGTCCCAATATGCCTTGTAACCGTTGTATTCCTTCGGATTGTGAGAAGCAGTCAGAATGATACCGCTCTGGCAACCGAGGTGACGGATGGCGAAAGACATTTCCGGTGTCGGACGCATGTCGTCAAACAGATATACTTTGATACCATTGGCAGAGAAAATATTAGCAGAAGTCTCCGCAAACAAACGGCTGTTGTTGCGGCAATCGTGACCTACTACTACAGAAATCTGCGGCAGGTCTTTGAAGTTCTTTTTCAGATAGTTGGAAAGTCCTTGAGTGGCAGCACCTACCGTATAGATATTCATACGATTGCTACCTACACCCATAATACCACGCAGACCACCAGTACCAAATTCAAGATCTTTGTAGAAAGCTTCAATTAGTTCGGTTTTATCATCGTTTTCCAACATACGTTTCACTTCAGCCTGGGTTTCAGCATCATAAGCCGGGGTTAGCCATTTTTCGGCTTTTTCAGTGACCTGTTTAATAAGTTCCTGATTTTCCATTTCGATTGTTATTTATTGGTTAATGAATTATTTATTATCAATTTCTTGAGCACACAAATGTAAAATAATAAGTTTATAATTCCTATTCTTTTAATTGAAATTTGAGAATTAAGAATTAAAAAGCGATATACTTAATACCTAATATCTCATACTTAATATCTATTCTTGTGGCACTTTATATCTGTCACCAGTCTGCTTGACATATTCCTGCAAGAATTCTTTCGGATATCCGGGACGCATCACTCCGGCAGGTTGTCCGATAGAATTACGCTCAAACTTACCGTCTTTAACACGTTTCACCACTCCATCATTGTACTTCACAATCAAGAATGTACCCAATTGTTTCCAAGTATCGAAAGTGCTCTGTGCGGTCATATTTGTATAGTTTGTCAGAAAGTCAACCGCTGCGTTCTTATCTTTTGCCAGCAGTTTGGCAGCCATTTCTTCAATGCCTTCCTGTGCATTGTTGAAAGTAGTTTCCATTTCTTTCTGCGCTTCCCGTACATCACCGATCATCAAATCATAACGCGGATAGACCATATTAGATACCCAGTTGAAAATCCAGAAAGCAGAATTCCAGGAGAAAGTAATATAATCGGCCCCATCTACACGGGTATAACATACCGGCACTTTAGTAGCACAACAATAAACCGGGGTAAATACAGCCATGTTCGCATCATCCACGCCAAACCAAAGTACACCGCCTATCAGGTCCGGCTTATGAGCCCGCATTTGTGCAACAAATACAAACCCGCTTTGTTGAGTGGAAATCGGACGTTCGTTGAAATATTCCTGACCATCTACCTTGAAGTTCAGAGGAGAAAGACGGTAAGGTGTCTTATAAGGTCCGGCTCCAAAATCATTGGAGATGTCAAGAGGCGTTCCTTCATAATGGTCGCGCATCATATCTTTCACATCTTGCACGGATAACTTCTGTTTCGGTTTCACAAAAAGAGGCATCGGCGTATTGGTCTTTCCCTCAATGTAAGGAAGATAATCTTTTCCGTTATCTGTGAACTTATTAAAATAGCTCCACACACGAGCCTCACAGAAACGGCGGGCACCAAAATCAAGAGGCGCATAGGCTAATGAGAAGCTAAAGTCTTTGTTTACTCCATTAAAATATCCCTTCTCACGGGCAAAAGAAACGACATCCGGAGAGTACATGCAGTTTTCCTTGTCGTTCATATCAAACTGGTGGATACGTGACTGGTTGGCATGGGCCGAAATGCAATCATCGGGCACACGTACAGCTACCCAAACTGCTCCACGGATGCCGGGACCTTTACCAATCATTTCCATAATCCATATTTCGTTCGGATCGGCAATAGTAAAGGATTCTCCTTCGCTATAATAGCCGTATTGCTGCACTAAGTCGGTCATGATCTTAATTGCTTCACGGGCAGTGCGCGAACGTTGCAAACCGATATAAATCAGACTTCCGTAATCGATAATCCCTGTAGAATCGGCCAATTCCGGACGTCCGCCGAAAGTTGTCTCACCAATGGTAACCTGATATTCATTCATATTACCGACTACATTGTAAGTCTGGCGTGCCTGCTCTATTTCTCCCAGATACTTGCCGGTATCCCATTCATAAACTTTCAGCATCGTACCTTTTGGATAGGTAGCAGCCGGATAATGATAAAGTTCTCCGAATAAGCCGTACGAGTCGGCAGAATAGGAAACAATCGTCGAGCCATCGGCAGACGCATTTTTTCCGACAATCAGGTTGGTGCAGGCGAAGGTGTTCGCCACAGCCGCCATCAATACGGCGGCACAAAGAATAATTCTTCTCTTCATAATAAATATATGATTCACTTTTAATAATTTACCAAATAAAGCTTTCACGGGCCACTGTTTCATTCCCACAATAGTCGGTCACTGTAAATTCAACAGTATGCTTGCCTCCTTTCTTTACGCGTTTGGGGTCCAACGTACATTCCCAGTATGATTTCACAATATTGGGACGTCCGAAAAGCGCATACTTTCCGTCAATCGTTCCACGATAGGAAGCAATTCCCGCGCCCTGATCTTTCAAACGATAGACAATTTTTCCGTTTCTTCCCCACTGATTCTTGTTGACAGGGATAATCTCCGGCGGGATGGTATCGATGGCAACAGTGTAAGTTCCCAACTCCCGGATAGATGCTTTCATGTATCCGTCTTCATACTTTCCGCCTACGCTGTACTTTCCTCCTTTGGGAGTTATGCGGGCCACATAATATTTCGTCGTATCGGCAATTGGTTTTCTACGCAACCCGATACACAGTTCACAAGCTGCATGCAGCGGAACCGCCTTATCATTCAGCTGATAAGTAAAAGCAACGGCACCACTATCCGCCTTCACCTGATAATTGAGGAGAACATCATCATACAACATTCCTTTCGGAACAACCAGGTTCAATCCCGGTTCTTGCAGATAATTAGTCTTATTCCAGGTAAAATAATATTTCTCCCGATGATTCAACGGTTCAATCGGCTGTTTCCGACCCCGTACGGTGAAACTATATTTGGAAGTGTTTCCGAAAGCATCTTTTAATGTATATAAGAACTGATAGTCCCGTTCCTCATCAATCGTCACCAAGCCACGGTTATCATTTGATGCTTTTAGCAGACGCAAAGTGTTGCCCGGATCAATGAATGATTTCATATATTGCCCGTAAGTCCAGGAATTAATCATCCGGTTCTCTTCCTGCGAGAAGCGATCTACGGTGCTGCGAAATATTTCATTGCCATCTACCGTAAGCACAACCGAATAAACTCCATAATGGTTATTCACTCCATCCATGTAATCGTATGCTTTGATCCCCACACCTATCACTCCCCATGCTTCCACCGGACGCTCGCTATTAGGAAGGATGGTTTTATTCTCTTGCTTTCCATCCACTACTCCTTTACCCAGTTGTGGAAAAAATAGGATACCATCCGCTTTCGGAGCACGCGTATCTTTTATTTTCGATTGAAAGAAAGGCATAGGGTCAATATAATCTCCCGATTCCGTTTCAAATACATCCAGGTGAAGATGCGGACCGAACGAATATCCGGTATTTCCGCTCCATGCGATCTGCTGGCCTCCTTTTACTGGATATTCTCCCGGTTCGGGAACAATCTCTACTTCCCAGTTTTCTTCTTCATATTGAAGTTTCTCCACCCTTTCGGCAATGGGAGAAACAAAACCACTCAAATGGCGGTTGATCGTTGAATAGCCATTGTGATAACAGACATCAAGTACATATCCCGAACCATTCGTGACGCGAATACGCGAAATATAGCCATCAGCGAGAGCACGAACGGGTTTACCGATAACTCCGCCTGTCTTAAAATCCAGTCCGCCGTGGAAGTGATTGGAGCGGATTTCTCCAAAGTTCCCACTCAATGTAAGAGGAAAGTCAAAAGGAGGTACAAAGGTTACTTGCTTCTTCTCTTGTCCATACCCTCCGATGCAGCAAGCCAGCATCAAAGCAGTGATATATCGTCTCATCATTCCGTTCACTTTTTTACTCCCGCAAATGTACACTATTCCCACTAAACTATGAAATATCCGAGGAGAATGATGACCGTAGATACTAGTTAATATTTCTTTTTAATGTTATATTCATTGCAAATTAGTAGTCATTATGTTATTTATATTAGTACTTTTGTAGCCGTTTTTTAATTATAATTAAAAGTTAGAAACTCAATGAGAATGTATGTAAAAGTAATGGCAGCGGTCATTGCATGTATATTGCTGAGTGGAGAAGCGCTCTCGGCATTTGCAACTACCCCCGCTACAGAAAATCTGAGTTGGTTTAAAAAGAAAAAGAAAAAACCAGAAGAGAAAGAAGAGAAGAGTAAAAGCGACTACGAGAAATTAGTGGAAGACAGTAAAACGACCAAAGGGATGTTTGCTGTACATCAAAAGAAGAATGATTATTATTTTGAAATTCCCACCTCACTTTTGGGACGTGACTTATTAGTTGTCAATAAGCTGCAACGAGTTCCTGCCGAACTTAATGATGCGGGCGTAAACCGCGGAGTAAACTATGAGAATCAAATGGTTTGCATGGAATGGGACAAAGCGACGGGCAAACTAATGTTACGTCAACAACGCCCATTACCTCTGGCCCCCCAAACGGATGCTATCTTCCGTTCGGTAAAGGATAATTTTATCTCTCCGCTGATTGCCGCATTCAAGATCGAAGCAGTCAATGCAGATTCTACGGCATTAGTAATCAAGGTGAATGATATTTATGATGGTACGGAAACCAGTATCAATAACGTATTTACCAATATTAATCTGGGTACTTCGGCTATCAAGAATTTATCACGTATTCTATCCATCAAATCCTTTTCAAACAATGTCGTGGCAACTTCCGAGTTGACTACCCGGGTAACGGAAGGTACTACTACTGTTTATGTAACGGTGGAAGTTAGTTCTTCTATTCTCTTATTGCCCGAGAAGCCGATGATGGGACGATTCGACAATCAGAAGGTCGGTTATTTCACGAATCCGTTATTAAGTTTTAGTGATGCGCAGCAGCGTACGGATAAGACACAGTATATCACCCGCTGGCGTATGGAACCCAAACCGGAAGATCGGGAGGCTTATCTGAAAGGTCAGATGGTGGAACCTGCCAAACCGATTGTCTTCTACATTGATAATTCAACTCCTTACCAATGGCGTTCGTACATTAAGAAAGGTATCGAGGACTGGCAGATTGCCTTTGAAAAGGCTGGTTTCAAGAATGCGATTATTGCCAAAGAAATCACGGACAGTATGCATGTAGACATGGATGATGTCAATTACTCCGTACTGACTTATGCTGCTTCGGAAAAGAAAAATGCAATGGGACCTTCTCTGTTAGATCCCCGTTCCGGAGAAATCCTGGAAGCTGATATTATGTGGTGGCACAATGTGCTTTCTATGGTACGTGAATGGATTACTGTCCAGACCGGAACAGTGTGTCCGGAAGCACGTAATGTACAATTGCCTGATGCTTTGATGGGAGATGCCATTCGATTCGTCGCCTGTCATGAGGTAGGCCACTCTCTGGGACTCCGCCACAATATGATGGGTTCATGGGCTTTCCCGACAGATTCATTACGTTCCGAAGCATTCACTTCCAGAATGAACTCTACCGCTTCATCTATCATGGATTATGCACGATTCAATTATATCGCACAGCCTGGAGATGGCGTGAAAGTTCTTTCTCCGCATATCGGTCCATACGATATGTTCGCTATCGAATATGGATATCGTTGGTACGGAAAGAGTACTCCGGAAGAAGAAAAGGATATTTTATTCGATTTCTTGAGCAAACATACTGATCGGCTTTATAAATATAGTGAAGCACAGGATGTCCGCGATGCGGTAGATCCACGTGCACAGAACGAAGATTTAGGTGATGATCCGGTTCGCTCTTCTTTACTTGGCATTGAGAATCTGAAACGTATCGTTCCACAAATTCTTCAATGGACTACTACCGGTGAGAAGGGACAAACTTATGAAGAAGCATCTCGCCTCTACTACGCTGTAATCAACCAATGGAACAACTATTTATATCATGTCCTTGCCAATATTGGCGGCATCTACATTGAAAATACAATTGTAGGAGACGGCGTTAAAACTTATACATTCGTAGAGAAAGAGAAACAACAAGCTTCACTGAAATTTCTGATGGATGAAGTTTTGACATACCCTAAATGGCTATTTGACACGGAAGTGGGGCAATATACTTATCTACTTCGCAATACTCCCATCGGAAAACAGGAAAATGCTCCTACACAAATCTTAAAGAACGCCCAAGCCTATATCCTTTGGGATTTACTTGGCAATACTCGTTTGATGCGTATGATAGAGAATGAATCTGTCAACGGAAAGAAAGCCTTTACAGTAGTGGAACTTATGGACGGACTTCATAAGAATATTTTCGGTGTTACCGAACGCGGTGGTATCCCTAATGTTATGGAACGTTCTTTGCAGAAAAACTTCCTCGATGCATTACTTACAGCCGCTGCAGAACCGGAAGCCGTTAAAATCAACAAGAAGATTGCAAACGAGCATTTCTTGCTTGACCACGCTACTCCTTTCTGTAGCTGTTACGCTGCCGAACAACGTGCACTTCGTCAGGAAGACCGGATGGGTGCTCCACGTGTGCTCAATTTCTATGGCAGTCAGCTCAACCGTATTTCAGATGCTATCTCTGTGAAACGCGGTGAATTATTACGTATCAAGAAGTTGTTGCAGAACCGTCTCGGAACTTCCGATACTGCTGCACGCTATCATTATGAGGACATGATTCTACGTATTAATACTGCTTTAGGAATCAAATAAAACCACTTATTACTTTAACTATCTACATTAATGAGAAAAAAATACTTGTGCATTCTTATATGCCTCTTTGCAAATGCGCTGGCCTTTGCCAGCGCTGCTAATCGTACAATCACCGGAGTCGTTATATCCGGTGAAGATAATGAACCTCTGATCGGTGCTTCCGTATATGTTAACGCAGATGACTTGAAAAAGGCCGGAGCATCACAGACTTCTCTAGGTACTATCACTGATATGGATGGTAAATTCTCCATTTCCATTCCGGAAAAGGTGACTAGGTTACATTGTAGTTATATAGGATTTGAAGAACAAGACATCGTTTTGCAAGCAGGAAAAGATACTTATCGTATTGTACTTCAAGCTTCATCACACACATTAGGAGACGTAGTAGTAACTGGTTATCAAGAACTGGAACGTCGTAAACTGACTGCTGCCATTGCCAAAGTAGATGTTACAGATGGAATGGTAGGTGCTGCAAAAAGTATCGATCAGGCGTTAGCAGGACAAATCGCCGGTGTAGCTGTTACGACAACTTCTGGTGCACCGGGAGCTCCAGCACGTATTCGTATTCGTGGTACGGCTTCATTAAATGGAACACAAGACCCATTATGGGTATTGGATGGAATACCTTTGGAGGGGACAGATATTCCAGAGATTAACAAAGATAACGATAATGACATTGTAAATATGTCACAATCTTCTATCGCAGGTTTGAGCCCAAACGACATTGAAAGCATTACGATATTAAAAGATGCAGCTGCTACTGCCATTTATGGCGCACGTGCTGCAAATGGTGTAATTGTGGTAACAACCAAAAGAGGAAAAACCGGAAAACCTGTTATTAACTTCAATACTAAATTGACTTATACTCCAAATCTCAATACTTCACGGCTCAACTTACTAAACTCGGAAGAGAAAGTCGATTTGGAACTTCAATTATTAAAAGAAGCACGGTTTGACATATTATGGGGATTAACAGATCCGATACCGGTATTTCCTGAAAAAGGAAAAGTTGCTGCTATCATGAAACAATATAACTTAATAGACATCTATAAAGAACAGGGGTGGAACGGACTGACACCTGAAGCCCAAAATGCTATAAACAAACTGAAAACAATCAATACGGACTGGAATGATATATTATTCAGAGATGCTTTCACGCAAGAATATAACTTTAGCATTTCCGGTGGTAGCGAAAAGGTTACTTATTACAACTCACTTGGTTATGTCAAAGAAAACGGAAATGTACCAGGTGTAAGCATGAGCCGTTTTAATCTGACCAGTAAAACGTCTTACCAAATCAACAAAATATTAAAAATTGGAATGTCTATTTTTGCCAACAGACGCAAGAATAACACATTTATGACTGATACTTACGGACTTATTAACCCTATATATTATTCACGTATCGCCAACCCTTACTTTGCTCCGTTTGACGAACAAGGAAACTACCTTTACGATTACGACGTAGTCAGAAGTAATGAAACAGATGAAAAGCAAGGCTTTAATATATTCGAAGAACGAGCAAACACCAATAAAGAATCTGTCACCACAGCCATCAATTCTATCTTTGATGTTCAGCTACGTTTTAACGATCAGTGGAAAGTTTATTCACAGATTGGTGTGCAATGGGATCAATTGTCGCAAGAAGAATATGCCGGGATAAATTCATATAATATTAGGAATATACGTGAAACCAATAAATATTGGAAAAATGGTGTACAAACCTATCTTATACCAGAAGGAGGCATGCTTAAAACAACTAATAGTACAACCTCACAACTCACATGGAAAATCCAAGGAGAATACAAAAACACATTTGGGGATATACATGATATACAAATAATGGCTGGTTCGGAAATTCGCAAAAACTGGGCAGACAACCAAGCCTCAACCGGATACGGATATGATCCCAAGAAACTAACATTCCAGAATCTCATATTTAAAGATGAAGCACAAGCCAATGATTGGAATCTAAAAACTAAATCGTACAAGGAAAACGCTTTTGCTTCTTTCTTTGCCAATGGTTCATATACTTTAATGAATCGTTATACATTGGGAGGAAGTGTGCGCATGGATGGTTCTGATTTATTCGGAGTAGATAAGAAATACCGTTTCTTACCAATCTATTCGGTAAGTGGTCTATGGCGTTTATCAAATGAGTCGTTCATTAGACAATACAAATGGGTTGATAATTTAGCTCTTCGCCTTTCTTATGGCTTACAAGGAAATATTGATAAGGGAACCTCTCCATTCCTAGTCGGAAAATATGATAATGTGAATATTTTACCAGGTTACAGTGAAGAAAATATTATTATCAATAGTGCTCCCAACAGTAAATTACGCTGGGAAAAAACAGCATCTTACAATCTAGGAATAGATTTTTCTGTACTCAATCAAGCCATCAATCTTAGTGTAGATTACTACTATAGAAAAGGAACAGACTTAATTGGTTCTAAAGCATTAGCTTTAGAAAATGGATTCACTAATATGTCTATAAACTGGGCTAGTATGGAAAATAAAGGTGTAGAAATAAACCTGCAGACACGTAATATCACCACTAAAAACTTCTCTTGGTACACTACTTTCAACTTCGCATATAATCAAAATAAAGTACTAAAAGTACTTACAGATAAAAGCCAAGTGACTCCTAGTCTGGAAGGATATCCCGTAGGTGCAATCTTTGCACTAAAAACAAAAGGTATAAATCCTGATACAGGACAAATCTATCTTGAGAATAAAGAGGGAAAAGCTGTCACTGTAGAAGAGTTATTCAGAATGACATCGAATGAAGATGGTCTTGGCACTTACCAAATAGGACCAAGTACTGAAGAACAAAGAGACTTTTACAGCTATGTTGGAACGTCAGATGCTCCCTACACGGGCGGTTTTCTAAATACGTTCAATTACCGAAATTGGGAACTGAATCTGAATTTTTCATATAATTTTGGAGCACACGTAAAAACAACTCCAAGTTATAATGTATCTGACTTAGACCCAGGGCGCAATATGAATAGAGACATACTGGATAGATGGACACCGGAAAATACAACAGGAAAGTTCCCTGCATTAGCAACGTACAATTACAATCCGGCCGACTACTACTTGTTCAGTACTCGAAATGACATTTACAGATCACTGGATATCTGGGTAAAAAAGCTAAGCTTTGTACGTCTACAAAATATACGTCTTGCTTACCGGGTTCCATCCGAATGGCTTCATAAACTAAGTATCGGCGGAGCAACTGTAGGATTAGAGGCTCGTAACCTATTCGTTATCAGCTCTAATTATGATAATTATATGGATCCGGAATCAATGGGCAACTTATACTCTACCCCAGTTCCCAAATCCATTACCTTCAATCTAAGTCTTAACTTTTAAAAAATATATTATGACAAAGAAAATATATTATATATTCACATTAATAGGAAGCCTGTTATTATCTTCTTGTGATAGTTATTTGGACATACAGCCAGTAGGCCAAGTAATTCCCAATACGCTAGCTGAATACAGAGCTTTATTCACAACAGCTTACAATACAGCACTCAATGACAGAGGAATATGCGAAATCAGAACAGATATCGCAACCATATTACAGTCTGATGCCACTTCCAAAAATTCTTTAGGAGATGTTGAAAAATGGAATGATGTTAATCCGAATGCAAGTACGAGACAATTTGGATGGGCGGCCTATTATACCAATATCTATTATGCCAACGCAATCATCGATAAAAAGGATGAAATATCAGAAGGAAGCCAAGAAGATATTAATCAATTAGTTGGAGAAGCTTACCTCATGAGAGCATATATGCACTTTATATTGGTCAATCTTTATGGACAACCTTATACAGCTGCCGGAGCATTAGAAACCAAAGCAGTACCTCTCAAACTCAATACTGATTTAGAAGAAATACCATCACGAAACACTGTAAAAGAAATATATACCTCCATATTGTCTGATATAGAAACAGCAAGGAAACTGATTAATAAAAAAGAATGGGAAGTTCAATATTCATACCGTTTCTCAACATTGTCAGTAGATGCTATGGAATCACGGGTATATTTATACATGGGTGAATGGGGCAAATCTTATGAATCTTCGGAACGTGTACTAGCCGGAAAATCAACATTAGTGAACCTAAATGATGAAGGAGGCAAACTTCCTAATGAATTTACATCTGTAGAAATGATCACTGCCTATGAAGTTTTTCCAAATAGCGATTATGCCGGATCACTCTTACTTTACCCTTCATTTTTACAAGAATATGAGGAAGGAAAAGATCTACGTCCAAACAAGTATTATCAAGCAAATAAAAATGGAAATTATACTTCCATCAAAAGTGGTGAATCTAAATTCAAATGTACTTTCCGCACCGGAGAGCTTTATTTAAATTCAGCAGAAGCTGCTGCACATTTAAACAAATTACCTGAAGCACGTACCCGGCTCTTGAAACTAATAGAGAATCGTTATACATCAGAAGGTTATGAGCAGAAAAAGAATGAAATAAATGCGATGAGCCAAGAAAAGCTAGTCACAGAAATTCTGAAAGAACGTGCTCGCGAGCTTGCTTTTGAAGGCCATCGTTGGTTTGATTTACGCCGAACTACCCGACCGGAAATCAAAAAAGAAATTGAAGATGTAACCTACACACTTGTACAAGATGATTCCCGTTACACATTGCGTATTCCACAAGATGCAATTGATGCTAATCCCGGACTTTTAAACTAATAACCAAGCATTTTTCATAGAAACAAACCGCCTGACATCATAGACTAAAAAGCTCCCTTTACCTAAAGCGTAAAAGGAGCTTTTTTTAATCTATCTATTAGCCATTTCTCATTTTGTACACCTACCTCATTCACCATTAAATCTTTATCCCCTAAAAGCATTGTTCTTTAACAAGAAATCCGTATCTTTGTAGCGACTTATTACGATTAATAACGTAGAAGCGTTTAGAATATTATCTCTATTCAGAATCTGGTAAATTCTTTAATTGGGGAGATAATGGCAACTAAGCGTTCACGTCTTTGTTATATGCAAGGGCGTGGACTCTGTTGTTCATTTCCCAATAGGTTTACCAGAGCCTTGAATAGAATGAACTAACGACGTCCACGCTTCTCTTGTATATATATGGTATCCGGACGCTTACCACACAAACAATAAAGGTAATGAGCAGCACTATTACAAAGTTCTTCGCTTCTTTTTTAGCTTATGGGGTAGCTAATAAGAAAAAGCGCTTCTCGGCAATTGGCCGTTTCTCCGAAGGATTGGCTCCGGTAAAAGGAAAAATCCAATGGGGATACATCAATAAAGGATATGACGTTGTCATTCCTCTAATGTACGAACGGGCTTTCTCTTTTAAAGAAGGATTAGGGATGGTAGTACTCAATTCTCAATACGGATTCATCGACCATACCGGACAAATACAGATTCCGTTTAAAAACACAGCCGCTCACTCGTTTGAACAAGAATGTGCACGGGTATGCCACGATGGATTATGGGGATTGATTGACAGACAAGGAAACTACATTCTTCCACCGACTTACAGTCAAATAGAACAATTCGCGGAAGGATTAGCCCTCGTCTCACTACACAACAAAGTAGGATTCATTAACAAGAAAGGAGAAGTTGTCATTCCCCTGGAATATGATAATGGACGCTCTTTCTCTGAAGGATTGGCTGCTGTTTGTATTGAAAGTCAGTCGTCCAAGTGGGGGTATATAAACAAAGACAATGAAGAAGTACTTCCTTTTAAGTACGATATTGCAGAACCCTTTTATAACAACATAGCTCGAGTGGGTCTCTATGGAAAAAGCATGAAAATCAACAAACAGGGCAGTGAATGTCTATAAAACAACCACTCTACGCATTTATTCATCTCAACACGCAAGGCATTCTGTTCTAAAACATCCCCTTACGAATAACAACGTAAGGGGATTTTTCGTACTTTCGAACATGTTAAATCTTTAATACGTAACATTATGATTATCGGAGTACCAAAGGAAATCAAAAACAATGAGAACCGTGTAGGCATGACACCTTCAGGAGTGGCCGAAGTGGTAAAACAAGGGCACCGGGTGTTTATCCAACATACAGCGGGAGTAAATAGCGGTTTTCCGGATGAAGCATATCAAGCTGTCGGCGCACATGTCCTGCCAACAATAGAAGATATTTACGCCACTGCTGAGATGATAGTAAAAGTGAAAGAACCGATAGTCACTGAATATAACTTAATAAGAAAAGGACAGTTACTATTCACTTATTTCCATTTTGCTTCCGACAAGGAATTAACCCTTGCTATGCTCTCTAACAAATCAATATGCCTGGCTTATGAAACTGTAGAAGAAGCAGACCACTCATTACCTTTATTAATTCCCATGAGTGAAGTTGCCGGACGTATGTCTATCCAAGAAGGCGCCCGTTTTCTGGAAAAACCGCAAGGCGGAAAAGGTATCCTTTTGGGAGGTGTACCAGGTGTTAAACCAGCTAAAGTATTAATTTTAGGAGGTGGAGTTGTAGGTAGCAATGCTGCACAAATGGCTGCTGGAATGGGGGCAGATGTCACTATTACAGATATAAATCTGGCACGTCTGCGCTATTTGAGCGAGACACTGCCGAAGAATGTAAAGACATTGTACTCATCCGAACTAAGAATCAGAAAAGAATTGCCGGATGTTGATTTAGTTGTCGGCTCTGTACTGATTCCCGGTGATAAAGCACCACATTTGATTACCAAAGAGATGCTTTCAATAATGCAGCCCGGCACAGTATTAGTAGATGTAGCAATCGATCAGGGAGGATGTTTCGAGACCTCTCACCCGACCACTCACAGTGCACCGACCTATATTGTAGACGGAATCGTTCATTATGCAGTAGCTAATATTCCGGGAGCTGTACCTTACACTTCCACCCTTGCACTAACCAATGCTACTCTCCCCTATGTGATAGCTTTAGCAAATAAGGGATGGAAAAAAGCCTGCAAAGAGAATCCAGCATTAGCACTCGGATTAAATATCGTAGAAGGAAAAATCGTTTATAAGGTCGTTGCCGACGTATTTGGTTTGAAGTACGATCCTATCAGCCTGTAACTATGCATTTTCACCATACAGTAATATAAAGTCTTACAGAGTTCTTTCTTTTTTTCAAAGTAAGGCTATCTCAATGTCTTACGTCTTCGATTGATAACCTTTAAAAAACTCTGCAAGACTTTGTATTACTCTGTGGTGAGCTATATCTTTAAAATAAATAATCTTTCTTTGCCGCCCGTTGATAAGCCGCTACCAATTCGTTCATTACTTCTGCCACAGACTGCCGACGGGATATGATTGCCGAAACTTGTCCGATCTCCAATTCCCCTTCTTCCAGATCACCTTCGAAGATTCCTTTTTTAGCACGCCCCCGTCCTAATAAAGTTCTCAAATCTTCAGCACTAGCTCCACTATCTTCAGCCTTCTCCACCGCTTCGCGGAAAGCATTCTTTACCAAACGTGTCGGAGCCAGCTTTTTCAACAACAACTTAGTATCCCCTTCTCTGAGACTCAAGCAATAATCTTTAAATACCGAACTCGCTGAACTCTCTTCAGTAAGAGCAAAACGGGTTCCTATCTGCACCCCTTCGGCTCCCAACACCATAGCAGCCAATACTCCTTCCCCTGTGCCGACACCTCCTGCAGCTATCAAAGGTAATGTTGTAGCCTCACGTACAGCCGGAATCAAACAGAAAGTCGTTGTTTCTTCGCGTCCATTATGCCCTCCGGCTTCAAACCCTTCTGCCACTACCGCATCTACTCCAGCCTCCTCACATTTTACAGCAAAACGGGAAGAAGAAACAACATGAACAACCGTTATTCCACGTTCTTTCAACCACCCAGTCCACGTTTTCGGATTTCCGGCAGAGGTAAAAACAATCTTCACTCCCTCTTCCACCACAATATTCATAATCTCTTCTATCTGGGGATACATCAAAGGAATGTTTACACCAAAAGGTAATTTCGTGGCCGCATTACATTTACGGATATGCTCGCGTAAAGTGTCCGGATGCATGGAACCGGCACCGATCAATCCCAGTCCACCGGCATTGCTCACAGCAGAAGCAAGACGCCAACCGCTGCACCACACCATACCACCTTGAATAATAGGATACCGAATACCCAGAAGAGAAGTAATTCTATTCATAACCAATAATTTATCTATGTGTTAATATACTAAGATACCAATAATAGTGACAGAGCTATATAACAATGCGCCAACATAACAACACACAAATATACTAATTATTCAATTACAAACATTCTCTAGTCAGCACATTAGCGCATTGCTACATCAACACATCATTATAACGCCTTCAACGGGCAATCTGTTCAATTGGTTTATTTATCCACCCAGTGGTAGAATCTCCATATGTTCTCAACACTTCCAATGTGCGGGCACGGTTATCCCGTCCCGTCTTATTCCAGAAATCTTTTGTAAAGACAGCCATCAGGTCAAGTCTGCCGATAGTTCCACCATTGATATACACTCCACTCCCACCAAACAAGGGAATAGGTGCATCCATCACTACCGTGTTCACCATCATTCCGTTAGCACGTTCACCCAACTGACGGAAACGTACCCCACTCGCCTGTATCTCATCCAACGACTTACGCATTCCCTTTGCCATCGGATTGCGTGCCCAGTTTGAATAAGATCTTTGATGGCGTATCTCGTAGAAAGGATCACCCCGCCAGGTATTTTTATCGATCTTTATCTTCTTCTGATAGATGGGATCCCAGTTATAGCGGGTATTCGCTTTATATGGCATCAGAGTCAACATCACTTTCGGTTTAGGCAACGCTTCAGGAAGCGATTCGTCAGGCATCATCCAGCTTTTCTCCTCCGACATCCGGGGAGTACCCACTGCGCTTCCGAAATCAATCGACTTCACAGCATCCATATTTAAATGCAACTCCTGGTCACTCTCCAGCAATTTCTTCAAATGCAAAGAATCTTGCGCCGTCCATACTTGCGAATATGCAAATACAGCGGTCAGGCACAGTGCCATCGTTGTTATAACCCGTTTTAATCCATCCATTCTTTTTACTCTTTCATTACCTATATTTCGGAGCACTTCATATACATTTGTACGTATAAGAGGCTATCTTTTGAGCGTAATAATCCCCCTGTCAGCAGCAAAAGACTACTGATACAAACAAATATTCCCACATGAATGTTTCCTATTTTTTACTTTCCGAAGGCTCCTCCCCCTTTATTACCACCAACGATAACCCGATCCGCAAAGCGGCTCATCGTAGCACGGATCAATTGTCCATCTCGTTTTCGGATATTGGCGTTCTTCCCACCAACTACGATAACAAGCGGCTGCATCGAGTACTTCCTCATCGGTCAGGAAATAGATTGCTTCATAATTTTCAGCATTCGCCAATACCATTTTGCAACCTAATGACGGAGGTGTGCCCTGACGGATAGATTCAATCACCCAAAGCATACACTCACCCAACCGAATCTTACCGTTGTTCATATTATAAACCGACGGAAAAGAAGGGATAATAGTCAGATCTTCTGCATATTTTAAAAGTTCGGGGATATCCTCTTCCGTGAAATGAGGAACCTCCACCACCCCTTTTTCATTCTTCATCTTGTACGTACCCGACTTCAATTGCTTCACAAAAAGAGCAACATCCGGATTGTTATAATCCATTTCTTCGCTGGTGCATCCTGTAAAGGATACGATCAGGCAAACAGCCATCCACAGCATTAGTAGTGTTTTTTTCATTTTCATAAGGATTAATACGTCATGCGAAGTCCGCAAAGTAAATTAAAATTAGTCGGCCGTTTCGTTCGTACCGTAGCCAGTTTCGAATCTGTCTTGAAATGATGCGAAACTCCGGGTTCGGCAAAAACAGCAAGTCGGTCATTAATCTTATAGTTGATTCCAATACCGGCAGTCACTGCCAGCTGGATAGGTTCTTCTTTAAAACTGTTGTCCGGTGCACCGGCAATACATTTATCGGCTATTCCTCCTACAGTAGCGTAAAGGTCGATTTTTTTCGTATCTACCAACGTCACGTTCACTTTAACAGGGATTCCCAGATAGTGCAAATGCTGCCCTGCAGAACGGAGGTTCGAATAGAGTAATCCGGTTTCTATGCCAAGAAAATCGTTCAACTTACGCTCTACCGTCACCCCTGCGGAAACCGGCATTTTATAAGTACCGTTATCTGCCGGAAGTGCTGTACCCACTTGAACTTTCATCGCCCAGCGATGCTTTTTCACTGCTTTGGGTTGAGACATATCGACATTCGACTGTTCTTCCGAAGCGACAGATGATCCTGTATTACCGTTTGTTGCCTGCCAATAACCATTATGCCCCTGATTACCATATCGGTTGCCATTTCCCGTAGAAGTAGTGGAAGAAAAAGAAAACGACATAGAGAAAGTGATTGAAAGAGAATCTTCTTCCTCCGTATATTGCGACAGCATACCGTAAGATTTCGGAGCCGGTTTCGGCAACACCGGTTCTACCGGCAACGGCAACTGATTGACGCGTATTCCATCTCCATCCATCTGTCCTCCATTCGTCACGGCTATCTTTGTAAATGCTTCTTCCATTTCCTCCTTTGGAGAGAAATACAAGAAAGTAGCCGACGAGGCTGCCAAAACAAGCAATACAGATGCCGCAGCCGCTACACGGAAGAGCAGAATCCGACGACGATGCTGGCAAGCCACAGGAATTTCCTGCGAGAGCTCTTCCCAAAAGCCATCCCGTACACTCATCCCGGCATCAGCGAGACGCGTGCGAAACAGATCGGTTATTTCATCATTTTCTTTCTTCATGATTTCTATACTCTTTAATTCTTTTTGCTAACAAATATTTGGCCCGGTGCAGCTGCGAAGTAGATGAATGCTCTTTAATATGAAGCATCTTGGCTATCTCCTTGTGCGATTTCTCTTCAAACACATAAAGGTTGAAAACGGTTCGGCAACCATCCGGCAATTCGGCAATAAAAGCCATCAACTGCTCTTCGGAGATTCCAGCCCCTCCTCCCGAATCCGATATATCCGGTATATCGGGAAGCTGCTCTTCATGCACTACCAACTGGCTGACTCGCTTCTCCCGTCGCAGGAAATCGAGTGATTGAGTAACCATCACCCGGGTAATCCATGTACAAAGTGAAGACTCACCCCGGAACGAAAAGTTGGTAAAAATCTTGATGAAACCGTCATGCAGTACATCGTGCGCCGCATCCATATCGCCCGTATAGCGGAAACATACCGCCAGCATCTGCTTGGAATAGAGAGTGTAAAGTTCCTTTCGGGCTGAATCCTTTCCTGCCCGACAGCCCTTTATCAGTTCTATCTCGTTTTCCAAAGTCAATTACTTTTTTTTAAAATCGAACGTATGTCTGCGTCGTTTGCTCATTAGACGCGAGAGTTTGAGGAATGCTGCAAGGAATATTGCTAAAAGAAGTTAAAGGATAGATAATAATAAACGGGAAAGAAAAAACGATGAACGATAAACGGTAAATGATGAACAAAGCTGCGCATAATCATGCTACAAAATATCCACCGTTTACTGTTTATCGTTCACCGCTTACAGTTCACCGCTTATTATACTATCAGCATGCTTTGAAACTCATGTCCAGTCCTTTCACTGAATGAGTCAAAGCTCCTACAGAGATGAAGTCTACGCCACATTCGGCATACTCACGAAGAGTATCAAAGGTGATACCACCCGAAGATTCGGTTTCGTATTTGCCTGCTACCATCTCTACTGCTTTCTTTGTCATTTCGGGAGTGAAGTTATCAAACATGATACGGTCTACTCCGCCGAGATCAAGAACTTGTTGCAGTTCGTCGAAGCTGCGGACTTCTATTTCTATTTTCAGGTCTTTACCTTTTTCCTTGCAATATTCTTTGGCACGAGTGATTGCTTTGTCGATACCTCCGGCAAAGTCCACATGATTGTCTTTCAGAAGAATCATGTCGAACAGACCAATACGATGGTTTACTCCGCCACCGATTTTCACTGCCATTTTTTCGAGGATACGCATACCGGGAGTTGTTTTGCGGGTATCAAGCACACGGGTATTTGTACCTTCCAATACCTTTGCATATTTACGGGTCATTGTTGCAATGCCGCTCATACGCTGCATCACGTTCAACATCAGGCGTTCGGTTTGAAGTAAAGATTGCACTTTTCCTTCCACTACCATTGCTACATCACCCGGTTTCACTTCTGTTCCGTCATTGATAAACACTTCCACTTTCATGGTAGGATCAAAACGGTTGAAGATTTCTTTAGCTACTTCGATGCCAGCCAACACACCGGCTTCTTTGATAAGCAATTTTGATTTTCCCATTGCCGTAGCGGGAATACATGAAAGGGTGGTATGATCGCCATCACCTATATCTTCTGCAAAAGCAAGATCGATCAACTTGTCGATCAGTTCTTTTTCCTTATTCATTGATCTTGTCAATTCTTATTTGATGTATTAAATATTGATTCTGCACTTTCTTCAGGAAGCAGTTCACACGAAAGTTCCCATTAGTAGTAGCCAACGTACCGATAACGAAACTCGATTCGTCCCGTTTTCCCTGATGGTTCACATTAAATCCGCTGACTTTATTCTTCGTAAAGAATTCCTGCATCGCAGCTGTTGCTTTCTGTTTGTCAACGTTTGTCGAGCGACCTTGGAGCACCAGGTTTACCTTGTCCCCCATATACTTACTTAGCTCTTGCGAGCTTCCTCTTTTAAATGCCGTAATCACTCCTGCCGGTATCTCTTGCGCCATTAGCAACGAGAGGGAAAGAAGCAATGCGGTCATTCCTACGAGCACTCGTTTTTTCATAATTACAAGCTTTTAAGTTGAAGTTTAAAGGCTTAAACTTTCAACTAATGATAGGCAAAGGTAAGCATTAATTGCAGAATAACATAAAAAATGCCTATTTTTGTGCAATAATCAGAATTGTAGACGTATGAAAACAACCTTGCTCGTCGTAGGACGAACCGTAGAACAACACTATATAACTGCTATCAACGACTATATCCAGCGCACTAAACGGTCTATCACTTTTGACATGGAAGTGATTCCTGAATTGAAAAACACGAAGAGTCTTTCAATGGAAGTGCAGAAAGAAAAGGAAGGGGAACTGATATTGAAAGCTCTCCAACCGGGCGACGTGGTGGTATTGCTCGATGAGCACGGAAAAGAAATGCGTTCTCTGGAGTTTGCCGAATATATGAAGCGAAAAATGAACACGGTCAACAAACGACTGGTATTCATTATCGGAGGGCCTTATGGCTTTTCTAAAAAAGTTTATCAAGTGGCACACGAAAAGATTTCAATGTCCAAGATGACTTTCTCACATCAGATGATCCGGCTGATATTCGTTGAGCAGATTTATCGGGCGATGACTATATTGAATGGAGGGCCGTATCATCATGAATAGTAACTTATCTCATATACTATTATAAACGAGACAAAATAGACTTTTTAATTTCGTCCCAAGATACATCCACAAACATATAAGGCATTGGCTCCTCCTCCGCATCTTCAAAATAAGCTAAACTTTTCATAGCCATAAAAGAAGATGAGTCAGGATATTTTTGAGAATAGAAATCCAATAGATTTTTCAATGAATACTTTTTCAACAAAAAGTAAATATCTACAAAATCTTTTTTAGTACCTCTCCCTTCAATAGCAGTAATTTTCATTGCCGCAATATCTCTAGGACTTGCCAAACGTATCCCATCTTTATATACGACATCATCAAGCCAAGGATAAGTATAGTTCACGATATCTATTTTAACCTCATTCAATACGTAAATGTGTATATTCTTAGAATCATTTAAGATAGTCAGTGTCCCAAGTGTTCGCAAAGCTTCCTTCAAATCTTGAGAATCTACATTAATCTGACCAAAAAAATCCAAATCGACCGACTTTCGATGTCCTAATTGCAAAGCTAATGCAGTACCACCGACTAGACGAGTATTACAAAGTACAGGTAACTGTTGCAACTTTTTTAAAAGTTCCAGTGTTGTGGATTCGACCGTTGATAAGTGTAACATCTAAATTGTTCTTTAGGAGTTTGTGAAATGGCAGAAAGATAAGCTAAAGCCCGAGGCTCCAATTCACGAAACCCCTTAGCTATTTCGACGATTCTCCCAAGTCCATAATATTGTTTTACAATATTCCAATCTTGCAACATACCATATTCAAGCACTCTCTTTATTATATATTGTGAATGCTTCTCCATATCCAAATCATCTTTATTGACATCCCAAAAAAGATATGTTGAAAATCGAGTAATATATTCTTCCATTATCTATCGTATTGCAATCCTTAAATATGACAAAGATAAAAATAAAAAATGAATCGAACGCAAGCTAACAGCTATATTTCACAAAACTGTATTATTCTCTTCTTCATAGATTTTATTAAAAACTCTACAAAGTTTTTTTTCATCCGCAATTAGTTGACGAAGTTCTGCCAACCGTCCGGCATTATCCGATTGGGGTATCCATAACGTCAGATACCCTCCTTCTGCATATTTTTCAGTTAGATGTTTCCGAAAACGGGCATATTGCTCTTCTTTATCCATCTCCGGATAATGAGACAGCCCATATTGTACGGTACGGCGTAAAGTGACTTCGGGATCAATAATTCGGTCAGCCTCGGCAACAATCATTCCATAGATTGTTCTGGGAGCCTGTTTATTGGAAGCCCGATGATCTTCTATCGCCTCTTTCATCTGCAACAGCTGCTCATCCGTAAACCAACGCCGCAAAGTTTCGTCGGCTAACAACACTTTGCCGGAGGTTATATGATGAAATTCACGTCCTTCATACAACCCCAGGTCATGATAAGCAGCGATGACATAAACCATCGAATAATCGACTTCATAATGCGTCGCTAATTTCAGACTTTCCTCAATAACCTTTTCTACATGGTCAATTTGATGCGCTTTATCAAAGTTAGCGTATTGAGGAATAATACTTTGCCGAACATAGTTTTGCAATTCAGCAGGCACATGATGAGTCATATTCGATCTTTTTAGCTAGTGAATTCTTTTATTTATATTATTCCCGATTCATCAAACGATGTTCTGCCATCTGTTCGAACTTTGTTCCCGGACGACCATAATTGGCATACGGATAAATGGAAATACCACCACGAGGAGTAAATATTCCCGTTACTTCTATGTATTTGGGACTCATCAATCGGATAAGATCTTTCATTATGATATTCACACAATCTTCATGAAAGGCTCCATGACTGCGGAAACTGAAAAGATAGAGTTTCAAACTCTTACTTTCTACCATTTTTATATCAGGAATGTAGCTGATACGTATTTCGGCAAAGTCCGGCTGTCCGGTAATAGGACACAGACTTGTGAACTCCGGGCAGTTGAAACGTACCCAGTAATCATTTTCAGGATGCTTATTATCAAAGGCTTCCAGTACTTCAGGAGCATAATCTTGTTTATACTCGGTTTTTCTTCCTAATAAGGAAAGTTGGTCTTTTAATTCTGTCATTGCACTCATTAACTACAACCTCTACTCTAAACAAAAAAACGCATTTCTTCTTTCACCTATCACCGTCCTGCCTCAAACGCCTTATTCATCGAGGTTTTAGTGGTGAAGGATTCATTTCACAACCTATCACCGCATCTATCACCTATCACCATCAACTCTTATCCTACGTTTGCTTTCTCCTCATCTTACTTGTTACGGTGTGTTTCATTGCCTGAAACAATGTGTTTCCCGCCTTGAAACAAAGTGTTTCATTACTTGGAACAAACTGTTTCAAGTCTTGGAACTTATAGTTTCAAGCGTTAGAAACTTTAGTTTCCTACCGTTGAAACTAATCTAAGCCAATACATTCTGTACTGTACTACTATCATTTATTAATTAGAACTTACCGGTGACAATAGATGTGACGGCAAAATGTCAAATTTAGCTGCTGTCACTACTTGCTGTCACAAACTAAAAATCTTATAATCAAACATTTATCTACAACAATGTGACAGATGATAGCAAAAAAACGCATTTTAATCTCTATGTAGAGATATTATTGATTCTTACTTTTTAAATACTTTTCCAATCCTTCCCGACGCAATGTACAAGCCGGGCAATGTCCGCAACCATCTCCCTGAACGCCATTATAACAGGTCAAAGTCTCGGTGCGAATCAGTTCCAATACCCCCAGTTCGTCGGCCAATGCCCATGTTTCTGCCTTATCAATCCACATCAAAGGGGTATGAATCACAAATTGTTCATCCATAGCCAGATTGAGAGTTACATTAAGAGATTTGATAAAGGCATCACGGCAATCGGGATAACCGCTGAAATCTGTTTGAGAAACTCCCGTTACCAAATGATTAATACCACGTTCACGGGCATATACTGCTGCGATACTTAGAAAAAACAGATTACGTCCCGGAACAAAGGTATTAGGAACGCTATCTGCAGGTTTTTCCTGATCCATCACCATCGTAGTATCGGTCAATGAATTATGACCTAACTGTCCGATAAAGGAAACATCCATCACATCAAATTCCACTTCCGCTTTCCGGGCTATCTCCCGTGCAAGCTCCACTTCTTTCTGATGCTTCTGACCATAAAGAAAACTCAAGGCATATACTTTCTTAAAGTTGCGTTTTGCCCAAAACAAACAAGTGGTAGAATCCTGCCCACCACTAAACACAACCAATGCTGCTTCTCTATTCATATTCTATATTAAATATCTTTGACTTTCAATACATTATAAGAGATATTGGTGTCGTAAACATCGCTACCGTCTATTTTCTTGATTGCTTTCACCACACGAATTGTCACCGGAAGGATAATAACTTCATACATGGATTTCAGCACAATCTGAATCCCCATCATGATAAGCAGTTCTTTCCAGGCAATAACTCCACCAAAAGCTACCGGGAAGAAAATCAATGAATCGGCAGTCTCACCTACAACAGTCGACCAGATGGCACGGGCCGAAAAGTTACGCCCCTGACTGGCTACTTTCATCTTACTCATCACATACGCATTGAGAAATGAGCCTACCAGAAAAGCCATCAGACTGGCAGCCACAATACGGGGAGCCATACCGAACACAAAATTGAAATGTTCCTCGCCCTCCCAGAAAGGAGCAGCCGGAATGGCAACAGCTATCAACCCAAGAGCAACCACGAAGAAGTTCATGGCAAAACCGCTCCAAATGATGAGCCGCGCTTTCTTGAATCCCCAAACCTCGGCGATACAATCATTAATAATATAAGAAATAGGAAAAACCAATAATCCGGCTGTCACGGTCAGACTACCTACCTGAATTACTTTTGTTTCAAGAAGATTGGCTGCAATGAGACAGACATTAAACAGAATGCCCAGCAGCATAAAGGGTACAGATACTTTTTCTTTCATAATTCCTGTTTTTTACGTGGTGTTCTAGAATACACGACCGCTATTCACGGCATCATACATTTTTTATTCTTTCGGAGTGCAAAGGTAAAAAATAAAACTGGAATTATCACATTCATCTTACCAGAATCTGTCTTCCCGATAATTGAAGAAAAAATAAGCCTCCCTGTCAGTCGTCGTATTCTGACAGGAAGGCTCATCACTTTGACCTTAAAAACACATCACTCAATCAGGCATCCGCATCAAGAGGAGAAGTCTTTCAATTCCTCTTTCAACCGCTTACGGATGAAAAACAAACGGCTCTTTACCGTTCCCATCGGCAATCCTAATTTTTCGGCAATTTCTCTATACTTAAATCCGGCTACAAACATCTGAAAAGGCACTTTCATCTCTTCCGGTATGGAATGTATCACCCGGTACAACTGTTTCATATCATACGTAAACTCGAATCTATCAGCATCTTCATCTTCTATCAGATGTTGTTGATTGATGGAGTAACTATCATCAATCAGGTTCATTTCACGAACTGTGCGACGATAGTTGTTCACGAAAATATTACGCATAAGCGTATACATCCATCCCTTCAGATTTTTGCTATACGTAAACTTCTCCTGATTATCTAATGCCTGCAACAAACAATCCTGAACCAAATCATTAGCAGATTCGCGGTCTGCCGTCAATTTATATGCGAAGCGATGCAAATCCGGTTGTATCGCTAATATTCCTTGAGTAAAATCAACTTTTTCCATCGTCGTATTTCCTTTATCTAATTAGTACGATACAAAGGTCCGTTTTTTTAGAATCATTATAAATAGCAATTCTTCCGATTAGTTTGGCAATTTTTCCTTTGCCCCTCTCAACCATTTCTTTTTTTAGTTGTTCATTGGGCATTCACCTAAAACTTAACTGATAATGAAAACAAGCTTTAAAATGGTAGCTATGCTACTGGGGATAGGAATTTTCCCCCTCTGTGCCTATGCACAACAGAAGGTAGTCATCGAAGATGAAGAACCGAATTCTATCATGTTTGTTTCGAAAAACAAAGCAGGAGATGAAATCATCCGAATCATGAACGACCGTTCGCAGATGCGTTTCCACGACCCGAATGCTCCCCGTTTCCTGCTAACCGACCAGAAAGGGAAATTTGCCCTGGGTATCGGAGGATATGTTCGTGCAACAGCAGAGTATGACTTTAACGGTATCGTAAATGATGTCGATTTCTATCCGGCATTGATTCCACAACGCGGAAGCGGCAATTTTGCCAAGAATCAATTCCAGATGGACATCACCACTTCTACCCTATTCCTCAAACTGGTAGGACGTACGAAACATCTGGGAGACTTCGTTGTCTACACAGCCGGAAACTTCCGGGGTGACGGAAAAACCTTTGAATTGCAGAATGCTTATGCGCAATTCCTCGGTTTCACGATCGGATACAGCTACGGTTCGTTCATGGACCTCTCCGCACTGCCTCCTACCATCGACTTTGCAGGTCCTAACGGATCAGCCTTTTACCGCACTACGCAATTGAGCTATATGTGCGATAAGTTGAAAAACTGGAAATTCGGTGTTTCGATGGAAATGCCTTCAGTAGACGGTACAACCAACAATGACTTGTCTATCAACACCCAACGAATGCCGGACTTTGCCACTTCCGTACAGTATAACTGGAATAGTAGCAGTCACGTTAAATTAGGTGCCATTGTCCGTAGTATGACCTACTCAAGTAATGTACATGAGAAAGCCTATTCCGCCACCGGCTTCGGTCTGCAAGCATCTACAACCTTCAATATTACGAAGAAATTACAGGCATTCGGACAGTTTAATTATGGAAAAGGTATCGGATCTTACCTGAACGATTTAAGTAATCTGAACGTAGATATCGTTCCCGATCCTGATAATGAGGGAAAAATGCAGGTTCTCCCAATGCTGGGATGGTATGCAGGGCTGCAATACAACCTTTGTCCGAGCATCTTTATATCCGGTACATATAGTTTATCCAGACTTTATTCTGAAAACGGATATCCAAGTGAAAATCCGGAATCCTATCGCAAAGGACAGTATTTAGTGGCTAATGCTTTCTGGAATGTAAGCAGTAATTTGCAAGTGGGCGTAGAATATTTAAGAGGATGGCGTACTGATTTCAGTTCTTCAACCCGCCCCGCCAACCGGTTGAATATGCTGGTACAATATTCTTTCTAAACTAACATAGAACAGTAAAACAAAAAAGCCGTCTCAACATCATGTCCGAGACGGCTTTTCTATACATATAAAGGATTAGAAATTTAGAACTTGTAGTTCACGCTCACGCCAAATACTTTATTGGTACGGCTATAAACGTCTTTATCAATAGATGCACCTAATCCACGTACATTTTCTTTAGTATAATCACTATACGTAGTCCAGAAATAAGCAACATCAAGGCTCAATGCCTGCGTGAAATTAATACGGCCTCCGAAACCAACTGAATAAGAATCACAAGAGAAACTTGTATCTGATTGGAAAGCATCGCTCAATCCGTAGTCTGTTTTCTGATAACCTCCACTGACTGTGAACAGTTTATTGATATCCCATTCAACACCGGCCAAGTACTCGTGTGTACCATGTTTCAGTGTCTTCTGTTTGCCATCCGCCATACCGGCATTCTTATCATCAAAGAAATGATATTCTACCGATGCTCTCAATGATGGCAAGATCTCATAACTTGCAGCTAAAGAAAGCATAGCAGGAAGATCACTCGGAGTGTTCACACCATTCTGATAAGGTGCCATAAAATCTGCGGCAGCATCCGGAGCAGTTATGTCATGTGTATCATTCTCAATATTCATATTGGCTTTGAACTCATACTTTGCAGCCAGATTCAATTTTCCGAACTTAGCATCAATACCAATAATCGGTGTCAATCCCCAACCTGTCTGATCGCAGTCTAATTTAAGTTTCGCATCATTCAGCTGCTGCGACTTTTGTAATGCTGCCTGTTGTGCCTGCTCTAAAGTCATACCGGCGGCCATTAGTTTTTTTACAATCTCAGCACCCAATTGTTCTGCTACACCCTCTTTCAAATTGATATCAAGGAAACCTTTATAGCCACCCGTAAAATAATTCATACGTGCACCAGCAAAAACTGCGAAGTGCTCATTAATTTTATAGCTTGCTCCTAATTGAAAACCATAAATATACTGACGACCTTCCATAGCCGAATTAATAGTATATTGATTAGGAGACAGCATCCCTTGACCGATTGTATTTACCAAACTAATAGCAGCCGCATCAAACATAGGTAAACCTTTGTCAAATGAAGCTTTTCCGCCACCACCTACAATGGCAAAGCTACCGGAAAACGCCCAATCGCCTTTTTTATATACAGCATGTATAGAAGGAATAACGGGAGCAGAAGCTTTTCCTTCATACTTACGTACAGTATTCTGTCCGTCCATGGTCCATAAAGGACTTGTTGCAGCAATATCACGGGTCTGATATGCACTTTGAATAGTAAGTGCTACTTGAAGACCATCTTTGGGAAGAAATGCCAGTCCGGCAGGATTACTATAAACTCCATCAACATCGATGGAAGCGCCGCGGGCTATCATGCGTAAGAAAGCAGCATTCTGATTCGTATTGGTTAGATAATCTCCGGCAAAAGTTGGAATTGAAACGATCAACATTGCAAGACCAATCAACGAAATTTTTCTCATCTAAATCTTTTTTAAAATTATTTCGGCGCAAAGATATAACAATATTGCACAGGGAGCACATATTTGTGCACTTATTTTCATTTATCCGCCATTTTAATTGAAAAATCAAACTGTTTCTAATGAAACAATCTGTTTTTCGAATGATGGATTGATTAAACAAATTCACCTGTTCCAACGTTTAATATTATATAATTTATAGAATAATATTATGGCCTATACAATTGCATTTTTCGGCACAAAGCCTTATGATGAGTCCTCTTTCAATGACAAAAATAAAGAGTTCGGGTTTGAGATACGCTACTACAAAGGGCATCTGAATAAGAACAACGTACTACTGACACAAGGAGTGGATGCTGTCTGCATCTTTGTGAACGACGTTGCCGACGCAGAAGTAATCCGTGTGATGGCAGCCAACGGAGTAAAACTATTGGCACTACGCTGTGCCGGATTTAATAATGTAGATTTGGATGCTGCCGCTGCTGCCGGAATTACCGTAGTACGGGTTCCTGCCTACTCTCCTTATGCCGTTGCAGAGTACACCGTAGCTCTTATGTTATCGCTAAACCGGAAAATTCCCCGTGCTTCCTGGCGTACCAAAGATGGTAATTTCTCCCTGCACGGTCTGATGGGATTCGATATGCACGGAAAAACAGCAGGCATCATCGGTACAGGAAAAATCGCGAAAATACTGATTCACATCTTAAAAGGGTTTGGAATGAACATATTGGCTTATGACCTCTATCCGGACCATAACTTCGCCCGTGAAGAACAAATAGTTTATACTTCACTGGACGAACTATATCACAATTCGGATATCATCTCTTTGCATTGCCCGCTCACCGAAGCGACCAAGTATCTGATTAACGACTACTCTATCAGCAAAATGAAAGACGGAGTTATGATTATCAATACCGGTCGTGGACAGCTGATTCATACCAATGCACTGATTGAAGGGTTGAAGAACAAGAAAATAGGTTCCGCAGGACTGGACGTATATGAGGAAGAAAGCGAATACTTTTATGAAGATCAATCCGACCGCATCATCGACGATGATGTACTCGCCCGCTTACTTTCATTCAACAATGTGATAGTCACTTCTCATCAAGCTTTTTTCACACATGAAGCAATGGAGAATATTGCTGCGACCACCCTGCAAAACATAAAAGATTTTATCAATCATAAGCCTTTGCTAAATGAAGTGAAGAAATAAAACTTTTAAGCTCCTTTCTTTGTTTACAAAACATATAAACAAATAAGAGAAAGGACAGATTTTATGAAAAAAGTAATACATAAAGCAGATACAAGAGGACATTCCCAGTATGATTGGTTGGATAGTTACCATACTTTTAGTTTTGACGAATACTTCGACTCCAATCGTATCAACTTTGGTGCCCTTCGCGTATTGAATGATGACAAAGTTGCACCCGGAGAAGGTTTTCAGACTCACCCGCATAAGAATATGGAAATCATCTCCATCCCTCTGAAAGGACATCTGCAACATGGAGACAGCAAGAAGAACAGCCGCATCATTACTGTTGGAGAAATTCAGACAATGAGTGCCGGAACGGGAATCTTCCACAGTGAAGTGAATGCAAGCCCTGTAGAACCGGTAGAATTCCTGCAAATCTGGATTATGCCAAGAGAACGGAACACCCGTCCCGTTTATCAGGATTTCAGTATCACAGAGTTGGAACGTCCGAATGAACTGGCAGTCATCGTATCTCCTGACGGCAGTACACCTGCTTCCCTTTTGCAAGACACCTGGTTCTCAATCGGTAAAGTAGAAGCCGGAAAGGAACTGGGTTATCACATGCATCAAAGTCATGCAGGCGTCTATATTTTCCTCATTGAAGGAGAAATTGTAGTAGATGGCGAAGTGTTGAAACGCCGGGACGGTATGGGTGTTTACGATACCAACAGTTTCGAACTGGAGACACTGAAAGATTCACATATTCTATTAATAGAAGTACCTATGTGATTCCATCATTAGAAATTAAGAACTAAAACTGCCAGATAATCTTATGGCGAAATTAAACATAGCAGATATCCGACAGGAATATACGAAAGGCGGGTTGCGGGAAAATGAACTTCCGGGCGACCCGCTTTCGCTTTTCAACCGTTGGCTACAAGAAGCAATTGACGCAGAGGTGGATGAACCAACTGCTGTCATTGTAGGAACCGTATCCCCTGAAGGGAGACCGTCCACGCGTACCGTATTATTAAAAGGGCTCCATGATGGAAAATTTGTCTTCTATACCAATTATGAAAGCCGTAAAGGCAGGCAATTGGCACAAAATCCGTATATCTCCCTCTCTTTTGTGTGGCACGCCCTCGAAAGACAAATACATATAGAGGGAATAGCGACGAAAGTTCCTCCGGAAGAATCGGATGAATATTTCCGGAAACGTCCTTATAAAAGTCGGGTCGGTGCACGAATTTCTCCCCAAAGTCAACCTATAACAAGCCGAATGCAATTAATACGGTCTTTTGTCAGGGAGGCAGCCCGGTGGATCGGAAAAGAAGTGGAGAGGCCCGATAATTGGGGCGGATATGCCGTTACCCCTACAAGGATTGAATTCTGGCAAGGACGCCCCAACCGTCTGCATGACCGTTTTCTATATACCCTGCAACCGGACGGGGAATGGAAAATCAGTCGTCTTGCTCCTTGATTTCGTCGATTTTTCTTGGCAACTCCAACTAGAATACGTAATATTGCAATTATAAAATAGTCAGCTTATGACACTGGATTATATTTATCACAGCGGTTTCGCCATCGAAATGGAAGGTGTAACCGTTATCATCGATTACTACAAAGATTCTTCCGAAACGGAACATAACCGGGGAATCGTACATGATTATCTCCTGCAAAGGCCGGGTAAACTATATGTATTGGCCACCCATTTCCATCCCGACCACTTTAACCGTGAGATATTGACCTGGAAAAAACAACGCCCCGACATTCAATATATTTTCTCCAAAGATATCTTGAAATCCCATCGTGCCAAAGCCGAAGATGCTTTCTATATTAAAAAAGGAGAAACATACGAAGACGAGACAATTCGTATCGATGCTTTCGGCTCAACGGATGTCGGCAGTTCGTTCTTGCTTCACCTGCAAGATTGGAGTATTTTCCATGCCGGCGACTTGAACAACTGGCATTGGAGTGAGGAATCTACTGAAGAAGAGATCCGAAAAGCCAATGGTGATTTCCTTGCAGAAGTTAAATATTTAAAAGAAAAAGCGCCAAACATCGATTTAATACTATTCCCGGTGGATCGGAGAATGGGAAAAGATTACATGAAAGGGGCAAAACAGTTCATCGAACAAATAAAAACTACTATATTTGTGCCCATGCACTTCAGTGAAGATTATGAGGGGGGAAATGCGCTTCGTAGTTTTGCTGAAAATGCCGGATGCCGTTTTATCAGCATCATCCATCGGGGCGAAAGTTTTGAGATTACCAAATAAACACATGATAATTATGAATAAATTTACGATTCTGTTTCTTACCCTGTTCCTTGCATTGCCGATGGCGATGAAGGCAGATTCTGCAAAAGAGAAGAAAGATGACACCAGGTACCTTGTAGGAGCTGTTCCTGAAGTAGATGGTAAAGTAGTATTTTCCAAAGAGTTCCAGATTCCCGGAATGAGTCAGGCACAAATCTACGACACAATGACAAAGTGGATGGACGAACGTCTGAAAGAAAATAAAAATATTGATAGCCGCATTGTTTTCTCTGACGAAGCAAAGGGAACAATTGCCGGTGTTGGAGAAGAATGGATTGTTTTCAGTTCCAGTGCTCTGTCATTAGACCGTACACTGGTCAACTATCAGATTACCGTTACCTGTAAACCCGGCAACTGCCTAGTAGAGCTTGAGAAAATCCGTTTCACTTATCGCGAAACAGAGAAATACAAAGCGGAAGAATGGATTACTGATAAATATGCGCTCAATAAAGCAAAGACCAAATTAGTGCGCGGCCTGGCTAAATGGCGTAGAAAAACTGTAGACTTCGCAGATGATATGTTTATGGATGTAGCAGTAGCTTTCGGAGCACCTGATACTCGTCCGAAGACAGAGAAAAAGAAGAAAGAAGAAGAGCAACAAACTCCATCAATCGTTGCAGCCGCAGGCCCGATTATCATTGGTGGCACAGATAAAAAGACTGATATTAAAGTGACGACCGCCGAACCCGTTCAAACTACAGTTCCTGCTGCGACTCTCACTCCTGCTACTCCAGTAGGCAAAGCTTCCACAGATATGCCGGGTTATACAGAAATTGATTTGAAACAAATTCCGGGCGAAGTATATGCCTTAATGGGAAGTGGTAAATTAGTAATCAGTATTGGAAAAGATGAGTTCAACATGACCAATATGACTGCAAATGCAGGTGGTGCATTAGGTTATCAATCAGGAAAAGCTGTTGCATATTGCACACTTTCACCCGACCAACCTTATGAGGCAATAGAAAAGGCAGACAGCTATACACTGAAATTGTATGCCCCGAACCAGACAACTCCTTCAGCTGTTATCGAATGTAAGAAAATGCCTTCACAGACAACTCCGCAAGCCGGACAACCCCGTACCTATGTTGGAGAAATTGTGAAACTCTTAATGAAAAAATAAGGAAAATTGCAACAATGGAAATAAAAAGTAAATTTGACCATTTTAATATCAACGTTACAAACCTGGAGCGGAGTATCGCTTTTTATGAGAAAGCACTCGGCTTAAAAGAACATCATCGGAAAGAAGCATCCGACGGTTCATTCACACTGGTTTACCTGACAGATAATGAAACTGGTTTCCTATTGGAATTGACATGGCTCAAAGATCATACTGCTCCATACGAACTGGGGGAAAACGAAAGTCACCTATGTTTTCGTGTAGCCGGTGATTACGATGCAATCAGGGCCTATCACAAAGAAATGAATTGTGTATGTTTTGAGAACACTGCCATGGGGCTTTATTTCATTAATGACCCGGATGATTACTGGATTGAAATACTCCCACAGAAGTGATTTTATATAAAAAGTGGAAGGTGTGTCAAAATGCACACCTTCTGTTTTTTACGCACAAAGCCCCGACTTTCACAAGCTGGGGCTTTGTTATTACCTAAAGATTTTGTATCTTTAGGCATAAGAATTTCACTATGACAAAGATACATTTTCGTCCTTACAATCCCAACCAAACCGTTCTTTTTCCTCAAAGAATTGATGAGGATATTGCAGAAAACGATCCGGTGCGCATGGTTGACGCCCTGGTTGAGGGCTTGAATCTTGAAAGTTTCAGAAAGCTGTATAAGGAATGCGGGCGCAGCCCTTACCACCCCAGGATGATGCTCAAGGTCATTCTGTATGCCTATATGAACAACATCTACTCCTGCCGGAAAATTGAAAAGCTCCTTCACCGTGACATCCATTATATCTGGCTGGCCGGATATGAGAAACCGGATTTCATTACCATCAACCGTTTCCGCAACCGGGTGAAGAAGGAAATCAACGAGGTGTTTACGCAAACCGTAGTTCTTCTCTCTTCCAAAGGCTTCATCAGCCTGAATGTGGAATACATTGACGGGACAAAGATCGAATCCAAAGCCAACAAGTACACTTTCGTCTGGCGAAAAACGGTTGAGCGGAACCGTGAACGCCTGATGAAGAAGATACATGTCCTGTTAGGGCAGATAGACGATGTCATTGCCCGGGAGAAGTCATCAGAGAACAATGAGGAGGTTGGGTTCACTCCGGCCATGCTGACTGAAATGGCAGGAGAATTGCGTCATGCACTGGAACAGGTTTCCGAGCCATCCGCGAAAGAGGAAAAGACTGAACTGAAAAAGAAACGCAAACAGTTGAAGGAACTGGAAGAACACAGGGACAAACTGCAGGAATACGACTGCCATCTGGAAACGCTGCAAGAGAGGAATTCCTATTCCAAGACGGACAAGGACGCTACTTTTATGAGAATGAAGGAGGATGCCATGCGCAACGGACAGACGAAGCCCGGTTACAACCTTCAAATCGGCACCGAAAATCAGTTCATCACCGATTTTACACTCTTCCCGAACCCTACGGATACACTGACCCTGATTCCTTTCCTGCAATCTTTTTCAAACAGGTATGACCGGATGGCCCATACGGTGGTTGCTGATTCCGGCTATGGCTCCGAAGAGAATTACCGCTTCATGTCCGAAAACGGCATGGAAGCCTACGTAAAGTACAACTATTTCCACATGGAGCAGCGGCCGAGATTCAAACCGGACCCGTTCAAGGCCGAAAACTTCTACTACAATGAAGAACATGACTTCTGCATCTGCCCTATGGGGCAAAGGATGCGGAGGATAGGCACCAGGAATGTGAAAACCGCATCCGGATATGTCAACGAAAATGCACGGTACAGAGCTGTCAGGTGTGAAGGCTGTCCCCTGCGATGCCGCTGTTTTAAAGCAAAAGGAAACAGGACGATAGAACTGAATCATAGGCTTAGACAATACAAGCGGAGAGCCAAAGAACTGCTCTGCTCTGAGAAAGGACTGAAACACAGAGGGCAGAGATGCATAGAACCGGAAGCCGTGTTCGGACAAATTAAAAACAATATGAACTACAAACGTTTCCGACATTTTGGAAAGGACAAGGTCTTCATGGACTTTGCCTTCCTAGCCATTGCCTTCAATATAAAAAAGATGTGTGCAAAACTGACAAAAAAGGGTATGAACTGGCTGATTAGACTGTTTTATGAGCTTACAACTGCTGTTTTTAGATGCTGGGAACACATAAATCAAAGAAATCTTCAAAAGATCGCAGCTTAAAGAAAGTGAACAGATTTGTATAGTGATGAACAAAAAAAGAGGTGCATCGTGCATTACGACACACCTCCCACTTTTTATGTAGAATATATGATCTATCAAACACATAGTATATATACCTAAAACAACAAATACTATAAATATGTATCCGAAAATAAACACCACCTTGCCAGTTGCTTAATCAGAAAAAAGCCACTCCTCAATGACTAAAAGGCAACCGGATTGATGATCCGTTTATTGCTACAGCCTTTATTTTTTATGTCGGCTAGCTCTTTTCTTCCGGATATCTGCTTTCATCTTCGCTGCACCCGAACCATGTTGTCCACGAATATACGTCGCTTTTTTCGCTTTCGTTTTCACCTTTTCCTCTTCTTTGGGCTTATCTTTCTTACCTTTAAAAACGATACCACCCATGATTGCTTCTTCTATACTCATATAATCATTTATTAGTATTCAACATTTCCGATGGCAAAGATAACCCTTTTCTACGGATTTATTTATCTTTGCAAAGTTAACAATCGTAACCACCAATGGCAACAACAATTCTTTCTGCAGAAAAGGACCCGATGGGAGCCGCTATTTCTGACTATTTCAACCATCATAGAGCTGATCGTTTGCGGGTATTTTCTTCTCAATTCGAAGAAGATGAAATTCCCGTCAAAGAACTGTTTCGTAGTATACAGTCTATGCCTATACTAGAGCGTACCGCCCTGCAAATGGCTACTGGACGGATTTTGGATGTAGGTGCCGGAAGTGGTTGCCATGCGCTGGCACTTCAGGAAATGGGAAAAGACGTATGCGCCATTGATATTTCTCCCTTATCTGTCGAAGTAATGAAACAACGCGGAGTGAACGATCCCCGCCTCATCAACCTTTTTGATGAAACATTTTCCGAAACATTCGATACAATCCTAATGCTCATGAATGGTTCCGGAATCATCGGACGGCTGAATAATATGCCCGAATTTTTCCAACGGATGAAACGTATTCTCCACCCCGGTGGATGCATATTTATGGATTCCAGTGATTTGCGTTATCTTTTTGAAGAGGAAGACGGTAGCATAGTCATCGATCTGGCCGGAGATTACTACGGAGAGATCGACTTCCAAATGCAATATAAAGATGTAAAAGGAGACACATTCGACTGGTTATATGTAGATTTCCAGACTCTTAGCTTATATGCTTCCGAATGTGGTTTTAAGGCAGAATTGATAAAAGAAGGAAAGCATTACGATTACCTGGTCAAACTTAGCATTGCTTGAAAATGCATCTTCATATAGTGACGGTATACACTCCGGATAGCGTCACTATATAACCAAAATAGTAACGCCATCACATCAGGATAGCGTTACTATTTTTATATACTCATATATGTTCCGTTGGAAACATCTGATGAAGGCTCTCTTTTATTTCAGCATTTCATTAATTGCCTGCACAAGAGAAGCAAACTCTTCCTCATTATATAAACGAGTCAGCTTTACAATTTTCCCTTCCTTATCAATCAACACGTTTCTCGTTATTCCAGATTCACGTAATGCATACTTCGCAAAGATATCAGCTCCCGGATCCAGTCCTAACGGATAAGTGACTCCGGTAGATTTTGCAAAAGCCAGTACTTTGTCAAGCGGTTCGTCACGGTCAATGCCAATCAGAGCAAAGTCTGCATTATTTTTATGCTTCAACCAAATATCCTTCTCGATAAACGGCATTTCTTTACGGCAAACCCCACACCAGCTTGCAGTGAACTGCAACATGACAACTTTACCACGAAGGGAAGATAAACTCACTTGCTTCCCATCTGTCAAGGTAATTGTGAAATCCGGAGCCATCTCTCCTACCCGAACAATATATCCTGTACTATCTGCCTGAACTGATTTTGCATCCGCAGTTACTTCTACACTATCTGTTGCAACTTCAACATTCGCCGTTCCTTTCTTCTGTCCGGAACAAGCCCATATACCTATGGCTAAAAGCGCCACACTACATACATTCATAATTTTCATTTTCATCTAATCATTGGTAACTTTGCAAATATAAAAAAAGTATGCGATGTATTTGCATTTTTAAAAGAAATTCATACCTTTGCACCCGCAAAAGAAAAACGCCTCTTTAGCTCAGTTGGCCAGAGCACGTGATTTGTAATCTCGGGGTCGTTGGTTCGAATCCGACAAGAGGCTCTCCAGAATGAATGCTGTTTATCACATCAGATAAGCAGCATTTTTTATTAATATCTTCTTTAAGATTTTTGCTTACGAAATACTACCATACCCACAGCCAACAAAATCAAAAGAATTCCAATAGCACTATTCAGGGTAAACAGTTCTTTAAAAACAAAGACACCGATCACAACGGCTGTCAGTGGTTCCATCGCACCTAAAATAGAAGTCAGTGTAGGTCCCGCATACTTAATTGCCCGTACCAAAGTTATATTGGAAATAGCCGTAGCCGGCAATGCAAGTCCTAAAATAATCAGCCATATATAACCGTCTGTCACCAGATGAAGCCCGGAAGTTGCCATAGCTCCTATCAGATAGAAAACAGCTCCCATCCCCATAACATAACATGTCAGTACAGTGGAATTGATTTGAGCGGCTCGTGTTGTTCGAACCCCAATGATGTATCCTCCGTAAGAAAAGACAGAAATACAAGCCGCCACCAATCCTACTATTGTATCACCACTTTTCGCCTCCAACTCTCCCGATGACAGTAAAGCAGCACCAAACAAAGACATTAAAACAGCAAGCATCACCAAAAGAGATTTCTTTTCATGAAAGAAAAACATCATTGCCAATGATACAGCCAACGGATACATAAAATGAATAGTCGATGCTACCCCCGTGGCTATATTCTGATAGGCAATGAGCAAACTGAATGAGGTGGTTGCCCGCAACAAACTTAATAAAAAAACGACTAACAAATCTTTCTTTGCCAGCCGGAAATTACATCCCGAACACCATCCAAACAGTGTCAATACAATAGCAGCCACTCCCCAACGATAAGAAAGCACCTCGAAAGCCGAAAAACCAGCTAACAACAGAGTTATAGAAAAAAACGGAGCCAGCCCAAAAGTGGAGGAGGATACCGCCGCATAAAGTATACCTTTAATACGATTCATCGATATATTCAACTAATTCCAGATATTCACAATGCAAAGATTATAAATATTTCTTTAATGCCACCATTAATTTCATTTTTTCAAGCGGCTTAACCAGATATTCATTACAGCCGACCTTTATTGCAGCAATCCGGTCAGAATCGAAAGCATGGGCGGTAAGTGCGACGATAGGTAAGCTAGCATTAAACTTACGTATTTCAGCTGTAGCCTTCAATCCATCCAGTACAGGCATTTTCATATCCATCAACAACAAATCGACATGTTGGCTACGCGCTATTTCCACTGCCTTTTGCCCATTCTCCGCATGCAGTAAATCATAATGATCCTTCAGGATAGTAGACACCAGCTGATAATTACTTTGTATATCTTCAGCTATGAGAATTGTTTTCCGACCGGCACTCTTCTCCATCACTTCGTCATTCGCACCAAACTCTCCTCCGGAGATATTCTCTTCTTTCTTCTCTTCTACCATAGAAAGTGTATCGACTTCACAAGGTAAAAATGCCCAAAACAGCGATCCTTCATTGTGTACCGATTCAAAGCCGACTTTACCTCCCATAGCTTCTGCAATTGCCTTGCAAATAGAAAGTCCAAGTCCGGTACCTTGGGCAAACTCATCAAGTTTCTCAAAACGCTGGAATACTTTTCCTTTTTTATCATCAGCTATACCAATACCGGTATCTTTCACATAAAAATAGACGCCTCCATCCTTACATGCATATCCCATTTTAATAGAACCTTTTGAAGTATATTTGATAGCATTAGTGACATAATTCGTTATAATTTGTGCCACGCGATTACGGTCCAGAGTTACCCGACAACAGTGATAAGGATTGATTTCAGTTAACACGATATCCGGATTCTTCAGGCGCTGCTTCATGGAAGTAAACATGTTTTCAAAATGTTCGGATAAGTCGAACGGTTCGTATTTCAGTTCTACCGAACCGGCTTCCAGCTTGGATAAATCAAGTATATCATTTATCAGTTTTAGCAATAACTCATTATTACTATTAATAATCTGGATATAGTCCGCCTTTTCTTCTTCTCCGGCATAAGCCATCAACTCCGAAAAACCTACAATAGCATTCAAGGGAGTACGGATTTCATGACTCATATTCGCCAGGAACGCAGATTTCAATTTATCAGACTGCTCTGCCTGATGTTTGGCTTCCTGCAATTCCTTAATCATTTTTTCACGCTCCGTTACATCATCCACGCGAATTACAACACCATCCACAGATCCATCTTCAAGAACTACGGGAGTGGCAAACACTTCAACGGTATGCGCACTGTCCAACGAAAACTTCATCTGTTCCGTCTGTAATGAAACAAAAGCACGTTGCATCACACAATTTTCACAGGGAGAAGTACGATTATATGTACTTTTATAGCAAAGTTCACCTTTTTTGTAGGCTTCAAAAGAAAGACTTTTTGAACATAACGAAATATTTTCCCATTGAACCATATATTCCTTCGTGATGTAGGCCAACCCTGAATTCGTATTGTTAAGAACCAGTTCATTCTGTCGTACCAAAGCGTCCTGTATTTCTTTATTCTTTAGTAAGGTCAATTCAGTCTGTTTATAGGAATCGATATTTTGCGTCATACCGAACAAATACTTATAAGGGGCATCGTTCAAAGTTGTGGTTTCAACAAGGCCACGCGTTTCCCACCATTGATACATGCCATCTCCTTTAAAGTCAATGCGATATTCCACATCCCATACACCGCTTCCTAGTTCTACCGCCTTTTGCAAAGTTTCAGCAAACTTTTGTCGGTCATCAGGATGTACGAGAGTCAGATATTTCTCGACCGAATTAATTTCTGATGCCTTTTTCCCATTTTTATCAAAACCTTCACCGAAACTCACCCTGTTCTTAGCCGGCTCAAAAAACCAGGTGAAGGCATTCATCGCTTCCATAGTGACAGTTAGCAGCTGTGCACGACGCTTCAGTTCATTTTGTAAACTCTGATCCCAGCGGGTATTTAACAGAAAGCGTTTGCCATCATCTTCAATTATACTTTTGCGAACAATAGTATCATAGCTGCGTCCATCCTTCAGTATAATACGTTCCATGCCGAAATAAGGGTTCCCAGTATTGTATACCTCTAAATCAGTCTTCTGAATACGCTCTACTTCTTCTTCACTCAGCACATCATAAGTAGTTTTATCTTCGCTGGTACCAAACATGAGCTTACTCTCTTCATTGCAAAAAACATAGCGGAAATCATTCTCTACATCTTTGATATGAACAGATAACGGAAGATTATTTAATATATTATAGAAGAACTGCTCCTTTTTCTGCACCTCCGTATTATTCTTTCGGGTACCAACATATTTCAATACCTTCTTATTAGAATCAAATTCATAAGGAGCACCGCTTATCGTACAAAATTGCCAGGTTGAGCTATCCGGTAACATAACCCTGCTATCAAAAGAAAAAGAAAAATCTTCCCCATTGCTCATTCTTTCCATTACTTCAGTAACCTGACTACGGTCATCCGGATGCAAAGTCTCCAGATATAGTGCCATACTAACTGGCTTAGACTGATCGTATCCATTCAGCGGTTCATTATCACTATAAAATAATTTGGCCACTGCATCAAATTCCCAAAACATGATGTTGGCTGCCTTCATAGCAAGCTCCGTTTTCCGGCGACTTTGACGGAGTACCTCTTCACTTTTCACCGTTTCTGTAATATCTTCAAAGATAAAAATGTAATTAACAAACTTGCCATCATTGTCATAAAGAGGATTACCATTACATTTCAAATAGCAGGTCCGGGTACGCGTAGAGAAAAAGCGTTTATCGGTTCTCTGTTTATCGAAATCATACAAAAAACTCATCTGTACCGGAACACAACGACGAACTGCTTCCTTCACCACGTCAGGAACCACAGAATTTTCATTTATGTTGAGTTTATTACCAAGAAGCGTTTGCGAGTCAGCGCCAAAAATTCGGCAGAAGCTTTCATTGCATCTTACCAGAGTGCCATCGGCTGTGAAGAAACCTATTCCAACAGGAAGTGAATTAAATACAGTTAGTAATTGTTTGTGTTCCATTTCTTTATCCTTGAATAACTTAGAAATAAATATTTTATCTCCGCACTATGCAAATATATACACTTTTACGATTATAATATGATTTTATAGCGAAAATATTATTGCCAGGTTATAACATACAATAAGGGGCTATCCACGATATTGTGAATAACCCCTATCTCAAATGACATCCCATATATTATCATTTTAAAAAGTACATTTTAATACTCCTCAATGACTGTATTTCCAAAAATATCCTTTTTAATAATTTTCCCATGACCGTTACCATATTCAATTATTTCGTTTCCAAAAATATCTTTTTTAATAGTTGTTCTATTCCCCTTATCATCCTCGATAATAGTATTCCCAAAGATATCTTTTGTAATCGTCTTTCTATTACCTTTGTCATCGCGAATAATAGTATTTCCCAGAATATCTTTCTCTATAGTTTTTCTATTACCCTTATCGTCCCGGATAATGGTATTTCCTAGAAAATCTTCTTCAATAGTCTTTCTATTACCTTTATCATCACGAACAATGAAATTTCCTAAAATATCCTCTTCGATAGTCGTTCTATTGCCTCTATCATCACGGATAATGATGTTCCCCAAAATATCCTTTTCAATAGTCGTTCTATTGCCTTTATCATCACGAATGATGATATTCCCTAAGATATCCTTTTCAATAGTCTTTCTATTACCATTATCATCACGGATGATGATATTACCTAAAATATCCTTTTCAACAGTCTCTCTCCCTTGGTCAACTCCCGAATACTCATAATTATCTTCAACAAGATTTGCACCATAGCCCTTTATTATATAAGGAGCCAAAATAAACTGGGCAACAAACAGGATAAATAAAATCTTTTTCATGGCGTTTTTCTTTTGATTTAGAACAAAAGTAACGCAGGAAAATCAGAATAAATAAGTGAATTCCATAATTGTCAGTAGGGAAAAACCTAAAATAAAAAGGATTAGCGCATGCAGTAACGGTATATCCATAATATACTACCTAATTGGTCCCCAGAATGGTCCCCCCAAAAAGAAATTCCTTGAAAGTACTTGACTTTCAAGGAATTCAAAGTGTTACTTGAGGTTCCTGGCGAACCTCTTTTTCTTTATTTTCCTTATTTATTAGATAAAACATTATCTTCATAAACTACTGAAAAACAACAAATTATTTATCACACAAAGAAAATAGAATAAAATAAGATAAAAGTTTGTAGTACCAATGTAGTACCAAATCAAAAAGAATCTCTATCTTTGTAGTACCAACTTATAAAAGTAAAAATATGGGTGCAACATTCATTTTGAGAACTGACAAAAGCGAAGGATATGCAACCTTATACGCTCGCATACAAAACAGGGTTCCAAAGATTAACATTCGAGTATCTACCGGATTAGAGGTTGATATAAAAGAGTGGAACAAATCTTTAACAGGAGCCAAAGCTCTAACAGCTTTCAGGACAGGCAAAGGAAAAGAACTTTACCTTAAACTAGACGCTATTTCATCAACGATTGACGCACTAATAAAAAATGGTGTAGCCATAACTTCCAACATGGCTAAAGAGCGTATACATGAAATAGTATATGCTGAACAGATAGCAGCCGAAAAAGAACGAGCAGAAGCCGAAGCTAAAGCCCTAGAAGAAGAACAGGCTACCAACTTCAACGACTTCATAGCACAATTCATTCACGAATGCGAAACAGGAAAACGGAAAAAGAAGGGAGGAACTACAAATATATCTCCTGGAACAATCAAAAGCTACAAAGGCTTTCAATCCCAGTTTAAAGCGTATCAGGAAACAAGGCTAAAGGTTATTGATTTTGAGGATCTGACAATAGAGTTTTATAATGACTTTCGATCATTCCTCACAGATAAGGAATATTCCCCTAATACTATTGCCCGGATGGTGAAGATATGCAAAACAATCTGTTATGCAGCCGAACAGCTTAAACTAATGGATGCGGCAAACGTCCGGTTTGGTTTTGATGTGATCTATAAAGATGTTGATAATGTCTACTTGACTGAAGAACGAATACAGGAACTTTATGAGTACGATTTATCCAATCGTCCGGCATGGGAAAAGATAAAAGATGTGTTTGTAGTCGGCTGTCTGACCGGGCAACGAGTAAGTGATTATAAGCGCATCAATTCAAAAATGATAGTTACCCTTACCGATGGCAATAAGTACATCAAACTTAAACAGGAAAAGACCGGAAATATCGTTTATATTCCTCTTGATTATCGGGTTGCAGCTATCCTTGACAAATATAACGGTACACTTCCCAAAGTCTACGACCAAAAGATAAACGACCATATCAAAGAGATTGGAGAGGCTTTAGGATGGACGGAAATAGTAGAGTTGGACGAACAACGGGGAGCAATGGAGTATACAGCAAAGAAACGTTTCTGCGACCTTCTTAAAACTCATACCTGCCGAAGAAGCTTAGCAACCAATATGTATAAAGCCGGGGCTTCATTAAGTTCTATTATGGCTATCACTGGACACAACAGCGAGCAGCAACTAAAGACGTACCTTAAACTGGATGAATCGGAAAAGAGCATGCTAGCAGCTAAAGAGAATTATTTCACGAAATTACGAATAGCAAAATAATCAATCATGGAAAATTGGAAAGAACAATACAATCAGCTAGAATGTGAGTGGAAGAAATATTATAAGGATGATTTTGCAGAAGTTTATAAATACTTATTAGAAGATAATATATCAATTGACGAAGCAATAATCAAGATAGGAGCTAATTATAATGCAGAAGATATATCAAACCTCAAGAGATGCGATGAGATATTGGCTCAAGGCACCAAATTAGTAATGGATAATTCAGAAGAGCTAATTAATGAAGGAAACGCAATTATGTACGATCTGATCTTAGCATTATCTAATGAAAAAATTAAAAAGACATTATTTTTTGAAAATCTAAAAAAAGAAGATGAAAGTTTTGATGATCTGTTTATGTCGAATAACTATAAATGCGAATATGGACTTTACACATATTACAGAAAGCTAAAAGAGCATAAGCTAGACGTTTTTTTAGGAACAGAAGATTTTAAGAACATAATAGAGACATTAAATAAAGTCTGTATATTTATAAAAGAGAATAATCAACATCCTATTAAAATTCAAAACCAACTCATTGAACTAATAACATTATATATTGGAATGAGGCTTGAATATCATTTAATTATAGTATTACAAGGTTTAATAGAATGGACAGAAAAAATATATGAAAATAATAATGAGCCCGAAAAAGAAAACGCATTTGAGTTACATACCTGGATTTTAAAACAAGCAACCCGGTTGTACTATAGTTATTATCTTTCCTGCAGTAATCAAATTGAGAATGATTTTGATGTTTTCTTCTTTTCTACAATGATCGGGAGATATATTAAAGAACATAGTGATGAATATTCAATAGAAGCAATAGAAAACATCATTGATGATAACAACATTCCTAAAATCGACAAAACATTAATAAGAAAAATCTATAACAAATGCAACAATAATCAATGGAATAGTATCCCTATAGATGATTTTATCAGATTACTTAATTGTGACAATTCAATAACTCTATCTATTAAAAAAGATGAGTTTAATAGGACAAAAGTTGTATTTAAGAATATAGCCAACAGCATAAAAGATAAAGGAAGTCGCAAAAAATGGATCGAATTTATTAAAAAAGAAGTCTTCAATAATGTAGATTTTATGAAAGCTACATTGAGAACCGATACAAGCTGCGAAGGATATAGCCAAATCGATATAAATTTTAGCAGTTTTATAGCCGATTTAGGAGTTTCCCCCAATAAATAAAAAACGCCCCAATAAACTCCCCAATAAATATTTCAGAAGCGCATTGATAATCAATATTTTATCAATGCGTTTTTTTTATATTCCCCAATAAATCCCAATTTCTCCCCAATGTATCTTCGCAGTTGAAGATTAGGACGTGCACACCCTGCCTTCATAACAATTAAAAAGTATAAGTTATGAAAGAATTAAATGCAACCCAGCAAGCTATAATTATGAGTTTCTTTGATCCATTTGTAGATGTGATTGTAGATAGAGTTTCAGAAAGAATATTGTCTGTAACTGCTAAGAAAGAACCAAAGTTCTACACTCGAAAAGAAGCCGCTGAAATCCTTCATGTCACCTTACCAACATTGGCGAGAATAACAAAGGACGGACTTCTTGTCGCCAAACATGTAGGTAGTAGAATCCTATATGAAGCAGATGCTATTGATGAGGCAGTAAAAAAGCAGGTCGTATTCAAATATCGGAGGGCATGACTATGGAAGAAAAGAAAAAGGCAGCCTCCACGACCGCCAATCTCCTCAACAACAGGAGCAAAGATAACAAATCATCTCGAATAATTCAACAGGTACGATCTATTTTCTTATCTGGCCGGAAAGTAACGGCAAAAGAAATCAACGCTGAAACAAATTCGAATGATGCCAGACGTGTAATCTCCACCCTCCGTAATGATGAAGGCTGGGACATTAAAGACGTTCGCCTGGACGATAGAAGAAAACTATACTGGTTAGAGCCGGACACACGGCAAATGTCTATTGACTGGGAAGGAGGTATCAATGAGTAGAAAATCATTTGTACTTTATACAGAATGGGAAGATGCGTTCGACGGACAGCCCAACGACATTGCGGGCGAACTCATTAAAGCAATATTCGACTATGTTAGAACAGAAGAAATGCCGCAAACAGACAATACTGTAGTCAATGCAATGTTCTCCATCTTTAAACCGGCTATTGACCGTAATATAGGCAAATATGATGCTGCTATCAAACAACGGAAAGAAGCCGCTATCAAAAGTGCAGAAAGCAGAAAACATCAAGCGAACGACCGTAAACGAACGTCAACGAACGTATGCGACCGTAAACGAACGTCAACTGTAAGTGTAAGTGATAGTGTAAGTGTTAGTGATACTCTCTCTCTTAATGGAGAGAGTGTGAGAGAGGGAGCGAATAAAGTTCTCGACCTTCAATCAATCAAAGAGCAACTACTATCTGACGAAACATGGAAAGAATCTGTTTGTATACAGTCTACTTTAGGCGTGTCTTTTATTTCTATGCTTCCCGACCAGTTAGATAAGTTCATAGCTTATATCGTTTCAATCGGAGAAGAACGGAGTATATCGAATATATCGGATGCAAAGAGAAGGTTTACTTATTGGTGGCAAAATCACGGAAGAAAGGAGGTACAGGATGAAAACAAACAAGTCTACATTATCCCAAGTTAAAGGAATGCCGAACGCACCAGAAGCGGAACAAGCCGTTAACGGTTCTCTCCTTAGCTTTGGAGGCGATAAAGTATTTGATGCTATATCTTCCGATTTAAGTACAGACATGTTTTTTGATATCCGGAATGCAATATTGTATGAAGCTATACGGTCTCTTTATGCAAGCAATAAACCATGTGATATAGTGTCAGTAACGAATGAGATACGTTCGATGGGAAAGATAGAAGAAGTTCCGCCCCACTTCATCGCTGAAACTTTGAATCACGGCTACGACTCATTCCATGCTGTAGAACATGCTCTCATGATTAAACAGAAATATCTACAACGGAAAGCTATTGAATTATCCCATATACTCCAACAACAAGCCTATGATGATACGGAAGACATCGGAGACGTCCTTTTCAATGCGGGAAAAGCACTGGAACAGATGCAACAGAATTTGATTGGGAAAAGTGAAGCCCAATCATTCAAAGACATTGCACAATCCGCATTAAAAAACATAGATCGGAAAATGGGACTGTATAGCAGCGGGCAGCAGACAGGAATAACAACCGGGTTACAGGACCTTGACGATATGACTTCCGGTTTGCATGGTGGCGAATTGATTGTATTGTCAGCACGTCCGGCCATGGGGAAAACTGCCGTATCTTTACATTTTGGAAAGTCGGCAGCTAAGCAAGGCATTCCGGTAGTCATTTTCTCTTTAGAAATGGATTCTATAAGCCTGTATGAGCGTTTCATAGCTTCGGAATCCAATGTACACCCCAGCAAATTAAGGTCCGGCAATATAAGCCAAGATGAGCTACAGCAAATAGATAAGGCAGTAGGGGGAACTTTATACACTTTACCGATAACAATAAACGATAATGCGGCTATAAGTATGAGTTATATCCGGGCAATGTGTCGCATGTTCCACCGGCAAAATAAATGCGGGATGGTGATAATTGATTATCTCCAGCTGATAACCGAAAGTTCGAATGGAACTAGAAACAGAGAGCAGGAAATAGCCCGAATGTCCCGGGAGGCAAAGATTATCGCTAAAGAATTGAATGTACCTGTTATCCTTCTGTCTCAACTCAACCGGGAAGTAGACAAGAGACCAGACAAGAAACCGATTCTTGCCGATCTTCGGGAATCAGGAGCCATTGAGCAAGATGCAGACATAGTGATTTTTGTTCATCGTCCGGAATATTACGGGATTAGTATCAATGATTCATCCGGACGTGAGATTCACAACTATGGTGAATTGATTATAGCCAAACATCGAAACGGTTCTGTCGGAACAGTCAAATTCAAGCATAACGGTTCCCTAACTAAGATATTTGACTACGATACGAAAGGTTATACGGAAAACAATCCCTTCTAGCTATGGAAATAGAAATAATCTACGGACAAGTGATAGCGAAAGCAAACAACTATCAAGCCGTGCCGGGCAAAGACGGTCAGAAACGGATCATCAAAAATGACCGGATCAGGGAATATGAGAAATCCTTCTGCCTACAATGCAAGAAGTATCGAGGAAAGCGCATTTCCGGTCGTTTCAAGCTATTTATTCGTGTATGGCATGGAAATATTCGCTTCGACCTGGACAATGCCTTAAAAACGATCCTTGATTGCTTGCAAATGGTGGAGGCTATTACAAATGACAGCCTATGTTTTGAGATTCATGCCGAGAAACGGATAGACCGACGGAATCCGAGAGTAGAGTTTGGTCTGGAAGAGATAAACGAGCAAAAAAATATATTCAGCCAAAATAAAGCGAGCGAAAATCACTTTCACCTGTCAGATGAGCAAGAGTACCAAAAAGAATAGATTATCATTTTCGTTCACCTTAAAATGAGCGAGAGCAACATTTAAAAGTTATGGAAGCAATTAAAGAATTAGAAAAAGAGTTCATTAAGAACAAAGAGCGATTTATCCAAATCGGATATAATCCCCAAACTGAAGTTTACTTATACAAGCGTATATTCCCAGGAGGAGCAATCGTTTATGAAGTGTTCAAACGCAAGATAAATAAACGGTTTAACTGTGTTAGCTATCCCGGTAACAATGCCTTTGGTTATTGGGCTTTGACATTCCCCAAATATGAGCAAGCGAGATATTATTTAGATAATGGGTTTATAAAACCTTCGTAGGCTAATTTTAAAAAGAACCATTTAAGTAAACGTCCATCAAGCGAGGAAAAGTATTACCGGATAGGTGTTTGTTTAATCGTTGCAAAAGAATTAGAGAACAAATATTTTATTAACCAATTTAATTTTTTAGGTCATGAAACAAGAAACATTTTTCGGAGTAAGAAAAGATAGTGAAAAACATCTTTATGTGAGAAGAGGTGACAACAACGAAGTCCTTATCACTAAAACAGTAAACGGGGAATCCATAACAGAAGAGAACACCGTACACCTAAATGCGGAAGAAGCCCGTAAACTAGGGATTCAGTTGCTAAAATTAGGTAGTGAAGAACTGCCAAAATCTGGAATAGACCTTAAAACCGAATCTTTCGTGGACAAAATCACGGTATACAAAGGAATAAACCCGGACGAAACACCGGCCAACCTCGCAGTTATCACCATTGATGAAAGCGATGAGGCTAGACAAGTAAGGGAAGATAGCGGAGAGGAACCCGGCTTTTCCATTGAAGGGGAAGAACTGGAAAAACTCATTTCCGCACTGGCAAAGATTGTATAACCGATACCGGGTAGGTCTGCTTCGGATGGTCTACCCGATATAAATAAAAAATATGCTATGACAAGAGATGAATTATATATCAATAACACAAAAGCCGATCTTAACAAGACGGATATTACTTTGAGCTATAAGAGTAACCTGCTAACCGATATTAGTAAAATTATAAGTAATAGGAGTTATACGATCAGGTTGCCTAAAACGGCAAAGAATCTGGCTTTGATTGAGTGTGCACATCTTCCCAGTTCAATAAGCCGTTATCCGTACCTAAAGCATAAAGGTACGTTATTACGGAATGGCATTGAGATGATTAAAAATGCCAATGTAGTACTACTAGAAACTGGCGAGACAATAGAAGTTGCTCTTACATGGGGAAATGTAACAAACTTTGCTGGCGTGGTAAACGATGGCAAGAAGCTAACGGATATTACGCACGGGACAGTGGAAGGCGTGGATTGGGTAATATGGAGTAATAAAGGAAGCAATTCAGCACAATTTCCACTTATTGACTACGGGTTTAACTCCGATGATCCGAACGTGTGGTATCATCCTGTAGTTACTGTGAAATGGATTTTAGACAAGATTCAGGAACAAAGCGGAGTGACATTTAATTTTCCGTCTGACAAGCTTACTGTTATAAACAAAATGATTATTCCTCTTTTGACAAGGAATGATTCACAAGAGATATATGATGCCTACCCAATGACTTTAAGAGTAACAGGGTATGATTCATCAATAATCAAATTTGAAGCTGTAGGAGATAGTACTCAACAGTATGTTAGCACTAACGGGAGCCGGGATATTTACCCGAGGTTTGATTCAACATTGAAACTAAAAGGAACAATAGAAGTTTCATACACTTATTCACAGGGAATTGATTATTTAAATACCCCTTTTCAAATTACAGTTTATAGCACACCGACCAAGCAGGAGGAAATAATAAACATATATAAACCGGCTGCATATATAGAACCGCCATATATTCGGCTAGTTTATAGCTTTGATACTTCTGCTACAGTTTATAAAGATGGATATTTTATAATATCAAGTGGAAACGGAAAACAACCGATAAATAGTGTATCAGGGAGTTTATCAGTAACGATAACAGAAAGAGAAGAGGATGTTTTACTAGGTGAGAAATTTCCCCTAGTTCCCAATCTTCCGGACATCAAGCAAATAGACTTCATCAAAGCCGTTGCCTCAATGGTCGGTTTGTTTGCCTTACCGGATGGCGAAAACGGGATCAAGTTTATTCCCTTCGATAATCTGTCTGCAAACAAATCTAAAGCTGTAGACTGGACGGATCGTGTGATTATGGCTTATAAGAGCGTGACGCCAAGAAACTTACAGTACACCCTTGATAACATTGCTCAAAACAACTGGTTCCGGTATAAAGAAGATGATAATGTCATGGGAAACTATGACGGAAATATCCAGGTTGATGATGCTACGATTGAGTACGAACGTGATGCCATTACTTTGCCTTTCTCCGCCTGCAGTACAATAGGAGGCGTTGCTTATATTCCTCTTTATTCTTATAACGAGGAAGGAGAGTTGGAGTATAACAAAACAAATCCCCGGATATTATTGCTTGATGGTACGAAGGGAATATTCAAGGGGCTAGAATGGACTACCTTAATTGCAAATAACTATCAGACGTACAAAGGACTAATCAATAATGCAAAGGTAGTGACCGAGTATATCCGTCTTAACAGTATCGAGTTACGGGACTTAGAGATGGATATACCGGTTTATTTGGCCCAATATGGTTGTTATCTGGCTATCATAGAGATAACGACCAAAGAGAATGATATATGCGAGTGTAAACTTTTAAAATTGTAATGACATGGAAGAAAATGTAGAAGAAAAGATTCGGAGTATTACCGAACAGGCCAATCAAACTAGAAAAATGCTTTTAGAAGAGTATTTGGGACATTCTATCTCTATGGAGGAGGCTATAAATATGGAAATACCGGACGAAGCTCTGGATCATCTGGGAGATTTGTAATTTAATGATTAAATATAAAAGACTATTGAAGATATGGCAAAGTTTAATGAAGAGACAATTCAAAAGTGCGTTGACTGGGTATGTGAAAACGGACTTATAGATTATGGCGGTGCAAAGCTTATTGACTTCTGTAATGTAATGGGAATCGGAAAGAGTACCTATTACCGGTGGATGGAAAATGAAACTTTCGGGAATGCTATAAAAAAGGCGAAAGAAGATTTCAAAAACGGGTTGGAACGCAATGTCGTTTCCTCTCTTGCAAGGTCTGCCATCGGGTATGAATACGAACAAGTTTCTTCCGAATACTATATGGAAGGCAAGAAAAAGAAGTTGAAAAAGGAAGTAAGAAAAAATGTCCGTGTTGAACCTAATGTGGGAGCTGGTATATTCCTTCTTACAAACCTTGCTCCTTACAGATGGAAGAACAAACAGAACACCGAGCATTCCGGAGAAGTTTCTACAGGATTGACCGTTGTAGTCAAGAATCAGGAAGAAGCAGATTTAATCAAACAATTAAAAGAACATTAGTTATGTCTGCACCTAAAGGAAACCAATTTTGGAAGTTAAGAAACAGGCATGGGAGAAGCAAGCGTTTTGCTTCTCCTGAACAGTTGTGGGAAACAGCCTGTGAGTATTTTGCCTATTGTGACAGAACTCCATGGAAAGTAATCAAGAATAAAACGAAAGGAGAAATAAAGGAAAAAGAAGAAAGCCCTACACAACGTCCTTACTCTCTGACCGGGTTAATGGCTTATTTAGATGTTAGTAAGTCCTTTTGGAACGATTTTAAAAAAGGTAGTCATGAAGATTTTTCCGTAGTCATTACACGCATAGAGAATGTCATCAGGACACAACAATTAGAAGGTGCTATTGTTGGTGCGTTTAATCCCAATATAGTTTCTCGGATTATAGGTCTTTCTGATAAACAAAAGGTAACTCATACCATCAACAGTAAAGAGTTTAAAGGCTTTGATTTCTTACCTTATACTCCCAAAGCAGATGAAAGTATATGAGGTTTTAGCATCAAGCCGCTTTCTACTTGCTACAATGAACAGAAACGGAGTGAGCGCAGATGATATAATGTATCTTGATATGTTCTATGAGTATAGAGATATGCTAGCAGAAGGACGAAAAGAAGCCGAAATTCGGGACTCTCTTTCAAACAAGTATAAATTATCCGCCTCAACAATAAAAAGGGCTATGAAACATCTGAATGATGAATATAGATTATAATTTTCTGTGGCTAAGTATAAACAAAAGTCCCGAACCAATCAAGGAACGGGGCTTATTATTTCTCTCATTTCAGCCTTTGCCAAAGGGGAAAGTTCTTTCATATAATTACATTTAAAAACGGCTGATTCCAGGTCAAGCACATCATAACGGACGCCGGAACGTAACTTTCCATCAGCATCTTTATATTTCTTCACTATACCAGCTTTCACCCATTTAGTAACATTTCCTTTGCCATACCGGATATGTGCCTGATTTTGAGATATAAATTGAGATTCTTTAAAGGAGTTGATCCGTTCTTTTTTACGACCCAGATTTTCTGCAAATTCTACTAGCTTAAACAGCAATTCTTCGGATATGGCTACAATCATATTAACATTTATTTTTACCACATCACTCATAAGACTTAGGAATGTTCAAATATTGATATTTAATTCTATCTAACAGATGAAATACAGGAAATGTAAGTGCATAATAATCTGTAACACCATTTACAGCAACTAATTTCCAATATGAGTAATATGCAGTTTTTTGAATATTGAATGTATATTTATTATCACAAATTAACAATTCATGTTGTTGTTTCTCCGTTATTGATGGATATAAAAGACATAATACTTCATTTATAGCTGTAAAATTCTTCCTATACGGAGATAATGGTTCTTGTATAGAACAGGCTGATATCGCATTAGAAACTTCATAATCATCTACAAACATTTTTTTCAAAACAAGAAATAATAATCCTGCATAATCACACGTTTTATGAAAATCGTCAAGAGTCTTTGTTGGTATTATCTCAATATGTGCTTCTTGAATTTTTGTTATTGTTCTAACATTTATTTCCCCACAATTAATCATTACCTGAATAATGTCAAGATAGCGTTCAAAAAATTCACTTCTTACATCAGGCGGCATATTTATTTGACTGAATAGAATATTTATGACTTTCACAAGATCATTCCTTATATCAAAACGAAAGATTTCCGTTGAATAGAATTTATCAATATATCCATTGAAAGCTTTATTGGTTCCATTGATATGTACAAAGCAATCACGCAAATTATTTATATCACATACTATAATAATTTTATCAAACCCAAATTTATTCTCTCCTGTACCCGTTTCATTGTCATTTGCAGATAAAATATTTAACAAACGAAAAGACTGTAATGGTTCAAGACGATCAAAATCATCTATCAACAAAATAGTTTCTTTTTGCTTATTCTCTAATTTGCTAGCTTTAATAAGCATTTCTCTTATCAAATTAGATATGTCGTTCATTTCATAACTAGTACCTATCTCATTCTCTAAATCGTTTAAAAATTGTTCGATTTTAGTCTTTGGAGAATCATCCTTGTAGTCTTTGTATATATTCGCAATCACTTCTATTGCTTTACCCAACTTTACTGTATTCTCATCAATAAGTGATGCTACTTCCAAAATACTTTGCAATAACTTAAGTGCATTACTTTTCACCGACCTACATATTGTAGAAACTTTTTCAAAATCAGTTCTTTCAATCGTAATCCCAGTCCCCAACAATTGAATTAATATATCAAATTTTATTAACTCGTAAATGTCTTTATTAGTTGAAGTCACATAATTTACTGGGAATAGTTTACATACGTAATATTTTTCCAGTTGTGCTGGATCATTAAAAAAATTATTTAAAAATGTAGTTTTGCCACTTCCAAAACAACCTGAAAAAATAATTCGTTGGTTATTTGTATTATTTAGATGAGCCTGAAATTGCTCCATCATACCCTTTGTTTCTATTTGACGCATAAATATTTCTGTATTATTCCTCACTTTCTATTCTAATCTCCATAATAAGAACAAAACGAATTTATTCTTTAGATTATTCCGGTTCGTAACCCTAATAATAAGATTGTGTAATACCCTTAAATATAACTTCTCTATCATCTACCTGGTTGGTTAATCTTTGATGTAACAAAGTCCGCAGTCCCAGGTCGTTAATCGGGCTTCTTTCCATAGCTTGCAAATAGAGAACCTTATCTACATTCTGCCAATCGATCACCATGCCAAGACGTTTTTTAAGTATCACATCAAGATACATACAATTAGCAAAACGAAAGTTTCCCTTTACTATATTCAACGTACGCACCTGTTCAGCAAACCTGTACAACCCATCGAACAAATAACGGTGTATGTCACACAATCCCTTTACGGTTCCCACCTCAATACGATCTATATCTCCAGTTTCAAACAAGGCATGAGCTTTTGCAAAGCTCAATTTATCTATTTCATTTGTATTCATACCCTATTGCATTATAGACAAATATCTTTGTAAAGAGGCTATTTCGGCCTCAACAACAAGTTTTTGAAAGGCTTCCGGCTTATTCTCTGTATGAGATTCTTCCAATGCTTTATAATAACTTATTTTATCCTCATTGCTACCTTTTAAAGTAACCAATGTATACCCATTCCGTAAAAGATAAAGATTCATCAATAAACGTGACGTTCGCCCGTTTCCATCAATAAACGGATGAATACGTACAAGTTCGTCGTGAAGATATACGGCTATAAGTACCGGATGTACTTTTTCTTCCTCCATCTGCCGGAACTTTATCATAAAATCCTCCATTTGTTTCTGTATTAAATAAGGTTGTGGCGGCATGTGGGTACTACCGGAAATCATGACGGGAACGGTGCGATACCGCCCGGCATTTTCACGATCTATTCCGTGCAAGATAAGAGCGTGTATTTCTTTGATAGTGCGTTCGCTTATCTCTATATCTTTCTTCGCTATATCTTTGATATAATCAATAGCCTCGCTATGATTGATAGCCTCCAGATGTTCACGCATAGATTTGCCGGATATGGTAACTCCTTCATTTACTACTAGGGCGGTTTCCTGTAATGTAAGGGTATTGCCTTCGATTCGGTTACTTTCGTAAGTGTATTCTATATCTAAGGCATCCTGTATCTTTTCCAAAGCATCTTCCGGTAATGGACGTAAAGCGGATAATTCTCCTTTGAGTGTGTCAGCTTTATCTAACAACAGTTTTAAATCTTCATTCATGACTATTCTACTTTGATATTATAAAACAATTTCTCCGCTTTCTATTCTATCCAGCAACCAGGACAAGTCCGATACGCTATTTATATTGTAATTGGTATCTCTTATGCGGATCACTCCAATAATACCGCCGGAAGAAGAGGTAAACAACTCTGGAACATCAACATCTAAAGCTGATGCAATCCTTTCCAACACTTCAACACTAGGGTTTCCATTAATATGTTGGCTCAAACCAACATTACTAATTCCCATCTTTTGGGCCAAATCCTTTACAGTTGTACCCTTTTCTTTGATTAGTTCTTTAATACGTAAAGCCATAACTTTAAATTTCAGATACTGCAAATATATGCAAATCAAACAAACTTTAAAGCAATCGCTTTATTAATAAATATTAAATTAAAGTCTTAAGTTAACATTTAATTTGCTGAATTTAAACCGATAGATAATATTTGCATTGCAAATATTAAAGCTAACGATTTAAAGTTATAAAGATATGGCACGTTACGATTTAAGCAAGATAATGAAGAGAGCGCACAACCTTTATAAAAACGCTCATGCAAAGTACCCGACATTTGCCGATGCACTCCGTAAATCTTGGAGCATGGCAAAGTTTGAGGTTAGAGTAGCCGAAGAACGCCAGACAATAGAAGCGGAGACAAAAGCACGTGAAGCAAAGGTACGTGAAGAGAACGAGCAAGCCGCCATTAGTTCGGTTCTTCTTCGTGCACAAATCGAAGCCGACCGGATCAGAAGAGAAGCGGAAGCCAAAGCGGAACGCATGAAAGGAGAGATAGCAGCACGCAAAGAGGGCATCTCTTACAACGAGTATCAAAACCGTATTAGTCGTGCAATGGGCTACGGGTGTGGCTCGTATTGCGGTGACTAGTTTTTTTATTCATAATAATTGATTTGTTTTCATGGAAGTACTGGTTTGTGAAAATAGGTGCTTCCCTTTCACTGAATTATTAACCATAGGGGGAATTCCCCCTATCATAAATTATACTATATGATAGAAACAAAGGTTTATAAGCTCCACGAGAGCAAGCAAGTAGAGGATATTGCTACCATGCTAAAGATAGAAGGAATTAAATATCAAGTATTCGAATACGAAGAGTACACAGCAATAGAAGTGACCGGCACACCATTAGAGATAATAAAAGCCTCATCAATATACCAACAGGTTACAACCATTAAGCTATAACGAGATGGAGATATTGATAGTATTCGGATGCCTATACACTGGCTATAGGATATTTAGGAAAAAGGGAGAGCACTTCTTTGATATTTAATCAATTATGAACGCTACACTAATTATTTGTATCATCCTTCTTGCTTTCTGCATCTGGGATGAAATGTTTAACGATAACAACAGAAATCAATCAATATAACTTTAATAACAATGGAAACAATTGACTTACAAGATTTAATCACAGAGAAAAATGTAGAATTACAAGAATTCATTAAAGAACAAATGAGAGTGCACCAGCTTAGTAATTTATCAATAGACGAAAGAGAGCTAATGATAGACACTCCTGTAATAAGTACAAAGCAAATGATTGATGCTTATTATTCCACGATCCAGCATGTGGCGGCTCGGCTGATTGAATTAGAAGGCAATAATGAGGCATGGAATAAACATCGAGTTATTATCATGAAGAAAGTAGCAAAGAAAGAAAAGGAATGTAAGAGAATAGAGAAGAAAGCCCGAAAACATGAAAGATATAGCCGGAAACTCACACGAGAGTATAATATAAAATATAATGCTAATATACAACTTTAGATATTATGTGCACATCATTAGAAGATGAAATACGGGCTGTAGTAGCCGTCATGAGACGGCAGAATAGAGAAATAAAAAGGCTTATTTTAAAGGAGGACAGCATGAAGGTAACAAAGTGTACAGGAAAGTCTAAACCTCCGAAATTCGACATGAAAACGCTTAATAAGAATTTGATAAGATAAATTTGTGTTAGGGGCTTCGGCCTGGCACATTAGTTGACGCCATCAACAAAGCCACCCCGGTAACAATACGGTTGCCGGGTTTTCTTTTTATGATGGCTATTTATGAGGATGAATGAGATAAACCCACAAATAAAAAGATCAAAATGTCGTAATAACTCCAATTATTTTTGTTCATTTGTCAACTTAACAAAAAGAAAAAGATATGGAAATAGATCCGATTATTAAGCAAGCCATTGAGATTGGTATTAAATTAGGTATTGAAGCATACAGGAATGAAAGGAATGCAAACCTCAAAAACAAAAAGATTCTTATCTGCAGGTCTGATGCAGAAAGACGTTTTGGTCGTGGAGTTATCAGAAATTTAGAGAAACGGAAACTAGTATTCCCTTATCAATTTGGTATTGAAACAATGGTAAACGAAGAAGGTGACGAAATTTCCGAACCTAGAGGACATATATACTATAAACTGCATGAAATTATGGAAGCTATTGAGAGTGGAAACATTCTAAAGTGTCTTCAAAAAATACAGATGTAGATAAAATAGCCAAAAGCAATTTAATATAAAATCAACAAATTATGAAATTACAAGATTTATTGGAAAGCGATTTAAATATTTCCATAACGATTACGATCAAGGAGCTAAAAGAATTTGCAGATTATCTTCTCCAACAGTCAAAAGATGATATAGAACGTTTGATTTTAGAAACAAAGCAACCCAAAGAATACCTTACTCCCAATGAAACCGCAAAACTATTGCATGTCAACCGTAGCACATTATATCAGTGGAATAAAAATGGATATTTACGTGTAATAGAAGTTGGAGGAAAAAGGCTTTATAGACAATCTGATATTGATGCCATTTTAAATAGGAAATAATCAGAAAAGAGCTGAAAAAGCAATTGTTGGAGATTAATTTATAACTTATGCGAATCAGTAGTTGAACTCTGATTCCTTGTTTTAGAAAATTAGATAAATGAATGCGATGGCAATTTTGCCCATCGTATGTACTAAAAGTCCAGATGTAGATCTGACTTTCATCGCTCTTTGAATATTTGTTTTTTCATTCAGCCAGTTGAAAAAAGATTCTATCGGTTGTCTGACCTTTGATACTGCAGTTGAAAACAGGTCTCTGCCCGCTTTCTCTCTTTGAGTAATAATAGGCTCCTCTCCCTTTATTGCTTTAACGGGAGTCATCATGGTTACCCCTTGTTCCTGCTGTTTGTTTCCCCAGAACGAGAAGTCTGAGTATATCTTATCCGCAAATATATATCTGTTTATAAGACTATCAGCGGCTTCTCTTTTAAGAACAGTCAGATCATTCTCCTCTGCCGATGATAAGATGATCATTTCGGGGAATGGAATGGTTCCTTCCCTGCGGAAAGCTAAGGTGTGAAGTTTGAGCCCGAAATAATACATGTTCTTTGTAGAGCAGTATCCTTTAGTGGCAATTTCAGTAGCCACTTTTCCGGTTTTGTTCTTTCCTGCACAAGTAATGATGGGCATGGAGTCAATAAGTGATATCATAGAATCGCAATCTGTTGGTTTAAAGAAAGTAATGAGATGCTTCACCAGTTCATTAATCGCCTCACTCATCAGCTTCAGCCGATAGTTGAATGTTTGATAAGAGGGAAGGTTAGGGAACCAGGAAAGCAAATATTCTTTGGTGAATGTATGTATCTCTTTGATGCTAAAATAGCGCTGATACGCTCCGCAGAACAGATATACGGTAAGCAGCTCCTGATCAGTGAAGATCGGTGTAGCGTTATTACTGAACCTCTGACAGTAGAACTTCAGTGAAGACTGATAAACATCGCAGATATACATATATATTTTTATAAGTTTTAGCTCTTTCTCCTTGGGAATCATAATTAGAATAATGAGTGGTTTTATTCTTCTAATATACTGATTTTCAAGGAGATTAAGAAATAAATAAATGAGATAATTAATTGAATAATAACAATTTAACTAACTGAATCAGCTAGTGATTTCAACTACTGATTCGCATAACTTAATAAATAATACTATGATAGGAATAGAAAGAAGATTTTCAGACGACACTCGCCTAATTGACTTAACAGTAGGAGATTTAAAAGAACTAATAACCAGCCTTATCTCAAAAATCAAACAGATAGAAGAAAAAAGATATGTATATGGTTTACAGGGATTAGCCGATTTATTACACTGCACAAAGCGACATGCTTCAAAAATAAAATCATCGGGAATACTAGATGAGGCAATAAAACAAAGAGGGAGAACTATTGTAATAGATCATGATTTGGCTTTAGAATTATTCGGAAAGCAAAATTAATTGCAATAATGAAAGTTATTAGAACCAAACTTCCGAATACCGCTATTTGGAACTGATACACTACAAAGATTTTTCCGTAGTCATTACACATGTGAGAAGAAGAATCACACTTTTCCTACCCTAATTTTGTAGTACCAATGTAGTACCATTTTCAGTTAAGAGCAAAGAAAAACCCTTCCAGAAAACATCTGAAAGGGCTTCGTGAGGTTCCTGGCGGATTCGAACCGCCGTACACGGTTTTGCAGACCGCTGACTAAGCCACTCATCCAAGGAACCATTATTTCTCGTTTGCGGTTGCAAAGGTAGTACAAATTTTGAAACTACCAACTATCCGCAGCAATTTTTCTTTGTACTTTTTTTCTTTACATCGCATTCTCCGCGTTTCTTGTCTATCATATCCTTTAGTTCACAGCCACTTACACAGCTATCACAAGGATTCTGATTTTCTCGCGTACGACGAAAAAAACGAAATATTCCATATATGACGCGGGCAATGCAGAGTACAACCAGTACTCCGACTACCCAATCTTGCCAATTATTCATACAAACAATCCTCCAATCTGATAAACAGCAAATGATACAAGCCAAGCCAATCCCGTTGTGTAACAAGCAGCAAAAAGCGCCCATTTCCAACTACCCGATTCCTGTTTTATAGCCGCTATCGCCGCAATACACGGGAAGTAAATCAATACAAACAACATATAACAGAAAGCAACCAATGGAGTAATCGGAATTCGTTCTGCCAAACTTACTGAATCAGCATCCGGATCATCTGCATATAAGACACCTAATGTACTTACTACCAATTCTTTCGCTCCCACACCGGAAAGCAAGCCAATACCTAGTTTCCAATCAAATCCCAGTGGTTTTATAACTGGCTCTATACCACGTCCCAACTGGCCGATATAAGAATTTTCCTGCTGCTCGGCAACTGTTTCATAAGCATCATGATTCGGATAATACCCCAAGAACCAGATTATAATAGAAGCAATCATAATAATGCCTCCCATCTTTTTCAAATACTGCGCTCCCTTTTCCCATGTGTGACGGAAGATCGATTTTGCTGTCGGCATCCGGTAAGGTGGAAGTTCCATCACAAATGGAGTATCATCACCCTTCACCAGAAACTTGCTAAACAAGCGGGCCATTACCACAGCCAGTACAATACCAATCACATAAATACTTAACAACACCAGACTTGCATTGTTCGGGAAGAAAGCACCCACCAACAATAAATAAATTGGCAGACGCGCACTGCAAGACATCAAAGGATTTACCAACATTGTAATAAGACGGCTCTTCCGGTTCTCAATAGTACGGGAAGCTATAATAGCAGGTACATTGCATCCAAATCCCATAATCAAAGGAATGAATGATTTTCCGTGCAATCCCATTTTATGCATGATTTTATCCATGATAAAAGCTGCACGAGCCATATAACCCGAATCTTCCATAAGAGAAATGCAGAAATACAAAATCAAGATATTCGGCAAAAAGACAATAACCGCTCCTACCCCACCAATAATTCCATCAATCAGCAAATCTTTAAATGGACCTTCCGCCATATTATTGCGTAACAAGTCACCAATCTGCTCGACAAGCCATTCAATCCCCATCATCGGATATTCTCCAATGACAAACGTACCTTCAAACATCAGATACATAAAAAGGAAGAAAATAGGAAATCCCCAGACACGGTGAGTTACGATCGAATCCAGCACTTTTGTTGTCTGCGCCTGCTCCAAGTGATTATCTGTGAATGTCTCCTTCAGTGCACCACTGATAAATCCATATTTAGCATCCGTAATAGCCGATTCACAATCCTCATTCATTGTGTCCTGAACACGCTTCGACATCTTATCACGGACATGGAATATCTCATCCGCATTTGGTAATGTCCGCACAATGCGCTCAATGTCAGGATCATTCTCCAACAATTTAATGGATAGGAAACGGGTAGAATATTTATGACGGATAAATTCGTTTTTGGACACTTCACTTTTTACAGCTTCAATCGCTTTTTCGATATCAGGACCATGATTGATATGAATATGCCGGAAGACACGCCCCGTCTTTTTATGTTCACGTACATAATCTTCCAAATGCTCTTCCTCGTGGTTCTTACGATCTTCCAGAGAATCATGCCATTCGGTCAAATCCTTAAGAACTTCCGGATTCATATTTCCCTGTTTATCAAAGAAGTCTACTCCTTCATACAGATTGATAACAACATGAAACAAGGTATCCAATCCACGATTTTTCTTACTGACAGTAGGCAACATCGGCACCCCGAACAACTTACTCAACAGATGATAATCCAATGTATTTCCACTGGCTTCCAACTCATCATAAATATTCAGAGCTACCACCATGCGGACATTCATATCTATCAATTGAGTAGTCAGATATAAGTTTCGCTCCAGATTAGAGGAATCGACTACATTAATAATCACGTCCGGAGTTTCATCGATAATATGACGACGCACATAGATTTCTTCCGGCGTATAAGCAGACAAAGAATAAGTTCCCGGCAAATCGACAATACGGAAATGATAGCCTTCGAAATCAAAATAACCTTCTTTGGCATCCACGGTTACGCCGCTGTAGTTTCCAACATGCTCATGAGCACCGGATGCAAGATTAAATAAAGAAGTCTTGCCACTGTTCGGGTTTCCGACCAAAGCAACATTAATGGTACGGCGTTTACCTAACGCCAACCGTTTCATATCTTCTTCTTTTACTGAAAGGTCTTCAGGCAATCCTTCATGATAAACGGTCTTCTCGGCCAGTTTCTTTGCTTCCTCTTCGCTGATAACTTCGATCATTTCAGCCTCCTGACGACGAAGAGAAATTTCATAACCTAAAACTTTATATTTTATGGGATCTTTTAGCGGAGCATTCAACAGCACTTCAACCGTTTTACCTTTAATGAAGCCCATCTCCACAATACGTTTACGAAAACCACCGTGCCCCAATACCTTTACAATAACACCTTTTTCTCCTGTTTTTAATTCGGACAAACGCATAACTCTCAAAATTTTCGGCAAAGATAATTCATAACTTCGGAGCATGCAAATTATTTAGAATGTTTTTAAATAGCAGCTTTTTTCATCCTCTAAAAGATTCAGAAAAAATAAAAAAACTTATTGATAAACTCGTATCTTTGCAGGTATGATACAACAACGCGTTACAAAATATATAGAAAAAGAACATTTGTTCTCACCGGATGATAAAATCCTGATCGCATTGAGTGGTGGCGCCGACTCGGTGGCATTACTATATATTCTGCATACAGCAGGCTATCATTGCGAAGCCGCACATTGTAATTTCCACCTGCGAGGCAAAGAATCAGACCGGGACGAGCTATTTGTCCGCCAACTTTGCGAAAGAATGGAAATCCATTTACATACCATTGATTTCAACACGACCCAATATGCAACGGAAAAACATATTTCGATTGAAATGGCCGCACGGGAACTCCGCTACCAATGGTTCGAGAAAATTAGAAAAGAATGTCAGGCAGATGTTGTCGCTGTGGCCCATCACCAGGATGATAGCATAGAAACTATACTACTTAACCTGATTCGGGGAACAGGAATTACCGGTCTGTTAGGAATCCGCCCCCGTAATGGAGCCATCGTACGCCCTCTGCTTTGTATCAACCGGGAAGAAATAATTCGTTACCTGCAAAACATCGGACAAGATTATGTGACAGACAGCACCAATCTGGAAGACGAATATACCCGTAATAAAATCCGGCTCAACCTCCTTCCCCTCATGCAGGAAATTAATCCGTCAGTCAAAAACACTCTGGTAGATACGAGTAATTATCTAAATGATGTAGCCACTATATATAATAAATGTATAGAGGAAACTAAAAAGAAAATCATTACGGCAGAAGGTATCAGAATCTGTGATTTGGTAAAGGAACCGGCACCCGAAGCCATCTTATTCGAAGTCCTGCATCCTCTAGGATTCAATTCCGCACAAATCAAAGATATCGCTCACTCGCTTCATAGCCAACCGGGCAAGCAATTCTGTAGCAAAGAATGGAGAGTGATAAAAGACAGAGAATTTCTATTAATAGAAACTGCGGAATCTAAAAATGAGACTCTTCCTCCTTTTCAAATCATCAAAGAGGAAAGAGAATACACCCCGGATTTTCTCATTCCACGTGAAAAGGAAATAGCCTGTTTTGATGCCGACAAACTGAATGGAGAAATTCATTACCGAAAATGGCAGCCGGGAGACACTTTTATTCCTTTTGGAATGAAAGGAAAGAAAAAAATAAGCGATTATCTGACCGACCGCAAATTTTCTATCAGCCAAAAAGAACGCCAATGGGTACTCTGCTGTGGAGAACATATCGCATGGCTGATAGGCGAACGAACAGACAACCGCTTTCGTATTGATAAAACGACTAAGCGTATCGTGATTTACAAAATAGTTTGAGGCAACTTCTGTTTCTTGAAGCAATCTGATAACAAAGCTGCAAAAGGGGTATCGTATACCCTTGCTTTTCTTACGCAAGCTTTTACACAGGCGCAACATTTGATACATTTAGCCTCATCCGTATGTAGCTCGTCCCCTTTCGTTATAGCCCCTGCCGGACAACGGACCACACATAATCCGCAATGGGTACACAAATCCTCATCTTCCACCCAAGGAGCGCGGGGAAGCGGTGTCCCACTTTTACGTAACTTGATGACTTTCCTCAAAAAACGGAACAAAGGAAAGAATGGCTGACTCGGACGTTTGATAGCACGTACATCCACCGGATAAAGGGTATCCATACTATCAGCTGTCTGTATTTTTTCCATGATTTTCTTCCCAAACTCCCCAGCAAAAGCTAAATCCGATTCATCTGGACGTCCCACTGCAATCGGGTATTTATCGGTACTATATGAATGTTCTCCAATAAAAGTTGCCCCGGCAATTACTTTAAATCCGTGAGGAATAGCAAAAGCATCCAGTTCCATTAAAGCTTTTTCATAAGCGCGATTTCCGTAAACCACTACCAAAACGGTAGGAGTATCCACTCCACGGATATACTGCAAACGTTCCATTGCCAAAGGAGCGACATGTCCTCCATACACAGGCACTACAATAATAGCCAAAGAAGATGTAGGAATCACAATTTCATCCGCAATCTGCTGCGTTACATTAATAGGAAAAATATTTTTTATGCCCGTCCCGTGAACAATCGCCTCCGCAACTTGTTTAGATGTGTGTGTAGGCGAAAAATAAATTAAATGAGCTTCATTTACTGTCATACTATTTTCTTTTATGTAGCAAAGATACACTTTTACGTGGAAAAAAATGTTTGATTGTTCATGAAACCAAAAAAAATTATTATCTTTGCCCCGTTGAAACATTCTACGATTCAACATATACATCCCTAATTCAGAATAAAAAACAAAACGTATGCTCGCATATCTGTAGCCATGAGCTGTAGTAATGCTGTCCATAATTCAGCAAAAAAAAGAAATATTAATAACTTACCATACTATATGTATAACATTATCCAATTAAACGACAAAAATCTGTCGGAACTTCAAGTTATTGCCAAAGAGTTAGGCATAAAAAAAGCAGACTCATACAAAAAAGAAGACCTTGTTTATAAAATACTCGATGAACAGGCCATTGTAGGAGCTACAAAGAAAGTTGCCGCAGATAAGCTAAAAGAAGAACGCAAAAATGAAGAACAAAAGAAAAAGCGTTCACGGGTAGCTCCTACCAAAAAAGAAGACAAAGTGGTTTCCGCAACAAAGAGTGAAGAGGCTAACAAGACAAAAGAGACCGCTCCTGTAAAAGCTGCACCACAACCTTCCAAGAAAGAAGAAAGTACAAACAAAGAAAAAGAAACTGTTGTTGTAGAAGCTAAAGCGGAAAACACTGCTACTCCCAAGCGTAAAGTAGGCCGTCCTCGTAAGAGCTCTGATGCAGAAGAGAAAAAAGAAGTAGAAAATGCAAAACCGGCAGCACCCAAAGTAGTGGAACCTAAACCTGTTGTTGCAGAGAAAGCTACTGGTGCTACGGAAAAGCCAGCTCCGGTACAACAGCAAACAGCTGAGAAGAAAGCAAAAAACAAACCTGCTGCAGAAGCAAATAAACCTGTTGCAGAAACAAATAAACCGGCTACTGAACCTAACAAACCTGTTGTAGAGAAAAAGGTAATAGATAAACCACAAAAGAAAGCTGCACCCGTTATCGACGAGGAAAGTAATATCTTATCCAGCGTTGACGACGATGATTTTATTCCAATCGAAGATCTGCCTTCTGAAAAAATAGAGCTTCCTACCGAATTATTCGGAAAATTCGAAGCTACTAAAACAGAATCAGCACAGACAGCACCGGAACAGCCATCTCATCCTCAACAGCAACAACAATCTCAACAGCAGCAGTCCCAGCAGCAACGTCCGCGTATTGTTCGCTCACGCGACAATAACAACGGTAATAACAATGCTAACAACAATGGAAATAATGGCAATAACGCCAATAATAATTTCCAGCGTAACAACAATAACCAGAATCAGGTTCAGAACCCAAATCAGAATCAGAACCAGAACCAAAACCAACAACGCTCACCGATGCCACGTGCCGCTCAGCAGAACAATGCGGGTGAAAATCTTCCGGTACAACAGCAGCAGGAACGTAAGGTTATTGAACGCGAAAAGCCTTATGAATTCGACGATATTCTCAACGGAGTAGGTGTTCTGGAAATTATGCAGGATGGATACGGATTCCTCCGTTCTTCCGACTATAACTACCTTTCTTCTCCGGATGATATTTACGTATCACAATCTCAAATCAAACTATTTGGTCTGAAAACCGGTGATGTAGTAGAAGGAGTTATCCGTCCACCCAAAGAAGGAGAAAAATATTTCCCATTGGTAAAGGTTTCGAAGATCAACGGACGTGATGCAGCTTTCGTTCGCGACCGTGTTCCTTTCGAACATCTGACACCTCTCTTCCCGGATGAAAAGTTTAAACTTTGCAAAGGCGGTTATTCAGACTCTATGTCTGCCCGTGTCGTCGATCTTTTCGCTCCTATCGGTAAAGGCCAGCGTGCATTGATCGTTGCCCAGCCAAAGACAGGTAAGACCATCTTAATGAAAGATATCGCAAACGCTATCGCAGCCAACCACCCGGAAGTTTACATGATTATGCTGCTGATTGACGAACGCCCGGAAGAAGTAACAGACATGGCGCGCAGCGTTAATGCAGAAGTAATTGCTTCTACTTTCGACGAACCGGCAGAACGCCACGTAAAAATTGCAGGTATCGTATTGGAAAAGGCAAAACGTCTGGTAGAATGTGGTCACGACGTAGTTATCTTCCTTGATTCTATTACTCGTCTGGCTCGTGCATACAATACAGTATCTCCTGCATCCGGTAAAGTTCTTTCCGGTGGTGTGGATGCAAATGCACTTCATAAACCTAAACGCTTCTTCGGTGCTGCCCGTAATATTGAAAACGGTGGTTCACTGACTATTATTGCTACCGCATTGATCGATACCGGTTCTAAAATGGACGAAGTTATCTTCGAAGAATTCAAGGGTACAGGTAACATGGAGTTGCAGCTCGACCGCAACCTGTCCAACAAACGCATCTTCCCGGCAGTCAACATTACCGCATCCAGCACTCGTCGCGACGACCTGTTGCTTGATAAAACAACCCTTGACCGCATGTGGATATTGCGCAAATATCTTGCCGACATGAATCCGATCGAAGCAATGGACTTTGTTAAAGACCGTCTGGAAAAAACCAGAGACAACGACGAATTCCTGATGAGCATGAACAGCTAATCAACAGCAAACTTATAAATGAACGGTGAACAAACTGCGCCATAACAAGTGCAGTTTATTCACCGTTTTCTTTTTCGGTAACCCATTTTATGACTTATCACCTGCCGTTTATCACTTATCATTCAACTCCCATCACCGATAGTTACCCCTAACCGCTTGCCACACCTTTCATTTTTGTACAAAATACTTTCATTTGCGTCCAAAACTACTACCTCGCCCTTTTTTACGTTTCCTTTTTTCCTACTTTTGCTTCCAAATCAAATATTACTTAATTCTAACCAGTAATGAAAACTATTTATCCATTCATGGGATTAGCCCTGTGCAGCGTGACAGCACAGGCCCAAGAAAAGCCCAATTTCCTGATTATCCAGTGCGACCATCTGACACAACGCGTTGTGGGAGCTTACGGACAAACACAAGGCTGCACCCTCCCTATTGACGAAGTCGCTTCACGAGGAGTTATCTTCTCCAATGCTTATGTAGGCTGCCCTCTCAGCCAACCCTCACGCGCTGCTTTATGGAGTGGCATGATGCCTCATCAAACCAATGTACGTTCCAACTCCAGCGAACCTATCAACCCACGTATTCCCGAAAATGTACCGACATTAGGAAGTCTTTTTTCTGAAAACGGTTACGAAGCCGTACACTTCGGAAAAACGCATGACATGGGTTCACTTAGAGGATTCAAGCATAAAGAACCAGTAGCCAAGCCATTCACTGATCCGGAATTCCCGGTCAATAACGACAGCTTCCTGGATGTAGGAACATGCGAAGACGCTGTTGCTTATCTAAGTAATCCGCCGGAAGAACCATTCATCTGTATCGCAGATTTTCAGAACCCTCACAATATCTGTGGATTTGTAGGAGCGAACGAAGGAGTACATACCGACCGCCCCATTAGCGGAACCCTTCCGGAACTACCAGCCAATTTCAATGTAGAAGACTGGAGCAATATCCCTAAACCTGTACAATACATCTGCTGCAGTCATCGCCGCATGACCCAGGCCTCTCATTGGAATGAAGAGAATTACCGTCATTACATTGCTGCTTTCCAACACTATACCAAGATGGTTTCCAAGCAAGTAGACAGCGTATTTAAAGCACTTTACTCCACTCCTGCCGGAAAAAACACAATCGTTATTATCATGGCTGACCATGGTGATGGGATGGCTTCACACCGCATGGTGACCAAACACATCAGCTTCTACGATGAAATGACCAACGTACCGTTTATCTTTGCAGGTCCCGGCATCAAACAACAGAAAAAGCCCATAGACCAAGTATTGACACAGCCTACACTGGATCTTCTGCCTACCCTTTGTGATTTGGCAGGAATTCCTGTTCCGGCCGAAAAACCGGGAATCAGCCTTGCACCTATATTAAAAGGAGAGAAACAGAAAAAAACTCACCCTTATGTCGTTTCCGAATGGCATAGCGAATATGAATATGTCGTTACTCCCGGACGTATGGTACGCGGACCGAGATACAAGTACACTCACTATCTGGAAGGTAACGGAGAAGAGCTATATGATATGAAAAAGGATCCGGGAGAACGCAAGAATCTCGCCAAAGACCCTAAATACAGTAAAGTCCTCGCCGAACACCGTGCCATGCTTGATGATTACATCGCCCGCACCAAAGACGATTACCGGAGTTTGAAAGTAGATGCCGATCCACGATGCAGAAACCATACTCCCGGCTACCCCAACCACGAGGGCCCTGGGGTACGAGAGATACTCAAAAGAAAATAAATTATAAAAAGAGTGAAGATTTCTTTGTAATCTTCACTCTTTTTAGTTCTTTTGCAGATAAACTTACAAGCAAGCAATTCTTATATCAGGTGAAAAAACACAGACGTCATATAATTGCAATAGTCGTAACCGCATTAATATCGGTCACCTTATATGCTGCACGTACAAATTCAGATCGTCTTTCTTTATTACAACCTTTACTTGAATACAATCATCCATTTAGTCCGGACGCCCCTGTCGACAGCATCATTGCCTGGGAAAAACTTTTAGAACCGGAATTACAAAAGGAACAACAATACCCACTCCTATTCCAGATAAATCTGCTGACCGTTCAAGCCTTAATCACAGAAGGCAACATCAGTCTCGCCATCAACCAGGCCAATCAGATGTACCAGAAAGCCAGAGAAATGGACTATCCTTTGGGAACAGCACTCGCATTACACGCCATTGGAAATACCTATTTAAGTTCGTCAACACCACAAGTTGCCATCAAATCGTATAAGGAAGCATTAGAAATCATTCAGAAACTCCCTCATGCCAACCAATATATCAAAACGATCTTGTCCCAATTTATCCTGACGAAGCTCAACTATCACCAAATAACAGATATAGAAGACAATATCCGGGAACTCGAATCTGTTATCAACAAGGATACGAATCCCCAAGACGATTTCCACCTTGTTTATTGTCAGGCATTCTATCGCATCCAGATGCATCATCTTCCGGAAGCATTAAACTATATACGACAAACCGAACAAATCAGCCGGCAACACCAGTACCCATATTTTCATTTAATGATTAAATACCTGTATTCACGCTACTACACTGAATCCAAAGAATACACGCAGGCACTAACCACACTTGACGAATTACTTTCGCATACCAAAGCAGCCAACTCATACAGATCCCTGCAAGTACTGAAAGATCGTGCACACATACTTACACTAATGGGAAACAGCAAGGAAGCATGTGAAGCTTATGAAATATTCAATACGTACAAAGACTCTTTGGACGCAATGAATTATATTCGCCAAATCAATGAATTGCACACCCTCTACCAAATAGATAAAAATGAACTGGACAACTTAAACAGACAGAAGACAATCCTCTACTGGAGCTGGTTCACCATCCTATCCATAGTCATACTGATTGTATTTTTCATCCTTTTGGTTAGACGAGGAAATAAAAAACTGCGCCAATCACAGCAGGAACTGGAAAAAGTGAAAAAGCAAGAAGAAAATTCCATCCGGACAAAGAGCCTTTTCCTTTCCAACATGAGCCATGAAATTCGCACGCCGCTCAATGCGTTGTCCGGCTTCTCCTCCATCCTGACGGAAGAATCCATCGACAACGAGACCCGGAAACAGTGTAGCGATATTATTCAGCAAAATTCAGAACTGTTACTCAAGCTGATTAACGACGTAATCGACTTGTCCAGTCTCGAAGTAGGCAAGATGAAATTCAAATATGAGCGATGTGATGCAGTGGCAATATGCAGAAACGTTATCGACATGGTTGAGAAAATAAAACAAACGAATGCTAACGTCCGTTTTTCGACCTCTCTCCATTCATTAGAATTGACGACAGACAATGCAAGGTTACAACAATTATTAATCAACCTTCTCATCAATGCAACCAAATTTACTCCGCAAGGTTCCATCACCATGGAACTGGAAAAACAGACAGAAGACATAGCACTGTTTTCCGTGACCGACACCGGTTGCGGTATCTCTCCGGAGAATCAGAATAAAATATTCAACCGTTTTGAGAAACTGAATGAAAATGCTCAAGGGACAGGACTCGGTCTGTCTATCTGCCAACTCATTATCGAGCAGCTGGGCGGCAAAATATGGATTGACTCCAATTATGAGGAAGGAGCCCGTTTCCTGTTCACACACCCCATTTACCATGAGCAACAAGGAAAGGAGGAAGCCGAATGAAACAAGTCCTGCTCCTGATCCTTCTATTATGCTGCACCCTCACCGGAAAAGCCAGCACCGAGATTGTTTTGGAATCCGACAGCCTGATAAAGGTGTTGGAAACATTACCGTACGATACGACACGGCTGAATGTTCTCAATCAAATCATCAGAATAGAACAAAACAACCAGCAATGTATCCAATATTCAGATGCATTAATGAAAGAAGCATTGCAACTGGGAAATGACAAATATGCCGGTCTGGCTGCTTACTACCATATTTTATACTATTACAATCGTAATAATCAAGACAGTGTAGCCAAATGGCTCACCATAATGGAGCCTCATGCCCGGAAATCAGATTTATGGAATTACTTCTTTGATGCCAAACGTTTCCAGATAGACCTGTACACATTCAACGAACAATACGAACTTGCTATCAACGAATCTCAAAAGATGCAACAGCAAGCCTCCCAAATGAATAGTAACCGGGGTAGTATGGCTGCCTATCAATGCTTGAGTAATGCATATATCGGCAGCCAGCGCTGGGATAAAGGAATAGAAGCACTGGAGGCTGCCTACCAGCTACTCACTCCGACAGAAAATCCGGTGGTCCGTATCTCGGTATTGTCACAGTTAGTATCCGTTGTCAAAGAAAAGAAGGATAATAAAAAACTACTCAAATATTTGCAGGAACTGGAAAACACTCTTCATAACCACATCAGTGCAAACCCATCCTTAAAAGCGGGATTTGCCGATGTATACCTGTTCAATGAACTGTTCTACAGCTATTATTACCTGAATACCCATCAGCCGCAACAAGCCTATGAACATCTCGTAAAATCTAAAGAATATCTGGACGAGAATACTTATTTCATGTATAAAGTACTCTATTTCGACACATTTGCCAAATATTACCAGGCAATTGGAGCCTACCAACAGGCATCGGATTATATCGACACGACACTGACGATGTTGAAGAAAGACTTCACAAGCGACTATGCCGAACAGCTACTCGAAAAGGCCAGAATATGGAAACAGGCAGGGCAAAGCGGAAAAGCCATCCCCCTGTATGAGCAGGCACTTGCCATCAAAGACTCGACAGCCACTGTACTCTCAAACAATCAGATGGCACAGATACAAAGCAAATACAATATCGAAAAAACAGAACTGGATCAAAAAAGGGAAAACAACCGGATCCAGCTCACCTATCTGATCTTTATATTTGTTATCCTGATTCTGCTTTTTATCTTTATGGCACGACTCTTTATGGTACGGAAGGCACTCAAATACGCGGAAAACGAAATCCGGAAAACAACAGAAAACGTGCGGAAGACCAATGAAATAAAAAATCGCTTCCTGTCCAACATGAGCTATAACATCCGTACCCCACTCAACAATGTGGTCGGTTTCTCACAACTCATAGCCAGCGAACCCAATATAGACAAGGAAATAAGGCAAGAATACTCAAACATCATCCACAAAAGTTCGGAGAAGTTAATGAGACTTGTCAATGACGTTCTCGACTTATCCCGTTTGGAAGCTCAGATGATGAAGTTCCAGTTGCAAGACTATGATGCCACTACCCTATGCAAGGAAGCATGCAGCATGGCGCAGATGAGGAACGAAGAAACAGGTATCCAGATTGAATTTTCCAGCGAAACGGACGCCCAAATTCATACCGATATAATGCGACTGACACAGGCCTTGATTAGCGTACTGGTGTACCCACAAGAACACCGGCAAGCACGAATCATCCGGTTCACATTAAGCCAGAATGAAGACATGCTTTGTTTCCGGATCACTAATTCACCTTTGGCAGACCATGCATTCGTATCACAGGAAACCATCATCCGGCATGATATCAACCTGTTGTTACTAAAACATTTCGGAGGAAACTATCTCGTCAACGATAAAACTCCCGGAGGTCCGGAAATTGTTTTCATCTACCCCATCGTTTCCGAATCGAAATAAAGCACTATCTTTGCAAAGTGTAAACTTAAACACTTAATTATGTACACCAACAAACAGATTTGGAGTGTCAGTTATCCGATACTACTAAGCTTGCTGGCACAAAATGTCATCAATGTCACCGACACAGCATTCCTCGGACACGTGAGTGAAGTAGCCCTTGGAGCATCAGCTATGGGCGGGTTATTCTATATATGCGTATTCACCATCGCATTCGGATTCAGTACCGGTTCGCAGATAGTCATCGCACGACGCAATGGCGAAGGACGCTATTCGGATGTCGGTCCCGTCATGATTCAAGGAATCATGTTCCTGTTCGTCATGGCCCTGCTGCTATTCGGATTCACCAAAGCATTCGGTGGAAACATCATGCGTTTGCTAGTTTCTTCAGAATCCATCTACGAAGGAACAATGGAGTTTCTGAACTGGCGTATTTACGGATTCTTTTTCTCTTTTATCAATGTCATGTTCCGGGCATTGTACATCGGCATTACACGCACTAAAGTGCTAACCATCAATGCTATTGTCATGGCATTAACTAATGTCGTACTGGACTATGTATTAATTTTCGGAAAGTTCGGTTTGCCGGAAATGGGTATCAAAGGGGCTGCTATTGCTTCCGTATTGGCAGAAGCCTCCTCCATTCTCTTTTTCGTCATCTATACGTATGCCACGGTCGATTTAAAGAAATACGGTATGAACCGCCTGCGCACATTCGACCCAGCATTGCTGATGCGGATTCTTAGTATCTCCTGCTTCACCATGCTGCAATATTTCCTGTCGATGGCTACCTGGTTCGTTTTCTTCGTAGCCGTAGAACGGTTGGGACAACGGGAACTGGCGATTGCCAATATCGTCCGGAGTATTTATGTCGTATTGCTGATTCCGGTCAACGCACTGGCTACGACTACCAACAGTCTTGTCAGCAATGCTATTGGTGCAGGAGGCATCCAGCACGTGATGCCGCTCATTAATAAAATTGCGCGTTTCTCCTTTTTCATCATGCTGGGGTTAGTAGCGGTATCGGCACTGTTTCCGCAATTCCTGCTCTCCATTTACACTAGTGAAGCTGCGCTCATTACGGAATCCGTATCCTCGGTATATATAATTTGTTGCGCCATGCTTATCGCATCCGTAGCCAACGTGGTGTTTAACGGTATCTCCGGAACAGGAAATACACAGGCAGCCCTGTTGCTCGAAACGATTACAATTATCATCTACGGATCATACATCATTTTCATCGGAATGTGGCTGAAAGCACCGATCGAAATTTGCTTTACGATTGAGATTGTGTATTATAGCTTGCTGTTGATAACAAGTTATATTTATCTCAAAAAAGCAAAATGGCAGAATAAAAAGATATAAATACAAGAGATTTTTGTACATTTGCAAGCTCAAATAAAGAGTAGACGGAAAAGTCCCTCTTTCGGCCAAGTAAATTGTAATTAGTAATTCGTAATTAAATAACTATGTTCGATAATTTAAGTGAAAGACTAGAACGGTCATTCAAGATTCTGAAAGGTGAAGGCAAAATCACCGAAATCAACGTGGCGGAGACGCTGAAAGACGTACGTAAAGCACTTCTCGACGCCGACGTAAACTACAAGGTGGCAAAGATTTTCACGGATACAGTGAAAGAAAAAGCGCTTGGCCAGAACGTTCTTACGGCTGTGAAGCCAAGCCAATTGATGGTGAAAATCGTGCATGATGAACTTACACAATTGATGGGTGGAGAGACAGCCGAGATCAACATCGACGCCCGTCCGGCAGTTATCCTGATGTCAGGTTTGCAGGGTTCGGGTAAGACCACCTTCTCCGGTAAACTGGCACGGATGCTGAAAACCAAGAAGAACCGTAAGCCATTATTGGTGGCTTGTGACGTTTACCGTCCGGCAGCTATCGAACAGTTACGTGTATTGGCAGAACAGATTGAAGTACCGATGTACTGCGAACTGGACAGCAAGAATCCGGTAGAAATCGCACAACACGCCATTCAGGAAGCCAAAGCCAAAGGATACGACCTCGTTATCGTCGATACAGCCGGACGTCTGGCAGTAGACGAGCAGATGATGAACGAGATCGCTGCTATCAAAAAAGCAATCAACCCGGACGAAATTCTGTTCGTGGTAGACTCCATGACCGGTCAGGACGCTGTAAACACAGCTAAAGAATTCAATGAACGTCTGGACTTCAACGGTGTGGTACTGACCAAACTCGATGGTGATACCCGCGGTGGTGCGGCTCTTTCTATCCGTTCGGTAGTGAACAAACCGATTAAATTCGTAGGTACAGGTGAAAAGCTGGAAGCAATCGATCAGTTCCACCCTGCCCGTATGGCCGACCGTATTCTCGGTATGGGTGACATCGTTTCATTGGTAGAACGCGCACAGGAACAATACGATGAAGAAGAAGCCAAACGCTTACAGAAGAAAATTGCCAAAAACCAATTCGACTTCAACGACTTCCTTAGCCAGATTGCACAAATCAAGAAAATGGGTAATCTGAAAGACCTCGCTTCCATGATTCCGGGAGTAGGAAAAGCAATCAAAGATATTGATATTGACGACAATGCTTTCAAGAGCATCGAAGCCATCATTTATTCCATGACTCCGGCAGAACGTTCCAATCCGGAAATACTGAACGGTTCACGCCGTACGCGTATCGCCAAAGGTAGCGGAACGACTATCCAAGAAGTGAATCGCCTATTGAAACAGTTCGACCAGACACGCAAAATGATGAAAATGGTGACTAGCAGCAAAATGGGTAAGATGATGCCTAAGATGAAAAAGTAATCATTCTGTAGATCCAAATCTAATGATAAGTAAAAAGAGGGAGTTTCGGCTCCCTCTTTTTTTTATCCCCCCATCTCTTGACAAAAATTCCAATCCCTTTGGAGAGTTCAGTTATTTATTTTACTTTTGTCCATCACCAATAAATACTCTGAAAATATGACTCTGATAGACGGAAAAGCAATTTCCGAACAAGTAAAACAAGAGATTGCAGCCGAAGTAGCCGAAATGGTGGCTCATGGCGAAAAACGCCCGCACCTGACCGCTATTCTTGTAGGACACGATGGTGGTAGCGAGACTTATGTAGCTGCCAAAGTAAAAGCCTGTGAAGTATGTGGATTCAAGTCTTCCCTCATCCGTTATGAAAGTGACGTGACCGAAGAAGAACTGCTTGCCAAAGTACGTGAACTAAACGAAGACAACGACGTGGACGGCTTTATCGTACAACTTCCCTTACCCAAGCATATCTCCGAACAGAAAGTAATCGAAACAATTGATTACCGTAAAGACGTAGACGGTTTCCATCCGATCAACGTAGGCCGTATGTCCATCGGGCTTCCGTGTTATGTATCCGCTACTCCCAACGGCATCCTCGAATTGTTGAAACGTTATAACATAGAAACTTCCGGAAAAAAGTGCGTCGTACTCGGACGCAGCAATATTGTCGGCAAACCGATGGCTGCCCTGATGATGCAGAAAGCCTATCCGGGCGATGCCACAGTAACCGTATGCCACAGCCGTAGCAGAGACCTGGTAAAAGAATGTCAGGAAGCTGATATTATTATCGCTGCTTTGGGACAACCGAACTTTGTAAAAGCCGAAATGGTGAAAGAAGGCGCGGTAGTTATTGACGTAGGTACTACCCGTGTGCCGGATGCAACCAAGAAATCAGGTTTTAAACTGACCGGCGACGTGAAGTTTGACGAAGTTGCACCGAAATGCTCATTCATCACTCCCGTACCGGGCGGTGTTGGACCAATGACGATTGTATCGTTAATGAAAAATACACTCTTAGCTGGTAAGAAAGCTATTTATCAATGAGACATACCCTGTTTCTGATGATTTTGCTTCTCTCTTTGTCCTGCACCTCCCGGTCGCAGGCAAAGAGAGATTCTATCATTGACACCCTGTCGGACAGCCTTTCCGACAGCATCTTCTCCACCGACACCCTACGCCTCCTTTTCGTAGGTGACCTCATGCAACATCAGGGACAAATCAACGCTGCACGAACATCAACCGGCTATGATTACTCCACATGTTTCACGTATGTCAAAGAAGAAATAAAGAAAGCCGACCTCTCCATCGCCAACCTGGAAGTGACATTAGGAGGCAAACCTTACAAAGGTTATCCTGCTTTCAGCGCGCCGGACGAATTTCTGACCGCAATTCACGATGCAGGTTTCAATGTTTTAGTGACTGCCAACAACCACAGTCTCGATCGTGGTAAATCCGGACTGGAGAGAACCATTCAATTAATAGACTCTTTAAAGGTTCCACACGCAGGCACGTATATCAACGCTGATGAACGCGAAAAGAAATATCCTCTTTTATTAGAAAAGAACGGATTCCGCATCGCCCTGCTCAACTACACGTATGGAACAAACGGCATCCCCGTTACCCCTCCTAATATCGTGAACTATATCGATACAGCCATCATCGCCAAAGATATTGAAGAGAGTAAAGCAATGAAGCCGGATGCCATCATAGCTTGTATGCATTGGGGAATCGAATACCAGTCACTCCCGGACAAAGAGCAAAAATTCCTCGCCGACTGGCTGATTGAAAAAGGAGTAAACCATATCATCGGCTCCCATCCTCACGTAGTTCAGCCCATCGAAGTTCGCACAGACAGCCTGACGAATGACAAACATCTCGTAGTCTATTCGCTGGGAAATTATATTTCCAATATGTCCGCCCGCCGCACTGACGGAGGACTGATGGTAAGAATGGAATTAGTAAAAGACAGCACTGTCCGCCTCAATAATTGTGATTATAGTTTGGTATGGACAGCCCGTCCCATTCAATCAGGAAAAAAAAATCATCAATTGCTCCCAATCAATTTGCCGATTGATTCAATTCCTTTACAAGCACGTAACTCTCTGAAAATCTTTGTAAATGATGCGCGAACCCTTTTCAGCAAGCACAATCGGGGAATAAAAGAATATACTTTTTTCGAAAAAAAAATAGCAGAATCTTTTGGAAATTAGAAGATAATATCTATCTTTGCACCGCGTTAGAGAAACGCAAACATGGTGGATGTAGTTCAGTTGGTTAGAGCGTCAGATTGTGGTTCTGAATGTCGCCGGTTCGAGTCCGGTCTTCCACCCAACAAAAACCCTTGTAAGTTAAATACTTATGAGGGTTTTCTTTTTGTTGGTAGAATATCATTCAAGGGCAGAAATTAGGCTAAATCACCCCTTAAAAGTATAGTTGTTGGTCTATTGTTGTTCCCAATAAATCAATATAACATGCTAACTATCAAAGCAGAAGTCTTAAAATCCAAGCAAAAAGTTGATAATACCTACAATGTAAAGATTAGGCTGACCTATAACAGAGAGGTTAAGAGGTTGGCTACTCATATCTTTGTAAGAACAGAAGACCTGACTAAGGACTTCAAGTTAAAGAATCCAAAGTACATCAAGGAAGCTGACAGACTAGTCAGACATTATCAAGAGTTATGTGCTACTCTACCCCTAGAGACTTCCAACTTCACCCTTAATGATATTTTAGAGTGCATCCAGAAGGAAAAGGAAGCAAATACCCCTATTGACTTTATCCAGTTCTGCAAAGACTGGTTAACAACTACAGAGGTCAAAGGTAAGAGGAACTATCAAACTACCCTTAATACCTTCATTGCCTTCTTAGGAAAGGATAAACTGAATACCAACCAAGTTACCAAGTTGTTAATGATGGAGTTCATGGAATACCTTCACAAGAAAAGGGCTAAACAGGTGGCAGAACTCCAGAGGAAAGGCAAGAGAATACCTTCCAATAGAATGGTATCTTTATACATGGGGAGTATCAGGCATCTATTCAATGAAGCCAAGAAGAAGTATAATGACTATGACAGGAATGTCATTAGAATACCAAATTCACCTTTTGAGAATTTGGATATACCAAAGCAAGAGGCAACTAGAAAGAGAGCATTATCAGTAGAGTTAATCAAGAAGATATGGGAACTGCCTTATATCATCAATACCAATGGCAGGGAAAGGTTGTGTCCTTTTAACTTAGCCAAGGATTGTTTCATTCTCTCCTTCTGCCTAATAGGGATGAACTCTGCTGACTTGTACAACTGTACTGAAATGGAAGGTGGTTCAATTACTTATTACAGGACTAAGACTACAGACAGGAGACTTGACAAGGCTAAGATGAAAGTAGATGTTCTTCCTATCCTGTTACCTTTAATGAAGAAATATGAAGATTACACCCAGAAGAAGGTGTTCTGCTTCTATCACCTCTATTCTACTTTCAAGAACTTCAACAGAGCCATCAATCTTGGGCTAAAGCAGATTGGCAAGATACTAAAAATTGATGATTTGGAGTACTATGCTGCAAGGCACTCATGGGCTACATTAGCTGTTAACAAGGTAGGCATTGATAAGTACACTGTTCATGCTGCATTGAATCATATTGATGAGGCTATGAGAGTTACTGACATATACATTGAAAGGGACTTCAAGATAGAGAATGAAGCTAACAAGAAGGTGGTTGAGTATGTATTTAGCAACCATAATGAGTAGTCTTGTCCAAAAGTGAAATAAGTTTAACATAAAAGAACCTCTGTAATTGATTGAATTATAGAGGCTCTTTAATATCTTTGTTCACTTACTACTTATATATAACCTTAAACAAAGTGAGCACATGAAAGAGGCTACTCAACAGTATAGTGATATTACTTATAATACCTTTGCAGATGTAATAGATTGGGATGACTTGACAGAAAAAGACTACCAGACTATACAGGAACTAAAGGAGAATGGAATAACCATAACTCCTGATACAGTAATTGAAGACTTATCAGGTTTTCCCGTTGGTGAAGCTCCTAATAAAGTAAAAGGGATTTTTGCCAATAAGAGGCACTTACTATCTAACTATTTAACCAAGATGCCTCATGGGTTAGTAGACAAGAAGATAACAGGCATTGGAGCTACTACCCTTGAGATAAACTCAAAGAGAAACTCAATCATAGTCTTTCCTACTAAGGCTCTGGCTTATGGCAAACACTCAAAGCATCCTAATACATTATATGTAGGTAGTGAGATTAAAGGTGAAAAGGAAAAGGTCACTAATCAGCAAATTGAGGAATACTTGGCTAAAGGTGGATACAAGAAACTTCTAGTAGTTGCAGATAGTCTAGGTAGACTATTAGGTATCATAGGAAAAAACTACAAGGACTACTTCCTTATGATTGATGAGGTTGATGTTCTCCAGACTGACAACAACTTTAGACCCCAATTGGAGAATGTGATTGACTACTACTTTATGTTCCCATCAAAGAACAGATGTATGGTAACAGCTACTATGAAGGAGTTCAACAATCCACTACTAAAGAAAGAATGTAAGTTCTCCATAACTTGGACATATAATGCCCGAAGAGATGTTAAGTTATTGCACACAAATAATATCATACAAGCTGTCATAGAAAAGGTTATCTCCCATCCTACAGAGAAGGTGTTCATTGCCTATAACTCCATACTCCAGATAAGAAACATTATAGCATCACTAGATGAAGAAACCAGAAAGGAATGTGCTATCCTATGTAGTGAGGCATCCATAAAGGAAGCAGGAGAATACTTTGCACCCAAATTAGGAGACAATGATACCTTACCTGCTAGGATTAACTTTGCCACCTGTTGCTACTTCACTGGTATAGATATAGAGGATAGTTACCATCTAATCACTGTATCAGATGTAAGAAGAAGCCACTCAATGTTGACCTTAGATAGAATGACACAAATACATGGTAGATGCAGAAAGGTCAATGGGATACTTAGTGAAACTATCATATATAACACCTTAGGATATGTATCAGTAATGGAAAGTATGGATAGCTATGCAGTCACCCTCTTACATAAAGCTAAGAAGGTGCTCAAAGTAATAGAATCAGCAGATGATATCATGCAAGGTGACCATACCCTAACTGATCTGTTTGCAATGGTCAAAGAAGCCATAAGAGAGAAAGCACAAGAAAGAATTGCAGGGAATGAGTTAATTAACTTGACTAGAAAGGATGTACATGGAAAGGATGTACCTGCCTACCTCAATATAGACTACATCATTGAAAGGACAGAGTTATACTCCACATACTTTATGCCTGAAACACTGAAAGAAGTACTAAGTAAACAGGTTAAAATCATTAGCTACAACTCCCTGAACTATGATGTATCTCCAGAGCAAAACATCATAGAGAAAACCAATAAGGATGCACAGAATAAACTAACAGACAGCAATATCCAAGATGCCATAAAATACATCAAAACATTATCAACCACAGGACAGTTGAATGATAATACCTTGTACTCATATACTAGATATTGCAGAAGTAAAACTAAGATATTCTTAGAGAGATTCATCAAGCTATATAGGTATGTTGACCTTGATAGTCTGCTACATCAACTATGGGAAATTAGAACAAGTAACAGTGTAGTCTTCAAGAACCTCAATAATACAGTCATGTACTGGGCACTAGATGAAGAGCATCCTTTCAAAGTTGCTATAAGAAGATGCTTTACCCTTAATAGAAGTTATTCAGCAAATGAGATACAAGATAAGCTGACTCCCATAGTCCAGTATCATCTACACAAGGTACTAAAACCAAGAAAGTATGTAGCCTTATTGAAAAGTATGTATGCTACTGATAGAACATCTGGGAATAAGTATATCATTAGAAATGAGAATCCTAGAGGCTTCAGAGAGCATACTTGCAGGATAGCTACCAAAGAGAATAATTTGTTAAAACTATTTATGTTATAGGAAGTTAATAGAAAGCAGAATAAAGGGTAGAATGTTGATGCTGTGGACTTTATTTGCTATCTTTGTTACTGGAAATCAGTTCCTTATAAAGGGCATTTGCTCTAATATGGCACTGACTACTAACCTTAGGGTCAAAATTCCCCCTATACTAATTACCTACCTTAAGCAAACCCCTTTCCTTTATTACTGTAGGTAATTAGTATGGGGTGGAATTTGACCCTTCAAAAATGAAATTTAATGACAACTGTAAAACAATACACTATCATCCCTATTGAAGCTTGTAAATATTTCAAGCCCAAAGACCTTTATCTATTAGCAGGTCTGTACATTAATTCACCTTATAAGAAAGGTGAAGAGTATCTGGTGACAAATACCACCTATGAACAGTTAGCAGACACTACAGGAGTCAGTCTTGATTATATCAAGGATGCCTTTATTCCCAGATTAAAAGAAAGCAACTATGTTAGAGTTGAGTCTATACAGGAGAGCTATATGGTCAAGAGAAATATTTATCATCTACCTAATCCTCCAGAGAATTTCAGGATTATATGGGCAGAGTTATTCAGTGACAGTTCCTTAAGTCCAGAAGAAAAAGGAGTTATAATAGGATTATACTGTCTTTGTGTCAACAATGAGTTCAGACTAGGAATGTCAGACAAAGCCATTTATAGTCAATTAGATATGGTAAAGAACACATATAAAAAGTACAGAGACTTACTTATTGAGAAAAAGGTTATCTGGTCTTCCTATGATGTTCCAATGGTACTAACATGGAGTGAACACATGGAAGCTAAAGTCCTTCTGTATCCTCACTTAGGTTACAACACTTGGATAGACAAAGTTACATCACATGTACCAGATGATGATGAAATCAAGCATTACCTTGATACTGTTAATGATGAATGAATATGAATGATATATACCTCAATATCCCCTGTTTTCACACCAGTGAGGCAGGGGTTTTCTATATCTGTACATAACTAATGTATAACAGTCCCTACTGTCATCTGATATACTGTCTCTCTGATTTTTTTAATTTTTTATTTTCAATTTCTGTAAACTTAATAGCTACAAGTACACTCTAAGTCACAAAGTCTCCCTCCCCTTACCTTAAGAGTGGGATATCCCCCCTGTGCATATTGGGGATTATTGGATTCACATTGTGAACTCATTACAATTAGCTCATTACCCCACCAAAGCAACTGAATCAACAGCAGCAGAATGGTCTGTCTGCACAACAATAAAATTACAAGATTATGGAAAAGTTAAAGTTCTTAGAGACAGTGACAGTGAATGAGTTCAAGGCTCAAAAGGGAGTCAACAAGATTGAGATTAAGCAGAATCCTCATACAGGGAAGTGCTTCTTTGTTTATGGCTGTGAAATAGGTGCAGTTAGTGACAAGTTCATCAATGGAGAGGTTACCAATCCTGTTATCTCCCAAGTATGTTCACCTGATACAGGTGACATGTTTTATATGCTGCATCAGAGAGGTGAAGGTGGAGCTATGACACTGGCAACTCTATGATGGGTGTCAATGTAGACCTCAAGGAGGCAAGTTTATTAGGACTTGCTTCCTTTTTTCTTTATAGACTGTGTATAACAATTAACCCTATTCAGATATGTTGAACTTAAGAGTTTCATCCAAGAAGCAGGCTAAGATTAAGCTTGCTCTACAAGGCTGTGCAGGTTCAGGTAAGACCTATTCAGCATTACTTTTAGCTTATGGTTTATGCAATGACTGGACTAAGATAGCCATCATTGACAGTGAACATGGAAGTGCAGACCTTTATGCTCACTTAGGTGCTTATAATGTATTAAGTCTAAGTGATAATTTTACACCTGAAACTTATATACAAGCTATTGAAATATGTGAAGGTGCAGGCATGGAAGTTATCATAATTGATAGCATCTCACAGTGTTGGGATACCTTGCTAGAATACCATGCAGGATTACAAGGAAACAGCTTCACTAATTGGCAGAAGGTGACACCCAGAATCAATGCTTTCATGCAGAAAATTCTACAATCCAATAGGCATATTATATGCACTATGAGGTGCAAACAGGACTATGTTTTAAGTGAGAAGAATGGCAAGATGATACCAGAGAAAGTAGGACTTAAAGCAGTCATGAGAGATGGTATTGATTATGAGTTTACCATAGTCTTTGACATCAACATGAAGCACCAGACTATTGCATCTAAAGACAGGACAAACCTGTTCATAGGTAAGCCTGATTTTACCATTACACCTACTACAGGTCAGATAATACTTGATTGGTGTAATGATGGTGTCAATCTGGAGATGATAAGGAGCAAGATTAACAGCAGTAAAACCATTGAAGAACTGACTGCCATCTATCATCAATTTCCTGAATGGTATCAGCAGTTAACATCAGACTTTATGCAGAAGAAAGCAGCACTTCAGGTACAAAAGAATCAACAAACTATTAACTATACCCCTAATTACGTTAGATATGGAAATAATGCAGTTGCAGCCAGTCAGAGCTAATCTGATATACCCTAATAGAAATAAGGTAGATAATCCTTATATTCAAACAGTTGAGCCAATAGAAATCATCAATACAGGCATTATATCAACAAATCCTGTAGAAGCTGATTCCATAAGCACCAGAGAAGGTAATAAGTTACCTTTTATTGAGGCTAATACAAAGGAAGCAACCATGCAGTACCTCAAAGAGGAATGTATTACACCTGTGTTCTCTAAGGACAATGAGGTTACTATATCACACTCCAGTTTCATTGAAACTGTATGGGAAGCAGCTAATAAGGTGTTCTCCAATGAGAGAATAGAAGAACCTGCCATCAGGGTAAGCCATGTTATCAAAGGTAGAATACCGGAAGCTATTCATAAACCAGTGAATCAATTACTGGAATCTGATAAAACCATCTACTTTGAGAGAATGATGTTCTGTTTTGAGATACCTACCATATATGAGGATATTGCAGGTAACAGACTGAATTTAACCATAGGTGGAGTTAGGGCTTATAATCACATGAATCTGTACAGCAAGAAAGGTGCAGAGAAATTCAAGGTGTTCATTGGCTTTAAAAATCTTATATGTTGTAACATGTGTGTCTCAACAGATGGTTACAGGTCAGAATTAAAGGTTATGAGTACAACTGAACTATTCAATGCAGTGGTGAGGCTGTTCCAAGAGTACAATATAGCCCAACACTTATATTATATGTCAGCCTACAAGGATACCTATATGAGAGAATCCCAGTTTGCCCAGTTCTTAGGCAGATGCAGATTATATCAGTTCTTACCTGTAGACCAAAAGAAGAAGTTACCACAGATGCTAATGACTGATACCCAGATAGGATTAGTTGCCAAAGCATATTACAATGATGATAACTTTAGTACCCTTTTGGACAGCAGGGAAATCAGCATGTGGAATGTGTACAACTTACTAACTGGAGCAAATAAAAGTAGCTACATTGATAATTTCTTGGACAGGTCACTTAATGCTACTCAACTAACAGAAGGACTTAATAAGGCTTTATATGGTGAGAATGAATACAGTTGGTTCATTAATTAGTGCATCTTATGGACAGTATAATGAATGTAGCAGAGGTTCAATTAAGCTATAAAAGCAATGTCAAATCATCAACTAGATACAAGATAAATAGCTCACAGGATGCTTATGAACTATTGATAAAGTACTTCCCTGATGATACAATAGGTTACAGGGAAAGCTTTAAAGTGGTACTGCTTAATCAGTCTAACAGAGTACTGGGTATAGTACCTATTTCAGAAGGTGGAATCTCTGCAACTTATGTAGATGTAAGGTTGATATTACAAGCTGCCTTATTGGCTAATGCAACACAGGTAATATTGGCACATAATCACCCCTCTGGAAGCATGAAACCCAGTACTCTGGATGATACTCTGACTGAAAAAGTAAGGAAGGTGGCTGAACTCATGGAAATTCACATAGCAGACCATATAATCTTAAGTCCAGAGAAGGAATACTACTCCTATCATGATGAAGGAAAGCTATAAATACTTAACCTTCTAAGGTCTACATTACCCTACCTTCTATAAAATCCATCCCCCTCTGCTATTATTATACCATTATGATGGGAAATTTCTCCTGCCTCACTTTCTTGCATATTATATATACAAAGTAAGTGATGTAAAATGGCAAATCAGGAGATAGTTTAATAGAGGTTGACTGCCTCCTCTAATACAGGTTGAGGGTATTTGATTACAGGGTAAAGAGATGTACTGCTATAATAACTTAACCACTTGAGGTTCGGTGAAGTATGTAGACATGAATTATAGCAATAGTTAGTAAGTTAGACTAAATTAAATATTGATTGAATTATGTGTGAGATTATCTTAATTCTAGTGGGGTTTGTCCTCACAAGTATGATACTTAAGGATTAAGAGGCTAACTACCTCTTACTATGTGTTTTATTGTTGTTGATAGCCCTAGTTCATCATGAACTGGGGCTTTAGCTTGTGTATATATGACAGCATTAGATATGATATTACAGTGGCTAATATTGATAGTTACTGGTGCTCTATTTGTCAATTGGGCATATAGAAAGTGAATAATTAAGCCTACTTTTGTACAATAAGGATATAAGCCTGCACCTATGGTACTGATATGCCTTTAGACCTATTAAATTATGGCAGTCAGATGATTGAAGTATGACTAGAAAGTTCTATCTTTGTAGCTGTATCAACTAAATGACAACTAATGAAATAGAAGTTTAACAAGACATATTAGAAGAAGAAGTGTTTACTTTTTACAAGTAGTTTTCAAAAATCGCCAATTTAAGAAAACACCTACTATAGTAATAAGTGGATGCTCTCACCATATGGTGTGGGCTTTCCTTGTTTGTAGGTGTAGGTGTTTGGCGATACCTTGAAAACTCAACAAGTTAAGTACCACACCTTCTTTTTGTAGTGTGGCTACAAAAGGAAATAATTATGGGAATACTAAACTTATTCAGGAGAAGAATTAAAGACCCTGAACTGTGTAGATTACGAGACTTACTGGCTATTGTTTATGCAAGTGGTGAAATGACTACGAAAGAGAGAAGTACAATTCTTGAAATAACTACAAAGCACAACATTAGTAATAGTAAGTTTCATCAAATGCTTGAAATGAACCCTGATAGTGTACAAGATGCTTACCCTATTACTCAAAAGGAGAAGGATGAATATCTGCATGAGTTGGTGTATCTAATGGTGGTAAATGGCAAACATACAATGAGAGCAGTAAACTATGCAGAATTTATTGCCCAAAAGATGGGATATAACTCTCAAGATGTACATGAAATGATAGAGATTGTAAGTTCCTGTCCTATTCATAATTCAACCAAGAAGAAGTCTACTCAATGGCAAGTTAAGTCAACTAGAGACTTTAGTCAAGAGGAAATCAATGCTGTATCCCAAGCAATTGTGGTATCATCTCAATATGGAAACTCTATACAATTCACTTTGAAAACTGGTGCAACTACCTATATTCCACTAGACCTGAGTAGTAATTTAACTACTGGTACTATCATTGACATAACTAAGGTTAAGTTATTAACTCTTGAAAAAGATGGAGAATGTGACATTTATAGGGTGCTACCTATATAGCTAAATTAAAGTATGAAAGGATTATTGAATACAATTGTTAAAATAATATTTAGTATAACCATTATTGTAATTTGGTTAGTTGTCCCCATATTAGCAGATAGCCAAGTGGATATATGGATGATTATTTCACCTATAACATTAGCAGCAATAGGAGCTATAGTCTACTGTAAAAATAAGCACAAGAACAATGAAAGAACCTCTGATTCATATTCAAGGTATTTAGATGATATATTAAAGAACAAATAATGAATTAAACACTAAAGAATGAGAAAGATATTATATGTTTTAGGCTTACTTCTATTGGGGATAAGCATATGGAGTATTGCATGGACATGGCTAGAGTGGACATTAGTAGGAGTGATACATAGAATGGTCTTCCTTATAGTTAGTATCATACTCATCTATAAATATAGGTAGCCAATGTACTACTCCTTATATTATGGGCTAAATAACACTGGACTTCCTATTATATTAGTTGATATTAAAGGCAAAAACCTTTGTTTCATCTTGGATACTGGAAGCACCTGTAGTCTGATAGACAGTACTGTAGTAGAATATTTCAAGGATATAGTAGAACCAGTTGGTGACTATTGTATCAGTGGAATAGAAGGAACTAAGCACAAGGTAGATATGATTACTCTACCTTTTAACTTTGAAGGTCAGGTTTATAAGCCCAAATTCTGTGTAAAACCCTTACTTGATGCCTTTAAAAGCATTGAGGATGAAAGTGGAATACAAGTACAAGGACTACTTGGTACTGACTTCTTACTGGAAAACCAGTGGATTGTTGACTTTAGAACATTGACACTAATTCATTAACCCAATACAACACTACTATGCCAAATCCAGAACCTAACAAGTGGGCTGGTATCCTGTTGATAGCAGGTACAGCCTTACTAATCATCATCATGGTGATACTGACAATCATAGCCAGTTCTCATATGTAAGAAGAGAAGGTAGCCTAGTACAAAGTGAAGAATAATATTGGATGAACCAAATAGATTTACTACATTTGCATCAACCACTTTAAATGATTAAAGCATGGAAAGAACATATATAAATGAATTCCACAAGCAATGGATAGAGAGCACTCTCAAGTCAATAGCCTCTTGGCAGAAACAGCCAATCTCATTAGAAGAGAAAAAGAAGCAGCAGGAAATGTTGAACCAACAGAAGGATATAAGAGAGGGCAAATTGAAAAGCTAAAGTTATTTGCTACTCAACATGATTTATGGATCAACATTAACTCCCTCCCCTTGTCTTACCTTAGTAAGGGTGGAGAGAATGAAGTATTCACAGGTCATGAAGATGTTGTATTCAAGTTAAACAACTTTGAGTATGCAGGTGAAGACCTTGAGAACTTCTTCATCAGAATAGAAGCTCATAACCTATTCTTTAGCAATGTCACTTATCAGATGATTGGCTTTGCTTATAACAGTCAACATGAGTTTTGTGCTGTGTTAGTTCAACCTTATGTCAGAGCTAAAAGAGAAGCTACAGAGGAAGAAATAGCAGAACACATGCAAGCATTAGGCTTTGAAATGGTCTATGAGGATGAATTTCACAATGCAGAATATGAGGTTTTTGATGCTGTACCTAATAATGTTCTGTATGGTATTGATGACAAGCTTTACTTCATTGATACTCAAATCAGATTTAGACCTATTGAGATAACACTTAAATAAATTTAGTTATGAAACAGAAGCAAGAAACTTAGCACAGTCCAAGTGCTATTGGTAGTATAATATTAGCATAATAGTAATGCTACCATTGTTGGTCTATAGTTGTTCTATAACCAATTAAGAGAAAGTATTAACAAACTAGCAACTATTAAATATAAGGGTGTTACTATGCCTGATTGTGGTTCTGAATGTCGCCGGTTCGAGTCCGGTCTTCCACCCAACAAAAACCCTTGTAAGTTAAATACTTATGAGGGTTTTCTGCTTTCAGGAAATAGGCATCTTAGAGAGCAAATCATGCTAAATCCTACCTAATATTCCTTGTTGTTGGTCTATTGTTGACCCCCAATTAAGTAAGTTAAAATGCTAACAAATAATACATAAATCTTTCCGTTTAACCCATAAACCAAATATATTCTCTATATTTGTGTAGCATTTGCATTAAAAGAACATAGTATATCATGGAAAATGAAAAGAAATTAACCCGCTCTTCCAATCGAATGATTGCAGGTGTATGTGCCGGAATAGCCGAATATTTCGGATGGGATGCTACTTTATTGAGAATAGTATATATATTGGCTACATTCTTCACTGCTTTCGCCGGAGTGATTATATATATTATCTTGTGGATTGTCATGCCGGGAAGAAAACCTTCAGACGGATATGAAGACCGCATGAATCAACGCCTACATTGATATGAAAATCAAGAATATCGACCATATCGTCATACCGGTGTCCGATATAGATAAAAGCCTACATTTCTACACAGAAGTCCTGGGAATGGAAGCCGATACAAGCAACCAACGCTTTGCCGTCAAGTTCGGTAATCAGAAAATCAATCTTCATGTAGGAAAAGCACAGTTCCTTCCTGCAGCCAAGCATCCTGCTTTCGGAAGTGCGGACATCTGTTTACTTACAGAAGGAAACATAGAGGAAATAAAGGCCGAAGTAGAATCCAAAGGAATAGAAATAGAAGTCGGTATAGTCCAGCGTCAAGGTGCGCAGGGGGCCATCCGGAGTATTTATTTCAGAGATCCGGATGGTAATCTGATAGAAGTAAGTACATTAATATAATTCCAGTCCGAACTCATCTTTCAGTTGCATCAATGCCTGATTCTTTTGAGCCATCATCTGGAATTTCTCGACACGTCCCACAGGACGTACTGTTTCTGTTGCCTCACTTACCCGCACTGTCATCATCACTTTACTGTTCTTCAGTCTGCCGCGAAGATAATCCTGCAATTCGGGAATCAAAGCTGTAAAATCCTTTGCAGCAAACTCATTATCAACCACCACTTCAAAAGTCGTTGAGTTGTTAAGCAACGCCGGACGGAGCATTTGCATACGTTTTGCAAGAGCATCCTGTTCTTTCGGCAACTGGCCGGCATACTCCTGCCAATAATAATTCAAATCCCGGTCATTGAACATAAAATCCTCTTCCGGTTGTTGCACCTTAGGAACATAAGTTGTAGTCGCATTCTGCGATACTTGGTCACGCTGCGGATTCTTGATAGATACCCCCAAGCTGGACATCTTCATCACGGGAATTTTTCGTTCTTCCTTGGCAGTCTGAGCAACTCCCGTTCCTTGTGACGGAGCAGACGAAGCCGCACCAGGAGAAGCCGGTGCTCCCGGTTGCACAGCCGCAGAAGCCTGCGGATGCTGGACAGTAGTGCCATTAGCAGCCTGTGTTGTAACTGAAGACGGAGACGAATGAACTGGAGCCTGCTGAACCTGAGTGGCAGAAGCTACCTGCGGCTGCTGTGCTGCGGCAGGCTGAGTGAATACGGGTTTTATAGTCTTCTTAGGGCCACGCCCACCACTCACGTCATCCCCCTCGGTGGTAAGCTGTGCAACCTGTATCAAGGTCAGTTCTACCAGCAAACGCTTATTTTTGCTGATGCGGTAATTCAAATCGCACTCATTACACAGCTTCATAGCCCGATACAAAAAAGGTAACGGACATTTCTGCGCCTGTTCCTGATAACGTTGGCGTATGCTCGCTCCCACTTCCAGTAAAGGTAATGTCACCGGGTCTTTCCCGACCAACAAGTCACGGAAATGAGACGACAATCCGGTAATAAAATGACTTCCGTCAAAACCTTTATTCAATATATCATTGAAAAGCAACAATGCGTCGCTCACCTTGTTTTCGAGGAAGCAATCCGTCAGACGGAAATAATATTCATAATCAAGTACGTTCAGATTATCAATCACACTCTTATAGGTGATATTTCCTCCGGTGAAACTAACCACCTGATCGAAGATAGACAATGCATCACGCATACCACCGTCCGCCTTCATGGCTATCACGTTCAGCGCTTCCGGCTCTGCCGTGATTCCTTCTTTCGAAGCAACATACGACAGATGATTCACCGTATCTTCCACGCTTATCCGGTTAAAGTCATAAATCTGACAACGGGAAAGAATGGTAGGAAGAATCTTATGCTTCTCCGTCGTAGCCAGAATAAAAATCGCATGACGGGGAGGTTCTTCCAGCGTTTTCAGGAACGCATTGAAAGCAGATGCCGAGAGCATGTGCACCTCGTCGATGATATATACCTTATACTTACCAATCTGTGGCGGGATACGCACTTGCTCCACCAACTGGCGAATGTCATCCACCGAGTTATTAGAAGCAGCATCGAGTTCGTGAATATTATATGACCGCTGTTCGTTGAAAGCTACACATGACTCACACTGATTGCAAGCCTCTCCGTCAGCGGTAGGCGTCATACAATTAATGGTTTTGGCAAAGATACGCGCGCAAGTCGTTTTTCCTACCCCGCGCGGTCCGCAAAACAAATAAGCATGAGCCAGTTTTTGGGTAGCAATTGCATTTTTCAGCGTAGTAGTCAACGCCCGCTGTCCCACCACCGATTCGAACGTGGACGGACGGTATTTACGGGCTGAAACAATATAGTTTTCCATATCCGGGATTCTCTCTGTTTTTGAAATTTCGCTTATTCTGCAAATGTACACAAAAAAAGTGATAAGTAATAAGGGATAAAGAGAGAAGTTTTGAAGCCGAAGCGATAAGTTTTTAAGTTATTAGTTTTATCTTTGCAGATATTAAAAGGAGAAATTATGGGTAAACTAATCAGTATCTGGAGTTTCATATGCAGACGTAAGTACCTCATTACGGTCGTTGCATTTGCTGTTATCATTGGCTTTCTGGACGAGAACAGCCTGGTTCGTCGTTTCGGATATGAACGGGAAATCAGCCAGTTGAAAGAAGAGATAGAAAAGTACCAGGCAGATTACGAAGAGAACACCAAACGTCTCAATGAAATAAGTACCAATCCGGACGCCATCGAACAGATCGCCCGTGAAAAGTATCTGATGAAGAAACCCAACGAAGATATTTACGTTTTTGAAGATTAAAGAATGAAACAATTAATACCCGCCCTTTTCACCGTAGGCGCCATAATGGCTCTCACCGGAGCAGCTGTGTTTATCACCGGATGGATATACGCTCCTTACATATATACTGTTGGAGCCGGATGTATCGCATTGGCACAAGTGAACACACCCGTCAAAGGAAAGAGCAAAACATTGAAACGCCTGCGTGTTCAGCAGATATTCGGTGCACTGGCACTTATCCTGACCGGAGCCTTTATGTTTACCACACGAGGCAATGAATGGATTGCCTGCCTCACAGTTGCTGCCATCCTCGAACTTTACACCGCTTTCCGTATTCCACAGGAAGAAGAAAAAGAAAGGTCATAAAAAAAGCCCGTTCATAGCTTTTCAGTCTTGAACAGGCATCACTTTTTTTAATTCGATAATGTTCCGTCCTTTTATAAAGAACGGAACAGTTTTATATCATTTATTTCTTCACAGGTGAATATCTTGCATTCAACCCGTCAACAATTTCTTTTGTAATATTGAAAGTGCTGTCAGCATAAAGCAGGTTATCGAAACCAGTGTTGCTGAAGATCAGGCTATATCCGTGAGTCTTATTATATTCTTTCAGGAAAGCGTTGATAGAATCGCGGAACTGCAAGCTATTCTTGTTGTTCTCTTCCATCAAACCATTCTGAAGTTTGTTGCTCAACTCTTGCAAATCTTGTTCCAACTTCACCAGACGGTTGTACTCTTGCTGCGCTCTATCTTGTGACAGGAAAGCATTGTTTTCAACTTTCTTCTGAAAATCTTGCTTTTCCTTGTTCAAAGAGGTAGCCTTCTGATTCAATGTCATACGAACGTTTTCGCTCTTCTTTACCATCGCCTCATTCAAGTCAATACAGAAATTGTATTTGGCAAGCAGCGTATCTATTTCAACATAGGCAATTTTCATTCCTGACAGTTCGGCATTAGCCAGAGCCGGAGCATTGGTAGTTTGATTGTCAGTTTTGCCAGCACATTGTGAAAATAAAACGATAAACGCAAGAGCAGCCAAACCGTTCATGAGGTAGTTCATTCTATTCATAATTAATAAGTATTGTTTTTAATAAATTTAATTCATACTATCGTTCAAGGCTTTTTCCAACTCGTTAATAGAAAAACGCGGCTTCTTTTGTGCTTCGCGATCTTGCGACTGTGCGCATCCGATTCCTTTCTGACGCAACGCTTTATTCCCACTCACGTGACCATTCGGGAACTTCCCACCCTTCGTAAAGAATACTTTCACCCCTAATAATACCAGGGAAATAGCAACTATTAACAAAGTTATCAGTATAGTCTCAACCATTTCTATTAATTTTGTGAGTGCAAAGATAGGCTTTAATGAGATATGAGTTCAGATAAGTCAATCAAATTAACCATATTTAGCAATAGAAGAAGCGAAAACAGCCCTTCTATTCCTATTATAAAATAGAAACAGCATGGAAAAAAAAGACTTAAAGCCGGCTGGCGTATTCAAGTATTTCGAAGAAATCTGCCAAGTGCCACGCCCTTCGAAGAAGGAAGAGAAAATGATTGCCTACCTGAAGGCATTCGGAGCAAAACATAATCTGGAAACCAAGGTGGACGAAGCCGGCAATGTATTGATTAAAAAGCCCGCTACTCCGGGAAAAGAAAATCTTCAAACCGTCGTTCTGCAATCGCATATCGACATGGTGTGCGAAAAGAATAACGATGTTCAACACGACTTCCTCACCGATCCCATCGAAACGGAAATTGACGGTGAATGGCTGAAAGCCAAAGGCACAACCCTCGGAGCCGACAACGGTATCGGTGTAGCTACCGAGCTGGCTATTCTGGCTGACGACAGCATTGAGCACGGTCCGCTGGAATGCCTGTTTACCGTAGACGAAGAAACCGGACTGACCGGAGCTTTTGCCCTGCAAGAAGGTTTTATGAGCGGTGACATCCTTCTGAACCTCGATTCGGAAGATGAAGGGGAAATCTTTATCGGATGTGCCGGAGGTATTGACTCCGTTGCAGAATTTACTTATAAGGAAGTGGAAGTTCCCGCCGGATATTTCTTCTTCAAGGTAGAAGTAAAAGGGCTGAAAGGCGGTCACTCCGGTGGCGACATTCACCTGGGACGTGGCAATGCCAACAAAATTCTGAACCGTTTCCTTTCACGCATGGCTGCCAGACACGATCTGTACCTATGTGAAATCAACGGTGGTAACCTGCGCAACGCTATTCCCCGCGAGGCTTATGCCATCTGTGCTGTTCCCGAAGACGCCAAGCATGATGTCCGCACCGAACTGAATATTTTCACCAGCGAAATGGAAGACGAATTATCCGTTGTAGAGCCTGACTTAAAGCTGGTTCTCGAATCGGAAACTCCACGCAAAATGGCTATCGACCAGGATACTACTACCCGTTTATTAAAAGCTCTGTATGCAGCTCCTCACGGTGTATATGCCATGAGTCAGGATATTCCCGGACTGGTGGAAACTTCTACCAATCTGGCATCTGTCAAGATGAAGCCCAACCATATCATCCGCATTGAAACCAGTCAGAGAAGTTCTATACTGTCCGCACGCAACGATATGGCGAACACGGTTCGCGCCGTATTCCAACTGGCAGGAGCCAATGTTACTTTCGGAGAAGGTTATCCGGGATGGAAACCGAATCCACATTCGGCCATCCTCGAAGTAGCAGTTGAATCATACAAACGCTTATTTGGTGTAGATGCGAAAGTTAAAGCCATCCACGCAGGATTGGAGTGCGGCCTGTTCCTTGATAAGTATCCAACGCTGGATATGATCTCTTTCGGACCGACACTGACAGGTGTTCATTCTCCTGACGAACGAATGCTTATTCCTACTGTAGAAAAGTTCTGGAAACACCTGTTGGACATCCTGGCACATGTACCTGCCAAGAAGTAGCGGGCAAATAAGTCAACATAAAGAAGAGTATGGTAACAGTCAAAAAAGAATAGCTGTTATCGTACTCTTTTTTACTATGATTTTATCAGGTGTAAGTTTCCTCGCTCCTTGCTCTGTTATAGCACAAGACTATCATAGCAAACAAGCTCCCTGTCAGGAAGAAAGAATCCCTTTCCGTGTTGTCAGCTGGAACATAGAAAACCTGTTTGATACGCACCATGACAGTTTAAAGAACGACCACGAATTTCTTCCCGATGCGCTGCGTCATTGGAATTATAGCAGATATAAGAAAAAGCTGTCTGATGTAGCGCGAGTAATCACAGCTATTGGAGAATGGAATCCTCCTGCACTAGTCGGATTATGCGAAGTGGAAAATGATACGGTGCTGCGTGATCTGACCCGCCGTTCTCCTTTAAAAGAGCTTAACTATCGTTATGTAATGACCGATTCCCCTGATTTGAGAGGGATTGACGTAGCCCTGCTTTACCAACGGGATTTATTCAAGCTGTTATCTTCCCGTTCTATCTCCATTCCTCTGTTGGGACAATACCGTCCGACAAGAGATTTGCTGTACGTCAGCGGACTTCTGCTGACGGGAGACACATTAGACGTATTTGTCTGCCATCTCCCAAGCCGTTCTGGTGGAGCTAAAGAATCGGAACCCTATCGTTTATACGCAGCTCAAATTCTGCGTACGGAAGTCGATCACATCCTAAATATTCGTTCTCATCCGCAAGTTATTATTATGGGGGATTTCAATGATTACCCGACGAATCAATCTATCCAGAAAATACTGGAGGCCGAAGCGCCTCCCATTACTACCCCAAAGCCAGCCTCAACACTCAACTCCACCAACCCTTCAACAATTGTTCCTTCCTCACTAAAACTATATCATCTGCTTGCCCGGAAAGCGAAGTCAAAAAGCTTCGGTTCTTACAAATATCGCGGTGAATGGGGATTGCTTGACCATCTGATTGTATCGGGTACTCTATTAAATCAATCGAGCCATTTTTTCACCAGTGAAGAAAGAGCAAACGTCTGTCTTCTCTCCTTTTTACTGAAAGACGACGAAAAATATGGGGATAAAGAGCCTTTCCGCACTTACAAGGGAATGAAATATCTGGGAGGCATCAGCGATCATCTTCCTGTTTATGCAGACTTTGAGCTAAAGTATTCCACAGATTGACGGAAATGAGCGCAGCAGACAATCCACATTGCATCGGCAAATCAAGGGTTCAAAAAAGAGCAATGCGCTACTAATTTTTCAATGATTCTTCGTTACATAAGGCTTTATCACATCAATACTCCATGCATAATTTAGATTTGCCTGTGAACCATCATAAAATGTGCCAGATGTAATACCTACTACTTCCCCGTACTCATTTATCAATGCACCTCCACTACTGCCATGATCAATCAGGGCACTGATTTGCATCAGATTTTCATCTCTCCACTGCGACACTTCACCTGAAGAAAAAGTGTTTTCCAATCCACGGGGACTACCTATAGCGTATACCTTATCTCCTACAGAAGGAGACTTTGAAGCGACAGGTATATAATTAAATTGTTTACCCTCCTTTGTTGCAACCTTGAAAATGATAAAATCATTATCTTCACTTTTTACAATAATATCCTCCACATTTAATTGTTCTCCAGATGATAACTTTATAGTTTCAAGCCCTATAGAAGTTCCCTTGAAAACATGATAATTACTCACAGCAATCCCATCAGAAGAAATAAAAAATCCAGATCCTTGAAAAGTATGATAACCATCGGAAGTAAAGATCATAAACACAGCACTGTTATATCGCTTGAAAATTTCCGTTCCCGACATCACTTTAGTCTTGGATGACAAATTCAAGTCAATATCCATCTTTTTCTTTTTATTTACAATACTAGTCTTTTCCACAGTCTTTTCTTTTTTATGCTTTCTTCCTGAATTACCACAAGAAGAGAACAACACAAAGAAAGCTATCATAAAAATACATAACACGCTACGTTTCATTGTTTTTTAAGTTTTATCTGTTCAATAACACCCGGTTTAGGAATGATATGAATAAGGAAACGCTGATTGGCACTATTACCTTTGACATCTGGTTCTACGCGCAAACTACCGGATTGACCACTGCCGGAAATAATCAGTTCACATTCATCCTTATTGAATAACAATCCGTATTGCTCCCAATATTTAACTAATGCCAATGCCCGTTCGTAACTTAGTTCATAGTTCCTCTGAAAATAGTCTTTAGAAGCCTGCCCTTCCACAACCAACAAATACTTCACACCATACCTCTGTGACGCTGCCGATATAAAATTCCTTATGGCATTACCGGCATCAAGCAGTTTTTCTCTTATATCCAAAGGTATATTCTCTATATCCGAACTACCGACATCAAACGAAACGTCTATTTTCAGGATGTGCTTCTTATGTTCTTGATTATATTCGAAATAAGTAGTATCTATTTCATTAACGGCATTTTCTATCTCCCTTATTTTTTCCATCTGCTCTTCCGTTGCCTCTTTCACTTTCTCAATTTCATCCACTTGTCTCTTCAGCATAACAGTGGTCAAGATAAACAGAACAAGCATAATGAAGAATAGACTTGTCATCAAGTCGGCATAACTAGCCCAAAAGAAAGAATTATGTTTCATTACAACTCATTTATCATTTCAATAAAGCCATACACATAAGGAGCAGAGCACTTCCTGATGCCAAAAACATCATGATACCCAATATCCAAAGAGCGACATTCCTAATCATATTCTTTTTCGGAGATGTTGCCATAACCACACCATTTATCGAAGAAAGATTTTTAATGGCACTACATAAATGCTCTATTTGCTCGCTCTGCCTTTCCATCATCGCCCGATTCTGTCGCAAGAGATTTTCTATTGCCCCATCAGATTGTGAACCTAATGATTGTTCAATGCCTACCATACACTCTTTGATAGCGGCAAGATTCTTTATTTCATCAATAACAACATCCAAATCGTTTATTTTTTCTTTAAACAATTTGTCCTGACCGTCAATGTGCTGAAACATTATTTCACGTTGTTCAGCCAACCATTGTTGATGTTTTTCTTCGACATACTTCAAGTTATCACTAAATTTGCTTTGTTGTTCCACAAGGAAATGAGCCAAGTTATTGATTCCTTCTTCCGCATTATCTTGCAAGGCAAGAAATGATTTCTTTAAGGTATCGTCCACCTGAACTACCGCTTTATTAATTTCCGAACGTCTCATTTGAAAATAATTATTCTCTTCTTGAAAATAAGTGGAAAGGTTTGTCAAAGCAGATGTTTGCTCCATATATTCCCCAACCTTATTATTCAGTTGCCGAACAGCCTGAAGATAGTCAGATGTCTGTGACAAATAAGTTGCCAGTTGCTGAAAATTAGCAGTACTTTTTTCAAATTGCTGAAGAATGGAAACATTAGCTGTAGTCATCCTTTTTATATCCAGATTTTTGAGAAGTTCCAAGATTTTCAATTGATCAGCAAACGACCCGCTCATTTCTTTCAACGCATTTTCCATCCTGCCTATATTAAAAGAGAATGAAAGATTGAACGAGGTCAGATTTTGTTGCAACAGTTGCAGTGTATTAGCCATATTTCCGGACAAAACAGGAAGAAGTTCCGCTTGTATCCAAGAATAAAACCCATTTTTATCTGCTTCCAACTTATTTTTCGACGTTTTGGATTTCCAAGAAGAAATAGTAGTAAGCAAAATTCCCGTAAGACTGGCAAGCATAGCTATAGCAACCCCACCCATTAACTCACCGATAGCCTGTTGAGGATTATCAATAAATGCAGAAAAGCCTCCACCCATAATTGCGATACGACCGATACCGATAATAATTCCAAGCATCGTACCCATTAACCCAATATACAACGGTATAGGTGTTTGGATAGTGATTTCCTCCTCTTTTGAGTCACAGTTTCTCTCAACAATATCCTTTATTAGCATAAAATCGCTGACGGCTCCCTTATTCTTTTGCAAATAATTATTGATAGAATCGAGGATTTTTCGAAATTCACTCGAATTCTTATCGAGATCAGCAGATACAATTTTAAAGACTTTAATCGACTCAACATTGCCTCCGGTTTCGTGTATATCATCTATTAACGCATTATCCTTCAATGAGTTTTGTAAAACGAATAAAGTATTTGACAGCGGAAACAAATTTTCTACTTCCTTTATTAATTTACAATTGTTTAAAAAGACCTTAAACTGAACACACACCAGTACAATTACCAAACCTACAATAATAACATAGTCCATAAATTCAACAAGTTCAATTATTTTATTTCTATTTTTGCTTTATCAACGATTCTCCATTTGCCATTATCTTCCAATACGACTCTACCCGGAGTGATGGAAACCGTCTTTCCTTTTTGGTAAGCACCTTTCACTTCGCAAGCATCCGTAATTCCTGAACTACTAACCCTTGACAATTTAACTTCATACAATTGCTCATCATCAATAAGGACAAAATTCTGCTGATTTACATTCAACCGATATACAGACTTTTTTGTTTTATTTTCATTAACACGCACAAAACAATCATCACTCACATCTACATCCGCATAGTAAAAAACAAGCTTACTTACCGCTACTGTTTTTTCAGATATTGACAGATCCATAGGAGACTCAACAACATTCTCCCCTGTTTCAACAGTATTATTGACTACCTCTTGTTGTGTACCATCAGTAACAACACTTTCTTTACCTTTTTCTTCTCTCCTATCTTTTTCCAGTTTTTTAATTTTATCGTTCAATTTTTTATTTTCTTGTTCCAGTTTATCAACGTCTTTCTCCAAATTTCTATAGCTTGTTTTTTTGTTATCTAATTCATGTTCACAATTCAACAATTTGAAAAATAGCACAGCTACCCCTACGACAAGACAAAAAACAACAGAACCTAGCAATATCCAAAATCCAATAGGCAACCTCGCTTCACTACTCTGTTCTTGAACCTTGGTTTCACCTTTCTCTTCATCCTCCGGTTTATTCTGTTCTTCCGAATTCTCTTCGTTTTGAAAGATGTAACTTAAAATTTTGCATTCCAATACACGTTCATCCTCTCTCTTAATGTTGAATCTTTCAAATCCTTTTGCATCAGCGACCTTATAAACAAACTCAAATATTTCATCAGACGACTTCAAATATTCAACATTCCTGTCATTTAAGGGTTTCGTTAAATTTTCTGCAGTTGTTTTCATCTCGTTCGCCTTCAGAATACGATCCAACTCCGCATATTGATAAGCATTTTCAATGGAAATAGTATCTATTCCTTTGTTTTTAATACCTTGATTTTCTTTCTTCAAATTCGGATGAGCCAAGATATATCTTGCAGTATAAAAACAATTAACGTAATTGATTATCTGTTTTTGCTTTTCCCTACTAATGTTTTGCGCTTTGCAAATACATTCTACACCACCAACAATCATCAGTAGCATAATGAGCAGTAACTTCTTCATACTATTATTATTCATCTTCCGGTTCTAACATTTTTTCACTACCTCCTATGGCACATAGTATTTCACGAATAGGATAGAAGAATAACGTTTCTTCCACTTCATCTTTCCCATCTTTCCTGCTAATACCATCCTTTACTGACTTGGCAATATCTCGACTGAAATATGGTCTTAAACTTTCCCAATCTTTTGTTACACCAAACCTTTTGTTGAAAGAAAACTCTTTGTTCAATTCATAGAATAAATCGGTAAACGCATTAATTTCATTTACCACCCCATTTATCACATTTGAATCAACATCTGCATATTTAAAAGAGGAAGGGACAAGAATATCTTTTGTTCCCAACAAGCACACTTTCATTTCATCCATCTTGGCTACACTCATCGTTTTCATTTCCAATAATCCACCCTTACAAGTCACCTCTTTAGGATTGCTGGTATTGATCAGAATATCCAGTCCGTTTTCATCATACTTCTCGCCATACACTTTTTCAAAAATAAGTTTTGTGTATTCCTCCAGAACGCCCTTTTCACGGACAGATACTAATATCTGAAGAATCTTAGAACCGGTTCCGCTAAACGCCAAATGTCTTGGACAATCCAGCAATTTGCCTTTCATTATTTTTGCAATATGATAAATCAACGCTGTATAAAAAAGAAGGAACAAGATTTTCAGCTTAGAGTCTGAAAACAACATCGAACTATAATTTACTTTACTGATTATACCCCTTTCGACAATATCCTTGTTCCGCACCAAAGAGAATAAAAGCATCACAATATCCGAGGCGGGTCTATCTTCCTCCATCCAACTATCGACCAAACTCATTACCTCGCCATTTGTTTGCGCGTCAAGAATCTTACGGAATGTGTCAATATACTTACTTATAAACGGATTACTACGCGATGGCTGACAATCAAAGATTGAATTTGCCGCAAAACGACAGGATGACAGATAGAGGGGAATGCCGTCTTTCACCAGTAGAATGTCTGAAGTGCCTCCACCTATATCAACGGATACAACATTAGTCGTCGCCTTATTGTTTTTCTTGTAATAATAGTAAGGGACAATCGATTCAGACATTGTGACAATCTGCGTTTCAGGGTCTCCTCCAAAATACAGGGCATAAAGTTCAATCCAAATATCTTCGATTTCCTTGACGCGTTTAGAAGACATACTAGCTGGATAAAACCATGCCAGTTTGGTAGCCGACAAATCACCGCCATTCATCAGCACTTTGTTTCGCATCAGTATAATCAGATTTTCAAAATAAGAGCAAATTCTATTTCGGCTTTCTTGCTCATTTGCCCATTTTAAGTCAACAGATGATTTATTATAAGGAGGCAAAGGAAATGTTTCAAAGACAAAAGGCAAATTAGTTTCCGCCATGGGAGTCACAGTATCAACAAGCCAATCAATACCTATTTTTTCAGATAGAACCGTACGGGTAGGGAACTTGAAGCTCTTCCCAATGACATTCGGCAAGAAATCGGCCTGAACCGGATTATCAGAGTCTTTACCATAGTTTAAACTCATAGGTTGTATCATACGTTCATCTTCACTGATAGTAAACGGCTCTATTTTTCCACCATCCTTCCGACATTCAATGTGAGTATTCGACGTACCAAAATCAACGGCAAACTCAAATGATTGAGCACCGGTTTTTCCATGAAACTCCGGAATAATAATATTCTCCACCCCTTCCACATCAAAAACGATATAGGAGAAAGCTTTGTCAAAGACAAACGTTTGTGGATCAAACACTCCACCTCCTGTCGGCTTTATCATCTCTCCATCCTCTGTGCGGTTTCTCCCTAGGCAACACTTTTTCTCAAAGACATCCTTACCATCTCCAAAATGCAAATCATAGTTATCATCCCCCGCAAAATCCATTACATTGACACGATAATCCGCTTTCACATTGTTTTTCACCTTCAAAAACGGAAACAAATACAAGCCAAAGTCTTTCACGATTACCCGTCCGTTCTTTTCATCCGAAACTCCGGAATTCGTTTCATAATAGAATCGTTCGTATGTAACATAATTCACCTGTCCGTTCTGTTCCTTAATAGGGATTTCCAATGTCACTTTCACCGTTTTATCATTCGACACATCGCGCCTTTCAATGCGAAAATGTTTTTTGAGATCATCTATAGTGAAGTATTTAAAATACTCTTTTTTGATGGGAAGCAGATAGCTATATCCATCCGATTGGCTACACAATTTGTCTCCTCCATTATAAAAACAAGTTTCATTCAACGGATAAGTGTTGCAGATAATGACATCCTCTAGAAAATCGCCCATTGTCAGATAAGGATAAGTACGTCCATCCACCGGCAACTTCCGCTTGGAAAGATCTTTATTTTTGTCATGAACAGGCACGACAATCTTATCATCCCATGGATCTTGTGTATATATCAACGGTTTTCTGAAGATATCAACAGGAAGCACCAACGGTTTCTTTCCATCCACTGAAAAATCACTGTCTATCACAAAATCCGAACAAAACGGACTGTCCACATCCAGACACTTCAGCTCACAGCCCAGCACCTCCACCAAATCGTCTCTGTTGACAATGGGAATAGACTTATATTTAACCATTTGTGCTTCCGTCATCACATTAACCCTGTCTTTAAGTTCTTGCGGCAAGTGCCTATATGTCAAATCCAAATATTCATCTACTTCCTTAAACAAATCAGAGAAAGAACGTTCCGTGCTTTTTTGCAACTGATTCCAGTAATTCTTCAGTCCAAACCAATACAGAATGAAATTTGGATCACGCTTATATAGCGGCTGAAAATCTGAATCGAAAGGCTTGTCATTGCCAAATCGCACATGGTCAGATACATAATTCAGATTATTGGCAGATGTAAAAAACAAAGTCACCGGAGAAGTGGCACCTACGATATTCAACTGGGAAGGTGCATCCGGGCCTTTATAGTTCAGTAAATAGATATTCTTAAGCAAATCAAAATTATAGGCTTTCGCGTCCTGATTCAAATACATAACAAGTGTCTCGCCAAACTGCTTATGAGCCGGATTACCTCCCTCGAGCAGTTGTTTAAGAGAACTTTCCTTGTTCCATGTAATAATGTCAAACTTGTCACGCAGCTTTTCAATATTAAAGAAGATTTCCGCCACATCCAAACAATCCGAAACCAGTTTATGATAGATGGTTTCTTTATTATCCAGGTCTTTGCTTTCCACAACTTGTCTGAACGCATTCTTCATTAAATCTATACGAGCGAAAGGACTGGGTATAGATGTTATTTCTCTTTTGCAGGATCCACCCTCCGGGTCATTGATACTGCTGATTGCCTTTGTTCCATATCCATTGGAATCATTCCAGCCTTCGATATTATCATTACCACCGGCTGTATATAAACGAAAAACATGTGCCATATTCTACAATCTGATTTTATCGTTAATAAGCTCTTCGGTTACCGTATAAAACAACTCCATGAAACGTTGTTCTAAAGACAGTCCTTCCTTGAATTTTTTCTCTTTCTTATTCAAATAGCCATCGAATAAAGCATAATTTGAATCCACACGAAACAGTACTTTTTTAGTTTCGCACCCCTTGACCAAACTGAACACCGCATTCCTATTCTCACCTAATTCAAAAGGAGCGAATCCGCGTTTGTTGTTTTGCATTTCTGTCAACCATGTCACATATTCCGCCACGAATCTATTGATATAGCTTTTCACATAACGGTCAGCGAACCATTTTTTTTCATTAAAGCGAACCGTCCAAGGCAATTTTTGGCGAATGGAATCACTCAACTGCTCGTTAATGAATTTACAGAACAAGGTAAACTGTGTCAATGGTTTGGCAATTGTATCATAAGTCATATCACAGAGATCGGGAAGAGTCAGATTCTCGGAATTTGACTTTACACCAAACTCCCGATAAATAGTTTGAGGACTTCTTTCCTTGATACTCTTATCAAAATCCACAATAGCCAAAGCGGCTGCAAGTTCCATCAAATGAGCATCATTCTTTTGATTTTCACCGCCTTCGTTGTTTTCATACTTATTCTTTATGTCATCCGCCAAATAGTACAAGAGATCAATAGTACTCATATTCTGATTATAGTAAGTCAATGCCGCCTTCGTTTTCGAAATGAACGTAGCCTGATCAATAGCACTTTCGTCTTTTGGTTTTACGCCAAAATAGGGCAATACGGAAATAGCTCCTATCACGCAGTCCTGGATTTCTTTACCATTCGGAAACTGACTGTCTTTCTGCAATAATGTGCGCAGGTTCTTTAAAAGTACAGGAAAACCACTGGCTCCTGTTCCACCGAATATGGAACTGATAATAAAGATCTTGTCTCCCCCTTGAAAATCGGATGCAAAATCAAGAAACTGAACAGATTGAGTGAAACGGTTGAGCACCACACTCCCAATATTGGGATTTCCTTTAAAACCCACTTCCATATCCGAATTCAAATTATCATCCGAAAACAATATTTTGGCAAAAGCTTGATTGGCTCTATCCATAGTACTCAATTGAATATACTCCTTGAAACGCAAATTTTGAGTATTTTCCAGATTCATTCTAAATCCCGGCAATAGTTCCCTTATCTCTGTACGAAAGAAATCACATTGAGTATCGGTGGTAAAGGTTAATTTCCCACGAATGTTATTAAACGTATGTATCAAGTCCACAGTACGTGTCAAGTCGGCCGCTGCTACATCAGGGTCTATAATGATAGGAACAATAGCATCCGAGTCCATTTGTACTCCACTCGCCAACAACATGGTTAAAGATTTGATAACTCGCGATCCGGTTCCACCGATTCCGAAAATATAGATTTTACTCATACTGACTTTTTTATTTAAAAAGGTGATTTTCTACAATTAACGCTTCTCCATTTCAACAACATCGAAAGCATAAAAAAAAGGAATAAGGATATGATGGCATTGGCAAGACTGAATCCCCAGAAACTGCTATCCGTTATATAAGACTCGATAATAGTTCCGGCTTCATCTCTCTGGTAAAGCAGACAATCCCCTATCAAGTTGTTTTTAAAGTCCTCAATAATCCACCAATAGGCAAAGAAAAAGCAGAGCAAACTATTGGAAAACAGCATAATCAACCAACTCCACCAACGATGAAAACGACTACTGTTTATGATATAATAGTAGAGCACACCTATCACAAGCGAGATAGAAAGAGTCCATAAGGCAATACGCGAAAAGAGTGCAGGATTGGTATAATCTCCTGTCTCGCAATTATATCCCCACAGATACTCACCCAGTTGCTGTCCGAACAAAGATTCAAAAAAGCAATAAATACGGCCTATAAATTCCATAACCTAAAATTATTAATTAATAAAAACTTTTAATTCCGCAAAGTTGTTGTTATCATCCTTGGTGAAAGCTTCATAGATTCCCTCAAAAAGATACCTCAATCCATAGGTTTGCGTCATGGCATCACCTTCGTGTATATCTAGTCCTTCTTCATCCGTACATTGGATAATCCATGACGGCAACCGCTTCTTTAACGCAACTTTCAAATCGCATTTACCAGGCTTCGGCATTTTGGAATTCAACGTAAAACCTAACAGATGTGAATGTTTTCCTTTCCCTTTGAAGGTTGAGACACTTAACGCATAATCTTTGGAATTCAATTCATAATTCTCCGGTTCAAGCAAATAGTCATTTTCAATCGGAAAATCGGAAAAATCCACACCCAAAGAAAACATAAAGTTTCCCTTGTTCTTTCCTTTAGAGGCTTTTTCCGCATCAACAATGTGATATTTAGGGTTTTTCATGCACTTCTTGAATGTGCCAATCTTAGGAATACCAACAATTTCATAGTTTACCTTATGCGGCATATTACTGATGGTAAAAGAATGTTCAACCCCTCTTCCTTTGATTTTATCTTCCGGCACTTTTCGGGTGATGACATTGACCATCTCCTCACTCCCTATCAGCAGGAGATAAAAAGGACGTATTTCATTGATATTGGTAGGTTGATTCAGCCTATTATAGTACCGTCCCTTAAATTTTCCATTTAGCCGATATGCTTTCACACAAAGGTCATTATAGTCTTTCAATTTATCAGCGAAAGCGACCTTAATGCCAATTTGTTGATTGACAAGATATTCGGAAGCATTAACGCCACTACCCGGAGAAAAGATGCAATCAGATATGAAGATGGACACCGTTTCATCATCGGTCTTATCCAAAATAGAAGTCATCATTTCTGCTATATCCGTCACACCTAAAGAACCTCCCGCACTTACAAAATGATTGGGAGACAACTTCTCAATAAAATCTTTGATGCGAGCACTATGTCCAAGGTTACTTTGCTGTGGAATGATTCGATTGTTAATATAGTACAAGTTCAAAGAGTCGATACCACTCAAACAAATATCGGACAAATAGCTGTATACAGATTCTTCAAACTCCGTCAATCCATTGACATAGCCGAACATACTGCCCGAGTTTTCCAAATATACATTCACTATCGGTTTTTGCCCACTTAAGTTCCTGGACATTCCCGATTTGAACGTTTGGCATCGAGGACATTCTTTTGTGCCCAAATCATTACAGCCGCATAGCATAAACATACATACAGTCAATGCCACTGCATAAAGTGATTGATTTAGCAATCCGCTTACCCGCATCATAGCGCCTTAAAAGTGTTGCGCCCGACAGATTCCCGAACCGAACGGTTCATAAATTAGATATAAGTAATCATATAAAAAAAAAGCGCGGGAATCTGTACCTGTCACTCGTCCCGCTACTTTAGGCCTTCGCATTGCCCATCACTGTAGAACGAGCAACGCAGAAGCCCACGCCGATATGTATACGAAACATCATACGCCTTTCAGGTTTCCCCCAAAAGCATATCAAGAATATAAACATATCCCGCAGACATCTACCGTTGCTTTGTTCTTTGACAGTGATTAAAAGTTGCGAAGTTTTAAAGTAGCCAAAGACAAAACGTCAAGTAAACGCCTTTCTTTATATAATATACGCCCCACACCTCCCTAATCTCATAAATGAGATATCGGCGTGAGATCGTTTGCAAATCTATGAAAATATAATTGAATATCCTACATCGAGACAATCTTTTTGTTTGCTACCTATACAAAGACACCGTTTCCCGCCGACTACGTTCATATTACCATCACTTCTCTTCCAATTCATTAACAAATAAATTGCTCTTCATCGCTCACAAACTTCTTTTTGCCGAACAATAAACTTTTCTTTGCCTAAATATAAACTATAGACAAAGGCTTTGATTGTAAAATTGAAAGCTTCATTTTTATAAATGCAAGCTTCGTTTGTAAAAACAAAGGCTTCGTTTATAGTTTGTGATTAGGCAAAAAGCTCTTTAAAACCGGAAGAAAGGAAGTTTGGAATGAGTACAAAAGAAGTTTTCTATTAATAGAAAGGAACAAATCTGCTAATACTTTAACCCCACTGATATAATGCGTGAAGATACACCATATATATAATATTACACACATCTGCAAGGAGACAGGGAAGGCGTGATACTAATCCGAGTACTGATAAACTTTTAAATCAAACTTCGGAATCATTGCCAGCAAATGATCGAAGATATCGGACTGGATACGCTCGTATTCTTTCCAAACCTTATTACGAGAGAAGAAGTAAACCTGAATAGGTACTCCGTACATGGTAGCTTCTTTCTGGCTGATAATCAAATCCAAATCCTGATTGACCACAGGCAGACTGCACAAATAGCGCTCAATATACACCCTGTACACTTGAGAATTGGTAGGAACCACTCCTTCTTCCGGTTGATAATCCGCCATTAATGGAATTTCTTTCCGGTAACGGTCCAGCATTTCCGGCGTACAGAATTGAAGTGTAGTTAAATCCAAAGTGATATTCTTCATCACCCGTCGTCCTCCCGACTGTGTCATTCCCCGCCAATTCTGAAAAGGACTGCTCACTAATGTATAAGGAGGAATAGTGGAAATGGTATTATCAAAATTCTGAATCTTGACTGTATTCAGCGTTATTTCCTGTACAATGCCATTTGCGTCACCGGAAGGAAGCGTCACCCAGTCCCCCGGACGAACCATATCGTTGGCAGAAAGCTGGATACCCGCCACAAAACCTAATATGGAATCTTTGAATACTAACATTAAAATAGCCGCTGAAGCGCCCAAGCCCGCAAACAAAGTAGCCGGAGACTTATTCACGATAATAGCAATGATTACAATCCCGCCAACAAAGAAAAGAAGCACCTGCAACACTTGGATAAAACCTTTCATCGGGCGGTCTTTCATCGACTCTCTTCCGTCATAGATATCCATTATCATCAACAGAATCCCATTTATAGCCAATAGTAAAGAGAAAATAATATAAATGACGCACGCCTTCTGGGAAATCAGCAACAGCTCTTTTCCACGGATAAAAGCCATCGGCAACAACGAATAAACCAGAAAAGCCGGGATGGTATGAATCAAATTATGAAATACCCTACGCTTCATCAACAATGTATTCCATTGATGAGGTTTACGTCTCGTATACTGTTTCATACCTCCAATAAGAATTGCCTGGCAAAGATAATTCAAAACGATAGCAACCACTATCATCAGTAAAGCCATAATAGTCTCATCAAAACGATCGGCAACTGCCGGATCTATTCCCCAATTAATGAGGGTTTTATTCATCCATTTTCCTAAATCTACTACTAACATAACTTCTGTCTTTTTTTATAAATAACAGTAAAATATTCATTTGGTTTAGAAAAAAAGAGACTAGTATCCGATTTATCAAGAATCAAGACACCGGTCTCCACTGCTACTCTCTAAGCATATCATTTTTCGATGAGGGCTCCATCAGGGAATCACCATCACCCCTATTTCATTCATATTTACTTTAGCAACGGTAGCATCAGGTGTAGTGGCCTCCAGTTTAATGAAACGTGCCTGTACTTTCTGACTGAAAGCAACCGTCTGTGGCAACGGATTATGCATAATATTGCTGAACTCTCCACTGGCAGGCACTTCTTTCCAGCTCTTACCATCCATGCTTACAAAGAATTGATAACGGAATGCCATCGTCGGCTTTGCCTCCGCTTTTGAAGGCGCGTACGTGAAACTGCTCAATGTTACCGTCTTCCCCAAATCAATCGTTAATGGAGAAGCAGCAACCTGTTTCCATCCGGAACGCGGCAAATTATTCCAGTCTTCTTTCGTTGTTTCTTCCTGCAAAGGTTCTGCATAATAAGCGGCAACCTGACTAACGTAAGCAGTCAACCGGCACTCGTCTATTCTCACCCGGAGCTTATTGGCATTAACTGCCGGAAAGCGCAACATACGTTTATATCCTATCGTCGTACCTTTTCCTACTTCTTTCCAGCCATTATCCGTCAAGGCTTCCACAGTAAAAGCCTCTACCCTCTGCCCTTTCGTTATATCTTCCTGCAACATGACCAGATTGATTTCCGATTTGGACTTCAAGGCATAGACAGCCTCACCGCCCGAAGTAGTGCTCCAGTATTTTCTTCCGTTTTTCACCCGGTTGTCAGCAAACGTTTGTTGCCGATAATCAGCAAACTCTTTCAACCGCTTGATATCAGCTTCATGAATCAGTCCCCTCCGGTCAGGTGGAATATTCAACAGGAGCACTGAATTATATCCTACCGACTGGAAATAAATATCTGATAAATGCTTCAAAGATTTCACTTTACCATCTTCCTCCGCATGATAGAACCATCCCGGACGGATAGATACGTCGACTTCCGAAGGATACCAGAATAATTCCGTAGCTTTCTCCAATATCTTACGACTTCCCAAATCCTCTGCTTTACTGAAAACACCCAAACGTTTGTTGTTCTCTTGTGAACGGGCATATATACCGGGAGTCAACACAGTTGCGTTCCATTCCGTTTCACGGCCTACTCCTTTCTCGTTTCCGACCCAGCGGACATCATCCCCCATAATTGCCATCACAGCTTTGGGTTGGAGGCGTTGGATGGTTTGGTAAAAAGCGTCCCAGTCATACACTTGCTTCTTTCCGTTCGGACCTTCTCCATTCGCCCCGTCGAACCAGACTTCATGTACTTCACCATAATTGGTGAGCAATTCCGTCAATTGCCGAATAAAAAAATCATTGTAACGGGGAGAGTCTCCATAACATTCTGCATTCCGGTCCCAGGGAGAAAGATATACTCCAAACTTCATATCATATTTGTCACAGGCAGCACGAAGTTCTTTCACTACATCGCCTTGTCCGTTTTTCCAGGGAGAAGAGGCCACGGAATGTTTGGTAGTAGCCGTTGGCCAAAGGCAGAAACCGTCGTGATGTTTGGCAGTCAGAAGCACCATTTTAAAGCCAGCTTCCTTGAGGGTACGCACCCATTGTTCAGCATCCAGTTCCGAAGGGTTAAAGAGTGCGGGATCTTCTTTTCCGTCACCCCATTCACGTCCGGTAAAGGTGTTGATTCCGAAATGGAGGAAAGCCGTCAGTTCCAATTGTTGCCAAGCATATTGCTGCGGAGTGGGTACCAGCCGTGCTGCCATATCGACTTTCTGTTCGAGAGTTGCACCTTGAGGAAATTCAACATGCTTCACATAATAGTTTTCTTTTTTCTGCGCCTGTACTCCGCTCATGAGAGCAACAGACAATAAAAGAGAGGTTAGTAGTTTATTCATGGTCTATTAATTATTGCAATCGTACAAAGATAAAATAAAGGTGCAGATTTCACGATTATCACGGAATACTTTCTTACGATATTCCATCCAATCAGTGTAACCCCCACCTTTATATATTATCTAAAAACCTATTGATTCAGTATCTATTTCACCGGATAAAGAGTAAATTCAAAACTCTGTTTCTTTAATGGAACCAAGTATTGCGGTAATACTCCGGGACCACAAGTAGCCGTTCCCACACCTGCCTGTTCAGCATCCAGATGCACTGTCAACAATCCATCGCGTTCCAGTTCATTGATATGGCGGGCCTTCTCTAATAATACATCCGAGAAAGGAATGATACTAAACTGGAAAGCACGATCCGACTCAACAAAGATACCTTCGCCGGAAGTATCTGCCAACTTCACCCAACGTACATCGGTGCGGTTGCCTGTAGATTGCGGAGCAACATAATAGTGGAACATCCGTTCCGGTGTGGTCTGATATACACCGATTTTACCGGACTGATTGCGGTCAATATAGGTTTCATTATCTCCACGTCCCAAGTAAGAAACCTGATCGTAGGCGTTCGACACACGGAACGTCAATCCTAGGCGTGCCATTGATTTCACAATGGTCGTGTCGGGTTGGAAAGTTGTATGTACTTTCAGTGCACCGTTTCTATCCAGTGAATAAACAAAGTCAGCAATTCCTACCCTTTGCGTTTTTGCATTTAGAATTTCTACACGGGCAGTGGTCGAAGTCTTACTTTCCTTCAATGACACTACTTTCTGGGTCAGACAATCCAATCCCGCATCACGCCACAAGCGTGCGCCGTTCTTATCCCGGTTGTCATTATCCGTTGCCGGGCGGTAAAGGCTCAATGTCAGCGGAGTAGCCAATAATTCTTTGCCGTTCAGGTTCAATGAAGTCAGTGCGCCAGTTTGCTTATCAACGGTGAAAGTCGTTTCACCTGCTTTGTGCGGACGGTAGCCTGTGTAGTTCTTATTACCGGCAAATACAAACTGGTCGTATGCCACCTCCCAATCCTTATCTATCATTGAAGAAGCTTCACGACGGGTCCAGCTGATATTCAAATAAGCCTCACGGACTGTATTCGGAAGTTTTACAGCACCCAAAGTAACATCAACAGTAGCGTGCGGTGCACAATCAACCGTTTTTGTACCTTCCGCCAAAATCTTGCCATTATCTGCCGTCACATTCCAGTTCAGTACATACTCATTCAAGTTAGAGAAATCATACCAGTTCTTGACACGGATAGTCAGATTCTTCTGATTCGCCAGCGTTACTTTTATGTTCTGATATACTTTCTTTACTTCGAGCAAATGCGGGTGCGGTTCACGGTTGGCGCCCACCAAACCGTTACAGCAGAAGTTTCCGAAACTTGGAATTCCTTCCGGTCCGTAATCACCGCCATACGTCCAGTACCATTTACCATTCTTGTCTATTTCGCGGAATGACTGATCCACCCAGTCCCAAACGCAGCCACCTTGTGCCATCGGATTGTTTTCAAATACGTCCCAGTATTCTTTCAGTCCGCCGCAACTGTTGCCCATCGCATGAAGATATTCACAAAGAATGAAAGGGCGGTAGATGTCTTTCTCTTTTACGTATGCTTTGATATCGTCTACACTGCGGTACATACGACAGTAAATATCCGTATTATAGTTCAATTCGGCACGTTCATACTGTACAGGGCGAGTTTTCTCTACCGATTTCAGCCAGTCATAAGTACGTTCGAAGTTAATTCCGTTTCCTGCTTCATTTCCCAATGACCAGATAACGATAGCCGGGTGATTCTTAGAACGTTCATACATCCGGTGAGTGCGATCCATGTGTGCAGTCAGCCAGGTACTATCCTTGGCTAGGGAAGCAGGACCATATCCCATTCCGTGAGATTCGATGTTTGCCTCATCAATCATGTACAAACCGTAACGGTCGCAAAGTTGATACCAGTAAGGATGTGTAGGATAATGCGAGTTACGCACCATGTTGATATTGTGCTGCTTCATCAGTTTGATGTCCAGTTCCATCAGCTCCTTGCTCACGGTACGTCCCAGTTGAGAATGCTCGTGTCGGTTGGTTCCCTTCACCAATACCGGAACGCCGTTGATGCAGAAACGTCCGTCTTTGATTTCCGAGGTACGGAAGCCGACTTCACAACCAGTCAGTTCGGTTACCTTGCCTTGTTCATCCTTCAGTTCGAGTATTAATGTGTAAAGATGAGGATGCTCTGCACTCCAAGCCTTTACATCGGGAATATTCTTTTCATCAAACGTGATAAAATTGCTCAATCCGCGGGATTTTATCCGGATAGCATCCTGCAGGACAGCTTTACCATCGGCGTCTTTCAGGGTATAAGCAATAGAAGTAGCTCCAGATATAGCAGAATGTCCCTCTACGGTCACTTCAAGTCCGAAAATACCATCTTTGTATTTCTCTTTTTCTAAAGAGGCATTCAGTTTATAATCCGCAATGTACTGTTTGGGAGTACTGTAAAGATACACGTCACGTTCGATACCACTCAAACGCCACATATCCTGACATTCCAGATAAGCACCCGAACTCCAGCGATACACTTCCAAAGCAACCACATTTTCGCCTTCATTGAGGACATCTGTAATATCCCATTCGGCAGCCGTCTTTGATCCCTGATTATAGCCAAGTAATTTTCCATTCACCCATACATAATAGAAAGAAATGACTCCTTCACAACACAGTACTACCCTGCGTCCTTTCCAGTCGGCAGGCACTTTGAAGGTACGTCGGTAGGAGCCGACTTCATTCTCTGCATAAGGCACCAGCGGCGGATTCTTCTTGAAGTTGAACATTTTATCATCAAACTCATACGTTTCGTTGACATAGATAGCCGTGCCATACCCCTGGCGTTCCCAGTTACCGGGCACATTGATATCCGCCCATCCTCCTGTATAATAAGAAGGTTGGTAAAAGTCCTTCGGACGATTATCGGGATTCTTCACCCAATGGAATTTCCACTTTCCATTGAGACTCATATAAAAAGGAGACTGTTCATACCCTCCCGGCTTTTCAATGCCGGAAGCGTTGGCGTAAGGCCATACGTATGTGTGAGGAGCGAGTTTGTTCAGTCCCACTGCATACTGGCTTTGCCATTCGGGCAACGGTTGTTGCTGCGCTAAAGTGAAAGTAGCAGTCAGTCCTGACAATAGAACTAAAAGAGTTCGTTTCTTTAAGCTAATATTCATAAGCATGTCATCATAATTGGTTTATATAATAAATTAGGCACAGATTAAGCTGATTGACGCTATTATTTTATATACTCATCATTCTAAAAACCGTGAAATTCGTGTAATCCGTCTCTAATAATATAAGATTATTCTGCAAGAGCACTTAATTGCTGTTTTTAACTATTTGATTACTATTCTATAATCACTTCATCAAAATAGACTCTCGCTTCCTGACCGGGACGGACATGCTCGTCGGGACATATCCCCGCACCTTCCGCCGTCACTCGGACATAACGGGCAGATACTCCGCCCATATCTATCGAATAGTCATTTCTAAAAGTTCCTTCCAGATAGATTTCTTCCGGAGAGAAGTTCAATTCTCCCATAGTATGGTAGGTTCGATTGTCATCGGAAACTTCTACGCGAATCATCTTCGGTTTATGTGCTCCCATTCCATAATTCGTAATGCAACCGATGGCAAATTTATTCAAAATCTCCCGCCCCTGCAAATCTATCGTGAAAGATATAGAATCATTTTGATTCCAGTTACACCATTCAAAATCAGTATATTTCAGGCTTCCCCGCAATCCGTTGACTAATAACATTTCGTTCTTCTTATTGCCAAGCAAAGGTTTTGCCGTAGCTTTGTTCCATGTGAGTTGCAACTCTAAAGTTTCTCCCATTTGCTTGCCGTTCATAAAGGTAGCGGCTTTCACCATTTGTGTCTTCGTCACACGGATAGGTCCGTCGTAACGATGAGAAGACATAGCCGGATTACTTCCGTTCAGTGTATAATGAATCTCTACATCCGGGCGGATACATTCCAAATTCACTTCCAGATGTCCGTCCACTGGTGTCACCGTCTGTTGTATGTTATACATTGAGCGGGCATAGACAATTCCTTTTTCCGCAATATGCGCGTTGTATGCATCCATCCGCTTCAAGAATCCAGACCAGTCCTTCGTTCCTGCGGGCGTCCATGCCACTTCTGCTAAAGCGGCCAGGCGGGGGAACAAAAGATAATCCACATCTTCTGGCTTATTACAGAACTCTGTCCACATACAAGCCTGTACTCCCATTAACAAAGACTCATATTCCGGTTTCCAATCCTTCTGTACAGGTTCGTAATCGAAAACATCTTTCAGGGTATTGTTGCCAAAATAGGTTACCGGTTCAAACCATTGCGGTCCCTGATAACGAATCAAGTATAAGACACGCGCCGGAGTCATGATAAAACGATGTCCCTTTTCGGCAGCTTTCAGAGCAGCCGTACCCATTCCCTGCCAGCCTAGGATAATAGATTCTTCAGGAAGAAAAGAGCTGTTTGTCAACTCATCCCAGCCAATCACTTCACGACCTTTCTTACGCAGATAATCACTGATACGTTTCATGAAGTAACCCTGCAAATCTTCTTCATTGGCCAAACGCTGTTTTTTCATCCGTTTTTGGCAAAGCGGGCATTTCTCCCAGTTTGTCTTTCGCGCCTCATCTCCACCAACATGAATATAGCGAGAAGGGAAAAGCTCTAGAATTTCGTCAAAAACATCTTGCAAGAATGTAAATACGCTATCATTTCCCGCACAGTAGATAATCTCGGAATTTCGTCCTCCCAGTCCGGGAAGTACACCGACAAAGTCTTTCACAACCGGACAGGCAAGCTGGGGATAAGCAGCCAGAGCAGAGTTACTGTGTGCCGGTACATCTATTTCCGGAATGACTTCAATCTGCCTGTCGGCAGCATAAGCCACTATTTCCCGAATCTCCTCCTGCGTATAAAAACCACCTATTGGAGTGGGTTCTCCCCGTTTCGGGTTGCGACGTGAGTGGAAAGGTACATCGGTATGATCTACTCTCCACGCCCCTACTTCCGTCAAACGGGGATACTTCTTAATTTCAATCCGCCAGCCGTTATCGTCCGTCAGATGAAAATGAAGTTTGTTTATTTTCAGCATCGCCATACAGTCGATGATTCGCAGTACATTCTTTTTAGGAATAAAGCAACGCACCGGATCCAACAGTAATCCGCGGAAACCGAAACGGGGTTCATCCTGAATGGTCATTGCGGGAACTCTCCAATCAACATTCCGGACCGGTTGTTCCGATTCTATGGCAGCTGGCAGAAGTTGGCGGACAGATTGCAGAGCATAGAAGAAGCCCTTTGTATCCGAAGCTTTAATAAGTATCTGTTGCGGTGTAATCTCCAACAAATATGCTTCACTTTTTAAAGAAGAATCCGTCACAAAACGGACTTGTCCCTCTTCACGCCCGACATTCAAAGCCGGAGTTATTCCGGCAGCATGAGTAAACAAGTCAATAAAATTGCGGGCAATCACGGCTTGTTCCTGATTTTCTACCGCAAACACCGTTTGGGCTGAAAAGGTGAAGTTGCCACGGCCCGGCACAATCTGTGTCGGGCGTGGTACTATTGAAATTAAAGGGGATGTTAAGTTATCAGCCTGCAAAAACGCTGTCAGTGGCGAAAGCAGTATGAGAATGATTAAGATGTATTTTTTCATGGCGTATGTACATTGGTATTATTCCTTGTCTCTCTCCGGTGAGAAGCGGACAGGATCATTGTATTGCTCCTGAAGTTTCAGCATTTCTTCTTTTAGTTCTTTCACTACCGGTTCATATTCAGGTTGTCCGTAGAGATTGTGCATTTCCGACGGGTCTGCCTGCAAGTCATAGAGTTCCCACCAGTTGATATCATTATAGAAATGAATCAGTTTATAGCGGTCTGTACGTACACCGTAATGACGTTTCACCATGTGTTCAGCGGGATATTCGTAGAAATGATAGTAGAGAGCCTTCCGCCAATCTTTCGGATGTTCGCCTTTCAGCAAGGGGACGAGGGATACACCTTGTATGTCTGAAGGAATCTCTGCTCCTGCCAATTCGAGGAAGGTAGGTGCATAATCGATGTTCTGAACCATTTCGGTGATGTCGCCCCTACGGTCGAATCCTTTCGGCAGACGCATGATGAGTGGTGTACGCATGGATTCTTCGTACATGAAACGTTTGTCGAACCAACCGTGTTCGCCCATGTAGAATCCTTGGTCGGAAGTATAGACAACAAGTGTGTTATCCAGTAATCCTTTCTCTTTCAGGTAGTCGAGTACACGACCAACATTGTCGTCCAGCGACTTCACCGTCTTCATATAATCGCGCATATAACGCTGAAATTTCCAGTTGGCTAGTTCCTTGCCTTGCAGGTTCTGTTTATAGAAGTCGTCTATTATTGGGGTGTAGAATTTGTCCCATGCAGCACGTTGTGCTTCATCCATACGACCAATATATTTCTCATATAAGGATTTCAGACGGGTCTTTTTGTCGGGACGAAGCATTTTGAGGTCATAAATCATGTCCATGTCTTTCATAATACTCATCTCTTGTGCGGCAGCGGCAGGGCGTCCTTCGTAATCGTCAAAGAAATTGTCCGGTAGCGGGAAGGTTTTATCTTCGTACAAAGCCAGGTTGCAAGTATCTGCCAACCAATTACGGTGAATAGCCTTATGGTGAATCAAAAGACAGAAAGGTTTCTCCGGATTGCGTTTGTTTTCTATCCAGTCAATGGCGTCGTCAGTGATAAGGTTCGTGATATATCCATGTTTTTGGATAGTGTCATTGTTCTGTGTGATGAAATCCGGATTGTAGTAGTCGCCTTGTCCGGGGACAATCTGCCAGTAATCAAAACCGGAAGGCAAACTTTCAAGATGCCATTTACCTACCAGTGCTGTCTGATAACCGATTTTCTGCAACAGCTTCGGAAAAGTCTGTTGCGAACTGTCGAATACGCAAGTGGTATTATCATAGAATTTATTAGCACAACTATGTTTACCTGTTATCATGCAGGCACGACTAGGACCGCTTAATGAATTGGCTACAAAACTTTGAGTAAAGCGTACACCATCGGCAGCAATACGGTCGAGATTGGGTGTTTCCATGTAGCGTGTGTCATAACAGCTCATCATTTGAGCTGTGTGGTCGTCTGTCATAATGTAGACGATATTCAAAGGTTTCTGTTCCACAGGCTTTTGCTTGTTTGAACAGGAAGCAAAGGAAGCTACAGCTGCTACTCCTGCAAAAGGAAAGAATAAGTTTGGTTGCAATTTTTCCATAAAACAACTTTATATTAGATTGTAGTGACAAAGGTAGAGCCCCGTCAACAAAATCCATGTTCACAAATAACCAATTAATTTCCAATATTCTCCATTTCTACCTGTTTCAGAAAGAAAAATGGTAAAAACACGATTTACAGCTCATTCCCAATCCTGCAAATCCAAGAAAATATATACAACGATTTCTATTTATAAAAGAAAACCCGAATGAAGAGCAGAAACACTCCTCCTCTGCATTCGGGAAATCTAAAACAACCTATTATAACTACTATTTTTAATAGCCGAAGTTATTTTCCGTAATAGCTATATTAGTATTCATTTCATCACGCGGAATGGGGAACAACAGATTCTTTTTCAAAAAAGTCTCATCATTCAAATTTCCATTATTATAAATGCGTTCTCCCCAAACTCCCGTTGCATTAGGATTATTTTCCTGCCACTTTTTAGTTATTGAGTGATTATTATTCACAGTAAGTGCTTTTTTCAAATATTCAGTTCCACGTAAACGCATCATTTGATACATTTCAGTTTCACCGGCACCTTCAAAAAGTCTTTCAAAGAATATCTTTTCACGTACTTGCTCCTTTGTTAATGTTGATTCCCATTTGGCTGGTTGTGCCGAAACCTTAATTCCTGACTTACGTGCACGTGCCAACACGATATCTGCTGTATTAATTGCATCGTCTTTTCTATCCAATTCATTATAGACATCAGCCAACATCAATAATAAATCTGCATAACGATATAAAATTAGATTCTTATGACTGGCAATACCGGCCATATTCATATCAAAAGCTTTTGCAAAATGAGGCCATGCTGCTCTTTCTCCTGTCCTACCCGCCGCAGTACATACATTCAAAAAATCCTTCAATCCTTTGCGATATTTCTCATCAAATTTGGTTTCATCATTTGTGATAGCCAAAATTTCATCCGCACTCGGATTCTCTTTATTAGTCAATAACTCATAAGGAATTCTACCAACTAACAACTTGTTATTTTTCCAACCTGCAGGTTTTATACCGCTATCATAAGTGAAATAAGGATATTCATAAGTAGAGTCACGGGCAGACGGTACAGGCTCTACTTGAGCTACAGGTCCGACATTGTTTGTACATTTTCTCCATTTTGCCATAAATGTAGTCTCAATACGAGGATCTCCCCAATAGGTTCCCGCAAAGAAATCATAAAATGCTTTCGTACACTTCACTCTATGAAAGCTCTTACCATACGATGATGCAGCAGGATTAAACACCCAAGATCCTCTGTTAAAAGAAGACAAGTCACCATTCACTTGAAATCCCAGTTGAAATATAGACTCTTTAGAACCTTTAATCTTATCAACAAATAAATTAGAAAATTTCGATTCCAGATCATATTTACCTTTCACTCCTTCAAAATAGGTCTTTGCCTTTTCCCAAGCCGTAGCATCACCCAAACAGCCTAAAGTGTGATATAACTTACCTAAATATGCTTCTGCAGCCCATTTGGTTGGAAATCCGTCAGAATTTGTTTCCGGCAAATATTTCGCAGCAAATTCCAAGTCAGTCCGTACCACATCCAGCACCTCTGAACGCGGGGAACGAGGTACAGCTACGCCGTCATGAGAAGAAGGGGTTGTCTTCAAGGGTACATCTCCCCAACATATTGCAAGGTTATAATAAGATAAAGCACGCAAGAAACGAGCCTCTGCAGCCATTTCGTCTTTATCCTCTAAAGAAGTGCTTTCCACATTGGCTATAAATGCATTCGTTTCATTAATCACTTTATACATTACATACCATGCATTTGTCAACAAATCATCTGTATAGTCACATTGCAGCCATCCACACATATCATTTGTATTTCCATTAGTTTGAGCCCATCCGAAACCACTATATCGTACAGGAACTTCTTGCCAATGCTGACCATATCCTCCACTAGTCAATGCAAAATAACCATAGCATCCATATAATGCTGCACGCGCCTTTTCAGAAGTAGAAAACTGAATTTGTGTATTCAAAGTATATTGCGGATCTTCATCTAACCACGATTCACAAGAAGCCAACAATAAGCAGCTTGCCAATAATAATATATAGGTTAATTTTTTCATTTTCATAATCATTTATTGTAAATTAAAAAGTTACATTCAAGCCAAACACAAAAGAACGCATATTTGGAAAAGCATTCATATCAACACCCCGACGCAGACCATCAAATGCAAAGCTATTTACTTCCGGATCATATCCACTATAATTGGTAATAACAAATGCATTCTTCACTGAAGCAAAAATGCTGGTATTCTGGAACCCGATCTTAGTCATCCACGCTTTAGGCAAAATATAATTCAACGTAATATCTGAGCAACGCAAATAACTTCCATCTTCTATATAACGATCATAAACAACTCCTTTTACATTTGAAGTAGACGACGGATATAAATTAGAACGATTCTCCGGAGTCCATGCATTATAATAAGCATCTTTTCTCAAGTTTCCAGCCTGCCTGGAAGGAGTCTGTTCATAACGAATATTTGTATTTAGAATATCATTACCATAAACACCTGTAAAGGAAGCAGAAAGAGAGATATTCTTCCATTCCAGACGTGTTTGGAAACCGTAGGTGAAATCAGGATTCGGATCACCAATTACAGCCATATCATTAGCATCTACGACACCATCTTCATTCACATCCACACATTTAATATTACCAGCTGCCATATCATTTCCAACAGATGAAGTGTAATATTTTGTAGAACCATCCGACGAGATATATCCTACTTTGCCATCAACTACATCTTCTTCCTGAATAATTCCCTGTGTCTTATAACCGAAAAATAGTCCAGGAGCTTCACCTTCAATAAAAATATTTGCAGGTCCAAAATGATCGCCAATCGTCTTACCTAAATAGCCACGTACTCCTTTCAAAGAGCCTATATCGGAAACTTCCAAACCCAAATTTTCAATCGTAGTCTTATTGAAACCGATATTTCCGCCTACATTCCATTTCCACCCGTTACTACGAATGATATCAGCATTTAAACTAAACTCAAAACCTTTATTCAATAACGATCCTTCATTGATCATCACTGTTGCAAATCCACTGGAATATGGCAAAGCACGTTCAACCAACAAATCTTTTGTGTTTTTACGGTAATAGTCAAATGCACCATTCAGACGGCCATTAAAGAAACCAAAGTCAAGACCAGCATTCCACGAAGAAGTACGTTCCCACTTCAAGCCCTCATTTTGCAAACTTTTGATTTGCATAGACGTCAGTTTATTCCCATCTCCGTCAGCATAGTCCACCTTATTCTCATAAATAGATAACGACTGATATGGATCAATACCTTGATTGCCTGTCTCACCATAGCCCACACGTACCTTCAACTGACTTAACCAGTCGATGTTCTTCATATAAGCTTCCTGTTCCATACGCCATGCTAATGAAAAAGACGGGAAATATGCCCAACGATTACCTTTTTTAAATTTACTGGATCCGTCAGCACGCAATGAAGCAGTTAACAAGTACTTATCATAAGCTGATAAATTAACACGCCCTAAATATGAAAGCAGTTGATAATCTTTTTGTATAGGCTGTTTCACATCCACTTTTCCTGCATTAGACAATCCTTTTGTACGTAAGTCATAGATAGAAAAAGTATTACCTGAAACATTCTCTGTCAGAAAATGATATTCATCATAAGTGATACCCGCTGTTGCCGACAGACGAAAGTCCTTAGTCAAATCCATATTAAAGTTTAACAGGTTTTCCACCGTATAATTAGACTTATTGACATTACTGATTGCCAACAGACCTTTTACATTTTCTCCTGGAGGCAACTGAATCCCGTACCAACGTTTACGGTCATTTACTACAATATTTCCTCCTGCACGCAGACTATACGAGAAATATTTATTGATGTTCCAATTCAGATTCAAACTTCCGTTAAATGTTTTATCATTCGTAATATCATCGTAATCATTCACCCAACTAAAGACATTCATTTTTGATTCCAAAGCACCCGGATCATCATCAGGAACAATATAAGGAGCTGTATCAAGAACCGTACGAGCCAAAGATCCGGCAACGCCTCCGGTTGTATTGCCACCTGTCATCATGTCATTCTGCTTCAATGAACCGCTCAATATCAAATTTAAAGTTACTTTCTTAAATAATTCAGCAGTTAAATTAGCACGTAAGTCACCTTGTTTTATTCCTGTATTTTCTACAATACCATTAATATCTTTAAAATTACCGGAGATATAATATTTCATACCGGCAGTTCCTCCACTGACAGAAGCCGAGTAAATTTGTGAGAAAGCTGATGTATATGCCTCTTTTTGCCAGTTACGATAGGTAATGACCTTATATAATTCCGGATTATTCGGATCTGCCTGATAAGCGGATTCATTACCACTAAATACGTAACGCATTTCACCATTAGGTTGCAAATAATATCGCGGTTGGTCCAATTTAGAATTAGTGTAATCGGCATACTCTTCCAAATTTAACATATCGTGCAAGTTACGTGCATTAGCTATCGTAAAGTTTGCTGTAACATTTACTTTTGCCTTTCCGGCCTTTCCTTTTTTTGTTGTAATAAGAATTACACCATTAGCACCACGAGAACCATAAATCGCAGTAGCAGAAGCGTCTTTCAAGACGGTAATATCTTCAATATCATTAGGATTTATTGCACTCAACGGATCTTGAGCTATCTGGAAGTCACCACTTCCTACAGCTGACTCGGCAAATTCACCAGTAGATGCTTGCGGTACATTATCAATCACATATAATGGCTGATTATCTCCACGTAATGAATTAGCACCACGAATAGTAACAGAAGAAGCAGCCCCCGGAGTAGACATTGAGGCTGTTACATTTAAACCTGCAATCTTACCTTGTAATAGTCCATCAATAGACACAGCTTTTGAAGCATCATTCGCATCAGGACGAAGACTGGCAGTAGCACCTGTTAAATCGCTCTTTTTAGCTGTTCCATAACCGACAACGACTACTTCATCCAAATTTTGTGCATCCTCTTTTAATTGAACATTAATTTTAGCCTGATTTCCAACCACTATTTCTTGTTTGGAATAACCGATAAAAGTAAAGATCAACACTGATTTTGAGTTTGGAACGGAAATGGAGAATTTTCCATCAATGTTGGTAATTGTCCCATTAGTAGTACCTTTTACTTGTACATTGACACCAGGCATACTTTCATTTAGAGCATCCACTACCTGTCCGGTAATGGTCTTTCCTTGTCCCATAGATTGCGCAGCAAACGCAAACAAGGCGATGAAACATAGCAGAAAAACTTTTAATAGGTTCTTCATAGAAGTCATTTTTATAAATTATTAAATTTTAAAGATTAAAAAGCTCATTCCAGACTTTATTTGCTGAAATCCATACGCAAATATAGATGTGGTTACTAAATATGTATGTTCTATTTTTACTATAATTCTTCCATTTTTATCTAAAATCATCCATTTCATCGACAAATTGCGGTATTATAGACATTGTTGGACATCTTACGAATCAAAAAAAGAAAGCGGAAGTATTCATTCCTGAATATTCCCGCCTCTTTTATATTTTATCCTAATATAACTACAACAATTTTCCTACGAAGATATATTATAGGTTTTCTATATCAGAAGATTGAAGACCCGTGTATTTGATAATTGTATCAATGGATATTCCGTCCTCCCTCATCTTTCGAGCAATTTCAATTTGCTTCTTTTGCTCTCCTTTCTCCATCCCTTTCTCCATTCCTTCCTTTATTCCTTCTCTTATCCCTTCCTTTAGCCCTTCTTTCATCCCTTCTTCAGCCGCTTTTCTCCGCATCTCTTCGTTTTTACGCCGTTCATCCTCCTCTACGATTTGATTGACTCTATATCGATCTAATGCCTTATCATAAGCGATACGATTTTCTTCCGAAAGATCGGCAACTGCTGCCAATCTCGCCAGATGTTCAAACACTTGTTCTTTAATTGATTGATCACAACCATGAAAGCCAACAACAAGATTAGAACGACGTGAGTATAATGTTTCTTTCATCTATAAATTTTGGTAAGTTCACCTGATTTAGAGACTATTCCAGCTTTTTTTAGAAAAGATTGGGCATTCCTTTTATTAGCTGTAATTTTCTTCACTACCTCAACTCTAAGTTCTTCCCGAGTTTTTATTTTCTTTGTAGCAGTCATTATATACCTCCTTTCTTGTACAAAGATAACTATTTAAATCCATAAACATAAAAAACAATCCCAAACTTTACGGATTTATAGCCTTTTAAGTAAGCCGTCTCCCTTTCAATTCCTCCAAACAAACAAGAGAAATGTTCTTTTTTTCAGATTAAGAAAGAAAACAAAACTGTTGAAGATGGGAATCCGGAATTAAAAGCATCCATATTATCACATATATATGCATATTACTGCCACAATACAGCATATATTTTCAGATGATATGCGTTTTCTTTAAAGAAATAAATGATTTTCCTCGGTGAGCAATAAGCCATTCCTCGGTGAGGAACACATCCTTCCTCACCGAGAAAGCCTTCCATACTCACCGACCAAGTTATAAAAGCCCTCGGAAAAGCCTGTTTATAGGCTAGTTCATCATCATATACGCACCAAAAAAGAATGATAAAACAAACTACATACGGGCAAACAGTAAGCATATAGATAGCAATACAGAGGAATTATTTATTTTTAGACAGGAATTATCCAGGATAACAAACAATCCTACATTCTTTCATCCAAAATGCAGAGCGTTTTTTCCTTCACCACAAACAAGTGACTGATATATTAAAAACAGAAAGAATAGAATATACCCTTTTTCAGATCAGCACATTTCTAATCCCATCCTTTCAACAACCATACTCTTTCAGAGTCTGCATCAACTTCGCGCCATTGATCGGCTTCACCAGATAATCATCACAACCGGCTTTCAACGCAGCTACCCGGTCAGCATCAAAGGCATGAGCAGTCAGGGCGATAATTGGAATTTCAGCATTGAACTTCCGGATCTCCGAGGTTGCAGTACGTCCGTCCATAACAGGCATCTTCATATCCATCAGTACCAAATCCACCGGTTGGGTACGGACAATCTCAACTGCCTCCAGTCCATTCGGTGCGTGTAACAACTGGCATTTGTTTTTCAAGATAGAAGATACCAAAAAGAAGTTACTTTGTATATCTTCAACGACCAGTACTCTTTTAGGTACTTTTTTTGTTTCTTCGGAGTCAAGAATATTTTCTTTATTCGCATCCTTCTCATTGTTCCGACGTGAAGAAGTCGGTTCGCTGTTAACCGATTCGAACTGGCATGGCAAAACCGCCCAAAATAAAGACCCTTTATCAAATTCTGACTCAAAGCCTATCTCTCCTCTGCAAGCCTCAACAATGGCTTTACAAATGGACAATCCCAATCCGGTTCCCTGTGCAAATTCATCCAGTTTCTCAAAACGATGAAATACTTTATCTTTTTTATCCTCCGGTATGCCGATACCTGTATCGCGAACGTAAAGACGAATATTTTCGTCTATCTTCTCATACCCCATTTCAATCATTCCTTTGGAGGTATATTTGATAGCATTAGTTACAAAGTTAGTGAGAATCTGCGCTAACCGGTTTTTATCCAAACGAACGGTACAAGTTTCATAAGGATTCACGGGAACTAACCGAACCTGCGGATTTACTACACGACGATGCATCGAAGCAGCTAATTCGTTGAAATAAACAGCCAAATCAAAATTTTCGTATTTCAGTTCTACCGAGCCGGCTTCTATTTTCGAAAGATCCAGTATGTCGTTAATCAGCTTCAAAAGCAACTCATTGTTGGCATTGATAATCTGAATAAATTCTTCTTTTTCTTCTTGATCTTCCGTCACCATCAATAAGTCGGAAAAACCAACGATAGCATTTAACGGTGTACGGATTTCATGGCTCATATTTGCCAGAAAGGCGGATTTCAACTTATCGGATTGTTCAGCGCGGCTCCTTGCCTTTTCAAGTTCACCAATCATGTGCTGCCGCTCGGTAACATCATCTACACGAATCACGACACCGTCAACATCTCCCTGTTCATTAAATATGGGAGTAGCAAAGACTTCTATGACATGCTTGTTATCCAGATTAAACAAGATAGACTCTACCTGACCGGATTTCCGGGCACGTTGCATCACACAATTCTCACAAGGAGTAGTGCGATTATGGGCTGTCAGATAGCAAGGTTCTCCTTTTTTGTAAGCCTCATAAGAAAGGCTTTTACTACAAAGCGAGATATTCTCCCATTGTACGATATAGTCGTTCGCAATATATGCCAATCCCGAATTAATATTGTTCAATACCAATTCATTCTGACGAATCAAATGGATCATTCTTTGTTCGCTCTCAAGAAGTTCTTTTTTCGAACGCACAACCTCTTCGTAAAGATTGTCATATTTGTTTTGCCACAGAACACGTTCGGTGACATCTTGGCTTATCACCATATAATTCGTAATTTCTGACTTTTCATTATGTACGAAAGAAACCGTAATCTCGAAGAATTTTATACCGGACAGGTTAGTAGGAAAAAGACGACGCAAGTCATCAAAATCATATTTTGCCACAAAGCGTACAGTTTCTCCTTTTCTGACCTGTTCCTTGATTTCATCAGAGAAACTAGTGTAATTGAATAGATTATAGCCCAGAATATCCTTTTTGTCTTTTATCCCCATTGATCTCAACCGTGAATAATTGACATCTATCATGAGACCGTCCTTATCATACAATTCCAAGCCTACAGACAAGTCATTAAAGATATTATGCAATAAGTTATCAGCTATCCCATTTACCAAAGTCTGTTCCATGCAGCAAAATTTGTATAGTATTACAATATTGATTGTTTATCCAAGCAAAGTTACTTCAATATTTTGTTACATAGAAAGAAAGAGGCCTTTTAGCCTCTTTCAGTATCTTTATTTCGCATTTTGGTATAAGAAGCCTTCTGCTTTCGCTAATGTTTCCGGTTTGCCTATATCAATCAGATGCAACTTTTCTGTCAAGTAACCACCATAGTTTACTTGCCGGCAAGTGGCAAGATAGAAATCCATGATAGAGAATTTTCCATCCCATGAGGGAGAGGTCATCCATTGAAAAATGGCGGGCGAAAGTACATGGATGCCACTGAATGCATATTCTTGATAAAGGGAAGAATCATACTGAAAACCTTCCGGTTTCACTTGTTCCGTATCCTTGTTTATCCATCCGCAAAGTCTCTTATCTGTATCAAAAAGAAGATAGCGGGAGGTTTTACGTTGGCTGGCCAGTAAAGTGGCAACAGCACCGCTTCGTAAATGGTAGTCATATAATTCTTTCAGATTCACGTCTGAAAGAATATCGACATTGTGTATCAGGAAAGGCTCATCGGAGTTTTCAAAGAAAGAACGGGCTTTCTTAATTCCCCCACCGGTGTCGAGCAACAGATCGCGTTCATCGGAAATATGTATGATAAGCCCAAAATTCTCATTGGCTTCTAAGAAATCAAGTATTTGTTCGCCAAAATGATGGATATTAATCACTATTTCTGTGAATCCGGCAGCTTTCAGTTTTAAGATCACATGTTCCAACATCGGATGTCCGGCTATGGGAACCAAAGCCTTCGGCATGGTATCGGTGAGCGGCTTCAGCCGGCTACCCAAACCGGCTGCAAATATCATTGCTTTCATTCTTTCGGTTACTTTCTTCTTTAATATTTACTCTTCTTAGATTGTTGCCTCAAACGTATGTTCGATATTCTGTTCCCGATGCACCAGTTCGACTTTCACACCAAATTTCTGATTCAGGTGCTCTGCCAGATGCTGGGCAGAATAAACAGAACGATGCTGTCCGCCGGTGCAACCGAAGCAGACGGACAAATTGCTGAATCCGCGTTCCATATAACGTTGCACGGAGGCATCCACCAAAGCATAGACATGATCGAGGAAACGGAGTATTTCTCCATCTTCTTCCAAGAAAGTGATTACAGGTTCATCCAGTCCGGTGAAAGGTTTGTAACGCTCATACTTACCGGGATTATTCACGGCGCGACAGTCGAATACATAACCTCCTCCGTTACCCGTGGAGTCATCAGGAATGCCTTTCTTATAAGCAAAGCTCATTACTTTGACAGTTAGCTGCCGCTTTTTCAGATCATCCGTAAACTGTTTCAGTCCGGTAAGCTCCCGCAAAACGTTACAGAGATACGGATATTCCGGATATTCTTCTTTCAACAATTCACGCAGGTTCTCGATAGCATAGGGAACACTTTGGATAAAATGCGGTTTCTTTTCGAAATAGCCACGGAAACCATAAGCTCCCAGCACTTGCAGCGTACGGAAAAGGACAAAGTGACGAAGCTGGCTATAAAAATAGGATTCGTCAATCGGTTGGTATTTGCGAAGAGCTTCCATATACTCTTGCAGCAGTTCTTTACGAAGACTATCGGGATATTTCGCTTTCGCTTGCCACAGGAAAGAGGCTATGTCGTAATAGAACGGGCCTTTACGTCCTCCTTGAAAGTCAATAAACCATGGTTCGCCATCTTTTATCATCACATTACGGCTCTGAAAATCACGATACATAAAAGTAGCGGAAGAACTACGAAGCAAGACATCACTCATTTTCTGGAAATCATCTTCCAGTTTATCCTCCTGAAACTCCATACCGGTAGCTTTCAGGAAGCAATATTTAAAGTAATTCAAATCCCACAAAATGGAACGTTGATTGAACTCCGGTTGAGGATAACAACGGGAAAAATCAAATCCATCGGCCCCGGCAAACTGAATAGCAGGAAGCAGACGAATTGTTTTGCGGAGCAACTCTTTCTCCTCTTCTGAAAAGACACTGGTAACACGTCCTTTCTCTATGGCATGAAACAATAGAGCATCCCCCAAATCTTCCTGCAAATAATAGGTTTTATCTTCCGAGACAATGCGAACTTCGGGAACAGGCAGACCGCACTTACGGAAGTGCCCCGCCATATAAAGAAATGCTTCATTCTCATCAGTTGAAGCCCCGTAGACTCCAATCAACGGCTGAATACCCGTCAACCGAAAATAACGGCGGTTGGAACCGGAAGACGGTAATTCTGTTATGTTTTCAGCGGGAACGCCCGTATATGACTGATAAAGTTTCTGTAGTTCTTCAGTAATCATAGTCGTATATTTTCGAGCAAAGATAGAGAATCTAGCTAAATAATACTATCTTCCCGCTGATAAAAACCGCCTACTTTACCAAATCCGTGGTGTATAGGTCTTTATTCCGATGACATGGTACATGACTCATTCAATCGTTACTCCCATTCTTCTCAACCATGCTTCTACCCCGCTGGCACGACCGGGCATATCGATCCCGTCATCATCAGGGCGTCCGGGAGTCGTAATATCATCCGGATCAAGATCCTCCGGAAGAGTTACCGGGATATGTTTCGAATTAGGAGTCAGTTTGTAAATCTTCTGCATTGATTCGTTGAGATAAGTTGTTGCGCCATAAGTGATAAACGGAATAATCGTTTTACCGCTCAAATCATAATTGTCGAGAAAGGTACAAACAACCATAGCAGGTTGGTGCCACCAGCAAGGCGAACCGACAAAAATCGTATCATACTGCGCGATCGTTTCGGCAGCAGGCAGATTGGCTACCCCCGGACGTAAATCATTGTAAGCTTCGTTTTGAACACGGTCGCTGTCGTCATAGGGATTCGAGGCATAAGGAACAGATGCCCTGATACGATATACATCAGTCCCAAGTAGTTCTACAATACGTTCTGCAACCGCTTGCGTATTACCTGTTGCAGAGAAATAAGCAACCAAAATTTTACTGTTGCCAGATAATTGATCGGGAGTGTCCGGTTGTTCCGTCCCCGAAACAGAATTATCATCATTCTTTGAACAAGCAGCCGCTATTGTCAGGGAAAAGCATAAAAAGGGGATTAAAAGTAACTTTCTCATACGTTGTTTTTTATATTATTTATTCAATTTGTTATGATGCAGCCACTCGGTCAGCAAATCTGCAATCTCAATATTATTAAGGTCAGACATCATGAAATGTGTATTGCCCCGAATACCCATTTTAGGAAGTTCAACCAATGTAGCATTACCACCGTGACGATTGATTGCTTCCACAAACTTACGCCCCATCTGAAGCCGTACCCGCCAATTCTCACCGCCAAGTTTATCGGTTACTTCTTCAGGAATATAATCACCGAAATAAAGGACAATTGGAATTTTTGTCAGTTTCATAAAATCGTCCATCGGCACACTTACTCCTTTAAGTGTTCCCGTCAAACCCGGCATCGGTTCAGGAACTTCTCCTTCAGGAAAAACATACGTTCCCGGCTCGTAAGATACGATCCCCCGAATATTCGGATTTTCGATAGCTGCCAGCCATCCCGGAAATCCTCCTGCCGAATGTGTTACGATAATTCCCTCACCGATGCGACCGAACAAAGCATCGAGTGCTGTAAGGTCGGTTTTCATATCGTGCCGACTGATGTCAGGTGTCATTTGGCGAAAGAATTGTTCAAGCGATGCAGAATCAGTCGGAAACTGTACACCCTTATTAAAAGCCGGCCATTCACCGATACGGAAAATATCAAACCAGAATTGCTCGTCTGCCTTCGGTTCTAATTTTGTTTCAGCAGTTGTCCGTCCTGCCCGCCCACGACCGGGCATATCAGCAACATAAGTGCCAAAGCCTCGCCGCAACATTAATGTCTGAAATCCCTCACGTCCGTCAGGTGTCATTTGCCAGCAACGTCCTGACTGTCCATAACCATGGATGAAGACCAACGGAAGCCGATAAGCATCGACCGGAATTTGGAAATCGACAACAGCATGGTCCGCATGATAACTCTGCCCTTGTTCGATAGGCGTACCGAAACCGGTAAATTTACTGTTATCGTATGCGCCAGAGTGTTGAACAACTGTTCCTCCAACAGCAAAACTGCCCTGTTTAGCGATTGCAAGCGGCGTATCGCTTACAGATATATTCTGCCCAAAACTACCCACCCACATAAGAAGGATAAATAAACTTATAGATAATCGTTTCATACATATTGTTTTTAAGTAATTACACCTCTTTTTATTGTCTGTTAGCTCTCTTTATATCCACCAGCGAGATATATTCATTCCGGTATCGGGCATTCGGATTTCGTTCACCATTTGCCAACAAAGGGTCCTCGTCATTTTTCTTGAATTGAATAGCTTTCTGCGGACAATTCTGAATGCAGGCAAAACAGAAATCACAATCCCCCTGCATTTTAATGCCGTTTGAAGTAAACTCATAATTTCCACGCGGACAGACATCCGTACAAGCTCCACAATCAATGCAATTCTTCGTGACAACAAAATAATTTTCGCTCCTTTTGAGAAAACCGACTTCCGGGTCGAGCCCTGAACGTGCCATGAATCCAGCGTGCATCTGCCGTTCTTCTTCACTTACCGGTTCGTGCCAATGCCGCCTTTGTGATAAGTCTTCGGTAATCTGCCGCAAGTTCTCCGGAATATGTTTGTCTATTTTTATCTGTTCATTCATATCGAAGTTCGGCAGCCAGTTATCCACCATGATGAGCGTGTTGATATAGTCGAATTTGTTGCCAGCCTTACTCGATATATCGTTCCATATCTCTACCGAATCGCATTTCCTCGCTCCATAAGTGAGCACTGCAAACTTATATGCTGCTTTTAACTTTGCTTTCTTTATGAAATTCCTCACCATATTAGGCGGCATATGACCGTATATCGGATAAACAAGACCTATTTCATCAGCCTCAAACTCATACCGGTTCTGCTTTACCATTTGCGGAATACTCAACAACTGTTCTTCCGACTCCACTAATTGGCGGGCAGCATGTAAACAGTTTCCCGTGGCAGTGAAATACAAAATGATGCGCTTCTTCTGTGGTTTTTCAGCACAAGAAGTCAAAGCTGGCAATCCTATGGATGAGGCGGCGGCTCCGGCAACAATCATGCCCATTCGTGCCAAAGCTTCTCTACGGCTGATCCTTTTATCTGTTCCCATATCGTTTAATTATATTATTATCAGTTTACACTACTCCTGCCTTCCAAAAAGACAGAAACACCCATTTTGCTTATCCTTCAGCCCGCTCTAATTCATTATACTCTTTATCCGTTACCGGTTCCAACCAGTCGACCGGACCTTTCGAAACCTGTGTACCGATGGCAACATGTGTAAACTCGCTGTCGGGAGCCGCACCGTGCCAATGTACTATATTGGGAGCGATTCTCACAACATCACCGGGATGAAGCACTTGTATGCTTTTTCCTTTTTCCTGATAATATCCCTTTCCTGAAGTACAAAGCAAAATCTGACCGCCCGGATGCGAATGCCAGCTATTGCGCACACCCGGCGCGAAAGTTACATTACTGACAGTGCAGTCCATTGAATCAGTCGCCGCGACAAATCTTTCAAGCCATGCCTCACCCGTAAAGTTCGGATTATCTACTATCAAAGAGCCTTTGGAGAACACATCTTTCTGAACAGTGGCTTCCATCTCTTTCTCATTTTGATTACAGCAAGCACTCATCAGCGCCGCAACAGCAATTATAAATAGTTGTTTCATACTGAGTCGTTATTTTAGGTATTGTTTGAAGTAGTTATCCAACTTGGGAAGCGTTATTTTCAGATATTCCGGACGGTCGTAAAGATCGACGTGGGTAGCACCCGGTACAACGAACAGCTCCTTGGGTTCTGCAGCTTTTGCATAGGCATCTTCCGAGAAATAGGCAGATACGGCATTCTCTCCTGCGATGAAAAGTAACGGGCGTGGTGAAATCGTTTCAATCTGTACAAACGGGAAGAAGTTCATCATCGGCGCAAGGCTCGTATAAGAATAATAGGCCGTAGAGTTAGGATGCTGTCCACGCGCAGGATTATCATAATAATCGAGGAAGTCGAGAGCGTATTTGGGTGTCGAAGCATCCACCTTCTCCGGCAGGGCGCGGATATCTTTACGGCCTGCCCCGCCAAATTCTATCGTACGCTGACGACCGATTTCGTCGAGTGACGCCATCCGTTGTTCATAAGTCATCGAATCGCCTACACCCTGGCGGCGGGCACGTCCCATATCGTACATGCTGATTGTTGCCACAGCTTTGATACGATGATCTATTTGCGCAGCACTCACCGAATAGCATCCGCCACCACAAATACCAATCACCCCGATTTTATCAATATCAACCACCGGATGATTCGACAGAAAATCAACTGCTGCACTGAAATCCTCCACACGTACTTCGGGAGACTCTATACGCCGCGGATAACCACCACTTTCACCATAATAGGAAGCGTCAAATGCCAGTGTAACATACCCCTGTTCAGCCAGACGGCGTGCATAAAGCCCCGAAGTCTGTTCCTTTACACCACCGAAAGGATGACCGACAACCAGTGTCGGGTATCTCTTTGCCGGATCATAATTGGCAGGGAGATAAAGATCACCAACCACATCAATCAGAAAACGGTTGTGAAATGTAACCTTCTGTTTCTTCACTCCATTTTCCACGACTACAACCGGTGTTCCGGGATTGACTATTAATCCTTTAATTTGCAATACTTCATCCAGCACCATCCGTCCGGCATCAGCTTCGTCACGACCTATCTGCTTCTCAACGATGGCAAGCAAATGGCGCAATTCGTCGGGCGTAACGCCCACATTCAAAGCAATACCCATATGGCCTTTCATCATTGGTTCTACCCCACCAACGGCAGCTAATACTGCTACGGTAGCAATTTCACGTTCGGAATAGGTCAGCACGTCACGTTCGAAAATATCGGCAAAAAGATGTTCTTTGAGAAACACTTCAATCTCGGGAGCCAATACAGCATAATCCGCTTTCGGAGCATCAACCGGTGCACCCGAAATCCTGGCTAGTATATCCCGTCCGCGGTCGTACTTGCTTCGGGTATCGGTAATTGGTGAAGCTTCACGCCCTCTTTTATCCTCAATACCGTTTGCCTTACGCTCATCGAGTACGGCGACAAAAGTCTGTAATCCGCGAAGAGCTCGCGGAAAACCGCAATAAGCATAAGAATGAACCATTATCTCTTTCAATTCATTGACGGTCATTCCGTCCTCCAATCCTGCAACGAGGGCTGGTCTCAGTTTTGCAAGGTCTCCTTTACCCACAAGGGCGGCAACCTCTACGATATATTGCTGCTTCTTATTCATCACTTGTTCTGCTTTCGGGGTTTCTGCCATGCCTAAAGAGGCAAGACAAACCATCCATATTCCTAAAATGTACTTTTTCATTATAACCCTTTTTCTAAACGGACTAAACAGCCCAGAGCCAACATCCAGTCCGATAGCGGACATTTGCAATTTCTTGTTTCCTAATTTTCTGTACTTCATACTCTCGTTATTTAGATGATTCAAATTACCAACTTTCGATGATGCAAAATTATGTGATAAATAGAAGCGCGTCCATAGACGGATTACGGTTTCAAATACCAATTTTACTGATTGGATATGGCTTGCTTTCAGCAGAATAACACAAATTACATAATCACTAACCGATATTACTGATTCTGCTACCGAAAGATTGCTTGTATATAAAATTCTGCTATCTTTGCCATAGAAAAAAAAATAGAGTATGGGAACAATCATAAAGTTAGATTCGGTGCAAGACTACAACGAACTGTTGGGAGTAGAGACTGTTCATCCATTAGTAAGCGTAGTCGATTTTTCGGAATTAGAGAGTGTCCGCCACTGTCTGAAGAATTTTGGTTTTTACTGCATTTTCCTCAAACATATTGATTGCGGCCCGCTACTTTACGGACGTAACCAATATGATTACCAAGAGGGAACGTTAGTCTTTATTGCACCGGGACAGGTTGCCGGCGTTGATGACGACAAAGTATCGTATCGGTACAAAGGATGGTGTCTGATGTTTCACCCCGATTTGCTGCGTGGCACCTCTCTCGGGCGTCGCATGGCAGATTACTCGTTCTTTTCATACTCGTCGAACGAAGCATTGCACATGTCCGAACGCGAACAGCATATTATCATTAACTGTTTCCACGAAATTAAGGAAGAGCTGCAACACGCCATTGACAAACACTCCAAACAAATCATTACGGCCAATATCGAAGTATTACTCAACCACTGCGTCCGTTTTTACGACCGTCAGTTCGTAACACGTGAAACTGTGAACAAAGACTCACTAACCCGTTTTGAGGGTTTATTACGTGATTATTTTGCTTCGGACAAGCCCCAGCAACTCGGTTTACCCTCGGTTGCATGGTGCGCCGACCAGCTGCATCTATCCGCTAATTATTTCGGTGATCTTATTAAGAAAGAAACCGGAAAATCAGCACAAGAATATATCCAGTTGACCACTATCGACCGTGCTAAAGAATTGCTGATTGAAGGTAATAAATCGGTCAGTGAAATCGCTTACGAATTAGGCTTTAAATATCCGCATCATTTAAGCCGATTATTTAAAAAAGTGGTAGGGATGGCTCCGAATGAATATAAGATAGCAACCTAGCAATTCTCATTATATGGAAGGATTTTCAGTGCAGGGATTAAAGGTTTTCAGTGCAGAAATTTATAATAGTTTATGCAGTCGAGTAGTCATCCCCTTATAATGGGACAAATGTCATCTTATAGAATGATAAATAGCACCCTATAAGATGACTATTATCCCATTACAAGGGGACAACTTATCTTTAGAAGGACGGAAAGCTTTAAAGATACAAAATTAAATAGAAAAAAGCAACTATATATAACTCTTTTACCTGAAGGAATACAAAATAAGTTTGCTTTTCAACAAACATTCATCCGAATGTATTATCTTTGTTTTAGTTTAACTGACCTAATCTCATGAGAAGAAAGACCTTTTTACTACTATGCATCGCATTTATCGCACTGTTTATCGGCATCTCCCCTCTTCAAGCCGGTCATTATTACTATAAGCAAATCTCACTAAAAGACGGACTGCCTTCTACCGTACGATGCATCTTAACGGATGAACAAGGTTTTGTATGGATTGGAACCCGCTCCGGACTGGGACGATATGACGGACATGAACTTAAAAAGTATGTCCATCAGTCAAACAACCCTCATTCCATTCCTCACAATTTAATCTACCAGCTGATAGAAGATGTACAAAACAATATATGGATTCTGACAGATAAGGGAGTGGCACGTTATCAGCGGCAAAGCGATGACTTTCTTATACCGACTGATGAAACAGGAAATAATATCATCGCCTATTCCGTCTGCCTGACTGATGATGGAGTGTTATTCGGTTCGAAAAATAAAATCTTTTTCTATAATTATCAGGATGCCACTTTCCGCCTCCTGCAAACGTTTGACCTAGAGCCCAATTATAATGTGACTCTGCTAAGTCTATGGGATAAACGAACATTACTTTGTTGTAGTCGCTGGCAAGGACTACTCCTGCTCGACCTGAATACCGGAAAATGCCGCCGTCCTCCTTTCGATTGCGGAAAGGAAATAATGAACGTACTCATAGACTCACAAAAAAGAATCTGGGTAGCCCCTTACAACGGAGGGCTGAACTGCCTGACACACGACGGTAAACTACTGGCTACATATACTACCCACAACTCTTCTCTAAGTAACAATGTTGTACTAAGTCTCGCCGAACGGGAAGGAGAAATCTGGATTGGAACAGACGGAGGAGGCATTAATATTCTCGACCCGGAAACCGGACATTTTTCTCTGCTGGAACATGTGCCCGGAAGTGACAACTATTCACTTCCCGCCAACTCTATCTTATGCCTATACAACGACTACAACAACAATATATGGGCAGGCAGCATCCGCAACGGACTAATCAGCATCCGGGAAGTTTCCATGAAAACATATACAGACGTACCACCCGGCAACGACCGGGGACTTAGCAACAATACCGTTCTAAGTCTTTTCCAGGAATCTCAAGATCAAATCTGGGTAGGCACGGACGGAGGAGGTATCAACAACTTTAATCCGCTCACAGAGAAATTTACTCATTATCCCTCAACCTGGGAAGACAAAGTTGCCTCTATTTGTCAGTTTACTCCCGGTAAATTATTAATTTCTATTTTCTCACAAGGAGTATTTATTTTCAATCCGGCAACTGGAGAAAAACAACCTTTCACCATTGTCGACGCTGAAACAACAGCACTCTTATGCAATCGAGGCAAGGCTGTAAATCTACTCCGGAACACTCATCACAGCATTCTGTTCCTTGGAGAACATATCTATATATATGATTTGAATACACGTACTTTCAGTACCGCTATAGAACAGGAAGAACAAGATATTATCGGTGCTCTCCTGCCAATCGGCAATTATAGGAACACCACTTATCTAAATGATACGAAGCACATATATGAACTGGACAACCATACAAACCGGCTGAAAGCCCTATACAGATGCTGGAAAGACACGACCATCAACTCCGTTTCAAGAGACGAAGAGGGAAACTTCTGGATTGGGAACAATTACGGATTGGTACACTACAATCCCGCCACCAAAATACAGACTCCGATCCCGACCTCTCTATTTAGTGAAATCACTTTGATCGTATGCGACCAGCAAGGAAAAGTATGGATAGGAGCTGACAGCATGCTTTTCGCTTGGCTTATCAAAGAAAAAAAGTTCGTTCTATTCGGCGAATCAGACGGCGTAATCCAGAACGAATATCTTTCCAAACCCCGCCTGTTAAGTATGCAGGGAGACGTCTATATGGGTGGAGTAAAAGGTTTACTGCACATTAACTGCAAAATACCATTAACAACTTCTGAACTTCCCCAACTCCAATTATCCGATGTCATCATCAATGGAGAATCCGTGAATAACGAATTAACCAATCGACCAACAGGGATCTCCGCTCCCTGGAACAGTAATATCACTATCCGGATCATGTCGAAAGAGAAGGACATTTTCCGACAGAAAGTGTACAGATACCAGATAGAAGGGCTGAATGACCAGCAAATCGAATCGTACAATCCCGAACTGGCTATACGTTCACTTCCTCCGGGAAGTTATAAGATTATGGCTTCATGTACAGCTAAAGATGGCAGTTGGATTCCCAGTCAGGAAGTACTGGAACTAACCATTCTCCCTCCCTGGTATCGGACATGGTGGTTTATTCTTAGCTGTACCGTTCTTACTGCTGCCGCTATTATTGAAACTTTCCGAAGAACTCTAAAGCGTAAGGAAGAAAAACTGAAATGGGCAATGAAGGAACATGAACAACAGGTATATGAAGAAAAAGTACGTTTCCTTATTAATATCAGTCATGAGCTGCGCACACCTTTAACGCTCATACACGCACCGCTTAGCCGGATACTGAAATCGCTTTCTGCCGAAGATACACAATATTTACCTATAAAAGCAATCTATCGCCAGTCACAGCGAATGAAAAACCTTATTAATATGGTACTCGATGTACGCAAAATGGAGGTTGGGGAAAGTAAATTGCAGATACAGCCGTATGCTCTCAATCAATGGATTGAACATGTATCCCAAGATTTCGTCAGCGAAGGTGAAGCTAAAAACGTCCGTATCCGCTATCAGCTTGACCCACAGGTCAATACTGTAAGTTTCGATAAAGATAAGTGTGAGATTATTCTAAGCAATCTGCTTATCAATGCCTTGAAACACAGTCCACAAGATGCAGAAATAACAATTACATCGGAGTTGCTTTCCGAGAAAAATAGCGTACGTATCTCCATCATTGACCGGGGAAACGGATTGAAACAAGTAAATACACAAAAACTCTTCACCCGTTTCTATCAAGGTACAGGAGAGCAAAGCGGCACAGGTATCGGATTATCTTATTCCAGGATTCTGGTAGAACTACACGGAGGCTCCATCGGTGCACGGGATAATCAGGAAGCTGGTGCAACATTCTTCTTTGAACTACCCTTGAGACAACAATCGGAAGAGATCGTCTGTCAGCCGAAGGCATATCTGAACGAATTGATGAACGATGATAGCAAAGAACAGTTACCGGAGGAAAATACGTTCGATACGAGTCCTTACAGTATTCTAGTGGTGGATGACAATCCGGATTTGACGGATTTTCTGAAAAAGTCACTGGGAGAATATTTCAAACGGGTAGTGATTGCTTCCGATGGTGTGGAAGCCCTTCAACTGACCAGAAATCATGCTCCGGATATTATCGTCAGTGACGTGATGATGCCGAGAATGAATGGATATGAACTTTGCAAAAATATAAAGGAAGATATTACGATCAGTCACATTCCTATCATTCTGCTGACAGCAAGAGATGATAAACAAAGTCAGTTGAGTGGCTACAAGAACGGGGCGGACGCTTATCTGACTAAGCCCTTTGAGATAGAAATGCTAATGGAAATCATTCGCAACCGATCGAAAAACCGCGAATCTATCAAGAAAAGATATTTGAATACAGGATTAGTCCCTGCGCCGGAAGAGAGCACTTTCAGCCAGGCAGATGAAACATTTCTGCTGAAACTGAATAAAATTATTCAGGAACATCTGGATAGCAGCAATCTGGACGTCACTTTTATCTGCAAGGAGATAGGTATGAGCCGGGCTTCCCTTTACAATAAGCTAAAAGCTCTGACCGATATGGGAGCCAATGATTACATTAATAAATTCCGGATGGAGAAAGCGATCACATTAATCACCAGTACGGACATGTCGTTCACGGAAATTGCCGAGAAGGTCGGCTTCACTACTTCACGCTATTTCAGTACGGCTTTCAAACAATATACAGGAGAAACGCCAACTCAATATAAGGAGAAGAGAAAACAGGAACGGAAAAAAGAGTAATGAGCAGCTACCCGAAAAAACAAATATTCTTTAGGCACGGAATTCTAAGACCTGAGCAAATAATCCGTGCCTAAAAATTTTAATATACTGCAAGTTTCATTACTTACTCAACCATTGACTTTTTTATAGTCTTCCAGAAACTTCTTCAATCCCGAATCCGTCAACGGATGATTCAATAAACCCTTGATAGCACTCAACGGACAAGTAGCAACGTCTGCTCCCACTTCCACACATTCGATAATATGTTTCGTATTGCGGATAGAAGCAGCGAGCACTTGTGTCTTGTAATCATAGGTACGATACATACGTACAATATCTCCCACAAGCCCTACTCCATCTTCACAAATATCGTCCAGACGACCGACAAAAGGCGAAACATAGGTAGCTCCGGCTTTAGCTGCCAGTAATGCCTGTCCTACTGAAAAGACTAATGTACAGTTAGTACGGATTCCCTTTTCCGTGAAATGTTTGATCGCTTTAATGCCATCGGCAATACAGGGGACTTTTACTACAATATGCGGATTGAGCGCGGCAAGTTCTTCACCTTCACGAATCATTCCTTCATAATCGGTTGCTATCACCTCGGCACTGACATCTCCGTTGACAATCTTGCATATCTTGATATAATGTTCACGCTGATTCTGCGTTCCTTTGATACCTTCTTTCGCCATCAGCGAAGGGTTGGTAGTCACTCCGTCAAGTACTCCGAGGTCATAAGCCTCCTGAATTTGCTCCAAATTAGCTGTGTCAATAAAAAATTTCATACTCTTAATTTTTAATGGTTAACGATCTAATAGTCAAAGATAATAATTTATTTCCATTCATCTCTGATTATGCAATCGTTATTGACGAATCAAGATATACATCCTGAATAGTATTCAATAATTCCACCCCTTCGTTCATTGGTTTCTGGAACGCTTTACGTCCGCTAATCAATCCCATACCTCCTGCACGTTTGTTGACTACAGCTGTAATGACGGCATCACGCAAATCGGAAGAACCGTGAGATTCTCCACCGGAGTTAATCAAACCAACGCGTCCCATATAGCCGTTGGCTACCTGGTAGCGGCAAAGGTCAATCGGATGTTCGGAAGCAAGTTCGGTATACATACGCTCGTCGATCTTTCCGAAACCGATAGCTTTGAAGCCACCATTATTAGTCGGAAGTTTCTGTTTCACAATATCAGCTTTGATAGTCACTCCCAAACGGTCGGCCTGTCCTGTCAGGTCGGCGGCAGCATGATAATCGACAGCACCTTTCTTGAAATCATTATTGCGCAGGTAACACCAAAGAATGGTTGCCATCCCCAGTTCGTGAGCATATTCAAAAGCTTCGGCTATCTCCACGAGCTGACGGCGACTCTGTTCCGAACCGAAATAGATAGTGGCGCCTACCGCTACTGCTCCCATATTCCAGGCTTCTTTAACGGTACCAAACAATACTTGGTCGAAACTGTTAGGATAAGAAAGTAATTCATTGTGATTCAACTTAACGATAAAAGGTATTTTATGGGCATATTTACGTGCTACGGATCCAAGAATCCCAAAGGTAGAAGCTACTCCATTACAGCCTCCTTCAATAGCCAGTTTTACGATATTTTCCGGATCGAAATAGATCGGATTGGGGGCAAACGATGCTCCGGCAGTATGTTCGATGTCCTGATCGACAGGAAGTATAGACACATAACCGGTATTTGCCAGGCGGCCATGTCCCAACAACGTTTGCAGACTGTTCAATACTCTGATGCTCCGGTCCGAATCAATCCAGATTTTATCTATTGTATCGGGAGACGGAACATGAATCAATGATTTATCAATGGTTTCGCAAGTGTGGTCCAGGTAATAACAGGCCTTATCTCTTAATAATTCTACTACTTTACTCATAACTTCTTTTTTTAATGTGTAACTTTTCTATTTTTTCTTTCCCTGATTGGCTACTGCTTCCATCAGTTTTTTGATCTCTTCCGGGTTTCCCAGGAAATAGTCATTAGCAACGTTCAGGTTTTCATCAAACTCAAATACGTAAGGCACAGCCGTAGGTAGATTCAGCTTGACAATATCTTCATCGGAGATGTTTTTTAGATGCTTGATGATGCCTCTCAAACTATTGCCATGAGCGACCACCAACAGCGTATGAGCTGTTTTCAGACTAGGAAATATATCACTTTCCCAATAAGGCATAATACGTTCAATGGTATCTTTCAACGATTCAGTACGAGGCAACTCCGCATCGGGTACTTCATGATAACGGTAATCAAAACGGGGATTTCTCAAATCACTTTCTGAAAGAGGATGGGGAGCTATATCATAGCTACGACGCCACACTAGCACTTGTTCTTCTCCATATTTCTCGGCAGTCTCGGCTTTATTCAATCCCTGCAATTCACCATAATGCTTTTCATTCAAGCGCCAGCTTTTCTCTACAGGTATCCAGTCCAGATTCATCTTATCGAGAACACAGTTCAAGGTTTTCACCGCACGCTTCAAATAGGAAGTATAAGCCTTATCAAAATTGAAACCATATTCTTTCAATGTCTCTCCGGCTTTTTCAGCTTCGGCAACTCCCTTTTCTGTCAGATCTACATCTGTCCAGCCCGTAAAACGATTTTCTTTATTCCATGCACTCTCTCCGTGACGAAGTAATACTATCTTTTTCATTTCTAAAATTCTCCTTTCTTCTTTTTATATATACAACAGATTGTTTCTTCACAAAGTTCACTAGAAAATAAATAGTTGTCAATACCCAGAAATAATGATTCTTTCTACAAAGAAGCGGGATGCAGTAATCAGGGATATAAAAAAATACCCTCCTCTAATTCTAAGCTTGCATTATGGATGATGATTCATCAAAGCAAGGTTATCATTAGAGAAGAGTAAGTCTGTAAAAGTAATAAGAGAGAGTTTATATATACAAGAAAATCTGTTCTACTTTTCTATTTTTTCTATTCTTCGTTTTCCTCAAAGCTATTTATCAGAAGACCGCGTATCAGCATCTTTTCCATAATATCCTTCTTTTATTTTCTGAACGTTGCGCAGCAATGCCGCATAATGCCGGTAATTGAGATCTCCCTCCTTAGAAGCAGCAAGTTGCTCTTTTACTGACTCTTCAATCTTATCTAAATGCTGTTCTACAAAAAGCTGAATATCAGAACGGCTGATTGCCAGATTTGCATTGGCACCATCTTTGCTACTAGGTTTAATCATTCCTTCGACAAACCCCAGATAAGTCCGGTGCAACTGACGGCGGAAATTATTCTCCAGTTCACTGGGATCATTCAACGGTTTCCATATTGCAGTAAATACATCGTTCAAATAATCATCGAGTGCATACGATTCCGAAGAACACAATGAGGTTGAGTAAATATTATACAACATTCCCGGTGCAAGTAGCAAAGCTACAACAGAGCTTTGGCGGTCACGAATCTCATCCACCGGCTTGACTCCGGTACGACTCACCACTTCATCAGGATAGAGCCAGAGCGGAGCTACAAACAAATTGCGTCCCAACCATTCAACAGCTTCTTTCTGCAAACTGCGTGGCAGATAATCATGCACTTTGAGATCCGGCAAATTATTGGTATAGCGTCCTCCTATGTTCTTCTGCACTTGCAGGGTATACTTCAGATGTTGGGCACGAACCGAATTATAAATGGTGGTTAAGTCAGTGTACTCTCCGTCAGGCTGTGCTGTCCAGGTCAGTATGTTTTCCATCACTCTTTTCAGGTTCTTTATACCGTATTCATTGGCTTTCATATTATTGTCGCCCAAGTCCTCACTCTGGCTACGGGGATCAAATCCCTTTCCTTCATCACCAACAAACCACAAGCGATGATCTCCCCGCAGTTTTTTGGTTACTTCGGCACGTAATACGTCTTTTTCTTTATAAGGATCCTTAAATTCCGGACGATAGCGATATCCCCATTGGATAGCCCATTTGTCATAAACACCGATACGAGGGAACAATCCTTTTTCGGAAATCCGATCTTCCGGTTGGGCTACATAATTGAACCGCGCATAATCCATGATTGATACCGTATGACCATTGGCTTCTACCCAAGCTTTATCACGCAGTTTCTCTACCGGAGTAGCCGAACTGGCTGCCATATTGTGCCGTAAGCCGATACTATGCCCCACTTCATGTGAAGAGACAAACTGAATCAGACTGCCCATTAATTTGTCGTCAAAAGTCATCGTGCGTGCGCGCTTATCCAGTGGCCCGCACTGCACCATATACCACTTTTTGAGTAAGTTCATTACGTTGTGATACCAACAAATATGACTTTCCATAATTTCTCCACTACGCGGATCGACAATACGCGGACCGTAAGCATTCTCCGTTTCGGAGGATAGATAACGTATCACACTATAACGCGCATCGTCCAAACTCATATTGGGATCGTTCGGCCATTCTTTAGCTATTATAGCGTTCTTGAATCCGGCAGCTTCAAATGCTGTATTCCAGTCTTCGACACCTGCTTTAAGATAAGGTATCCACTTCTTCGGTGTTGCCGGATCAATGTAGTAGATAATGGGATTTTTCGGTTCGGAGAGTTGTCCCCGACGGTAACGTTCCGGATCTTTCGGTTCCAACCGATAGCGCTGGATGATGGCTCCACGATCGGTAGTCTGCTGGTCGTCCGAAAATTCGGTCAACGAGTTTTGGAAAAATCCCACCCGGTCATCGGCAAACCGTGGCTGCATCGGTTCTTTGGGTAACATCACGATGCTTGTATTCAGTTTCACAGTCACCGAACCAGTCTGTGCAGCCGGTAGTCTACCAGCACTAATACTATAAGTACGCAAAGTCACTGCCTCCACGTTGATAGGATAAGTTTTTATCGTATCCATAAATGTGCGGTCCTGGGCTAAAGTACCGATGCCAAGAATGGAACGGTCGCTTGAGGTAAAGCCACACAATTTATTATCACCTAAAAAGAGTTTTGATACATCAATGAGCTGTGCCTGAGTCTCCGGATTTCTACCGATTACATCAAATTTATAGATTACAGGATCTACAGTCGATTGTTTCAATGCCTCGGCAATGTTATCACCCGGACGGGCAAACTGTGATTGCACATATTCGCGTAAAAAGAGAGTCTTATCATCATGCTGTTCCCAATAAACAACGCTCCGGTTCACCTCTTCTCCGCTAAGCATTTTGAAACCCTGTGGCACTGCTTTAAACCGGGTCACAGCCAACAACAACCGTCCTAAAAGAGTATCCGGCACTTCAAAATACCAGTTATCTTTGATGTGGCGTACCGTAAACATACCCTCACATTCACTTCCTCCATCTTTCAACAGTTTTTCATAAGCCGTTACTTTCTTAACAGTGTCTTTCTTGACCGTATCTCCCTGTGCTACCAGTTTCTTCTTTCCACTTTCCAGAAGAGATATACCACTGGCACGAGCTCCCACACCTTGCAAGGACAGGAACGCCAACACAGCCATCATCAAAATCTTTCGCATAGTTTTCTCTTTATTTTTTTTATTCGTTAGTGTTCATTGTCAGGTTCGGATTTTTTTCACGGGCAGCCAACGGGAATGGAATGATATACAACCGTGAATCCGGCTTCAACGTATATGTCTTTTTCTCGACATCCGTAGATACCAGCGGAAAAGTACGGGTGATTGTCTTTGCGTAATCAGCTTCCGTATTGTATCGTTTCAAATCCCAGAAGCGACTAAATCCGGAGATTAACTCCTTACGGCGCTCATCAATGACTGCCTGCACCATCGCACGTTCGGTAGCAGGTTCCGGCAATACAGCTTCGGCTCCCTTGATTCGTTTTTCACGCAACTGATTCAATGTTTGGACAGCTCCCGGTATATCTTTCAGCCGTGCTTTCGCTTCTGCCAGAATCAGGTAAACTTCGGCAGTACGCATTCCCACAGACATAGGCTGAAACTTAGAATAAGTAATCGAAGTATTCCACAAAGCAGCTCCTGAACCTTCGTCAAAGTAGTATATACTGTTGTCACTCGTTTTAAAGAATTGGTTCAAACGTTCATCATTCTGCCCGAAAAGTTGTACCATCTCCGGGCTAAGCATACCATAACAAAAGGCCAAAACTTCAGTAGGACCACCCATATAAGCATAGTTCAGCACTTCCGGGTTACCGCCTTTGGCATAAGTAGTAACCTTAGTCGGCCCTCCTTTAGCTCCCAAATCAATATAATCAATCAGGGTATTATTCAACTTCAATGATTCTTCGGCAGCTTCTTTCGCTTTTTTCCAATCTCGATGGAACAGATAAACACGGGCAGCCAACGCATATCCAAAAGCTTTTGACGGATGATATACATTCACCGGCTCTTCCTGTAAATAAGGAAGCGCTTCTTCTATATCCTTAATAATAAAATCGTATACTTGAGCAACCGTAGATTTGGTTGGAGTAGCCTCCAAATCATATTTATCAATGATAGCAACTCCACCGTCAGTGGCTGCAGTTTCCGGATTATATGCTTTCGCAAATGTATTTATCAGAATAAAGTGATCCCAGGCACGCATGATCTTTGCTTCCGCTTTTGCCAATTCCTTAACATCTTTATCACCCAGACTAGCATCAACCAATGAAATTACGATATTTGACCGTAGGATATATGTATAACAATTTTCATATAAATTGTTATCACTTAGCTCTTTCCGGTTAGCTGCCTCATTAAAAGTCATGTTAATACCATCCCATGAAATAAATTCATTACCTATGATATTCGATTCTTTCGACCAGACATTATCGCTCAACAAGGCAAAAGCTGCCGGATGGTAGGCCCGGTTGGGCAGGGCTATCAATTCATAATAAGTATCAGTAGAATCCACCGTTTTCTTGCCTGTAGGAGTAATATCCACATAGTTTTCACAGGCTGCAAAACCCAATATGAGAATAACTGGCAATATATAAAGTAATTTACGCATATCTTATATCTTTTAAATGGTTAGAAACTTGTTGATAATCCGATGGAGTAAGTCTTGGGAGAAGCGATGCCACGTGTACCGTCATTCATTCCATAGCTTTCTGGATCAATATCACTTCCTGCCTTACACCAGGTAAACAGATTATTTACCTGCACTTTCACTTTCAGAGAAGAGAGGCGGAGGTGTTGGCAAACCGTAAACGGTAAGTTATACCCTACACTCAAGCTACGCAATTTTACATAACCTGCATCTTTCACATTGATGTCACCGTATTGCCACCAATCTTGGAAAGTGCTGGCATAAGTTTTCACCTGTGCCGGTATATCGAGGTACATACGTACCTGTGCATTCGAATCATCCGCAGTCCAACGGTTGGCAATTCCTTTCAAGGTTTGAGTACCTAACTGGTCATCCATTTTTAATACACTGTTACGCAGCTTATTACCACCAGCATACACAAAGAATGCATTCAAATCAAAATTCTTATAGTTGAATCTTAACCCCACTGACCCGCTGAATTTCGGAGTCAGCGAACCAAGGTTCACCAAGTCATCAGTACCTTTGAGCGAAGAACCAGAAGTGATACTGGCTACCGTGCCGTCTTCATTAAATTTCACCAGATCATTTCCATCTTTATCCACTGCTACCGGATATCCATTCTCGATACAATGTATACGGTAAGCCCATAACGTATTATAACTAGTACCTTCCATAAAATAAACCTGCGGACTTGCGATAAAGACTCTTGCATTATCAGATTCACTATGATCGACTTTCAACATTTTGTTCTTATTATAGTCAAAGTTAAAATCTACAGCGAAGTTCCAGTCTTTCTTACGTATGATATTGGTTGTAAGGGAAAGTTCTACGCCACGATTACGCATCTCACCATTATTCACCACACGTGAACCGGCTCCTAAAGTAGGGTCCATATATCGGCGTACCAGCAAATCAGATGAGTGACGATTGTAATATTCCAGACTACCGCTTATCAGATTCTTGAAAAGACGGAAATCTAATCCTATATTGTAGGTGGCTGTTTTCTCTCAACGAAGCTTCGGATTTGGCAAATCATCATCCTCATAAGTCAGATAGGTCGTTTTAATAGGATTACTTTGCGTTTTTTTCTTTACAACAAAATAGGTAGTTGAGCTTTGATCGACATTACCGTTGATACCGTATGTCATACGTAGTTTAAGGTAATCCAGCCAGGAAATCTCTTTTATGAACGATTCTTCCGATAAAATCCAAGAAGCACCGATTGACCACAAAGGATGGCGCTGATTGCGTATATCGAGCCCGAACAAGTCAGCTTGATCCCAACGTATACTTCCGGAAAGATTATAACGTGACAGATAAGAGTATCCTGCATTTGCATAAAAAGACGCATAACGATGGCGTGACTCGTGCAAAGTAGCAGACAGCCCCGATAAAGTAATTGTTCTGCCAGAAAGAGCACTTGTTCCTACACCGTCACGATAGGTCTGCCAGTTCATAAAATCAGAAGTTAATGTCTGCGGATCGTAGCCATACAACAATTGGCGGGCAGGTGTCGGAATCTTGTTTTCACGAAATTCCAGACCGGCAATGGCAGTTACTGCATGGTCTTTCCAAGTTTTGTCAAAGTCAATCTGGTTTCGTACCGTGTAACGCTTACTTTCTACTTCTGTCTGATTAAAACGTCCCCCTTGCGGCAATTGTGCTTTTCCATTTGTATCAACCATACTGTTATATAGCATACGCATTACATAAGTATTTTCCGACTCAAATAGTTCACTCTTACCTTTATTCCATTCATACTGATACATGAAGTTGTATTTGAACATTTTCAGGAAACGAGCCTGTAAACTTACAAACGGACGAATACTAACATCATGTGACTTTGTTATGCTTTCCTCCAATGCATCAAGTACATTGAAACCAAACGTTCTATAAGGTGAGACACCCTCAGTTTTTCTTACAACACTCCCATTATAGGAAGGAGATGTATCCACATTCACGTAAGGAGAAGTATAATGGTTACCGTCGGCATCCAATATCCGTTCATATCGCTGTTGCAGGGTGTAGCTAGTATAACCGCTATTCGGGGTATAACTACGTCCCATACGTACATCCACTCCGGCATTCAGGTTCAGCCAGTTTGTAACCGCATAATTCGATTTATAGTATAAAGAAATTTTATTACTTTTGCCACTGATAACGCGCTGACTATCCTTTTCATAATTGAAAGAAAGGAGATGGTTGCTATTTCCGGCTTTCTGTGATACGGTTACATTATAGCGCTGGGCTATAGCCGTACGCCAAGCGTTATCACGATATTCTTTATAATAATCATTATTGCGCCATTGCCTCAACGTAGCATTTACTTCACCACTGGTAATATCCCCATTGGCCTGATCCAGATAAAGCTGAAACAAGGGATTGTAATAATTATACTCAAAAGAAGATAAAAAATTCGCCGCACTTCCTTTTTCCGCTACATTGGCATCAAAAACAGCTGTCTGATAATCAATAATATCACTTGTTGAAGCTAAATTCAAACTCTTGAAATTTGGTTTGGTAGTGATAAACCAGTCTGCATTAATGCTCACGTGCGCACCTTCTTTTTTAGCCCGCATCGTGGCTACCACAATAACGCCATTGGCTGCCAAAGCACCATAAATACTGGCAGCGGCAGCATCTTTCAGTACAGTGATACTCTCTACATTATACGGATTTATCTCGCTCAATCTCAAATTGGTTGGCATATCGTCCACAACAATCAGTGGTTCTGTTCCCACATCATGCGAGAATGTACCTACCCCACGAAGAATAGGACTCATATCACCCGTATTCGAATTGATATTCATACGCAAACCAGCTACTTGCCCTTCCAGAGATGAGGCCAGATCACTGTGCATCTGTCTGTTCAGTTGCTCGGAATCAACGAAACCGAAAGCGGCAGTAGAACGTTCACGGCTAATACGCTGATAACCCGTCACAACAACATCACCCAACTGTTGCTTGTCCTCATGCATTATCACCCTGACGTTGTTACGATCTTTAACAGAAACCATTTCCGACTGCATACCAACGAAAGACACTTCCAATGTATGTACATCGACCGGAACTCTACAAGTAAAGTTTCCCTCTGCGTCCGTAATAGCACCAAAGGGACTGTTAAGCACCTTTACATTTGCTCCCGGCAAGGGATCACCACTTTCATCCACTACCTGTCCCCCAACATTTCTGAACTTACCTGAAGCAGCTGTCGAGGTAGCTTTCACTTTACGGACAGTGATGAAATTTTGTTTCACATCATACTCAAAAGGCTTTCCTTCCAGAATCTTCTGAAGTGCTGCAAAAGGAGCCATCTGATATATACTCACAGTTACACGATAGGGTGCAACGTCTTCACTGGGAAAATTCACCTTATAACCAGATACATTGCTGAACTGCTTCAAGGCCGAACCGAGCGGTTCGTTTTTCATCTCTAAAGAAATCTGCCTGTTTTCTGCATTCTGCGCCCATCCTTGCAAGGTTGCTGCTGTGAGCACCAGCAATAGAAAGGCAGTTTTCATCCATACAAGCTTTCTTTTAGTTCTTTTTTCTAATAATGTAATTTGTTGCTTTTTCATAAGAGTTGTATTTGTATAGTTAAATCTGTTTGATCGTAATGGTTCGGTCCTGATAGTCTACCTGCACTTTCTCCAACTTATTCAGTAGTTCCAATGCTTCATCCAAATGGGTATTTTTATTAGCCCAGAAGTTCAACCTGATATGATACAATTCGCGCCGCTCGAAATCGATATTCACATTATACCATCTTCCCAAAGCACCCATGATTTCTTCCAACGGCACATCCTCAAAGTAGAACATTCCCTCTGTCCAGGCTGTATATGTAGCGATATTCACTTCTGATACTTTTTCCTCTCCGGTTTCCGTATAGGTCAAATCCTGTCCCGGACGTAATGTTACCGACTTATTGTTAACTGTGTTTGTAACCTGCACCTTACCATTCACCAAAGTTACATGACGATCTTCAACACTATAGGAACGCACGTTGAATTTAGTTCCCAGCACCATGGTATTCATGCCATTAGCACATACAATAAACGGATGTTCGGCATCTTTTGCCACTTCAAAGCAAGCCTCCCCTTCTAGTTCCACACGTCGTTCTTTTCCATTAAATGCCACAGGGTAGCGCAAACGACTTTCAGCATTGAGCCATACCTTAGTCCCATCAGCCAGTACCAGCAGAAAATCTTTTCCACGTGGTGTAGTCAAAGTCTGACAGCATACAGTGTCTGCCGAGACAGTTTTCCAGTCTTTCACATCCATCACACTGTCTGTCAATAACTGCTGTTCACTACGACCATCCATTTGTAGGACCACATGTTCATCATTGTTGTTCGCAGCAAAAAAACGTATCGGCTGTTCTACAGGTAAAGAAGTGGAAGGAAGCAAAGAAGGAATCAGAAAAGCCAGTATCAAGACAGCTGCAGCAGAAGAAGCAATTGCCAAGATACGCATTTTCTTTCTGTACTTGCGTTTCCGTTGCAGATTCTCACGTATCACAGCTTCCTTACAAGCCATTAATTCCAAGAAAAGTTCTTTATTTTCAGGTATACCTATCCACTGAAGAAATTCATCAGTTTCTCTTAATTGTGGATGTTGTATGGCACGAAGTGCATAATCTAATTTTTTATCTGAATGGTCTATCATAGTGTCAATAGTTTCATTAAACACGTAAAGGTTACTGAAACTGATGACACCCCGATAGGATTTTTTTTAAAAAAAGATGGTTAATTGTTTTCGGAGTATCTTTAAAGCTCTGGCAATGTGCGTTCTAACGGTATTATCACTAATACGTAACTTTTCACTGATTTCCGCACATTTCTTTTCATTTAAGAAGAATTCTTCCACTACGGTTCGCATTTGTGGAGCCATCTGGCGAATACTCTCCTGCATCCGGTTTATCTTGTCTTCATACTCACGGTATTCTTTCACAGTCCAGCCACTGTAAAGTTCTTCCAGATATCTTTCCGCATTTTTATGCACCACGTTCTGATGACGTATTTGGTCAATACAACGATTTCGCACCATGACGAAAAATAACGGCAGCAGATCCTCTTCCGTTGTCAACCGTTCGTTGCTCTCAAGCACCGAACAAAAGACATCGTTCACCACATCTTTTGCGCTTTCCTCATCATTCAGCAGATTATATGCATGAATATAGAGTTTTTGCCAATGTTCCCTGTATATAACAGTTATAGCATTTTGACTATCATTCATGTATTTCTAGTTACTTTTTGCGTTTCATAGAGCGCAAAGATAACCAATTGGAGCAAAAAACATTCTATTTATTAAAAAAGATTATAATTCATATAAATACATTTGTTGTTATAGACATATTCTATTCCCATCGTCTGACTCTTTATATTTTGACACTATGTTTCTCTCCAGAAAGATACGATTCACAACTATATCCGGCCGTTTCCATTCATCTGGACGTTGATTTAATCTTCGCTTTATCTTTACGCGTACAGAATGCTTCGATTACTTTTTTTACACGAAGATAATTTATTGATACTCTGCTCATATATGCCCATTTTCTTTGTAATACATACTTTCCTTGTGATACAATCATACTATCTTTTACTTTTTTAAGGTGGAATTCAACAAAAATGATTATTTTTACGAGCAAATTATTGTCTAACTACCTGATAATACAGACATACCTTGAAAATAAACGAACAAAACGAAAGCGAATTCCTACAAAAGCTTATGAACAAAGCGAATATAGGATGGTGGGAAGCTGACTTGAAAGCAGAGACTTACAAGTGTTCGGAACTTATCTCCCAACTACTCGGAATAGGAGAAGACGGGCTCATCAGTTTCGAAGATTTCAACAAGCGTATTCTAAAAGAAGATCAGGGATACGCAACTTTTCCGTCTTTTGACAAAGTACAACAGACTGTAGAAGAAATATACTTGTTTGATACTCCCAAAGGTCATGTATGGATTCGTAGCAAGGCATGCTTCCAGGAAACAGACGAAAATGGTAACACCAAAGTATATGGAATTGCCGAAACCCAAGAGGGAATTCATATAGCATCTGCACACCAGGCTCTACAAAATAGCGAGCGGATCCTTCATAATATATATAAGAATCTTCCGGTAGGCATCGAATTATATGATAAGGACGGTCAAATGGTCGACCTGAATAAAAAAGATATGGAAATGTTCCGTATTTCCAATAAAGAAGATATTTTGGGAGTCAACATTTTCGAGAATCCTATATTGCCGGAAGAGATAAAACAGAAAATAAAAGACAATGAGAACGCAGATTTTACATTCCGGTACGACTTTTCCAAAATCAACAAATATTATCAGCCTAACAGTACAACCGGTTTCATTGACTTAACAACCAAAGTCACCACTCTATACGATCACAATCACGAACCTATCAACTACCTCTTAATTAATGTAGACAAGACCGAAGATACAATTGCTTATAATAAGATTCAGGAATTCGAGAGTTTTTTCGACCTGGTAGGAGATTATGCCAAAGTAGGTTACGCGCACTTCGATGCTTTGAGTCGGGATGGGTATGCTTTGAGAAGCTGGTACAGGAATGTAGGTGAAGAAGAGGGTACCCCATTGCCGGAAATCATCGGCATTCATTCCCATTTCCATCCAGAAGATCGAGCTGTGATGATCGACTTCCTGGATAAAGTGATAAAAGGAGAAAGTTCCAAGCTATCCCGCGATGTCCGGATTCGCAGAGCAGATGGAAATTACACTTGGACACGGGTTAACGTATTAGTAAGGAATTACCAGCTCCAGGACAATATCATCGAAATGCTGTGTATCAACTTTGATATTACCGAACTGAAAGAGACAGAGCGGATGCTGATTGGCGCCAAAGAGAAAGCTGAAGAAGCCGACCGGCTAAAATCTGCTTTTCTTGCGAATATGAGTCATGAGATACGTACCCCGCTCAATGCGATAGTAGGCTTTTCCAGTTTGCTTGAGGAAGCGGAGGATGCAGAAGAAAAACATCTGTATGCAACGATTATTGAAGAAAACAACAAGCTCTTGTTACAACTGATCTCGGATATTCTTGACTTGTCAAAGATTGAGGCAGGGACTTTCGACATTATCCCAGAACAAGTGGATGCACAACAACTTTGCAACGAACTGCTACAATCTATGCAGGTAAGGGCTACAGAGCAAGTAGAGATTCTCTTAGCACCGGAACTGCCCGAGCTTACTTTTACCAGCGACAAAAACAGGTTGTATCAGGTATTGCTGAATTTTGTAACGAATGCTCTGAAATTTACTTCCGAGGGCAGTATTGTTATTGATTACCGAATCAACGGAAATGAAGTCAGATTCTCGGTTCAAGATACGGGAATGGGCATCGAACCGGAAAAGCAGGAAGCTATCTTTACCCGATTCGTGAAATTGAATAATTTTATTGCCGGCACAGGGCTGGGACTCCCTATCTGTCAAAGTATCGTCACACAGTTAGGCGGCAAAATCGGAGTGGAATCAGAACCGGGGAAAGGTTCTTGTTTCTGGTTTACGCATCCGATTAACTAAAATCTAAATTCAAAATAAATATCAGAAAACAATGTTTACCGGTTTCTCTTTAAGAAAATACGATCTGTTATAGTGTTGGGAAGTTCCGATTCATAATGTGTCACCATAATCATCGTCTTATCTTTGCGTCGGCAGAAAGCCTCAATCACTTTCTTTACCCGTCGACGATTATAAGTATCCAAGCCATGAAGCGGTTCATCCAGAATCAGCAGTTCCGGGTCTTTGACGAAAGCTCTTGCCAACAAGGACAAACGTTGTTCTCCACTGGATAGTTGCAGGAATGGTTTATCTTTCAAATCTGCAATGCCAAATATATCCATCCACCACTCACAGATAGCCATCTGTTCCGGTTGAGGACGTTTATACAGACCGATACTGTCATGCAAACCACTGGCTACAATCTCAATAGCGGGCAGATTTTTAAGATAAGCACGGTGCATCTCCGGACTTACGTAACCAATATGTTTCTTGATTTCCCAAATACTTTCTCCCGTCCCTCTTTTCCGTCCGAAGAGACTGATGTCACAGGCATACGATTGCGGATTGTCTGCACAGACAAGGCTCAACAGAGTCGATTTCCCAGCACCGTTCTCACCACTCAACGCCCACTTCTCACCACGACGGACTGTCCAGTCCAGTTCTTTCAGAATAGTTCGGTCGCCATAACGGATACTGACCTTATTAAGTTTTACTACTTCCTCCGAATCGTAATTGTTGCCATCAGATGGCAAATCTATAATCCGTTGCTGCAAATCATCCAAAGAGGTAACCACATCTCTACTGCGGAAAGCTTCCAGATAGGCTTCACGTTCCATTTTAGGAAAGACCTCCATTTTGTCCACAGGAATGACATGAGTGATGAATGAAGGTATATCATCGAGCATGGAAAGTACCAGAATGATCTGTACGGACGACATTTTTGTCAGACGTTCGAGCAAAGAAAACAACAGTTCACGCGTAGGAGCATCCAGTCCGATAAACGGATTATCCATAATCAACACGCGGGGAGCAGTCAACAGGGTTTTGGTTAGCTGGAATTTACGTAATTCACCGCTGGAAAGGAGAATAATTTTCTTGTCGAGCAACGGTTCGATACGGAAGAGTTCAAACAGTTCGCGTTGTAGTTGCTCGTCCTTGATTTCTCCCAACATCTCACGAACATCAGGAGCTTCATCCTGATCGTGAGCATTCCAACGCTGCTGGTAGTAGTAATTGGCATCGGCAGCTCCATAGGTATCACGGAAAGCAATGTATTTCACATTATCATAAAGAGTCTGGGTGGCAGAGGGGGAAAAATCATATTGTACGGTTCCTTCACGCAATGGATATTTTCCGATCAGGGTATCTACAAAAAGACTTTTACCGCCACCATTGGGACCTACAATAGCTATGTGTTCATTCGCTCCGATAGTTGCCGTGATGGGTTTGGCTAAACGCACAAGCGGGTTGCGTGCTACGCCCCCCGCCATGCAGAATGTATTTTGGTTCATATTCTTTTATTCTGTTTTATTATTGCCCGCAAAGGTAACAATTTTATCATAAAAGACGCCAAATTGCAAACATATTCTTATTCGTTCCGTAGAAGGAATATCTTTATTTACTTACTAAACCCATAAGGTGGACATTCAAAATTGGTAATATCCAATTTGTATTCCATCATATCTTTCAACTCGTGTATGGGACGTTCCAATTCGTAAGGTATCGATTGTCTGCTGAATTGCTGGAAGTAAAGCAAACAAGCATCCCGCCACCAGACAGCATCCCGTGCCTGAATCTTCAGGCGGTGTTGCACATCACGAAAACGTTCGGAATCAATATACGGTTCCATCCTGTCCCACACTTTTTGAAAGTTTCTCACTTCGTTTACACCACGATCATACGTGTAGCACAGTTCTGCCCAAAGTGTACGTCCGCTCTTCATCTGATGATTCCAAGGGACATGGTGAAACCAAAGGAGCAGATTCTCCGGACAAGTATTCACATTGTCCAGTTGCTCGCATAATGGAGAATGGTATTGTCCGGTAGCATTACTTCCTGTACTGCTGCGGTCGAAACCTATTCCCATGTTGTCGGCACGGTGGTAATAAGGAGGCAGCCAATCCGGGCGGGCATCGGGAATATCACACCAGGGTTCCGGTCCGTAATGATGTCCCCATGCAAAGATATGATGCAAGCCGAGAGGCATCATGTAGTCTACTACTGCTTCTCTCGATTTCTGAAGCACTTGGAAGTTGAGAAGGGAGAGTTCAGCGTCGATCTGCTCTTTTTGAATGACTTCTCCTGCCGGAGTATCGGTTTGCGCACCGGTAACGGGAAGAAAAGTTTGTTTCAACCATTCTTCTCCTATCTGTTCGGAAGAGAGCGAATGTTTCCATGCCAATCGTCCGAAAGCATACCAGTTGGCTTGAGCAAAAGGATGTCCACACCAATTAGTATCATCACCGATGTTTGCCACTCCGGAAATAGCCGTGAGCGGATGAAAGAATAAAGAACCATCTGTCACACGGGCAACGGTAGAGCCTTTACCTTGCAGATAAGTATCACTGTCTAAACACTCTTTCCACATAGGAGCAAGGAATGCAAGATGATTGGAAAAACCAAGATACTCTTGTGTGATTTGAAATTCGGGCATAACTGCCGTCTTTTTCATGGCTCCGAACAGCGGGCTGAATGGTTCACGGGGTTGGAAATCTATCGGACCGTTCTTGATCTGCACAATAACATTATCCCGAAACTTATCATCCAAAGGTTCAAATTCAAGATAGGCTTGTTTGGCACGGTCGCTGTCGGTAGGAGAATAAACGAAAGCGCGCCACATCACAATGCCATGATAGGACCTCAACACATCGGCAAGCATATTGGCTCCTTCGGCATGAGTCCGTCCGTAATCACACGGACCGGGCTGCCCTTCGGAATTCGCTTTCACCAGAAAACCTCCGAAATCGGGAATCAGAGAATAAATCTCTTTGGCTTTCTGCTTCCACCAGTTTATCACTTCTTTATTCAACGGATCGGAAGTGGATAAACCGCCTAAAGCTGCGGGAGAAGAGAAATTGATAGAAAGATATATTTTCAAGCCATAAGGGCGGAAAACGTCGGCCAAGACTTTGACTTTCTGCAAATAATCATTAGATAGTATCTTAGGACTTGCATTGACATTGTTTATTACAGTGGCATTAATGCCGATAGAAGCATTGGCACGAGCGTAGGCTTCATAACGGGGAGAGACAACAGACGGAAGTTCGTCCCATTTCCAAAGTGAATGTCCGGCATATCCGCGTTCGATTGTACCATCCAAGTTATCCCAATGATTCAGGATACGAATTCGATAATCAGGTCGTTCGGAGATATTGAGGGATTGCAAAGCTGATTCCGGTAGTTGTCCGGTAGCTTGCAGACGGAGTAAATGATACGTTCCATAAAGTACTCCTTGTTCACCGGAAGAAGCTATCGTTATTTGACTGCCACCTTTGGAGGTCTGAATCGTATATCCCTCATTTCCAAGTGCACGAAGTTCTTTATTGTTCCGGACCTCCAAAGTAACCGGGATTCCTCCCTGCCAGAAGTTCTGTAATTCGGAAACCGCAATACGTAATGTAGGTGATTGTTTCTTGCTGGTAATTTCCGCTTTCGCTCCCGATGCATAACGAAGCCACAAGGCACTTCCATCTTCTGCCCAAATAGAAGAAAAGCAAAAAAGGATAGTGAATATCAATGCAAATATATTTCTAGGCATATTTTTCAGATAGAAGCGGTTGTTTTAATGTATTCTATTATTCATCTTTTCCCTCAATAGTAATGATTCGCCCGTCTGCATCATACTGAAGTTCACAGACTTTTAGGCTACGGAGCCAAGTCTTTCCCTCTGATGGTACACAATCGTGATGAAACAGATACCACTTACCTTTAAACTCTACAATAGCATGGTGAGTAGTCCATCCTACCACCGGAGTCAGAATGACTCCCTGATAAGTAAACGGACCATAAGGGTTATCACCTGTTGCATAGCAGAGCAAATGAGTGTCTCCCGTAGAATAGGAAAAATAGTATTTACCATTATATTTATGCATCCACGAAGCTTCGAAGAAACGGCGTTCCGTATCCCCTGCTGTCAATGGCTTACCGTCTTCATCCAGAATTACCACTGCACGGGGTTCTTCGGCAAACTCCATCATGTCTTCACTCAAACGAGCAACACGCGACGGGATTGCCTCCTCCTCTCCTTCCGGCAAAATGGCAGATTCCAAGGCTTTATTATTACGGTAACGTTGAAGTTGTCCACCCCACAATCCACCGAAATATATATAATAGTTACCATCTCCGTCATCCCATACAGCCGGATCGATGCTGTAACTTCCTTTCATCGGATTAGCTTCCGGTATAAAAGGACCATAAGGTTTATCACTCACAGCTACCCCGATACGAAATATATCATTCTGATCTTTCAATGGAAAATACATATAGTACTTACCATCTTTACAAACCACATCACAATCCCATAGTTGACGGCCCGCCCAAGGAATATCCTCTGTGGAAAGCACCACTCCATGATCTTTTATTTCACCGTTCATCACATCATCCATAGAATACACGTGATAATCTTTCATATTGAAATGATCGCCATTATCATTTTCAGCAATACCACTTTCCCAATCGTGCGAGGGATAAATATACAGTTTGCCATCAAATACATGTACGGCAGGGTCAGCCATATAATCACCGGGAACTAAATATCTTTTTTCTGTTTTCATGCTTTTTCGGTTTTTCTGTTAGAAACTTATTTTGTTTTTTCAGCCTCTTTGATAATCAGGTCGACTACCGGCTTCGGCTGATAATTGCGATCAAAAAGTAACGGATAATCCGTGCGGCCTCTCATCGGCCAGTCATTACGCCAAGAGTTCTGATCGGCTACTCCCCAAAGAGTAACCCTGGTGATAAGGTTATGATGTTTCAGGAACAGACGGAAAAAGTCATTCATTCTTTCAGTCCATGCTTTCGATACCTCTTCCGGTAATCCATCCGGATAAGGATTCATCTCTTTCTTATATTCAAAGGAAGCGGAAACTTCTGCACCTACATTGGGATTCGGTGATGGTATCACCGTCAAATCCAGTTCTGTTATCATTATCTTCACTCCTGTTCCGGCAAAGGCCAGCATACTCTTCTCAAATTCACTGATTTTCGGGTAGTCCATGCCGATGTGTCCTTGCATACCTATGGCATCAATACGGATTCCACGTTTTTTCAAATCGTTCACCATTTTCACGACGGCTTCTCTTCTCCCCGGTTGGGCCATTGAGTAGTCATTGTAGTAAAGTTCGGCATCCGGATCGGCCTCGTGTGCATATTGGAAAGCCAATAGGATATATTCTTCCCCCAGAATCTCATAAAACTTTGTCTTGCGATATGCTCCATTATCTTCAATCGCTTCATTTACTACATCCCAGCCTTTGATACGGCCTTTATAGCGTTTCACGATGGTAGTGATATGGTCTTTCATCCGTTTCTTCAGGACTTCCGGAGAAACATTATTCCCGTCCTTATCTACGCAAAACCAAGGAGCCAATTGTGAATGCCAAATCAGGCAGTGACCAATGATAGCCATTTGATTGCTCTCACCAAAACTGACAAATTCATCTGCCTGCGCAAAATTATACTTATTTTCTTTCGGATGAATGACAGAAGACTTCATGCAGTTTTCCGCCACGATGGAATTAAAATTCTTCTTTACAATTTCAACAGCTGCGACATCCTTACCGGAACTTTGATGTGTGTTCACTGACACGCCAATCAAAAACTTGTTTTTCAAAGCCTTTTTCAGCGAATTTCCATCTTTCGCAAAAACTTCTCCATAAGAAAAAGAAAACATCACTGTCAATAATAACAGAATTATTCGTTTGAGTTTCATACGTTATATTTTTGAGTAATAAACATTCTACTATCTTATCTATTCGCCTTTTTTACAGCGCGATTCTATCTCCTCATTTATATTGTCAATCACATTATCTTCCAATTCATATTTAGAAATAATGAACATAGCGACCAAAAGCAACAACGCCGGAATAACGGCTACGAGCCACAGTATTCCCTGTTCGGCAAAAGGTGATTGTGACACTTCATTTGTCTGGTCGAATCCGACAAAAGCCATAACAAGTCCCGGTACAACTCCTCCAAGAGCCATTCCCGCTTTATAGAAAATACCAGTCAAAGCATTGACTATACCCGAAATACGTTTACCATGAGTATATTCGCCATACGAAATTACTTCGGGAACCAAAGCCCACATATACCCTGTCGCAATAATGACTCCCGTCGATTTTATGAACTGCGCCACAAAGACCAACCATATCTGCGTTTTGAGTACCGGAACCACAGAAATAATATACAGCAATGCCATACCCAATATAGCGACTGAAAGGAATACATAAAACATTTGCTTTTTTCCAATGGCACGTTTAATGGCAGGTACCATCGGCATGAAAATGAATGCGGGTATCGAGCCCAAGGCCATGAAATAAGGTAACATCTCCGGTGCACGTACATTATAAATCATATAATATGAACCGGCAGAATTACCAATCGCCATCATTGCAAAAGCAGTAATGAAAAAGAACGCCAAAATACGCAAAGGTTTATTTCTACAAAATTCTACCCACAAGTCGGACACTTTTACTTTAGATGTCTCCTCCTGATCCATAACCACACGCTCCTTCGTCTGGCTAAAGCAGAACATCAATAACGCCAATCCGATAACAGCATAAATAGTCATCGTAATAAACCATGCGTTAGCAGATGCAGTAGTATTGATTTTACCATCGGGAGACAACACCTTCACCAGTATCGGAATACCGTATGCCACAGCCAAACCACCCAAATTGGCAAGAAACATACGCACTGACGTCAACACCGTGATTTCATTCGTATCGCGGGTAAGTGACGCATTCAGTGCTCCATAAGGCACATTAATCAATGTATAACACATGGATAATCCAACGTAAGTGAAATAGGCATAGAACAGTGAACCCGAAAAGCCGTTCCAAAAACAAAGAATAGCAAAACCAGTCAGCGGAGTTCCTCCCCAAATAAGATATGAACGGTATTTACCTAGTTTAGGATTGTGTTTATCGACGAAAGCACCCACCAGAGGATCCCAAAGGACATCCACTATCCTGACAATAAGAAACATCACGGCTGCCACTTCCGGTTTAAGTCCATATACATTGGTATAAAAAATCAGCAGATACATACATACGGTCTGGTAAATAAGGTTTTGCGCCAAATCACCGGAACCGAATCCTATACGTTGAAGCCAAGAGAGTTTATAGAAACCTTTCGCTTCATTGGTCTTTATTGTATTCTCCATAAAATAGATAAATTGGTCATTTTCTGTTTTTCGTATTCATTTCTATCAAGATAGCTGCTGCCACTCGTTGCCCTAGCGTCTTTTTATCCAATGGATGAATATCATTCCATTCTCCTAAATCACTATTTTTAATCAGAGTAACATTTTTATTTGTATCGGCTACTTCCGCCTGCGCTTTCCGGAATTCCGCCCAGGCAGTGCGTCCTCCTTTATCTGTGGGTGAAAGGAAATCCGCCAGCTCAATGATATAGAAAGGCATATCCGACTTATTCCATCGTTGTCTCCAATCGCTAATCATAGCCGTCAACAAGTCTTTATACTCATTTCTGCGTGAGACATTCGATTCTCCCTGATACCAGATAACACCAGATACCGTATAGTTCAGCAAAGGAGCAATCATTGCATTATACAGTCCTGTGGGTTTATAATGAAAAGCCGTTTGTCCCGGAGCAGCGGGCATAGGAGCACCGAGATGATATTTCCAACTCCCCTCCAAATTGATCTCCGATTCTCCTTTTTCCGGCTGACCTTTTCCGAAAAGGATTTTATAAGGCTTTTCCTTTACAAATTGAGGACGACCGCCATAACTGAAAAGGCGTATGGTTATTGTATTTTTTCCGGCTTTCAACAATCCGGCAGGAATGGTGTAGATACGGGGAGGATACTGATAAGAGACAGTCCCCACAAATGTGCCATTTACATAGACCGAATCTGCATCTACGATGCATCCCAAACGAAGAGTCGCTTTCTCTCCCGCCTGTTGTGCAGACACCTGAAAGTCTTTACGGAACCAGTGGGAGCCATTGACGGTATTCAGTCCGTTTGTTGCCCAGCCGGAAGTAAACAAATCTGTTTCTGTCCAATTGCTATCATCATAATCGGCAGCATACCAAGGGGTAGCCTCATGCATCCCTTTATCTCCCTGAAACAACGCCACATTCCAGGCATGACTTTTCTTCCTCTCCTCTTTTTTCATCGACTCCATCAAATCGTCTGACTCATAGATACGCTTTTCATTCAAATAAAATGGAAAAGGCTTCAACCCTCCCTCACTGATCCACGCTTCTACCGGTGAACCTCCGACACTGGAATTTATGATTCCTACCGGAACCTTTGTCTTTTGATAGACATCTTTAGCGAAGAAATAGGCTAAAGCAGAGAAAGGCATCACATTTTCAGGAGTCATCGCTTGCCAGGAAATTCCCGGAATATCTGCCTGCGGAGCATGAAAATTATAGAGCAGAGGTGTTTTTATATAGCGTACCATCGGATAGTTACTGTCCGTAGATATTTCATCGCGAAAACGATCTGTAACCCGTGAAACAGGCAATTCCATATTCGACTGTCCCGAACATACCCAAACATCACCAATAAGAATATCCTTTAATTCGATATCATTAATGGCCATCGTATAAGGTCCGCCAGCTTTCAATATAGGCAAAGTCACTTTCCAGTTACCTTGTACATCAGCAACAGTCTTATATTTCTTTTTCAGGAAAGTTATATCAACGGTTTCATCAGGATCAGCCGTTCCCCAGATATTGACAGGTTCCCCACGCTGAAGTACCATTCCGTCGGAAACAAGAGTCGGAAGTTTAACCTTTGCTCCGCCCAACAAGGCGAAGCAAAGGAACACAACTACTAACCCTACCTTATAAAACCAATACTTATTCATTCTGTCTTTTCTTTTATATGTCTTTATTTCATGATAATTTAGCAAGAGAAGAAATCCATCGGGATTCCACTTTGCAAACTTAGGAAGTTTCTTCCCACTTACCCAGAAATTCTGATTCAAATCATTACTCGCTTGTTACATCATCGTTTACGTATGTTACAAAAACTTGTTGCAATGTTACATTCAAGCTGAAACCACCGATGAACAGGAGGAAAACGAAAGTTTTAGAAAGAGCGGATTACAGTAGTTATTGTTATTCATTCGATCCGCTCCAGGATGATAACAACTACTGTAACCCTCACTCTCCCCCTCTTTAATTATTATAATTCCAAATCTCCGGTAAAGTCTTCGCTGACATCCTTACCAGCCAAACCATCGGCTACTCCCTTATAAGCATGTTTACGTGCATAATTAGCATCCCAAAGGTTCGGAGCGTCATTCGGTATCCAATTCACATGTTCTTTTTCATTGTCCGATACTCCCCAGATGGTAATACCATATTGTTTATCCACCGGAATATACTTCTTGTACATATCAATAACATACTGATACATTTCTGCCTGTTGTGCCAGATTTTCAGTAGTAGGCGACGAGGTGTTAACCTTAATATCCAACTCGGATACTTTAATCAACTTGCCGGTAGCACCCAGTTTCTGGAACATTTGAGCAATATTGTCTTTATTGGAATCAATAGCAATATGCATTTGTGTACCAATACCATCCACTATGGCCCCTTTGCTTTCGATGTATTCCACATATTTAATCAGACCGTCACACTTATTGAGGTTATATTCCAGATTATAATCATTGATGAATAGTTTATCATCCGGATTTCCATACTGACGGGCAAGTTTGAAAGCTTCTACTGCATAGTCTTTCGGAGTCAGGAAATAATCTTGCCAGTAGAATTCATCAGAAGCCAGATCAGTTTTGCCTTTACCAGTCTTAATGTCTGATGTTTTTCCGTCATCCATTGGTTCATTGACTACGTCCCATGCATGAACATAAGGTTTGCAATGGGTAACCATCTTTGAAATCCAGTCTTCCATAGCATCTCTGATAATCTCGGCTTTTTCTTCGTCGGTCTTCTCAATGATAGTAGGACCGGAAGCGCGAGTGACTGCACGTGTCTCCACCACTTTCTCCGACAATACGATATTATCTATATAATAATCGCCTGCACTAACTCCGAAATTGATACAGAATCGATTCATATCCTCTTTAGACACTGTAAATTCTTTCTTAAATTCTGTCCAAGTCGTACTCACATTTCCATCTACATAGCATTCACCTGCATAACTCGTTGAGTTCTGAATTTGAATTTGGAAAGTAGTTGAGACACTTGCTTTAATCATAGCAGAGAACTCATAGGTCTTGCCGACTTCCAAAGGAGTATCAAAGCCATATCCAGCCTGTGCCTTATATGCATTGCCCGCCCCTCCGTCAACAGAACTAGTCAGCTTCATCGAATATGAACTTCCATATCCTTCACCTTCTTCCGAAATCGCGGCTTTTCCACTACTCCAAGCTCCCCAAGGAGTAATAGCTTTGCTTTCAAAATCTCCGTTAGAAATCAGATTAACCACAGTAGGATCGGCATCTTTGTCTGTCACAACAATATTATCTACATAATAAGTCACATCCGGCAAATAACCAAATTCAAATGCAATCTGAAATGTAGTACTAACAAAATCATTCACTGTGATCTTCACCTGCTGCCATTGAGACGTTGTCTCAAAAGCTTCCGTCCAACTGCCACCTGTAGCATACCAGTCTTTATATGGATAATTATTTCCTAACCCAGCGAAAGTCAACCTGGCTTTACCAGCTTTATCCGAACGGACAAAAAATGAAATTTCATAATTATGCCCACTTACTGCTGAAATGTCAGGAGTATATAATTGCACAGAATGAGCAGCCGTTACAGAAGATCCTACTGTAAATTTCAATGCTTTGGAAGTAGTTGTCAGTCCTTCCCCTTCCACAATGGACATCGCATCACTTCCATTTTTACGATTCCAGCCATCAAAGGTTCCATCTTCAATGCCTGACAGATCCAACAAATTACTGCCCGCCGGTCCCGGAATAACTTCCGGTGCAATCAGACTATTCAGATAACTCGCATTCTGATTAGTGTGCCAAATCAGACAGTGTCCATAAATGCTTATACCCGCTTCTGTAGTCTTTGTAAACAATTGATCTACCTTATCAAATTTCAAATTCCCTTTAGAATCGACCATAGGACCGTGCTTCATGGCATATCCTATCGTCAGATCATTAAAGTTCTCATTCACAATGGTAGTCGTTGTCTCGTCACCAAGATATTCATCCATCCCCACTCCGATACCCAACTTAAAGTTGGGATCGGATAAATATTCTTTCAACGGCTTGTAACGGGAAATCTTTTCAGCCAACTGTAAAGGCAGTTCGGAAGAAGTAACCGCTCCATGTGTAGGGTCTTTATACCACTCCATCTTATTATCGTCACACGATGTCAATATCAGCACCGACAAGGCAACAAACGGAAGCATATTTCTGTATTTCATAATCTTTTCAATTTAAAGTCATTATTATTCTGCATCCTCTTCTTCGTCCGGGAAATCGGTATATTCCGGCTTCGTCAAAGGTACGACACGCCAGTTATCAATATAAATCTTCACGGAAGTTGCTTTGGATAGAAACTCTGTTTCTTTATCCGAGCTCGCACCTGTGATCTTATCCAATGTAATATCAGAGTTCTCAAAATAGAAACCGAAGTTGGCATAAGAAGCAGATGCACGGGTAGCGGCCACATCGGCAAAAGTGGTCCAAGCTCCGCTGGATGCTTTCGATTTGTAGAATTCACTAAACGGAACAGTTACAGTCTGCCAACCGGTTGTCTGGAAAGGAACAATCTTTCCGTCTACAAGCCACGGTACGTAATTATAACAGTCTCTCTCCCATTCTCCACCGTTGAATCCGTTCTGACCACAAATCTTCAGGAATCCGGATTCAGACCAAGGTTCGGGCACATAAATTTCAAACTGAATAGCACATTCGGCAACAGGAGTTTCAGCAGGGACACCCAGCGTCAACCAGTCAGGATCAGTGCCATTACCAGCTGTCCAAACTTCAGCACAACGATTCTTCGCTGCTGCCACCGGCAACTGTCTTTCTAATGGCAAACGACAGTAAGCACCTTGCGACACATTACCTTCACCAATCGAAGCTGATTCCAGTTCGGTTGTTTGAATCATACTTTCAGAATCGCCCCATGCCCCTTGTGCACCCACTCCGTCGAAGTTCAACAACAAGCCTTTCTTATAATTGAAATAGGCAGGAGAATAAGCACCACCATTCGAACCTTCTACGAAAATAGAACCGCCCTCTTCAGAAACTCCGGCAGGCATATCCACCATAAAATATTCACCGTCAAGATCAGAAATAATACCTTCTGTCACCACCACATTTCCGGGGAAAACGACTTTTGCTATTTCCGTCAATCCACTTCCATAAACAATGATAGGTTCACCTACATTCGGCATACAGTTGGAGATTTTCGTTATAGACGGTGCAGCAGCACGAATCTGGAAATCATAAACGTATTCACCGCCATCTTTTACCAAACGAATTGTATTACGTACATTCTCGTCTGCTTCTGTAGTCGGAACTTTACTGTTCACACTAACCAGAAAAGATTTATTCGAAACAAATACCGGATTAAAATAACAGTTATATCCATTAATATACACTTTCTTCAATCCGTTGAATCCTTCACCTTCAATTCGGATCAGTTGTCCCAAACGGGCAAAATCAACCAAACGGTCAGGAACATTCGACTTCGCGTCTTCCAGATAGATCCCTGTTATGTTCATCACAGAACTTCCGCCATTATCGTCATCGTCGTCACACGAAACAAATGAACAAGAGCAGATGAGCAGACTCACCAATAAGCCAAATGCTTTCATACTATTTTTATATATCAAGCTTTTCATTCGTATTCTCGTTTTTAGTTAAACAAATCGGTTATTCTGTCTTCCTTAAATGCATAAGGCATAGGATCCGCTTTCAACAAAGGATTTTGCACAGTCTCCGATTCCGGATAAGGAAGAAGGAATATACTGGAATCGACGTCACCTATGGCACGCTTCGTTTCATCCGAATCCTCGTCTCTCTTCAAAGTCTGTGTATCCGCATCCCATACTACAGGAATAGCAGTACCCCTATCCTGTCCGGTGATATAATTGAGTACTTCCTGTTGTTTATAATAAGCTCTACGTACCAAGTCATACCAATACTGTCCTTCCAGACAAAGTTCCAGTCTACGCTCACGACGAATATCTTCGTAAGTAATCGAATTTTGGGGTTCCAAACCGGCACGCTTGCGCACTTTGTTAAAGTATTCCATTGCATCGGCATCATCTGTTGAAGGATTATTTCCCAATATAGCTTCTGCATAAATCAGATATACTTCTGCCAGACGCAACATGTAAGTATTGATAGGAGTACTTCCGGAAGTGATCTTCGCATTATCTTTGCTAGAACCACAAACATATTTCTTACAATAAATTCCGGAAACAGTACCCGATGCTTTCTTCTCACAAGTATATCCTCCGTTTGCTTTCTGTATTTCAGGATAATGATCGCCATAAGCCATCCAAGTCGGCTGACGCCGTTTATCTCCTTTTTCATACTCCCAAATCACGTCCGGTTGTGCAAAAACATAACCGCCCCATGCACGGTCATTACCGGTAATAGCCGACTCACAAGCAAAATAGTCCTGTATCGTATTACATTCCCCATACGTACCATTACTAACCCATTGTAAAGCAAATAGTGTTTCCGAGTTGTTATTTTTATCAATCATAAACAAATCGGCATAATCAGTCATCAGTTCAAAATTTCTGTTTTCTATCACTTTTAAAGCCGCTTTCTTTGCCAAATCCAGATAGTCCTGATTACGGGTCGCACTATTAGGGTTACTACTATAACCGGCATACGTCAGATAAACACGCGACAACATGCCAAAGGCACTGTATTTATTGACACGTCCGGCAGCAGAAGAAACCTCCGGCAAATATTTTGCCGCAAATTCCAAGTCACGCATCGCAAATTCATAGACATCACTTACCGGGCTAGTATTGACAATTGGATTAGCCACCAGTTCATCCGTATCCTCATTTATAATAACATTTCCCCATAACATCGCCAGATAGGAATAAGCAACTCCACGCATGAACCGTGCTTCAGCAATATATGGGTTCTTCACTTCTTCGCTATTGGATGAGTTACCTTTGATCCCGTTAATAATCTTATTAGTTTGCTGTACTATATTGTATAATGAGCCCCAAGCCGAAACTAACGGCCCCGTCAATCCGGTTTCGGTCAAATCGGCAAAAGGATAGATATAATTAGAGGTTGTCGCACAAAGGTTGAATCCGCGTCCATCACCCAGTCCATAATAGAACTTATCGTTAAAGTCGAACCACACCTTATTATACAAAGGAGCTGTTGCTGCCCGGAAATCATCTTCCGTTTGATAAAAGTTATCTCCTGCGATATTGGAGTTATCTTCAGAATCGAGGAAGTCACTGCATCCTGCAAACGCCAAAGCTACAGCCAACATGAAAGAGTATATATATTTACTTGTTTTCATATTTAGTCACTTTAAATGATTAAAAGGTTAAATTCAGACCGAATGTATAAATTCGCGGAGAAGGATAACGATAGTTATCAAAGCCTGTAAGCAAAGCGTCCTGATTGGCAGAACCTATTTCCGGGTCCATCCCTTTGTATTTTGTGAATGTATATACATTCTGCAGGTTACAATAAAGTTTCAGATTCTGAATACCAATCGGTGCCAACCATTTACGCGGGAACGTATAGCCGAAAGAGATAGACTGAATACGCAGGAAAGAACCATCTTCCACAAAGCGGTCACTGAAACGATAATTGGAATCATCTGTCCCTTTGGCAATAGCCATACGGCAAGCATAAGGGTCACCGCCTACAATCTGTATATTCCGATAATCATCCGGACCATTCGGATCAATCAAAGCCAGTTGTGCATAATCCAACGCCGATTTCAGGATATTATTATTGCCCCGTGGATTTTCAAGTTCACGACGCCCCCAGTTTACAACTTCATTTCCCACCGATCCGGTCAGGTTAATGCTCAAGTCGAAGCCTTTATAAGAGAAAGAGTTACCGAAGCCGAAAGTAAAGTCCGGTTCAGGATTACCGATATAAGTACGGTCCTGTTCATTGATAACACCGTCTTTGTTTACATCTTCAAAAATATAATCACCAATCCAGATACTATTCTTGGAAATCGACATACCTTCAGGCAATGCTACCGGCTTAATTGCTCCGGAAGCATCTTTATAGTAAAAGTCAGTAGCCTTTTCAAAGCGGCCAATCACTTTATAACCATAAAACTGTCCGATAGGGTTTCCTACTGATGTACGTGTCAGTACGGTTATTGTTTCGCCTGTCTGATTACTCTTATCTATCAGGCTGGTTGCCGTATCCAGCGATTTTACTTTATTACGGTTCATAGAGAATACCACGTTACTTCTCCATTGAAATCCGCCTTTATCAATATTCACTGTATTTAAAGTCAACTCAAGTCCTTTATTCTCCAAAGAACCCACATTCTTCCAGGGTGCGGAAGTAGAGCCCTGACCTGAAGTTCCCACATAAGCAGGAAGAGGCACTTGCAACAACAAATCATTTGTTTTCTTATAATAAATATCGGCTATCAATTCAATCCTGTTCTGGAAAAGATTAATATCAAGTCCCAGATTACTTGAATAAGTAGACTCCCATTTCAATTCGGGATTCGGAGTATTGCCAGCCAGCAATCCTGTTCCCCAAACGGTAGCAACAGATGAATAAATGGCTTTATATGCATTATTAGGCACATTCTGATTACCTACAACACCCCATCCTAAACGCAATTTCAGATTATTAATAATATTGTTGTCTTTCAAAAAAGATTCATTGGAAACCTTCCAAGCCAAAGCAGCCGACGGGAACCATCCCCAACGATTATCTTTGTAGAATTTGGAAGAACCGTCGCGACGAAGAGTAAATGTCAACAGATATTTGTCATCGTATGAATAGAACAGACGGCCGAAATAAGATAAAATCGAACTTTCTCCACTATTACCATTATTCTTGGCTGTTGCGGCATCTCCCAATGTCAGATCGGTTGCAGCATTGGACAAATATCCCATACGGCTTCCCATCAGATATTCCCATTTGCTCTCCTGCATTTCCTGGCCAATCATTGCATTCACATTGTGCACTCCAAAAGTTTTCATGTAATTCACGATATTTCTCCAACTCCAGAACTTATTATATGATTTGGAGAAAGTCCCCTGACGGTCCGTATTTTCAATCGCACCAAAAGTATATGAGGGATCAAATTTATAAGTATTAGTTACCCCATAATCGAAAGACAATTCCGTTTTAAACGTCAGTCCGTCAATGATAGTAGCTTCAGCATAGGTGTTTGCCCGAATACCCATTTTCTCGTTGCGGTTATCCTTAATCATGGCAAGACCCACCGGATTCGTTTGTACCCATTCGTCCGTATCCGGTCCGTCAAATGTGCCTTCAGCATTACGAACAGCCACACTCGGACTCTGCAATAAAGCAGTTCTAATCAACGACTCGTCAGATACAGTCAATTTCTGACGGGAATTACTAAACGCAAAGTTAATACCCATTTTTAAATAGCTCTTCACCTGGGCATCAAAACTACCTCGTAAGTTCAGACGCCTGAACCCTGAACCAACAGCAATACCATCCTGATTGAGGTAACCTGCTCCCAATGCATAGTTACTTTTATCAGTACCTCCGGTCACAGAAAGATTATGACTGGTCATCATAGCTTTAGAGAACATCTCATCCTGCCAGTCTGTACCCTCACCTAGTAAATCCGGACGAACAAAGTTATTATCCTTGTTCACTATTCCCCAATCATTTCCCGAATAGTCTTTTCCTGAACGAACATTCTTATGCTCCGCATATTCACGCAGATTCAGCATATCCAGTTTTTTAGGCATTTCCTGCCATCCTATATATCCGTCATAAGTTATTTGCGCCTCACCCTTCTGTCCACGTTTGGTAGTAATCATAATCACACCGTTTGCAGCTCGCGCACCATAAATAGCAGTGGCGGAAGCATCCTTTAATACGTCCATAGAGACGATGTCCGAAGGATTGATAGATGCCAGTGCATTATCACTTCCCGAACCTGTGGAACCGTCGATGATAACACCGTCAATGACAAAGATAGGTTCATTGGAGGCATTCAAAGAGTTGATACCACGAATACGGATGGAAGAACTACCACCGGGCATACCGCTATTAGCCTGTACCTGCACACCAGCAGCACGTCCTTGCAGTACCTGGTCAACGGAAGTCACTACAGATTTCTTAATGGCTTCATCGTTGACCGATACAACAGAACCGGTCAGGTCACTACGTTTCATCTGACCATATCCAACTACAACTACTTCGTCTAATACTTTTGCATCTTCTTTGAGGGTAATATCAAACTGCTTTTTCCCGGCTACAGGAATCGTTTGTGTCTGATATCCGATAAAAGAAATCTTCAAGCTACCTTTGGCTGATACATTCAACTTAAAATTACCATCCAAATCGGTAACTATACCATTGGTAGTGCCAGCTTCTACTACACTGGCTCCGATAATCGGTTCGCCCGATGCATCTTTGACCATCCCCGTCACGGAAACAGTCTGTGCCAATACCCATACAGGGAAGAGGCAGAAAAGAATGATAAGACCTAACGGTCGAAAATAATGATTTGTGCTTTCCATAAAATCATTTTTTTAATTAATAATGATAGTGGTTAATCCAAGTTATAGGTTTTTCTCTTCTTATTTATAATAAGGAATAGAGTAAGGAATTCATGTTTCCATAAGCAGTTATTATTTTAAGGTGTCCGACAATTCATTTTTTTGGTTAATGCAAATTTATGGATAATATATCAAGCATAGGTGGAGATTTTGTTTCAAGCAATTGACAGGCGGTTACATACACTTGCATGTACGTTACAAGCTATTGCACACCCGTTACATACCCCTCCCAGAAGCATCCCTAAAGGGTTTGCACGTAACATCAGTAAAAGGAAAAGTAACAAAGCTAATGCTATTTTAATTTAATATAGTATCTTTGTCTATATAAAAAGCACCAATAAACCCTGCTTATATTAATGAGTATGAAAGCACAAATCCTATTCCTTTTTTCCATATACTATTTCCTGATAGGAAGCACTCCTGTTATGAAAGCACAGACCGGCAAATTCTATTCAACAGACAAAGAACTTTCCAACAGTCTGATCAATGCCGTATATCAGGACCGGAAAGGATTTATCTGGATAGCTACCGAAAACGGACTTAATAAATTCGACGGGACACGTTTCTCGATCTATCGACATAATGCTACGGATAGCACCAGTTTGAAAAACAACTATGTACGGACATTATTCGAAGACAGTCGCGGTAATTTCTGGATCGGATGCATCAATGGCTTACAGCGATATGACCGCGCCACAGACAACTTTCACGAATTATTCATCTCTCGGAAAGACGGACGAAAGAATCCTCATATCACTTCCATTATTGAACGCCGGAACGGAGATCTTTGGATAGCAACTTCCGGACAAGGCGCCATATCCCTAAAAAAGAACAGCAATCCCGCCTCCTTCCATATCGAAACCGAACTGACAGACCGGATAGGTAGTAACTACCTGAATGTCATTTTCGAAGATTCCCGGCAAAATTTATGGATTGCTACAGAAGAAAAAGGACTTTACCGTTATTCTCCGGAAAATAAAGAGCTTAAAAGCTATAAAGCACCTTATCATATAGCAGGTGATGACGTTTCTGCCATTTGTGAGGATGCACACGGACAAATTTTCGTAGGAACCTTGACAAAAGGTCTTTTCAGACTATCATCCCGGCAGGAAGGAAACTTCGAACCTGTCCTCTACCAAAACCGGATGAATTTGAATATCCGGACTCTCATCATTGATACCCGTGGAAAACTTATCATAGGAACAGACGGTGAAGGAGTAAAAGAATATCAGCCTCAACAAGATATTATTGTGGACAGTGAGATTAATGCGGGTCCCTTTGACTTCTCCAAATCCAAGGTTCACTCGTTAATCGAAGATAAAGATCACAATTTATGGCTGGGCATTTTTCAGAAAGGTTTGATACTAGTGCCCGGCATTTCAAATAAGTTCGACTACTACGGCTACAAATCAATACACAACAACACCATTGGTTCCAGCTGTGTTATGGCTATTCATACAGATGAACAAGCTACAATCTGGATAGGTACGGATAACGACGGATTATATGCCATAAACGATCAGGGAAAACAATTACGCCATTACACCCATCAGGCAGGTAATCCCCAATCTGTCCCCGGCACTATCCTATGTCTCTATGAAGATTCCAATCAGGAACTTTGGCTAGGATCTTACTTCAATGGTCTGGCACGGATGAACAAACAAACCGGAACATGTCAAGATGCCACCTCGCTTTTACAAGGAAATCTTAACGCAGGCAAGCCCAAAGTTTCCTGCATCATTGAAGACAAAAACAAGAATCTCTGGGTGGGTACTTATGGTTCGGGCTTATACAAAATCAATTTACCAACTCAACATGTCACCTATTACGAATCTACCCGCAACGAAAACGATGACTGGAGCATCAACCGACTTCCAAACGATTGGATCAGCTACCTACTGGAAGATAGAGAGGGAATGATATGGATCGGCACTTATAAAGGTCTGGCCGTACTCAATCCTCAAACGGACAATTTTATCAATTATAAAAAGCAAAACAATCTCCTCCCCGGGTATGTCGTTTACAGTTTATTGGAAAATAGTAATGGAGAGATCTGGGCTGGTACTTCCGAAGGATTGGTCTGCCTGAATAAAGACAGACTAACACCTGTACTTTTCACTACTGCCGATGGACTCCCCAGTGATATTATTTGCGGCCTGGCTGAAGACGAGAAAAAAAATATATGGATCAGTACCCATCAGGGAATCTCCAAACTGAATCCTCCGGAAAAGAAGTTTATCAACTATTATGCAGGCGACGGTCTGCAAGGAAATGAGTTTACGCGCACTGCTGTATTTAAAGATAAACGCGGCAAGATATTTTTTGGAGGTACCAATGGAGTAACAGCTTTCTACCCCCAGGATATCACCGAAATCAAAAAAGAAATGAATGTATTGATTACCGGCTTTCACGTTGCTAACCGCCCTGTGAAAAAAGGGGATAAATCCGGCAACAATGTCATCACTGATACTGCTGTCATGGATACCGAGCAATTTACACTGGCATATAATGAAAATACATTCAGCATTGATTTTTCTGTTTTGGAATTCAGCAATCCCGACCGGATTAGTTATCAATATAAGATAAAAGAATTAGGCGATGAATGGATCAGTACGCAACCGGGAACAAACCGGGTGACTTATAGCAGTCTGAAACCGGGGAAATACACTTTCTCCGTACAGGCACGCGACCATAATAATTTCTCTAATATCCGCACAGTTACTATTGCCATCACTCCACCCTGGTACCAGACCTGGTGGGCAAAAGTAATCTGGGGATGCCTCGGAGCATTACTAATCTATGCTCTTACCATGTATATTCTGTCACGTATCCGCCACCGGCAAGAAGTGATGCGACAAAAACACATGGAACAGATTAACGAAGCCAAATTACAATTCTTCATTAATATCTCACATGAAATACGTACCCCGATGACTCTTATCATCAGCCCGTTAGAGAAACTGTTAGCCGAACATTCCGAGAAACAACCGGTTTATCTCATGATTTACCGGAATGCCCAACGTATTCTACGTCTGATCAATCAACTGATGGACATACGAAAACTGGACAAAGGACAAATGCATCTGAAATTCCGGGAAACAGACATCGTAGGATTTATCAATGACTTGATGCAAACATTCAATTATCAAGCGCAAAAAAAGAACATCACATTTACTTTCGAAAAAGAACTGGAAGGTGCTGATTCTCTGAAAGTATGGATTGATCTAAATAACTTTGACAAAGTATTGATGAATGTCCTTTCCAATGCTTTCAAATATACACATGAGGGAGGAAATATCGAAGTGTCATTGAAAACCGGTCACAACGATGCCTACCGGAGTGCTTTGAAAGATTATTTCGAGATAGATATCACCGATAACGGAATCGGTATTGACAAAAACAAAATAGAACAAATATTCGAGCGTTTCTATCAGATTGACAACGACATGACACAATCTAATTTCGGTACAGGAATCGGACTGCATCTTTCACGGTCGTTAGTGGAACTGCACCACGGCATCATCAAAGCAGAAAACCGCGAAGACGGACAAGGAACCCGTTTCATCATCCGCCTGCCGTTAGGTAGTAATCACTTGAAAGCAGAAGAACTGGAAAATCCTGAAGAAACCGGAAGCGAACCAACAATCTCCCAACTTCCCAAAGATTCGATCTATGAAACGGAAGAAGAAAACAAAACTAACGAGTACAGGAAACCCAAAGCAAAAACACGTTATCGCGTCTTAATCGTAGAAGATGATGAAGAAATACGCCGCTACACACGTAGCGAACTGGATAGTGATTTCCGTATCTATGAATGTACAAATGGACGGGAAGGACTGGAAACCATTTTGAAGGAGAAACCCGATCTCGTCATCAGTGATGTTATGATGCCCGAAATGGATGGGATCACTCTCTGCCGGAAAATAAAACAGAATATCAATATCAATCATATACCGATTATATTATTAACCGCCAAATCGAAAGCCGAAGACCAAATCGAAGGGCTTGAAATTGGGGCAGATGCTTATATCGTAAAACCATTCAACACTGAATTATTACGAACTACTATCAGTAATCTGATAGCCAATCGGGAAAGACTGCGCGGCAAACTGGTAGGTGAACAACAAGTAGAAGAAAAAATAACAAAGATAGAAATGAAGTCCAATGATGAGATCTTGATGAGTAAAGTAATGAAAACCATCAATAACCATCTTGCCGACCCTACCCTTAATGTAGAGATGCTGGCAGCCAACGTTGGAATGAGCCGCGTACATATGCACCGCAAATTAAAGGAGTTGACTAATCAGTCAGCACGAGATTTCATTCGTTCTATCAGACTGAAACAAGCTGCCAATCTGCTACGTGAGAAGAATCTAAGCGTTTCGGAAGTTGCATACGCTACAGGCTTCTCCAACCTCTCTCATTTCTCCAATACATTCAGAGACTTTTACGGAATTTCACCGAGTGAATATAAAGAACAACAGATGTAACAAACAGAATTAGACTTGTTACAAACAAGAATCTAAATTAGAAAGAAAACCGTTATTGATATGACAAATAATGACTAAAGCTATTTATACATAATCAATGCAGACTGTCCGGGAATAATTACTTCCGACCCGGTTTGCGTACCTAATCCACGCACATCTATCACGCCATCTTTGCATACCACTGTATATTTACCAACAGGCACTTCCAAACGCGCAGGAGTCATACGAGAATTAAACGCCACGATAATATCTTCCCAACTATCTCCGTTCGCATGATCCTTCAGGCGGAATGCAATCAGGTTTTGTCCTTCCACCGGAAGAAACTCCAGATGTTTCCGAACCCTTTCCGCATCTCCCATACGGAAAGCGGGATGGGACTTACGCAGATCTATGAGTCGCTTATAATACATGAAAACATCTCCGTTCGTCGTTTTACGTCGCCAATCGATAGCATTGACTGCATCCGGACTCTTATAACTATTATCCACCCCTTGTTTATCGCGCATCACTTCTTCTCCCGCATAGATAAAAGGAATACCTTGCGAAGTGAAGACTACCGTCTGCGCAAGCTTATCAAGCCGGACCAGTTGCTCGGGAGTAGCTCCCGGCATACTTGCTTTCAAGCGATCAACAAGACACAAACCGTCATGGCAGGAAACGTAGCTAATCATCTGGGTAGGCTGCTCCGCCCACGGTTTCTGACTGTAATTAACAGAATCACACCGTACTTGCGGATGCTCAATAGCACCCACAATACCGAATTTAACACTCATTTCTGCTCCCGGAACTCCGGCGAGGAAAGCCCCTTTCTCCTTTTTCCACACAGGTCCGCAAAGCCCATCACGCAATTCATCCGAGAATACGGCAATTCCCGGCATGTGGGAAACATTCCCTTTCATTGCCAACGAATCTGCCGGATATTGGGGAGTGTCGGCTGCCCAACCTTCTCCATAAATACAAATGGTAGGATCAACCTTGTTCACCGCTTTCCGGATCTCATTCATGGTTTCAATATCATGCACTCCCATCAAGTCAAAACGGAAACCGTCAATATGATATTCTTTTATCCAATAAAGAACGGACTCTATCATAAACTTGCGCATCATAGGGCGTTCACTTGCCGTCTCATTACCGCATCCGGAACCATTTGCCAATGTCCCGTCTTCTTTCTGACGATAAAAATAACCGGGAACAGTACGTTCAAAATTACTTTCAACGGTATTAAAAGTATGATTATAAACCATATCCATTATCACACGGATACCAGCTCTATGCAGTGCTTGTACCATTTGTTTGAACTCTTTCACACGAGTGGCAGGTTGATAAGGATCAGTTGAATAAGAGCCATCCGGCACATTATAATTCGCCGGATCATATCCCCAGTTATAGTGGTTTTCTTCCAGTTTTGTTTCGTCGATAGAAGCATAATCAGAAGAAGGAAGAAGATGTACATGTGTCACTCCCAGTTCTATCAAGTGATCGATACCGGTCAATAACTTATCTGAATTCATGGTCCCGTGTTCAGTCAATGCGAGGTATTTACCTTTATTCTTAATTCCCGAAGTAGAATCAACCGAGAAGTCACGATGATGCATTTCATAGATAATCATATCAGCAGGAGATTTCAGAGAAGGACGTCTGTCACTCTCCCATCCCTCGGGATTTGTAGTCTTCCAGTCAATAATGGCAGCACGTTTCCCATTCACTCCGACAGCATGGGCATTGATTCCCGGCGTGTCTCCCTGCCATTTATCATTGATTTTTACATTGAAGGCATAGAATTTGCCAAGCAGGTTCTCATCTACTGAAGTTGTCCAGGTTCCATCTTCTGTGGGCTCCATCTTTACTGTTTCATAAGCATGTCCGCCTTCACCGGCATCATATAGCATCAGGCGTACTTCTTCTGCAGTTGGTGACCAAAGATAAAATTTGGTTGCCAACGGCGTATATTCCATTTCCGTAAGACTTCCCGTACGAACCGGATACAGCTCAAAAGAAGCATATTCCTTTTTCGCAGGGGAGCAGCTCATTACTGTTGTCACTGTAGTCACCCCTAATATTGCTAAATAATTACTTCCCATCTTCATTTAAACCTCCCCTAGATATTTCCTTTATATCTATCCCTATAATCAGTCGCTTTACTTCACCTTATCCGGATTCTTCGCTATAAAATCCTTCCAGCTATTATAACCTTTTTCCATGGTCGGCCGCCCCATTTGCAGGAAATGACAATAGGCTGCTGCCAATCCGTCTGTTGCATCCATAAAAGTAGGCATATCCTCTTTGGGAAAGCGCAACATCCGCTGCAACATATCCGCTACCTGTTCTTTGGATGCCTGCCCGTTTCCGGTGATAGCCATCTTTATCTTCAAAGGAGCATATTCCGTAATCGGAATGTCCCGGCTCAACGCCACTGCCATCGCTACCCCCTGTGCACGGCCCAACTTCAACATCGATTGTACATTTTTACCGAAGAAAGGCGCTTCAATAGCCAGCTCATCAGGCAGATAACTTTCAATAATGCTCAATACCCGTTCATGGATATGGCGAAGTTTCAGATAGTGGTTGGCAAATTTACGCAAGTCGATAATCCCCATCGCAATCATTTCGGGCTTGGTTCCTTTCACTCTTAGAACACCGTATCCCATGATTGTCGTACCGGGGTCAATCCCCAGGATTATCTTTTCTTTTACCGGTTGAATCACTCTATCACCTCCATCAGGGTCGGAAACCCGATCACTTTATCTTTAAATATTTTTGCCAGTTCGTCATTTAGCCGCACTCCCTGTTCCAGATGCCAGCGATGTAGTAATCCACTGCTTTCCACCTCCCATTGCAAAGAATACGCACTTCCTTCTTCCCGATGACTTAATATCCGGCAAATGCGGGGTGCCTTCAACGCACCGTGTTTCTGTACTTCAGGAATATAACTCTCTTTTATCCAAATCATGAAATTGTCGTGAACGTCATCGTCCACTTGAAAAGTTGTATTATAAATCAGCATATCTTAATTTCATACTATTATTTACCGCAAACATAGCAATTATTTCAGAATAATGCATTATATTTGCGGCAACAAAAAAGATTCGTTTACAAACGTTATCATATAAGATAGAAAAGGGGCGTTAGCTCATCTGGCTAGAGCGCGACACTGGCAGTGTCGAGGTGATCGGTTCGAGTCCGATACGCTCCACTTTTTAAAAGAGCAATTTCCAAAAGAGTTGCTCTTTTTTGATAGCCTTCTTGAAGTAATTATATTGTACGAATCAGAACCAAGTTATTTGATAATTATGGAGCGCAAACTTATCATTCGTAATTTTGGAGCTATCGCTTCAGCAGATATTGCATTGAAAGACTTCAATATCTTCATAGGTGAACAAGGAGCCGGAAAGAGCACAGTGGCCAAACTAATTACTATCTTCGAGAATAGTAGGGATAAAGTTTTGAAGGTTGATTCCGACTATTTAATGACTAAGTTCTCCGAGTACAATATTATTTCGTATTTTAATCCGGACAGCTATATTAGTTATTCTTCAGAACAAGGAGATATCACCTACGAAGATGGTTCCTTCAATTTCACTTTTTCGTACCATTCGACAAGCCATAATTTATACATTCCGGCAGAACGCTTCTTCATTAGTACATTCTCCCGCTCCATAGCTACTTTGGTGTTGTCCAAAGCACCTATACCAGTCACATTGTTGGAATTTGCCTCTTTCTATGAAAAAGCAAAGAACCTATTCGTAAATTATCAAGTTCCTATTTTCAATATAATATTCCAAGTCCGTGAGGCTAGTGAGAATCTAGTTTTAAGCAATTATGATAAAATCATTCCATTCAAAGACGCATCGTCGGGTATTCAATCCGTCGTACCCTTACTCATGGTTATTGATTACATCACCAAGGAGCAATCGGACACTCACTTCGTAATAGAAGAACCGGAACTTAATCTCTTTCCTGAAACTCAAATTGCTTTGCTCCAACACATAGTAAAAGAATGTCATCAGCTGACAATAACAACTCATAGCCCATATCTACTGTCGGCTTTAAACAATATGCTAGAAGCCGGTAACGTATCTAAGTTACACCCGGAAAAAGAAGAAGAGATTGCAGCACTCATGCCTAAAAGCAGTTGGGTTGACTTTAATAAAATTACTGCCTATAAGATAGAAAAAGGACATATCATTTCTATCTTAGATAAAGAATATAACATCATTGTCGCCGACCAAATAGACTCTACTTCAGATGAACAGGGAAGGATTTTTTCTTCATTATTAGATTTAGAATAATATGGCAATATTCAAACAAGCCTGCACATGGGAAGTAACAGATAAGTTGCTGGTAGTAAAAGAAAATAAATGCAAATGCGTTTTCTCAAATCCCAATCAGCATCTACTCACAAAAATAAAGGTTGATGGTTGCCAAATTACTGATGGCATCAGATGTGACTACCTGATACTCGACCATTGTCACAACGAATATTTTGTTGAATTAAAGGGGAAAGATCTGCCTCATGCTGTTGAACAACTGGAAGCCAGTATCCAGCAATTATCAGCCCCCAACCATACAATTAAAAAAAAGGCTATTATTGTATCAAGCCGTAATCCCTCCAATGACACTTCGGTACAAAGAGCTAAAGCTATGTTCAAGAAAAAATATGGAGTAGAGCTTATACCCAAGAATATACAAATAGAAATTACAATCAAATAATATCCCGACAAATCAGACTTCCTTTTTTTTGCATAAATAGCAAAAAAAGGACCTTTATTCAAGGTCCTTTTTAATCACTTCGTCCATTTCTTTTATACGTTTCTCACGATCTTTAATGGGACCGTCTTTCTTGTCATTCTTAAATGCGTCATCGGCACGGTCGGCAACCTCGCCGCTCCATTCCTCAAACTGGTCCTTAGCCGGACGACCATTCGGCTCGATATTTTCCTCGGCTATCGAATCATGCCTGTTAATCATATCATCCATAAGTTTTCGTTTTAAAAGTTTATGGCTATAAGACAATACAAACGAAGAAAAGTTTTCTATTTTAATGATTTTTGAAGAAATCAGCCATGTTATTATACTATCAAAGAAACACTCCAGCCCAATCTGTGTCATTCATCCAGATACCTATATAAATTGCAGTTGCCGGCAACGTCCAGTACATTCAGCTCTTTCAAGCGTTTTTCCACTTTCTTTTGTGAAACCAGCCCGAAATTCCGTAACATATCACGCAACTTCCTAAACCCATATTGAGAAGTGATTTGTAGCAGTTCCCGGAGTGTTTTTATATCAGCTTCAGAAATGATCCGCTGCGACCGAATATCGAATTTCAATTCTGTGATAGGAGTATCAAGTAAAGCCTTTGCCGCTTTTATATCTTCGGGAATAAAAATTTCCGGATTCGTTTCTTCCGCCTCTCTCATGAGCATATCATTATCAAAGCCATTTTGGCGGAATTTCATTTCATACGCCCGTACTGTTGCTTTAAGACGGATATTTTCTTCCTTATAAGTCCTAAGGAATCCCGCTTGAGATTTTATTTCCTGTACAAGTCCCTCAAATGCTTTCTGCGCTTGACGATATTTCATGCGTTTCCGGACACTAAAATCCTTAATATTTCCTTGTAAGACGGTATAAAGAAATAGTTGCCGTCTTTCATCATTCCTTATCATTCCGGCAAGCTCCTTTATTATTAACCGGATCAATGGGGTCAACTCTTTCAGTGATTGAAGTAGAAAAAATTCCTCTTCATTTTCCTTCATCTTCTCATCCATCCGGCGTTTGTGTTCTTCTTCGGAAAGACTGAACCGGATATTTCGTTCAAGACAATCCGTCAGACTGTTTTCATCAAGCATTAGATAATCGCCGACTTCTGAATAAATAATCTCTTGCCTTTTACACCAAGTAATAATACGTCTGGTAGATACCTGATACTTGGTTGCCGCTTCTTCAATACCAATCCATTGTTTTGTTGTCATACCTCGTTTTATTTTTAGATGTATGCGTCGCAACCAGATATAAAAAAAGGTGCGAACGATACATGTATTTCCTAGTAGAGGTAGTCGCATACCCATAGATGAAAAATACAGTATGCCCGCACCAGAACTTATATATCGATAGGGATATAAGCTTGGCACGGACATTTGATTTATCATCTATTCGAAAATGCGACTTTCCTACTAATAAATTAAATGTCCTATAAATACAAGTCCGGCTGTCAAAGGTCCGGTCCTTGATTGCAAATATACTTCTTTTTTCTGAAAAGAAAGATAATAAATGACAAGCTTTTTAGTTACAATAGAATTTTATATAAGACAAATAAGTAAACAACTACACGGGAGAATAGTTTCATCGGTGAGAAACTAAAGTTCCATCAGTGTGAAACTATAGTTTCATCAGTAAGAAACTAATAGTTCCAAGCAAGAGAAACTAAAGTTTCAAGGCGATGAAACTGTAGTTTCGAACCGCAAAACCAATAGTTTCAAGGCTTGAAACTATCGGTTACAAGGCAGGTCCCGCCCCGTAAGTACAGGGGTAATAAATAAAATAGCTTATCTGCCTGTGGTTAATACTATTCAGGCAATGAAACTTCATCTGTGATTTTTACTTGATTTGGGTATGCATCTCTACCATACCGTCTTTGCAGTGCGTTTATATCTTCTTAGCTTTGCAGTGACAGCATTATTGCCGTCACAGTGCTGTCACCATGCTGCTGTCACGCCATTAACTTTTCATAATCAAACAGTTAAGTTACAATCTGTGACAGATGACAGCAAATTTATTTTTTTTATTTATTGGAGAGAGTATAAGTTCAACTTATAAATGCAATATTTCTTTTTTATTAATCGGACTTTAGATGCAAAGTTGCTTATTTATTCCGATAGAGTTGCGGACGGAAAGGAACATAAAGAGTGTAATTACTATCCGCCGGCTTTCCTCCCACCAATGCAGGTGACCATTTCGGCATTCCTTTGACAATGCGGAGAGCCTCCTCTGCAAATTCCGGATGAGTGGAACGTAGAATATGAGGACGAAGGATAACCCCTTCTTTATCAATAGTAAACTCACATAAAGCATAACCCGAAACATTCTTCTCCAAAAGCCCTGACGGATAAACCATTTCACTGGCAATATATTCTTCCGGAGCCATCGCAGAGAAATGAGCAGGTTCTTCCACTTGCCTTCCGGAAAGCGTCTTTGAACGGGGACCCACCGGATAAATTCCGATATACATCGGCCGCTTATAAGCATCCGGCTCTTCCTTGGTGCGCTGTTGCAATGCTTTTAATAAAGCAGCGGCCTCCACTGCCAACGTCTGTTCAGAAATATTTTCCCCTCGGGATAACATATAAGCCGACTGACAAACCAACACGAGACGTTCCATCAACGTTCCCTTTTCCGGCGACCATTTACGTCCCATCTGCTCTTTACCTTTAGCATCCGTAGAAGAGAAAAAATAAACAATTCCATCCAAACCAGCCGTAGAACCGTCCAAATCCTGTACCTGCTCTGTCACCAAACGAAAGATAGCCCCTAAAGACTGATATAGGGAAGCACTAATGACAACCGATTTAGTATCCACCGTCACCGTCCCCTTCTCTGCCTGCCAATAAGTACGCGATAATGTGTTCGAAACCAGGGTATAACGTCCATTCCTCTTCTCTACCGACATTGCATACTCCGGCGAAAAGGAAGGGATAGCTGCAAAACGCGCATAAGGCTGTTTCTGGAAGCCCGTATTAAGTAAAGAAAACACACTACGATAATATTCGCCTAACTCGCCTGTATAAGTGGAAAAAGGTTTCACCGGCTCCAAATAGTCAATCTGGGCCGCAAGGCGAAAAGAAAAGGTTAAAAGCAGAAGACAGAAAACAATCTTTTTCATAAGTTGCCGGATTTTCGGTACATATCGGCAACAAAGATACAAATTATTTCGATGGTTCGTGATAAAATTATATCTTTGCACGGTTTTTACTAAGAAACTGAATAACAATACATCAAAAATATGATAGCTAAGATTGAACAACTTCTGAAAGAGGTGGAAGCCTTACACGCCTCCAATGCCGAAGAACTCGAAGCTCTCCGCATCAAATACCTGAGTAAGAAGGGAGCCATTAACGACTTAATGGCAGATTTCCGTAATGTAGCTGCCGAACAGAAAAAAGAAGTCGGCATGAGACTGAATGAACTGAAAACAAAAGCGCAGGACAAAATCAACGCGCTGAAAGAAATGTTTGAAAGTCAGGACAACGATTGTGACGGACTGGATTTGACGCGTTCGGCTTATCCTGTGGAACTCGGTACACGCCACCCGCTCACCATTGTAAAGAACGAAATCATTGATATCTTTGCCCGTCTGGGATTCAGCATTGCCGAAGGTCCGGAAATTGAAGATGACTGGCACGTGTTCTCGGCACTGAACTTTGCCGAAGACCATCCGGCACGCGATATGCAGGATACTTTCTTTATCGAAGCTCACCCGGACGTAGTATTGCGTACACATACTTCTTCTGTACAGACCCGTGTGATGGAAACTTCACAGCCTCCTATCCGCATCATCTGTCCGGGACGTGTATATCGTAACGAAGCTATCAGCTATCGCGCACACTGTTTCTTCCATCAGGTAGAAGCGCTGTATGTAGATAAAAACGTATCATTCACCGACTTGAAGCAGGTATTGCTGCTCTTCGCCAAAGAAATGTTCGGTGCTGATACAAAGATCCGTCTGCGTCCGTCTTACTTCCCGTTTACCGAACCAAGTGCGGAAATGGATATCAGCTGTAATATCTGCGGCGGTAAAGGATGTCCGTTCTGTAAACACACCGGCTGGGTAGAAATCCTCGGTTGCGGTATGGTAGACCCGAACGTACTTGAATCAAATGGTATAGACAGCAAAATATACAGCGGTTATGCCCTCGGTATGGGTATCGAGCGTATCACAAACCTGAAATATCAGGTGAAAGACCTCCGTATGTTCTCTGAAAACGATACACGCTTCCTAAAAGAATTCGAAGCGGCATATTAATAATGTGCTAAATTTACCAGTATGCCAATGTTCCCAATGAAACCGTCGGACGGTGATCGGGACATTGGCATATTCATCAACAGACCAATCAGGCCAACGGCGTTGGTTTCCAATCAATGCGAATCGGTCGATTGAACGATCATTCATTATGGCAAAGGATAGACTCATTACTCCCAGTTATTGTTTCATCTTGGCAGCCAACTTCCTGCTATACTTCGGTTTCTGGTTGCTGATTCCTGTTTTGCCGTTCTATTTATCCGAATTCTTCCAAGCTGGAAATTCCACTATCGGCATTGTCCTCTCCTGCTACACGGTGGCAGCTCTCTGTATCCGTCCATTTTCCGGTTATCTGCTCGACACGTTTGCCCGAAAACCTCTTTATCTGTTTGCTTACTTCATCTTTATGATGATGTTCGGCGGATATTTAATTGCCGGTTCCCTTACCTTATTTATTATATTCCGAATCATTCATGGCGTCTCTTTCGGAATGGTCACAGTAGGCGGAAACACGGTAGTAATAGACATTATGCCCTCTTCTCGGCGAGGGGAAGGCTTAGGTTATTACGGGCTTACCAACAATACAGCCATGTCCATCGGACCGATGTTCGGACTGTTTCTGCATGATGCGGGAGTTTCTTTTGCTACGATATTCTGCTATGCATTCGGTTCCTGTATTTTAGGTTTTCTATGCGCAAGTCTGGTTAAAACGCCCTACAAGCCTCCTGTGAAACGGGAACCGATCTCGCTCGACCGCTTTATCCTGATGAAAGGACTGCCTGCCGGACTTAGTCTGCTGTTACTTTCCATCCCTTACGGAATGACGACCAACTATGTTGCCATGTACGCCCGCCAAATAGGATTGAACACACAAACCGGATTCTTCTTCACCTTTATGGCAGTCGGTATGGCCATCTCGCGTATCTTTTCAGGAAAACTGGTGGATCGCGGAAAAATAACGCAAGTAATAGCTGCCGGATTATACCTGGTTGTTTTCAGCTTCTTCCTGCTTTCAACTTGTGTATATGTGATTCAATGGAATGATACAGCCTGTACCTTGCTATTTTTTGGCATCGCATTATTAATGGGTGTCGGGTTTGGAATTATGTTTCCGGCATTTAACACGCTGTTTGTCAACCTCGCCCCCAACAGTCAGCGGGGAACAGCGACTTCCACCTACCTCACTTCCTGGGATGTAGGAATCGGTATCGGTATGCTGACGGGAGGATATATCGCAGAAATAAGTACATTTGATAAGGCCTATCTTTTCGGAGCCTGCCTGACGGTAGTTTCCGCCCTCTATTTCAGACTAAAAGTGACGCCTCATTACCATAAAAACAAGCTACGATGAGAAAGAAAGAACGTTATGAGAAAGTAATCGCCTGGTTTCAGGACAACATACCTGTAGCCGAAACCGAACTGCATTACAACAATCCGTATGAGTTGCTGATCGCTGTTATTCTTTCTGCACAATGTACGGACAAACGGGTGAATATCATCACTCCTCCTTTGTATAAAGATTTTCCGACTCCGGAAGCATTGGCTGCCACTACGCCGGAAGTGATTTTCGAATATATACGAAGCGTGTCTTATCCCAACAACAAAGCCAAACATCTGGTCGGTATGGCAAAGATGCTGGTGAATGACTTCAATAGCGAGGTGCCGGATAATCTGGAAGATCTGATAAAGTTGCCCGGTGTAGGAAGAAAGACTGCCAATGTGATCCAGTCGGTTGTATTCAAAAAAGCGGCAATGGCGGTAGATACACACGTGTTCCGTGTCAGCCACCGTATCGGACTGGTGCCCGACAGTTGCACCACCCCGTTCAGCGTGGAAAAAGAACTGGTGAAGAATATTCCGGAAAAGCTCATACCGATTGCCCATCACTGGCTCATCCTTCACGGCCGTTACGTTTGTCAGGCACGTACTCCCAAATGTGACACCTGTGGTTTGCAAATGATGTGCAAATATTTCTGTAACACCTATAAAGTTACAAAAGAGGAACCAAAAGCCAAGAATAAATAACGATTTAATAGCAAGGAACCGAAATAAATAGTAACTTTGCGGTCGTTCTAAAAGAAGAATTTTAAAAACACTTTTAAATAAAAATAGAGTATTATGCAGACAATTGACAAATTCAATTTTGCCGGTAAAAAGGCATTTGTTCGCGTGGACTTCAATGTACCCCTGGACGAAAACTTCAACATTACAGATGACACTCGTATGCGTGCAGCTCTTCCTACTTTGAAGAAGATTCTGGCAGACGGCGGAAGCATCATCATTGGCTCTCACCTGGGCCGTCCGAAAGGCGTTGCCGATAAATTCTCTTTGAAACATATCATCAAGCATCTGTCTGAATTGCTGGGCGTTGAAGTTCAGTTCGCTAACGACTGCATGGGCGAAGAAGCTGCTGTAAAAGCTGCTGCTCTGCAACCGGGAGAAGTGCTGTTGCTCGAAAACCTTCGTTTCTACGCTGAAGAAGAAGGTAAACCAAGAGGTTTGGCAGAAGATGCAACTGACGAAGAAAAAGCTGCTGCTAAGAAAGCAGTAAAAGAAAGCCAGAAAGAATTTACCAAGAAATTGGCTTCTTACGCTGACTGCTACGTAAACGACGCATTCGGTACTGCTCACCGTGCACACGCTTCTACAGCATTGATCGCTAAATATTTCGATGTAAACAACAAGATGTTCGGTTACTTGATGGAAAAAGAAGTGAAAGCTGTTGATAAAGTATTGAACGATATCAAACGTCCGTTCACTGCTATTATGGGCGGTTCTAAAGTTTCTTCTAAAATCGAAATCATCGAAAACCTGTTGAGCAAGGTAGACAACCTGATTATCGCCGGTGGTATGACTTATACATTTACTAAAGCTATGGGCGGCAAAATCGGTATCTCTATCTGTGAGGACGACAAACTTGACCTGGCTTTGGATTTGATGAAAAAAGCAAAAGAAAAAGGTGTAAACCTGGTATTGGCTGTTGACGCTAAGATTGCTGACGCATTCTCTAACGATGCAAATACTAAATTCTGTGCTGTTGACGAAATTCCTGACGGATGGGAAGGTCTTGATATCGGTCCTAAGACTGAAGAAATCTTCGCTAACGTTATCAAAGAATCTAAGACTATTCTTTGGAACGGTCCTACAGGCGTATTCGAATTTGACAACTTCACTCACGGCTCACGTGCAGTAGGTGAAGCAATCGTTGAAGCAACTAAGAACGGCGCATTCTCACTTGTTGGTGGTGGCGACTCTGTAGCTTGTGTTAACAAGTTTGGTTTGGCTAGCGGTGTATCTTATGTTTCAACTGGTGGTGGCGCATTGCTCGAAGCAATCGAAGGAAAAGTTCTTCCGGGTATCGCTGCTATTCAAGAATAAGATAATTGTTAAAATCACATAGTTAATTATTAGAAGGGCAGTTCTTTGTGAAAAGAGTTGCCCTTATTTATAAAAACAGAATTCCTCTTATTTATAAAAACGAGGTATGAAAAGACCGATACTATTCTTTTGGTTCATCCTTTTCTTCCTTTACTCTTGTCAGAGTAAGAAAGGAGATAGCTCTTTTTTACCTCTAACCGAACTGCAACCACTTACCCTGGGCATGATGCCTACACTGGACGGACTTCCTTTTCATATAGCCAAAACGCAAGGCATTTACGACTCATTAGGACTGGATTTGACCATTCTTTCATTCAACTCTGCCAACGACCGGGACGCTGCTTTCCAAACCCGGAAAATAGATGGCATGATTACTGACTATCCCAGTGCGGTAGCATTACAAGCTATTCATCATACTGATTTAGGATTCATCCTGAAGAATGATGGTTATTTCTGCTTCATTGTCTCCAAAGAAAGTAACATCAACCAACTGGAACAGCTCAAGGAAAAGAATATCGCCGTGTCGCGCAACACAGTTATCGAATATGCTACCGACCAGCTATTAAGCAAAGCCGGAATCAAGCATGCGGAAATAAACATGCCGGAAATCGGCCAGCTTCCTCTCCGTCTGCAAATGTTGCAGTACAATCAAATTGATGCCTCTTTCCTACCCGACCCTGCCGCATCCATCGCCATGAACAGTAAACATCGTTCATTGGTAAGTACGCAAGAGTTGGGTATCGATTTCACCGCTACCGCTTTTTCACGAAAAGCGCTCAACGAGAAGAGAGAAGAAATCGAGCTACTCATCACAGGATATAACCTGGGAGTAGATTACATAAAAATGCACCCGCAGAAAGAATGGGAGCAAGTATTGATAGAAATAGGTGTACCCGAAAATCTGACAGGACTCGTTGCCCTCCCCGGTTATCAAAAAGCAAAACGTCCCTCCGCTGAAGCGATAGACAAGGCTATACACTGGCTGAAAGAAAATCACCGAATACCCCAAACCTACTCTGAAAAGAATCTGATTGACACTACATTTATTCCCACAGTATCAACCATAATACAGTATCAACCATAATCAAAATCAAATAACAACTAACTCATGCGAAAAACACTACTCCAACTCTTAACCTTTGTATTATGCATTACAAGTATGCAAAATCCTCTCCTGGCACAGGAGCAGACACCATTAAATCAAGTTGTCAACACACTGAAAGAACGGATTAGTCTCTCCGGATATGCCCAACTGGGATACACTTATGACGATGCAGCGAATCCGGATAACACATTCGACATCAAACGAATCATTTTCATGGCACACGGAAAGATCACCAAACGGTGGACTTGTGATTTTATGTACGACTTCTACAACGGGGGCATGTTACTCGAAGTGTATACCGATTATCAGTTTCTCCCCGGACTTACGGCACGTATCGGTGAATTCAAGGTTCCTTATACCATAGAAAACGAATTGTCTCCTACTACAGTAGAACTTATCAATTGCTATTCACAATCTGTCTGCTATCTGGCAGGAGTAAGCGGCAGCGATAAATGTTACGGAATGACTTCCGGACGGGATATAGGTATGATGCTTCACGGGAAATTATTTCGTGACTTCCTACAATATAAAGTAGCTGTAATGAACGGACAGGGACTGAATACCAAAGACAAAAACAGTCAAAAAGATGTGGTCGGTAATCTGATGGTTAATCCGCTGAAATGGTTGTCCGTAGGTGGTTCGTTTATCCGCGGAACAGGACACGCCATAGCTGACTCTGAATATACCGGAATCAAAGCAGGAGAAAATTACGCCAAGAGACGCTGGAGTGCAGGAGGGGTTGTCACCACTTCCACTTTTAATCTGCGTACGGAATATCTTGCCGGAAAAGACAGGAATGTGAAAAGTGAAGGTTTCTATGCAACAGGAAGCGTGCGCTTCGCCCGGAATTTCGATTTCATCGCTTCGTTCGATTATTTCGACCCGAACAAAGCAGCAGATTTCAAACAAAATAACTATATTGCAGGCGTACAATACTGGTTTTATCCCAGATGCCGGTTACAGGCACAATACACCTTTTGTAATAAGAAAGGAGACGGACAAAAAGATTCCAACCTGATACAGGCACAGGTACAAGTGAGGTTTTAAATTCAAGGACTAAATTTAAGTATTAGGTATCAAGTATTAGAGCCGAAGCATCAGGGTTAAGTTCCAAGAGTAAAGTATCAAGGCTATAGTAAGTAGTACCTTAACAATAGGATTAAAGCAGTAGAGTTGAAGCAAGCCGAATCAAATAATTATAAAATATAAACCTTATTAATAACAGAACAAAAATCATGGAACACAAAATCGCCGAAACCAACGCCCGAATAGACGTGGCCGACGTATTAAGAGGATTGGCAGTAATGGGGATCATCCTCTTGCACAGCATTGAACACTTTAATTTCTATTCTTTCCCGGAAGAAGTCCCTTTTGAATGGATGAAATTTACCGATCAGGCAATCTGGAGAGGATTATTCTTCACATTCAGTAATAAAGCATACGCTGTATTTGCTTTGCTCTTCGGTTTCAGTTTCTATATTCAGGACAATAACCAACAGCGGAGAGGGAAAGATTTCCGCCTGCGTTTTTTATGGAGATTATTCATCCTATTCATTATAGGACAATTCAATGCCGCTTTCTTTACCGGCGAAATATTAACCATGTATGCGATTTTAGGAATTATCCTGCCGATATTCTGCCGGATGAGTGACCGTACAGTTGCCATCTTTGCTACTTTATTAATCCTTCAACCTATCGACTGGGCAAAACTGATCTATGCCTTGTGCAATCCTGACTATGTGGCAGGTAAAAGTTTGGCAGGTTATTATTTCAGCATCGCTTTCGACGTACAAAAACATGGCAACTTCCTTGAAACAGTCCGCATGAATATGTGGGAAGGACAAATGGCTAACATGACCTGGGCTTTGGAACATGGACGTATCTTACAAACACCGGGATTATTCCTATTCGGAATGCTGGTTGGCCGCCGCAAATATTTCCTGTATAGCGAACAGAACGAACGCTTGTGGTTAAAAGCATTAGCCATTTCGCTTCTCTGCTTCTTCCCCATCTACGGATTGAACAATATGTTGCCGGAATTCATCGAACGGAGTGCCGTCCTTGTTCCTCTACAGTTGATATTAAGTTCATTCAGCAGCCTTAGTTTCATGGTATTACTGGTGACAGGATTACTGTTGACTTTCTACCGTGTGAAAGACCGCAGTTTCTTTATGCGTTTCACATCTTATGGTAAAATGAGTTTAACGAATTATCTCGGGCAATCCATTTTCGGTTCTCTTTTGTTCTATCATTGGGGATTCGAATTGGGACGATATTTAGGAATCACATATAGCTTCCTTTTTGGCATCCTTTTTGTTCTATTACAAATGGTATTCTGTTCGTGGTGGCTCCGACACCATAAACATGGTCCTTTTGAGGGTCTCTGGAAACGTTTGACCTGGATTGGAAAAAATAAATAATTAAATAATGATGAACGAAAAAACGATTAATGAACAATACGCATATATACGTACCTTACTTGAAGAGAAAAGGCTCAAGGAAGCTCTGATGCAGTTGGAATCTCTGCTGTGGCAGTGTCCTGACTGGGATCTACGCACTCGCCTGGAACAATTGCAGACTTCCTACAAATATATGCTGGAATACATGAAACAGGGAGCAAATGACCCTGAACGATGGAATCTGTATCAGAAAATGGTATCAGACACGTGGGGAATTGCCGACCAATCACGTTTGCTCATATTGGATAACGCTTCATCAAGATACTATCATGAAGTACGACGTACTCCCAAATCGTCAGATTTGTCAAACTATGGTCTTAAAACCATATTGCACATACTGGAGTCTTTTAATGACGACTTGGCAGTCAGTGGATTACTGTCTGACGAAAAGATGGATGAAGTATTAAAGCGGCATGAGGACACGCTCAAGTTTATGTTTATAAGAACATGGACGAACAGTGCCTGGACTCCCGAAGACGAGGAAGATGCAAAAGCCATGCTTGCCTCGGAATTACTTCCGGGAGATGATTTATGTTTGTTTGTCAGTGCCCTCACATTAAGCTTGATGGAATGTTTCGACTTACGAAAAATAATGTGGTTGCTTGATGCTTACGAGCATCCCAACGTCAACGTCAGCCAACGGGCATTGGTTGGTGCGATGATTATTTTCCACATTTACAGAAGCCGACTTACTTTCTATCCGGAACTGATAAAAAGGGTGGATCTCATGGAAGAAATCCCTTCATTCAGAGAAGATGTCGCTCGCATTTACCGCCAAATGCTATTATGTCAGGAAACGGAAAAGATTGACAAAAAGATGAGGGAGGAGATTATTCCCGAAATGCTGAAGAATGTTTCCTCCATGAAAAATATGCGGTTCGGCTTTGAAGAAAGCGATGAAGAGAACAACGACATGAATCCGGATTGGGAAGATGCATTCGAGAAATCCGGACTGGGGGATAAATTGCGTGAAATGAACGAATTGCAGCTGGAGGGTGCAGATGTATATATGAGTACTTTTGCGGCTTTGAAAAACTATCCGTTCTTCCGCGAGGTGCATAACTGGTTTTATCCATTCAGCAAGCAACAGTCTAATGTGCTCAAGGCAATGAAGCAGGCAGGAAATCAGGGAGGCAGTCTACTGGATTTAATTCTTCAATCGGGATTCTTCAGTAACAGTGATAAGTACTCTCTCTTTTTCACGATCCATCAATTGCCACAGTCACAACAGGATATGATGTTGAGCCAACTGAATGAACAACAGGTTGCAGAATTGGCGGAGAAATCGAATGTTGAGACGATGAAGAAATTCAATGAACGTCCGGGAACGGTCAGCAACCAGTACCTGCACGATTTGTATCGTTTCTTCAAACTTAGTGTGCGCAAGAGTGAATTCAGAGATATTTTTAAAGAGAAGCTTGATCTTCATCATGTCCCTGCACTCGACAATATATTGCACTGGGAAGATGTATTATTCCCCATTGCCGATTTCTACCTGTCAAAGGAACGTTGGGACGAGGCTATTGAAATTTATGAAGAGTTGGAAACGATTGGCGGATTCGAAGGAGAGAGTGCTGAATATTACCAGAAGTTTGGCTATGCATTGCAGAAAAGAAAGAAATATGCAGAAGCTATCCAGGCTTACCTGAAAGCAGACACGTTGAAACCGGATAATATCTGGAACAATCGCCATCTGGCTATTTGTTATCGGTTGAACAGAAATTACCAGGTAGCAATCACCTATTATAAGAAGGTAGAAGAAGCTGCTCCGGAAGATACCAATGTGACTTTCCATATCGGTAGCTGTCTGGCCGAATTGGGGCAATATGAAGAAGCACTGAATTATTTCTTCAAACTGGATTTCATCGAGAACAACTGTATTAAGGCATGGCGTGGTATCGGATGGTGTTCATTTATCAGCCAGAAACATGAACAAGCGATGAAGTATTATGAAAAAATAATAGAACAAAAGCCTCTGGCTATTGACTATATGAATGCAGGACATGTCGCCTGGGTGATGGGAGATATTCAGAAAGCTTCCGTTTTCTATGGAAAAGCCATTACGGCTAGTGGAAACCGGGAACGATTCCTGGAAATGTTCCATAAAGATGAAGAAGCTCTTCTCACACAAGGAATTCGGGAAGAAGATATTCCTCTGATGTTGGATTTATTATAGTCTTCCACATCTTTCAGTTTGGGATATTCAGTAAATGTTCCTGCTTAAAAATACAGAAAAAGGCTGCCTCATTTTCTATTTTGAGGTAGCCTTTGTGCATTATTGGACTAAGTATATCTTATGTATTTCATGTAATCAATAAGTTTATTACACTGATATATTCAGATATATTCAAGATACTTACTACAGCTTTTTCAACTCTCCGTACAGTTTCTGTATGGGAAGCCCCATAATATTATAGAAACTACCGGAAATTGATTTAACCCCGATATACCCGATCCACTCCTGAACGCCATAAGCTCCTGCCTTATCCATTGGCTGATAACGATCTACGTAATACAGGATTTCATCTTCCGACAAGACATCAAACAGCACTTCGGAGGAAGCGGTAAAGCTTTTTTGCCACTCAGTAGTAGTCAGGCAAACCCCTGTGAAAACCTGATGAAATTTTCCCGAGAGAGCGCGAAGCATTTCAATGGCTCCTTCCCTACCCTCCGGTTTCCCAAGTACTTTCCCATCCAACCATACTATGGTATCTGCCGTAATCAATAATTCTCCCGGCTTCATCATGGTACGGTAGGCATCTGCCTTTTCACGGGCAATATATTCAGGAATTTCAGCACCCACCAATGTATCCGGGTATGACTCGTCTACATCCGGCAATGTTCTGACTACATAGTCTACTCCCAGTCCCGACATCAGTTCTTTCCGACGGGGAGAATTGGAAGCTAATATAATCTGATATTTCTTTAAGTTATCAAGCATGGTTTTATTCGTTATTAAACAACGATTATTTATGATTAAGTTACCAACCGAAGGCGTCTTCCACCATCCATAGACCGTGAGCTTTCAGCACCTGCTCCACTACATCACGTCCGCATCCACGACCACCGTCTGCATAAGAAATATACTTTGCAACGGATTTCACTTCCGGCACGGCATCTTTCGGGCAGCATGGCAGTCCACACTCACACATCACTTCAATATCCGGCACGTCATCACCCATATATAGAATTTCATCATCGGTCAATCCGTACTTATCACGAAAAGCACGATAATCATGTATCTTCACAGCAGAACCCATGTATAAATCCTTCACTCCCAGTCCCTCAAAACGGATACGTACCGCTTCTGTCCGGCCACCGGTGATGATAGCTATGTGAAGTCCTTTTTTCACAGCCAACTGGATGGCGTACCCATCTTTGATATTCACCGTGCGCATCGGTTCTCCGGAAGGATGCAAAGGTACGGTTGTCGAACTCAATACTCCGTCCACATCAAAAGCTAAAGCTTTGATACGGGATAAATCATAATTGATGGTGCTCATGGATACTTTTGCTCATTAGTTTATATATTTCCTGCAATGCCGGAGAATCTACCAACATGGCAAGATGATTACTCATCACATTCTCATCGTAACGAACAGCGGGTCCGGTCTGTGCATCACGTGGCGCCAATTCGTGGACTTTACGTGCTGTTTCATCTATCAGCGGAAGCATGACATCGAAAGGCAAGTTGTATTTTTCAAGCAAATCAGCTGCTAATGCATACATGTGATTGGTGAAGTTACAGATAAAAACAGCAGCCAAATGAAGGCTCTTACGTTGCTCGGAAGAAGCCTCGTAGACCTTTTCCGAAAGTGTGGCGGCAACAGCCTTCAACAATTCCACGTCTTCCGGCCTTTTCGCTTCAACAAAGAAAGGCACTTCCTGAAATTTAACTTCACGTTGTTTGCTGAATGTCTGCATCGGATAAAATACTCCGTAACGTTCTGCATGCCCTTCCCAAACGCTCATCGGAATGCTTCCTGCCGTATGCACCAACAAAGACGCTTGCTTTCCTTCTGTTATCTGCGGTAACAAATCTACTAAAGCATCATCTTTCAACGATACGATATACAATTTTGCATCTTTGGAGACTGCCTGTAAATCTGTTGTATATTCAGCTTCTACTTTCTCGGCTAAGGTACGGGCAGATTCCATAGTCCGGCTATATACCTGTACAATGCGGAAACCTTTACGATAAAGAGCTTTCGCCAGATTAGTAGCCAAGTTACCTGCACCGATAAACACGATCGGTGTATCTTCTATACTTCTTTTCATTATTCTCTTATCGTTTTGCAAACCAGAATAAAACGATTCCGATGATGAGCAGTGTCAATGGCAACAGATATCCGGATAACGAACCCAATAAGGACATGACCAAACCGATATTCATCACTAGCCAAAGCCCAAGCAACACAAAACCAATTGATTTATCGCGTTTGAAAATAAGGAAACAGATCGAGGCGTACAATAGCATATTGTCCTTATTCATCACCCAAGGCAGTCCAATGGAAGAGAAATGAATCAGTTTATCAATCAGATAAAGTGCTCCGATAACGATAAAGGTAACAGCAGTAGCCAGATAGGTATCTTTACTATTATTCGCTTTAGCAGCTCCCATACTTATTTTCCTCCGAACTTGTTAATATGAATTTTCTCCCATTGAAGATGTTCTTCATTGAAAGGTTTACGTTCCATCCCTTTATGTCCGATAGCAATGACAGAAAGAATCTGAAGTTGCAAGGGAATATCCAAAATTCCATGGACAAATTCATCGGAAGGCATTCCGGTGGCAGTGAAACGTTCGCGAACCTGCACCCAACAACTTCCCAAGCCAAGATCTTCAGCCTGCAACTGTATCATGATGGAAGCAATGGAAGCGTCTTCAATCCAAACATCGCTGGCCAACGGATCGGCCATTACAACAATCGCCAAAGCTGCATCGGCAATGAACGAAGAAGCCTGTTCTTTGCAATGAGACAATTCTTTCAATACCTCTTTATCATCAACCACTACAAACTGCCAACTATTACTACGTTTGGAAGAAGGGGACATCAAAGCTGCTTTCATCAACGCAACTACCTGATCTTGTGTCAATTCTTCATCGGTGAACTTCCGCATACTACGACGGTTCTTTATTAATTCACTGAAATTTTCCATATTATTTCCGGTTTCATTTGATTAATGTATGCAAAGATAATGCAAACCGAGCGTAATAGGAAATAAAAGTTTATACTAAATGAAGAATATATTGTATCTTTGCACAGAGAAATAATTTCATTATGAAAAAGCGAATTACACAAGACGATTACATTAAAGCGAATCGTAAAGCTAGCCGTGAGGCAGAAATAGAGATGTACGGGCACCCTATTTGTCACCAACGAGTGCACCAGTCAAAGAAAGTATATAACCGCAGAAAGATAAAGGCAGCCGACAAAAAGCTGCCTTATTTTTTTGTCTTCAAAATAGCGTCACTATCCTCCAGACATAGCGACACTATACAATAGAAATGGCGTCACTATCATGATAGGATAGCGTCACTATATTTAGGGGATTAAAAAAGAAGTTTATCTATTTACCTATCTATCTAATAATCTATACAATCCGAGTTAATTCTCCGGTCGTAGAATCAATAATAAACCCGTAGACTGTCACATCTGAAGGGATCAAAGGATGACGCACAATAAAATCTACCGTTCCTCTCACCGACTTTTCTGTATCTTCGAAACCATCCAGCCACGAATGAAAGTCAACTCCGCAGAAACGCATCATATCAATATAATCCGGATTGATTCCGCGTGCTTTCATTTTTTCGAGCATTACTTCACTGTGCATGTGGCAAGCTCCACAGTCAGAATGAGCAATCACCATTATTTCCTCTACCCCCAACTCAAAAATAGCTACAAGTAAACTACGTATCACGCTACCGAAAGGATGGGAAATAACGCCACCTGCATTTTTTATCATTTTCACATCGCCATTCTTAATTCCTAATGCTGCTGGCAGCAAAGCAGTCAGTCGGGTATCCATACAGGAAAGAATAGCTATTTTCTTATCGGGATATTTATTGGTAATATACGATTCGTATCCCTTGTTCTCAACAAATTGCTTGTTGTAAGCTAAAATTTCTTCTAACATAGTTCCGCTTTTTAAAAGTTCTGTTCGATTACACAAAGATATAGAAAAAAGGGACATATCATCACGACATATCCCCTCTTTAATCTAAATTTAATCTGTAAGAGTACTAATACCCATTGTTTCCATATTCTTCTGCATTATCAATCTGACTCAAGAAGTTAAAAGAAATCGGACGCAAATAATGCTTGTTTTCATCAAAATTTTCAGCTGCACGAGGATTACCAACAGCAAGACGTTGTTTAAAAGAATCTTTGTGACGCTTCATCAATACCCAACGTTGATATTCTCCACATAATTCACGAGCATATTCGTCCATAACATCATTCTGTGTAGCATTACTCAATTTCATAGCATTGTAAGATGCATCATTGCGAGCGGCACGCTTTTTCAGTACATTTAAATATTCAGCAGCTTTTCCGCCATTTCCTAATTGTTGGTTAGCTTCAGCTGCAATCAGATATACTTCAGCCATACGCATAATGAACACATCACCTGTCTTACGTTGCAAATTGCTACTATATGAATCTTCCGACAACCAATTGTATTTGTTGAAACCAGGGTACATATTTTTGTCATTAGTAACTTTTATATCTGTTTTACGATATTGTCCGTTATCAAACAAATCATCAATATTGATTACATAATATCTACGTTTCGCTTTCTCCGCATCCGAAAGTCTTTCCTTTGATAAGTAGAAACAGATTCTATCATCATCTTCAGCTACAGGGTAAGGTATCACATAGGGGTTCTTCACTTCCTGCAATTTGGAAGGATCACCGCTATTTTCACCTTTCGGCCAAACCTTGGCTATCATTTTGGGCGCCCAAGTTCCATCATAATATGTATAATTCAAATCACCATAAGGATAAATATACTCATTATGGAATTTTGCATCCAATCCATAAGTATCGATTATATTTTGAGTAAGAATTGTAAATGAACTAATATTATCATTTACGCCATGTTTTGTTCCAATTTTTGGTTTTGTACCATCATCCAATGTCTGCTTCTTATTAGTAAATAAATAACTACCTCCTGACTGTACGGCAGAAAACTGTACAAAAGCCGTAGTAAAGGTTACTTCCCACCGCTTATCATAATCAGCATCAAAACAATCCAGCAAATATTTGGAAGGTGCCAACGTATTATTATTAGTACGTCCATACCAATAATTTTGATTATCCGGAGTAGGATAAATAGTGAGAGTATTTGGCTTTGGATACATATAAGTAAAGTTGTTATTACATTGTGTTCCAGCATTCCAATTCTCCAAATTCGTAGCATCCGGACCGGCAGCAATAAATAAAGCTTCTTTATTATTTCGATTATTTGCCGGAGCCCAAACATCTTCCACATCATCATACAGACAGTCACCATACGCTAAAATCATGTCCTCTGCCACTTCTTTAGCACGTTGCCAATAAGATACTCCATCTTCTGTCAGCCCATATTCGCCACCACCTTGAGCATAAACGCGAGCTAAAAGTCCTAACGCGGTTTTCTTAGTCACACGCGCACGATTATTATCATAAGGAGCATCTTCAAGATTATTGGCCGCAAATTTCAAATCATCAATTATCTGCGTATATAGTTCTTCAATAGAGTTACGCTGCGGAGTCAAAATAGGATCTTGAGACGATTCTTCCAAGGTTAACGTTACATTTCCATACGTATTCACCAATATGGAATAATAAAACGCACGAAGACAGCGGGCTTCAGCCACTAACGTCGTTATATCTTTTTCATTGCCATCCGTTAGTAATTCAGCCCTGTTTACTACTGCATTACAATTACCGATCATAGAATAAGCCTGACCGAATAATTTATTTGTAGCATTCGTATTCGTAGCTAAACCATCATAATAAATCACCTGCTTGGCATAATCCGGATTACCGGCAGGAGTTATCCAACAGTCCGTACCACCTTCAGCCACAGACAAGAAATCATAGACACTGAATAACTGCCCGTAAAGTGATGAATAACAATAAGACTGTAATCCTTTAAGCCCATCGAACGTTGCAAGAATTTCATCTCCTGTTTTTTGGCTTGGATTATACTCATCAAGCGAGCAGGCAGACATTGAAGCCACAGCGAATGTAAGCGCTGCTATTTTATAGATTGTACTTTTCATTTCAATACTTTTTTTAGTGAAAAACTAGAATGTAACATTTACACCAAATACAAATTGTTTGGTCAATGGATACTTCAGAGAACCATTCATTTCGGGATCATAGTCTTTCAGCAAATGGCTTTTCGCAAATACAAACGGATTTGTAATGGTAGCATAGAAACGACACTTCTCTATACCGGCTGATTTTAAGATAGATTTCGGCAGACTATATCCCAATGTAATGTTCTTAATCTTTATAAACGAACCGTCTACATAGCGTAATGCGTAATATCCCGTATATTGTTCGAGACCTTTATTAGCATTGGCGGCAGGAAAATCATTTGAAGGGTTGTTTTCAGTCCAGTAATTGAAATAGGTCGGGAAGTTACGTATACCCTTCGGGTCATAAGACGTCAACATATCATAAGCAAACATCTGTCCGTAACGTGCATAAACAAACACACTTAAATCAAAATCCTTCCAGGTAAAATTATTCTGGAATCCTAAAGACCAATCCGGAGAGTTGTGACCCAGAATTTGATAATCTGCATCACTTGGAGTATATTTATTATCAGAAGTGTAATAAATAACATTACCATTTTCATCCACAGCAGCACTACCCGTTTCTTCATCTATTTTATAGAATCTACCATCAGATTCTTTTACTAAATTAGGTATATTGATTTTCAAATCACCAGGTGCAGCACCAAATACCGCCGCATCAGTTTCCTCACCTTTTTGCCATACACCATCCAACTTATAATGATAATAAGAGTTAATAGCTTCTCCCAATGCCAATGCATAACCGGTGTCACCATTATTAAGCACATCTGAATCTCCACCGGACAATTTGGTTATTTTCTCTTTATTATGATTGAAAGTTACACTTGAACTCCAGGTAAAGTTCTTTGTTATAATATTACGTGTATTAAGAGCCAACTCAAAACCTTTATTGCTAGTCTCACACATATTTAAATTAGTAGTATAATTCGCTTTAGGTCCGCCATCCGGGGAGAATGCTCCATTAATAACAGGAAGTGCCTTGTTCCATATAACATCTTTTGTTTTTGTATTATAATATTCCATACTGACATCAATGCGATTATTTAAGAATGCAGCGTCAATACCAATATTCGTGTTATACGACTTTTCCCATGTAAGCAAATAGTTCGGAATATTCTGTGAGAATTTATAAATCGGCGTCAGAACACCTCCTAATATCATATTTACAGCAGTAGCATCCAATGATGCAGCAGACGAATACGGATCAATACCCGCTGTACTACCCGTAACACCATATCCGAAGCGAATTTTCAGATTACTCAACCAGTTAGTCGTACTCTCCATAAATTTTTCATCAGAGATTCTCCATCCCAAAGAAAAAGCCGGGAAAGTATCCCATTTATTACCTTCTGCCAGTCTGGAAGAGCCGTCATGGCGGACAGATGCAGCAAATAAATACCTACCCATATATGAATAGTTCAAACGGCCGACATATCCCATCCCCTTAGACATACTATAAGAAGTACTTCCCGAAGTTGCAGAATTACCATCAAGAATATTATGCCATAAGAATTTATTATCAGAAACACCTTTTTGATACAAAGTAGTGACATCGCTACGATTGTGGTTCCACGATGTAACTGCAGTAAGAGTTATATCATGCACTTTCTTAATCTGGAAATTATAAGTAAGTATATTTTCCCACTTATAATTATACGAACGGTTGTCCTTAACTTGCGCCTTAATGCCATCTGCCGTTTGATTTGCCTTATACCATTGAACAGACCCCTCTCCTGTGAAAGTGTTACTACGTGAATATCCCAAACTAGCACCAGCACGAGTAATAAAAGTCAGCCCTTTAAGAGGAGTGATTTCCAAGTAAGGATTAAAATAGACCTTAAGGTTTTGAGCCTGATTGCGGTACAAACTTTTATCCTCATTTAAAAGATAATTATATACTGTAGATGAAGGATCGGCAACAGGTTGCGGATTGATGCTTCCATCTTCATTATACAACGATCCAAGAGGATTTGACGCCATCAAAGTCTGTAAATCAGAATCAGCTTTATTTTGATGTACATAAGACAGTTGAGCATCAATGCCCACCTTCATCCACTTTTTAATCTTATGATCTACCCGGATTTTAGATGAATAAAGTTTATAGCTATCTTGTGCAAACTGCCCATCCTCATTAGAGAAGTTCAGAGAAAAATATGCCTTTGTCTTTTCCGTTCCACCAGCCACAGAAACAGAATAATTCTGTGTTACACTGGTTTTCAACAAAGCATCCACCCAATCTATATATTGGCCATTTTGATGTGCACTCCATTCAGCATCAGTAGTAAACAGATTTTTATCATCAGCAACCGAACTCCAACGTCCATCGCCAGCACCAACAGATGCATCTCTCAAGGTTTGTATATAACTTTCTCCACTACGCATCTCCGGAGTCCTTGACCAGCCGTTTACACCTACGTATGCATTAAAATTAACAATTGCTTTGCCTTCCTTACCACCTTTAGTAGTAATTAAAATAACACCGTTCGCACCACTTGAACCATAAATAGCTGTCGAAGAAGCATCTTTTAAAACTTCAATGCTTTCAATATCATTCGGATTCAATGTAGAATAATCCCCCGGCATACCATCAATTATAAATAAAGGATTTCCGGAATCCTTCTGGAATGACCGATTACCACGCAACTGCATCTTTACTCCCGAACCGGCCTGTCCCGATTCACGCGTAATATCCAATCCTGCCACCTTACCTTGTAAAGCCTGCATCGGATTTGAACTTGGATTCATCACTACATCTTCACTTTTTACAGAAGTGATAGCTCCTGTCAAATCACGTTTTTTCATCGTACCGTAACCCACAACAACCACTTCATCCAATGCCTGTGTGTCCGAAACCATTTTCACATTGACCGGTCCGTTGCCCGTCACAGTCACCGTTTGTTCTTTGTAACCGATATAAGAAATGACCAGTTCTTTTCTTCCCGCCGGAAGATCGATAGAGAAGTTACCGTTAAAATCGGTAATCGTACCTGTACTTGTTCCTTTCACAACGATAGAAACTCCAATCAGCGGCTCCCCGCTTTCATCGATGATAGTTCCTTTCACAGTTTTCGTTTGTGTGACAACTTGCACCATAGTATTAGAAACTCCATCTTCTGCATAAACAGCGTATGACAGAGGGGCAGCCAATAAAGACAACCCTAAAATCATGGAAGCGCGTCTATGATGATTCTTCCATGCTTCAACAAATGCATTACATCTCATTCGTTCTAATTTAAAGTTAATATTAATTCTCGTTGTTTTGCAAAAACTATTCGATTATAATCTTAATTAATGACGAATCTAATTTTAATACGTACTCACTTTTCATACCATATTTCTTCTATAAAATATATTTTCTCCATTAAATACGCAACTATATATTATACTTTACTTCAAGCAGCTCCAACAAATTCTTTATTTTGTTGTTGAATAAAGAATAAAAAGTGTAAATTTGTACCTAGATGCCACTGAAACTAACAACATATTATCATGGGAAGGATATTCCTGAATTGCCGGGAAAAAATACCTTCCATTCCAAAGAGTTATTTCTGATTTATGAAGCAACTCCTGGGTATACTCCTTTATTAATAGTGGCAACAGAAGACGGCAGACCGGTGGCACGCCTGCTTGCTGCCATCCGCAAAACAAAGAAGTGGCTCCCTTCTTCTTTAGTGAAACATTGTGTAGTATATAGTGAAGGCGAATTTCTGGACGAGTCTCTTTCGACCAACAAAGAAAAGGCAGAAGAAGTCTTCGGCGATATGCTCGAACATCTCACACAAGAAGCATCGCGCAGCTGTGTCCTGATCGAATTCCGGAACCTGAACAATTCGATGTTCGGTTATCGGGTTTTCCGTACCAACGATTATTTCCCAGTCAACTGGTTGCGGGTACGCAATTCGCTGCACAGTATGAAAAAGACGGAAGACCGGTTCAGCCCGTCGCGCATCCGTCAGATAAAAAAAGGACTCAAGAATGGAGCCAAAGTAGAGGAAGCACATACCGTGGAAGAAATACACGATTTCTCACGGATGCTGCACAAGGTTTATTCCTCCCGCATACGCAGATATTTCCCGGCCAACGATTTTTTCCGCCACATGAACAATATGTTAATCAAAGGACAACAGGCAAAAATATTCGTTGTGAAATACAAAGAGAAAATCATTGGCGGTTCTGTCTGTATCTATTCGGGAGACGACGCATACCTTTGGTTTTCGGGAGGAATGAGAAAGACATACGCACTTCAATATCCGGGTGTGCTAGCCGTTTGGAAAGCATTGGAAGACGCACACCAACGGGGATTCCGCCACATGGAATTTATGGATGTAGGACTTCCGTTCCGTAAACACGGTTATCGTGATTTCGTTCTTCGCTTCGGAGGAAAACAAAGCAGTACCCGCCGTTGGTTCCGCGTCAATTGGAGTTGGCTGAATAAACTCTTAGTCAAGTTTTATGTCTAAATGTAATCTCAAGATTACAAAACAATGTTTTATGCTCCTTTCCCACCATTTTTTCTGTTTAATAATCCAATAATTAAATGCAGAAATATTTCTTTATTAGATAAGAAATGTCTTTCTTTGTGCTGTTTTATGCCTTATAAGCACAGATTTAAAACCAAATAAAAAAAGTATAGTTATGAAGATTTCACACATTGAACATCTGGGCATTGCTGTAAAAAGCATCGAAGAAGCCCTTCCTTACTACGAAAATGTATTAGGTCTGAAGTGTTACAACATTGAAACAGTGGAAGATCAGAAAGTAAGAACTGCTTTTTTAAAAGTGGGCGAAACAAAAATTGAACTGTTGGAGCCTACTTGCCCGGAGAGTACTATTGCCAAATTCATTGAAAACAAAGGTGCAGGCGTTCACCACGTCGCATTTGCTGTAGAAGATGGCGTAGCCAATGCGCTGGCAGAGGCAGAAGGCAAAGAAATCCGCCTTATCGACAAAGCTCCCCGCAAAGGTGCTGAAGGTTTGAATATCGCTTTCCTTCACCCGAAATCAACTTTGGGTGTGTTAACAGAACTCTGCGAACATTAATCATAAACTCTAAAACTAACAAGAACTCATGAGTAATCAACTTGAAAAAATTAAAGAGCTTATTGAACGCCGTGCCGTAGCACGTATCGGAGGCGGTGAAAAAGCAATTGCGAAGCAACATGAAAAAGGGAAATACACAGCACGCGAGCGTCTGGCTATGCTGCTTGACGAGGGTAGCTTCGAAGAAATGGACATGTTCGTTGAGCACAGATGCACGAACTTCGGAATGGAGAAAAAACATTATCCGGGAGACGGTGTGGTAACCGGCTGCGGTACAATCGAAGGACGTCTGGTATATGTGTTCGCACAGGACTTCACTGTTTCTGCCGGTTCACTGTCAGAAACAATGTCATTGAAGATTTGTAAAATTATGGATCAGGCCATGAAGATGGGTGCTCCTTGTATCGGTATCAACGACTCGGGTGGTGCACGTATCCAGGAAGGTATCAACGCTTTGGCAGGTTATGCAGAAATCTTCCAACGCAACATCCTTGCTTCAGGTGTTATTCCGCAGATTTCCGGTATCTTCGGTCCTTGTGCCGGTGGTGCTGTTTATTCTCCGGCTCTGACCGACTTCACGCTGATGATGGAAGGCACTTCTTATATGTTCCTCACCGGACCGAAAGTGGTGAAGACCGTTACAGGTGAAGACGTTAGCCAGGAAAACCTCGGTGGCGCAAGCGTTCACTCCACTAAATCGGGTGTAACTCATTTCACCGCCCAAACAGAAGAAGAAGGTTTCGAACTGATTCGCAAACTGTTGAGCTATATTCCTCAAAACAACCTTGAAGAAGCTCCTTATGTAGATTGCACAGACCCAATCGACCGTCTGGAAGATTCTTTGAACGATATTATCCCCGACAGCCCTACTAAACCGTATGACATGTACGAAGTGATCGGCGCTATTGTGGACAACGGTGAATTCCTTGAAATCCAGAAAGATTATGCAAAGAATATCATCATCGGTTTCGCCCGCTTCAACGGACAATCGGTAGGTATCGTTGCTAATCAGCCTAAGTATCTGGCTGGTGTGCTCGACAGCAACGCATCTCGTAAAGGCGCACGTTTCGTTCGTTTCTGCGATGCATTCAATATTCCTATCGTATCGTTGGTAGACGTACCGGGATTCCTTCCGGGAACAGGTCAGGAATACAATGGCGTTATCCTTCATGGTGCTAAACTGTTGTATGCTTACGGTGAAGCTACTGTGCCTAAGGTTACTATCACATTGCGTAAATCTTACGGTGGTTCTCACATCGTGATGAGCTGTAAGCAACTTCGCGGTGACATGAACTACGCATGGCCTACTGCCGAAATCGCAGTAATGGGTGGTGCAGGAGCAGTAGAAGTATTGTACGCACGCGAAGCCAAAGATCAGGAAAACCCTGCTCAATTCCTTGCAGAGAAAGAAGCAGAATACACGAAACTGTTCGCCAATCCTTACAATGCAGCTAAATATGGCTACATCGACGATGTGATTGAACCGCGCAACACACGTTTCCGTGTTATCCGTGCTTTGCAGCAGTTGCAGACTAAGAAATTGAGTAATCCGGCTAAGAAGCATGGTAATATTCCGTTGTAATCCTACTTTTCACATTAAAACAAGAACGATTATGAACAAAACCAAAATCGGAATATTCCTTTCTTTGCTGTTGCTGATTGGTCTGACTTCTTGTGGAGAGCAAAAGTCGAACAATAAGCTGGTGCTAAACGAAATCCTGATAGACAATCAGAGTAATTTTCAGGACGATTACGGATTGCACAGCGCATGGATTGAAATATTCAATAAATCATTCGGTAGCGCCGACCTGGCAGCTTGCTTGCTGAAAGTAAGCAGCCAACCGGGCGATACAGTTACTTATTTTATCCCGAAAGGTGATATACTAACCTTAGTGAAACCACGCCAACATGCACTATTCTGGGCAGATGGCGAACCTAACCGTGGTACTTTCCATACCAGCTTCAAGCTGAATCCGGAAACAGCTAACTGGGTGGGTCTGTTCGACTCCGGCAAAAAGTTGCTCGACCAGATTGTAGTGCCCGCAGGCACTCTCGGTCCCAACCAATCATACGCTCGTGTAAGCGACGGGGCAGCTGAATGGGAAGTAAAAAGTGGAAGCGGTGACAAATACGTGACTCCGAGCACCAACAACAAGACTCTTGACAGCAATTCCAAGATGGAAAAGTTTGAAGAACACGATGCTGATGGCGTTGGAATGTCCATTTCTGCCATGAGCGTAGTATTCTGCGGATTGATTCTTCTCTTTATTGCTTTTAAGATTGTAGGAAAAGTAGCTGTTAATTTGAGCAAGCGCAACGCTATGAAATCTAAAGGCATTGACAAGCATGAAGCTAAGGAACTGTCACAGGCTCCGGGCGAAGTATACGCTGCTATTTCTATGGCATTACACGAAATGCAGGATGAGGTGCACGACGTAGAAGAAACGGTGCTGACCATCACCCGCGTAAAACGCAGCTACTCACCATGGAGTTCGAAGATTTACACTTTGCGTGAAACTCCTCCCAGAAAGTAAGTCACCTTTTAAAAAGTAAAAACGATGAAAGAATATAAATATAAAATCAACGGTAACTCATATAAAGTAACCATCGGAGATATTGAAGACAACATCGCTCATGTAGAAGTGAACGGTACACACTATAAAGTAGAAATGGAGAAACAGCCGAAGCCTGTTGCGAAACCCGTGACAGTACGCCCGATGCCTAATGCTCCTGCTGCTCCTACTCAAGTAGTGAAACCGACTGCTCCATCTACCGGAAAATCAGGAGTAAAATCTCCGCTGCCGGGTGTGATCCTCGACATCAAAGTGAATGTAGGCGATACTGTAAAGAAAGGACAGACCATTATCATATTGGAAGCCATGAAGATGGAAAACAATATCAATGCGGATAAGGACGGTAAGATTACTGCCATCAACGTCAACAAGGGAGACTCTGTTCTTGAAGGTAATGACCTCGTAATTATTGAATAATATGGGAGACTTTATAAACTTTTTAGGAAATAACCTGGCCGACTTCTGGACATACACAGGCTTTGCCAATGCTACGGTAGGGCATGTAGTCATGATTCTCGTTGGCTTGGTATTCATCTATTTGGCAATAGCCAAAGAGTTCGAACCGATGCTGCTGATTCCTATCGGTTTCGGTATATTGATCGGTAATATACCTTTTAATATGGATGCCGGGCTGAAAGTCGGTATTTATGAAGAAGGTTCTGTATTGAATATATTGTATCAGGGAGTGACCTCCGGCTGGTATCCGCCACTCATCTTTTTGGGTATCGGTGCCATGACGGACTTCTCGGCACTTATCTCTAATCCAAAATTGATGCTGATTGGTGCAGCTGCACAGTTCGGTATCTTCGGTGCATATATGATCGCATTGGAAATGGGTTTCGACCCAATGCAAGCCGGTGCTATCGGTATCATTGGTGGAGCAGACGGCCCGACGGCCATCTTCCTTTCTTCCAAGCTAGCACCTAACCTGATGGGAGCCATTGCGGTGTCCGCCTACTCCTATATGGCGTTGGTTCCGGTGATACAGCCGCCTATCATGCGTCTGCTCACCACCAAGAACGAACGTGTCATCCGCATGAAACCGCCGCGTGCCGTTTCTCACACGGAGAAGGTGATTTTCCCGATCATCGGTTTGTTGCTGACTTGTTTCCTGGTTCCTTCCGGTCTGCCTTTGCTGGGTATGCTGTTCTTCGGTAACCTGTTGAAAGAAAGTGGTGTAACCCGCCGTTTGGCTAATACTGCCAGTGGTCCGTTGATTGATACAATCACTATCCTGTTGGGTCTGACAGTAGGTGCTTCTACGCAAGCTTCCGAATTCCTGACGCTCGACTCTATCAAGATCTTTGCTCTCGGTGCATTGTCATTTGTTATTGCAACTGCCTCCGGTGTCATCTTCGTTAAGATCTTCAATATCTTCCTGAAGAAGGGTAATAAGATCAATCCGTTGATCGGTAATGCAGGTGTTTCTGCTGTTCCCGACTCTGCACGTATCTCACAAGTGATTGGTTTGGAATATGATTCGACCAACTATTTGCTGATGCACGCTATGGGTCCGAACGTTGCCGGAGTGATCGGTTCAGCTGTTGCTGCCGGTATTCTGCTTGGATTCTTGATGTAAGAAACATTATATAATAGATAAGAACACCCGTGTTACATTCAGTTGTGACACGGGTGTTCTTTATTACAGCCATAGTGTTATCTTCTCTCCGTTCTGAAACGATTAAACGTCATAAAAAAGGCTGCTACCAGTGTTCAAACCGGAGCAGCCTCTTTCTTTTATTTATGGAATAATCCGGAGATTATTACTGTGCCAATTTGTTGTCAGAACCGAGCACGTTGATGATTTTGTGCTTGTACAGTTTTTCCATGTTGTCACGAGCCGGGCCAAGATACTTACGTGGGTCGAATTCAGCCGGTTTTTCAGCGAAAGTCTTACGGATAGCAGCAGTCATAGCCAGACGTGAGTCAGAGTCGATGTTGATTTTGCAAACAGCAGACTTAGCAGCTTTACGCAATTCTTCTTCCGGAATGCCGATAGCAGCTTTCAGTGCACCACCATATTTGTTGATAGTTTCCACTTCTTCTTCCGGAACTGAAGATGATCCGTGAAGAACGATAGGGAATCCCGGAAGTTTTTCCATTACAGCGTCCAATACTTCGAAAGCCAATGGAGGAGGAACCATACGGCCAGTCTTCGGGTCGATGTGGCATTGTTCCGGAGTAAACTTGTAAGCACCGTGAGAAGTACCGATTGAGATAGCCAAAGAGTCGCAACCAGTGCGAGTAGCGAAGTCGATTACTTCTTCAGGGTCAGTATATGTGTGATGGTCGGAAGAAACTTCATCTTCTACACCAGCCAATACGCCAAGTTCACCTTCTACAGTTACGTCAAACTGGTGAGCGTATTCAACAACTTTCTTAGTCAATGCTACGTTTTCTTCGTAAGGAAGGTGAGAACCATCGATCATTACTGAAGAGAAACCTGAATCGATACAAGATTTGCAAGTTTCGAATGTATCTCCGTGGTCAAGGTGAAGAACGATTTCCGGATGTGCGCAGCCTAATTCTTTAGCATATTCTACAGCACCCTGTGCCATGTAACGCAACAAAGTAGCGTTAGCATACTGACGAGCACCTTTAGAAACCTGAAGAATCACAGGAGATTTAGTTTCAACAGCAGCCTTGATGATAGCCTGCATTTGTTCCATATTGTTGAAGTTGAATGCTGGGATAGCATATCCACCTTTGATAGCCTTAGCAAACATTTCTCTTGTGTTTACCAATCCTAAATCTTTGTAATTTACCATTTTGTTTAAAGTTTATTGTTAGTGAATAAAAATTCTACGCAAAAGTAAGCATTATCCATCGAATAACGAACATCGGAAAGAAAAATATAGTAGAAAAAGGTTTAAATCAGACTGCAAAATTTAGCAGGAATACGAGTGTGACATTAGATTGTAATGTCCACCTTGCAAACTTTGGGATTTATGATTTCTGAATTCTGATTGATGCCTTCGGATTTATATCTCCTTATTTATACCTTATTTATACCTCATTTTTCATTCATTTAATCACCAAAATCTGCATAGCAAATCAGAAATCATAAATTAGAAATCAGAAATTTTAGAAAACCTTTTTCTATTTCACAGAAAAGCATTATCTTTGCGCTCTGAAAATGACCATTACACTATTTCTTACCAAAATAGTAACAGAATATAAATTAAAAAAACAGATACTGAAATGAAAAAAGGCCTTCATCCAGAATCATACCGTCCGGTAGTATTTAAAGATATGTCAAATGGTGACATGTTTTTGTCTAGATCAACTGTAGCAACTAAAGAAACCATCGAATTCGAAGGTGAAACTTATCCGTTGCTGAAGATTGAAATCTCAAACACTTCTCACCCGTTCTATACAGGTAAATCTACATTGGTAGATACTGCAGGTCGTGTTGACAAGTTCATGAGCCGTTACGGTGACCGTAAGAAGAAATAATTCGATCTTTCGTGAAAGATGAAAAAAGAGGAGATTCTCGCAGAGAATTTCCTCTTTTTCGTTTTCTATATTCCTTAACGTCAAGCATCATCCAACAAGAAATCGGCTATATGACGATGCCTGACACCCTCCACATTATCCTGCCACAAGCTGTCCATGCTAACTACATATTTAGGATAATGGTCGTTAATGGCGAGCAAAGGAGCAAACTCCCTCTCAACAGTGGCCTGTGAAGCTAACTGATACGTTACTTGCACATAAATCTTTTCTTCCCGACGGATGGCTACAAAATCCACTTCTTTATCATCCTGTTTGCCTACATACACTTCATAACCCCTTCTTTTCAACTCCAGACAGACCAGATTCTCCAACATACCTGCAATCAACCGGTCACGATAGCCCATCACGGAATAAATCAAAGAAAGGTCGCTTACAAAATACTTTTCATTCGTCTGCAGAATTTCCTTTCCTTTAATATCATACCGGGGAATACGTTGAATGATAAAAGCACTTTCCAATGCATTCAGATAATTATAGATGGTATTCATATCCACCTTCCGTTGCTGACTTTTGAAGTAATCAGCTATATTTTTAGCGTTCAGCTTATTGCCTATATTATCGAAAACAAACTTCACTACCCGTTCGAGCAATTCCACATTCCGGATATTGTGACGCTGCACCGTGTCACGAAGAATGACAGAAGAATAGATGTCGTAGACAATTTTATAGATAGCCTCATATCCATAATCGGCAGTATGTATGGCCGGAAATCCTCCCATACGGAGATATTTCTGAAATTCCTCCTTCCGGTTGAGCGTCGGATCATTGGCCTGCAAGTCATGGAAAGTCAGATATTCTCTAAAAGACAAGGTCATGACATGGAAAGCGACATACCGTCCCGTTAAATAAGTTGCCAGTTCGGACGATAACATACGTGAGTTGGAGCCGGTCACATAAATATCCGTATCCAAATCTACCAGAAGTGAGTTGACCACTTTTTCCCAACCGTCCACTTCCTGAATTTCATCCAAGAGAATATAATATTTACCCGCATCTCCCGCCTGTCCCCGAATATAAGCATACAAAGCCTTCGCCTCTTTCAGATCTATCCACTGAAAACTTTCAAAATTCAGATAGATGATACGTTCTTCACGAACTCCTCTCCTCAACAGTTCGTCACGAATCAGACGCAGCACTACCGACTTTCCACTGCGACGAATACCCGTTATCACTTTTACAAACGGCTTATCTATAAAAGGAACAATTTGTTCCATATACTGTTCACGATTAATCATATTCAAAAGTTTTTAGGGTTATAAGCACAAAGATATACTATTTTCGGAAAGTTTTTAGGGTTATAACCCTAAATAAATCCATAAATTCAGATTCTTTTAGGGTTATAAGCCGAAAAATAAATAAAAGAAATATGACTAAATCCGATTTATTACCAAATAAAGAAAGTACCTTTACCCGACTAATTAATAAAAAATGGAAATAACCGATTTAAAACAAATGACAAAGGAAGAAGTTTTCAATTTCATCAGACAACGCCTTTCTTTCAGTAAAGAGCTGCAAGAACAATTCAGGCATGTGAATAAAGACGATCTCGCAAAAGAACATCGCAGATTCGAAATGTCCGGAAATGAATCAAAGACAGGCCAATGCACGATTTTCAACACAGCGATTCTGAACGAGTTTGCCGATCTTGGCATCTATGATTATACTTCTTATCTTTTTCTCGACTTCCACAATGGCACTCCAACCGTTTATCTCAAATACTTCTCCGAAAATGAAAATTTGGAATATACATTTACCGGATATACCACAACGGAAATCATCTTTGCAATTCTTGAACTGACTATCTTCTCCGGAAAGCCCAAAAGAAATCGCAGCTAAAAAAAGAATTGCACGGAAAGACAATACGAGGTCAAAAGACTTTTATGGCTTTCATTTAGGCACGGATTACACGGGTTTCACGGTTCCATTAGACTAAAACCGCGAAATCCGTGTAATCCGTACCTAAATAATATCAATCTAATAGATGGTTTTACTTTTGGCTCCCTCCTTTTTATCATCACATTATATTTGCCACCCGTATAGCATATTTACCATCTTTATACCATACTCTCTATTCTCATACCATATTTCCTGCATTTATTTCCTCTTTTCCATCCTATTCCGAAAAAAACATATATCTTTGTCACACGCTTTCTGCCCATCAGCGTGATGAAACAGGCAAAAGCGTTTTTTTATTCCTTAATGGAGTAAATAACGTATTGTCTCTCAAACTTAAAAATTAGCAGTTTTTTCACACCGAGAGATGATACAACAGATACTCCACGTAGATAGTCGTATATCAACATATCGATTAGAGATTTGTTATATATAAACGTTTGGCGTGGGTGTCTGTTGTTTATCATTATCTGGTGAAGGGTGTTGCTAAGCCTTAAGTTTAGATAATGGTACAACAGCACTCACGCTTTTATTGTATCCGGTCGGTTTCAACAATCCTTATACCCCAACCAATTCCCCAGCCGACCGAAATCATAAAAATCGTGGGTGTTCGTTGCACCTCTCCGGACAATACGTTATTTACTCCTTTTTTATAACACATTAAAACAAAAGCGATATGCCAAAATGGATTAGTGTAGAAAAAGCAGTGATTAAGTATCACATCGAAAAAGAAGCGATCCTGCTTTGGGTGGAAATGGGACAATTCCCTATGTTATACATAGACAATGTTCCGAACGTTGACGAAGAATGTATTCTGGAACTCTTTCGCCGAAGTAAAGCCGGCATTACAGCAGAATATATTGATACGCTGGAACAACTGTGTATAGACAAAACGATGGTCTGCGAGAAATACGCCCACATTATTCAATTGAAAGAAAAGGAAATTCAGCTGCAGAAGGAAATAAATACGTTGATAAACGAAATACAGGCAGCAATGAAGAGACAAAATGAACGGATTCGGGATTTGAAAAAAGCGATTGGAGAGAATAACAACGTTATACGTAGTGACAGTTGGATAAAAAGGCTGCGCAAAAGGTTTCAATGGTGAATAATTATCAGTGTACCAATTACCATGTGGGACATTATTGCACGGTTTTCACCACAGAGGATAAAGAGGGCCGTCCTTTGCCCTTTGCAGCCTATTCCCATTCCCTCCACAGCTTTCTTTAAACTCCTCCATAAGCTCTTTAAAGCCTATATTCAAACAATGAAAAATACAAAATATTTTATTCCATTTATTTAACTAATCATCCATTATATAAGTAATTTTATCCTTTGTAAAGTCAAGTAAATTCACTACATTTATACCACTAACAAGAACTGAAATGTGAGCATTTCAGCACAAAGAAATCTGTATGAAAAAAACGATGAAGAATGACAGTTGCCTGACGGTTTCCCGTCGGGCAGCTATTATCCGCCAAGATGCGGAAGAGAATTACGGCACACTGTTGACACTGGGAGAATCTATGCGCCGTGCATACCAAGTAGAAGAACTGATAGACCGGATGAGATGGGACAACGCCGATTTCTGCCTGCAACGAACAGACGGAACCTGCCTTTCCATTACAGGGACACTGACAGAATATGAACACTATTTCGGCCGCCCCTACTACGAAAACCCCTCCAACAGGTTTCTCCCATACTATGACGTGCATTGTAGAAAATGGCTTACGTGTCGAGTGGCAGGGATTGTATTCGGCTCTTCTGTGAAAAAAAATTAATTTCATGGATTAAATAAGGAAAGTTGTAGGACATATACGAAATAAAGTAGTTACTTTGCAACCGCAAGTAAGAGAAAAAATCATGTCAATGCTGCTTCCTTGTTTTTTGACAGAGGCAGTTATCTGTTTTTCCTGCATTGCTTTTTCAGAACTTCGGAATTAAATCTCCCCTGCTCCGAAAATTCCCTATATTACAGATTACATACACGAAGAGAATACTCCGATTCCATCATGAAGAATGAGTACGATATTTGCTGCTTTCCAAAGAAGTGGCCGGATTCTTCGTATCTGTATTTTCAGAAAAATAGAATTTAAAACAGAAACTAATATATTTTATTATGACAACATCTAATTCAGCAAATACCAAACAATCGAACAACGCATCACAAAAGAGAAAACCGATTCATAACGGTTACTTCAATCATCCCACTTCTTCTTCCAGCAATATACCCATGAGTATTTTGATACGGGAACAAGGACTGGAAATATACGGACTATACTGGGTGATGCTCGAAGAAGCTCATGCACAGCTTAAATGCTGCGTCAATATCCAGACAATGGAAATCATCGCCAATATATTCCATGCCCAACCCGAACATCTTGAGCTCCTCTACCACCATTATTTCCGGCGTCCCGGCAAAGGATACAACTCGCATATACTCTATGCCGACTTTTGCGAAGAATCTGCCATCAGAAGTTATTTCCCGCACCCCCTACTGGCATACACCGACAACGAACTGCTGCGGATGATTATGCAAGACGGACTGAAAGCCTACGGACTATATTGGCTTGTGATGGAAAAGCTCTATCAACAGCCACAACATTTTCTGGCACCGCAAACTGCTTCCTTCATCCAGAACCTTTATGATGTGAGCGACGAACTGATGGAAAGTGTATTATACAATTACGGACTCTTTTATCTGGATGAGAAAATGAACCTCCATTCTAAAGCAATAGACGATTATAGGGAAGCACTTGACAACATGGAAGATGAAAAAAAGCGCAACACGAAACCGCACGTCAATAACTCTCTGAAAGCCAACGGAAATGCAGAGGATTTTAACACTCGGGAAATAAAAAAAACGTCAAATATACAGAAAAATCCATCCCCCATTATAAATAAAGAAATAAACAAAAAAAATTCTTCTTCTGAAGAAAGCGGAAAAGAAAAAGAAGAAGAAAATGGTTTGAAGGTGACGGACTTGAACGCTGTGACACCCGATATGCGCCCCAACGCATGGGAAGAAAATCTACAGGAGGCAATGAACGACACATCCTGGTATGAAGTCGTAGCCATTCAGTCGGGCATCCCCCGGCTGATGATGGAAGAAAAAGAATGGTTCTTCAACTATTTACGGGAGCAAATCATCTTACGGGGGAATGAAAGCTCGATGAACAGCCTGCACGAAATAAAAAACTATTTCGCCAATCTCACCCGGCAGGGAAGCCATGTGTCATCCACAACGCAGGTGGCACTGAAGAAGTTTCTCAAAAACCGGCAAGAGCAACAGCAATGTTCGCCCTACGAAACCATCACCAACGGAATACGTACCTACGACGGGCATCCCATCCCCGCTTATGCCAAGCCGCGACCTTCGGCGGCACATATCTGGAATCCGGTGACGAACGAATGGACACGATAGCATATTATCTCTCAATCATTTACTAAATATGGATAGATTCAAAGAACTGGGTATTGATACCCACGGTCACACAAGCGGCAAAATGAAAACAAAATGTCCCTGGTGTCATGCCCAACGGACGGATAAGCGTGATAAATCACTAAGTGTCAACCTCGATACCAAACTGTATTTGTGCCACTACTGCGGCGCACACGGTTCGGCAGCCATATATGCCGGAAAAGGCAGAAAGCTGGGTGATCCGTTGGTCAAATTTCCAACGGCAACAGGTAGCAACTCCAGTTGTCCGCCCACTGAAAAGCCGCACGGCGACCCAGAGCAAGGGGCACTCACACAGAAGCAAATTGAATGGTGTCGTGACGTCCGCCACATTCCGCCGGAAGTATTGGTGGAAGCTGGCGTGGCTTTCGCCTCCATCTCGATGCCTATATCCGGAAAGGAGAAAGGCTGGGAAAAGAGGGACTGTCTCTGCTTCAACTTTTTCGAAAACGGGGAATTGGTGAACACAAAGTTCCGCGACTCACAAAAGCACTTCAAATTGCTGCAAGGAGCGCGCACCATCCCTTACAACATCGACGCCATCCGCGACACGCCGGAGTGCATCCTCGTGGAAGGGGAATTTGATGCCCTCTCCTACATGGCTGTCGGCCGGACGGATGTCATTTCCGTGCCGAACGGTGCCAACAGTCAACTGGACTGGCTGGACGAATTGTCGGAATCTCATTTCGAGCAGAAACAAGTGATTTATCTGTCGGTGGACACCGACCGCAAGGGACGGGAACTGTGCCGGGAACTCTCCCGACGGCTGGGGGTAGACCGCTGCCGTATCGTCACCTACGGCGAAGCATACAAGGACGCCAACGAACTGCTCGTGGCGGAAGGCCCGGACGCACTACTGAAGGCACTGGAGGACGCACCCATCCCCCGCCTGGAAGGTACGTTTACGGCAGAAGACTTACGGGAGCGGTTGCACCAACTGTTTGAAGAGGGGTATACTTCGGGCGTGGAATTGGGAATACCGAATCTGGACGAAATCATGAGGCTGGAAACGGGGCGGGTGCTCACCGTCACCGGTATTCCCGGACACGGCAAATCGGACTTTGTGGATGAGATAGTGCTCCGGCTCTGCACCCGCCAAGATTGGCGAGCGGGATATTTCAGTCCGGAGAACACGCCAATCGAGTATCATCATGCCAAACTGGCGGAGAAACTGCTGGGACACCGTTTCCGCAAAGATTTCTCTACGGAGGAGGAATTCGCCCGCGTAGTGGATTATCTTTCGCAACGCGTCTGGCACATTCTTCCGGACGGGGATTTCACACTGGGCAACGTCTTGTCGAAGGCACGCGAACTGGTACACCGTCACGGCATCCGTGTGTTTGTTATCGACCCGTACAATTACATCAACCATCAGATCCCGGCAGGCATGACGGAGACGGGGTATATCGGTTCATTCATGAATAGTCTGGCACGTTTTGCCCGGCTCAACTCCTGCCTCGTCATTCTGGTGGCGCATCCGAGAAAGATGAACAAGCAATACGGCACGCAGAAAACGGAAGTTCCCACCATGTATGACATCAACGGCTCGGCCAACTTTTTCAACATGACGGACTACGGAATAGTGGTAGACCGTCAGGATGAAATGGGGATCGTGTATATACACGTCGAGAAAACCCGTTTCCGTAATTTCGGAACAAAGGGAAACGCAGCGTTCTGCTACGATGTGACCAACGGAAGATATTCCCCTTGTACGCCGCCACCCGAACCGGGTATGCAGGTGCAACCGTGGAAGGGAGCCAAAGACTTATTCTCGTCAGAGGGATGGATTTAGGGATTAAGGCTCTCCCAAATACTTCTCAATCAGCTCCACCTGCAACGGTGTGAGCCAATGTATCCAAAACGCCCAGCCGGTAGCTTCGAGAGCCTCCAGCAGCTCCCGGTTTCGGCGGATGCATTTATTTAAATGTCTTCTTGCCACATCGGCACTTGCATACGGCATATAGAGTAATGCCAATTCCGTTTTCTTCATAGATTTTCTTCTTTTAATTTATTATTTACGTCATGTAAAGATACTGTTTTTTGCGTAGAAATGCAAGCAAATACACAGATATTCAAGCGTTTGCCTTCACTTACCGGCAGATACCGTTTCATGTTTCCTCCCCTGCCGGTTGGGGTATCTTTGCTACTGTAAAAGAGACAGAAAACGTTCGTTTACTGACTCAATAAAATCTTATTTATTCACTTAAAAAGGAGGAAATCAGTATGTTGATTTACAAAGCGGTTCAGTCCAATATCGCATCGAAGGACAAAAAGAAGAAATGGCATCCCTGCCTGATTAAAATGGGAAACGTAGTGGATACGCAAATGATTGGCGAAACGATTGCCGAACGGTCATCACTGACGGCCGGTGACGTGCACAACGTGATCCGAAACCTGATGGCAGTGATGCGCGAGCAGTTGCTCAACAGCAGGACAGTGAAACTCGAAGGATTGGGAACATTTACCATGGTGTGCCAGTCACGCTGCAAGGGGGTAGATGCGGAAGCCGATGTTAGTCCGGCACAAATCACGGGATTGCGTTGCCAGTTTACCCCGGAATATACGCGGGATGCCGGTGGAAATATCACCCGTGCGCTGATTCAGGGAGCGTCATATATCCACGTCAACCAGTTGACGAAAGCACTGGGAGCGGGAGGCGGTGGCAACACCGGAGGTTCGGGTGATGACAAACCGGGTGGCGGTGGTCAGGAAGCGCCCGATCCGGCAGCGTGATAGAATAGGTGATAGAGGATAGTGTGGTATGGAAAGGAGGTGTTGAATTATGAAGAAATCCATTTGGAATACGATTTTAAAAGTCGTCATTGCGGTTGCTACTGCTATTGCAGGCGTCATTGGAGGTCAGAACCTGATGATGTAAAATGAAACAAAAGAGTTGGACGGGAATTTTACCTTAGAAACGGTAAAGTTCCCGTTTTTTTGTGTTCCATATAAAGGTTAAGAGGCAGGATATGAAAAGACAGGAATATTGAACATAAATAAACAGGAGTTGTTTTAGTATATTATTCGCTATTTATCAACGCAAAACCTCTAAACATCAACGTGGTATATGAAAAAGGAATTTGGATTCGTCCTGGCGGCTGCAATCTTGCTGGCTGGCTGCGGACAGAAAAAAGAAACGACAACGACAACTGCACGTCCCGTAAAGACTACGATTGTCGAGTCAAGATCGATTATCAGAAAAGATTTCTCGGGAATCGTGGAAGCGGTGGAATATGTGAAGCTGGCTTTCCGGGTCAACGGACAAATCATCCAGCTTCCTGTCATCGAAGGACAGAAAGTGAAAAAAGGACAACTCATCGCAGCTATCGACCCCAGAGACATCGCGTTGCAATATGCCGCTACGAAATCGGCATACGAAACGGCTTCGGCACAAGTGGAACGTAACAAACGGCTCCTCTCCCGGCAAGCGATCTCCGTGCAGGAATATGAAATCAGCCTCGCCAACTTCCAGAAGGCGAAGTCTGAATACGAACTATCTGCCAACAATATGCGCGACACCAAGCTGACAGCTCCTTTCGACGGTTCTATCGAAAAACGACTGGTGGAAAACTATCAGCGTGTCAACTCCGGTGAGGGTATCGTGCAGCTTGTCAATACACACAATCTGCGTATCAAATTCACCATTCCGGATGCGTATCTTTATTTGTTACGCGCCAAAGACCCGCGTTTCCTCGTAGAGTTCGACACATTTAAAGGACACGTGTTTCAAGCGAAACTGGAAGAATATCTTGATATTTCTACGGATGGCACAGGAATTCCGGTCAGCATCACGATTGACGATCCGTCATTCGACCGCGATCTGTATGCTGTGAAACCCGGTTTCACGTGCAGCATCCGTTTCACGGCAGATGTAGGTCCGTTGGTGCAGGATAGCTGGACGATCGTACCGCTTAGTGCCGTATTCGGCGAAAGCGAAGGGAATAAAATGTATGTCTGGGTGGTAGAAGACAACAAAGTCCACAAACGGGAAGTGACCGTCAACGCCCCGACCGGAGAAGCACAGGCGCTCATCTCGGAAGGTTTGAAACCCGGTGAAAAAATCGTCATAGCAGGCGTATACCAACTAGTAGAAGGAGAATCTATCACAACTGTTGACAGGTGATAGTTGGTAAATGATTATGTAATCATTTATCCGCTGTCATTCATCAATTATCAACGATCATTTATTATGAGTTTAGCCAAATATTCATTAGATAATACGAAAATCATCTATTTCTTTCTTGCTGTATTGCTGATTGGGGGAATCACTTCCTTCGGCAAGCTGGGTAAGAAAGAGGATGCTCCTTTCGTCATAAAGTCGGCGGTTATTATGACCCGCTATCCGGGTGCCGAACCGGCAGAAGTGGAGCGGTTGATTACCGAGCCTATCTCTCGTGAAATTCAAAGTATGAGCGGTGTGTACAAGATAAAATCAGAATCGATGTACGGGCTCTCAAAAATCACATTCGAGTTGCAACCTTCCTTGTCGGCAAGCTCCATTCCGCAGAAGTGGGATGAGTTGCGACGGAAGGTGCTTAATATACAGCCACAGTTGCCGAGCGGTGCTTCCGCACCGACGGTTTCCGATGATTTCGGCGACGTGTTCGGTATCTATTACGGTCTGACGGCGGACGACGGTTACACATACGAAGAGATGCGCAACTGGGCGGAACGGATCAAGACGCAGGTAGTGACGGCGGACGGGGTGATGAAAGTCGCCCTGTTCGGGACGCAGACGGAGGTGGTCAATATTTTTATTTCCACCAATAAGCTCGTAGGTATGGGCATCGACCCGAAACAGCTTGCCAGTCTGTTGCAATCGCAGAACCAGATTATCAATACCGGAGAAATCCGTGCCGGCGAGCAACAGCTCCGGGTGACTGCCAACGGTATGTATACCACCGTAGACGATATCCGCAACCAGGTGATTACCACCAAAGCCGGACAAGTGAAACTGGGCGATATCGCCGTCATCGAAAAAGGGTACATGAACCCTCCATCCAACATCATGCACGTGAACGGCAAACGTGCCATCGGCATCGGCGTCTCCACCGACCCGCAACGGGACGTGGTGCAGACGGGCAAGAACGTGAAAGCCAAACTGGACGAATTGTTGCCACTGATGCCTGTGGGACTGGAACTGCAAAGCCTGTATCTGGAGAACGAAATTGCCAACGAAGCCAACAACGGATTTATCATCAATCTGATCGAATCGATTCTGATTGTAATTGTGATTATCATGTTGGTGATGGGTTTGCGCGCAGGTGTGCTGATCGGCTCGTCACTGATTTTCTCTATTGGCGGCACATTACTTATCATGTCTTTCTTCGGTGTCGGACTGAACCGTACATCATTGGCGGGATTTATCATCGCCATGGGGATGCTGGTGGATAACGCCATCGTGGTAACGGACAACGCACAGATTGCCATCGCCCGCGGAGTAGACCGGCGGAAAGCGCTGATAGACGGCGCAACCGGTCCGCAATGGGGATTGCTTGGGGCTACGTTCATCGCTATCTGTTCGTTCCTCCCACTCTACCTTGCTCCTTCTGCCGTGGCGGAAATCGTGAAACCGCTTTTTGTGGTGCTTGCCATCTCGCTGGGATTGAGCTGGGTGCTCGCGCTGACGCAGACCACTGTTTTCGGTAATTTCATCCTGAAAGCGAAAGCAAAGGACGGCACGAAAGACCCGTATGACAAACCGTTCTATCACAAATTCGCCTCCATCCTCCGCACGCTGATTCGCAGGAAAACATTGACACTGGGTTCGATGGTAGTGCTCTTTGTTGCTTCGCTGGTTATCATGGGAATGATGCCGCAAAACTTCTTCCCTTCTCTCGATAAGCCTTATTTCCGGGCGGACGTGTTTTATCCCGACGGGTATAGCATCAATGACGTAGTGAAAGAGATGAAATCCGTGGAAGAGCATCTGGCAAAGCAGCCGGAAGTGAAGAAAGTGTCGATCACCTTCGGTAGCACGCCGTTAAGGTATTACCTGGCTTCTACTTCGGTGGGGCCGAAACCGAATTTTGCCAATGTATTAGTTGAATTGACGGACAGTAAATATACGAAAGAGTATGAAGAAGATTTCGACGCGTACATGAAGGCGAATTATCCGAATGCGATTACCCGTACCAGTCTGTTCAAACTGTCGCCTGCGGTGGATGCCGCTATCGAAATCGGATTTATCGGTCCGAATGTGGACACGCTTGTGGCGCTCACCAACCAGGCTTTGGAGATTATGCACCGGAATCCGGATTTAATCAATGTGCGCAATTCGTGGGGAAATAAAGTTCCTGTATGGAAGCCTGTATATAGTCCCGAACGGGCGCAACCGTTAGGGGTATCGCGTCAGGGAATGGCACAAAGTATCCAGATCGGAACCACAGGTATGACGCTTGGAGAGTACCGGCAGGGCGATCAGGTGCTTCCTATCTTATTGAAGGATAACACGGTGGATTCGTTCCGCATCAACGACCTGCGCACGTTGCCCGTGTTCGGCACGGGGAATGAAACGACCAGTCTGGAACAGGTGGTATCGGAATTTGATTTCCAATATCGTTTCTCGAATGTGAAGGATTACAACCGGCAAATGGTGATGATGGCGCAATGCGATCCGCGTCGCGGAGTGAATGCGATTGCTGCTTTCAATGAGGTTTGGCCGCTGGTGCAGAAAGAGATAAAAGTGCCGGAGGGGTATACGATGAAGTATTTCGGGGAACAGGAAAGTCAGGTGGAGTCTAACGAGGCGTTGGCCAAGAATTTACCGTTGACATTCTTCCTGATGTTCGTCACGCTGTTGTTCCTGTTCAGGACGTATCGTAAGCCGACAGTGATCTTGTTGATGTTACCGCTTATTTTTATCGGTATCGTTTTGGGATTGGTGTTGCTAGGCAAGTCGTTCGACTTCTTCTCCATCCTTGGTTTGCTCGGATTGATTGGGATGAATATCAAAAATGCGATTGTACTGGTGGAACAGATTGATCTGGAAGCAAAGACGGGCAAAAAGCCGTTGGATGCTGTTGTCAGTGCTACAACGAGTCGTATTGTCCCCGTAGCAATGGCGTCCGGCACTACCATTCTGGGTATGTTGCCATTGTTGTTCGACGCGATGTTCGGCGGTATGGCGGCTACGATTATGGGAGGTTTGTTGGTGGCTTCGGCACTGACATTGTTTGTTCTTCCGGTAGCCTATTGTGCCATTCAAAGAATCAAAGGCTGATTGCCTTCTCTTATATGAAACTTGAATTTATTGTTTAGATTGAATAAAATGAAAACTCAACTTATAACTCTGTCTCTGCTGTTCCTCGGTCTCACTGCCAGGGCACAGCAGCCCTATCTTAGCCGGGAAGCTTACCGGGATAAAGTGGAAGCTTACAGTCAAATTCTGAAGCAACAGAAACTAAAGACAATGGCAAGTACGGAAGCACGGAAGATTGCTCACACGGGATTCTTGCCAAAAATAGATGTCAATGCGGACGGGACCCTCAACATGAGCGACCTTAATGCCTGGAACGAACCGGTAGGCGAATACCGCAACCACACCTATCAAGGTGTATTTATCGTCTCACAACCGTTGTACACGGGCGGGGCACTCAACGCCCAGCACAAGATTGCCAAAGCGGGCGAAAGGCTGAATCAACTAAATGAGGAGCTCACCATCGACCAGATTCATTATCAGAGCGATGCAGTTTACTGGAACGCTTCCGCTTCACAGGCTATGTTGCAGGCGGCGGACAAGTATCAAAGTATTGTGAAGCAACAGTATGACATCATTCAGGATCGTTTTAACGACGGTATGATTAGTCGCACGGACTTATTAATGATTTCCACCCGGTTGAAAGAAGCGGAATTGCAATATATCAAGGCGCGTCAGAACTATACGCTGGCGCTGCAAAAGCTGAATATCCTGATGGGAGAAGAGCCGAACAATCCCGTAGACAGTCTGTACACGATTGACACGGCTTCCGCTCCGGTGCAGATCCTTTCTCTGGAGAATGTACTGCAACGTCGCGCGGATTACGAAAGTACGGAGGTGAATATCATGAAAAGTCAGGCGCAACGCAAAGCGGCTCTTAGCCAGTTCAACCCGCAATTGAATATGTATTTCAGCGGTGGATGGGCTACAGCTACACCTAACCTCGGTTATGATGTTTCTTTCAATCCCATCGTCGGCATTAACCTGAATATACCGATCTTCCGTTGGGGAGCCCGGTTCAAAACAAACCGTCAGCAGAAAGCGTATATCAGCATACAGAAACTGCAACAAAGTTATGTGACGGATAATATCAACGAGGAACTTTCTGCCGCCCTAACCAAACTGACGGAAACGGAATATCAAGTGAAAACCGCCAAAGAGACTATGAATCTGGCTAATGAAAATCTTGATTTGGTTTCTTTCTCGTATAATGAAGGAAAGGCAAACATGGTGGATGTGCTCTCCGCGCAATTGTCATGGACGCAGGCGCACACCAATCTGATTAATGCGTATCTGTCGGAAAAGATGGCGGTAGCGGAATACAGAAAGGTTATCAGTGAATAAATTTAGAAACAAAAGAAACTTGTTCACAAAGTCTTAGTCTTATAAAAGAAAATCGTCCTGCCATCACGCAACCGTGAAACAGGACGATTTCTTTTTATATCATAAGGACTACAAAATACCGTTTTGCTTCAGGATATCTTCTATTTCCTTATCTGTGATATTTGCACGTTCTGACTTATCATAAATAGTGAGCAATTTTATCTCTGTATCTATTTCTGTCCAGATTATCGTATAGGTTATCACCCGTGCACCTCCACTTTTACCTTTATTTTTCGAAGTTATCGCTATACGTATTTTACGAAGATTATTGCCCAAACTGACTCCTTGTTCAGGATTTAATAACAAATCATTTCCAAAATTCCTAAGATCTTCTTTCAACGATTTATACCGTTTTGACAAATGCTTCATTTCCCTTAAAAATTCGAGGGTAACGCTTATTCTATATTTCATTAAGGGCATCATCTAATGACTTAAACTCCAACTTACCCTCCAGATTCAGTTTCAGTTCCTTACACGCCTGATCTAAGCTTGCCAGAATCTCCGCCTTTGTCTGGTAGGGAGCTGCTTCCTCTGCGACAACATTCGTTTGCTCTTCTTCACAACTCAACATCGATTTCACTCTCCGCAGAATAGCGACATCATCCACATCCAGAATCCGCCGAATCAGTTCGTTCTTTTCGGCTTCCAATGACATTGCACTCATACGCTTGCTATTTTTACTGTTATACATTCACACAAAGATAACGCTATCAAACGAATCTTCCAAGTGTGAATGTATAAAAAGTCTTTTTCAGGCAGGAATTACCTTACGCAAGGAAGGAGATCAACACACCCGCAGCTACGGCAGAACCGATTACTCCGGAGATGTTGCTTGCCATGCAATACTGCAATACGTGATTCTTCGGATCGTATTTCAAAGCAATCTCATTGGCTACACGGCTCGCCATCGGAACGGCACTCAAACCAGTGGCGCCGATAAGCGGATTGATTTTCTTCTTTGAGAAGAGATTTACCAGCTTCACAAAGAAAATACCACCGGTTATAGAAAGTGCAAATGCAAGGAATCCACCGATCACAATACCGATTGTTGTCCAGTTGAGGAATGCTTCGGCTGTCATCGTTGCTCCTACGGACAGTCCGAGGAAGATGGTGGCAGCATTCATGATACTATTAGAAGCGGCATCGAACAAGCGGAATGTGTTGGTTCCGATTTCTTTCACCAGATTACCAAACATCAACATACCCACCAAAGGCACTGCACTTGGCACGAAGAGGGCAACAATAGTAGTTACCACGATCGGGAAGATAATCTTCAACACACGCAGGTTCTTGATTTCAGTCTTCGAAGGGTACTTCTTTTCCTGTTCTTTCATGTTGATGCTCAACTCTTTCTTCGTACAGAACAGCTTCACTACCAGCGGAATAATCACCGGAACGAGCGCCATATACGAATAAGCGGCAATGGCAATCGGGCCCAGCAAATGCGGCGCCAGTTTGATGGTGGTAAAGATGGCTGTCGGACCATCCGCGCCACCGATAATGCCCAGAGAAGCGGCTTCCTGTGGAGTGAATCCCATCAGGATGGCTACCAGCAACACGGTAAAGATACCCAACTGTGCAGCTGCACCGAATATAGAAAGATGCAGATTACGCAACATCGGCCCGAAGTCCGTCAGCGCACCGACACCCATAAAGATGATCGGAGGCAGGAAACCTGTTTTAATCAACATATAGTAGATGAAGTTCATGATTCCCAGTTCGTGGGCAATGTCATGCAAAGGCATTTCCCAGATGTTCTTCAACACTCCGTTTACCATCACCATACCATTTTCGTCGGCCTGAATCACGCCCATATCTCCTCCGGGGAAGTTGGCTAGCAACACACCGAAAGCGATGGGGACAAGCAGCAACGGCTCGTACTGTTTCTTAATACCCAAATAGAGCAGAACGAACGCGATGGCATACATTATCAGGAACTGCGGTTCGGCAATGATATTGCTGAACGCAGTCATGTCATATAAGTTCTCAAATATTTCGTTCATTATCCTATCTTCATTAATACGTCATCTTCTGAAACAGCATCTCCCGGGTTGACACAGATAGCAGTCACTGTACCGCCAAACTCTGCACGGATGGCATTGTAGGTCTTCATCGCTTCTACATAGCAGATTACATCACCTTCTTTCACAGTGTCACCTACTTGCAAAGGAGTTTCCTGCGCACCTTTCACTAAGAAGAACTTGCCTTCCAACGGAGAAAGTACTTCTTTACCCTCTCCTGCCGGAGCAGCGGCAGCACCCGCAGGAGCAGCAGGTAGTTCGGTATCACCGTATGCTACCGTCACACGATAGGCCTGTCCGTCCACTTGTACGGTCAGTGTCTTCGGTTTGGCATCTTCTTCCGGAGATTTATCTTTTTCGGCACGACGTTTGACTACGTCTTCCAGGAAGTCTTCTTTTGCTTTGCCACTCTTGTAAGCCTCATATTGAGCCGGGTGCATAGCATATTCGAAGAGTTCTTCGTCGTCCTGTCCTACTTCCCATTTGTTCTCTTTCATCAGTTTGCGATATTTGTCGAGGGCATCGGGATAGTTATTCTGCGGATCACCTTCAAAGAACTTACGGCCTTCACGTTCTGCCTTTTCAATGATTTCGGGAGCAAGTTTGCCCGGCAGACGTCCGGCTTTACCCAGAATCATATCCCAGATATCATCGGCAATCATTCCCCAACGTTCTTTTCCTTTTTCCATAGCCATCACATTCATCATGGCGAGGTTCTTCACGTATTGGCTGAACGGAGTCACCAATGGAGGATAACCGACACGAGGCCATACGTATGCCACTTCATCAAACAGCTTGATAAGAAGCTGGTCTTGCGTCATAAACGGCAGATTGTGTTTTGCCTTATATTTATTGATTGATTCCAGATTGGATTCGAGATCGGCCATCAAACTACCCATCATACCGCCGGGAAGTCCGGGAGCAATCAGCAAAGAGTTCATCAGACGGTTTTTCGGGCTGATATACAAGCCGAGGAAGTCGTCCATAAATTCCTGAATCATGCCGCGCACTTTCATGTAGGCTTCCATATTGATTTCGGGCACTTGATATCCGGCGTCTTTCAGCATCGCCTGCACACTAAGCAAGTCAGCATGGCCTGTTCCCCATGATAGTGGTTCCATGCCTACGTCGATGTAGTCGCAACCGGCTTCGCATACTTCGAGGATGCTTGCCATATTGAATCCGGGACCTGCATGACTGTGATACTGAACGGGGATTTCGGGATGTGCCGCCTTGATATTTGCTACGATCTTACCTAACGATACAGGACGGCCGATACCTGCCATGTCTTTGATACAGATTTCGTCTGCTCCCAGTTTGATAAGTTCCAGCGCCATATTGGTGTAGTACTCTACGGTATGGATAGGCGAATGAGTGATGCAAAGCGAGCATTGCGAAATCATGCCTGCTTCCTTTGCGTATGTGATGGAAGGAGCAATGTTACGCACGTCGTTCAATCCGCAGAACGTACGGGTAATGTCTGTTCCTTGTGCTTTCTTTACTTTGTAGAATAATTTGCGGACGTCTGCCGGAACGGGGCTCATACGGAGTCCGTTCAGTGCGCGGTCGAGCATGTGGGTTTGAATACCGGCTTCATGGAACGGTTTTGTCCATTCGCGTACCGCTTTATTCGGGTTTTCACCAAACAATAAATTTACCTGTTCAAAACCTCCGCCGTTTGTTTCTACGCGGGCAAAACAGCCCATTTCAATGATGGCAGGAGCTACCTTTACGAGTTGGTCTACACGAGGTACGTATTTTCCGGCAGATTGCCACATATCTCGGAAAACCAAACTAAACTTTACTTCTCTTTTCATGTCTTTCAGTGATATTCTTTATAGATTTATAATTTTTCTACTTTAGTGATTTTTCCTTTACCTTGTGTCACCACATTTACAGCAGCTGTAATGGCGGCTAAGATGTTTCCCGGAACAGGGGCAGGACCTTGCGATGCTTCCCGCTTCACAGGAACCACTTCTTCAGGAGCATACTTGTTGACTAATGTAATCAACAACTTACCTAAATAAATCACAATCAGCAGAATAACAAATACGGTAGCCATTCCGACCACCATCAGCAGGATCGCTGTTTCGATATTTTCCATATAATAAACTATTAGTATTTTAAGTTGTTCGTCTAAAAAGCGTCCGAAAATACCAAATTTTTATTATAAAATAAATTAAGAAAGGAATATAATGTATAAAAACGTCATTTCTCTGATTGGAAAACTGGGGAAGTTTAATGATTTATGATTTATGATTTATGATTTAGCGTGCCATCCACATCTAAACTAAATTCCCATTTATCTTATTTACTATCTGCTTCTATTGCATAACCCAAATAGTAAATGGTAAATAGTCCAATAGTAAATCGTCCTATCTATTGTTCCTACAAAAAATGTGAGAGAAAGCCCCTCAACTTTCTCTCACACTCTGATAAAACAATTATTAAATAAAAATACTCAATGATAGACCGGTTCAGCCCTTTTCTGGTTTCATACCCTCTTAACCTACTATTAAACTACCAGATAAAAAACCGGTCTTGTTAAACCTCTCATGGGCCATCACGGCTTTCATTCTTTTAATTAGCGTAGCAGTCTAGTTGAAAAACCCTTTTTTTTAAGCCAACTAAGTCTGTTTAATCGGAAAAAACAAGCCTCTAAAGCTCATATCACGTCCGATGAGGGAATCTTTCCGGCTTACGTTTGTGGCAGGAATAATTCATCTGCCGCTGTCTATTGTTTGCTTTGAGCCCTAGTTTGCATTTCTTTTAAAACATTGTTTGTTTTGGGTTAAATTTAAATTTTATAAAAAGCATCTATTGTTTGTTTTGAGTTTAGCTTGTAATTCTCTATAAAACATCTATTGTTTGTTCTGAATCCCGGCCTTATTTCTGCCGGATAATTTCTAATTTCTTCTACAACATTTAATCTTCTAATCAATTCTACCGTTTTCTTCAAATATCATTAAATAGCTCATCTATTAGAAAGAGAAGCATCCGTTGTTTTTTTACCAAGAAAAAATGAAGAAAATTTGAAGAAAAACAAAAAAGCCTCTTCTGGATAGTCAGAAGAGGCTTTTTTTTATTTTAAAATAATTTCTTTCCCTCGAATTTGATAACTGATTCCACACGATCCAAAGACTTTTTCCAGTGTGGCGTTCAGGTCTTTTGTTAAGACCGTCCCGTTGTAGGTCAGCCCCTCGCATTTCTCATGTCCGACGACTGTTACTTCAAATATATGCTCAATATCTGCCACTACATTTATTAGCGGATCGTCTTCATACCCCAACACCTCGGGGAACTCCGATTCTTCTGCCTTTTTCTCTACCGGCACAATCTTGTTCTCATCGCAATGAACGCTTTCCCCGGCAAGCAATGTACGCTTACCTACAGCAGTCTCGACTTGCACACTTCCTTCCTCACAGTTGACGGTCATCTTCTTTCCTTGCTGATCGATGAGGAATTTCGTTCCCAGTACGGTTACGTCGCCGGCTTCTGTACGGACCGTGAATGTCTTGCCTTTGGTTACGTTAAAAGAGGCTTTACCCAATAGTTGCAATTTGCGCTCCCAAAGCCATGTGATATGATTGTAAGTCAGGCGGGAATTTTCCATCACCTGCACAGTACTGCCATCCGGCAATTCATAGTTCATAGCAGTGTTATCAGTCACCACCTTTTCTTCTGCCAGGAAGTAACCGCCTATCCCCAAAAGAAGGACAACTGCCGCTGCCACTCCCCATGAGAAAGAGAAACTTCTCCCCGCACCTTGCTTTCTTCTCCGGCTTAAGGCGATCTTATGGCTCTCCTCACGTTGCAACTTCAGCTTATCACCTATTTCTTTTTTACGAGAAAAGATTTCGCCAACCAGAGGAAGTTTTCCTTCTTCTAAGTATTTATCTAAAGATTCTGTCCACTTTTCCATATCTCACACCTCAATTAAAAATCCACAAATTAGCTGCTACCAACAACAAGAAAGATTTGCTCATACGCTCCCGCAAACTGGAGATAGCCATATGAGTAGTATTGTAAACCGTACGTGAAGTGAGTCCCATCACCTGGGCTATTTCTTCCGGACTCATCTTCTTATAGTACTTAAGATACAATACCTCCCGCTGTTGCTTTGTCAAATTGTTCAGCTCTTTCTGTAAAACTTCCAGCTGTTCTTTTTCCAACTCTGAATGGATAATAGCAGTTTCAATATCGATCTCCAGATCAAACTGATATTCGTTTGTGCCTACTTCATCCAGTGATTTTAATGAGCCACTATTCTCCTTTTTCAGTTCGTTCACTATCATGTGTCTCAACGAAACACATAAGTAAGCGGGTATGGATTGAGGAGCCGTGCAAGTTTCTCTTTTCTCAAAGATGTAAACAAACAACGACTGTATCGCCTCGGTTACCAGAGTCTCATCACCGGCTATCTTCATGCCATATCCATACAGTAAATCTGCATATTGCTCATAAAGCTGCCGGAATGCCTCTTCATCCCCTTGCTGAATTTTATCCCAGGATAGTGTCTTCATTTCTATTCACTCATTTATATGAGATATTTTTTTCCTTTTTTTACCTGATTTTTTAGTTAAAATCAACGGAATATGTTTTAAAACTCACTTGTAAAGTGGAATTTGATGTGTTTAAAGTCCATCTGCGCCATCTGAAGTACATAACCGGAGTCTGCCAGGAACACATCGCGCCCTTCTCTATCCTTTGCCATATACTGGTATTTACGTTTCTTGAAGGCTTCCAGTTCTGCGGGATCATCGCTTTCTACCCAACAGGCTTTATAAAGACTTACCGGTTCCCAGCGACAGGACGCATTGTATTCATTCAACAAACGGTACTGAATGACCTCAAACTGCAACTGTCCCACCGTACCGATAATCTTACGGCCATTGAACTGATTGACAAACAACTGTGCCACACCTTCATCCATCAACTGATCGATACCTTTCGCCAACTGTTTCTGCTTCATCGGATCGGCATTTTCAATATACTTGAACATCTCCGGCGAGAAGCTCGGCAATCCGCGGAAATGAAGCATTTCACCTTCTGTCAGCGTATCGCCAATCTTAAAGGTACCATTATCCGGCAGACCGATAATATCTCCTGCATAAGCTTCATCAATCGTTGTTTTACGCTGTGCCATAAATTGGGTGGGCGATGAAAAACGCATGGTCTTTCCATGACGAACGTGCACATAGGGAGCATTGCGGACAAACTTGCCGGAGCAAATCTTACAGAATGCCACACAAGAACGGTGATTGGGATCAATATTGGCTGTGATCTTAAAGATGAATCCGGTGAATTTCGGTTCGTCGGGATTCACTTCACGCTCTTCTGCCTGTACGGGACGAGGACTGGGAGCTATCTCCACGAAACAGTTCAGCAGCTCTTGCACACCGAAGTTGTTCAACGCTGATCCGAAGAATACAGGTGCACAGTCTCCTGCGAGATAGGATTCCGAATCAAATTCGGGATAAACACCTTCGATCAGTTCCAGATCACCACGCAGCTTGTCTGCCAATGGCTTGCCAATCTGCTGATCCAGTTCTTCCGTATGAATATCGACTGCCACTTTTTCCGTTACCATCTGTTTGGATGGCTGGTACAAGTCCAGTTTCTGTTCGTAGATGTTGTATACTCCTTTGAAACGTGCTCCCTGCTCTATCGGCCAGGACAAGGGACGAACCTGAATCATCAGTTCTTCTTCGAGTTCATCGAGCAAGTCGAACGGTTCTTTTCCTTCACGGTCCATTTTGTTGACGAAGATTATTACCGGAGTCTTTCTCATGCGGCATACCTCCATCAGTTTACGCGTCTGCGTTTCCACCCCCTTCGCACCGTCTACAACGATGATAACACTGTCTACAGCAGTCAGTGTGCGGTATGTATCTTCAGCAAAGTCCTGGTGACCCGGAGTATCGAGAATGTTGATTTTATAATCCCGATAGTCGAACTCCATCACGGAAGTCGTTACCGAAATACCACGTTGTTTCTCGATTTCCATCCAGTCGGACGTAGCCGTCTTTTTTATCTTATTACTCTTTACAGCACCTGCTACCTGTATCTGACCACCGAAAAGCAATAGCTTTTCCGTCAATGATGTCTTACCGGCATCCGGATGCGCAATAATGGCGAACGTTCGCCGTCTCAAAATTTCTGTATTATCTGCCATAGTTATTAAATTGAGAATTGAAAATTGGAAATTAAAAAATGATACTCAAAGTGGTTTCTTTTTTATTTCTCAACTCTCAATTTTTAATTTCCAATTTCTCCAGGCATCGTTGGAGACTTTCCTCCCAATGGGGGATTTCGATGCCAAATGTTGTTTTTATTTTTGTTTTATCAAGTACAGAGTATGCCGGACGGTTGGCCTTTGCAGGATATTCGGCTGTATGCAGAGGTTTCACTTTGCAGGAGGTTATTCCTGCCAAGCGATGAATAGCCACTGTGAAATCATACCAGGAACAAACGCCTTCATTGCTGAAATGGTAGATGCCGCGGACTATACCTTTATTTATAATGGTATAGATGGCACGTGCCAGGTCATTAGCATAAGTCGGGGTTCCGATCTGGTCGAAAACAACTCCCAGACTGTCACGCTCTTTTCCAAGACGGATCATTGTCTTCACAAAATTATTGCCGAAAGTGGAATAAAGCCATGCAGTACGGATTACGACTGCTTTCTCGCAATAATTCATCACGTCATATTCTCCTTCCAGTTTGGTGGTGCCGTATACGGAGTCCGGACAAGGGTCGCAATCCTCCGTATACGGAGTGTGTGCAGTACCGTCAAAGACATAATCGGTAGATACCTGTATCATGGCGGCTCCGTTGAATTGTGCCGCACTTGCCAATTGTTTCGGTGCTTCGCAATTCAATTGATAGGCTAGTTCCGAATTATCTTCCGCTTTATCTACGGCCGTATATGCGGCACAGTTCACGACAAGCTCAATCCGCTTCTCTGCGATATAAGCCCAAACGGCTTGCTTGTCACAGATGTTAAGCTCCTCTACATCCGTGAAATAATACGTATGTTGCGGGTTCTCTTTTGCAAGCACCTGCATCTCATTGCCAAGCTGACCGTTGGCACCCGTTACCAAAATTCTCATTTATTCATCCAGTTTTAATTCACCTTTACGGTCTTTATCATAATAGTTTGCCAACATAGAAAGGAAACTAGTGATAGCTTCCACTGCCTTGGCAGTTCCTTCGCTGATAGGCTTCTTTTGAAGACGAAGCAGGAGTACTCCATACAACGCTTCAAAACAGGTTTCCAGTTCGGGTTCATCTTTCTTGCCGTTTTTATTCCGTAATTCTACGATAAACGGTAATGCCTTGAAATAAGCAGCACTGTAAAAAGGAAATTTAGGAGAAGAGGACAATGCGTTGTGCAACTCTGTCAGATTGATAATTACATTTTTATTAATCTGCAGATGACCTTTTTCCCGTACTCCTTCCTCACTCATCATCGTAATCAGGTTGGTATACCATTCTCTCATGGCAGGCTGCTGATCTGCCGGATAACGGGCAATTATATTTACCTCCATCTCTTCCGGTTCACAATGATTGGCGCGGATCAAGTCTTCCTCTTGCCACATATATATAAGGTACTCGGCAATATTCTTCTCTTTCAGTTGTTGTGCTATCTGATTCATAAGTTATCTCTTAATAAAGTGATTCTCCCAACAAAGTAAAAATCAGTCCGGCAAGGGATACCAGCATTACAATACTTCCTACAACACGATTCAGTATCCAGATACCACGCAAGTTGAATTTAGTGCGCACTTTGTTCACAAAGTAAGTAATCCCCAACCACCAGGTCAATGCCCCTATAGCAATAGCAACATATCCTGTAATCTCTTCGAACACCAGAACCCCCGGCTGCACAAAGGCAAAACGGGCGAAAAGTCCGATAAACAGAAAGATTATCAAGGGATTGGAGAGAGTGACGAAAAATGCGGTAATAAAGTTATGGAAATAAGAACCTTTGCTGGACGAAGCCGGACGAATGGATTGCACCGGATTGCTACGAAAGGTATATATACCAAAAAGGAGTAGCATGACACTCCCCAATAACTGCAAATAGAAAATATTCTTATTGATATAATCGAACACAAAACTCATCCCATAACCGGTGAGCAAAGCGTATGCTATATCGCTCAACGAAGCTCCCAGACCTGTTACAAATCCGTACCAACGCCCTTTATTCAGAGTCCTCTGGATGCATAATACGCCCACCGGACCGAGGGGTGCGGACACAACAACGCCAATAATAAAGCCTTTCACTAATATATCGAATATTGTCTCTATCTGAATCATGTCGCAAATATCGCACTTTTTTGTGATATGGGGATAGTATATTAACGTTTTTTCCACACAAGAATCACTATATATAGCGATAATAAGTAAAACGTACATCAAAAATAAACATATTAAATAAGGTATAGGAATTTATTCTCTATTTTTTTCCTACCACCAACGAAATTGATTATCTTTGCGCCACAGAAAAAGAGAAGAGTTTCTCCTGCAGGAACTTCAATCGTAAAATCGTAAATCGTAAAATCGTAAATATACAACATGATTCTTTTTTTCAGAACCCCTTCCAAGAGCGTGATTGCCGTAGAGAGCAACCATCAGCTCACCCCTGACGAAAGTAATAAACTCTGCTGGCTTTTTGGCGAAGCCGTGATGGAAAGTGAAGAAAACCTGAAAGGCTGTTTCGTCGGCCCACGCCGCGAAATGATCACTCCCTGGAGTACAAACGCAGTAGAAATCACCCAAAACATGGGGCTCGAAGGCATCAGCCGCATCGAGGAGTACTTCCCTGTTAAGGACGAAAACGCAGACTACGACCCGATGCTCCAACGCATGTACAAAGGACTCGACCAAAACGTATTCACGACAAACCGTCAGCCGGAACCGATCATCTACATCGAAGATCTCGAAGTGTACAACGAACAAGAAGGTCTGGCTCTTTCTAAAGAAGAAATGGACTATCTGAAGAAAGTAGAAAATGATCTCGGACGAAAACTGACTGACTCCGAAGTATTCGGTTTCGCACAGATCAACTCCGAACACTGCCGCCACAAAATTTTCGGCGGAACGTTCATCATCGACGGTGTAGAGCAGGAATCTTCTCTGTTCCAAATGATTAAAAAGACGACACAGGAAAATCCGAATAAAATCATCTCTGCTTATAAAGATAATGTAGCCTTTGCCGAAGGTCCGGTTGTGGAACAGTTTGCTCCGGCAGATCATTCAAAACCTGATTTCTTCCAGGTAAAGGACATCAAGAGTGTTATCTCACTGAAAGCGGAAACTCATAACTTCCCTACTACTGTAGAACCATTCAACGGTGCTTCTACCGGTACGGGTGGTGAAATCCGCGACCGTATGGGTGGTGGTAAAGGTTCATGGCCGATTGCAGGTACTGCTGTTTACATGACTTCTTACCCGCGCACAGAAGAAGGACGCGAGTGGGAAGAGATTCTTCCGGTACGTAAATGGTTGTACCAAACTCCGGAACAAATTCTTATCAAAGCATCCAATGGTGCTTCCGACTTCGGTAACAAGTTCGGTCAGCCGCTGATCTGCGGTTCAGTACTGACTTTCGAACATACAGAAAACAAAGAAGTTTATGGTTACGACAAAGTCATCATGCTCGCCGGTGGTGTTGGTTACGGTACACAACGTGACTGCCTCAAAGGTACACCGGAAGCAGGAAATAAAGTGGTAGTAATCGGTGGTGACAACTATCGTATCGGACTGGGTGGCGGTTCCGTATCTTCTGTTGACACCGGCCGTTACAGCAGCGGTATCGAGTTGAACGCTGTGCAACGTGCCAACGCAGAAATGCAGAAACGTGCCAACAACGTAGTACGCGCTCTTTGCGAAGAAGAGGTGAATCCGGTGGTTTCTATTCATGACCATGGTTCTGCCGGACACGTAAACTGTCTGTCCGAGCTCGTGGAAGAATGTGGTGGTTTGATCGATATGAGCAAATTGCCTATCGGCGATAAGACTTTGTCGGCAAAAGAAATCATCGCCAACGAGAGCCAGGAACGTATGGGGCTATTGATTAAAGAAGAAGCCATCGAACATGTACGTAAGATTGCCGAACGCGAACGCGCTCCAATGTATGTAGTCGGTGAAACAACCGGCGATCATCGTTTCGCCTTCCAACAGGCTGACGGTGTACGTCCGTTTGATCTTGCTGTAGAGCAGATGTTCGGTTCTTCTCCCAAGACATATATGGTAGACAAAACCGTGGAACGTCATTACGAAATGCCGAAATACGAATTGTCTAAATTACATGAATATCTGACGAATGTATTGCAGCTAGAAGCTGTTGCCTGCAAAGACTGGTTGACGAATAAGGTAGACCGCTCGGTAACAGGTAAAGTGGCACGTCAGCAATGTCAGGGCGAACTTCAGTTGCCATTGAGTGACTGTGGTGTCGTTGCACTTGACTACCGTGGCGAAAAAGGAATCGCGACTTCTATCGGACATGCTCCGCAAGCAGCATTGGCTGATCCGGCTGCCGGTTCTATCCTTTCCGTATCTGAAGCACTAACCAATCTTGTTTGGGCTCCGATGGCGGAAGGTATGGACAGCATTTCTCTGTCTGCCAACTGGATGTGGCCTTGCCGTTCTCAAGAAGGTGAAGATGCCCGTCTGTACACGGCTGTAAAAGCATTGAGCGACTTCTGCTGCGCATTGCAAATCAATGTTCCTACCGGAAAAGACTCTTTGTCTATGACACAGAAGTATCCGAACGGTGAGAAAGTGATTTCTCCGGGAACTGTGATTGTTTCTGCCGGCGGTGAAGTTTCCGACGTGAAGAAAGTAGTATCTCCAGTATTGGTTAACAATGAAAAGACTACGCTTTATCATATTGACTTCAGCTTCGACGAACTGAAATTAGGTGGTTCGGCTTTCGCACAATCTCTGGGTAAAGTGGGCGACGAAGTACCTTGCGTACAGGATGCCGAATATTTCCGTGACGCTTTCCTTGCCGTACAAGAACTTGTAAACAAAGGATTGATCCTTGCAGGACACGATATATCTGCCGGTGGTTTAATCACTACATTGCTCGAAATGTGCTTCTCTAATGTAGAAGGCGGTTTGGAAATCAGCCTCGACAAGATGAAGGAAGAAGATATCGTCAAGATTCTGTTCGCGGAAAACCCGGGTATTGTTATCCAGATCAGCGACAAGCATAAGGATGAAGTGAAGAAGATTCTGGAAGATGCAGGCGTAGGCTATATAAAGCTGGGTAAACCGACTGACGAACGCCACATTTTGGTATCTAAAGATGGTGCTACTTACCAGTTTGGTATCGATTATATGCGTGACGTATGGTATTCTTCTTCTTACCTGCTCGACCGCAAACAATCTATGAACGGTTGCGCAAAAGCACGTTTCGAAAACTATAAGATGCAACCTGTTGAATTCGCTTTCATGCCGGAATTCAAAGGTAAGCTTTCTCAATATGGTATCACTCCGGATCGTCGTACCCCAAGCGGTATCCGTGCGGCTATCATCCGTGAGAAGGGTACAAACGGTGAGCGCGAAATGGCTTACTCACTCTATTTGGCAGGTTTCGACGTAAAAGACGTTACAATGACCGACCTCATCAGCGGACGCGAAACACTGGAAGACGTAAACATGATTGTTTACTGCGGTGGTTTCTCTAACTCCGATGTACTGGGTTCTGCTAAAGGATGGGCAGGCGCATTCTTGTTCAACCCGAAAGCTAAGGAAGCATTGGATAAATATTATGCACGCGAAGATACATTGTCATTAGGTGTCTGCAACGGTTGCCAGTTGATGATGGAACTCGACCTTATCAACCCGGAACTGAAGAAGAAAGGCAAGATGTTGCATAACAATTCGCACAAGTTCGAATCACGCTTCCTCGGCCTTACTATCCCGACCAACCGCAGTGTGATGTTCGGCTCTTTGAGCGGAAGCAAACTGGGTATCTGGGTAGCTCACGGAGAAGGAAAATTCTCTTTGCCGTATGACGAAGACAAATACAATGTAGTAGCGAAGTATAGCTATGATGAATATCCGGGCAACCCGAACGGTTCCGATTATTCTATCGCAGCATTGGCTAGTGCAGACGGACGCCATCTGGCTATCATGCCTCACTTGGAACGTTCTATCTTCCCATGGCAAAACGGTTGTTATCCGGCAGACCGCAAGAACAGCGATCAGGTTACTCCATGGATAGAAGCGTTTGTCAACGCTCGCAAATGGGTGGAAGCAAAAATGAAATAAATCATTTCTATATTTACAGAGGCTGGTACATTTTAAAGTGCCAGCCTCTTGTTTCACACAACTTTTCGCTCTACTGAAAGCCCCTTTACAGATACCAAAATTCCGAAAACAAACAATATGTATAAATACCTATAAAATAGTCTGTTTTCTTTCATTTTAAGAACGCTGTTATCTTTCTTCAAAATTTTGTAATATCGGAAAATCTTCTTAATTTTGTCAAACTTTCCCCCTCATTAAAGATTCAATAACCCTTAAAAGTCCTATTTGTATGAAAAAATGGCTTTTTCTAATCTTATTGTTTCCTCTAACTTGTGTCGCACAGACGTATCGATATATTGGAGTGGAGGATGGGTTAAGTAACCGGCGGGTTTACTGCATTCAAAAAGATAAAACCGGCTACATGTGGTTCCTTACACACGAAGGTATTGATCGATACAACGGAAAAGACTTTAAACGATATAAGTTAATGGATGGTGACGTAGAAGTGAACTCTCTGTTAAATCTGAATTGGCTTTATATCGACCAAGAAGGAGTTTTATGGGAAATCGGAAAGAAAGGTAAAGTATTCCGGTATGACCAGATTCACGACTGTTTCAATCTTGTATATAAGTTACCGATGGAAAGCTTCAGTGAACAACCGGATCCGATCACCTATGCCTGGCTTGACGAAAACAAACATATCTGGCTATGTAATAAGGATACAATCTTCCTCTACAACACGGAGACCCAACTGGTTACCCATATAAAGAACGATATCAGTGAAGAGATCACAGATATTGAACAGATAGACGAGTCGCATTTCTTCATCGGCACAGAAATGGGTATTCATTACGCCAAGTTGGAAAATAACGCATTGGAACTTATCAATTGCGATAAGCTGGAGAGCCTGAAAGCCCAGATTATCGATTTATATTTCGACAAAAAGATTCGTAAACTATTCATCGGAACTTTTCTACGGGGAATCATGATTTACGATATGAATACCAAATCTGTTATACGTCCGGAACAGAATTTGAAAGATATTAGTATCACACGATTCAGACCATTAAATGATAAGGAATTACTGATAGCAACCGACGGTGGAGGAGTACACAAAATAGATGTAGACACTTATCAGATAACACCTGAAATTGTGGCTGATTACAACAGTAACAATGGCATGAACGGTAACAGTATCAATGACATCTTTGTAGATGATGAAGAACGGGTATGGCTGGCTAATTATCCCATCGGAATCACCATACAAAACAACCGTTATACCGGCTACAAATGGATCAAACACTCCATTGGCAATAAACAGTCTTTAATCAACGATCAGGTGAACGCCATTATCGAAGACAGAGACGGAGATTTATGGTTCGCAACGAACAATGGTATCAGTTTCCTCAATTCAAAGACCGGACAATGGCGTTCGGTGCTTAGCTCTTTTGAAGAATCGCAAGGTAATAAAAGCCATATCTTTCTTACCGTATGCGAAGTAGCTCCCGGAATAATCTGGGCAGGTGGGTACTCTTCCGGTGCTTACCAGATAGATAAAAAGACGTTCAGTGTCAGCTATTTCATGCCGCCCTTGTACACTCACAGTAACAAGCGGCCGGATAAATATATACGTGATATCCGTACAGATATGCAGGGCTATATCTGGTCCGGAGGGTTCTATAACCTCAAGCGCATCAATCTAAAAACGCAGGACGTACGGTTTTATGACGGATTAAATTCCATTACCGCCATTGTTGAGAAGGATGAAAAAAGCATGTGGATCGGTAGTGCTGCCGGCCTGTGCCTTTTAGATAAAGAATCCGGGAAATTTGAACGTATCAAACTTCCGGTAGAATCGAGCTATATTTACTCTTTATATCAAGCAAAAAATGGTTCATTATATATAGGTACCAGCGGGTCGGGACTATTGATTTACGATGTCAACAAAAAACTGTTCACTCATTACCACTCTGAAAACTGTGCTTTAATATCCAATAATATCTACACTATATTATCGGATGCGGACAAAGACATCATAATGAGTACAGAAAGCGGACTGACAAGTTTCTATCCCGAAGAAAAGAAATTCCATAACTGGACCAAAGATATGGGACTAATGACCACCCATTTCAATGCGCTGTCGGGTGTGTTACGAAAAAATAAAAAATTCATTTTTGGTAGTTCGGACGGAGCCGTAGAGTTTGACAAGGACATGAAATTACCCAGAGGTTATTCCTCTAAAATGATTTTCAGCGATTTCAAGCTTTTCTATCAGACAATCTATCCGGGTGATGAAGACTCTCCGTTAAAAGCAAGCATCAATGAAACAAAGGAACTGAAGTTAAAATACAATCAGAATATTTTCTCTTTGCAGGTTTCTTCCATCAATTATGACTATCCTTCCAACATCATTTATTCTTGGAGGCTAGAAGGTTTTTATGATGAATGGAGCAAACCCGGAACCGAGAATACGATTCGTTACACCAATCTTGCGCCGGGCAAATATACGTTAAGAGTACGCGCCATCTCCAACGAAGACAAACGCATCGTACTTGAAGAAAGAAGTATGGACATTGTTATCGCCCAACCTTTTTGGCTGACAATCTGGGCTATGCTGCTTTATGCGGCTTTCCTTTGTCTCATTGCCATCATTCTATTACGTATCCTGATTTTAAGAAAGCAGCGTAAAGTCTCCGATGAGAAAATACACTTTTTTATCAATACGGCACATGATATCCGTACCCCATTGACGCTTATCAAAGCACCTTTGGAAGAACTACGCGAGAAAGAGGAGGTGAGTAAAGAAGGTATTTCGAACATGAATACGGCATTACGAAATGTAAATGTCCTATTACGTCTTACCACCAATCTTATCAACTTTGAAAGAGCGGACGTATACTCTTCCGAATTATATATTTCAGAACATGAGCTAAACACGTTTATGAATGAAATATTCAACGCGTTCCAGCAGTACGCCAACATCAAACATATCAACTTCACTTATGAAAGTAATTTCAGGTATATGAACGTATGGTTTGATAAAGAAAAGATGGAATCTATCTTTAAGAACATCATTTCGAACGCACTGAAATATACTCCGGAAAATGGAAATGTACAGGTTTTCGTTTCAGAAACATCTGACTCATGGAGCGTGGAAGTCAGAGACACAGGAATCGGCATCCCGGCCAATGAACAAAAGAAATTGTTCAAACTTCATTTCCGTGGCAGCAATGCTATTAATTCCAAAGTAACAGGAAGTGGTATCGGACTGATGCTTGTATGGAAGCTAGTCCGCCTGCATAAAGGAAAGATTAATCTGTCAAGCATCGAAAACCAGGGATCGGTTATCAAAATAACATTCCCTAAAGACAGCAAGCGCTTCCGGAAAGCACATCTGGCAACTCCGAGCAAACAGCGTATAGAAAATACGATTGATAACGTTCCGCCTCCATCACCTGAAATTTACGAAAATGCACAAAAGAAAGAGAACATTAATCATCGTCGCATCTTGATTGTGGAAGATAATGATGAGTTGCGCAACTATCTGTCGCAAACGTTATCCGAGGAGTATTTCGTACAGGTTTGCTCCAATGGAAAAGAAGCATTGACGATTATTCCCGAGTACAAACCAGAGCTGGTTATTTCAGACATTATGATGCCTGAAATGCGGGGGGATGAATTATGCCAAGCTATCAAGAATAATATCGAAACCTCCCACATTCCTGTTATCCTGCTGACTGCTTTGAATAATGAGAAAGATATTCTCTCGGGACTTCAGATTGGTGCGGATGAATACGTTGTGAAGCCATTCAATATTGGTATATTGAAAGCTAATGTTGCCAATCTGCTGGCTAACCGTGCACTATTGCGCAGCAAATTCGCAAATTTAGATCTGAATGATGAGGAAAATGATGAAGACTGCATCAACTGTTCGCAAGACATTGACTGGAAATTCATAGCAAACGTCAAAAAGAACGTGGAAGATAACATTGACAATCCTGCTCTCACGGTAGATGTATTATGCAGCCTGATGGGAATGAGTCGCACAAGTTTTTACAATAAATTAAGGGCATTAACCGATCAGGCACCGGGAGATTATATCCGGCTGATTCGTCTGAAACGTGCCGTACAATTACTAAAAGAAGACACACATAGCATAACAGAAATTGCAGAAATGACGGGATTCAGTGACGCCAAGTACTTCCGCGAAGTATTTAAGAAGCATTATAATGTAAGTCCCAGTCAATATGGCAAAGAGAAAAAAGCAGTTAGTAAGGAAGGAGGAGAAAAGAAAGAATGAACATTTATCTCGAAGCATTTGGAATCTTTTTTAAAATAGGCGCCTTTACTATTGGAGGAGGATATGCAATGGTGCCACTGATTGAAAATGAAATTGTCACCAAACGGAAATGGATTGCGCAGGAAGATTTTATCGATCTGCTGGCTATCTCCCAATCCGCACCGGGAATTTTGGCAGTCAATATTTCTATCTTTATAGGATATAAGCTGCGTGGAATCCGGGGAAGTATTATCACAGCATTGGGAACAATTTTGCCGTCTTTCATTATTATATTGGCTATCGCCCTGTTCTTTCATAGTTTCAAAGACAATCCGATAGTGGAACGTATTTTTAAAGGAATTCGCCCGGCAGTGGTGGCACTCATCGCGGCGCCGACCTTTACCATGGGACGATCCGCAAAAATCAACCGCTACAATCTGTGGATTCCTGTTGTCTCGGCAATATTAATCTGGCTGTTGGGCTTCTCCCCTATCTGGATTATTATTGCGGCCGGTGTAGGAGGTTTCCTGTGGGGGAAATTTAGAAAAGTTGAGAGTTGAGAATGGAGAATGGAGAGTTGAGAAGGCGCGGATTAACGCTGTTGTTTTACAGATTCATAATTCTAAAAGCCGGGAAATCCGTGTAATCCATGCCTAAAATTATTATATAATAAATTATTAATCACATGATTTACCTACAGTTATTCTATACATTTTTCAAGATCGGGCTCTTTGGCTTCGGTGGCGGTTATGCCATGCTTTCCATGATTCAAGGCGAAGTGGTAACCCGCTATGGATGGGTGAGTTCGCAGGAGTTCACGGATATTGTCGCAATCAGCCAAATGACTCCAGGACCTATTGGTATCAACGCAGCTACTTATGTAGGGTTTACTTCTACGGGTAGCGTATGGGGTTCCATCATTGCTACCTTTGCCGTAGTCCTTCCCTCTTTCATCTTGATGTTGACCATCAGTAAATTCTTCCTAAAATACCAGAAACATCCGATAGTAGAATCTATTTTTAATGGATTACGCCCGGCAGTAGTCGGATTACTCGCCTCCGCTGCGTTGGTATTAATGAACGCAGAAAACTTCGGTTCGCCTACGGAAGATACTTATTCATTCGTTATCAGTATCATTATCTTTCTGATTGCATTCATCGGAACAAGAAAATATAAAGCCAATCCGATATTAATGATTATCGCCTGTGGTATTGCAGGTTTGCTGCTCTATTAATAACGAGCGGCTGAACAGTAAACAAAAAAACAGTAAACAAAAAACGGTGAATAAACTGCGTTATCATTCAGCAGAGTGTTCACCGTTTTATCGTTGTTTATTCTATACCTTTACAGTTTTAACTTCTTACTTACGGATTTCGATTCATTATGTAAACGATCTAAAGCAGTCACTACATAACGGTATTTTGTCTTTCCTGTTTCATAAGGAAGTTTGTAGAACGGATTGCGGGTGATAGCTACAATATGTGAAGGATCGTCCAAATTCACCTTCTCTTTGCTGCCAAAGCGATAGACTACATATCTAACAGCCTTATCCATCTCCGTATCGGCTTTCGGAGCAGTCCAGAAAAGAATATAGCCGTCTTCCGTCCATACCTTTTTCATTTTACGCACCTTGTCCGGAGCTTTATCATCCATAAAATCAAAGACTGGGACCAAAGCCGGATACTTATGATATTCACTGATTAAAGCATCGCGATATCTACCCTGATTCTCAACAACAGCTGCCGCATACCATTGACAACTGCCTCCAATTGTTTGGTAAGCACGTTGCAAAGCCATCTTACGGGGAAGCTGATTGATAGAAGGATTCTGCGGATCGGCAAACTGAACAGTCTTTGGCACCGACTGACCAATGAACAACGGCCGGTTTTCCGAATGAGTAGCCCACCATTTCACCAATGTCTCATAGTCAGCCGCTTTATGGCCGATTTCCCAGTAAATCTGCGGAATATTATAATCAATCCATCCTTCACGTGCCCAAAGCAGTACATCGGCATAAAGATCATCATAGTTTTGCAAGCCATTGGTATTACTTCCCAACGGGTCACTCTTCTGGTTACGATAGATACCAAACGGACTGACACCAAACTTCACCCAAGGCTTGATGCCACGAATCGTTTCGTGAAGCTTCTTTATCAACACATTCACATTACTACGACGCCAATCTGCCTTATTGGTGAAACCTCCACCATAACGGGCGAAACTTGCATCATCCGGAAAATCCAATCCATTAACCGGATAAGGATAGAAATAATCATCCATGTGAATAGCATCTACATCATAACGAGACACAATATCGGTCACAATTTTACAGATATGCTCCCGGCTTTCGGGAAGTGCCGGATCGAAATATAGCTGATCGCCATAAGTAACAAACCATTCCGGATGCTGGTGATAAATATGCTCCGGCGCCAACTTATTTTTTAATGAGGTCTTCACACGGTAAGGATTGATCCAGGCATGAAACTCCATATTCCGTTTCTGACATTCTTCAATCATAAACTGCATCGGATCCCACATAGGAGAAGGCATCTGACCTTGCGTTCCTGTCAGAAAACGACTCCACGGTTCATGCTGGGAAGCATATAATGCATCCGCTTCAGGGCGTACCTGAAAGATGATTGCGTTAATACCAGCTTCCTGAAGAGAGTTCAACTGACTAATCAATATTTGTTTCAGCCTCTCTGTGGGAATGCCACGAAACTGACCGTTAACAGCTTGTATCCACGCTCCACGGAATTCACGTTTAGGATATTTATTGCCTGATGGCACCTGTGCCCTCACTCCTACCACCAGAAGAAGAGCTAAAAGTAAAAGATAGTTTTTCAGCTTCATAATATTCTTAAATCGTAATAATGTGACGCAAAGATAATACAAACTCCCGATAAATTCGCTAACTTTGCCGACTACCATAAAAAAGGAGTATTTTATGTCAGAAAACAACTATATTTCGATCAAAGGCGCACGCGTCAACAACCTAAAAAACATCGATGTAGATATTCCCCGCAACAAGCTTGTTGTCATCACCGGATTATCGGGTTCGGGAAAATCATCTCTTGCTTTTGATACGCTCTACGCAGAAGGACAACGCCGCTACGTGGAAAGTTTAAGCAGCTATGCGCGCCAGTTCCTGGGGCGAATGAGCAAACCGGAATGTGACTTTATCAAAGGGATTCCTCCCGCCATTGCTATCGAACAAAAAGTGAACAGCCGCAATCCCCGTTCTACTGTGGGCACCTCGACTGAAATTTACGAATATCTACGCCTGTTATATTCACGGGTAGGGAAAACGTATAGCCCCATCAGCGGACAAGAAGTAAAGAAGCACTCTACAGAAGACATTGTCAACTGCATGCTCTCATACCCGGAAGGTACAAGATATACGGTACTGACACCCATCCGCCTGCGTGAAGACCGCACCTTGCAACAGCAACTGGAGATAGACCTGAAACAAGGGTTCAACCGTATCGAAGTGAACGGTGAGATGAAGCGTATTGATGAATATACGCCTGTGGCAGGTGATGAAGTATATCTACTGGTGGACCGTATGGCTGTTGCCAACAGCAAAGACGCCATCAGCCGACTGACTGATTCTGCCGAAACAGCCATGTATGAAGGCGACGGAACCTGTATGCTGCGTTTTTTTCTATCGGATGGAACTACGAAACTTCATACTTTCAGCACTAAATTCGAAGCGGACGGCATCATCTTTGAAGAACCGAACGACCAGATGTTTTCATTCAACTCGCCTATCGGCGCTTGTCCGGCGTGCGAAGGATTCGGCAAAGTAATCGGCATCGACGAGCACTTAGTCGTTCCGGATCGTTCATTATCGGTGTATGAAGGAGCTATCGTATGCTGGCGTGGCGAAAAGATGGGTGAATGGAAAGAAGAATTAATTCATAATGCGGAGAAATTCGACTTCCCCATTTTCACTCCTTATTATGAGTTGACAGACGCGCAACGCAGGTTACTTTGGGAGGGCAACCAATATTTCCACGGCATCAATGATTTTTTCAAGATGCTGGAAGAGAATCAATATAAGATACAATACCGGGTGATGCTGGCGCGTTACCGGGGAAAGACGCTTTGCCCGAAATGCCACGGCACCCGCCTGAAACCGGAAGCCGGATATGTACGAGTGGGTGGAAAAAACATTTCCGAACTGGTAGATTTGCCTATCACAGAGCTGAAGGAATTCTTCGATCATTTGGAACTGGACGAACACGACAACAACGTATCTCGACGTATCCTGGTTGAAATAAATAGCCGGATTCGTTTTCTAATTGATGTAGGTTTGGGCTATCTGACTTTGAACCGGCTTAGTAATTCCTTATCGGGTGGAGAGAGCCAGCGTATCAATCTGGCAACCTCGCTGGGAAGTAGCCTTGTAGGTAGTCTTTATATTCTCGATGAACCAAGTATCGGACTGCATAGCCGTGACACAGACCGTCTGCTCCATGTGTTGCGTCAACTGCAACAATTAGGAAATACGGTAGTGGTGGTAGAGCACGATGAAGAAATTATCCGTGCAGCCGATTACATTATCGACATAGGTCCCAATGCCGGACGCCTAGGTGGAGAAGTTGTCTACCAGGGAGATATGAAGGATTTAAAGAAGGGAAGCAACAGTTATACGGTACGTTATCTTTTAGGAGAAGATGAAATACCCGTTCCGAAGCATCGCCGGCCATGGAATAACTATATAGAATTGAAAGGCGCACGTGAGAATAATCTGAAAGGAGTAAACGTACGTATCCCTCTCAATGTAATGACAGTTGTTACGGGTGTTTCCGGTTCCGGGAAGAGTACATTGGTAAGAGATATTTTCTTCCGGGCATTGAAACGTGAATTAGACGAATGTAGTGACCGACCGGGAGAATTCACTTCAATCGGAGGAAGTTTGCGTGACCTGCGGAATGTAGAATTTGTAGACCAGAACCCGATTGGCAAATCATCGCGCTCAAATCCGGTGACTTACATCAAGGCTTACGACGAAATCCGCAAACTATGGTCCGAACAGCCTTTGGCGAAACAAATGGGATATACCCCCGGATTCTTCAGTTTCAATAGCGAAGGCGGACGTTGCGAAGAGTGTAAAGGAGAAGGAACCATTACTGTAGAAATGCAATTTATGGCAGACTTGGTGTTGGAGTGTGAATCTTGTCACGGAAAACGTTTCAAATCCGACACGCTGGAAGTGAAATTCAACGATAAAAGCATCTACGATGTATTGGAGATGACCGTCAACCAAGCGATTGAGTTCTTCAACGAACATGGACAGAAGAAAATTGTGAAGAAGTTACTTCCTTTGCAGGACGTAGGACTGGGATATATCAAATTAGGACAGGCTTCTTCTACCCTTTCCGGTGGTGAAAACCAACGTGTCAAACTCGCATTTTATTTAAGTCAGGAGAAAGCTGACCCAACGATGTTTATCTTTGACGAACCGACTACAGGATTACACTTTCATGATATCCGCAAACTGCTGGATGCTTTCGACGCATTGATTCGCCGGGGACACAGCATCGTTATCATCGAGCATAACATGGACGTTATCAAATGTGCCGATTATGTAATCGATCTCGGACCGGAAGGTGGAGATAAAGGTGGAAATATCGTAGCGGTAGGTACTCCGGAAGAAGTTGCCGCCTGCGGAGCAAGTTATACAGGACAATTCTTAAAAGAAAAACTCCGCTAATAAATGATAATTTTAGGGTTCACCACAGAGGCCACGGAGGATACAGAGTTCTTCTCTCTTTTTTCCGTAAGTAAAACAGAGCGATAAATACGTGAGACTCTGTGTTATTCTATAGTGAATAAAAATAGTAAACCTCTGTGTCCTCCGTGTCCTCTGTGGTGAAATATAAATTCCTATTTACAGCTAATTAAAAGTAGAACCCGAATCCTATCTTCACACCGAAACGTGAATTATCAGAATCATCAAAACGCCATTTATAATAAACTGCCGGTTCGATCGTTACAGTTTTGGAGAGAAAGTACGCATATCCAGCTTCAATGCCCAATCCCCAATCGTTGTTATGGCTACCACCCTTGTAACGGACCCGTTCCCAGTCAAAACCACCCCCAAGATAAATCCCCGTTGTATTGAAATAACAACGCATTCCTGTACCTAGTGTATATGTATCCTTCGGTTGCGACCAGTCTGCTCCAATATTTACCATCAATGCAAAACCATCTGCCAAAAATGTACCGGCTTGCGCACCAATACCAAACTTGGCATCATCATTTTTACTGTAAGAAAAATCCAGTCCTGTCACAGAAGGGTTGAGAATCATCGTTCCTTTCTCAAATTGTGCCTGCGCAGTAAAAGAGACTGCTAATAAGCAAAGAACCAAAGCTAATTTCTTCATAAACTTATTTTTTTAAGTGAATAGATTGTTCGTCTTTTTTGCGGCGTTCACGCATTTGTTCCTTTTTTCGAAGCACCAGCCAAAGAAGGAGGACGATGACATAAGAAACCACCACCGTAATTATTTTTTCTGTCAGGCTGACTTCCGTATTACGAGGCAACAAATAAGCCGCTGTTACGGATACATAAATAAGGAATGCAAGCGCAACTCCTGTCGATTTTCTTATTTTCTTCATTCTGATAATTTTCTTGTTTTTTGCTTGCTTATCCAGATATAGAACCAAACTGCCGCAACTACTACACACGCTATACCAACGCCATAGGAAGCTGCATGCGAAAGCCCCAATCCTTCAGGAGCAATACATATATAAGTAGAACATACACATGTCATAAACAGTGCCGGTATCAAAGTGATGATATAAGTTTTCTTAGATACCGCCAGAAAAACCGTTATAGCCCACAAGGTAAACACAGCCAGCGTCTGATTCGCCCAGGCAAAATAACGCCATATCATATTAAATCCGTTTGCGTCACGCAAGCTATACAAAAGCAGACCGATAGCAAGGACAAACATCGGAATGCAAATATATAAACGACGGCGCATACTTTTTTGTTCCATACCCAGGAAGTCTGCCACAATCAGACGTGCCGAACGAAAAGCCGTATCACCCGAAGTAATCGGAGCGGCAATCACTCCCAAAATAGCAAGTACGCCTCCGACAGCTCCCAGCCACTCCTTCGTTATAGAATCTACAATAACGGAAGCATTGCTTTCTTCCATTCCGTTTTCATGGAAAAAGTAAGTAGCGGCAGCAGCCCAAATAAGAGCAACAATGCCCTCGGTAATCATTGCACCGTAAAACACCGGACGTCCATGCCGTTCCGAGGTCATACAACGTGCCATCAACGGGCTTTGCGTAGCATGAAAACCCGAAATGGCACCACATGCAATACTCACAAACATAATCGGAAAAATAGGAAGCTCACTTGCTTCGGGATTTGTATTTTGCAAACCATCCCAAAGTTCAGGCAAAGCCGGATGGTTAACGTAGAGCATCACCAAAATGCCTACTGCCATAAACAACAAGGCAACCGCAAATATAGGATAAATTTTACCTATTATTTTATCAACAGGAAGTAGGGTCGCCAAAATATAATAGAGGAATACAACCACAATCCAAAACGTAGCATCCAAACTTTCCGGAGTGAGTTTTGCCAACAGTCCGGCAGGCCCCGCAACGAAAACCGACCCCACCAGAATCATTAAAATGACAGTGAATCCTCTCATCACCTGCTTGGTAGTCAGTCCCAAATAACGTCCTATTATTTCCGGCAGACTTTCACCTCCATTACGCAAAGAAAGCATTCCGGCAAAATAATCATGCACTGCACCCGCAAAAATACTTCCCAACACAATCCACAAGTATGAAGAGCTACCAAATTTCGCTCCCATGATTGCTCCGAAAATAGGACCTAATCCGGCAATATTAAGAAATTGAATCATGAAAATCTTCCAAGTGGGCAATGGAATATAGTCCACTCCATCAGCCTTTGTAAGAGCCGGTGTTTTACGGTCATCAGGACCAAAGACGCGTTCCATCAGGCATCCGTACGTAAAATAGCCTACTATCAGTGCCAGCAGGCATAGAGTAAATGTAATCATAGCGTGTCGTTTTTTAGCTTGGCAAATGTAACATAATCTCACGAAACAGCCCAACAATACCGACACTTTTACTAACTTTGCAGGGATTTAAAACAAAAAATAAAGAATATGCGTCGATATATTTTCATTCTTTCACTTTTGTTTCCTTTCCTCTCAATGGTTGCGCAACCCAAACATGAAGTTCGTGCCGCATGGGTCACAGCGGTGTACGGACTGGATTGGCCTCGTACACGTGCGACAACTCCTCAAACAATCCGCAAACAGAAAGAAGAATTAATAGATATTCTTGATAAGTTGAAGGCTGCCAACTTCAACACTGTCCTATTTCAAACCCGTACACGTGGAGATGTATTATATCCTTCAGCAATCGAACCATTCAATTCAATCTTAACTGGAAAGACAGGAGGAAACCCCGGCTATGATCCACTGGCTTTCGCCGTTGAGGAATGTCATAAACGGGGAATGGAATGTCACGCCTGGATGGTAACTATTCCGCTGGGGAATAAGAAACATGTTGCTTCGCTCGGAAGTCAGTCCGTCACCAAGCGGATGAAAGATATCTGCGTCCCTTACAAAAGTGAATATTTCCTCAACCCAGGGCATCCGGCTACGAAAGAGTATTTGATGAAACTGGTACGGGAAGTCGTAAGCGGTTATGATGTGGACGGAGTACATTTTGACTATCTGCGTTATCCGGAGAATGCTCCCCTTTTCCCCGATAAATATGATTTCCGCCGATATAATAAAGGACGTACGCTGGATCAGTGGCGCCGGGATAATATCTCCGAGATTGTACGTTATATATATAAAGGTGTAAAAGCGATGAAGCCTTGGGTAAAGGTAAGTACCTGTCCGGTAGGAAAATACCGGGATACATCACGTTATCCTTCCCGTGGATGGAATGCTTTCTTTACCGTTTATCAGGACCCACAAGGCTGGATGGGAGAAGGGATTATGGACCAGATTTATCCGATGATGTATTTCCAAGGAAACAATTTCTATCCTTTTGCTCTCGACTGGCAGGAACAAAGTAGCGGACGACAGGTGGTTCCGGGACTTGGCATTTATTTTCTTCATCCTGATGAGGGTAAATGGACACGTGACGAAATTGATCGTCAGATGAACTTCATCCGCAGTCAGAAAATGGCAGGTGAAGGACATTACCGGGTGAAATATCTTATGGAAAATACACAAGGTATCTACGATGAATTGGCTGAGAATTTCTATGCATATCCAGCTTTACAGCCTCCTATGCCTTGGCTGGACAATGTTCCGCCTACGGCTCCGTCCGAACTAAAGATTACTGATATCAACAATGGATATACGGAATTAAAGTGGCAGGCTGCTACCGACAATGATTCGCGTAATAATCCGATGTATGTCATTTATGCATCAAATGAATTTCCAGTAGATACTAATCGCCCGGAGAACATTGTTGCACAAGGCGTTCGGGAGACAAGTTATATCTATGCTCCTATCCTACCCTGGAATGCTAAGAAACATTTCGCAGTTACGGCTATTGACCGTTGCGGAAACGAAAGTGCGGCGGTACAGAAGTAAAATAAACATGCCTATACTGGTATGAACTTCCCAGCAAAATAATCTAGTTCTACTTCATTCCAGTTTTCCAGAATGGAATGATTAACAATAACAAGTAAGGCGAACGATAGTCACATGGCATGTGATTACTTGTTTCATGCAATGAAACTTTTTGTTTCTCGGTGTGGAACCAATGGTTTCACTGCATGAAACTATCAGTTTCACACCGAGAAACCATAACTTCGATATAATATCACAAAAACACGCTTTTTGAGATAAACACCCACGCCCGATAACTACTCTTTTTATGAGCCGGCACCAATGACAAATAGCCTGATTTTATTCTTCTTTGTTCTATTTCCAAAGGATAAGCCTCCTCCATTTCTTTGTGTGCTCTCCAGGCTGTTCCTTCCGTAGGGTAATAGCTTATTTGAAAAGCTCCTGTTGAAGTAGGATAGATATAATGGTCATAAATATGACGCGCTACTACTCCCATATTCATCCTCAAGTTGATTTCCACGCAAGGATGAATCCGATAAACAGGAGATTCTGGAAAGCGACAGATCATCATATCCACTCCCAAATAACCATTATAAATGGTTCCGAAACGGAGGGATAATTCTTGTTCAAGGCGGTCGCGCAATTTATAAATTTCTTCGACAGGGATATATTCCAAAAGATTCCGTTCGATGGCTGCATCTGAAATCAGCAGATTACCTTCGTACGCCCCACTTCCACCCGTACGGAATTGAGAGTATCCGGCAAAGCCAAATCGACCATTACTCGAAGAACGAAATTCCATAGCAAAATCTTCCACCTTATTATATAGAGGTTCGCCAATAACACCTCCTTGCTGTTTGCCAATGCGTGAGCACCAACCGGAAATAGAAGGAGTATATACACCTTTGCACCAGTTCAGCCCTTTCCCGCTACCGGATAAAGGAGCTTTCAGTAAACAAGTATCATGTGATTCTACAAATGACTTCCATTCTTCGGGAAACGTCAGGTAAAAAGACTCTCCACAAAAACAGGCTCCCAGTTGTAGCTGTGGTAATAATCCCACAGCGCAGGAACGATGGGAACAGAAACGCAGTTTATCCAATTGCTCAATAGAAGGAAGCTCGCTTTCTTCCACTCCCAAATCCAACAGTCGTTTTCTTATTGCTATATCCCAGCCCCAAGGACGAATATCCAAATTCCGCTCCGAAGCAAGTTCAGGTTCTGTCATCAAATCAACCGAAAGTCCTAATAATTCCTGTATCTTCTTCACATAGTCGAGATTATAAGCGGAAGGAGCCAATACAACACTTCCCTCTTCTGCATACCACATCGGCAACAAAGCCAATTCGGATGCCATCTGCCGGGCGGAAGCCGGTGCCATATAGTTTGTTTCACCGCTGGCTAACGCCAAATCATGTTCCGGATTGAATATATAAAGAGCCTTTTTTGTCATTTTAAACGAATTCAAAACTTTATTCTGCAAATATATACAGGAAATAGTCAGGAATGACTACAATAAACAGAAAGTTGGAATTAAACACACAATTTTGCCATCTCTACTTTGCAAATCCTAAAAAAAGCAGTATATTTGCCACCCGAAAAACAAAGAACTGAAATGGAATCATTCTACCGCACACACGCCTACCTCGTTGAGCACACCAATGCCCCCGTTCGCCGCGATCTTATGGACGAGATCGACTGGAGCGACCGCCTGATTGGTATCAAAGGGACACGTGGCGTAGGAAAAACCACTTTCCTTCTCCAATACGCCAAAGAGAAATTCGGGAACGACCGTTCCTGTCTGTTCATCAACATGAACAACTTCTATTTCTCGGGCCACAGCATTGTAGACTTCGCCAACGAATTTCAGAAACGTGGCGGAAAAGTATTGTTGATCGACCAGGTGTTCAAACATCCGGAATGGAGCAAAGAGTTACGCATGTGTTACGACCGTTTTCCTAACCTGAAAATTGTCTTCACCGGCTCGTCCGTGATGCGACTGAAAGAAGAAAATCTTGAATTACGTGATATCGCCAAGAGCTATAACCTGCGTGGATTTTCTTTCCGTGAATTCCTAAACTTGCAAACAGGCATGAAATTCAGGGCATATAGCCTCGAAGAAATTCTTAGCACTCACGAACAGATTGCCAAAGGAGTACTCTCCAAAGTTCGTCCGTTGGATTATTTCCAGGATTATCTGCACCACGGCTTCTATCCGTTCTTCCTCGAAAAGCGTAACTTTTCGGAGAATTTACTGAAAACGATGAACATGATGGTGGAAGTAGATATACTTCTCATCAAACAAATTGAACTGAAATATCTTTCAAAGATAAAAAAATTACTATATTTGCTCGCTGTCGACGGGCCGAAGGCTCCAAATGTGAGCCAACTGGCAAGCGACATACAGACATCTCGCGCCACGGTGATGAACTATATCAAGTATCTGGCAGATGCGCGACTCATTAATCTGGTTTATCCGAAAGGGGAAGAATTCCCTAAAAAACCTTCAAAGATAATGATGCACAACTCCAACCTGATGTATTCCATCTATCCGGTGAAAGTGGAAGAGCAGGATGTGCTTGACACATTCTTTGCAAATTCTTTATGGAAAGACCATAAGGTACATAAAGGAGATAAAAACGTCTCTTTTATGGTGGACGAAGTAATGCCGTTCAAAATTTGCCAGGAAGGCGCAAAGATCAAGAACAATCCGAATGTAACGTACGCGTTGCATAAGGCTGAAATAGGTCGGGGCAACCAGATACCTCTCTGGATGTTCGGCTTTTTATATTAAAAGATTTATTTACTTAAATATTTAATTTAGTTATGACTAAACAGAAGAAATTCATCACTTGTGATGGTAACCAGGCTGCAGCGCATATCTCGTATATGTTCTCTGAAGTAGCAGCTATCTACCCCATCACTCCTTCTTCGACTATGGCTGAGTACGTAGACGAATGGGCTGCCGCAGGACGTAAGAACATCTTCGGCGAAACAGTATTGGTACAGGAAATGCAATCTGAAGGTGGTGCTGCCGGTGCAGTTCACGGTTCTCTTCAGGCTGGTGCGTTGACTACTACTTACACTGCTTCCCAGGGTCTTCTCCTGATGATCCCTAACATGTACAAAATTGCCGGTGAGTTCTTGCCTTGCGTATTCCATGTATCTGCTCGTACATTGGCTTCTCACGCATTGTGTATCTTCGGTGACCACCAAGACGTAATGTCAGCTCGTCAGACTGGCTTTGCTATGTTGGCTGAAGGCTCTGTACAGGAAGTTATGGATTTGGCTGGTGTTGCTCACTTGGCTACCATCAAATCTCGCGTTCCGTTCATGAACTTCTTCGATGGTTTCCGTACATCTCACGAAATCCAAAAGATTGAAATGTTGGAAAATGATGATCTTGCTCCGCTGATCGACCAAGAAGCTTTGGCTGAATTCCGTGCCCGCGCACTGAACCCGATGAAACCGGTAGCTCGTGGTATGGCTGAAAATCCTGACCATTTCTTCCAACATCGTGAATCATGCAACAACTACTATGAAGCAGTTCCTGCTATCGTAGAAGAATACATGAATGAAATTTCTAAGATCACAGGTCGTAAATACGGTTTGTTCGATTACTATGGTGCAGAAGATGCAGAACGCGTAATTATCGCTATGGGTTCTGTAACAGAAGCTGCCCGCGAAGCTATCGACTACCTGGTAGCAAACGGTGAAAAAGTGGGTATGGTTGCCGTACACCTGTATCGTCCGTTCTCTGCTAAACACTTCCTGGCTGCTGTACCTAAGACTGCTAAGACTATCGCAGTTCTTGACCGTACTAAAGAACCGGGTGCTAACGGCGAACCTCTTTACCTTGACGTTAAAGACTGCTTCTACGGTGCAGAAAATGCTCCGGTTATCGTTGGCGGTCGCTACGGTTTGGGTTCAAAAGATACTACTCCTGCTCAAATCCTTTCAGTATTCGAAAACTTGGCTATGCCAATGCCGAAGAACCACTTCACTATCGGTATCGTAGACGACGTTACTTTCACTTCTCTTCCTCAAAAAGAAGAAATCGCTTTAGGCGGCGAAGGTATGTTCGAAGCTAAATTCTACGGTTTGGGTGCTGACGGTACAGTAGGTGCTAACAAGAACTCTGTAAAGATTATCGGTGACAACACTGACAAACACTGCCAGGCTTACTTCTCTTATGACTCTAAGAAGTCGGGCGGTTTCACTTGTTCTCACTTGCGTTTCGGTGACAATCCAATCCGTTCTACTTATCTGGTAAATACTCCGAACTTCGTTGCTTGTCACGTTCAGGCTTACCTGCACATGTACGATGTAACTCGTGGTTTGCGTAAGAACGGTTCTTTCTTATTAAACACAATTTGGGAAGGTGAAGAACTGGCTAAGAACCTGCCTAACAAGGTTAAGAAATATTTCGCACAGAACAACATTTCTGTATACTATATCAACGCAACACAGATTGCACTGGAAATTGGTTTGGGTAACCGTACCAACACAATCCTTCAATCTGCATTCTTCCGTATCACAGGCGTTATTCCTGTAGAACAAGCTGTTGAGCAGATGAAGAAATTCATCGTTAAGTCTTACGGCAAGAAGGGTGAAGACGTTGTTAACAAGAACTATGCTGCCGTTGACCGTGGTGGTGAATACAAGACTTTGGCTGTTGATCCTGCTTGGGCTAACCTTCCGGATGACGCAAAAGCTGAAAACAACGATCCTGCATTCATCAACGAAGTAGTTCGTCCGATCAATGCACAAGACGGTGACTTGTTGCCAGTATCTGCATTCAAGGGTATCGAAGACGGTACTTGGTATCAAGGAACTGCTAAATACGAAAAACGTGGTGTAGCTGCATTCGTTCCTGAATGGAATGCTGAAAACTGTATCCAGTGTAACAAGTGTGCATACGTTTGTCCTCACGCTTCTATCCGTCCGTTCGTACTCGACGCTGAAGAGCAGAAGGGTGCTAAGTTCGAACAACTGAAAGCTGTAGGTAAAGCATTCGACGGTATGACATTCCGTATCCAGGTGGACGTTCTCGACTGTCTGGGTTGCGGTAACTGTGCTGACATCTGTCCGGGTAATCCGAAGAAGGGTGGCAAAGCATTGACAATGAAACACCTCGAAAGCCAATTGGCTCAAGCTGAAAACTGGACTTACTGTGCTGAAAACGTGAAGACTAAACAACATCTTGTTGATATCAAGGCTAACGTGAAGAACTCACAGTTCGCTACTCCGTTGTTTGAGTTCTCCGGCGCTTGCTCTGGTTGTGGTGAAACTCCGTACGTGAAATTGATTTCTCAATTGTTCGGTGACCGTGAAATGGTTGCTAACGCTACCGGATGTTCTTCTATCTACTCTGGTTCTGTTCCTTCTACTCCGTATACTACAAACGAAAACGGACACGGTCCTGCTTGGGCTAACTCACTGTTCGAAGACTTCTGTGAATTCGGTTTGGGTATGGAACTGGCTAACGAAAAGATGCGTGCTCGTCTCGTGAAAGTGATGAACGAGGCTATTGCTGCTGATTGCACTCCTGCTGAAGTGAAAGAACTGTTCGCTGAATGGATCAACAATATGCTGGATGCGGACAAGACTAAGGAATTGGCTGCTAAGATCATTCCGGTTGTTGAAGCTAACAAGGATAAATGTAACCACTGCAAACAAATCGCTGAACTGCAACAATATCTTGTAAAACGCAGCCAGTGGATCATTGGTGGTGACGGTGCTTCTTACGATATCGGTTACGGTGGTCTTGACCATGTAATCGCTTCCGGTAAGGACGTTAACATCCTCGTTCTGGATACTGAAGTTTACTCTAACACAGGTGGTCAGTCTTCTAAAGCTACTCCGGTAGGTGCTATCGCTAAGTTCGCTGCTGCTGGTAAGCGCGTACGTAAGAAAGACCTCGGTCTGATGGCTACTACTTACGGTTATGTATATGTTGCACAGATCGCTATGGGTGCTGACCAAGCTCAAACTCTGAAAGCTATCCGTGAAGCTGAAGCATATTCAGGACCATCTTTGATTATCGCTTACGCTCCATGTATCAACCACGGTCTGAAAGCAGGTATGGGTAAGAGCCAGGAAGAAGAAGAAAAAGCTGTTAAGTGCGGTTACTGGCACTTGTGGCGTTACAACCCGGCTTTGGAAGAAGAAGGCAAGAACCCATTCCAATTGGATAGCAAAGAACCGAACTGGGAAGATTTCCAAGGTTTCTTGAAGGGTGAAGTTCGTTACGCTTCTGTAATGAAACAATATCCTGCTGAAGCTGAAGAACTGTTTAAAGCTGCTGAAGAAAACGCTAAATGGCGTTACAACAGCTACAAACGTTTGGCTAGAGAAAACTGGGGTGCTGAATAATAGTAATACCCTATAAATATAAAGCGGTAATCTTGTAGAAGATTACTGCTTTTTTATTGTATGAACTCTGTCCAACATAAACAGTACTCCCTTTTTCCCACTAGAGTTCATGTCTATTTTATATTTAAAATTAAGAATCACAATGCTCCAATCTATTTATTCTCTGACTTCGGGATCCAACTATCCACCAACTGCCGATGTTCATCCCTCCATTTGCGGGCTATTTCTTCTTCATCCATCCGGGCATCCTTCATAGCTGTCATAAAAGAGCTAAGTTCTTCTGTCGTTAGTTTAATGTTGCCAAAGAATTCGGCAGCAAACGGATCTTTCTCACTGAATCCTTTCCATGCAATAGCATGTATTTCTTCCAAGTCTCCATATACTTTCTTCGGATCATCCAAGAATTTCAAGTCAAACTGGTCGAACATCCAATGCGGTGTCCACCCCGTGATGACAATCCATTCTCCTTTGTCCATCGCTTTTTTCAAAGAAGCCAGCATGGTGGAACTACTTGAAGTCATGAGGGTATACCCATCAAGTCCATAAGCAGCAATGGCCTTATCGGTCGTCTTCATTATCCCTGCTCCGGCATCAATTCCCACTATTTCGGAAGAAAAACGGTCTTTGTTAGCTTCCAGCTCACTAATAGACTGGATCGTAACATATTGAGGAACAACCAGTCCTACACGGGCTTCTCCATATACCTCACCCAGGAATTCGATGCTGTCTCCATACTGATCCATATAATCTTTCATCGTTATTGGTAACCAGGCATCCAGAAAGACATCAGATTTCTTTCCTGACATAGATACAAAGATGGGGGCAAGGTCAGCATTTTGCAGTTCAACCTCATATCCATGTTCTTCCAATACCACCTTAGCCAAATGACTCATGGCAATACCTTCCAGCCAATTGGCATAGGCTATTTTTACTTTCTTTTTCTCTAAGTCTGAATTAGTACAGGAAGCCAGCAAAAGTATAACTGACAATACTATTCCTACTATTTTATATATTCTCATACGTATTTTATCCTTTCCGTTTAGTTCTTATTTTTTCGTCCTGCCATTCCTTGTGTGATACGGTCTAAGATGATAGCTAAAATAACAACTGCGATACCACCTTCAAACCCAAGTCCGATTTTCATTTGGGTAATACCTTTCAATACAATTTCTCCCAGACCACCGGCAGCAATCATGGCAGCAATGACAACCATAGAAAGCGACATCATTATTGTCTGATTGACACCTGTCAGGATGGTTGGCAACGCCAAAGGAAGCTGCACTTTATACAATAACTGCCAACGGGTAGCCCCGAACGAACGGGAAGCTTCCACTACATTTTTAGGAACTTGCCGAATTCCCAATCCGGTAAGGCGGACCACAGGAGGCATAGCAAAGATAATGGTGGCAAACACTCCCGGCACTGCTCCCAATCCGAAAAACAAAACGGCAGGAATCAGATAAACAAAAGCAGGCATCGTCTGCATTAAGTCGAGAACAGGACGAAGTATTTTCTCTGCACGCGGACTGTTTGCCGTCCACACTCCTAAAGGTACACCAACAATCAGAGCCAGACAGGTAGATGAAAAAACGAGAGCCAGGGTTTGCATAGTAGCCTCCCAAAATCCCATTCCATAAATCAGTAATAATCCTAATGCGGTGAAAATTGCCGTACCATGTCCTGCCTTCATCCATGCGAGTGCAGCAAGCACTAGAATGGTTATATAAAAAGGTATTCCAAAAAGTACGTGTTGGAATCCTATAATAAAACTACCGATGCCTGCATTCACGGCATCAAAGAAAGTGGAAAAATGTACCATCATCCAATTGATGACCATCTCTATATATTGTCCTATATTTATCATAAATCTATTGCGTTTTGAATTATTTCGTTTATTTCTTCTTTATCTTTCCCCGTCACTTCGATGATTAAGGAGGAAAGCGGGATTGTCCCTAAAAACTCATGCGTCTCATCAATCACCCATACCGGCGAATTGCTCTTTGTCATTAAAGGAAGTATATCCTCCAACACTGTATCCTCCAATACAGAATGCACCTCGGTACGCACAATCGTATCAATGGATTTTTCCTGTCTGCTACGTAACTTAAGCAGGTCGTTCAGACGTACTTCTCCGACCAGTTTATCATCGGCGTCTATGACAGGTAATACGGTGATATTCTTCGCACGCATCTTACGAATCAATACTTCAGGTCCCTCTTTCTTCAGACGGGCCACCAGTGGTTTGTCAATCATTAAAGAAGAAGCGGTGATAATTTTACTCCTGTCCACGTTTTCAACAAAACGGGCTACATAATCGTTAGCCGGTTCGGTCAGTATTTCTTCTGAAGTACCTACCTGCACCACCTCTCCGTCTTTCATAATGGCAATACGGTCGCCCAGTTTAATCGCTTCACTCAAGTCATGGGTAATAAAGACAATTGTTTTTTTCATCTTCGATTGCAAAGCCAACAGTTCATCCTGCATTTGCACACGAATCAGAGGATCGAGTGCAGAGAAAGCCTCATCCATTAGAAGTACTTCGGGATTATTAGCCAGAGCGCGGGCCAGTCCGACACGCTGTTGCATTCCACCGGAAAGCTCGCCTACCATCTGATTTTCATATCCTTTCAATCCGACAAGCTTCATACTTTCCATCGCTTTCTTCTCACGTTCCTCTTTCTTCACTCCCTGAAGTTCGAGGCCGAACGCGATATTGCTCAATACGGAACGGTGAGGTAACAGACCGAAATTCTGGAAAACCATCGCCAACTCTTTCCGGCGAACTTGCAATAACTCTTTTTCGGATATTTTAGATATATCTACTCCGTTTACAAGCACTTGTCCGGCAGTAGGACGTATCAGACGATTGATACAACGCAGTAATGTCGATTTTCCACTTCCCGAGAGTCCCATTATCACAAAAAACTCTCCTTCATTAATTGAAAGATTGGCATCTTTCACTCCTACCGTACAACCGGTATCTTTCAGAATTTCCTCTTTACTCTTATCTTTTTTCAACATCTTGAGTGCTTTCTGCTTCTCGTGACCAAAGATAAGGTACAAATCCTTTATTTCTATTTTACTCATATAATATATTGGTTTAGATTATAATAGTTGTTTTGTTTTCAACTGCTGCGTTCCTCATTCTCACTTACGATAAACAAGTTGAATGTTCGCATGGTTCAATCATGTCACATGACAACATGACGATCCGACGTTTTTTAAAATGGTTTAAAAAGACAGACTGAGTAGTTTAAAAGGAATAGAATTTGATAAGATTATCCTCTCAATGAACAGTAGAAAACAGTATTTTCATAAATAAATAACAGTCTGTTCTTGCATATTGTTGGCACAAAGATAAGGAAAATAGATTAAATATGCAAATTTCATTCAGATACGGAGTAATTCCAAAGATGCTTTTTCAAGTCTACGCATCCATTTTGCTTGAAAGAGATCCCTTCTTCCAACAAGAGTTGTTTCTGCTCTGTCCAACCCGGAACAAGGTGTCCCGATGCATTGACAACCCGGTGACAAGGCGCAGATAAATCATCCGGAATCTGTTTCAAAGCACGCCCCACCATACGGGAACATTGAGGCATTCCCAATAATGCGGCAATTCCCCCATAGGTAGAAACTTTACCTACCGGAATTTCCCGAACAACCTGATACACCTCCTGACAAAAGGATGTGGAAAGGCTTGCCTTATCTACTTTATAATCTTTCATCGCCTGGACTTTATTTATTTCATTCCCAAAGCTAGATAAAAAGAAGAGAATTTGCAAATAATAAAAGCATTTCAAATAAAATATGCAACTTTATTTGCTTTATTTACAAATAATCCCGACCTTTGTACCCATTAAAAGCAACCCTATTATTAACAAAACAAGCACTGCTGTTATGAAAAAGAAGACAATTCTATTCGCTTCTTGTTTATTGGGAGTATTCGCTTTCAGCTCCTGTGAGAAGAACCTTTATGATGAAAGCAAGCAACCTGAAAAAGAAATTCAAGTAAAAGACCTGGATATACCCGCAGGCTTTCAATGGAAATTAACTCAAGTAGCCGCAGGAACAGTAGCTGCTACTACCCCCACTATGGTTTCCTTCTTTTTGGATGAAGCATGTAGTAAAGAAGAGAAAATAGCCGACATTCCTGTAGATACAGAAATTTCAAGTCTCCCTTTGAGCATCCCAACCTACGTAAATACATTGTATGCCCAGTACAAAACCAGCACCAATGAAACCAAAAAAGTAGCCATACCTGTAAATGCAGATAGAAGTTTCTCACTGAACATTGCTAATGATGCCAAATCCAAATCTAACACCACCCGGTCAATCACTCGTGGGCATGATATAGAAGATGACATCCAATTGTCAAAAGGAGTCATTTTTCATCCCAAAGATGGTTGGGGAACAATCATGTTTGAAGACCAATTTCCATCATTAGGAGATTATGACTTTAATGATTTTGTAGTCAATTATAAGGTGCAGTTCCAAGGTATTAGAAAGGTTGACAAAAAATACACTGCGCAGTATATACAAATAGGGTTACGTCTAAAAGCTATCGGAGGAATATTCCCTTATTCCCCTTATTTAAGACTGAAAGAAATAGATTCTGACGAAGTGGAAAGTATAGAAGTTTATGAAACTAAAAACGTGATTCCTGCGATCGACGGAGTAGAACTTGTCCCCAATAAGCATCTTATCATTGATTACAGCCCTTTAATTAAGAATCTGGCTAAACCTGCAGGCAGCCAATATTATAATACAGAAAAGAATGCTTTGGTAGCAACAAGTGATTTACCGGAGATCAATATTCTGATCACCCTAAAGAAGAGAAAAGAAGTAAAGGAAATATTAGAAGGCGATGAATTCGACTTGTATTTAAAACGTAATGATAGCGGAACAGAAATCCATATGAATGGTATTGAACCGATCACTTACCAATATCCATTCAATGATAAAAATCTGCTACCGGTATATACAAACGGGGACGAAGAAGATGATAATTATTATTTTAGTGCAGGACGCCTGATTTGGGGATTAAGAGTACCAGGCAACGCAGCACATGCTATTGAAAAAGCTAATTTCTTGGAAGCCTATAAAGGATTCGCAAAATGGGCGCAAAGTAGTGGCAAAAACGAACAAAACTGGTATAATCAAGGAAACGCAGATAAAAGTTTATTGATTCATAACTAACACATATCAATAAATCCCGGTAAACATTGAAAATTCAAGTTACCGGGATTTATTGTATTCTGACGTGAATAGTTTTGATTCTATCCTTTCCTTTTCAGCAAATCTGTCGGACTTTCACCAAACTGCTCTCTATAACATTTGGTAAAATAAGAAGGAGAACTAAAACCGACTTCATAACCAATCTCCGCCACTGTCATATCTGACGAAGCAAGCAGGGAAGCAGCCTTCTTCAAGCGAGCGATGCGAAGCAATTCATTCGGAGAATAATTAGTCAGGGATTTTATTTTGCGATAGAGTTGCACACGACTTAATCCCATATCCTTACCCAAATCCTCTACATTCAAATTTGAATCTCCCATCTTTGCTTCAATTAAAGCCTTGAATTTTTCCACAAAGTCTTTATCCATATCACAGACATCCTCTTTCGCCAACGTTTGTCCGTCACCAAAGAACTGTTTCAGGCGGCGATGTGAATCTATCAGATTACGAACGCGTGCCAACAGCAATTGCGAACTGAAGGGCTTGGAGATATAAGAATCCGCACCTCCGTCATATCCCTGAATCCGTTGTTCATCCAAAGAACAGGCTGTCAATAGGATGACAGGGATATGGCAGGTTTGCAGTTCGCTTTTCAGCCGACGGCAACACTCTATTCCATCAATACCAGGCATCATCACATCAGAGATTATCAAGTCCGGAACATATTTCATTGCTTTGCGGATACCCTCCGAACCGTCTGCTGCTTCAATAACAGTATAATCGGTATGGAGTAATCCGCGTACATACGAACGGATATCTGCATTATCATCAATTACCAAAACAGAAGGTTTGGAAGAATCATAGCCTTTTTCCAGTTCCTCTTCTTCGACAGCTAAAGTTTCATTCAGGTTGGAAGAGGCAGGAGAACCGGGAGAAGCAGGATTTAAAGGAACTGCAGAGATTGATGACTTTAGAGAATCTTCGGCCAGAATAGTCTCACAAGTCTGTACCGGTAAATCAACGGTAAAGACAGTGCCCTGCTTTTCATCACTTTCCACAGAAATTGTACCTTTATGCAATTCAACGAAAGCTTTAACCAGTGCAAGCCCGATTCCCGAACCGGCGTGGTGCATGTCTATTTTATAAAAACGATCGAAAATACTCCGGATATGTTCGGCGGAAATCATTGAACCGGTATTGGCAACAGTAAAACGAATCCAGCGAGTATCCTCTTTCGTCAAGGAAGATAAACGAACCGTTATCTTTCCATTTTCCGGTGTGAACTTGAACGCGTTGGAAAGCAGATTAAAATAAATACGTTCCAACTTTTCCATATCCGCCAACGTATGGTAATCCGTATCCGGCATATTATCAAAAGAGAAATGAATGTGTTTCTTCCGGGCGGCTGCAAGGAATGATTCGTTCCAGCCCTCAAAAGAGGAAAGAACATCTACCTGAACTGGTGTATATTCCATCTTACCGTTCTCGTATTTACGGAAATCCAGAATCTGATTAACAAGACGCAAAAGGATATTCACGTTTCGTTGAATCAGCATCAACATTCGATGCTGATCTCCACTTAGTGTATGATCGGCCAATAAATGTTCTACCGGATCGGCAACCAATGTCAGCGGAGTACGGAAATCGTGAGATATATTTGTGAAGAAAACCAGTTTGGCATGCGTTGCCTCTTCCAGTTGATGAGAAAGCTGGATGAGCTGATCCCGTTGCTCTTCCAGTTTGTCCCGCTGTTCTTCTAATTGGTCGCGTTGTTCCTCTAACTTGTCCCGCTGCTCTTCCAACTGTTTCTTCTGCTCGGAAAGTTCCTTATTCAGACGATTTTTAGCACGGAGAGATTTATAGACTACCAATAATAAGCCTGCCACCAATAGAAGAATAACCAAACCACCATACATCACCACCTGCTGTGTAGCAACCCGAGACAGATATCCGCCGATACGTCCGTTCAATGTTTCAATCTTCTGATCCAGTTCCGAGATGTGAGTTGTCTGAAGTTGCATGACATGTGCATTTGTACGGTCGACCACCGCAGTGTTCATGACCGTTTCCCGGGGATAAGGCTTTTTCTCAAGGATATTCATTGCCAGTTGCATCACTTTGTCGCCATTGGTCGGATAAATAAAAGTTGCATTCAACACACTGTCGAGCACCATTTCCAATCCGTTGCCTTTGCCGGGGAGAGCATCGATACCGACAAAAATCATTTCCTTCTCCCGTCCCACTTTCTTTGCAGCCTGATAAGCTCCCGGAGCGATACGGTCATTATGCGCATACACGGCGTCTATCTTCGGATGCCGACGGAGCATACTATCCATTTCCACTTCCGCCGGTTCACGCTCCCACGCAGCATCCGCTTTATCAATCAGTTTGATATCCGGAAAGTTACTGATAGCAGCCATAAATCCTTGATGGCGTTCCATGGCAGGAGTTGAGCCACCCAGTCCGGTAAGTTCCACCACATTCCCTTTTCCTTTCAGGCTCGACGCAATATAATTGCCTACCGCACGTCCTATTTCATAATTGTCGGCACCAATATAAGCAGTATATTTATCAGAAAGAATCTTCCGGTCTACCAGGATGACAGGTATTCCCTTTTGATAGGCTTCCTCTACAATCGGAGTCATGGGGGCCGCTTCGTTGGCAGAGATAATCAATAAGTCAACCCCTTCATCTATAAAATAATGAACGTCTTCCGCCTGTTTACGATTATCATCCGCAGCCGACCGGATTTCAACCGATACTCCATCATAAAACATTGCTTCGCGGAGAATTTCATCATTCATCTTATGCCGCCAGGAGTCATCGCTGCATTGCGCCACCCCGATACGGAAACGGTGTGTGTCCTGCCGACAAGCCGTCATGCCAAGAAGACAGAGCAAGACTGCTATCCACTTCGTATATCCCATCATTCTAATCATTCTCATTTTTTTCGTATTTCTTTCTATGACCTAAATAGACGATTGAGAACAAAAATAAGAAATAAAACTGTGAGTATGCTATCTATCACCCAATTATTCTCATCATTACCCTCCAAAGAAATGCAAAACAGTTCCCAATATTCAATCGGAAATTATTAACAAAAGTATAAAGCGTAAGACAAACACTCAATAAATGTTATAAAACATCTCTTTTTATTTGGATTATTTGCAGATTTAGCAGAAGTCCGTATCTTTGCAATGTGTTTTTCATAGTATTAGATTTAAGGTTAACAAAGGTTGGAGCAAGGCGTTGCTCCTTTTTTTATGCCCCTACCTCTCATATCATACGAATCATGCAAAAAGAACAAGAGGTATATTCCCACGAATGAGATATACCTCTATACTTACTTTCCATCAAACAATTACATTAGTCTGTCTTTCAAAACCTGCGGAAGTTCGGGCATTGCACCGCTTTGCGTGCAGACATAAGCAGAAACTTCAACAGCAAGTTTGTGAGCTTCGGGAACCGGTTTTCCATTCAAAATGGAAGCACAGAAAGCAGCCGTAAAGGAATCACCTGCCCCCACCGTATCGGCAACCGGAACTCTCGGTGTCTCCTGGAAAGAGACAACACCCGGGGTAAACACATAACTACCATTAATTCCGCAAGTCAGAATCAGCATCTTCAGGTTGTATTTTGCCAACAGAATCCAACATTTATCCTGTAAGTCGATGCCGGGATAGCCAAACATACGGCTGATGGTCACCAGTTCTTCGTCGTTTATCTTCAGAATGTTGCAACGGCGGAAAGATTCGCGCAATACCTCTTTGGTGTAGAAGTCCTGGCGGAGATTAATATCAAAGATTTTCAGTTGTCCGTCTATGTCGGGCATCGTATCCAGAAAACGGTTGATAGTGGCACGGCTCACTTCATTACGTTGAGCCAGGGAACCGAAGCAAACGGCACGCGTACTCAATGCCAAACGTTTCAGTTCATCCGTAAAAGGTATGTTATCCCATGCCACGCCTTCTTTGATTTCGTAACAAGGTACACCCTCGTTATCCAGTGTCACCTGTACCGTACCGGTAGGATAATCCACTTGTTCAATCTGCGTTTTCAGTTTCTTCTCGTTGAATACGTTCAGAATCTCATCTCCCAACTCATCCTTGCCCACGGCACTCACCACGCGACTGTCAAAACCAAACTGTGATACATGATAGGCAAAGTTTGCCGGAGCACCACCTATTTTCTTTCCTTCGGGCAACACATCCCAAAGTGCCTCGCCCATTCCTACGATTATATTATTCATGATCTACGGATTTTATTGTTTCCAAAGTTATAAAATTATTTTTTAATACGGAACGTATAGAACAAGAGATAAAGCACGCCCACTGTCATTACGGCTACTGCCCCACTCTGTCCCATGGCATCGGATGCTACTCCCATAGCCAACGGAAATACCGTGCCGCCGAACAGTCCCATAATCATCAGACCGGAAACTTCATTTTTCTTACCCGGCAGGTAAAGCAATGCCTGCGAGAAGACTACGGAGAACACATTGGAGTTACCGAAACCAATCAGACCGATGCATACATAAATCATTGTCTTGTCATGGAATATAAACAAACCTGCCATCGCTATCAGCATCATCACAACACTAATGCCGAAGAAAGACTTCGGTGACATCTTACGTAAAATGAAAGAACCGAGGAAGCAGCCTGCCGTACGAAAGATAAAATAAAGGCTTGTTGCAAAAGCCGCATCGTCGAGTCCCATGCCGAGACGTTCCATCAAAATCTTGGGGGCAGTGGTGTTTGTACCCACATCAATTCCAACGTGACACATGATACCGATAAAAGAAAGCAGGATAAACGGTTTGCCAAGCAAAGCGAGACATTGTCCGAAAGTAGACGGTTTGCCTTCTTCTTTTTCCTCTTTAATCTGTGTGACATTGAGCAACAGGATAGCAATAACGGCTACAATCATGTAAATCGGGAACAGGATGCGCCAGCCTAAATCGAAAGTCGGAATGGCTTGTGTCGCTCCCCACATGGCAATATAAGGAGCAAGGAAAGAGGCAATGGCTTTCACAAACTGCCCGAAAGTCAGGCTGCTTGCCAAACGGTCGCCACGTACGATGTTAGAAAGCAACGGATTCAGGGAAGTCTGCATCAACGCGTTTCCGATGCCCAGAAGGGAGAAAGAAATCAGCATCAGCATATAACTGTCTCCGAAAACCGGTAATAACAAAGAAGCAAAAGTCACAAGCAAACTAAGCAATACGGTTTTCTTCTGACCGATGCGGCTCATCAACATGCCTGTGGGCACGGAGAAGATGAGGAACCAGAAGAATACCAGTGAAGGGAAGATATTCGCCTGCGAGTCCGACAAACCGAGGTCTGCCTTTACATAATTGGAGGCAATGCCTACCAGGTCAACAAATCCCATGGCGAAGAAGCAAAGCATCACCGGGATTAGTTTGGAAAGGGAAGAGTTTTTACTGTTTTCCATTGTTTTTTTTTATCTAAATATGTTATCATCATTAGTTTATATCATAAATCTAGGCACGGATTAAGCGGATTACACGGCTTCTCGAATGATGGCTGTCAGATAGCAACCGTGTAATCCGCGTAATCCGTGCCTAATAATATAAAATTATATTTTGCATGAGTACTTATTCTATTTATATCATGCAGTTATATGATTCAATTTACAATCTGCTGTTAGTCGTGTGGGTACTACCGTTAGTTATCTGTTCGTCGCCTATATGAATTACGCTCTCCTTATTGCATCAATACCTCAAGCCTACGGTATCTTTATCTTAAACCTACGGCATAGTAACCTTGAAGCTACGGTATTACTAACTTACCACGGCCGTGGTAGGAATTCGTCATGGCCGTGACGAATCAGTAATACCGTAGGTTTAACACAAGTATATCCCTACTATCCACCTACTATCCCTTAAGGAAAGACGTATTCATCCATAGGGAAACATACAAAGAGCGCATAGGGCGAACAAGAGATATTTATGGCTTCAACTTATGGACCACAAACGAATCTACTTTATAAGCTCCTCCTTTACTGTAAAAATCGATATGATTGTAAGGTTCCGAAGGGAATACCTGATTGGTCATCACAAAACGTCCACCATCTCCAAAGGCTTCCACACTGGATTTATCCACAAACAGACGGAGTTTCAATGCCTCTTTGCCGCCTTGTTCCTCGTTTCCACCTTGTTCAATTGCTGTCCAGGTCAACATCGGGAAATTCTCATTGAAGCTGACCTCTCCGCTCTTGCGACGATCCATTGAGAATTTCTTTTCTTTCATGTCATACTGCATATCCACTTCTTCGCCTTTGTCATTGTAGAGACGGAAGCCGATTACGTCTGCATGTTGATTTTCAATCGTCAGTTCTATTTCGTATGCACCGTCATTGCTGGGAATCATTTCTTTAATTGTGCGTGTTCCGTTTACTTTGAACGAGCGTTTCTTGGAAGCATCACGCAAAGCCAGCAGTTCGGGAGAGGGAGCTGATTGGAGGTAAGTCTCACCATCTACGGTAAACAGGCTCAAGTCGCGGGGAACGGAGTTCGGGCTACGGTATTGGGAGGTAGGAACATCGTTGGCGTATTGCCAGTTGCTCATCCATGCGATAGCGATGCGGCGGTTGTCGGGAGCATCACTCCAAGTCACGGTGGCATAATGGTCTTTTCCCCAGTCCATCCATTTGGTTTTGGAGGGTGATTCGTTTACAAACTCTTTTCCGTTGAAGGAGCCTACAAAATATTGAGTAGCACTTCCTCCGAAAGGACCTCCGGGATTCAAATTACAAAGCAGCACCCATTTCTTATCATTGGTACCTTCTACTGGAAGTTCAAACAAATCGGGACATTCCCAAACACCACCATGTGCACCTTGCCCTTCACCGAAACGACTTTCAAAGGTCCAATCTTTCAGATTAGGAGAAGAGAATATCTGCATCTCCTGCCCTACTGCTAATACCATGATCCAGCGTTTGGTGCTTTCATACCAAAATACTTTCGGGTCGCGGAAGTCACGCGCTTCGGACGTCAGTACCGGATTATTCTCATATTTGGTGAAAGTACGTCCGTTGTCAGTACTGTAAGCAATGCTTTGTACTTGTCGGTCACTGTTTTGTGTATAGATGGCGATAATGGCACCTGCACCAAAACCAGCTGTATTATCAAAATCGACAACTGCCGAGCCACTGAAAATTGTCCCCAATGCATCGGGAGCAATAGCTACAGGAAGATGTTTCCAGTTTACAAGATCTTGGCTGATAGCATGTCCCCAACTCATATTTCCCCATTTGGAACCATAAGGATTGTATTGATAGAAAAGGTGGTATTCACCGTCTTTATATACCATTCCATTAGGATCATTCATCCACCCATAAAGAGGTGAGAAATGATAAGTAGGACGGAACTTTTCACGGTTGCCCGTATCGAACGTGTCGGACAATTTCATTTCCTTGCAACAAACAGCAGAAAGTTTCCCCCGTATAGGATCATTCGAGCCTAATTTAAATTTCAACAGTATGTTTTTACCAGCATAAGCCGAAAGATCCAGCGGAACAAAATAGTCCACTCTGTTCACTGCCAGACGAACATCCGCAACATTCACCTCTTTATTATTAACGATCATGCTGACACGTACATCAGGCATTACCTCCTCTACAGGTAAAAGCAAATAACGTTGATTTGTATTTATCTGTACCAGGCAATGTCCTTCACCCAAATCTTTTATTAATAAGGAAGAAGTATCGGCCGAAGCATCCAAAAATGAGAAAATCATCATAACCAGAATAGTCAAAAAGGTCTGTACTTGTTTAAACGAGAATAATACATTCATGTCAGATGGTATTAGAGTTAATTATTAATATTCAATGTCTTCTATTTGTCACCATGCAAAGATAGGTGCAACGGATAGTTACACCTATCACTTTTGTTTCAAAAGATAAAAAAAATGTTACCGATCTATTTCTTAGCGCTTAGATAATGTAATATATTCTTCGTCATGAGCACAATATTATCTTGATAAACGTTTATATTACTATTCTGATTCCATTCGTAAGCAGCCAGACCGAGAGCTATACATGTACCTTGATATTCCGCTGTCGGAGCAAACTCTACCATTCCGGCACAACAATAATCCGTTACGTGTCCCCAAGTCGCCAAAACGGTAGCTTTATTTTCTTCTTCAAACGCTTTCACCACATTTCCTGCATTGGGATAAAGAGCGGGGAAGCCATAAGAATTCAAGTCCCACATACAGTTATGGTCTTCACGCCGTCCAGGCCCGATCAACGGGAATGTTTCATGGGGGAATTGGGAAGAAGTAACCATACCAGCAAAAACCGGATGAGCCCGATGATCATACTCCATTCCGATATTGGCATTAATTGTCCAAATGTCTGCCCCATCTCCTCCTTCACCATCTGCAAATATTCCTGGTAGCCGTTCGGTACGTCCAAATGGTACAACCAATTGAGTCGCATGATTGCTTAAGAACAGATTTCCGCCATTCTTATAATAAGTAGCCAACGCGGCAATTGCATCAGCAGACAAAGGTAATTTATCCCATCCTGCTCCAATGCCGACACGGTCTATATGTACCCAAATAACATCATAAGCAGAAAGGTCCTCATCAGTCAATGTAGCGGAAGTAATGACTTTACCATTTACAAATTGCTTCTTGAACCACGCATAGGAAGCTTTTTCATCATCATCTTCTATCTCTTCGGGAGTATCATACGTTATCACGTAAGCTGCATTTGTCAAATCCTGCGCTTCGGAAGGTTTCACCTTTATATTTTCTTCCGTCACTCCACAATCTATCACTTCGGACGACTCGCTGATATAAAATACCTGATTGCTGCTCGTATTCTCTATCGTGAAACTTGCGAAACGATTATTTTCACCTTCCGCAGCATTTACAGTCACAGGGTTTTCTATATTGTCACTCCAAGACACCTGAATGGTGTTCGATGTGAAATGATTATATTCGCCTTTCACATGAATCACGCCATAGTCTGCTTCTTTGCCATTGAGTTGATTTTCGCTTCTGTTTACAGTGAACAAGTTATCGCTTATCAGATTGTTTTGTCCGCTTATATCAAAGAAAGTCATTTTGTTTCCTGTAAATTCATTATCCGAGATATTCACCCGGTTACAACCTATAAAATTAGCACAGCGATCATCATTTGCCGTTAGTTTGTTGTGAGAAAATATCAGATTACTTTCTCCGGAAATACGTGCCGTTACACCGCCCTGTGTTGAGCCGAATACAGAATTGGTTACCATATTCTGTATGCCACCATTCATATCAATGCCATTCACTACATCGGTTGCATCTATCCGAGCTAATGTTATGGCGTCACACCCTTGGAGTTTAATGCCCTGGTACATATTTTCCATTTTAATATTGAAGAAGTGCAGGCGGTCATTATCATGTTCTACATAAATTCCGGTTCCCTGATGGTCCCCCTTCCCCACAAGCGTAAGTCCGTTTACCTCCACACCGCTAATGCGGTTTTTGCGTCCGTCTATATCGGCAACAGGGGCAACGTGTAACGCATATTCGGCATTTCCAAGCACCAGACGACTTTCCCGCGTATCGGCAGCAGCAGTAACCGCTTCATCGTTCACACCTTTCAATGTTACGAAATTACGCGTAAGTTGAATGGGACTATCCAAACGAAAAGTACCTTCGGGAATAAGTATCGTTCCTCCCTCGGGCGGAAGATCGGCTATAATAGCATTTATAAGATCAGCACAATCAGTGGACCCATCGGTTGGAAGTCCGAATTGGGTTATGTCTATAATCTTCTGAACGTTACATTCATCACAGAGAGTATAGGTATCGTCATCGCTGCAAGATGTGCCCAACATCAGGAGCATTCCGCTTATTAAGAATTTATTTATCTTCATGGTGTTACTATATTAATAATGGTGTATGTTGAGGAGGTTATTCTACTATGCTCACCTTATCAGATGATACACAATTAGAAACTTCAGTTCCTGAGTTCACCAGGAATACCCGATAACTCTCCAAATTATCTATAAAGCAGTTTTTGAACACATTTCCTGTTCCTTGAGTAGCATTTACGGCCACAGCATCAGTATAAGCCCATTCACATGACAAACTGTTGGATACAAACATATTGTTGTTACCCTTTACATTGATTATGCCAAAGTCATCACCATGGTCGAGCATCTGATTTTGAAGAGCTCCGGTAAGCCAAAAAATATTCTTATTTACCCGATTATCATTACCACTCAACACGAGAATACCATTGTAGTAGCTTTTAAAATTATTACCTTCAACAATACAGTTATTACAACCATCAAGCACTAAATTTTCACGCCCGTCAGGATAGACCTGATTATTAACAAACGAAAGTTTGTTCACTCCCTGCGCCTTACAGGTTATGCCAGTGGGCTGAGCACCCAGTTGGCAATTCTTGATATTAATATTCTCGCCACCAATCAGCACCATACTATTGGGAAGCTCACATACCCAGCAATTGATTATCTGCATGTTTTTCGCTTGTTCTATCTTGACGCCTGTATGCAAATTTATACCAATAATATTAGAAAGCATTCCATCATCACTCGTACCGGCAAAGTGTATGCCGATGTTCTTAGCTTCCGTACCACCGGACACCATCAGGTTCATAATCTTTACACCCTTCACGCCTGTCTCTACTTTTATAGCAGCTTCGGCATTACGCGCCACCAATTTACTTCCGCCACCAGGACCCAACAACTCATTTATTCCATTCACATCAATATTGCTACGCATACCGGGATTCAACCCTTTGAATGTCACATTGTGCTTATTAATCACAATGGGAGCGTCAAGCACAAAATCACCTTCAGGAATAACCACTACTCCCCCTTCGGAAGGCAAGGAAGCAATAGCACTATTAATGGCTTTCGAACAATCCGTCTTTCCATCGCCAACAGCTCCGAATGTGGTAACATCGCCTTCGATTTCAGTATGAGTGCCATAACACAACAGATTATCATCACTATCGCAAGCCGTGAACAAACACAGACAGAAAGTGCTAAGCAAATATCTTTTTATTTTCATCATATTTATATTTAAGGAATTTATACTAGTTAAACTTACCATATCCGGGATTCTGCACATAATTGCCTTCAGAGAAGTTATATTGTGCATTGGGAATAGGCAAATATTCATCTCTACCACGAACAAAGCGAGCACCACGATAATAAACGCGCTTATTCTGCTCCACACTAATGTAACTGTTCATGGTTTCCGCAGCAATCCCCCAACGTACCAAGTCGAAGAAACGGTCACCTTCCATAGCAAACTCCATACGGCGTTCCCAACGTAATGCCTTGCGGGCAAAGTCCTGACTCCAGCCCTCAGCAGGATATTCGCCTATCAGATAATTAGCTGCATCCTGTTCGGAATGTTTAAAGTCTTTTACATAAGGACTATTTTTGGCACGCAGACGAATACGGTTAATAATTTTGCGAGCCTCTTCCAGTCCGGTAGCTTCGCCAATCTCTATCAAGGCTTCAGCCTTCCATAACAATACATCAGCATAGCGGATTATCTGCCAGTTGAGATGAGAAGCTCCCCAAGGCCAACCTTGGAACATATCTTCACTTTCAGGCGAGATGTAGAAGCGCTTTGTACAATTAAAGCCATATTCACCGCTGTTACGTATCCAGTTTGCTTTACAAGGCTCAACGGTATATGTTTTCCAAGTGATACCAGGACGACCGGTAACGAAATCCAAACGAGGATCCACAGTTGCATCAATGTTGGTGAGCTCACTTCCTTCGTATATTCCATAGTCATCGGCGTTGAAAGTATCAAACAAAGGCAATCCATAGTTATCTGTCTTATAGGCATTGATCAAGTTCTGACTGGGTAAGAAAAATCCGTCACCACCATAAGGACCTTTAGGAGCATTCAACAGATTACTCCAGTTTATATTCCCGGCACCATCGGTTTCATCATCCATCGAATATTGTACGGCAAACACAGACTCTACCCCATTTTCATATTCCAATTGATCAAGTTTCTGAAAATCGTTCAAAAGAGTATATGCCTTTCCTTGCGCACCTACTTTGTCGCAAAGAGTCACCACTTCAGCTAACAATTGTTTATCAATAGCAACCACTTGGTTATTATCATCTTGTCGGTAAGCCTGATAAAGTCTAGCTTTGGCAGCATAAGCATAAGCAATGTTCTTAGTGACACGCCCTACTTGAGATTGAGTATCAGGCAAATCGTTAGCAGCATCAAGAAATTCTTGTGCTATTTTACCCAGAAGTTCTTCACGGGTAAACTGATTGTTGGGGATGTACTTATAGTCATCATTTTCCACATTCTCATCAAAATAAGGTACTTGCTTGAAAAGGCGAACCAGTTCAAAGAAGAAGTGTGCACGAATCACTTTCATTTCGGCTTTACGACTTTTAATCATCGGCAAAGCATTCTCATCAAGCGTATTCATTACCCGCAATGCGCTGTTACAACGTTGCAAGCAACAATAAAGTTGAAACCATTTTTCGTCGGCATTGCTCCATGTAGCATCTATTTTAAAGGTTTCAAGCAGCGTACAAAAGTCTCCATCATTTACACCGCCACCACCTTTGTAGGCATTATCCGAACGTACTTCACCATACGTCCAATTGGTCATCGGCACCCAGTGCATATCACGATTAGGACCTTTCAATCCTGCATAAGCTGAAGTAACCAAAAGCTCTACACCATCGGCCGATGATAACAAATCGTCATTGAGTGTACCCTGAGGTTTAATATCTAGAAAACGACTCTCATCGCAACTTGCCAATAGTGCCATCACACCTACTGCAAAGATATATTTCAATTTCATAATGTTCTGTATTTAGGATAAAAATTAAAAACCAAGTGATAGACCGAATGTATAGGTACGAGGTTGGGGATATGGATAGCCCAATCCTTCCGGGTCGGCACCAGTATAATTAGTCAGCGTAAAAACGTTCTGTGCTTGCAGATACAAACGCAAATTGGAAAGATGCGCTTTCTTAATCCACTTATCCGGGAAAGTATAACCCACAGTTAGAGTTTTCAACTTCACATAAGAACCATCTTCAATAAAGAAAGTGGAACTGCGTGTTTCTACATTATTATCAACCACAGTCAATGCAGGGATATCACAATTATAAACTCCGGTTTGCTCATAAGCATTCCAAGCATGCATTGCATCCATCAAACGTACAGAGTGATTACCTGTCCAACCTTGAAAAAGGTCGGTATAAAACTTGGAATTGTTCCATGCATCGCGAATCATACCATTGAAGAATACAGAAAGGTCAAATCCTTTGTAAGATGCACCGATGTTCAAACCACCAATAAATCTAGGTTGGTCACTCCCTTGCCAATCCATATCAGCAGTATTGATAATGTTATCACCGTTAAGGTCTTTGTAGCGAATACGCCCTACGCCGGGAGCACCAATCTGTACATCATATTTACTTAGGTATTCATATACCTCCTGTTTTGTTTTGAATACACCATCAGCTTTATAGGACATCCATGATCCGTAAGGTTGACCTACAATAGTTTTGTCCACACCATTACCACCTCCCCAGGTATATTTGATTACATCCGGAAGTTCGGTAATTTCATTTTTATAATAGGAAAGGTTGAACGAAATATCATACTTGAAATCCTTTATTTCATCTCGCCAAGTAAAGGTTGCTTCCACACCGCTATTATCCATACTGGCAGCATTGTACCATTTATATCCACCTTCACCGATCACTCCTATATAAGGTTTCTGGATTAACATACCAGTAGTCTTTTTTTGAAAATAATCCAGTGTCAGTCCCAAACGGTTGTCAAAGAAAGCAGCATCAATACCAAAGTTCAGTTGTTTGGTCTCTTCCCATTTCAGGTCGTTGTTACCCGAACGGTCTTTCTGTACTCCGGGCAATACCGTTGTACCATCCCCATTGAAATTGTATGAGCCATTGGACATGTTAGTGTAATAGAGGTTGTAAGTAGCATTGTTATCAATCTGATCATTACCATTTATCCCCCACGATGCACGCAATTTAAGATCTGAAAGCCAGTTTTGCGTACATTCCATAAATTTTTCACGCGATACTCTCCAACCGGCTGATACTGAAGGAAAGATAGCAGAATTATTCCCTTTACCGAAACGTGAAGAGGCATCACGACGCACTGTTCCTGATATAAGGTATTTATCATCGAACGCATAGTTCACCTTACCAAAGTAAGAGACCATAGCATAGGTAGACGCATTGTTACTCACACTTTTTCCTTCAGTTACAGTGTCTAAGTAACGATAATCGAGATCTTCTATCACCAATCCGCGACCATATCCCTGTAAATGTTCACCATTCTCTTTCTTAGCTTCAGTTCCTATCACTGCACTGATATTGTTCTTCCCAAGGTCTATGCTATAATTGGCAGTGTTCGACCATACCCATTGCACGCTATTATCTTGTCGTACGGTCAGTTCATTTACATCTCCCTTACGATCGGCTTCACTCCATTTGGGGACGAAAGTTGAGTTGAAACCGGTAGTATAGTTCAAACCAAATTGACTCTTCAACACTAGATTTTTAATGGGTTCCACTTCCAAATAAACATTGCCAAAGATACGCCAACTTTTGTGACGATTATTGGCTTCATTGTCTGTCAAGCGAATGGCATTCGGCTTATCCCCCAATATATCCACATAGCCACCGGCATACCCTCCATTTTCATCATACACAGGAATGGCCGGATGCTGGGCAATAACCAATTCTTCTATACCGGCAGGATTAAGATGCTCCAACCAGTGATTCACCGAAATACTTTCACCCACACGCACTTTACCATCTACAAAGCGAAAATTAGAGGCTAAACGCGAATTAAAACGTTCGTAGTCTGTATTACGGCAAAGACCATCCTGATTCATATAATTTAAGGTAAGAGCCACATTCCCATCCTTAAACCCTTTAGAAAGAGAAAGATTATAATTTTGCATTAAAGCCGTACCAAATATTTCCTTTGCCCAATCAGTGTTGCCCGACTTTATTTTCACTCCATTCTGGTCAAAATAATATTCTTGCAGTTGGGCCTTTTCTCCATTTCCATATACTACACTATTGGGATTGGTTCCAAAAGTATTTTTATAAGCCTGCCAATACACATCACCCCATTGGTAAGCGTCAAGCATATCAATACCACCAGTAAAAGTCTGGGCAGTGAGCGACATATCAAAACTTACTTTTACATCGCCTTCCTTAGCACGTTTTGTGGTGATAATAATGACACCATTGGCAGCTTGCGCACCATAAATGGCAGCCGAAGCTGCATCTTTCAACACCTGAATGGATTCAACATCATTGGATGAGATAATAGAAGCCACATTATCATGTGTCTGAACACCGTCTATTACATAAAGAGGAGAAGAATTGTTGATGGTAGTAATACCACGTAACTTAGTATCTGTGTTACCACCTCCGGGTTTACCATCAGTTGTTACGTTCATACCGGCTACACGTCCCTGCAAACCTGACATCACATTACCAGTAGGTATGTCAGCCACCTCTTTCATCTTCACTACAGCTACCGAACCTGTCAGACTGGCTTTCTTTTCAGCCATATAACCTGTCACAACCACTTCGTCAATCATCTTAGCATCCTCTTCCATCACTATCTTCAATGAAGGTTTAGCGGCAATAATTACTTCTTTATATCCTATATAAGAAATTGCCAATAATGCATTCGTTGGTACACTAAGAGTAAAGTTACCATCCAAATCTGTGATAGTTCCAGTTGATTTAGAATCATTTTGCACTACGGAAGCACCAATAATTGGTTGACCATCAGTCTTTGAAGTAACGTTTCCTTTCACTGTTATGTTTTGCCCCCAAAGGACTGACATGAAAGTAAACAGGAAACAAACGCTACAAAGAAGTTTTTTGTTCCTCATAATACTAAGCATTAGTTTGATGTTATTAAATTAAAAGTACGAATTTTACTAAATCGATGATGCAAATTACGGTTGATTTATATCAAACGACTGAAAAAAATGTTTCAAAGGCTATAACATTTGTTGCATAGAACGCTATTTTATAGGGTTTTATACATTATTCTTCGAAATAGAAGAATTATAGAATATCTATTCTCCAGTAAGTATGGAAAATATTACCTTTGCAGGTGATAAGAACTTAAAAAATGGAGTTAACTACTGGTTGTAGTCAACTGAAAAAATCAACGATATGAAAACAATCTCCAACAAACAACTCACGATTCAAGTATCTCCCTCACGGAGCTGAACTCTGCAGCATCGTCGCCAATGGAAAAGAATATCTGTGGCAAGCCAATCCTGCTTTTTGGAAACGTCACTCTCCTGTCCTATTCCCGATTGTAGGGAGCGTATGGGAAAATGAGTATCGGAATGAAGGGATTCCTTATACGCTTACTCAACATGGTTTTGCCCGTGACATGGAATTTACTCTTATTTCTGAAAAAGAGGATGAAGTACGTTACCGCCTTGTCAGCAATGAAGAAACTTTGCATAAATACCCTTTTCCATTCTGTCTGGAAATAGGCTATCGCATCCAGGGAAAGAAAATTGAGGTTATGTGGGAAGTAAAGAATACCGGCAACAAGGATATGTATTTTCAGATTGGGGCACATCCAGCTTTCTATTGGCCGGAGTTCGATGCAAGCAATTCTGAAAGAGGGTTCTTCGGATTTGACAAGGAAAACGGTTTGAAATATATTCTCATTTCAGAAAAAGGATGCGCTGATCCTTCTACTGAATATTCTTTAGAGTTGACGGACGGATTATTACCACTGGACACGCATACTTTTGATAAAGATGCTTTGATACTGGAGAATGAACAGGTCCGTAAAGTTACCTTATATAATAAAGAGAAACAGGCTTATCTTAGTTTACATTTTAACGCTCCGGTAGTTGGACTCTGGTCTCCACCTGCAAAGAATGCTCCTTTTGTCTGCATCGAACCTTGGTACGGACGTTGCGACCGTGCACATTATACTGGTGAATATAAAGATAAGGACTGGATGCAGCACTTACAACCGGAAGAGATATTCCAAGGAGGATATACAATTGAAATTGATGAATAAAAAGTAGCTGCCGGATTTCACATCTGACAGCTACCAAACACCTAATTCTAATCTACAAAACCTAACTTATAAATCTAACCTATGAATCCTTAAAAAGCAATCAATACTTGTTGCTTTCACTGAATCTATGCAAACATCTATTGTGTAACTTCTACTTCTATTATAAACCCAACCGATACGCATTGAATGAATCTACTTGAAATGAACCTCCTTTGCTATAAAAACACATACGGTTGTATGGTTCCGATGGAAAGATAAGATTAGTCATTGCTACCTTTCCTCCATTCAGGAATATTTCTACAGAACATTTATCAACAAAGACATCCAACGTATATTTATTCTCTTTCTTTATCGGTGCCCAGGTAGCTAATGCGAAATCATCTATATAATTGATGGAAGTCGTCTTTCTGCGGTCGTGAACCTCTATTTCATGAGGTACACTCTTCTTTCCGAAATCCACGATACCACTTTTCGTCCGGTCCATAACCAATCTCTTTTCCGGAAGATTGAAGTAGATATCCACCTTTTCCCCTTTATCATTAAAGAGGCTGAATCCCATTATCTCCGCTTCTCCGGCGGTAATTTCCAATGCCAGTTCATAAGCACCATCATTATCAGCCAATAAAGAATCAATATGATAATCATTGGCAACCGTAAATGCCGGAATCTCTTTCTTTTCTTTTCGCAGAGTCTTTATCTCCAGTACCGGAGCTGCTGAAAGATAAATTTCACCGTCTTGTGTATAAAGGCTTAACTCACGCGGCAAAGCGTTAGCACTACGAAATTGCTTTGTCGGGACAATATTACAATATTGCCAGTTACTCATCCAAGGAACAGCAATCGTCCGTTCTCCAGTGTTTGAGAAACAAACGGTAGCATAGTGATCTTTGCCCCAATCCAACCATTTCGTGACATTCGACTGACTATCACAACTGAATTTCTTTCCATCAAAGTCTCCTGTAAAGTATTGAGTGGCACTTCCTCCAAAATAACATCCTGGATTGACGTTCACTATCAATGCCCATTTCTTACGGTTCAGATCTCCATCTACCGGAAGTTCCACCATGTCCGGACATTCAAATTGACAAGGTTGCACTCCGTATCCTTCTCCGAAGCTGCTCATATAGTTCCAGTCCTTCAGATTCTTAGAGTCATAGAAACGCATTTCTTTATCGGCGGAGACAATCATCACCCATTTATCTTCCGGTTCATACCGGAACACTTTCGGGTCACGGAAATCTCTCAAACCATCCGCAGGGCACAAGATGGGGTTCTTCTCGTATTTAGTAAATGTCCGTCCATTATCCTTGCTAAAAGCAAGACATTGGATCTGCCCGTTTTTGTCACTGGCAGAAGTATAAAAAACCAGGATGCTCCCTACTCCATACCCCGCTACATTCTCCTGATCGACAATAGAGCTGCCGGAAAAGATATGTCCCAATGTATCACGGGCAATAGCTGGGGCCAAATGTTCCCAATGTACAAGGTCCTTACTGACAGAATGTCCCCAATGCATATTTCCCCATTTAGAACCGTAAGGGTTATATTGAAAATACAAATGATATTCTCCATCTTTATACACCAATCCGTTGGCATCATTCATCCAGCCATAGAGAGGAGTATGATGGTAAACAGGGCGGAACTTTTCCGTATTGGCTGTATCAAAAGTATCAGATAGCTTGATTTCTTTCCAGCAAAGTGCATCCTTTGATTTATTACGAACACGGACGGTGGCAGCCTTCGCTCCGGCAGGCAAAGCAAAGGGAACAAAATAATCCACTTGAGTCTGTGCCAGACGAATATCCATATCGGTATCCGCAGCCTCTCCGGTATCAAGCAGAACCTGACTTTCCGCAGCTTCCTCTTCTATAGGAAGCAATATATAATTAGTCGGATTGGTAATGTGGATGACAGTCAGGCTATCGCTTTTCTGTTCCAAGGTCAACTTGCTTTTAGTTGTGTGGCAATAAGTCAGTCCATAAGAGACTGCTAACGCAAGTATTGCACCTTTACATAGTTTCATCCAAGGGTTTGTTTTCATGGCAACAAAGTATTCCTAGTTTATACAAGCTTTTAATCTAAAAGACGAAGGCAAAGATAGGGGGTATCTTCGCCTTCGTCTATAAACTTTGTTTCAAAGGGTATCAAATTTGATACAAATCCTAAGAATTTTCTTTTATCATCCAAGAATAAAGACCTGTAACCTCTTTGTTTTCCTGAATTTATTTTTCTACTTTTGAAGCCAATCTTTATTCTTCTACTTATGCCAGCAAATAGAAATGCCTTAATCCGTTATAAAACAATTGATAACTGTCTGCGTAATCCTTATCGACGCTGGACGTTGGAAGATTTGGTAGATGCTTGCTCGGATGCTCTTTATGAATACGAAGGCATCGATAAAGGCATAAGCAAACGTACGGTACAGATGGATATACAGATAATGCGCAGCGAGAAACTGGGTTATAACGCTCCGATTGTGGTGTACGAAAATAAATACTATAAATACGAAGATCCGGAATACAGCATTACACAAACTCCGCTGAACGAACAAGACCTGAAAACGATGTCGGAAGCCGTGGAAGTGTTGAGGCAGTTTAAAGGTTTCTCCTATTTTACGGAAATGAGCGATATTATCAACCGCTTGGAAGATCACGTTGCTTCTGCCCGGATGAAAACCACTCCTGTCATTGACTTTGAAAAGAATGAATCGTTGAAAGGACTGGATTATCTGGATACGATCTATCACGCGATTGTAAACGAGCATCCGATACAGCTCAAATATCGTTCATTCAAGGCACGTTCGGCCAACAGCTTTATTTTTTATCCTTATCTATTAAAAGAGTATCGTAACCGATGGTTCGTTTATGGTGTCAGAGGAAACGGACGGATCTTGCAAAATTTAGCTTTGGACAGAATACAATCATTGGAAGTTCTGCCACAAGAACATTACATAAAAAATACGTTCTTCGATCCGAACACGTTCTTCAATGATCTGGTAGGAGTCACTAAAAATTCCGGAAGCGTAGCGGAGAAAGTAGGTTTCAAGGTAGCCGCTGCCGAAGCACCTTACATCATAACCAAGCCTATACACCGCAGCCAGCAAGTGGTGGAAAGATTGGCTGACGGAAGTGTCATACTGGAAATTAAAGTCGTCATCAACCATGAGTTAGAACGAGTATTCTTCGGATATGCCGAGGGAATACAAGTTCTTTATCCGAAGACTCTGGTAGAATTGATGGGTAGGAAACTAAAAAAGGCTGCTGAACAATATACCCATTCAAAATGAAAAGGGAACACGCCCAATTATCCTATCTGACATTCAAGAAAAACAAAAAAGCATGGAGAGCCTGTCTATTGTTCAACTATGGAGACTTGTTTATTCTTCAAGTAAGGCTCTCGCACATTCGTACCCTTCCTGATAAAACTCTGTCAGCTTTTGCACATCTTTCTCGATGCGGTCTACGGCTACAGGTTTTAACGGGCGAATAACGATAATCTGTCCTTCATCCTCCATGCGCTCTACCATTTCCAACTGCTCATTATAAACAGCACACCGCCGACTTAACGCTTCGCGCAACTTCGGATATTTCCGATATACAAACGAAGGGATACGAATGTCTTTCGAATCTTTCCGATACCCCCGGTTACGGGTGAGTACCACAACATTTCTCGTGCAGCCATCCGTAATGGCTCTTTGCAAAGGTATGGAATCTACAATTCCTCCATCGAGCATGGGAACCCCGTCTACATAAGTAATAGGACATACAAAAGGGAGACTGCTGGATGCGCGGACAATATCAATCACCCTGCGACTGTCTTTTTTCTCTTCGAAATAGTTGGCTTCTCCCGTGATGCAATTCGTAGTCACCATCACAAAACGTTCCGGTGAAGCAAAATATGTTTCATAATCGTAAGGAAGAATATGTTCGGGGAATTCATTGAATAACAGATCAAAGTCCAGTATATTACGCTTTTTGAGCAAATGTTTCAGACCGATATAATCATACTTCTCCAACAAGTCAATGTTGCTGTACTTGGCACGTCCCCGTTGCCGTGATGCATACGACAACCCGTTGCACGCACCGGCAGACACTCCTATCGCATAGGGAAACCGGATATCGTGATCCATAAAATAATCAAGCACACCGCAGGTGAATACTCCGCGCATTCCCCCGCCTTCCAACACTAATCCCGTAGATTCATCAATTTTCAAGTCCTTCATTTTTATCTCCCGTATTCTTATTCCGGCGGATTACCAGCAAAGATGACAATTCACGCATCACAGCCTCATCCTCGGATAATTTCGTATAAGAAAGATGGCTCATTATCAATAACCCGTCTTTCTCTTCAGTCACTAAATCTTCTACTCCCGCAAACCACACTATCATCGTTTGTTCCGGATAACGCACCTGCAAATCGTCAATGCGTCCACGGAACTCTTCATCATCCGTATCAAAAAGGAAAAGACGCACCGAATGTCCGTTCTGCAACATCTTATCCAAATAGGAAAAAAGAAACAGATCAATCATTCCGCCGAGTACGAAACTGACCGTCGAGCCTTCCCGATACTGACGATTGACAAATACGGCCACGGGACATTTCACCTGCTCCATAATCTCATCAATCTTATCCCGGAAGAGCGTTAACCATAAAATTGCTCCCGGAGTTCCCGGCATATCCGAACGATAATGACTCCCAGCTCCCAAAAGCAGCATATCAGGATGTTCGTTACGGACAAAATGGATGATTTCCTGTACAAGTTTGTCTGTCACCCGATAATGGTTATCTACCTGGATATTCAATCTCGCTGCCTGTTGATTGAGCAAAGCAAAACTCTCGCTGGCATAATGTTCGGCATTCAACGGATTCAGATCCGTGCCCACCGTATAGTGTGCTGCAATCAAATGATTTTTCTTCAACTGCTTCCCAAATAACAAATCATAAATGGAAAGCAACACACGCCCGGATTCCGGACGCCCGAAACAAAATATCAATTTGTGCTTCAAAGATAATTTTTCTTCCCGACGTACGAAAATATGTTCCACCAAATGAAGCAAAGGAGTAGTCATAAAGGTCGTAACTAGCGCCATAATGACCAAAATTACGAATATAGAGGGAGGAAGAACTCCCATTTCATAACCGATATTCAAAGCGACAAGCTCCATCAATCCCCGTGTATTCATCAATGTCCCTATCGTCAAACTATCCTTCCACGACTCACCCACCAAACGGGCGGCAATGGCACATCCACCCAGTTTGCCGACAACAGCAACCGTCACCAACAGTAAACATACCATCCACAACTCCGGACTGTTTATCAAACCGATTTCCGTACGTAATCCGGTAAAGGCAAAGAACAGAGGTAAAAAGAAGACTAATGAAATATCTTCAACCTTCTCCATCATCACCTTCCGGAAACCCAGATTGGACGGCATCACTACCCCTGCCATAAAGGCTCCGAACAGTGCATGAATACCAATAATTTCGGTCAGGCAAGAAGAAATAATAAGAATGAGCAGAATAAATGCCACGAATGTTTTATTGATTGCTTCCCGGTTGGCATATACTTCTCCCACTTTCTTCAGAAACGGTCGAACAACCAAAAACATGACCGCAATATAGACAACTGCCAGCCCCACTGAATAAAGTGCGCTGGCAAAACTTCCTGCTTTGGAGATAGCAATCACCACTGCCAACAGACACCAGGCGGTCACATCATCATTGGCAGCGGAAGCAATGGCCAGCGTCCCTAAAGGAGTCTTCGTCATATTCCGCTCCTGAATGATGCGCGCCAATACCGGAAAAGCGGTGATACTCATAGAAATACCTATAAACAAGGCAAATGGAAGAAACGGAGTTTGGGCAGCTGCATATTCTTCGTACACCCAGTAAGAAGACAAGATGCCCAGGAAGAAGGGTACTAGGATTCCGGCATGGCTAATCACCAGCGTTTCATTGATTTTATTTTTCAGTACACTGAAATCCAGCTCCATACCGATGACAAACATAAAAAGGATCAGTCCCACCTGACTCAACAGTTCAAGATTGGTAAGCGAGTGTGCCGGAAAAAGGAAATGAAAAGCATCCGGAAAGAAAAAACCGAGTACGGAAGGTCCTAACACAATACCGGCAACAATCTCTCCAATCACTCCCGGTTGCCCGATCAGACTGAACAAATAGCCAAAAAGACGCACCATCAGCAGTACGGCTATAATCTGAATCAACAAGGTAGTGAGCGGATGATGAAGATTATCCTGTATAAACTGGAGAAACATAGTGAATGGATTCCCCTGTACTATGTTCTGCGCATTTACCACATAGTGCGAAAACCGGTCACCCTCTTCAATAGCAACATAAATCAACCCTCCAAACAGGAGTAACATCAGTACATAAATGACATAATTCTTCCGGGCCCTGTTCCGCATAAACTTTATTTTTACGATTTGCGCATATTTATGGTAAAAACAAACGAAAAAGGCAGATAGTTTGGCGAAAATAACAAATTCTCAAATAAAATCTTGTTTTTTTGCTTCAATCTATGTAACTTTAGGCTAGCTTAATTGTTTAAGGAGGAAAAAATCAAAAAAGTCCTGCCCGCAGGCAAGCACCATGAGAATACAGTTTGAGATTAAAGAAAATTTGCCGGAAATTATCGAAGAAATCTTACACTCTGATAAGTGGCAAACTTCCGTGAAGGAAGAACTGAGCGGTCGGACGACCGTTGTGATCCGTGACCAAGCGTATGGTTCAGAAGCTACCATTGAAATTTATGCTACATCTATTGAAATCAAAACCGCATGGTCAAAGTACTCCTATCGTATATTTGTAACCAACGATATCGTATGGTGCGAATATAACGGTGCCTATCGTGGTCTGTTGGAACAAGTGCTCCTACCTACTATTACTCCTAAAGAAAACCTGCTCAATTCTGACGTGACTGAAAGTTCGCTCTACGGAAATGAGCATAAGAAATTGAGAGAGTATGCAGAAGATAACCTGAAACTGAAACAATTCCGCAGGGAAAACTTCAATGAACAGAAGAATGGAACCGCTCCATTCGATCATCCCAAGCGTGTGTATGATGAGTTTATTAAAGAAGATTATGTAGTAGCACCCAAAGAAGAAGAGAACAAATAATCTGTACTTAATGCTTTACCTTGTGCCATCGTATTGGCACTCCAGTGCCACCATATTGACACAGTCGTGCCAGTAAGGTGGCATGATTGTGCCAATAAAAAAGGTTGAACAATTATCAAACGCTCTCTCTCATAAATTTTATAGCCGTACCCACTACCTCCAACCCGGGTCACTTCCAAACGGTATCTATTTACCGGATGCACATACACATACATGATTCCCACTAAAAGCAGTAAGACAAAGCAACTAACACCTATTACTTTTTTATTTCTCTTCATATTCGTATGGTTTCAACTCCCAGGTATCATCGTAATAATAAGTGGAAGATCCTCCTGTAGCTATAATTCCCCGTTTTCCGGTAGAAAAACATACAGCTTTCGAGCGTGTGCTTCCTTCGAAATCGGTCAAATCCTCCCCATCTCACAGGTCTGTCAAAGGGTCGTAAATCCAGTAGTTAGAGCGGTAACTGCTTCCTGCAGTCTGTCCTGATCTCAATTTTCCTTTATCTTCCTCTGTGTCCTCTGCGTCCTCTGTGGTGAAATAATCTGTGTAAATCTGTGTAATCTGTGGTGAAACTTTCCTATATTTGTAGCCAAAACAATTTAATATTAATTTCATAGGAATGAAAAAGACAATCCTTATTGCTGCTTTAGGCTTGTTCAGCCTAAACATCATGGCACAAGATGCAAAACCTGAAGAAGGTTTTGTTTTCACGACAGTGAAAGAAAACCCGATTACTTCTATCAAGAATCAAAATCGTTCGAGCACTTGCTGGAGTTTCTCAACTCTCGGATTCATTGAATCAGAATTGCTTCGCTTAGGTAAAGGCGAGTATGACCTGTCTGAAATGTTTGTCGTACACAAAACGATGCAGGATCGCGGAGTAAACTATGTACGCTATCATGGTGACAGTTCTTTCTCCCCGGGCGGAAGTTTTTATGATGTAATGTACTGCATCAAGAATTATGGTATTGTTCCTCAAGAGGTGATGCCGGGTATCATGTACGGTGACACGTTGCCGGTGCATAACGAACTGGATGCTGTTGCTTCCGGTTACATCAATGCTATTGCGAAAGGTAAGTTGAGCAAACTGACTCCGGTATGGAAAAACGGACTAAGCGCTATTTATGATACTTATCTGGGAGCATGCCCGGAGAAGTTCACATACAAAGGCAAAGAATATACTCCGAAGACTTTTTCTGAATCACTGGGATTGAACTGTGACGACTATGTATCACTGACTTCTTATACACATCATCCATTCTATTCTCAATTCGCAATCGAGATTCAGGATAATTGGCGCAATGGTTTATCCTACAACCTGCCTATCGAAGAGCTGATGGCTGTAATGGACAATGCTGTAAAGAAAGGTTATACTTTTGCATGGGGTAGTGACGTCAGCGAACAGGGATTCACACGTGACGGTATCGCCGTTATGCCAGATGTAAACAAAGAATCTGAACTTTCCGGTTCGGATATGGCTCGCTGGACCGGCCTGACTGCTGCTAACAAACGTCAAATGATGACAACCAAACCATACCCGGAAATCGACGTCACTCAAGAAATGCGCCAAGTTGCTTTCGACAATTGGGAAACTACGGACGACCACGGAATGGTAATCTACGGTATCGCTAAAGACCAAAACGGAAAAGAATACTTCATGGTGAAGAATTCTTGGGGTAAATCAGGCAAATACAATGGTATCTGGTATGCTTCCAAAGCATTCGTTGCTTACAAGACTATGAATATTCTTGTACACAAAGACGCACTGCCTAAAGAGATTGCTAAAAAACTGGGAATCAAATAAACGAGTACCCATCCTTTATAAATAAAAAGCCTCATTAGCTACGAATAGCTTCTGAGGCTTTTTTAAGCAGTTATTTTCCGGGATTACTCCATGTTATCGAAACAAAAGTAAGACTGCAGCTTTTTTCCTCCAAATAGAATCGACCAAAGAACGGATTTCAACGGTAAACAGTTTTGTTCTATTTTTAAGATTCTACCGTTTGACAGTGGCTATGAATCAAATCAAGCAGAGAATAAAATGCATAAATTAATGCAAGATTATACACATACAGCCCCTTATTATGCATAAATACAAGAAAAAACAGACGGTCTTTATGGTATAAATGCACCCTTGCTTTTAATGAAACGCAGGCTTGGTCGGTGAGAAACGCATCCTTGCTCACCGACCAAGCCAGCGTTCATCGGTGAGAAAGGATTTTTGGGCTGAAAGAAGAGCCATTTCCAAGTTATTTCACTTCAGAATCCATTGATTCTTTATATAGCAAATAGCTATATAATAGGAAAAGAATCATTCATTTACTCCGACTCTGAAAGCAAATAAGTACCAAAAAGATCTTCCATCAGCAAAGCGCTGTCTTTTCGCATTTCCCTGATACATATTTAAGCGATTTTTTATCAACCTCTTGCATACCGGCTCTGATTGACAGCAGGGAGAAGGTATAAAACATCCCATTTTTATGTATAGTCCAATTTTAAGCAGACGCAGATTTATTTCTCGCGATATTCCAGCGGAGTCATCTTCACCTTTTTACGAAAGTATTTATTGAAAAAAGAATGATTGTTAAAGCCTAACGAGAAAGCTATTTCTTTCACCGGCAACCGGGTGGTTTTCAATTGGGCCTTCGCATTCATAATAATAATTTCTGTAATGATTGCCAACGGACTGTATCCGCTTGCCCGACGGATGGCACTTGAGAAATGTGCCGCAGTAACCCCACACTTCTCCGCATAAAACGCCACTTCATGCTCTTTAGTATAATGAGCCATCAACAACTGTATAAACTGCCTGTACAACTCCTGTTCTCTTCTCAAAGGTTCATCGAGTTTCTTGCCATAGCGTTTATACAATTCTTTCGTTCCCTGCAAAAAAATAGCCAGTACGGAACGTATGATCTCTTTATTTTCTAATGAATGTGGGAGTGTATAAGCACGAATCAGTAAAAGATATACATTCCGGTATAAGCCGGCAACATCCTCTTGCAGAGAAATGACCGGACTGTTCAATATCATAGGCATAAAGTCCAGCAGGATTTCCACATAATTGCCCGAAAGCATAAAATCGGACGAGAAACCGGCAAAAGAAATACGGGTATCGGACGAAACTTCGTGTATCTGAATGAATGAATTAGGAAGAACAACGATGAAATCATTCTTACGAATGACAATCTCCAACAAATTAATGGTAGCTCTGACCATCCCTTCCGTACAAAGCACAAAGACACCGGCTTTTATTTTACAGGGGAAATTACCATAGTAGTTTAAGATATCTCCGGTGATACTGTCATCTGCTATAAAATCAACCGGAAGGTCAAATTTAGGAAAGGATTCGTTAGTTGTCATCGTCAGTTCTTTTTTAATTTACCAAAAATATCCATTTCATCCGGATTCCGGGCAACAAGTTCAAAAATGGTATATTATATCCTACAAATAGAACATTATTTTCTTCTTTATTAGGATTGTATTTAAGAAAATAGCAAATATAGAATATTGAATCCCAAGAATGGAGCTTGACGGCAGTCACCTATTAGCCGTACTTTGCATCGTTTTAATAAATATGTTGAAATAAAACCTAGAAGAGAATGAGAACTTTAAAAAGACTTTTTTATGTAGCTTGTACGGCTTTCCTCCTTACATCTTGCGAGGAAACCTATAATGACAAGCTATTCTGGCCGGGTGAACTCTGCCAGGAGTATGGCTCATACATCAAACCGGCCACCTTAAACCTGACCTACAGCGGGGAGAAACTCGTTGGAAAAACTGTCGACTTTAAAACAGAAGACAGTGAAAAAGGAACCTTGACACTGAATGACATTATCCCGGGAGAGAAACAAACTCCTCTTCCAATCAGTCTGTGCGAACAGGAAGACTCTTATACATTTAGCGGCAAAAACGTCACGATGGGAGGAGCAACCGTGACATACAGCGGTGCCATCACTCCAAAAACAATGAAACTGGATTTGGACGTAGTAATACCGCAAAGTAAATGGAAGAAAAGTTATGGCATATCCAATTTCACTAAAGGAAAGAAAATGACTGTCACTTACAGCGGAGGGCAATATGTATGGAAAGAAACGAATGAAATCTTAACCGGAGGATTTTATGTCCATCTGGATGACGTGGAACTGACCAAAGCGGGCAGTACACTGTTTTTAAGGATGAAACTGATTCAAAATGCACTTTGCTATTTCATACCGCAACTTCTTCAGACAATCACCCTACAACCCGACGGTAACCTTGTAGCCAATTATACGACGAGTCCCGTTTACATCGGCAGCGTACCGATCAATAACATAGATCCGGATAAAGACGTCGGTACCATCGCAACATTTGTCACCAAGTTTATGATTGGTTTACTGACGGAAAAAGATATCAATAATGCATTGACAGACCGTACGTGGACCGCTTCACCAATTAATCTAATCACCTGGACAGAGGAGAGCGATAGACTTAAAATAAACCTGAACTTACCGGCAATTATCAGTCTGGCAACCAAGGACAGTGAAACTCCTATCGATTCAGGACTGGTTTCCGGAATTATGGAAGCTCTTGCCCAATCCAATCCTGTACAACTGAAACTGTTGCTCGGAATCGTAAACTCCATGATCGACAATCCATTGCTCGGTATCATAACCAGCATGGATACGGCGAGCTTCCAGCAGGTATTCTACTTACTGACTGAAGGAATTATCTTTCATATTGAAGAGGAAGACGGACATACCCATCTTTACTTAACCAAAGAGTCGACAACTGCTTTCATTCAGTTATTGCCCGGACTGCAACCGATAGTGGAAGGAATGTTGCCGGAAAGCATGGCCAACAATACTGTATTTAAAAACCTGCTCGGACTTCTCATGGGAAATGACGAAAACGGTCTGCCGGTTTTATGGAATGCAGCCAATACTATTGACTTAGGATTGGATCTTCTGCCACAAGAATAAACATCAACTATGAATATCAAAAAAGAAAACAATGAAAAAAATATATATTCTAACTTTGCTACTATGCTTCACCAGCCTTGGGAGTAGTTTTGCCCAAACGCTGAAAGGACATATATATGATGCAAATACCAATGAGCCATTGGTGGGAGCAGCCGTTACGTATAAGTTACAGGGTAACCAGGGAGTAGTGTCCGACATCCATGGGGCTTATGAAATCAAACTGCCCGAAGGGGGTGTCGATCTCGTATTCAGTTATGTGGGCTACGAAGATGTACTGATGCCGATCGTAATCGACAGACGTGAGGTAATCACCAAAAACGTCTACATGAAAGAAAGCACCAAACTGTTGGAGGAAGTCGTGGTCAGCGCCGGACGTTTTGAACAGAAATTGAGTAATGTCACAGTTTCCATGGATGTAGTGAAAGCCGGTGACATTGCCCGCCAGGCACCAACAGATATATCGTCTACCCTCCGCACTCTTCCGGGAGTGGATATTGTAGACAAACAACCTTCCATACGTGGTGGTAGCGGATGGACATACGGAGTAGGTGCACGTAGTCAGATTCTGGTGGATGGTATGAGTACCCTGAATCCCAAGACAGGCGAAATCAACTGGAACACCGTACCTTTGGAGAATATCGAGCAGATTGAAGTAATCAAAGGAGCCTCTTCCGTTTTATATGGTTCATCGGCTTTGAATGGTATCATCAATATCCGCACCGCACGTCCGGGGTTAGCTCCGAAAACACGTTTCAGCGCATATCTCGGTATCTATGGCGACGCGGAGAATGACGAATACCAATGGAGTGACAAGAGTTTCTGGAAAGAAGATAAATATTCGGTCAAACCGATTCTGCGCGGAAATCTTCTTAGTGGTGTGCGTAATCCGATTTACGAAGGATTCGATCTCTCCCACGCCCGTCGTATCGGTAATTTCGACGTCAGTGGCAGCCTCAATCTTTTCACCGATGAAGGATACCGCCAGCAAGGATATAACAAACGTTTCCGCATGGGAGGTAACCTAACCTATCACCAACCGGACATGGGAATGAAACTGTTGAACTATGGTTTTAATATCGATTTCCTGTCTAATCAATATGGTGACTTTTTTATCTGGCGTTCACCGACAGAGGTGTACAAGCCCTCTCCTTTCACCAACATGGGCAGGGAAGATAATAATTTCCATATCGACCCGTTTGTCAACTACGTGAATCCAGAAAACGGTACGTCACATAAGATCAAGGGACGTTTCTATTATAGTACCGACAATATCGTACGTCCTACCCAGGGAGCATCTATCATGGATATTCTGGGCAATATGGGGACAGATGCCCAAACGATACAGGATATTGCAGGCGGTGATTACAGTTCATTCTACCCGGCATTGGTGGGAATCGGTTCAGGACTAATCAATGGTAATCTGGAAGACGCCATGAATGGAGTATTCACTTCATTAGGCAATATTTTCCCTAACGCAACGACTGCCGATTATTGCGATCTGATTTCCTGGGTGATGGACAACGGGCTGCCCAGTGATTTGGGAGGACTGACGAACGGACAATTGCCTGGTGACCTGATTCCCTGGGTGTCCGACGTACTCAATCCTTCACGAAACACTCCTAAGACGCAGACTGATAAAAGCACTAACTATTATCTCGATTATCAGTTCAACAAGAAATGGGACAGTGGCGCACAAATCACTACCGGAGCCACTTATGAGCATGTACGGTATAATTCGGCCATCATGGACGAAGTCTACAAAAGCGATAACATAGCTGCTTTCTTCCAGTACGACCAACGTTTTTGGGATCGTCTAAGCGTATCTGCCGGCGTACGTGCCGAATACTATCGTGTAAACAATCACCATCGTGAAGCAGAAACAAAGATATTCGGAACTAAAGTTCCATTCCGCCCCGTGTTCCGTGCCGGATTGAACTATCAGTTGGCAGATTACAGTTTTATCCGTGCCAGCTTCGGACAAGGCTACCGTAACCCGTCCATCAACGAGAAATACCTGCGCAAAGATATCGGAGGAGTCGGCGTTTACCCGAATCTGGATATCAAACCGGAAAAAGGGTTTAATGCGGAATTGGGACTCAAGCAAGGATATAAGATTGGCAATTTCCAGGGATTTGTAGATGTTGCAGGATTCTATACACAATATAAGGATATGGTCGAATTCCAGTTCGGACTATTCAATAATGCGGACTATACGATGATTAACAGCATCAGTGATGCCATCCGGATGATAACCGGTGGTCAAGGTTTCGGAATCGGAGCACAGTTTCATAACGTATCGAAAGCACAAATCTACGGAGTGGAAATATCAACAAACGGTGTTTATAACTTCAATAAGAACACAAAGTTGTTCTATAACTTAGGATATGTATACACCGAACCCCGTGATGCGGATTATAAAGAACGCAATGATGCAGAGGATCTTTATACCGATCCTCTTCAAATGAAAGAAAAATCGAACACCGGAAAGTATTTGAAGTATCGTCCGAAACACAGTTTTAAAGCGACGGTAGATTTCCAGTGGAAACGTATCAATCTGGGTGCGAACGTTGCCTGGAAGAGTAAAATCCTCGCAGTGGATTACCTGATGATGGATGAACGTCCGAAAGCACAACTCGACTTGATGGATTACGTTCGCGGCATCGCTTTCGGTTATTCTAAAGGAGAGACTTTGGCTACTTATTGGAAAAAACATAATACGGACTACGCCACTGTGGATATGCGCCTTGGAGTAAAAGCGTCCAAAGAGGTAGCTTTTCAGTTTATGGTCAACAACTTGTTAAATAAAGAATATAGCTACCGCCCGATGGCAGTTGCCGCTCCACGCACGTTTGTTGTTAAGATGGATATTACTTTCTAAATAACTTTTAGAATTTACAACCGATTCAGAAGCGGCTGCACGATGCAGCCGCTTTCTTTTTTTCCGCATCTGTCATCATTTATCTATATATTGCGTATCTTTACCCCGCGAAAATGAGAAAAAACAGTCGATAAAATGAAAAAACAAATCCTACTTATTGCTATCTTATTATGTACAGCCTTTGCACAGGCACAAGAAGTTTTTGTAACCGCAGATTTTGTAAGTAGCTACATCTGGCGTGGTATAGACAGCGGCAATGCAAGTGTACAACCCTCGCTCGGCCTCAACTGGAAAGGCCTGACCGTCTATGCATGGGGTTCTACCGAATTTCGCGAAAAGAATAATGAGATAGACTTGTCACTGGAGTACGAATACAAAAACCTGACTCTCTACGCCAACAACTATTTTACCCAAACAGAAGAAGAACCTTTCAAATACTTCAATTACAGTTCACATTCCACGGGACATACTTTTGAAGTAGGAGCCGGGTATATGCTTAGCGAGAAATTTCCATTATCAGTCAGCTGGTACACCACCTTTGCCGGAAACGACTACCGTGAAAACGGAAAACGTGCCTGGTCCAGCTATTGCGAATTGAGTTATCCGTTCAGCGTGAAAGATGTAAACATGAGTGTCGAAGCTGGTTTTACCCCTTGGGAAAGTATGTACTCCGACAAATTCAATGTAGTCAATATCGGATTATCCGCAACGAAAGAAATCAAAATAACATCCAACTTCTCTCTGCCCATATTCGGAAAACTAATAGCCAACCCCTATGAAGAGCAACTTTATTTTGTATTCGGAATTACGTTGTAGATGATTCTTACACTCAATTATTAACTAATAAATTACCCCCATGAAAAAACACTTTCTTATTTTCGGAGCAGGCCTCCTTCTATTAAGTGCCTGTAATTCGGTCAAAGCACCGGAAGCTATCCTGCCCATTCCCGAAGCCAAACAGGTAGAATGGCAAAAAATGGAAACATACGCTTTCGTACACTTCGGACTTAACACATTCAACGACCGCGAATGGGGATACGGTGATTCCGATCCTAAAACATTCAATCCTACCCGACTGGATTGCGAGCAATGGGTACAGACCTTTGTGAAATCCGGCATGAAAGGAGTGATCCTGACAGCCAAACATCACGACGGATTCTGCCTGTGGCCTACTCAACTGACAGAATATTGCATCCGTAACACCCCGTATAAAGACGGAAAAGGCGACATCGTTCGCGAACTATCGGATGCCTGCAAGAAGTACGGCATTAAATTCGCAGTTTATCTTTCTCCCTGGGACAGGCATCAAGCCAACTACGGTTCTCCCGAATACGTAGAATACTTCTATAAACAACTCAACGAGTTATTAACCAACTATGGTGATGTTTTTGAAATCTGGTTTGACGGTGCCAATGGCGGAGACGGCTGGTATGGCGGAGCAAAAGACAGCCGTACTATCGACCGCAAAACTTATTACGATTATCCGCGAGCCTATAAGTTGATCGACGAGTTGCAGCCACAGGCTGTTATCTTCTCGGATGGAGGTCCGGGCTGCCGTTGGGTAGGTAACGAAAACGGATTTGCAGGAGCTACCAACTGGTCTTTTCTCCGTGCCGGAGAAGTTTATCCGGGTTACCCCAAATATCGTGAATTGCAATATGGCCATGCCGACGGCAACCAATGGGTAGCCGCAGAATGTGACGTATCCATCCGTCCGGGATGGTTCTATCATCCGGAAGAAGACGACCGTGTGAAAACAGCAGATGCATTGACCGATCTGTATTACCGTAGCGTAGGTCATAACGCAACATTGTTACTCAACTTTCCGGTCGATCGTGACGGACTGATCCATCCGACAGACTCTGCCAACGCCGTAAACTTCCACCAGAACGTACAAAAGCAACTGGCACACAACCTATTGGCCGGACTTTCTCCCAAAGCATCGGACGAACGGGGAAAAACATTCTCTGCAAAAGCGGTGACCGATGGTGAGTATGATACTTATTGGGCTACCAATGACGGTGTCAACTCTGCCACCATCGAGTTTGACCTGCCTCAAACGGAAAAGATTAACCGCATGATGTTACAGGAATATATACCTCTGGGGCAACGTGTCAAATCATTCGTTGTAGAATACAACCAGGAAGGCGAATGGCTTCCGGTAAAATTGAATGAAGAAACGACCACTATCGGATATAAACGCCTTCTTCGTTTCGAGACAGTCACCACAGATAAGATCCGTGTCCGTTTTACAGATTCGCGAGCTTGCCTCTGTATCAATAACATAGAAGCCTACTATGCAGGAGAGACTTCCGATACATATACCGCAAAAGCAGAAGAGTTGAAGAGTTATCCGTTCACGCTCACCGGAGTAGATGCGGAGGAAGCACAAAAATGTATGGATAAAAACAATCAGACCACCTGCTTCATCAACGGAAATACATTATTGATTGATTTGGGAGAGGAACGCACAATCACCTCATTCCACTATCTTCCCGACCAGAGTGAATATAATAAAGGGGTGATTGCGGCCTACGAAATATCTGTAGGTACAGACAGCAATGCTGTCAACCAGCTAGTAGCCAAAGATGAATTTTCCAATATAAAGAGCAATCCGATTTTGCAATCGGTTTACTTTACTCCGGTAAACGCCCGCTATGTCCAACTGAAAGCAACACGGATGATACATGACGGTGAACCGATGGGGTTAGCAGAAATTGGTATACAATAAAAGAATAGAGACTCTCTCCATAAAATCAGAATAAGGTGCAATTATGAACTAAACCATTTGCTTTATTACAGTAAATGATTCCTATAGGCATTTTTATTTCGCCGTTTGCCTACCAGGATATAGTTCGTTAGGCAATCTTATTTCGTATAACTATAGTCATACGAAAAGATAATAGGCAATCAAGATAGTCTTATCAGGCTATGGAGAAAATCTAATTAGTAACATAAAATAATAGATAATATGGTACAGCAAACAGAAATTATCGTGCAGAAGAAAAACTATACTCTCCGTACTTGGCAAACCGAAGATGCAGCATCATTAGCCCAATATCTCAATAACAAGAATATTTGGAATAACTGTCGTGACGGTCTCCCCTATCCTTATAGCCAGGAAGATGCTAACGTTTTTCTCGCTATGGTACAAGCAAAAGAAAACATTCATGATTTCTGCATTGAGGTAAACGGAGAAGCAGTCGGAAATATCGGTTTTATACCCGCTACGGATGTAGAACGTTTTAGTGCAGAAGTGGGCTACTGGATTGGAGAACCTTTCTGGAACCAGGGAATCGTTACTGACGCCCTGAAAAAAGCTATCAACTATTATTTCGAACACACTGATAAAATACGTGTATTCGCAGTCGTATTTGAGCATAACTCCCCATCCATGCGGGTATTAGAGAAAGTGGGATTCACGAAAGTAGGAATTATGCAAAAGGCTATTTTCAAGAATGATAATTTCATGAACGCACATTATTATGAACTTATCAAATAATCCGGAATTCATCAAGGGATCCTTTTCGGACACCCCTCCTCATAAACGCCTTGTCAACCCTAAATTAAATCTATAAAAACCCTCCTATTTTGCTCAAAATTCTTAAACCTGTGCATTTTTTACTCGGATTTCTTGTCAGAACCAAGTGTTTGAGTAAATTTGCACGCTGATAGTTAACCGGATAGTTTGGATAGCAAGATTATTACTACTTGACTACTGGCTGCTAATGTGTAGAAATACTAATACTAAAATTAATAGCATGAGTTTGAAAATTGTTGTATTGGCAAAACAAGTTCCCGACACACGTAACGTTGGGAAAGATGCCATGAAAGCCGACGGAACGATTAACCGTGCGGCACTCCCCGCCATCTTCAACCCCGAAGACCTGAATGCTCTCGAGCAAGCTCTCCGATTGAAAGATGCTCATCCAGGCTCTACCGTAACCGTTCTGACAATGGGACCGGGACGGGCAGCCGACATTATTCGTGAAGGACTTTTCCGTGGTGCAGATAACGGTTACTTATTAACTGACCGTGCTTTCGCTGGTGCAGACACACTGGCTACGTCTTACGCACTTGCCACTGCCATCCGCAAAATCGGTGAGTATGACATTATTATCGGTGGCCGTCAGGCAATTGACGGTGACACGGCACAGGTAGGTCCGCAGGTAGCAGAAAAGCTGGGATTGACGCAAATCACATACGCAGAAGAAATTCTGGAAGTGGGCGATGGTAAGATTAAGGTGAAACGTCACATCGACGGTGGTGTTGAAACTGTAGAAGGCCCGCTACCTATCGTGATTACTGTCAACGGTTCTGCAGCTCCTTGCCGTCCGCGTAACGCTAAATTGGTTCAGAAATACAAGCATGCCAAAACTGTGACTGAAAAACAGCAAGGCAATCTTGATTATACCGACCTGTATGACAAGCGCGATTATCTGAATCTGGCAGAATGGAGCGTAGCCGACGTAAACGGTGACCTCGCACAATGCGGTCTGTCCGGTTCGCCGACAAAAGTGAAAGCCATCCAGAACATCGTGTTCCAGGCTAAAGAGAGCAAAACCATCAGCGGCAGCGACCGTGACGTGGAAGACCTGATTGTTGAACTATTAGCTAACCACACCATCGGATAATCATGAATAACTTATTTGTATATTGCGAAATAGAAGAAGGTAACGTTTTAGACGTTAGCCTCGAACTTCTGACCAAAGGTCGTTCGTTAGCCAACCAGTTGAACTGTCAACTCGAAGCAGTGGTTGCCGGAACCGGCCTCAAAGATATTGAAAAACAAATCCTTCCTTACGGAGTAGACAAACTTCACGTTTTCGACGGCGAAGGACTTTACCCTTATACTTCACTTCCTCACACAGCTATCCTGGTGAACCTTTTCAAAGAAGAGCAGCCACAAATCTGTCTGATGGGTGCTACTGTAATCGGTCGTGACCTCGGTCCGCGCGTTTCTTCTGCTTTGACCAGCGGATTGACTGCCGACTGTACTTCACTTGAAATCGGTGACCACGAAGACAAGAAAGAAGGCAAGACTTACAAGAACCTTTTGTATCAGATCCGTCCGGCTTTCGGCGGTAACATCGTTGCTACGATTGTGAACCCGGAACACCGCCCGCAGATGGCAACCGTTCGCGAAGGTGTGATGAAGAAAGAAATCCTCTCTCCGAACTATCAGGGAGAAGTGATCCGTCACGATGTAAAAAAATACGTAGCCGATACGGACTATGTAGTGAAAGTAATCGAACGCCACGTAGAAAAAGCAAAGAACAACCTGAAAGGCTCTCCGATCATCATAGCCGGCGGATACGGTGTAGGTTCGAAAGAAAACTTCGACCTGTTGTTCGACCTTGCTAAAGAACTTCACGCAGAAGTAGGTGCCAGCCGTGCTGCTGTTGACGCAGGTTTTGCAGATCACGACCGCCAAATCGGTCAGACAGGTGTAACGGTTCGTCCGAAACTCTACATCGCTTGCGGTATCTCCGGACAGATTCAGCATATCGCCGGTATGCAGGAAAGTGGTATCATCATCTCCATCAACAACGACCCGGATGCTCCGATCAACACGATTGCCGATTACGTAATCAACGGAACTATCGAAGAAGTTGTGCCGAAGATGATTAAGTATTATAAACAAAATAGCAAGTAAGGAAAGATGGCTAATTATTATACAGACATACCGGAACTCAAGTTTCACTTGAACAATCCGATGATGAAACGTATTTGCGAACTCAAAGAACGCAATTACAGAGATAAAGATGAATTCGATTATGCTCCGCTGGACTTCGAAGATGCTGTAGACTCTTATGACAAAGTGTTGGAGATTACCGGAGAAATCACAGGAGAAATCATTGCCCCTAACGCAGAAGGTGTAGACGAAGAAGGTCCTCACTGTGCCAATGGTCGTGTAGAATATGCATCAGGAACCAAACAGAACCTGGACGCAATGGTAAAAGCCGGCTTGAACGGTATGACCATGCCACGTAAATTCGGCGGTTTGAACTTCCCGATCACCCCGTACACCATGTGTGCAGAAATCGTGGCTGCTGCCGACGCAGGTTTCGGAAACATCTGGTCATTGCAGGACTGTATCGAAACTCTTTATGAGTTTGGCAATCCCGACCAACACAGCCGCTTTATCCCACGCATCTGCCAAGGTGAAACGATGTCAATGGACTTGACAGAACCGGATGCTGGTTCCGACCTTCAATCTGTTATGCTGAAAGCTACTTACAGCGAAAAAGACGGATGCTGGTTACTGAACGGTGTGAAACGTTTCATCACAAACGGTGACGCGGATATTCACCTCGTACTGGCACGTTCGGAAGAAGGAACAAGAGACGGTCGTGGTTTGTCCATGTTCATCTATGACAAGCGTCAGGGTGGCGTGAACGTACGTCGTATCGAAAACAAACTCGGTATCCACGGTTCTCCTACCTGCGAATTGGTATATAAGAATGCAAAAGCTGAACTTTGCGGTGACCGCAAACTCGGTTTGATTAAATATGTAATGGCTCTGATGAACGGTGCCCGTCTGGGGATTGCCGCACAATCTGTAGGATTGAGCCAGGCAGCTTACAATGAAGGTTTGGCATACGCTAAAGACCGTAAGCAGTTCGGAAAAGCAATTATCGAATTCCCGGCTGTGTATGACATGCTGGCTATCATGAAAGGCAAACTGGATGCCGGACGTGCTTTACTGTATCAAACATCTCGCTACGTAGACATCTACAAAGCATTGGACGACATCGCCCGCGAACGTAAACTGACTCCGGAAGAACGCCAGGAACAAAAGAAATATGCTAAATTAGCAGACAGCTTTACTCCGCTGGCTAAAGGTATGAACTCTGAATATGCGAACCAAAACGCTTACGACTGTATTCAGATTCACGGCGGTTCAGGTTTCATGATGGAATATGCTTGCCAACGCATCTATCGCGACGCACGTATCACCAGCATCTACGAAGGAACTACCCAGTTGCAGACAGTAGCCGCTATCCGTTACGTAACCAATGGTTCTTACATCGCTACTATCCGCGAGTTTGAAACCATTCCTTGCTCACCGGAAATGGAACCGCTGATGTCTCGTCTGAAAAAGATGGCTGACAAATTCGAAGCAAGCACCAATGCAGTGAAAGAAGTACAAGATCAGGAATTGCTTGACTTCACCGCTCGCAAACTGGTGGAAATGGCTGCTGACATTATCATGTGTCACCTGCTGATTCAAGATGCCAGCAAGTCTTCCGAACTGTTCTCCAAATCTGCACATGTATATTTGAACTATGCAGAAGCGGAAGTAGAAAAGCACTCAAACTTCATCGAAAACTTCGATAAAGAAGACTTGGCATTCTACAAAAAGTAATAAATACTCTATCAAATCTCATAAAAGCATCCCTTCTTAGGAAGTGGATGCTTTTTTATTTGTCACATTCTATTATTTTTCATTATTATTCTATACATTTGTCAGTGAGATAAGTAATTTTTAATCGACGACTCTATATAAGAATAGAAATATGGCACTCAAACCTTCATATAACGACAAACTGCATTTACCGGGTTTATCAAAAACAGAAATCCTTATACTGGCTCTTGAAGCTTCGCAAAAGCTGGAGTGGAATATCGAGGAAGTGACTCCGGAAGGAGCACGATTCGAAGTCCCGTTCAATATGTATTCTCATGGAGAGGAAATAACCTTTACCATAGAACCGGGAAGCGACGGAGAAGTAGCTGTGCGCAGCCAATCTTCTTCCGTACAATTTGTAGACTATGGAAAGAACAGAAAAAATATACAAAAGCTACGCGAGACGATGGAAGAAATAAAAACATCCCTTACCCCGGAAGAGCTAACCCAAAAGGCAAAAGATTTCGAGGAAGAGTGTAACCGTCCGCTCACAGAAGAAGAGAAAGCCTATCTGGAAGAAGAAAAGAAGAGGAACTCTTTCTGGTCGTTCTTTATTCCCCGCAAAGGTTTTATAGCAACGCCTATCCTGATAGACCTCAACATCCTTGTATTTATTGTGATGATTGCATCCGGAGTGGGAATCATGTCTCCTTCCACCTTATCACTGCTGAAATGGGGAGCCGACTTCGGACCGCTGACCCTTACAGGCGACTGGTGGCGTGCAGTGACCTGCAACTTCATACACATCGGTGCTTTTCATCTCCTGATGAATATGTATGCCTTCATGTATGTAGGTCTTCTACTGGAAGATCTGATAGGAAGCCGTCGGATGTTCATGTCCTATTTACTGACCGGACTATGTTCGGCAGTATTCAGTCTTTATATGCACGGCGAGACAATCAGTGCCGGAGCCTCCGGAGCTATCTTCGGACTTTACGGTATATTCCTCGCCTTCCTGTTCTTCCATCGCATCGCAAAGGAACAACGAAAAGCATTATTGACCAGTATCCTTATTTTTGTCGGTTACAATCTGGTTTATGGCATGAAAGCCGGGATTGATAACGCCGCACATATTGGCGGATTATTAAGCGGTTTCCTACTGGGAATCATCTATGTATGCAGCTATAAATTTGAAAAGGCAGATGCGCAACGTACCGTTTCAATCCTTGGGGAGCTTGGTATCTTTTGCATTTTCCTGTTCAGCTTCTTGATGCTTTGCAAGAACGTTCCCCCTCTTTATCAGGACATACGCGGCGAATGGGAAAGCGGTATTGTAGAAGCCTATCTGAATGGTGAACTGGAAGAAGAAAACGAGAACGGCAACCAAGCTGGCAGGAAGACTGCCAACAGTTCTTCTACCAGCCAATATCCTCCATACGTTCCGGTAGGTAATAACGATACATGGCTTTCTTATTACGATGCAGAAACAAATTTCAGTTGCCAGTATCCTACCAACTGGAGGAAAATAACAGGAGCGAAAGGATTGACTCCCAGCGCAGAACCTCCGTTGCTTAGGCTCGTCAACGGCGCCAACCAACTGACGGTTACCGCTCTGACCTACGATACACAAAAAGAGTTTGAACATATCAAGAAGTTATCGCTCACTCTCCCGCGAAATGCACAAGGAGAACCAGCGGAAGACTATAAGCAGAGCAATGTCAACATCAACGGGCTATCCATGACAAGAACTACAAACCCTCTGCACATCGGAGCTCCTGATGAACCGGGAGAAGACATACAACAAATTGTATTACACTATTTCCAAGAAAGCAAGAAGCGAACTTTTACCATTGTTATGCTTGTCTATGACGAAGAAGCCGAAACCGATCTGAATGCTATTACATCAAGCATTCAGATCACCCAATAAAGAGAATATGAGAGTATATGTCCAAGTCAAACAATTAGGAAAGCGAAAGTGCAATATCGAAAAGATTCCTGTCGATTTTCCTGTTCCGCCTGTCGATGTACAGGGGTTGATTGAAGCCATCGTCAGTTGGCAAGTCTGTGAATATAATGAACGCTTGCAACAAAGCGAAGTACTGAAATACCTCACACAGGAAGAAGTGGAAAATAAAACAGCTTCCGGCAAGGTTGGTTTTGCAGTAAACTATAACGGCAAACCTGCCGCAGAAGTAGAAGCAATCACCAACGCCCTGCAATCTTACGAGGACGGAATTTTCCGTATCTTCATTGACGATACGGAAACTGAAGACTTATCCTCTCCCACCGGACTCAAAGAAGAATCTACCATCACCTTCATCCGATTGGCTATGCTGTCGGGAAGACTTTGGTAATCATTTTCTTATAAACACACTTAAAACGAAAATAATCATGAGACTCATTTATAATGACGCATTAAACAAACGGATTGCTCCGTACCTGGAAAGGTTAACGAAAAAGAGAACCAGTTTAGACAAAGAGACAATGACACTGTTGGATGTATTTATGCAATACTTCAACATGGATACCCGGTATGGCACATACAGCGATAAACTAGAGCCTTGCATCATACATATTATTCAGGAAGAGAAGATAAAGAGTGTTGCCAATCTTTTCGACGGAAAGTTGAACAAAGTGCTCCGTTATCTATTGGGAGACGAATATGCCAACCTGTTCCACACCTATCTGAAGCTCAAAGCACGGTGTCCGTACACTCATGGATATTCGCGCCGGTCACAGCGGTCGGCGAATCCCCTTCTGCATTTCAGTCACATCATAGATGCGCTGACGGAATTTCTAAAACTACGTGCCACCGGATTCAGCGAACAAGCCATACTGAACGGAGGAAACACTCCGGAAGAAATAGAGACATACAAGGATGCGATGAACTGCCAAAACTGGATGGCCGCCCAAATAGCAGAAGGCAACCAGACTGTCATTGAATACCTCAACAACGTATTGACCAGCGAGAATAATGCCAACCGCCTCAACCAGGGACATCTCCAGGCTATCGCCGTGAGCGGTTACCGCCCGTTGCTGGAACTGGAAGGGAAGTTACTGCTGGCAGCCAAACTGCAGGAAGGTCTCCGTCAAGCTATCGTGGAAACGATGGACGAAGGATGCCCCGAAAGTTATCTCCATCTGTTCTCGGTGATCTGCGACAACGGCCTGCAACGATTTGCCTCCGTGAAACGCGGCATTGCAGTCTGTACGGGTATTGGAGAACAAGACAGCAGCGAGCGTATCACCAACAAATATGTGGAACTGATCCGCCGTTTTCTGAACGACCGGGAAGAAGCACGCAAAGCCCTCCAAAGCAAAGATACGGTCGAACTTTATCTGGCTCTATGGAGTATCGGATTCTACAATACGGAAGAAATCCAGGCACTTGTTCCGGGAATAATTAAAGACGGTGCCAAATATCAGGTGCAGACCTTACTTTACTTTTTACGCTGTACGCAATACTCCGGCATGAACCACCGCATCAGTAAAGATGCTTTTGAAAAATGGTATAACGAACCGTCGGTAGTGGCGGCTATCCTGCCACTGTATCTGTCCGGACTCTATCTTAGCCGGTACGGAGGACATAAGGACGCCCCGTCGCTCCATGATTATTTTGATAGCAAAGAAGAAGCGATCCGTCATTATGACTATCTGAAGAACGTCTATCAGTCCATCTCTGCCAAAGAGATTTATTCTCCATACGTATTCCCATGGGAAAGTACAGAGCTCACCCGTTCGGAAATCGTTCTCAAGATGGCGTATATCACCTGGATGACCAACGATTCTGCATTAAAAGACGATCTTTGCACCTGTCTGCCTTCTTTGGATACCTATATGCGGGCAGGCTATATCGGCGTCGTATTAAATCCCCCGACCAGCCATTTACAGGAAGAATATGTGCTGCAATCACTGGGCGACCGTTCGCAGGACGTTCGTGACGAAGCCTACAAAGTATTGTCCGAGATGACTTTGTCGCCCGAACAGAATCAGAAAGTAGAAGAGTTGCTGCGCTTCAAATATAGTGAGATGCGTATCAACGCCATCAATCTATTGATGAAACAGCCGAAAGAACAATTGTCCGGCAGTATCCGCCGCTTACTAACAGACAAGGTGGCCGAACGCCGCCTAGCCGGATTGGATATGATGAAGACTATCCACAACATAGAATTTCTGCAAGATACCTATCAGGAACTGATCCCCACCGTCAAAGAAATTCAGAAACCGAACGCGAAAGAAAAAGTGTTGATAGAATCTCTGATTGGAGACGGAACGGAAGAAAACACCGCACAGCACTATACCAAAGATAACGGCTTCGGTCTGTACGACCCGGCTCTTGAAGTCAATCTGCCGGAAATTACCCAGGACAAAGGATTCAACGTTAAAAAAGCATTCGAATTCATCTGCTTTGGAAGGGCCAAACTCGTTTTCAAAAAACTAAGCAAATACATCGAAACCTACAAGAATGAAGAATTCAAAAATGGTTACGGAGAAGCACGTCTGGTAGGTAACAGTGTCCTGATAAACTGGAGCAACTACGGAGGATTGAGCGGACTCGGATTCCCGGAATTGTGGAAAGCCTTCTACGAAGAAGAAATAGGAAGCTACGACAAATTGCTGATGATGAGTTTCATGCTTGCATCGACAGGTACCGCTAAAGACGAAGACGACTCCGACGAGGAAGATGAAGAAGACATCAAGGCAGACCAGAAATCAAGTAATACTTTTGAGCCGCTTGTCAACCGGATGTATGCCGGCATCACTTACCGCGGATTGCAAAAAGACCTCCGCAAGATGCCGTACTATGAACAGATGAGTGACATCATCGAAGCACTGGCATACGAATACAAAGATGAAGCCGTCTATCAACGACTGGCCGTCAATATGCTGCTCCAACTATTGCCTTTGCTAAATACCAAAAACATCTTCCGCCAGTACACCAGTAAGCATGCATGGCTTCGGGACAAACTGGAATACGGAGAAAAACAGGTCGTTTATCCGATACATAACAACAAATTCGTGAACTTCTGGCTCGAAATGCCTCAAAAGCCCATGAATGATGATCTATTTATCCGTTACTTCACAGTGCGCTATCAGCTTTATAAGCTCACCAACTACATGGAGCACACCCCCGAACTAGAGGAAACAGACTCTTATCTTCATGCCACAGACTTCGCCCGTGCCTGGATGATGGGAATCATCCCGACAGAGGAAGTATACCGTGAAATGATGGGACGCATCAGCTCTCCCAGCCAGATCAAAGCAATCACTATGGTATTGAACGACAACGTTCGTTTCAACAAGGAAAAAGAAAGATACGCCGATATCAAAAACATCGACTTCTCCCTCTTCCGTTCCCTCGTCCAAAAGGTGGTAGACCGGATTCTTGAAATTGAATTAAAACGTGGAGACTCCGAGACACAAGTCACCTCCCTTGCAGAAGAACTAAGCTACGTCTATGGAGCTGAAACATTTATCCGTATTCTGCAAGCATTCGGCAAAGATACTTTCATACGTGACAGTTACAACTGGGGCAGCACCAAACGGGGTGTATTGAGCAGTCTGCTCCATGCTTGTCATCCCCTGCCTACGGACACCAGCGAGAATCTGAAGAAACTGGCGAAACAAGCCGAAATCAGCGACGAGCGACTGGTAGAAGCCGCCATGTTCGCCCCACAATGGATTGAACTGACTGAAAAGGCAATAGGCTGGAAAGGACTGACAAGTGCAGCCTATTATTTCCACGCCCACACCAATGAAACGTGTGACGACAAGAAGAAAGCGATTATCGCCCGCTACACCCCCATCGACGTAGATGACCTGCGGGAAGGTGCTTTTGACATCGACTGGTTCAAAGATGCATTTAAGACAATTGGCAAGCAACGCTTCGAAGTGGTCTACAATGCCGCCAAATATATTTCATGCAGCAACAGCCATACCCGTGCCCGTAAGTTTGCCGATGCTACCAACGGTGCAGTGAAGGCGGCAGATATAAAGAAAGAAATAATAGCCAAGCGCAACAAAGACTTATTGATGAGCTACGGCCTCATCCCATTGGGACGGAAGCCGGATAAAGAACTGCTGGATCGTTATCAATACCTGCAAAAGTTCCTGAAAGAGAGCAAGGAATTCGGTGCTCAAAGACAGGAAAGCGAAAAGAAAGCGGTAAACATCGCTCTGCAAAACCTGGCACGCAACTCCGGTTACGGAGACGTTACCCGCCTGACCTGGAGCATGGAAACCGAACTGATTAAAGAACTTCTTCCCTACCTGTCCCCCAAAGAGATAGACGGCGTAGAAGTGTATGTACAAATCAACGAGGAAGGTAAATCGGAGATTAAGCAAATCAAAGACGGCAAAGAGCTCAACAGCATGCCTGCCAAGCTGAAAAAGCATCCGTATATAGAAGAACTGAAAGCAGTACACAAAAAGCTGAAAGACCAGTACACCCGTTCGCGCATCATGCTGGAACAGGCGATGGAAGACTGCACTCATTTTGAAGAAAACGAATTGCGCAAGCTGATGCAGAATCCTGTTATCTGGCCATTACTGAAACATCTCGTCTTCATCTGCAACGGACAGACGGGCTTCTACACCGATGGATTGCTGATTACAGTAAATGCCGTTTGCCTCCCGTTAAAACCGAAAGACGAGTTACGCATCGCGCACCCCACAGACCTGTATACAAGCGGAGACTGGCATGCTTATCAAAAATTCCTGTTCGATAAATCAATCCGCCAACCTTTCAAACAGGTATTCCGCGAACTTTACGTTCCGACTCCGGAAGAAATAGAAGCCACTCAATCCCGCCGCTATGCCGGCAACCAGATCCAACCGCAGAAAACGGTTGCCGTACTGAAAGGCCGTCGCTGGGTAGCCGACTATGAAGACGGTCTCCAAAAGATCTATTACAAAGAGAACATCATCGCCACCATCTATGCGATGGCAGACTGGTTCTCTCCTGCCGACATCGAAGCTCCGACATTAGAATATGTCTGCTTCCACAACCGCAAAGACTACAAGTTAATGAAAATCTCGGAGATTCCTCCTGTCATCTTCTCCGAAGTAATGAGAGACGTAGACCTGGCAGTAAGCGTAGCCCATGCCGGAAGCGTTGACCCGGAAACCAGCCACTCTACCATCGAGATGCGCAGCGTACTGGTGGAACTGACGATGCCGTTGTTTCATTTCAAGAACGTGACAATAAAAGGAAGTTTTGCTCACATCGAAGGTAAACTGGGTAAGTACAATATTCATCTGGGCAGCGGTGTGATCCATCAGGAAGGTGGTGCACAGATAACCGTTCTTCCGGTACATTCGCAAAATCGCGGACGCCTGTTCCTGCCTTTCGTAGATGAAGATCCGAAGACTGCCGAGATACTGACTAAGATTATCTTCTTTGCAGAAGACGATAAGATAAAAGATCCGAGCATTCTGAACCAAATCAAATAGTAAAGAGATGGCAGAAAATTTAATCATCCACACAGGAAGCAAGGAAGAAAAGTATCGGGAGTTACTTCCGCAACTGCATGCTTTGGTAAGTACGGAAGCAGATCTCATTGCCAATCTTGCCAACATGGCAGCAGCCTTAAAGCAGACTTTCGGTTTCTTCTGGGTAGGCTTTTACCTTGTGAAAGAGGAAGAACTCGTACTGGGTCCGTTTCAAGGCCCCATTGCCTGCACTCGCATCCGCTTTGGCAGAGGAGTTTGCGGAACCGCTTGGAAAGAAGCCCGTACACTGATTGTTCCTGATGTAGAGCAGTTTCCCGGACACATAGCCTGTAGTTCGGACTCGAAATCGGAAATAGTAGTACCGATCCTCAAGCAGGGGAAAGTTGCCGGGGTGCTGGATATCGACAGTGATACATTGGATAGCTTCGACACTATCGACGCACGCTATCTGGAAGAGATTTGCACGTATATTGTATTATAAAATAACGGCATAAACATCCTGAAAAAACGGAGGCTCTGATTGAATGAATCAGAGCCTCCGTTTACTATAAATAGAGCCTCTGTTCGAATCAAACAGAGGCTCTATTTTTTTACCAGTCCATATCTTCTATTTCCCGTTCCCGGTACAGCAAAAGTTGTTTGCGAAGCGAACGCATTTCGTGCCTCATATCTTCCATCCTTTCCAGCAAATGATGAATGGCATCGATACCTTCCATGTTGATGGATAAGTCATAGTACATTCTGCTATAACGTTCCACGTTCGGGAGTTCCGACAAAAGCAGATAATGTTCACCGCCTTCGGTATGCACGTTAATCAAACCGCCCTCTTCCAACATTTCGATGAATGAAGGCTCAATATGACATTTGTGACAGTATTCACTGACAATTATTAATTCGGTCTGCATAGTACTCATTCATTTTAGTTCATACTCTGTAATTGACGGAACAACTCTTTCTGTTTGTCGGTCAAGTTCGTAGGAATCTTGACAGAATAGGTCACAATCAAGTCACCGAATTGTCCTTCCTTCTTATAAACCGGGAATCCTTTACCTTTCAGACGGACTTTCGTACCGTTCTGCGTTTCCGGTTTTATCTTCAGTTTCACTTTACCGTCCAGCGTGTCGACTACTTTCTCGCCTCCCAATACGGCAGAGTAAAGATCTACCTCCACATCTATGTACAGATCGTCGCCCAGGCGTTTGAACACCGGGTCTTCGGCTATAACGAACGTAATGTACAAGTCGCCCGCAGGTCCTCCGTTGACACCTTCGGCTCCGTAGCCTTTCAGTTTAATAACCTGTCCGTCGGCTACACCGGCAGGGATAGTGATACGTACCTGTTTACCATTTACAGTCAATATCTGCTTATGCGTTTGAGCAGCATCACGAAGGGAAAGATGAAGTTCGGCATTAAAGTCCTGTCCGCGGAATCCCGCAGAACCTTGTCCTCTTCCTCCCCGATGTCCGAACATTGATTCGAAGAAATCGGAAAATCCACTAGCGTTGCCACCGGAAAATCCTTCTCCATCGGAACTATACCAATAGGTTCCGTTACCGTCGGAGAAACCCTGACCCGCACCGCCGAATCCGCCGAAACCTCCTGCACCGCCAAAGCCTCCGGCTTGTTGCTGTGCACGTTTCTGCGCTTCGAATTCATCGGCATGCTTCCAATGTTCTCCGTACTCATCATACTTTTTACGTTTCTCGGGGTCACTCAGTACTTCATTGGCTTCGTTGATTTCCTGAAATTTATCCTTTGCACTAGGGTCATTAGGATTCAAATCAGGGTGATATTTCCGGGCCAACTTACGAAAAGCCTTTTTGATATCATCCTGAGAAGCACTTTTGTCTACTCCAAGAATCTTGTAATAATCTATATAGGCCATGTTTTATGAATTTAATCGTTCATACATCATACGGCAAATAACACGCCAATCACGCTTTTGGATGCAAGATTTAACAAGGATTAATACCTAATACTTAATACTTGATATTCCTCTTTTCCAGCATCCGGAAGTCTTGCTTCTTCATACCCAAATCATCCAGCGGACGGGGTTCGTTGTGATCGTTCAGATAAACTCTCGGTTTTAGGATGTAGTGCGGAGCCGTTACAGATTGCGAATCATCCCGGTAAGGAGTTTCTATTCCGGCTAAAGACAACATGGTCGGGAAGAAAGAGCTGCTGGAAGAAACATTCTTATCCTTATTATCAATGGCGGTATCCCAGTATTCGGGATAGGTTTCAAGGTAGTTGTCGGACATCCAGATGAGGAACGGCACGTGAAGTTGATAATAAGAAGGTACGGGAGAAGCGTGGAGGAACAGATGGCGGGAATCGTCGAAAATATCCTCACCATGATCGGAAGTGTAGAGCATGGCGGCATCTATCTGCTGTTTTTCCAACATGTGGATAAGGCGTGACAAGAAACCGTCCGTATAACGGATGGAGTTGTCATAGGCATTGACCAGGTTATCCCGGTATTTTCTTTCTGCTTCCATCGGATAATCGGGCGTAAAGAAAGCACTTTCCGACGGGTAACGTTCGCGGTAATTAAAGTGAGAACCGTAGGTATGGAGCACGATAAATTGTTTCGTCGCACCTTTAGCCAGTTCCTGCTCCACCAATTTCAGAAGTTCGTCGTCAGAAGGATTATAGGAGGAACTGACAGAATCTTCTTTTATAAAATCGTACGTATCGGCTTCCATTCCGAAGAAGTCAATAAACGAATGGTTGTAACGTTGGTTGGAGAAAAAGGCTGTCCGGAAACCTGCCTCTTTAAAGGCAGTGATGATTCCCTTCTGATGATAGATAGAATCGTAGTTGCAGGCGGTAGCGTCCGACATCAACATGGGGACACTTTTATGTGTCGTATTCGACTCTGTCAGTACTTTCGGGAAAGCAATCAGACCCGGTTGCCGGGATAAAAGAGGGTTCGTTTCACGTTCGTAACCATACAGTTGCCAGTTCAGGGCACGGGAGGTTTCTCCTACAACCATTACGTATACTTCCCGTTTCTCTTTCGGATGCGTAGGCAGGGCATGGAAAGTAAAATCCTTCGAAGTACGGTGATAATTCTGCGTCAAGGCGGTTCGTTGGAAGGCAAGACCTACGTTATAACACACGTTCAGCGGATATAAATCGGACTTCAACTCATATCCCGGGTCCTGCATATATGCTCCGGCAAGGCTAAGGAGGGAGATTCCAAAGACTATGGAGGCTCTCTTCCGTTCTCTGCGGATAAATTCTGCCGTAAGTTTCCGCTTACGTACAATTGAAATGGTCCCTAATATCAGGGCAGGTACGTAGAGTATGATGACAGCAATAATGGCAGGTGTGAGATTATCAAGCAATTCGAGGGCTTCACTCGAATTGGTAGTCACCAGGTTCAGAAACATATCGACAGCGATAATGGACTGGCCGAACAAATAAAGCAATACAATCTGAAAGGCTCCGAAAAACAGGAACAGGAATAAAATCCAAAGCATCTTGCCACAGTTTCTCGACAAAGTCATCAACAGATAATAGCAGCCGAAAGGCAAAAGCACATTACACACCTTTGCCATCAACGGTAAAGGCTCTGTCAAACAGAGCACAAGGTTGGGTACTATCAAGATGAAGAGGAACAGATAAAACAAATGTTCCTGATTCTCCAACCAATTCTTTATATTCTTAAAAAGCTTCATTGATATTAAAAATAAATCCGGTCTGGTGTTTGCCAAACCCTAAATCCAAACGTACATTTACTCTCTTCTTAAACTCCCAACGATAACCGAAACCATAATTAGGCAGAATATGCTTCGGAGTAAACTCGGAGAGTCGTGGAAAAATCGTTCCCGCTCCTGCCCATACTGCTATTCCATTCCGTTTCCAGACGTGTTGCCGGAGTTCTATTTGCGCATCCATTGCTCCTTTGTCCCGATAGCGTCCTTCGTAATATCCGCGCATGGAGTAAGAGCTTCCCAGCGTTGCCATCAATCCCCACGGGGTATCGCCATAGGTAAGCAATGTGTGGAATTGTCCTGCCAGCACTCCGCCTTTCCATACGGGCTGATAATAGCTAGTAGTCAGTTCGGTGCTGCTAAACGCATATTTATTGCCGAGAAAAGCCGGGCTGAATCGCTGGTCTATCCGCAAGTAATAGCCGTAAGATGCATTTGTCAGGAAATCACGTGAATCGTAAAGGAGAGAAAGTCCCAGGCTGGTGTTGGTGGTCCGTGCCGCCATCCCTTCCCATAGTTCCGGTTTATCAAAGTCCCGCCCGTCAATATAATCGAATATGGTCATCGGGCCGATGTAGAAGTTCTTTGCCAGCCGGAACATAAAATCGACTTTCACCTGTGCTTGAAAACGTTTATAGTCGCTTTCATTATCAGAGTTGACTCCATTGTCATATCCCCGTCCCCAATACAGGCTGGGGAAAGAATAGAAATAGAGATTGTAATTCAAGCGGTATTTGTCTTGCGGAAACAGATGGTTCCCACGGACTCCCAACAGGTAGAAGCCGACCGTCGACACATCTCCGTAAAGAGAGACATTGGAGGGAGGAAGAAGCGAATCGTTCCGATCGGTACGATATAGTCCGGCTGCCACCAGTCCAAGTCCGAACTTGGTGTCACTGGAGTAGTGAGGACCACCTATCACACTGAAATCAAACTTTTTATTCTTTTTTTCCTTATTGGCGTCATTGAAGTAATCAAGAAACTTTTTAAAGAAGCTGCGCTTTGCCGGAATGGAATCTTCCATGGTTGCAGATATAGAATCCTCCGGCAGTTCAATTTTAGTAGAATGCAGCTGTGCGCCCAACGGGGTTTGTGTCAACAACAAAAGCGCGAATATGATTAGCCTGTTCTGTCTAGTATTCATAATCATAAGAAGTAGAAAACTTTGCGGACAAAGTTAGTTTCAAACTTCTTATTACAACAGAGTTTCAGAGGCTTTTGTTGTCCTGAATTTCCTTTTTAACGCTTCAAAAGTCCTATAAACTCGTCCACATCTTCCTCTGTTGTATCAAAAGAAGTTACCAAGCGGATTTCATCCTTCTCTTCGTTCCAGAAATAAAAGAAATAAGACTCCAGCATCCGGTCGATAACCGGGCGGGGCATAGTAAGGAATAGTTGGTTACTCTCGGCTTTTTGAGTAAAAGTGACTTCGGGCAGTTTCTCTAATTCCGCACGAAGTTTGGCAGCCATCGCATTGGCGTGGCTGGCATTCTTCAGCCAAAGGTCGCCGGTGAGGTATGCCGTAAACTGGCAAGAGAGGTAACGCATCTTCGAAGCGAGCTGGGCGGATTGCTTACGGATGAAACGGGCTTCCGGTTGCAGGTCTTTATTAAATACAATCACGCACTCTCCCATCATCAGTCCGTTCTTCGTTCCGCCGAAACTAAGAATATCGACTCCGCAATCCACCGTCAGTTCTTTAAGGGAAAGATTCAGGGCGGCACAGGCATTGGCTATTCTGGCTCCGTCCATGTGTACATACATACCATTCAGATGGGCAAAGTCAGTCAGGCGTTTCAACTCTTCGGGAGTGTAGATGGTGCCAAGTTCGGTACATTGGGAGATGTAGAGAGCTCTGGGTTGCGAATGGTGTTGGTCGCCGAAACCGTGCAGGTAAGGTTGCATCAGTTCCGGGGTAAGTTTACCGTCGGGAGTAGCAATCGGGCGAATCTGACAACCTGTCATTTTCACAGGAGAGCCACACTCATCTACATAGATATGAGCTGTTTCCGCGCAAAAGATAGAATGATACGGGCGGGTCATCAATTGCAAAGCTACCACATTGCTGCCTGTTCCGTTGAATACAAACAAAGGGACACAGTTCGGGGTGAAGGTTTCTTTGATCTTCGCTACGGCTTCTTCTGTCCATTTGTCATCGCCATATCCTAAAGAATGGTCTATATTGGCCCGGTTCAAGGCTTCCATTACCAACGGATGCACACCGGAATTATTGTCAGAGGCAAAACTTCTCATTATTTCTTGCATTTTAATTCGTGATGCAAAGTAACAGAATTATTTCCGGAAATCAATTGAAAGGAAGATACATTAAAAGGAAAAAGGATAAAAAACGAGAATCTCCGAAGGACTGACCGGGCTGTCATCCCTCCGGAGATTCTGCTGTTTTCGTTAAAGTGCCAAATTCTTTTAGCCAATATAAACATTCACACAGAGATATACATAGAGTTCTTCATCACACTGATCGAACTCAATCTTGTTCTCTCTTGACAACCACCCTAAAGCGGCACCCAGCTCTTTATCTTTCAACCCGGATTTTCTCTTCAGAAGTCCGTAGCTCCACTTCTCGTTATTGCTAAGCAGTTGCCAAACCTTACCGGCATTTACACCGATTTCATTTCTGTTCATTTTTCTAGAGTAATTAAGAGGTTTAATACATTAGGTTAAGATTTCGCCTATAAAGATAACAAAAGGATATTGCAATTGTTTATACGTCTTTACTAAAAAGTTGTTACAGAATTATTTTTAACATAAAAGCGGTGATGTGTCCCGACACAAAGGCGTTATTAGCATATGTTAAATTAGAACTTTTCCTTGCAGACATCTGTTATTAGATAAAATCAATCCTAAACCAATTACAGCTATGGCAAAAAAAATAGCAGAACAACTGATAGATACTTTGGTTAAATCCGGAGTTGAACGCATTTACGCCGTAACAGGCGACAGTCTGAATGAGGTAAACGAAGCAGTCAGAAAAAACGATCAAATAAAATGGATACATGTGCGCCATGAAGAAACAGGAGCGTATGCCGCTGCTGCAGAGGCACAACTGACCGGCCGTCCGGGATGCTGCGCGGGAAGTAGCGGACCGGGACACGTTCATCTTATCAACGGTTTGTATGACGCGCACCGTTCCGGGGCACCGGTAATCGCCATCGCTTCTACGATTCCTACCGGAGAATTCGGTACGGAATATTTTCAGGAGACGAATACAATCAAACTTTTTAACGATTGCAGTTATTATAATGAAGTAGCCACTACTCCCAAGCAATTTCCACGTATGCTCCAATCGGCCATACAAACGGCTGTCACCCGTAAAGGGGTGTCCGTCATCGGACTACCGGGAGACTTGGCAAAGGCTTCTGCCGTTGCTGTCGACTCGTCGGTCCGGAATTATCCTGCCCCACCGGAAGTTTGCCCGTCGGAAGAAGATTTGGCTCAATTGGCCGACTTATTAAACAAACATACACGTATCACTCTTTTCTGTGGCATCGGTTGCCGGGGAGCTCACGAGGAAGTAATCGCGCTTTCCGAGAAGCTGAATGCTCCGGTGGTATATACTTTCAAAGGAAAGATGGAGGTGCAATATGAGAATCCGTATGAAGTGGGTATGACGGGATTGTTGGGAATGCCTTCGGGATATTACAGTATGCATGAAGCTGAAGTACTTCTCATGCTCGGCACTGACTTTCCGTATTCTGCTTTCCTGCCGGATGACATCAAGATAGCCCAGATTGATATAAAGCCCGAACGTCTGGGACGTCGTGCAAAGGTGGATATCGGACTTTGCGGAGACGTCAAACTTAGCATCCAGTCTTTATTGCGTATGCTGAATCCGAAAACGGATGATTCTTTCTTACTGAAACAACTCAAAAGATACGAGGGAGTAAAGAAGGATTTGGCCGCTTACACAGAAGATAAAGGGGGCGTAAATAAGATTCATCCCGAATATGTGATGTCTGAAATAGACAAACTAAGTTCGGACGATGCTGTGTTTACGGTAGATACGGGAATGACTTGTGTATGGGGAGCACGTTATCTGCAAGCAACGGGCAAACGCCACATGCTGGGTTCCTTCAATCATGGTTCGATGGCAAATGCGTTGCCGCAAGCTATCGGTGCCGCGTTGGCTTATCCGGATCGTCAGGTGGTTGCGCTTTGTGGAGATGGCGGATTATCGATGACCTTAGGAGACTTGGAAACCGTTGTACAATATAAGTTGCCGATTAAAATCATCGTATTCAACAACCGTTCATTGGGAATGGTGAAGTTAGAAATGGAAGTAGAGGGATTACCGGACTGGCAGACGAATATGCTGAATCCTGACTTTGCCCAAGTGGCCGAAGCAATGGGAATGACCGGGTTTAATGTCAGCGATCCGGAAGAAGTGTTGACTACTTTATTGAATGCATTCGAGTTGGATGGTCCGGTACTTGTTAATATCATGACCGATCCGAACGCACTAGCCATGCCTCCTAAAATTGAATTCGGGCAAATGGTGGGCTTTGCGCAGTCAATGTATAAGTTGTTAATCAACGGCCGTTCACAAGAAGTGATTGATACGATCAATTCTAACTTTAAACATATACGGGAGGTATTTTAAGTTATTCTATTTTTAATATTTTCATTACCTCTCTCAAAGTATGACTTACTATTATTGTCTATTACAATAAGGTAAGTCATACCTTTTTATAGTCTATCTTGAGGTGATAATCATTTTATTTTCTTATGTTTGTAATCATCAAAAAGTAAAAACACATGGAAAAGACCGACTCTTCGCCTTTATCCCGACAAGCACTGTACGCTGATAAAAAACAATGGAATCAATTCCTTTCTGTTTTTTTATTGGCAGTGGGCGTTGGTTTTACAGTGGCAGGCATTATCTTCTTTTTTGCCTACAACTGGGATGAATTACCTAAATTTGCAAAGTTAGGAATAGTAGAGGTGTTATTAATAGCTTCTGTCCTGCTCGCTACATTCACCCGTTGGAATAAGCTCGTCAAACAGATTCTCCTGACCGGAGCTACGTTCCTGATAGGTACGCTTTTCGCCGTCTTCGGACAAATCTACCAAACGGGAGCCGATGCTTACGATCTTTTCCTGGGATGGACTCTTTTCACCATTCTCTGGGCGGTTGCTATCCGTTTCGCTCCGTTATGGCTGACGTTCATCGGATTACTTTGCACTACGATATGGTTGTACAATATACAGATAGCTAATACCAACTCTTGGGAAATGACTTTGTTGGCCAATGCAGTAACCTGGATATGCGCCTTGGCGACGATCATCACGGAATGGATGAGCACAAAAGGTCATTTGGACAGAAACAATCGTTGGTTTGTCAGTCTTCTTTCACTGGCTACTATTATACACACCAGTTTTCTGTTAATGATGGCAATCTGCGAAGAGAACGCTATATTGTCTGTTCCCCTCATAAGCACCGTCCTTCTATTCTCTGCAGGACTTTGGTATGGATGGAAAGTAAAAAGCTTGTTCTATCTGGCTATCATTCCGTTTGCCACATTGATGATTCTATTGACTACATTCATATCACAAAGCAATCTTAGGGATGTTCAGATATTCTTCTATGGAGGAGTTATTGTCATCACCGGAACAACTTTGCTCATTTACATCATTCTTCATCTAAAAAAGCAGTGGTATGGCACAGAAGCATAACCTCACTATTCAAGTCGTATCCATTATCGGGGGAATCCTGACGGCTATTTTCTTTTTGGGATTTCTGGCACTTGCCAGAATCCTCCGCTCCGATATTTCTTGCCTGATTGCCGGAAGTATATTAATTCTCACTACGCTAACAATCAGCCGCATGGTGATCCGGTCTTTTCTGGATGCAATGAACATCACTTTATACATAGCCGGATGTGTATTGATTGGCTTCGGTATAAATGCCAGCATTAATCTCCTCTTCATTACACTTATGGGAATCAGTATTCTCACATTCTTGCTATCAAGAGGGTTTATTCTCCCCTTTCTTTCAGTCATTCTATTTAATATATCTTTCTTCGGAGAAGCCGCCCATGTCTTTTCTTCGTTTTATCCCTTACAAATAGCCGTAGTCCCTATCCTTGGAGTGTTTCTATTTACCAACATCTTTGAAAACAAGTTGTTTGAGTGTATAGGAACAGAGAATTACCTTTCCAAATACAAACCATTTCATTTCGGATTATTCGTATCCGGTATCGTCTCACTGGGAGGATTATCAATCAATTACATGATATCAGAAACAAATAGTTGGCTTGTGTCCTGCATACTGTCTGTTTGTATATGGATCGGAATTCTTATCATGGTTCAACGAATCATGCAGGTCATGAAAGTGGATCATCCGGTGAATCAGGTTGGTATCTACATTCTTTGTATTGTTATCTGTCTGCCCACCGTGTTTGCTCCTTATTTATCCGGTAGCTTGTTACTGATTTTAATATGTTTCCATTATGGTTACAAAGCGGAGTGTGCTGCCTCGCTCCTTCTCTTTATCTATGCTGTTTCCAAATATTATTATGATTTGAATTTGAGCCTGCTTACCAAATCCATAACGCTTTTCTTCATCGGAATTGCATGTATTACAGCCTGGTATTTCTTCACTCAAAAAAGAACAAGACATGAAAAAGTATAACCGAATATTGATTATCGCAAACCTGATACTGCTATTGGGGTATTTCAACTGGTCGGTTTATCAGAAAGAGCAAACCTTGAAAGACGGACAGTTGGTTTTGTTACAACTAGCCCCCGTCGATCCCCGCTCTCTTATGCAAGGAGATTATATGAGACTTAACTACAAAGAAGCCTCATCAGATCTGCCAGATGAGCAAACCGACACACGCGGTTATGCCATACTCCGAACGGACAGTAATCAGGTAGGAGAAATTGTACGATTACAAAACACGTTGGAGCCTGTAAACGACAATGAGCTAGTCATCAAATATAAAATAATAAATAGACGCCTCTTCCTCGGCGCCGAATCTTTCTTCTTTGAAGAAGGACAGGATACTCTTTATCAAAAAGCCGTATATGGCGGACTGAAAGTAGATGATAAAGGGCAAAGCTTACTCGTGGGATTGTATGATGAGGACTTTCATCTTATTCAATCCGATAAATAAAGACTAATAAGAAAACCCGGACTTTCGCAAGCCCGGGTTTTCTATATTCTCAAAACGTCTCCTTAATCTATAGGGAAATAAGGGACTAGCAAATTGGTTTCTAGTGCAAATAAGGAGACATTATGAAATAAAGAAAAGGGATACCTGTGGGAAATAAGGGAGGTATCCCTTTCTATAAGAAGAACAGAATTGGAAGGATTGACTTTCACAAGCCAAATCCTTCACTCTGTTTCTTCTCGGCGTATTCTTCACACAAGGTGAAGAAGGGTTTTATCTGTTTTTACTTCACATTAGCAGGTATAGTTACTGTTATTACATTATTATTTGCATAATTAGTAATTGTACCCCATTGTGAGCTAGCAACAATCATTACGTAAGCGGTATAATCAGTTTGGAAATTATATCCTTTACCAGTAGCTGTGAATGACAACTTACCATCATTACCAACTGTTAAGTATGGACAAGTTGTATCTTTACCTTCAGCATCTACAAATTTGAATGAAGGAGCAGCCAGACCATAAATAGAGAGCGGAGAATCTGTATCAAATTCAACTTTATCATTTACCTGACTACCATCTTTCCACATAGCCTTACCTCTCATATCATTCCAACTAAATCCATCAGCCAAAGGATAAACACCAGCCTTGCTGTTCAGTTCTACTGCTTTCTTACCAGCAACCCAAGAACCACTAATATCATTGATATTTACATCAGCTGTTAATTTCTGAAGAGGTACAGTCGTACCCGCTAAAGACACTGTAGCAACAATTTGTACTTTCGCATCTTTTCCGTCTGTAGTCTTACCTGTATATTCATCCTTCTTAAATGTCAATGTCGGTTCACTATAGCTAATACCTTTAATCTTATTCCAATTAGGAACATCAATTTTCAAAGTAGCACCTGCAATACCAGCAACAGCTGTCTGTACCGCTGAATAGTTCGTGAACAACTTAGACAAGTCATAGCTCAAAGTGATAGAAGATGGCTTTTCTTCCTGATCCAGTGTCGGAGTAAATCCAACTTTACCAGCTGTTGCTGTTCCACCCCAAAGATATTTATCTACTGTCAACTCTGCAATTTCAGGGTTTTGTACTGTAATAGTAGCAGTTACTGTAATTTCTCTACCATCAGAAGTAAATTTAGCCTTAATAGGATAAACACCGGCAGGAGTTTGTGCTGCAATGACAGCTGTTAATTCATTTTTAGAAGAAGGATCTGTAGAAATAGCAAAATAAACTTTATCATTTGCTTCTTTCACTACTTCACCTGTCAAAGCTTGGAATTCAGTAAGAGTCAACTTCACGTCTTCAGCATCATAAATCTTATTCAATGGGAATTCCGAAGCTGCAATAGTTTGTGCGTCATTACTCCAAGTTGCAGGTTCAATCTTACCATAATCAATAGCCGCTTTTTTAGTCGTCTTAGTAACGGTCACTGTACCAATCTTCTTATCAGCAGCAGGAGTATAGAAGCCTGTAGCTGTCACTTTTGCATTAACATCTGTAACTTGGCCAATATAACTTGGAGTCTCATAGGCATTCAGCATTACAGCAGTACCACTAACCTTGAAGTAAGTGTCATTAACTACACTAAATGTTGTAGTCAAAGATTTTGGATCAAAGCCCGGATATTCAGACAATTCAACCTCTGACGGAGTAGTTCCATCTGGACTATTAGATACAGATAATACAACACGACCTTTACCGTTATATTCTGCCTTGCCATCTTTAACATCGTAAGGAATTTCCAGATTTACATCAGCATTTACTTTATAATATGCATCTACTAAATATTTCTTACCTACAATAGCAGCAAAATAGTCAGAAGTAATATCTGTTTTACCCAGTTCATCTACTTTATCCTTTTTAGTAACCACGTGCATACATACAGCAAAACTTTTTGTAGCATTAGACTTAATTGTATAAGTTACTAAGCCACCATCTACAACTGGCTTATCAACGACCACAAACTGATCTACCTGCACTGCTCTTGTCATTTCTCTATCTGCACTGAAAGTCACATCATAATTGTCAACAAATGATTCAGCAGCATCAGCAGGAGAAATACGGAACATAACTTCTTGAGTAGAAGCACCGTCAAGAGTAATTGTTCCATAATTGGCATCTGCCGCTTTTGATTTAGCATATAACGTAGTAAAGTTTACTATTCTATCAGATGTCTTAGGAACAAATGATACGCTTTGCACCATCTTCTTGATAGCATTGATCTCATCTTGAAGTTCTTTCTTCAAATTAGCAAGTGACGAATCTTCTTCTTTTAATTGCTCTCTTATTATAGCTTCAATTGCTTCTGTAAGATTTGTACTACCTGCAGGAAAACTCAATGCAGTCAAAGCCTGTCTGGATGCTTCAATTTGATTTAGAATATCAGCATACTTCTCGTAACTATCATTTTCTTTAATGAAAGCATCTACAGCTTCTTGCAACTTTTCCAGTTCTGTCAATCTAGCCAGAATACCATCTTCTTTATCATATAAAAAAGTATAGCAATCTGTAATAAATGCTTCCATAGATTTCCAAACACCACCTGTCAAAGTAGAAACTTCATTATTGATAGCTTTAAAATCAGCTAAAGTAGCTTTCTGTACTACACCTTGAACATATGCGGCAATATCACCGTCTTTCGCTATTGACTCTTTAATGCTATTATTGATTAATGCATCGAAGCTTGTGTTGTCAAATCCACTTAAATCACCTGATTCTTTATATTTTTGCTCTGCTTTTACCAAAGCATCCAAAGTTGATGATACTTTATTTAAAGCATCAATATCCGTTTTTAATTTAGCAATGGTTTCATCAGTTTTAAGATTTTCCCATGTTAACAAATTAGTCTTGTCTGCCAACTGTTTTGCAAGATCTGCCAATAAAGCTTCATCTCCCCCTTTAGCCAAGGCATCTTTCAAATCTTGAATTTCTTTTTCCAAAGCTGTGATATCAGCTTTCTTGTTCAACAGTTCTGTCAATTCACTTTTAGCTTTATCAACAGCTGCCTTCAATTCTTCCGAGCTGACCGGACTTGTAGATGTAATCTTATCAATTTGCTCCTGCAAATTTTTAACATCATCATCGTAGTCCTTACAACTTGTCACTGCTGTGCTAACCGCAAGCGACAACGCCCCGAAGAACATCACTTTTACAAATTTTCTTTTCATAACTACTTAAAAATTACATTAATAATATATTATTAAACACTAAGTTTCAATAATAGCACGCCCGTTACTCTGTAGGTAACGGAGAAACCTTTGTGCCTGCTTTTCGGGAGTAGTCAATACTGGGAAATGATAAGATAAACAATGAAACATTTTTACCCCTGCTTCTGAAAGACAGTAGAGGAAAGGAGATCTTTTGCAAAAATTTAGAAGTTAACAAAGCCCTAATACAAAGAATCCGCGTGTTTTATTTGATTAATTCCTGTTTTGAGTAGTTTATTAGAAAAAATGTATGATTTCGTTTGGTTGTTTTAAGAAATATGCTCATATTTGCACCGGTATTTATTCCCGTTACCTACAAAGTAACAGACTATTTATCAAGCGATTAATCCACTAATAGTACGCTTCACAAAATCAACGACCTGTCTATTAGCTTCATCTATTTTCTTATTCCTAAAAGGCTTCAGATACGTTTCGGTTACAGTGATGGAAGAATGTCCCATTGCTTCGGAAATAATACCCGGATGAATCTCACAATAATAAGCTGTTGTAGCCCAGGTATGGCGGGCGGTATAAGAGCTCAATCTATCGCCCAACCCCAATAATTCGCCCAGCAACATCAACTGACGATTGAATGTGCGCAATGCCAACTGATATTCACGATAAGCCTCCGGAGTCCCTTCACGACTCTTTAACAAAGAAAACAGATAAGGAGAAGAACTGTCACGGTTCATATATCTCTTTACCAGAATTATCGCTTCTGCAGTTAGAGTCACCGACAAGGTGCGGCCTGTCTTACGTCTGCGATATGTAATCACATTGTCACGTAAATCACTTTTACGCAAATAGGCGAGATCGACAAAAGGCAAACCGCGCAATAAAAACATAAGGATAAATAATTCCTGTGCCTTGCGTAATGACGGAGAACCGACAAAAGCCTGTGATAACCTGGCAAATACTTTCTTTATATCCTCCTCACCTAACGCACGTTTATGATCGGCACGAGTACCTGTATAAACAGAACGAAACAAGTGAGGCACATAAGGTGCCTTACGAAGATCGACAGCACGATTATAAACTGCACGAAACGTGCGCAAATAAGTGGAGACGGTATTCCAACTACATCCACGACTACGAAGATGCACTTCGAACCCTTTTAACCACTCCGGACTCACCTCATAGAAGGTGAAATCCTCTTTCCCACAATAAGCAATGATGGCATTGAGACTGCTACGGTATACATGGGCAGTGCCAAAGTTTCCCTCCATCTGTAGCCCACGGGCTACTTGCTTCATAAATGTTACTACTTTCAACATCTCTCGATTTATTAATAAATTAGACAATAAATATAAGGGTATTCCAACAATCGAACAAATTGAAGGCAGAGATGTTGCAGGAATACAAAAAAAGAACCACCTCCCCTTATTAGGGAAAGTGGTTCTTATCTTCTTTATATATTCTTAAGCGAAAGCTGGAATTACATCATTCCGCCCATGCCTCCCATTCCGGGAGCGCCCATCGGCATCTCTGGTTTATCTTCCTTCTTTTCTACAATTACACATTCAGTAGTCAGGAACATACCAGCGATAGAAGCTGCATTTTCCAAAGCTACACGAGCAACCTTAGCAGGGTCTACTACACCGGCAGCATGCAAGTTTTCGTAAATGTCCAGACGAGCGTTGTAACCAAAGTCACCCTTGCCTTCACGTACTTTCTGAACAACTACCGCACCTTCTTTACCAGCGTTAGCAACGATCTGACGAAGTGGTTCTTCGATAGCACGTTTGATGATTTCAACACCGGTTGTTTCGTCAGCATTGTCACCCTTCATGCCATCGATAGCATCAATTGCACGGATATAAGCTACGCCACCACCCGGGATGATACCTTCTTCGATAGCAGCACGAGTTGCACGCAAAGCATCATCTACACGGTCTTTCTTTTCTTTCATTTCCACTTCTGAAGCAGCACCTACATAGAGAACTGCTACACCACCTGACAATTTAGCCAGACGTTCCTGCAATTTCTCGCGGTCATAGTCAGACTTAGTTGCCACGATTTGTGCTTTGATCTGTTCGCAACGTTCTTTGATGCTGTCTTTGTTACCTGCACCGTTTACAACAGTTGTATAGTCTTTAGTAACTGTAACTTTGTCAGCAGTACCCAACATTTCGATAGTAGCTTGTTCCAGTTTCAAACCTTTTTCTTCGCTGATAACAACACCACCTGTCAGGATAGCGATATCTTCCAACATTTCTTTACGACGATCGCCGAAGCCCGGAGCCTTCACAGCACAGATCTTCAATTGAGAACGCAGACGGTTTACTACCAATGTAGTCAACGCTTCGCTATCTACATCTTCTGCAATTACTAACAGTGGACGACCTGTTTGTACAGCCGGTTCGAGGATAGGCAAGAAATCTTTCAGGTTAGAAATCTTCTTGTCATAGATCAGGATGTAAGGTTTCTCCATCTCACATTCCATTTTTTCTGTATTTGTCACGAAGTAAGCTGACAAATAACCACGGTCGAACTGCATACCTTCTACTACACCGATAGTAGTGTCTGTACCTTTTGCTTCTTCGATAGTGATTACACCGTCTTTAGAAACTTTACGCATAGCGTCAGCAATCAATTTACCGATTACCGGGTCGTTGTTTGCAGATACGGTAGCAACTTGTTCGATCTTGTCATAGTTGTCACCTACAGTTTCAGCCTGATCCTTGATTGATTCTACCACTTTGGCAACAGCCTTGTCGATACCACGTTTGATATCCATCGGGCTAGCACCGGCAGTTACGTTCTTCAAACCTTCAGCTACGATAGCTTGTGCAAGAACGGTTGCAGTAGTTGTACCGTCACCGGCATCGTCACCTGTCTTAGAAGCAACTTCTTTTACCAGCTGTGCACCAGTATTCTGGTAAGCATCTGCCAATTCGATTTCTTTTGCTACTGTCACACCGTCTTTTGTGATGTGCGGCGCACCGAATTTCTTCTCAATGATAACGTTACGTCCTTTCGGGCCCAGAGTTACTTTTACTGCATTTGCCAAAGCATCGACACCTTTTTTCAATTGGTCACGGGCATCGATATTGAATAATATTTCTTTTGCCATCTCTTTATTTACTATTTAAAGATTTACTATTTACTATTATTAATTAACCCAAAACAGCGAGAACATCGCTCTGACGCATGATAAGATATTTAGTACCTTCAACGTCAAGTTCTGTTCCGGCATATTTACCATAAAGAACTGTATCGCCTACTTTCAATACCATCTCTTCATCTTTCGTACCGTGACCTACTGCCACAACTTCACCCTTCAAAGGTTTTTCTTTTGCTGTATCAGGAATAATGATACCACCAATTGTTTTTTCTTCTGCAGGTGCAGGGAGGATAAGCACTCTGTCTGCTAATGGTTTAATGTTCATAGTTACTTGTTATATTTTAGTTATACATTTAATTGTAGATGTTATCCACCGTCTTTCAGGCGGAACGCTAAAGTCATTGCGAAAAGCGTGCCAAAGTAAATAAATGATTCTTTGTCAGAAATTGACTGACAAAATGACTGACAACTTGCACTGTATGGCAAAAAAGTATATTTGTCACCTACTTTTTAAACAAAACAAAAGGATTATTCCTTATAATGATGTATATTCGTAAACGAACCATCAAATGCACTGTATAAATAATATGAATAGAATAGCATCCGGCCTCATCATTGCCTCTTGCGTCTTCTACTCCTGCACTTCGCGTACAGGGGAGATTTCTCCTGTACATGAACAACAACAGACAGATTCGCTGTCGCAAGATACAATAACTCAACCCGAGGTTAAACCTGTTGAAAAGAAACTCACAGCAGAACAGATACAAATCACCAAAGATTTATTGTATGACCAATATACATTGGAAGACACCTATCCTTATAAAGACACTACCCGGCAGTTTCAATGGGACAAAATCAAAGAACGGCTGGCTTTGCTTGAAAATATACAGTTGCAGCCTTCCACTTGGGCAATTCTCCAGAATTACAAAAATAGGAATGGAGAAGCACCGCTTGTGAAGAATTTCAAAAGAAACGCTTACGGACGGGTGGCGGATACTCTCGGCATAGAACGTTACCAATCCGTTCCGCTTTACTTGTTGACCGACACATTAGTGCCCGAACGATACGGTCAGGATGGAGAACTAACCCGTTTTATCGAAGATGGGGAAAAATTCATAAAAGCAGAGCCTATGTTTACCGGAGATGAATGGATGATTCCTAAAAAGTATGTAAAAGTAATCGGAGATACGATTGTTTTCAACAAAGCTGTTTTCGTAGACCGCCACAATCAGAATATCGCTGCTCTCGAACGTAGCGGAGAAGGGCAATGGGTGGTTCGCAGCATGAATCCTTCCACTACGGGACGCCACCTGCCGCCGTATGCACAGGAAACTCCTTTAGGAATGTTTGTGTTACAGGAAAAGAAAGCGAAGATGGTATTTCTAAAAGACGGTTCGAAAGAGACAGGAGGTTATGCTCCTTATGCGAGTCGTTTCACGGATGGAGCCTATATTCACGGAGTACCGGTCAATGCTCCCCGCAAGACGCAGATAGAATATAGTCCGTCGTTAGGAACGACACCGCGTTCGCACATGTGCGTACGAAATGCAACTTCCCATGCCAAATTCATTTATGATTGGGCGCCTGTAAATGAAACTATTATTTTTGTATTGGAATAAACGTTGAACAAACATACACCACTATTCCCGAATCGCTACTACCTATCGTCCAAAGTATAACTAGAAAAGTTCTTTTCTATAAGGTGAGAACTTGCTTTTCTCTTGGGGAAAAGTTACTTTCCCCTTACTCCAATCTATAAACGCAAGTTGCAATTATAAAAACAAAGCTTGCAATTATAAAAACGAAGCTTGCAATTATAAAAACGAAGCCTTCATTTATATAATCAAAAGTTGCAATTATAGTTTGCTCTACAGCCTTAATAAGTTTCCTTCCTATGCAAAAGAAGTTTGCATAGGAGGGGAAAGAACTTTTCTATACGTACTTGAGGGGAAAGATAAAGAGGTCTGAACTTTTCAGTCCAGACCTCCCAATATAGAAAGGGATTTCTCCATCCCGTATTACCTTAATCAATTATGTGTGAAACTCTCTTTTATTTATCTTCAGTCTTACCCAACCCATATCTTGCTCTTGTTATATTCTGAACAAGTTCTCTCTGCACACTTTCCAATGCGTTTATTTCTTTCTGCAACAACTCCAAAGCAGAACCTTTCTGCAATAAATAAGACCGTTCAGCATATTTTATATAAGAAGTCGGAATCTCCTGCTTCTTTTCTTTATAATGGGCAATCACATACCGCAAAGCTTCCGCCCGATATTTGCTGATCGCTTTCCGTTCGGCATAATACAAATCTTTATAAGGATTTTCTTCACTTCTCAATTTCTTCCAGAATGCAGAAAAAGCAGTCGATACAGCATCCTTCTCCTCTTTGGTTACTGCTTCTTTCTGCTTCTTTGTCAGATCCTTATATTCCTTATATGTATTTAGAAACTTATCCAATTCATCTTTACTGGCTTTATGCGCCAGTCGGTAAGTTTCCAAAGAAGCAGGCCGTTCATATTCGACAACTGTTTGTAGATAAGGCAAGTCGTTCCAGCTTATATATTTATTGTTTGCTTCACAATAATCTGCATAAGCCGCCGCAAGCTGCCAACTATATTCTTTTGTCTTTTGATTCAAATCCTCATTGATAGCGGACAAGTTCTTTTCCATCTCTTGCAAATCCTGCGCTGACACTGTTTGCATACTTCCCCATCCGGAGAGAAACAAACAAAGAATACTCCATAATATAGTTTTCATAATTAGATAATTTAAATTTTCTCCAAAGTTATTATTTCTCTACAGAATTCCAAACGATATTACAGATTTGCTATATATTTCCACAATGGAGCAGCATTCAGCGCCTGCATAATTTCGTTCTTATCAAGCAGACTCCTCACCTCTTCCAATGTAAGCAGATGTACGCTGATATCTTCAGTAGCTTCCAGATGCTGATGGTCTATCAGTTCTACGTCTGTAGCAAGAAAGCAATAAGTCAGATTGGTATGAGTGCTCGGATTAGCGGAAATCACCATATATTCCTGCCAGTTTCCTTTTCCGTAGCCTGTTTCCTCCCACAATTCACGCTGGGCGGACACTAACGGTGAAGCGTCTTCCTTCTCACAGACACCGGCACAAAGTTCATAACAAGTTCGTTCAATTCCCGGACGGTACTGGCGGACAAAAACAAATTTACCATCTTTTGTAATGGCAATCGTATTTACCCAGTCGGGATACTCAAGAATATAATATTCGGGGATATGGTTACCGTTGGGAAGCAACATATCTTCGCAACGCACAGTCAGCCACGGACGGCGAAATAGATATTTACTACTCACCGTTTTCCAGGCTCTATTCTTTTCTTCCATAAGGTCTGTTTTTTCTTCCGGCAAAAATACAAATTTCCCCCGGGTTATCCTACCTTTCGGTTGCTTGTTTTTATTCGTCTGTGTCGATACAAGTGATCTCTATCCCTTGTATCTGCTCCAGATATTTTTTGGTAGAGCTTACCAAAGAACTTCCCATGTAGAATAAAAACAGCAGGCTGATAATAACCATCAATGCGCCAATCATGGCAAAACGACTACGTTGCTCGAAAATACTGCTATTCATAACTCTGCCTCCTCTTAGTTTTTTTTGTCCACTACAAAGATAACACGCGAGGGCTACAAAAAAGTTACAAGAATGTTTCAAAAAACTTAAATATTGAAATTCTGTTCGTATCTTTGCACCAACTAACTAACAACCTCTTTATTACAATATGGCATTTACGAATAATATTATGATTGTCCGGCATAAATTGCTGGCAGACCTCGTTAAACTCTGGAAAAACGACGAATTAGTGGAAAAGATAGACCGGCTCCCGATTGAGTTGAGTCCACGCAAATCAAAACCCCTAGGACGGTGTTGCGTACATAAAGAACGCGCAGTGTGGAGGTACAAGACTTTTCCTCTGATGGGACTGGATATGACAGACGAACACGACGAAGTTACCCCGCTTTCCGAATATGCGCGATTGGCATTGAGCCGCCCCGAACCGGACAAGGAAAATATTATGTGCGTCATCGACGAGGCCTGTTCTTCCTGTGTACAGATCAATTATGAAATAACCAACCTTTGTCGCGGATGCGTGGCACGTAGTTGTTACATGAACTGCCCTAAAGATGCGATACGTTTCAAGAAAAACGGTCAGGCAATGATTGACCATGACACATGTGTCAGTTGCGGTATTTGTCACAAGAGTTGTCCTTATCACGCTATTGTATATATTCCCGTACCTTGTGAAGAGTCTTGTCCGGTAAAAGCTATCAGCAAAGATGAACACGGCATAGAGCACATTGATGAAAGCAAGTGTATCTACTGTGGAAAATGCATGAATGCTTGTCCGTTCGGGGCTATCTTCGAAATCTCGCAAACATTCGATGTATTGCAGCGCATCCGTAAAGGGGAAAAGATGGTCGCCATCATCGCCCCGTCTATTTTGGGACAGTTTAAAACTTCTATCGGACAAGTGTACGGTGCTTTCAAGGAAATTGGATTTACTGATGTGATCGAAGTGGCCGAAGGTGCTATGGCAACCACCAGTAATGAAGCACACGAGTTACTGGAGAAACTGGAAGAGGGACAGAAGTTTATGACTACTTCCTGTTGTCCTTCTTATATCGAACTGGTAGAGAAACATATTCCGGATATGAAACCTTATGTTTCTACCACCGGATCACCGATGTACTACGCTGCACGGATTGCCAAAGAGAAGCATCCGGATGCTAAGGTTGTATTTGTCGGTCCTTGTGTGGCAAAACGAAAAGAAGTACGCCGCGATGAAGCCGTGGATTATATTCTGACGTTCGAAGAAATCGGTTCGATTCTTGACGGGCTGGGTATTCAGCTGGAACAAATGCAGGAGTTCTCCGTATTACATACTTCCGTTCGCGAAGCACACGGATTTGCACAGGCAGGTGGTGTGATGGGAGCTGTCAAAGCTTATCTGAAAGAAGAAGCGGAGAAAATCAATGCGATACAAGTGTCGGACATCAATAAAAAGAATATCGCTCTGCTGCGTGCCTGCGCCAAAACAGGAAAGGCTGCCGGACAGTTTATTGAAGTGATGGCATGCGAAGGAGGATGTATCACCGGACCGAGTACGCATAATGACATTGTTTCGGGACGTCGCCAACTGGCACAAGAGCTGCTCAAACGGAAAGAGAGCTATGAAACAATGGATCGATAAACTACGACAGGAAAGAACACTGACACCGGAAGAGTTCCGGCAACTGTTGACCGGATGTGACGCAGAAATTCTGCGTTACATCAATAAACAGGCGCAGGAAGTCGCACTCCTCCACTTCGGAAATAAGATTTATATCCGCGGACTGATTGAAATCAGTAACTGCTGCCGGAACAACTGTTATTACTGTGGTATCCGAAAAGGGAATCCGAATATCGAACGTTACCGGTTAAGCCGGGAGAGTATACTGAACTGTTGCAAACAGGGCTATGAACTGGGATTCCGCACCTTTGTATTACAAGGAGGAGAAGATCCTGCACTAACAAACGATCAGATAGAAATGACTGTTGCCCGTATCAGACAGGAGTATCCGGATTGTGCTATTACGCTGTCACTCGGTGAAAAATCACGTGAGGCATACGAACGTTTCTTCCGTGCCGGAGCCAACCGTTATCTGTTACGTCACGAAACTTATAATGAGTTGCATTACCGGCAACTGCATCCAGCGGAAATGTCCGGCAAACGACGCCTGCAATGTTTAGCGGATTTGAAAGAGATCGGTTATCAGACAGGAACCGGAATTATGGTCGGCAGTCCGGGACAAACAGTAGAGCATATCATTGAGGATCTATTGTTTATAGAAAAGCTACGCCCGGAAATGATTGGCATCGGGCCTTTCCTGCCCCATCATGATACACCTTTTGCCGAATATCCCAGCGGAACGGCGGAACAGACGATTCTTCTATTATCCATTTTCCGCCTGATGCATCCGTCCGCATTGATTCCGGCAACAACAGCTCTTGCCACTCTCATTCCTGATGGCAGGGAACGGGGTATTTTAGCAGGTGCGAATGTGGTTATGCCTAACTTGTCTCCTCGAGAGGAACGGAGAAAATATGAATTATATAATGACAAAGCTTCACTCGGAGCGGAATCTGCCGAAGGGCTGGCTGCCTTACAAAAACAATTGAAGACCATCGGCTACGAGATTTCTACCGAAAGAGGCGACTTTAAGTACACTACAGAGAATATATGATATACCAAAAAGATTCATCAAAAGCAGAAGAGTTTATCCATCATGAGGAGATTCTGGATACGCTGGAATATGCGCAGAACAATAAGGATAACCGTGTCCTGATTGAACAACTGATTGAAAAAGCGGCTTTGTGCAAGGGACTGACGCACCGGGAAGCGGCTATTCTGCTGGAATGTAACCAACCTGACCTGATAGAACGTATCTTTCATCTCGCCAAAGAAATCAAACAGAAGTTTTATGGCAACCGTATCGTCATGTTCGCACCGCTTTATTTGTCGAACTATTGCGTAAATGGTTGCGTATATTGTCCGTATCATGCTAAAAACAAGACGATTGCACGCAAGAAACTGACGCAGGAGGAAATTCGCAGGGAAGTGATTGCTTTGCAGGACATGGGACATAAGCGGCTCGCTCTTGAAGCGGGTGAGCATCCGTCACTAAATCCGATAGAATACATTCTTGAATCTATTCAGACGATTTACAGTATCAAACATAAAAATGGAGCAATCCGCCGGGTAAACGTAAATATCGCAGCTACTACAGTAGAAAATTATCGCCAATTAAAAGAAGCGGGTATCGGTACGTATATCTTATTCCAGGAGACTTATCACAAGAACAACTACGAAGCACTTCATCCCACCGGTCCGAAAAGCAATTATGCCTATCACACCGAAGCAATGGACCGTGCCATGGAAGGGGGAATCGATGATGTAGGTATTGGTGTGCTTTTCGGTTTGAATACTTATCGGTATGATTTTATCGGATTGTTAATGCATGCCGAACATCTGGAAGCCAAATTCGGTGTAGGTCCCCATACAATCAGTGTGCCGCGTATCTGTTCGGCGGATGACATTAATGCCGGAGATTTTCCGAATTCAATTTCCGATGAGATATTCAGTAAGATTGTAGCTGTTATCCGAATTGCCGTTCCTTATACTGGAATGATTATTTCCACACGTGAATCACAAGAATCACGCAAGAAGGTACTCGAATTGGGTATCTCACAAATCAGCGGCGGCTCACGTACCAGTGTAGGCGGATATGCTGAAACGGAATTACCCGATCATAATTCCGCGCAATTTGACGTAAGCGATACCCGGACATTAGACGAAGTGGTCAACTGGTTGCTCGAACTCGGATATATCCCCAGCTTCTGTACTGCTTGTTACCGGGAAGGACGGACAGGCGACCGTTTCATGTCATTAGTGAAATCCGGTCAGATAGCCAACTGTTGCGGACCGAATGCCCTGATGACTCTGAAAGAGTATCTGGAAGATTATGCTTCCGAAGATACCCGCCAGAAAGGATTAGAATTGATTCTAAAAGAAACAGACCGAATCCCTAACCCTAAAATCAGGGAAATAGCTATCCGGAACCTCAAAGCCATAGCCGCAGGGCAAAGAGATTTTAGATTTTAAATCATACGCCAATGTGCCAATATATCAATGTGCTAATTAGCTGCGCATGAATTAACAAATTGAAAAATTAGTAATTATGAGCCTGACAGATACTCCAAATGCCAACAGACTTCATATCGCCCTTTTCGGTAGACGAAACAGTGGTAAATCTTCTCTTATCAATGCATTGACAGGACAGGATACCGCCCTCGTTTCAGATACTCCGGGAACGACTACCGACCTTGTATCCAAAGCTATGGAAATTCAAGGTATTGGTCCGTGTTTGTTTATAGATACTCCGGGGTTCGATGATGAGGGAGAACTTGGAGAGCTGCGTATCAGCCGGACTTTAAAGGCTATTGAGAAAACAGATATTGCATTGCTGCTATGTGGAGATACTACCTTTTCTCATGAAAAAGAGATGCTGGCACTATTGAAAGAGAAGAATATCCCTGTCATTCCGGTACTGAATAAAATAGATATACGAGAGAACAGTGATAGCTTAGCCACGTATATTGAGGAAGAATGTAAAATACGCCCGTTACTTATCAGCGCCAAAGAAAAGACAGGAATTGAACAGATCCGGCAAGCCATTCTCGAAAAGCTACCCTCGGACTTCGGTCAACAGAGTATCACCGGGGAACTTGTGACAGAAAACGACCTTGTACTTCTGGTTATGCCGCAGGATATTCAAGCTCCAAAAGGCAGACTGATTTTACCACAAGTGCAGACTATCCGTGAATTGTTGGACAAAAAATGTCTCGTAGTGACTTGCACCACTGACAAGTTTCCGGCAACCTTGCAAGCTCTTGCCCGCCCTCCGAAATTAATCATCACCGATTCGCAGGTCTTCAAAACGATTTATGAACAGAAGCCAAAGGAAAGTGAACTAACCTCTTTCTCTGTGCTTTTCGCAGGATACAAGGGTGATATTCATTATTATGTAGAAAGTGCAGCTACCATTGAAAGACTGACGGAATCGTCGCGTGTACTGATAGCGGAGGCTTGTACGCACGCTCCTCTTTCCGAAGATATAGGAAGAGTGAAACTCCCCCGTTTGTTACGGAAACGAATTGGAGAGAATCTGCAAATTGATATGGTAGCCGGAACTGACTTTCCACAGGATCTGACTCCTTACTCTTTGGTAATCCATTGCGGAGCATGTATGTTCAATCGTAAATACGTACTTAGCCGCATCGAACGTGCTCGGGAGCAACACATTCCCATGACGAATTATGGAGTAGCGATTGCTTTCCTCAATGGAATACTAGATCAAATAAAGTATTAAATCCCGGTCAAAAAGAAAGAGTCCGGTGCAATACCGAACTCTCGCAATATACAGTAAATTATTAACTGCTCAACTTTTGGGATGCAGTTAATAATTTTATAATTTCAATTCATCGCTGCTTATTTCTTCACAGTAGCAATCAGCTCCTCTGCTGAAACAAGATTCTGTTCTCCTGTCTCCATATTCTTCAGCATTGCTTTGCCTTCGTTCATTTCATTCTCACCGACAATAGCTACAAACGGAATATTCTTTGTATTGGCATAGCTCATCTGTTTCTTCATCTTGGCTGCATCCGGGAAAATCTCGGCACGGATACCGGCAGCACGCACTTTCGACAGAATTCCCATAGAGAATGCAGCTTCCTTTTCACCGAAGTTGATGAATAGAAGTTCTGTTCCATTTACAGCTTCTTTCGGATAAAGTTCAAGTTGGTTCAATACGTCGAAGATACGGTCTGCACCAAAAGAGATACCCACTCCCGACACTCCTGCCATACCAAATACTCCGGTCAGATTATCATAGCGACCACCACCTGTGATACTACCAATCTGCACATCCAACGCTTTCACTTCAAAGATAGCACCTGTATAGTAATTCAGTCCGCGAGCCAATGTCAGGTCAAGCTCGATTTCATTCTTCAAGCCCATTGTTTCCAATGTATTCAGGATAAATTCGCTTTCTTCCACTCCTTTCAATCCTACTTCACTGGCCGATAATACATTTTTCAATGTTGCCAACTTTTCCGCATTCGTACCGCTAAGGAGAATAATCGGCTGCAACTTGGCAATAGCCTCATCACTGATTCCCTTCTCTTTCAGTTCGGCATTTACATTATCCAAACCTATTTTATCCAGTTTATCAATCGCTACAGTAATATCGACGATTTTATCCGATTCACCTATAATTTCAGCAATACCGGAAAGAATCTTACGGTTGTTTATCTTAATACATACACGAATATTAAAACGACTGAAAACAGTATCGACAATCTGCATCAATTCCACTTCGTTCAGTAATGAATCGCTTCCTACAACGTCAGCATCACATTGATAAAATTCGCGATAACGTCCTTTTTGCGGACGGTCAGCACGCCATACCGGTTGAATCTGATAGCGCTTGAACGGGAAAGTGATCTCATCACGATGCATCACGACGTAGCGAGCAAAAGGTACTGTCAAGTCATAACGCAAACCTTTCTCACAAAATTTGCTTGCCAGTTTGACAGCATTACGGCTTAACAATTCTTCGTCAGTAATCCCGGAAAAGTAATCTCCTGAATTTTGAATCTTAAAGAGTAGTTTATCCCCTTCATCGCCGTACTTTCCCATCAGTGTAGAAAGCATCTCCATAGACGGAGTCTCTATCTGCTGGAATCCATACAAATGATATACGTCACGAATCGTATTGAATATATAATTACGCTTCGCCATTTCTACCGGCGAAAAGTCACGAGTTCCTTTAGGAATACTTGGTTTTGCTGCCATAATATTACTGTTTATAATTTTAATGGTGCAAATTTACTGCAAATTTCCGAGCAATGCTTACATATATTTGAAAAAATCACCCGTATTGTGTCCATCCCCTATTAATATCGTAAAGAAACACTCAAACAAGTCCTCCAAACTATATAAAAAATCCTCCATAGTCTTTGGAAAGACTGCGGAGGATCCCTTTTTATTCTATAGAAGGAAGCTGGCAAAACTGCCTTTTCCCTTTTTCATTTCTTAGTCTCTTCTACCCATGAAGATCATGATGTAGTAAACCAATGTTGCTAATGAACCTAATGCAGCAACTACATACGTATAAGCAGCTGAACGAAGAGCGTCTTCTGCCTGTGCATGATTGTACGAATTAGTAATGCCGGATGAACTCAACCATACCAATGCACGTTTACTTGCATTGATTTCCACCGGCAGCGTGATAAAGCTGAACAATGTAGTCATAGCGAACAAGATAATACCTGCCAGCAATAACTGCGGAAAAGAGTTTATCAGCAAGATACCACCCAACAATACCCACGTCATAATGGAAGAAGCAAAGTTCACAACCGGAACCAGCGCACTACGCATCTTCAACGGAGCGTACATACGTGCATGCTGCACAGCGTGTCCACATTCATGGGCCGCTACGGCAGCCGCCATAATGCTGTTACTTTCATACACCCCTTCACTCAAATTCACTGTTTTGTTAGTAGGATTGTAGTGGTCGGTCAACCGTCCCGGCGTATGTGTAACCTGCACATCATAAATTCCATTGTCATGCAACATCTTCAAAGCAACATCGCGTCCTGTCATTCCGTTTCCTGTAGGAATCTTAGAGTACTTCTTGAATTTGTTTTGCAAATTCATCTGTACCAACCAACTGACAACAGCGATTCCTATAAATAATACCCAATAAGACATCATATACTTTTCAATTTTAATTATTACTCTATATATCTATAAACAAATTGTTTGCCAAAAATAAGGGGAAACGTTCAATGTCAGAATAGTTTCCCCTTGCTTTTATGAAGAATTAGCTAAAAATTAGTCAATTGTCAGTTCTACTACATAGTCAATATCTTTTGGTACCTCGGCGAATTCGAGCAAAACACCAGCTTTCGTCTTTGTGAAACGAACCGGAGACTGATCTTTAAACAAGACTGCTTTCTTAACCTTCTTGCCTGTCAATGGCAGGAACAAAGCTGCATCTTTCAGGTCGAGGATATGTACATAGAGTTTATTTCCTTTTTGTGTGGTCACTCCCCAATCATGCGGAGCAACTATGCCGCTTCGTGTTCCATAGATCGTTTCGCCATATTGTTTCATCCACTCTCCCATCTCTGCCAAGCGTTGCACAGCTACCGCAGGAAGTTCCCCATCAGGTTGAGGGCCGATATTCATCAAAAGATTGGCATTCTTACCGGCTGCCTTCACCAGATAGTGAATCAATGTCTTTGTAGATTTATAATTCTGGTCGGTAATCTTATATCCCCACATACCATTCATTGTTTCGCAAGTTTCCAACGGCAAGCGACTCACCTCCTGTCCAGAAAGTCCCGAAGCATTCTCACCCGGCAGATCGCGTTCGAAAATCTGAATATCTTCTCCATCAAAAGGCGTCTGATGATGATTGTTACCCACCAGGCAGCCCGGTTGGAGTTTATGAATCAAAGCATACTGCTCCGGTAATTCCCAGTTAAAAGATTTAGGTTGATCCCACCATCCGTCAAACCAGATGGCACCTACCGGACCATAATTCGTCAGTAACTCCGTCAACTGGTTATTCATGAATTGATAATAGCTTTTCCAATCCCCTTTCGAGTTCGAACGTCCCGTCCCCTGTCCTGTACGTCCCCAGGGATAGTCCTCACGCGCCCAGTCAAGATGAGAATAATAAAAATGAAGCTTGATTCCCTGCTTGGCACAGGCAGCTGCCAGTTCTTTCACAATATCTCTTTTAAAAGGGGTGGCTTTGACTACGTTATAATCCGAATACTTAGTATCGAACATAGAAAAACCTTCGTGATGACGGCTAGTAAAACAGATATATTTGGCTCCCGAAGCTTTAATAGCCTCCACCCATTTATCGGCATTAAACTTGGAAGGATAAAATCCACCTGCCAGTTTGGCATACTCTTTATAATTCAGATTATTGTTTGTCATAGTCCACTCACCGGTAGCGAGCATGGCATATAGCCCCCAATGAAGAAAAATACCAAACTTATTGTCCTGAAATTCCTGCCGTGCTTTCAGATTCTCTTCGGCAGGCTGATAAGGAGACTGTGCAAATGCTCCCAAGTTCATGACGAACAACAAAAGGAAAGTAATAAAACGTGTTTTCATAAGGCGTACATTATTTTTCTGTGTGTTTAGAATAGACTACAAAGGCTTGAATAAAAAAGGCGGAGTTTTTCTTCAATCTCCGCCTTTCCTCCATATAATAAATCAATGGTTATTCTTCTGTATAACGTTCGATCGTCTGTGCTCTGTCCGGTCCTACAGAAACAATCTTGATTTCTACGCCAAGTTGTTCTTCCAGGAAAGTCAGATAAGCGTTGAACTCTTCCGGGAATTCATCTTCGCTCTGCATCTTGGTCATATCTGTCTGCCAGCCCGGAAGCTCTGCATAAACAGGTTCTACCCCTTCTGTGATGTCATACGGGAAATAATCGATTTCTTCACCATTCACTTTGTAGGCAACACAAGCTTTGATTGTTTCGAAAGTATCGAGTACATCGCTCTTCATCATAATCAATTTGGTAACCCCGTTTATCATAACGGAATACTTCAGCGCTACCAGGTCGATCCATCCACAACGACGTTTACGTCCGGTAACAGAACCGAATTCATGTCCCAAAGTACACATCTTGTCACCTGTTTCATCAAACAGTTCTGATGGGAACGGGCCTGCTCCTACACGAGTACAGTATGCTTTGAAGATACCATATACTTCACCGATACGGTTAGGCGCCACTCCCAGTCCGGTGCAGGCTCCCGCACATACGGTATTGGAAGAAGTCACGAACGGATATGAACCGAAATCAATATCAAGCATAGTACCCTGCGCTCCTTCACAAAGAACGCTCTTACCATCTTTCAACAGATTATTCACTTCATGTTCGCTATCTACAAAATGGAATTGTTTCAGGTATTCGATACCTTCCAACCATGCTTTTTCCAGTTCAGTAAGATCGTATTCATAATTCAGGCTCTTCAGAATTTGTTCGTGACGAGCTTTTGCGGCAGCATACTTCTGGTCGAAATTATGAAGAATATCACCTACACGAACACCGTTACGGCTCACTTTATCCGTATAAGTAGGGCCGATACCCTTGCCGGTAGTTCCTACTTTGGCGTCTCCTTTGGCTGCTTCATAGGCAGCATCCAGAATGCGGTGTGTCGGAAGAATCAGATGAGCTTTCTTTGAAATGTGCAAACGTTCTTTCAGCGGATGACCTGATGCTTCAAGCGCTTCTGCCTCTGCCTTAAACAATGCCGGATCAAGTACCACACCGTTACCGATGATGTTTACCTTGTTTCCTTGAAAAATACCGGAAGGAATAGAGCGGAGCACATATTTCTGTCCTTCGAACTCAAGCGTGTGACCGGCATTCGGGCCGCCCTGAAAACGAGCAACCACATCATACTTAGGTGTTAAAACGTCGACTACTTTTCCTTTACCTTCGTCGCCCCATTGTAATCCTAATAGAACATCTACTTTCATTTTTCTTTTTTATTGTTGTTATTTACTTTTTTCCGTTTGTTAGCTCTGTCGCACTTACTACATACTCCATATATATATAAGGAGTAATGCGAAAGCTGGAAGCGGCTCAATTTCGTATTTTCAATGGCATGCTGTAATTCCTCGTTCTGAAACTCGGTCACTCTACCACATTGAGTACATATCTGATGATGATGTGTCTCGCGATTATATGATTTTTCGTATTGGGAAGAAGTGCCAAACTGATGCTTAATGACCAGTCGTGCATTGATAAGGAGGATAATGGTATTGTAGAGAGTTGCACGGCTCACCCGGAAATTCTCCTGGTCCATCATCCGTGAATAAAGCATGTCAATATCGAAATGACCGTCGATAGAATAAATAGTATCGAGTATGGCGTAGCGTTCAGGAGTCTTACGATGCCCGTTCGCCGTGAGATATTCCGTGAATATCTGCCTTACTGTATCTTTCACGTTTTGAGTTTCCATCATCAGCCAAAATTAGCGCGAACAAAGTTAAGCCTTTTTTGCGGAAAGCAAAAGAAATTCCTAGAAATAAGTAATGGGTTAATTATTCTTCAGTCTCTTCTTTCACCATGTTGTAGAGCATCTGCTCCCCTTCCAAGGTAGAACCAGCCATTCCCTCCACCAGACGGCATACTTGAAAGGCATGTTCTTCACTATGCTGCATATATTTGCGGATAACCAATAAAGCAGCGTTACGAACATGATAACTGTTGGAATGTACAGCACAGATTGCCTGATCGAGTAATTCGCCGGAGGCGCGTTCGGTCATATCCCCTTTCTTCATCAGAAGACGGGCAGCAGTCAGAAAACCGCAAGTCTGTATATACTCTTGCTCATCTGCAATCCAGTGAAAAGATTTGGCCGGAGCATACGGCAAATGCTGGAAGAGATTCATGCAAGTCAGCTCGGCTATTTCGATATTCCGGATATTTTCTACCCAAATGTCGGCTATCTCAGGATAAAACGTTTCAATCGGCTGAAGCATCCCCGCCAGAATTTTACATTCGCGAATGTCCTCTTTCCACAGAGCCTGTGCCAGGTCATGATTCTTCTCATAACTTTCGGCAATCATCTTGATACGAGGCAGTTCCACTCCGAAATTGAGTTTATAAACCAGCCCTTTCTCACGCATACTTTGGGACACAGCCCCGTTCATAGAGAGACGGAGCTGTGTCTTGATATCTTTCAATTGTTCTTTAATATCCATTTCAGATCAGTTGTTTATGGAAGGCAGCGGAGAATAATCAGTGCTGTAACGCAGCATTTGTTCTACATAACCTTCATCATAGGAAACTGTGACATCTGTAACAGTTCCGTTTTCATCTGTCACCAGTTCGTATTTCGGATTCACAAAGCCTTTGTAAGGAGCTAGATTCAGCTTCTTATAGCGTTCCAGAACTTCTGCATGCAGAGCCGGATCCACTTTTACCGCATAGTTTTCTACTAATGTACGAGCACCTTCAAAATCGCCAGTCGACTTGATGCGCTGAATTTCAGCTAATAATTCGCCGAAAAGCTGACGTACCTTCTGATAGTCATTGATAACCACATAAGTCTTTCCGTCTTTCTTCACCAGTTCCACCGCTTTATCGACAGCTCCTTTTTCAAATACCCAACGGGCTATCAGCTGGCGATTGCGCATGTGAGCTTCTTCAACACTATTTCCCGGTTCGATACGTACCAGTTGTGTCATCAACCCGTTCATCAGATAAGTATAGTATTGAGCCTTATAAGCATCGGGAGAAGAGAGCAATCCCAGTTCCACCAGCTTCGGATCGGCTACATAATACAATCCGAATAAATCAGCACGTGCCTCTTCGATGGTAGAGCCATAAGCCTTCAATGCATCCGGATCTACGCCCGGAAGCAACTTACCGGAACCGTGTCCCAAACATTCGTGCAAGTCCGTATGCAGCTCGTCCGTTAAGTCAGAATAGGCATCAATCAGTTGTATTTCAGCATCGCTATAAACAAATTCTTCGTTGAATCCGTTTCCGTGAGCGGCTTTATTATAAGCGTCTGTTATATTTCCGATTGTTACTGACTTAGAGCCGTGATGAGCACGAATCCAGTTAGCATTCGGCAGATTGATACCGATAGCTGTTGCAGGATAAAGATCACCTGCAAGGATAGCAGCAGTAATCACTTTAGCCGATACCCCTTTCACCTTTTCTTTCTTGAAAGATTTATCAACCGGAGAATGATCTTCAAACCATTGCGCGTTACTGCTGATAATCTCCGTACGATGTGTCGATTCCAGATCTTTGAAGTTCACCAAAGATTCCCAACTCGCTTTCATCCCCAGCGGGTCGCCGTAACTTTCAGTAAATCCATTCACAAAATCTATTCGTGAATCCAAGTCTTTCACCCAAAGAATAGCATATTCATCGAAATCTTTCAGATTGCCTGTTTCATAGAATTGAATCAGCTTGGTGATAACGGCCTTTTGCGCCTCATTCTCTGCCACACCTTCCGCTTTCTTCAGCCAATAAACAATCTTCTCAATAGCCTGTGTATAGAGTCCGCCTACTTTCCAAACCTTCTCTGTCAACTTTCCGTTTTCTTTTACCAAGCGACTGTTCAGTCCGTAAGAAACCGGTGTTTCGTCTTTCGGGTCTTTCATATCACTATAAAAACGTTCTGCCTCTTTCTGCGTCACTCCATCGTAATAGTTACAAGCAGAGGTCAATACAAGATCTTCGCCATCCGCCTGGTTTACCCGCTTCGGCATAACTGCCGGATCGAAAATCACCGGGAACAGCTCGGCACAGAGTTGATCGGCAGTCTGCCCTTTCTCCAGCGGAAGCAACTTGGCATCCAGACCGAGCACGGCCTGTTTCAAGAATTCCTGTGAGAAGTTCGGCACAAATTTCTCCGTACCATAGTGATGATGAATACCATTGGAGAACCATACCCTTTTCAAGTACACCTCCATGTTTTTAAAATCAGGCGTCGTTTTATCCCCCTGATAGTTTGTATATACTGCTTCGAGCATCCTACGGATTCTCAAATTATATTTTCCATTCTGGTCAAACAGAATATCCCTTCCTTCCAGAGCAGCCTCTGTCAGGTAATAAATCAGTTCCTTCTGTTTCAGCGTCAGTTCCTCAAATCCGGGAACCTTATAACGCAATATTTGTAAATCAGCAAATTGTTCCACTGTATAATCAAATTTTTCTGCTTCAGCAGTTGTTGTTTTACTTCCTCCGCACGATGTTAAGAGCGTGGCGGCCACTGTCATTAAAATCAGATGTTTTCTCATAATGTTAGTATTGATTAATTAAAATGAGAAAAGGAATTATCTCCAAAATCTTTCATTTAGAGGTAATTCCTTTTGACTAGTTTCGGAACGCGCAATTATTTCTTATTTTCGAGATGTTTTTTGCGATATCCATTAGGAGTCTCACCTACGTTTTTGTAAAATGCAGCGTAAAAAGATTGACGATTTGCAAAGCCAACCATGGCACTAATTTCTTCCACATTTTTGTCGGCATAACGTTTGTCAGTCAATAAATGCAAAGCATCTTTTACTCTGTATTCATTCAACAGGCAAGAATAGTTCATGCCAAAGCGTGAGTTTACTACTGCAGAAAGGTAACGAGTATTCGTTTTCAATTCTTTCGCCAAGTCCTTAGCTGAATAATCAGGATCCTTGTACTTCTTCTGTACAACGATGATATTCAGGATCTTGTCATACAACTCGTCTGCCAATTCCGGTCTAATCAAAGACCTGTATGCAGCCTTTTTTTCTTTCTTTTCCCTCAAATTGTAGGGACGTTTTTTCGGAGTTTCTTCCGTTTTTTTGTTCTCTAAATCACTCATTGAATTAACTGGTTAGGGTTTGTTCATTTGTTAATTATTGCTCATTTGCAACATAACATGTTACAAATGTCTTACTTTTTTTTTAAACACACAATTATTTTGTGCATTTTTTTTCTAAATAAACAATCAAAAACCTTGAAAAAGAAGGAATAGGGTTGAATAATAAGAAACTTTAACTTATTTATAATTCATATCAGAAACTGAAATCTACACATAATGAAAATTGCCAAAGAAAAATGTACCTTTGCAGCATGGATAAATCAGCATCAATGAGAGAAACTCTAAAGACATATTTCGGATACGATAGTTTCCGTCCTCTGCAAGAAGAAATCATCCGCCACATCCTGAACAAACGGGATGCATTGGTATTAATGCCTACTGGTGGGGGAAAATCAATCTGCTACCAACTCCCTGCATTGCTTTGCAAAGGTACTGCCGTTGTCGTTTCCCCACTTATCTCATTGATGAAAGATCAGGTAGAAGCATTGCTGGCAAATGGCATCGCTGCCGGAGCACTGAACAGCAGTAATGACGAAACGGAAAACGTCCAACTGCGTCGCGCATGTGTTGAAGGACGCCTGAAGCTGCTTTACATTTCACCGGAAAAACTTTTAGCAGAAAAGGATTATTTGTTGCGGGATATGAACATCTCTCTGTTTGCTATTGATGAAGCGCATTGTATTTCACAATGGGGACATGACTTCCGTCCGGAATACACACAAATGGGAGTGCTTCACCAACAATTTCCGCAAATACCGATTGTCGCACTAACTGCTACTGCGGATAAAATCACGCGCGAAGACATTGTACGGCAATTACATCTCAACCATCCCCGTATCTTTATCTCATCTTTCGACCGTCCCAACATTAGCCTGACTGTGAAACGTGGTTTTCAAGCGAAAGAGAAGAACAAGGCTATCTTAGAATTTATTCACCGCCACGGGGGAGAAAGCGGGATTATTTATTGCATGAGCCGAAATAAGACAGAAACCGTCGCACAGATGTTGCAAAAGCAGGGTATTCGCTGCGGTGTCTATCATGCCGGATTATCCACCCAACACCGGGACGAAACACAGAATGATTTTATTAACGACCGCATACAGGTAGTATGTGCCACCATTGCTTTTGGAATGGGGATTGATAAATCAAATGTCCGCTGGGTCATACATTATAACCTGCCTAAAAGTATAGAAAGTTTTTATCAGGAAATAGGACGTGCCGGACGGGATGGACTGCCCAGCAGTACTGTCCTGTTTTATTCATTAGGAGATTTAATATTACTTACCAAATTCGCTTCGGAAAGTAATCAGCAAAACATCAATCTGGAAAAGCTACAACGGATGCAGCAATATGCTGAAGCCGATATTTGCCGGAGAAGAATCCTGTTAAGCTATTTCGGAGAAACAACAACGGAGGATTGCGGTAATTGCGATGTTTGTAAAAATCCTCCTCAACGATTTGACGGTACGGTCATTGTGCAAAAGGCATTAAGCGCCATCGCACGTACAGAACAACAAATCAGCACAGGATTGCTGATTGACATTCTCCGTGGAAACTATTCTGCGGAAGTAACCGGAAAAGGGTATCAGGAACTTAAAACGTTCGGTGCCGGACGCGACATTCCTCCTCGTGACTGGCAAGACTATCTGCTTCAGATGTTGCAACTCGGCTACTTTGAAATAGCCTATAACGAAAACAACCATCTTAAAATTACTGCAAGCGGAAGTGATATTCTCTTCGGGAGAGCTAAGGCAACATTAGCAGTCATCCGGCACGAAGAAGTCGCCACTCAAAAAGGAAAAAAGAAAAAAGTGGTTGTTGCAAAGGTACTTCCTTTCGGCCTGGAAGGTGGAGAAAACGAGGATTTATTCGAAGCCTTACGCGGATTGAGGAAACAACTGGCCGATCAGGAGGCACTACCCGCCTACATCGTCTTGTCAGACAAAGTATTACACCTGCTTAGTATTTCCCGTCCTACCACTATAGAAGAATTCGGAGAAATCAGCGGTATCGGAGAATACAAGAAGAAAAAATACGGAAAAGACTTCGTTAATTTGATTAGGCAGTTTGTAGAATAATCATACGTCACTTGCACTGCTTAAGCTGTTCGTGCAAATCAGCCGGAGGCACTCCCAATGAAATGGCTTTCTCAAAGTCAGCTTTGGCAAGTCCTTTCTTTTTCTGTGCCAGATAGATATTCCCACGCAGCAGATAAGCATCAGCCGAGGCAGCATCCAACCGGATCGCTTCCTCCAAATCAACCAATGCCAGATCTTCATGCTTCATTTCACGTTCCACGTCGGCACGGGCAATATAAAGCGTCGCATCGTCAGGAGTAGCCGTAATCATCTTATTCAGAATTTCAAGAGATTCCCGAAATTTTCCTTCTTTCTGCTCCAGAGTAGCCAATCCCAGACGACCGCTATAACTCTGCGGATCCAGTTCCAGCAAACGATTATAATCGATTCTCGCAGCCGGATAATCCCGGCGGAGCACATAAATATAGGCACGCATCAACAAAGCTTCCTTGTTCTGCTTATCCTCATCAAGCACCTGACAATAATCGGTATAAGCACGGTCCGTTTTTCCCATTTCCATATAAATAGCGGCACGGTCGAGTAAAATAGGAACTGCCAAAGGAGCAAAATTCAGTGCAAAAGAATAAGACTCCAGCGCTTTATCAAACTCACCCAAGCGACGCTGTACCAATCCCAGGTTAGAAAAAAGCAACGCATTTTTGGCATTCTTCGGTTCCAGCTTCAAAGCCTGAAGCAAAAGTTCCTCTGCTTTGGGAAGACTGTCTTTCTCAATACATTCAATGGCTCTCTCGGACAATTGCTGATAAGTTTGTGCAAAGGCAACAGCCGGAAAACAAAAAAGCAAAGCTATAATTATTCTTACCATGGTTCAGGTCTTTTTTATAATGAATGAATTAATCCAATGGATATGCGTCAAAAGCAAACAGTTCGGTCGACAAATAACGCTCTCCCGTATCAGGTAACAACGCTACTATTTTTTTGTTCTTAAATTCCGGACGCAGTGACAGTTGACGGGCAGCATACACAGCTGCTCCCGAAGAAATTCCCGCCAGCAGACCTTCCGTCGACGCTAACTCACGTCCCGCACGAATCGCTTCATCATCGGGTACACCCATCACCTCATCTACCACAGAAGCATCATAAAGTTTGGGAATAAAATTTGCTCCGATACCCTGAATACGATGCGGAGCCGCCTCTCCTCCTGCCAATACAGGAGACGACGCCGGTTCTACCGCCACAATATAAATATCCGGATTATGTTTCTTTAAAGCACGGGCTACACCGCAAACCGTTCCTCCGGTGCCCACTCCGGCCACAAAAACAGCCACTTCACCGTCTGTATCCCGCCAGATCTCTTCACCTGTCGTCCGCTCATGAACAGCCGCATTAGCCGGATTCTCAAATTGTTGTAAGATCACCGAACCGGGAATACTATCACGCAACTCCTGCGCCTTGGCAATAGAAGCTGCCATCCCTCCTACCCCGTCTGTCAATACAATCTGCGCACCCAGCGCTTTCAACAGATTCCGCCGTTCCAGGCTCATTGTTTCAGGCATGGTCAATATCAAATGATACCCTTTAATAGTGGCTACCATTGCCAACCCGACACCTGTATTTCCGCTTGTCGGCTCAATAATCGTCGCACCGGGTTTCAATAATCCCCGAACTTCGGCATCTTCAATCATCGAAAGAGCCACCCTGTCTTTTACACTTCCCGCCGGATTAAAAGCCTCCAGTTTGGCAATAATATTTTGTTCCAGACCGTACTTTCCGCTATAACCGGAAAGTTCCATCAAAGGGGTATTCCCCACTAAATCTGTTAGTTTCCTTGCAATCTTTGCCATCTTATTACTTTATTTTTGTCACAGACACGACAAAGATATGGAAAAAAAGGTATGTTTTATATCACTTCATGAGAAAGATAAGGAAAAGTATAGTAACTTTGTATCCGTTCAATCTTTTTAAGTTTACAGATATGAAAAAGAGAATCATACAATTTCTCACGACCTATTTTTTATTTGTTCTTTTATTCGTTCTTCAGAAACCAATCTTCATGGTTTACTACCATGACTTATATACCAATGTATCTTTAGGTGACTACTTCCGCGTCATGTGGCACGGATTGCCTCTGGATTTATCTCTCGCAGGCTACCTGACCGCTATCCCCGGCTTACTGCTCATCGCCTCCGCCTGGACCAATTCATCCATACTCCGCCGCATCCGGCAAGGATACTTCGGGGTAATCGCCTTTGTCATAGCCTGCATTTTTATCATCGACCTGGGATTATACGGCTTTTGGGGATTCCGTCTGGATGCCACCCCCGTTTTCTATTTCTTCTCTTCCCCCAAAGATGCTATGGCAAGCGTCAGCTTTTGGTTTGTACTATTGGGAATCTTATCAATGCTGATCTATGCAGCAATTTTATACTTCATTTTCTATTACGTCCTTATCCGGGAGAAAAAGGCCCTGAAAATACCTTATCGACGTCAGAATGTCTCGCTTGCGCTCCTTTTGCTGACAGCGGCACTCTTCATCCCTATCCGGGGCGGATTCAGCGTATCCACCATGAATTTGAGCAAGGTGTATTTCAGTCAGGACCAACGCATGAATCATGCAGCCATCAATCCGGCATTCAGCTTCATGTATTCCGCCACCCACCAGAATAATTTCGATAAGCAATATCGCTTCATGGACCCGAAAATAGCCGACGAATTATTTGCAGAGATGGTAGACAAACCTGTCGCAGCAACAGACAGCATCCCCCAATTATTGAATACACAACGTCCGAACATTATTTTTATTATCCTTGAGAGTTTCTCCACACACTTGATGGAAACTTTCGGAGGACAACCCAATGTGGCTGTCAATATGGATAAATTCGCTAAAGAAGGCGTATTATTCAGCAACTTCTACGGCAGCAGTTTCCGCACAGACCGCGGACTGGCATCCATCATCAGCGGATATCCCGGCCAGCCAAGCACCAGCATCATGAAATATCCCGAAAAGACGGACAAACTTCCTTCTATCCCGCGCAGCCTGAAAAATGCCGGATACAACCTGGAATATTACTATGGCGGAGATGCCGATTTCACAAATATGCGCTCTTATCTGGTATCTTCCGGCATCGAGAAGATTATTTCCGATAAAGATTTTCCTCTGTCCGAACGTACAGGAAAATGGGGAGCACAGGATCACGTCTTATTCCAACGCCTGATGAAAGACCTGAAAGAAGAAAAACAAGAAGAACCGTTCCTGAAACTCGTACAGACATCAAGCAGCCACGAACCATTCGAAGTCCCGTTCCACAGGCTGGATGATAAAATCCTCAATTCTTTTGCGTATGCCGATAGTTGCGTGGGAGATTTCGTGAAACAGTATCAAGAAACACCGTTATGGAAAAATACACTGTTTGTACTCGTTCCCGATCATCAGGGTGCATATCCGTATCCAATAGAAAATCCGCTGGACGGCCAAACCATTCCGCTGATTTTAATCGGAGGTGCAATCAAACAACCTCTTGTGGTAGATACCTATGCTTCACAGATTGACATTGCCGCCACCTTGCTTGCCCAATTAGGATTGCCGCATGATGAATTTACTTTCAGCAAGAATATCATGAATCCGGCCTCTCCTCATTTTGCATACTTTACCCGCCCGAACTATTTCGGAATGATTACCGCTGATAACCAATTAGTGTACAATCTGGACGCAAATACTGTGCAACTGGACGAAGGTACCGCCAAAGGAGCCAATCTGGAAAAGGGAAAAGCGTTCCTGCAGAAGCTCTACGACGACCTGGCGAAACGCTAGGAAATGAGTTATATTGAATATTTATAAAGTAATATAGGACAATTTTCTATTCTTTATTGTATATTTGCGACATTAAAAATAGATCAATAAAGTCTGATGATACACACCGGAATTGTCCAATATCTTTCGGAGATAGATACAAATATCTTCCTGTATTTCAATGGTATACATTCCCATTTTTGGGATTATTTCATGAGTTCTTTCACGGGTAAATTCATCTGGATTCCCATGTATGCCACTATATTGTATATTTTATTAAAAAACTTCCACTGGAAAGTAGTACTGTGCTACGTGGCTGCCATTGCACTGACTATCACCTTTGCCGACCAGATGTGCAGCAGCATCATTCGTCCGGTAGTAGCACGTCTGCGTCCCGCCAATCCGGAGAACCCGATTGTAGATCTAGTATATATCGTAAATGGTTACCGCGGAGGAAGCTACGGTTTCCCATCGTGCCATGCCGCCAATTCATTAGGTCTTGCCATGTTTGTCATATTCCTGTTCCGTAAACGTTGGCTAAGCATTTTCATCCTGACCTGGGCAATACTCAACTGCTACACACGTATATATCTGGGTGTACATTATCCCGGTGATTTACTCGTAGGAGGTATTATCGGAGGATTCGGCGGTTGGTTGTTCTGCACTATCGCCCACAAAGCAGCCATCTATCTGGAACCTTCCACCCGCACGAAGAGAAAAGAAATAAAACAATGGTCAGTCACTATTTATGTAGGATTACTGACTATACTCGGTATCGTTCTATACTCCACTATTAAAAGTTGGTAGAACACAACATATTTCGAACTAAAAAGTAAAAGCCTGACACCGTTATCCGATGCCAGGCTTTTACTTTTTTATCCGGGTTTATCAAGCTTTCCTGATATAATCAACAATCCACTGTCCTACTTCTTTTGTTCCGTACTTAGCACCGTCAGCCACCTGGATTTCCGGCGTACGTACATTCTCATCCAAAGAAGCATCTACGGCTTTACGAATCAATGCACCCTCTTCTTTAAGGTCGAAATACTCGAACAACATAGCTACAGAAAGAATCTGTGCCAACGGATTAGCAATGTTCAATCCCTTAGCCTGCGGCCATGAACCGTGAATCGGTTCAAATACCGGAGTACTTTCACCTGTAGAAGCAGAAGGAAGCAAGCCCATAGAACCACTGATTACAGAACCTTCGTCAGTCAGGATGTCACCGAATGTATTTTCCGTTACCATCACATCGAAGAAAGCAGGTTCCTGAATCATCTTCATTGCAGCATTATCCACAAACATATAATCAGTTGTCACTTCCGGATAGTTCGGAGCCATTTCCTGTGCAATCTGACGCCACAGACGGGAAGAAGCCAACACATTTGCCTTATCTACCACAGTCAGATGTTTTCTACGCTTCATCGCATATTCGAAAGCCACCTTCAAAATACGTTCGATTTCCGGACGAGTATAATAGTTTGTATCATACGCCTTATCATTATCCTGGTACTTTTCACCGAAATACATACCTCCGGTCAGCTCACGGATACAGATAAAATCGGCATTCTCTACCAACTCCGCACGCAACGGAGATTTGTGGATCAGGCATTTGAATGTCTGTACCGGACGGATATTAGCGAAAAGACCCAGTTTCTTACGCATAGCCAGCAAGCCTTGTTCCGGACGTACCTTGGCAGTAGGATCATTGTCAAATTTCGGATCACCTACGGCAGAGAACAAAACAGCATCCGCCTCTTTACAAACCTGATAAGTTGCTTCCGGAAACGGATCGCCTACTTTATCAATCGCATCAGCTCCACAGATTGCATATTCGTAACTTACTTTGTGACCAAACTTCTCGCAAACGGCACTCATCACATCTACACCTTGCACAGAGATCTCCGGTCCGATGCCGTCGCCTGCTAATACAGCAATTTTAAAATCCATAATCGTTTATTCTTCTATTTATATATTCTTATAAAAAACATTCTTCGGGCAAGTTGTTTCTCACTTGCTCTTCTCGTATTCATCTTCGATGAGGTTCAACATCTTCATAGTAGCCTTGATGGCAGCCTCTGTCTGGTCGGCATCGAGTCCGCGGGTACGGAACACCTGCTCATCATAACTCCACGTGATAACTGTCTGCACAAATGCATCCGTACGTCCACCGGGAGGAATGGTTACCGCATAATTGGTCAACATCGGGAATTTACGTCCTAATGTCACCTTATATATCTTACGCAGCGCACGAACAAAAGCATCATACTGACCATCGCCGCCTGAACTCTCTTCATACTCTTTTCCGTTGATTTCTATCTTCAACGTTGCCATCGGTTTCAACCCATGAGCCAGATTCACAAAATAGCTCTTCAGTTTAACCTTCTCACCCACTGCTCCATGTTTCAACACATCCGAAACAATGTACGGCAAATCTTCCTGTGTAACCAGTTCTTTCTTGTCGCCCAACTCGATGATGCGTTCCGTTACCTTGCGCATAGCATCTTCGTCCAGCTCCAATCCGAGATCTTCGAGGTTCTTACGGATATTTGCTTTACCGCTTGTCTTACCCAATGCATATTCGCGCTTGCGGCCAAAACGTTCGGGAAGCAAATCATTGCAGTAGAGATTATTCTTATTATCCCCGTCGGCATGCACCCCGGCCACTTGCGTAAAGACATTCTCACCTACAATCGGTTTATTGGCAGGTATCACAATTCCCGAATAAGACTCCACTACCCGGCTGACATCATTCAAACGGCTTTCGTCGATATTTGTCACCGCATTGAAATGGTCTTTCAGGATAGCCTGCACACTTGCGAGAGGAGCATTTCCTGCCCGTTCACCCAGTCCGTTGATGGTTGTATGCAATCCTTTGACACCGCTTAATACCGCGGCAAGGACATTACTCACAGCCAAATCATAATCATTGTGCGCATGGAAATCGAGATGAGTATACGGATAACGTTTCTTCATCTTCCGCATATACTCTATCACTTGCAAAGGATTCAAGATACCCAACGTATCAGGCAACATAAAACGCTTGACACTCGTCTCTTTCAATCCATCCATCAACTGAAATACATATTCGGGAGAATCTTTGATACCGTTGCTCCAATCTTCCAGATAAACATTGACGGTTATATCCTGTTCGTCGGCATAATGCACCACACTTATGATATCCGCCAGATGTTCTTCCGGTGTCTTTTTCAGTTGTTGCGTACAATGCTTCAGTGAACCTTTACAAAGAAGATTTATCACACGGCAGCCGGTACGCTGAATCCAATCGACAGAAGTATGCCCGTCGACAAAGCCGAGCACTTCCACTTTATGGAGCAGACTACGACGGGCCGCCCAGTCGCAAATCATCTTCACGGCTTCAAACTCACCGTCCGACACACGCGCCGAAGCAACCTCCACCCGGTCTACCTTTAAATCTTCTAACAGTAAACGGGCGATCATTAGTTTCTCATGAGGCACGAAAGATACTCCGCTGGTTTGTTCACCATCACGGAGCGTTGTGTCCATGATTTCTATTTTCACGCCTTCTTTTCCCATTCTTCTATTTTATCTTTATTGCTCAACAAGAAATCGATATCGTCCAATCCGTTCATCAAACAAAGTTTCTTGTAAGCATTGATTTCGAAATGTTCACTTTTACCTGTCGCCTTGTTGGTGATGGTCTGTTCGGGAAGGTTCACTTCCACTTCCATCTTCGGGTCCGCTTCTATCGAATCAAACAACTCCTGCAGAAACTCCTCGGTAACAACCACCGGCAGCACAAAGTTGTTCAACTCATTATTCTTATGAATATCGGCAAAGAAACTGGATACCACCACGCGGAAACCATATCCTGCAATAGCCCAGGCAGCGTGTTCACGGCTGGAACCCGAACCGAAGTTTTTTCCTGCCACCAATATCTGTCCGCTATAAGTAGGATTGTTCAACACAAAATCCTTGTTCAGGGAACCGTCAGCATTATAACGCCAGTCACGAAAAAGATTATCACCAAAGAATTTTTCTTCACGAGTGGTTGCTTTCAGGAAACGTGCCGGAATGATCTGGTCAGTATCTACGTTTTCTAAAGGAAGAGGTACACAAGTACTTGTTATTATATTAAATTTTGTCTTAGCCATCGTCTTATTTACAATTTAATGATTTACGAATTACGGTTAAATTACATCAGCTCTCTCGGATCGGTAATCACACCTGTCACCGCAGCAGCGGCAGCTACCAGCGGACTAGCCAGCAAAGTGCGTGCACCGGGGCCCTGACGTCCTTCGAAATTACGGTTGCTGGTAGATACCGAATACTTTCCGGCAGGAATCTTATCATCGTTCATTGCCAGACAAGCAGAACATCCCGGCTGACGGATAGCAAATCCGGCTTCCGTCAATATCTTGTCGATTCCTTCCTTACGGATCTGTGCGTCTACCATCCATGAACCCGGAACCAGCCATGCAATTACATTCTCCGCTTTCTTACGACCTTTCACGATGGAAGCAAATGCACGGAAATCTTCAATACGACCGTTTGTACAAGCACCAAGGAATACATAATCAATCTTCTTACCCAACAAAGATTCACCCGGTTGGAATCCCATATACTCCATTGATTTCTTGAACGAAACCTGTGCAGCTTCACTCATTCCTTCCATAGTAGGAATATGCTGTGTGATTCCCATACCCATACCCGGATTCGTTCCGTAGGTAATCATCGGTTCAATATCAGCCGCTTCGAAACGGACTTCTTTATCAAACACGGCATCATCATCACTCTTCAATGTCTTCCAATAAGCCAAAGCCTTGTCCCATGCTTCGCCTTGCGGAGCACTTTCACGTCCTTTGATATATTCAAAAGTCACTTCATCCGGAGCAACCATACCACCACGCGCACCCATTTCAATAGAAAGGTTGCAAAGGGTAAGACGTCCCTCCATTGTCAGATTGCGGATAGCCGAACCTGCATATTCCACGAAGTAACCCGTAGCACCACTGGTAGTCATCTTAGACATCATATACAGAGCCACATCCTTTGCAGTCACCCCTTTACCCAGTTCACCGTCTACAGTGATACGCATTGTTTTCGGTCTCGACTGGAGAATACATTGTGAAGCCAGCACCATTTCCACCTCGCTCGTTCCGATACCGAAAGCAATCGCTCCCATTGCACCGTGAGTAGAAGTGTGAGAGTCACCGCAAACAATCGTCATTCCCGGCAAGGTCAAACCACGTTCGGGACCTACCACATGAATAATACCATTCTTCGGATGCATCATGCCGTAGTGTGTAAGACCAAAATCCTTCGCATTCTGCGTCAGCGTGTCCACCTGCGTTTTAGAAATCGGATCTTCAATCTCCTTATCCTGATCGTGTGTCGGTGTATTATGGTCGGGCATACAAAATACCTTTTCGGGACGCAATACTCCGATTCCACGTTCACGCAATCCCGCAAAAGCCTGCGGGCTAGTCACTTCGTGACAATATAACCGATCAATATAAAGCTGTGTAGGGCCATCTTCCACAGTAGTCACCACGTGGGCATCCCATATCTTATCAAATAATGTATTCATCTGTTTATTTACTATTTTACTAATTACTATTTACTCTTTCAATCAATCTCTGTAATACCAAACCGACTGTCAATCTCTTTTTTACGATTTGAATTTGTTAATACAGTCGATGTAGGCTTCTACCGAAGCAGCAATAATATCTGTATTGGCACCAAAACCATAATAAATCTGGTTATCGTATTCTACCTGCATGTGCACTTTACCTACATCATCACTTCCCTTACTGATAGCCTGAATAGTAAACTCTTTCAGAGTCATGTGGCGTTCTACAATCTTTTTCAATGCTTTGATGGCAGCATCTACCGGACCATTACCACTGGCACAAGCTTCAAACTTCTCACCGGCAATATTCAATCCCAAACTAGCTACCGAACGAACACCGACACCACTCGTCACCTGCAAGTAATCCAGTTTGATACGATGGTTCTGGCTACGGTCTGCACCTGCCAATACTAAAATATCATCATCATTAATATCTTTCTTCTTATCAGCCAACTTCAGGAACTCATCATATACCTTATCCAGTTTTTCCTGATCCAGATTCACTCCCAATATAGAAAGACGATTTTTCAATGCAGCACGTCCGCTGCGGGCAGTCAATACGATAGAGTTATCATCAATACCCACATCATGCGGATCGATAATCTCATACGTCTGTACATTTTTCAATACGCCATCCTGATGGATACCTGAAGAGTGTGCGAAAGCGTTACGTCCAACGATTGCTTTATTGGGTTGTACCGGCATATTCATCAGGCTGGATACCATACGGCTGGTCGGATAAATCTTCTGCGTATTGATATTGGTTTGAATATCTATTTCGTGATGGCTCTTAATAATCATGGCGATTTCTTCGAGAGCAGTATTTCCTGCACGTTCGCCAATACCGTTGATGGTAACTTCCACCTGACGCGCACCGTTCAAAACACCGGCTATCGTATTGGCAGTAGCCATACCCAAGTCATTATGACAGTGAGTAGAAAGTATGGCATTATCAATGCCGTCTACATGGTCAACCAAGTATTTTATCTTGGCGCCATATTCTGAAGGCAAGCAGTAACCTGTTGTATCAGGGATATTCACTACGGTAGCTCCCGCTTTGATGACAGCTTCTACCACACGTGCCAGATATTCGTTATCCGTACGGCCTGCGTCTTCTGCATAAAATTCCACATCGTCTACAAAACGGCGGGCATATTTCACAGCAGCTACTGCACGTTCGATAATCTCTTCACGATTCGAATTGAATTTATATTTAATGTGCGAATCAGAAGTACCGATACCGGTGTGAATACGTTTATGTTTAGCAAATTTCAGTGCATCTACGGCTACATCAATATCTTTTTGAACTGCGCGGGTCAAAGCACAGATAGTAGGCCAAGTCACCGCTTTTGAAATCTCAATTACTGAATTAAAATCCCCCGGGCTCGAAATGGGGAATCCGGCTTCAATCACGTCTACTCCCAACGCTTCCAATGCCTTTGCTACCTGAATCTTTTCTACTGTATTCAACTGGCATCCCGGAACCTGTTCACCATCTCTAAGAGTGGTATCAAAAATAAATAACCTATTGTCCATATTCTTATGTATATTATATAATTATTAGCATTAAAAAAAGCCTTTCACACTTGGAAGTGAGAAAGGCTTTCGTATATTTTCATTTATACACATTTACGCGCAGCACTCACTTCCACTAACCTTTGATAGTAGAATAATAATACCGCATAGTAGAATATGTATAAACATCTGATTCATTTCTTGTCTCTTTTATTAGTTTGACGGTGCAAAGGTATGGATTATTTCTTTACCACCAAATAATACGTTACTTTTTTATCGAAAAAAATATCATTT